>VOFB01001011.1_pt1 | contig 412001 bp, 376 predicted proteins | sample 5384141 | NCBI WGS metagenome assembly VOFB01 (sample SAMN12384721, study PRJNA508395) | human gut metagenome | isolation source: healthy gut A | host: Homo sapiens
GCTGACACCTGCCCAGTGCCGGAAGGTTAAGGAAGGATGTTCGGATTAGTCCAAAGCATTCGACTGAAGCCCCGGTGAACGGCGGCCGTAACTATAACGGTCCTAAGGTAGCGAAATTCCTTGTCGGGTAAGTTCCGACCCGCACGAAAGGTGTAACGATTTGGGCACTGTCTCAACGAGGGACCCGGTGAAATTGAAATACCTGTGAAGATGCAGGTTACCCGCGACTGGACAGAAAGACCCCATGGAGCTTTACTGTAACCTGACATTGGGTTTTGATACATTACGTACAGGATAGGTGGGAGGCATGGAAAGCTGGACGCTAGTCTGGCTGGAGCCGCCGTTGGGATACCACCCTTGATGTATTGAAATTCTAACCGCGAGAGTAACGAAATCCGGGACAGTGTCAGGCGGGCAGTTTGACTGGGGCGGTCGCCTCCGAAAGAGTAACGGAGGCGCCCAAAGGTTCCCTCAGCGCGGCCGGAAATCGCGCGAAGAGTGTAAAGGCAGAAGGGAGCTTGACTGCGAGTCAAACACGACGAGCAGGTACGAAAGTAGGGCTTAGTGATCCGGTGGTACCGAGTGGAAGGGCCATCGCTCAACGGATAAAAGCTACCCTGGGGATAACAGGCTAATCTCTCCCAAGAGTCCATATCGACGGGGAGGTTTGGCACCTCGATGTCGGCTCATCACATCCTGGGGCTGAAGTCGGTCCCAAGGGTTGGGCTGTTCGCCCATTAAAGTGGTACGTGAGCTGGGTTCAGAACGTCGTGAGACAGTTCGGTCCCTATCCATCGCGGGCGCAAGAGATTTGAAGGGGGCTGCTCCTAGTACGAGAGGACCGGAGTGGACGAACCGCTGGTGTACCAATTATCCCGCCAGGGGTACAGTTGGGTAGCTACGTTCGGAAAGGATAAACGCTGAAAGCATCTAAGCGTGAAACCAGCCTTAAGATGAGATCTCTCATAGAGCAATCTAGTAAGACACCTTAAAGAAGATGAGGTTGATAGGTCGGGAGTGTAAGTACAGCAATGTATTGAGCGGACCGATACTAATATGTCGAGGGCTTGACTTAAGTGACGCCCTGATTGTGACGAGCGCAAGCGAAGTCAGAATTAGAGGTGGCGGAACTTATATCGAAAAAGCGACCTGAGAGGAGCGTTTTCGATGAAAGTGAATCGCCGAAAAGAAGTAAAAACACACAGCGAACTCAAAAGTTTGTACTCTTCTATATAGTTTTGAAGGCTTAAAGAAAACCTTCAAGGATATCGTAAAATTTCTTCCCTGTTCAGTCAGGAATTTTGCGTTAGCCTGCGGCACTATTGTTAGCGTCGCAAAAGCTGCTCCTAAACAATAGGCGCAAGCGTCAATCCGGTGGCGATAGCTAAGGGGATCCACCTGTTCTCATCCCGAACACAGTAGTTAAGCCCTTAAACGTCGAAAGTACTTGGCTGGAAGCGGCCTGGGAGGATAGAAAGCTGCCGGTTAAAAAATAACCATACCATACGGTATGGTTATTTTTTTATGTTAGATAAATTTCTAATCTTTACTTGACGTTAGCCTACGCTAATAGTATACTATATGAAGATGAAGAATAGTGTTCTTGATAAGGAACAACACAAGGGGCTTTTAATCACTGTATTGTTTGTCTGTTTTTTGTTATAATATAAAGCAAGCTATGAATTTATTTAGGAGGATATTGCCATGAAAATGGAATTTACAAAGATGCACGGTACTGGTAACGATTATGTTTACGTCAACTGTATGGAACAGGAATTGCCTAATCCGGGTGCTATTTCCGAATATATCAGCCACAGACGTTTTGGTATTGGCAGTGATGGCCTGATCATGATCTGTAAATCTGACGTTGCGGATTTTAAAATGCGTATTTTTAACGCTGATGCTTCTGAAGCCAAGATGTGCGGTAATGGGAGCAGATGTATCGCCAAGTATGTTTATGATAAAGGTCTGACGGATAAAACAACTTTTACGCTGGAAACGCTCTCCGGTATCAAAACCATCGATGTATTTTTGGGTGAAGACGGTAAAGTGGCAGAAGCCAGTATCGATATGGGCGAGCCTATTTTTAAATGTGCCGACATCCCCATGATCAGCGATCACTTTATGTTTGTAGATCAGGGACTGGTGCTGGAAGAAGACGTTGTTTATAATGGTACGGCTATTTCTGTAGGCAATCCGCATTTCGTCACCTTTGTAGACGATGTAGATGCTTTGGATCTGGAAAAATTAGGGCCTAAATTTGAAAAACACAAATTATTTCCTGAAAACGTCAATACTGAATTTGTGCAGGTAATCGATAAAAATACCGTTAAATTCCGCGTTTGGGAACGCGGCAGCGGCGAAACCTGGGCCTGCGGCACCGGCGCGACAGCAGTCTGTGTTGCTACTATCATGCTGGGCCATGCAGGTAAAAAAGGTGAAGAATTAACAGTTATCGCCAAAGGCGGCACTCTGAAGCTTACCCATTTGGCCAATAACCATGTTATTTTAAGAGGCCCGGCTGTAACTGTATTTGAAGGCGTCATCGATATTCCCGATGAAGTCATTAATAAATAAAAATATATTTTTAGTTTAATGGGGGACAAAAAATGGCTTTTGTAAATGACAACTATTGTAATTTGAAAGACAGCTACCTGTTTTCGCAGATCGCGCAAAAGGTTAATGCTTATGTAGCGGAACATCCTGAGAAAAAGGTTATTCGTATGGGTATCGGCGACGTTACCCTGCCTTTGGCGCCGGCCGTTATCGACGCGATGCAGAAAGCCGTTGCCGAAATGGGCGTAAAGGAAACTTTCCGTGGCTACGGACCGGAGCAGGGCTATGATTTCCTGCACGAAGCTATCGTAAAATATTATGCCGGCTTCGGCGTAACTTTGGCCAGCGATGAAATCTTTATCAGCGACGGCGCTAAAAGCGACTGCGGCAATATTACCGATATTTTCAGCAATGCGAATACGATCCTGATTCCTGATCCGGTCTATCCTGTATATCTGGACACCAATATCATGTGCGGCCGTAAAATAGTTTATATGGACGGCAAGCCGGAAAACAACTTTCTGCCAATGCCTGACGACAGCGTTAAAGCTGACATCATTTATCTTTGCTCGCCGAATAATCCTACCGGCGCTGTTTATACCAAAGAGCAGCTGGAGGCCTGGGTCGCTTATGCATTGAAAAACGACGCGGTCATCCTGTATGATGCCGCTTATGAAGCGTTCGTTGATGATCCTGCTATCCCGCGCAGTATTTTTGTCGTTGAAGATGCCAGAAAATGCGCTATCGAATTATGCTCCCTGTCCAAAACTGCCGGTTTTACCGGTACCCGCTGCGGTTATACTGTAGTGCCGCATGCTTTGGTACGTAAAACTGAAAGCGGTAAAGAGCTGGAACTGAATAAAATGTGGCTGCGCCGTCAGACTACCAAATTCAACGGTGTGCCCTATATCATCCAACGCGGTGCCGAAGCTGTGTTCAGTGAGCAGGGGCAAAAGGAATGCCGCGAAATGCTGGCTTTCTATAAAGAAAATGCCAGGATCATGGCCGAAGGACTGCGCAGAAAAGGCATTAAATTCTACGGCGGGACCCATTCACCCTATATTTGGCTGCAATGCCCGCAGGGTATGTCTTCCTGGGAATTCTTTGATTTCCTGCTTGAAAAACTGGCTGTTGTCGGTACTCCCGGCGCCGGTTTTGGCGCTATGGGCGAAGGATACTTCCGTCTGTCCGCTTTTGGCAGCCGTGAAAACACTATCGAAGCAATGGAACGCATTGAAAAAGAACTGTAAGCAGAATAATAAAAACGCCTGGTTTTTAACCAGGCGTTTTTGCTTTTAAAACAGACCGTCAATTTTTAACAGCTTTGATACAGAACATCGGGACTGGGATATAGAAGATATCCTGTTCGGCATAAATACGGTCGCCGACGCTCTGGTCGACAGAACAGGAACAGCTGCCTAAAGCCTTAAGTATTTCCAAGTCCCAGCGGGGACGCTCAAAGAGGCTGATTTCCAGCATATGGTAAATATTGTGGCACTCATTTAATAATTCTGCGGAAACATCGGCATGGGCATTGAGGGCAGGCAGTTTTTGCCGATGATGGTCCTTGGCGTATTCCGCGTCATAATTCAGCAGGATACCTTTCGGAGCCAGCACACGGAGCCATTCGGCGTAAGCTGTTTCGGGATGGGGCAGGTTCCACATCAGATTTCTGGCAATAACGACGTCAAAGCTGCCGTCAGAAAAAGCCGTATGCTCGGCATCGGCAGTCTGAAAAGTACAGCTGCAGCCTTCTGCTGCCGCCAGCGTTTCCGCCTGAGCGATCATGGCAGGTGTCAGATCGATACCGGTGACTCGGTGACCTTCATTAGCCAGCAGAACGGAGAAAAAACCGGCGCCGCAGCCAACGTCAAGGATACGCAGCTGTTTTGCGGGCGGCAAATGCTGCACGATCTCGCGCTGCCACTGGCTGTATTTTTCACTGTGCAGCTCCTGACGGCGCAGTGCGGCAAAAGCGTCGGCCCTTTTCGTCCAGTAATTTTCAATATAGTTTTTGGTATCGTCGCTTGGAATAAGCGTTTTTTTAGATAAATCAGACATGATCTGCTCCTATTTTATCGCTGCAATCATAAACATGGGCGTTGAAGCGTAATTTATTTTTTCTACCGTCGACCAGACGCGCTGCCAGACAGAAACGTCAGTAGTAATGGAACGCATACGCAGCTTTTCCAAAGTGCGGATATCCCAATGCGGCCGTTGGATACCTGTCAGAGGTACCTGCAGGGCGATCGCCTCCATCGCGTCGATATCAGTACTCAGATAATGGTCTTCAAGATCGTTTTGCTGTACGTTGCGTCGATCCTGTTCGTATTGCTGTTTTAAGTCAGCGTCATACAGATAATTATACCAGTTGGCGTCAAAATTCAGAAGCAGCCCTCCGGGTTTCAATACATGACGCCAGTTGCCATAAGTCTGCTCCGGGTCTTCCAGGACCCAGGTAAGATTGCGTGAAAGTACAACGTCAAAAGATTCTGCGGTAAACGTCGGCTTCTGCGCGTCCATCAGGCGAAAATCGATAGCTTCCTGCCAAGGTCCGGCATTACGTTTGGCTTCAGCCAGCATTGCCGGGGCAGCGTCGATAGCCGTTACTTTATAACCGGCTTCCGCCAGAATAACAGCAAAGAAACCGGGACCGGTGCCGGCGTCTAAAACAGTGATTTCCTGCGGCGCCCGGTTAGGATAAACCATCTGGATCTGTCTGCTGATTTCTCTGAGCCAGTTGCTGCGCTGACAGCCTGCCAGTTCTTCCTGATTGACCTGCGAATAACTGGGAGCCCGATCTGTCCAGTATTTTTTATTAACTTCAAATAATGCAGATGTCATAGCCTTCACCTATATTTTCGTAAGATTGAATGCTGCCGTTACCAGTTCGCGGGTGTAATGCTGCTGCGGTCGGGTGATGATATCCAGGGCAGGTCCGCTTTCAATGATCGTCCCGGACTGCATGATCAGGATCCGCTGGCAGATTTCCTGTACAAGAGTAATGTCGTGACTGATGAACAGCAGGCTCATTTTAGTTTCAGCCTGCAGCTTAAGCAGCAGCTGAATGATCTCTGCCTGGGTCTGTACGTCTAAAGCGCTGGTTATTTCATCGCAGATCAGCAGCCGCGGTTTGATACTGATTGCTCTGGCGATAGCGGCACGCTGACATTCGCCGCCGCTCAGCTGGTGCGGAAATTTTTCAGCATGCTGCGGTGTCAGGCCTGCTGCCAGCAGTAAAGCGATCGATCTTTCCTGGGCCGCAGCCTTAGTACAGCCGTAATTCAGCATTGGCAGCATGATCGAGCTGCCGATGCTTTTGCGGGGGTGAAAAGCCGCAGCGGCATTTTGAAAAACCAGCTGGACCTGACTGTAATAATTTTTTCGCAGTGCGGCATCGGCAAAGTCCAGCGGCTGGCCATTGAAGCTGACCGTACCGCTGTCGGCCGGCGTCAGTCCCATAAGCAGACGTGCCAGGGTGCTTTTGCCGCAGCCGCTTGCCCCAGCCAGCCCCAGACATTCGCCGGGGGCAACACTAAAGCCGACATTGCAGACAGCAGGCAGTGCGTTATGTTCACTGAAGAAAGTTTTACTGAGGCTGGCTGCCTCTAACAGGGCGCTCATAAAAGAAATTCCTTTCTGAAATGCGGTATGGCCTCGATCAGCTTACGGGTATAGTCATGCTGCGGCCGGTTGAGTATTGTTTGCGGCGGACCGCTTTCGATGATTTCGCCCTGCCGCAGTACGGCGATCGTATCAGCTATCTGGGCCAAAGCGCTGATGTTATGTGAAACAACGATCAACGCAGTATGGTGATCTGTTTTGAGCTGCAGCAGGTGCCGTAATATTTTCTGCTGCGTCAGCAAATCAAGTCCAGAGGTCGGTTCGTCTGCCAGTAACAGCTCCGGCTTCAGCAAAAGTGCCATAGCGATACAGACCCGCTGGTTCATGCCGCCCGAAAGCTGAAACGGATAGCTGTTTAAAATGGCCTGAGGCTTAGAAAAATCGAGCCCGGCAAGCACCTGCGCAGCAGACTGCAGGCTGGCGGCCTTATCGAACTGTCCTTGTGCCTGCAGCATAGTGCAGATTTGCGAGCCGATCGTCTGCAGGGGATATAAAGATGCTGTAGGGTCCTGAAAAATCATGGACAGCTTCCTGCCGAGCAGACCGCTGCTGTTCAGACGGCCGCCGCTGAGCAGGCTGTGCCCCTGCCAGAGGATCTCGCCGCCGGTAATGACAGCGTTAGCAGGTAAAAGGCCGGTCAGCGTTTTTAATAGAGTGCTTTTGCCGCCGCCGGAGCTGCCGACGATGCCCAGGATCTCTCCCGGGCAGACAGTAAGATGCACAGCTTTTAAAATTTCTTTAGCCCCATAGGCAAGGCTCAGGTTATTTATTTGCAGTAATGGCTGCTGTTTGTTCATAGTTGAACCCCTTAGACCTCAAGGTCGGAGGTGATTTCGTAATAATCGGAAGGATGGGCTGTAAAGCCCTTGATGTTGCTTTTCATCACAAAGGACATTTTCAGATGCGAAGCATAGATAAATGCGTTATCGTCTAAAAGCTGCTGGCTGATCTGGACTGCCAGCCTGCTGCGTGCTGCCGGGTCAAATTCGCCGCGCAGCTGCCGGGTCAGTTCTTCGACCCGTTCATTATGGTAGTGGCCGGAATTATAGGAAGAACTGTCCAGTACATGGGTCGTAAAATAATACTGCGGGTCGCCTGTAGGCGCAGCCACAAAAGCCTTGGCATAAATATCCCAATCCCCGCGTTTCAGGAAATCGTTATAATTATCTGTCGCGTTGACTTCGGCCCTGATACCGACCTCCTTTAGAAAAGCCTGGGCCGCTTCGGCCAGTAAAGGCAGCTCCTGCCGGGACGTATAGGTGAGCCAGCGGACGGTAAGGTCCTGACCGTTTTTATCAACGTAGCCGTTGCCGTCAGTGTCGGTCCAGCCGGCTTCCCGCAGCAGTTTTTTGGCCTGTTCGGCGTTATAAGCGTCCGTATGCACGGCATCGCCGCCGCAGGGCATATTGGCAGGGAAGGGACCGACAGCCGGCGTACCATTGCCATTCAAAAGCACGCTGGTAAATTTATCCTTGTCGATAGCCATAGCTATTGCTTTTCTAACGGCAGGCTCCTGTAATACCGGCGTCGTAAAATTCAGGCAGGCCTGAAAAACTCTGGAAGTATTGGCGGAAGCAACCTTAAATTTTGCATTGCCGGTAAATAAAGGCAGACTGGCATAGGGCAGGCCCTGTGTGGCATCGATCTCGCCGTTCTGCAGCGCCATCGTCAAAGTATCGCCGTCGGGAATACTGCGGACGATAACTTTATCTGTTTTCACCCTGCCGCCCCAGTACGCCGGATTTTTAGTCAAAACTATTTCCGTAGGCGTCAGGCTTTGGACGATATACGGGCCGGTGCCCGAGATTTTGACATCGTCGGCAGTGCCACGCTGCATATCGATGATGCAGCCGTAAGGATCGCATAAATAATTGATCAGCGCCGGCGCTTTTTCCTGAGACTTTATCGTAACGGTTTGTCCGTCAGCAGTGATTGAAGCCAGTTTTAAGTCGTCGGCAGCCCGTTTATGGCGCTTTACCAGATCCTCAAGGCAGGCTTTCACGGCGGCTCCGGTAAGTCTGGCGCCGCTGCTGAAATTTACGTCGTCGCGTAAAGTGATTTTAACAGTATGATCATCAAGAAATTCGTAGCCTGTTGCCAGCCAGGGCTGCGGCTGCATTGCTTCATTAAAGCGGAACAGCGTTTCGCCGACGCCGTAGCGCAGTGTTGACCAGCCCTTATAGGATTCGTGCGGGTCCATACCGGCGTTCTCCATAGCCACACCGTAAGCTGTGGTGCCGTAGCGGAAGACAGATTCTCCCGCCTTGTCAGGAGCTGCGGAAGGGCCGCAGCCGTTGAGCAGTAAAGCGGTAAGCAGCAGACCGCTGCCCAGTAAAGAAAGTTTCATCATAATAGCAATACCCCTCGCATAAAATTATTTAGGATTGAATTTAGGGTCAAGCTGATCACGTAAGCTGTCACCTAAAAGATTGAACAGACTGACCGTCACAAAAATCGCCGCACCGGGTGCCAGGATCACCCACGGCGCCGTCTGCAGCATACTGCGGCTGCTGCTCATCATCGAACCCCACTCGGCTGCCGGCGGCTGGGCCCCCAGACCCAGAAAAGACAGGCCGGCAAGTTCCATCAGCATCGTGCCAAGATCAAGTGCCGACATTACCAGCAGCGGACTTAAAATAGAAGGGAGGAGATGCCGGAAAATTATTTCCGTGTCACTGCAGCCGCTCAAACGTGCCGCCTCGATATATGGCTGCTGCCGGACAGTCAGCGCCTGACTGCGGGCCAGGCGTGCATATTTGGGCCACGAGATGACGGCCAGCGCCAAAACAGCGTTTGTCATACCGCCGCCCAGGATACTGGCAACAGCAATGGCAAAAACAAGGCCGGGAAACGCTAAAAAAATATCGGACAGACGCATGATAAAATTATCCAGCTTCCCGCCATAGTAACCGCTCCAGAGCCCGGCGGCAGTACCGGTAGTAAAAATGATCCCCACTAAAGCCAGCGCAGAAAAAATGGAGCTTTGCCCGCCGACCAGCACACGCGAAAAAACGCAGCGTCCGTAACGGTCAGTCCCAAAAGGATATTCGGCGCTGGGAGCCTGCAAAGCCAGGTCAAGGTTTTGCAGATAAGGATCGTGCGGTACCCAGTAAGGCGCGCTGAGCGTGACCAGAAACAGCAGCACTGTCAGCAGAAGCAGCCAGCAGGTCTTATGCAGGCCGTGCGGCAGTATATTTTGAGGCATCACCATCCACCGCCTTTAGTAAATTGCCGTGCCTGCGGCTCCAGCTGATGCAGCAGCAGATCGGTGACAAGATTGACACAGGTAAAAATGAGCGCGGTCCAGACCACGTAAGCCTGCACGACCGGGTAATCGCGCATCAAAATAGCGTCCATTGCCATTTTGCCGATCCCGTCGATCATAAAAATCATTTCAATAATTGCAGTTCCGCCTAACAGCGAGCCTACCGACAAGGAGAATAAAGTAATGAGCGTACTGCCAAGAGAACGCAGGATGAACCTGCGAAAAACAGTTGCTTTGGGAATGCCGCGTACAAGAGCGCCGGCAACATAATCCCTGTTGATCTCCTCCAGGATATTACTGCGGATATGCCGGATATACTTGGCAGACATGGGAATTGCCAGCGCCAGCGCCGGCAGCAGCAGACCGCCGAACCCTGAGCCGCCGAGGACGGTAAAAAAGTTCAGTTTTAATGCAAAGCAGTAAAGCAGCAGCAAAGCGATAAAAAATCCCGGCAGTGAATTGCCCAGAAACGCGCAGCAGCGAATCAGATGATCGCAGCAGCGGTTATGCCTCAGCGCTGCCACGATACCCAGCGGCACAGAAATGCAGGCGGTAAGCAGCAGGGCCAGCGCCGTCAAATAAAGCGTAGGCTGCAGCTTAGCTACAAAAAGCGCTGTTACAGGCGTGCCTGAAATATACGAACGTCCCATATCGCCGCTGCAGACAGCCAGCAGCCAGTCCAGATAACGTACCAGCAGCGGACGGTCGAGTCCCAGCTCGGCACGTGCCGCTGCTTTGACCGTTTCTGATACCGCCCCGGAGGCCTTATACATCATATCGACCGTATCGTCTGCCGGCAGCTGCATCAGCACAAACGTAAAAAAAGTGATGCCCAGCAGCACCGGCAGCAAAAGCAGAAAACGGTGTTTGATATAAACATTCATCGTGTCAGGCATCCTTTCTGAAAATAAAAACAGCTATGCAAAGTAAACCGCCCTTTCAGGAGCAGCTTAAGCCTTCATAGCTGTATCAATAATACTGTTGTTCAAATAAGAATGAGGGCAGCTTCAACTGCCGGCGGCTGCTTCAGCAGCCTGATATTATTTTATCATATTTTAATACTTTAAGTTAACTTCAAGTCAAGCCTTCAAAGAAAAAATTTACAAAAAAGTTTTTTCTTTGTGAGATTTTTGTAGAATCACAAAACTTTCCTTGAAGCTATACCAAGGTAGATGTATAATAGTAAAGAATCAAATTGACCCTAATATTCAAAGAGAGCCGGAGGTAATTATTAATGAAAAAAATTCTTTTAATGCTGACAATGGTCTTAGTGCTTGGTTTCAGTGCTATCTGCAGTGCCAGCAACGGTAAAGTGCTTGACGCTGAAGAAGCCATGGTCAACAAGTTTTTGGCAGCTTCCAATTATTCTGCCGTAACTTCCATGATGACTGACGGTATGAAAAAAGACTTTACAGAAGAAGTTTTTAAAAATTTCAAAGAGCAGATGGATAAAAACTTTGGCGCTGTCAGTGAAAAACGTTTAGTAGTGATAGAAAAAGGCGCCGATGCTGATATTTTAAGATACAGCATGAAATTTGCCAAACAGCCCGAAGCAATGATGAGCTTCCTGTTTGCAGTCAAAAACGAAAAACCTTTATTAGGTGATTTCGGTATTGCTCTGCCGCAAAAAGAAGAAAATAAAGAAGCCGCTAAATAAAACGGCGTAAAAAAGGACTGCCGTTTGGCAGTCCTTTTGTATCTTTTCCCTTGGTTTTATGATGGCCGGCCATACTGTAAAGCGTTATGCATAACAGTTGCTAGTGTACGCCTGTTTTTTAAAAAAGTAAATAGCAAAATATCCCTTCCAGCCTGTTAGCCCCTATCTATAAGATAGGGGCTAAATTTTTTTGCGGCTGGCCGTTGGGGTGCAGGATAAGCAGGAAAAAATTAGATATCGGGTCTTAGCAGAAAGAGCTTTTGCTGCGTTTGGTAAAACAGCAAAAGTAAGATACCGCTTTTAAGGGCCGTAAAGCAGAGACTGGGAAAATTTTTTCAAAAAATTTTTCCGCCGTTTGCCCAACCTTTGAAACCAAGCCGCCAAGCCGTTTACATAGGCCGGCGGCGCCAAGTGTAGCGCGGCGAAAAACAAAAATGTATAGAAAACATTTCTCGCGTCTTGTGGGGGGGTACAGAGGTGCTATAATAACAAAAGATATTGCTGTATGTTCATAAAAATAAAAATATAGTTTTAAAATATTCGTTGAGATAATTTAGAACTATATTTTTAAGTGCTTTTTATTTGCTTATATAAAATACAGGGGGTGGAACATGTACGACGAAAAATGCCTGCGTCAGATCGGCAGCAACGTCAAATACCTGCGCAGCGCCTGCCATATCACCCAGCAGGAGCTGGCGGCGCGCATCGGCATCAGCCAGACGCACCTGTGCAATCTTGAGCATGATCATGCCCGGATCAGCATGAAGCTGCTGCTGCGTATCGCCAATACGCTGGGGTGCGCGCTGGAAGTACTGCTGGACACAAAAGCGGCGGTGGCCTGGGGCGAAAACAGGGACGGGCCTGAACTGGAAATGCCTGATGAAGACGAAGCAAGCTATTCGCTGGAAGAAGTGCGCCTGCTGCTGCAAATACTGCAGCCGCGCAAAAGCGCGTCCGGTTTAAAAAGGTAAAAGCGATGAATAAGGGAGATGGACGAAGTGAGTAAAAGGGAGATACGTGCCAAAAGACTGGTGGCGGCAGTACTGCTGGCGATCAGTGTGCAGATGTGGTCTGCGCCGCCGCTGTGGGCGGCGGAAGCGTCAGTGCAGACGGAAACGTCGGCAGCCGGGGAAGCAAAAGAAACAAAAGAAACAAAGAACGCAAAAGCAGCGGACAGCGAAACCGGCGGTGAAGCGGACGCCGGGGAAGAAGAAACTGTCGTTGTGCCGGTCATCGGCTACAGTACGCGCTCGGCCGCAGGCAGCGACTACGGCGTCATGCCGCTGGCTGATATGGCTGTTGACGGCGCGCTGACAGGGGTAACCGGTATCAACGATGCAAAATTTTACGCAGATACCCATGATTTGCTTTTGGGATATGATGCTAAATCTCAAGGTACAGGTACTGTTGCTCTTGGGTCTGATGCTAACGCTGGCGGTCAATATAGCACGGCAATAGGTGCTAGTGCAAGTGCGACGGCTGAGAATAGTAGTGCGCTGGGGATGTATGCCAGAGCTGGATTTAAAGATAGTGTTGCGATTGGATTTAGTTCTAATGCGACGGCTGACAATATGGTAAGTTTTGGCGTCACTGAAAATGGGGGTAGCACTTGGACTACCCGCCGCAGTTTAGAGGGTATTGCTAATATCGATATGCACGGTGCTTTGACAGGTGTAACCGGCATCAACAATGTTACTTTTATACTGGATGAAGAAAATAGTAGAGTGGGAATTGGTAATGTTGATCTTCCTGAGGATGCGTACAATGGCATTGCAATAGGTGCGAATACTACCGTAACTGCTAGTTACGGTATTGCAATTGGTGGTGCATCTAGTGCTCTTGGAGAAAATAGTATTGCCATTGGTAGTGATGCTTTGGCAAAGGCAGCAAATGGTATCTCTTTAGGTGAGTATGCAAAAGTTGGCGAGGAACATACTGGCAGCGTCGCTATCGGTTCCCGTAGTACTACAACAGCTGCTAATCAGGTGTCTTTCGGACAATGGAGTAGTACAAAAAATGAATGGACGAACCGCCGCAGCCTGGCAGGTATCAGCGATATTGATATGGAAGGTACTATCAACCTGGGCGGCACGTGGACGAAGAATGCAACTTCTGGTGAGTACGAAAGCAATGGTAAAGGTGAGTTGACAGGCGTCACTAAGATTAACGGAGTAGTTTTTCAGTATATTGAGGATAATCCCGGCCTGGCCATTGGTGGTTATATGAGTGGAGATTATTATTATTCGTTGGCGATTGGGGGCGGTGCTGGTGTTGCTGCTGATAATGCTACAGCTGTAGGTTTTAGCACTAGTGCGGATGGAGAAAATTCTACCGCAATTGGCAATGCCAGTACCGTTTACGAAAAAAGTGGTACTGCTATTGGAGCTAGTGCATATGTTCAGAAGGGACATACTGGCAGCGTCGCTATCGGTTACGATAGTGCTACGACAGCTGCTGATCAGGTGGCCTTCGGTACAGGCACAGTTACAACCGTCGATGGAGCGGAAGTAGTCACCTGGACGAACCGCCGCAGCCTGGCAGGCATCAGCGATATCGATATGGCTGGCAACATCAGTCTGGGCGGCGAATGGAAGGAAAATGCAACTGCTGGCATTTACGAAAGCAATGGCAAAGGCGAGCTGAACGGAGTCACCAGTATCAACGGAGTGATTTTTGCCAAAGACAGCATGAATAATCAAGATGGTTTGCTTATTGGCACACTTGCCCCCGATACTTATTACTCTGGATCATGGTCAGTGATGATCGGCACGAACATTGATAATCAGGCTATAGATGCTGTAGGTATAGGCAATGATATAAAGTTAACTGGTGATGGGTCAGTAGCCATTGGTAATAGCGCCGAGGCGATAAGCAGTGGTGGGTATCCGACGGCTATCGGATTTATGGCACATGCTGTTGGCATTGATGCTGTAGCGATCGGTGCTAACAGTAACGCTGAACATGAGTACAGTGTAGCACTAGGTGATGACAGCAGTACCTCGGCAGAGAAGCAGGTATCTTTTGGTAATAATGACTTGTTCCGCAGTCTGGTAAATGTTGCCGATATCGATATGCACGGTAATATCAGCCTGGGCGGCGTGTTGGACTGGGATGATGAAAAGGAGGTTTATAAATCCAACAATCAAGGCGCGCTGACAGGTGTTACCAGTATCAATGGTCTTAATTTTTTAACAAATGAAGATGAAAGTATAGGTATTGGTGTTGTTTCTTATCTGGGTGACCATACTATAGCATTTGGTTTTGGTACAAAGAGCAGTGACTTTTCTGTAGTAGTTGGTAGCAATGCTGAAGCCGCAGATATATGTGCTGTAGCAGTTGGTGATGTTGCAATAGCTCACAACAACGCTACTGCTGTTGGTTTTTCTGCCCAGGCATTGAGCACGAATAGTGTTGTCTTTGGTGGGTATTCCAGTGTAACGAAAGCCGGAGAAGATGGTACTGCTTTGGGAACCCGTACTATAGTAGCACATTCAAACAGCGTTGCTGTTGGTGCGGCGAGTGTGACCAGTGCTGCCGATCAGGTAAACTTCGGACACAAAGCCGGAGATGAAAATGCATTTGGCGGTACATATGGTACAGATATGTTCCGCAGTCTGGCAGGCATCAGCGACATTGAAATGCACGGCGCTTTGACAGGCGTTACAGGTATCAACGGCGTAACCGTCAGCGGCACGGATGCCAGCACGGGGCTGACCGTGGGCGGCAATGCCGTGATCGGCAAGACTAATACACCGTTCAGCAGTACGGGTTTTGCAGTCGATAAAGAAGGCGCTGTGACCGCCAAAACTGTCAATGGTGCAACGATAACAGGCACTGGTTTCAACGGCGTAACGCTGAGCGCAGACGGCAAGGTCAACGGCGCAGCTATCACCAGCAACAGCTTTAATGGTGTGACACTGGAAAAAGGCGCCGACAGTCACTATAAAGTTGGCGGCGTCGACGTAACGAAAATGCAGACTGACGTTGCAGGCAAAGCGGATGCGGCGACTACACTTACAGGCTATGGCATTACCGATGCCTATACAAAGACTGAAACCGATACGGCGATAGGTAAAAAGGCAGATAAAGCGACCACGCTTACAGGTTACGGTATTGCCGATGCCTATACAAAGACTGAAACTGATACAGCGGTAGGAAAAAAGGCAGATAAAGCAACTACGCTTACAGGTTATGGTATTGCCGATGCCTATACAAAGACTGAAACTGATACAGCGGTAGGAAAAAAGGCAGATAAAGCAACTACGCTTACAGGTTATGGTATTACCGACGCTTATACAAAGACTGCTGCTGATGAAAAAATAACTGCGGCAACTGCCGATATGGCAACTAAAACGCAGGTAACGGCAGATATCGGCACAGCTAAAACAGCGCTTGAAAGCGCTTATCAGGCAGCCGATAATGCTTTGAGCGGCAGAGCTACAGCTTTGGAAACAAAGACTGCAAAATTCAATACTGCCGGCGATAACCTGACGGGGATGGCGAATATTACCAGTACGGCGGCGACTTTGGGCGGCGTTGGCTTTGCTTCTGCGGGCGTTATGACAGGAGTTTCCAGCATCGACGGTATTGCTATCGACGCCAGCCGTAACCTGTCCAAGGCCGGCACTTATAACGGCGTGACAGTTGCGGCGGCAGGTATCAGCGGCACCAGTGTATTTAACGGTGCTGCGATAACCAATAACAGCTTCAACGGCGTGACATTGGAAAAAGGCGCCGACAATCACTATAAAGTGGGCGGCGTGGATGTGAGCGCGCTGAAAACTACTGTTGACAGCATCAGTGCTGACGGCGTTGGCACTGCCGATACGGCAGGTATCAAACGTGATACGACAGGTACGGCGACTACCAGTATCGAAACCAACACCAAGATCAGCAGCAGCGGTATAACAACGAATAAAGTAACGGTCAGCGGTGCGACAGCTACAACGCTGGAAAACGGCAAGCTGACGGTGGGCGCAGCTGCAGTGCAGAATACGGGTTTTGCAGTGGGCAGCAGCAGTTTGAATAATGGCAGTCTGACGGTAGACGGTAATAATAAACTGACGACGGCAGGACTGACGGCCAGCAAAGTAACTGTAGGAGCTGTAATAGTGAGCGGCGGCAAAGTGAGCGGACTGACGGACGCGGCTTTGAGTGCTGTCAGTACGGAAGCCGTAACAGGCAAGCAGCTGAACGCGACCAATACGACGGTTGCAGGTAAGGCAGATAAAGCGACCACGCTTACAGGTTATGGTATTACCGACGCTTATACCATAACTGCTGCTGATGCAAAAATAACTGCAGCAACTGCCGATATGGCAACTAAAACGCAGGTAACGGCAGATATCGGCGCAGCTAAAACAGCGCTTGAAAGCGCTTATAAGGCGGCCGATACGCAGATACGGACTGATTTTGCAGCAGCGGATACGACTTTGCAAAATAATATCGATACAAAAGTGGCACAGACTGCCTATGATACGAAAATGAGCGCTTTGGACAGCGCCGATACTGCTTTAGGCAGCAGGGCAACAGCTTTGGAAACAGTAGTCAATGACAGCACTACAGGGTTGGCGGCAGTCAATACCAAAGTAGGCGCTTTGGATACCGCTTACAAAGCAGCCGATAATGCTTTGAGCGGCAGAGCTACAGCTTTGGAAACAGCCACTACAGGTATGACTTATGCTGCCGACAAAACTACGACCACTTTTGCGGGCGGCGTGACGGCAGCTGTGCTGACGGCAGGAGAGTTTAAAGTCGGCGCAACAGGCTTCGGCTTTGGCAATGACGGCGCTTTAACGGCTAAAACTGTCAACGGTATAGAGATCAAAAAAGACGAATCAAAAGTAATGGTAGGCGGCATCGACCTGACGGCGCTGAGCAATGGTGATGTAGTTACCGATAATACCAAAGGCATCGGCCGGAATCAGGATACGGCAACGACTACTATCGAAACGAATACGGCGATCAGCAGCAGCGGCATCACTACTAATGCCGTAACTGCCAGCGGTACGGTAAAAGCAGGTGAATTTGTAGAAGGAAGCCAAAAACTTTCTGATAAATATGCTGCTAAAACAGCGCTGGCTGATTATACGACTACTACAGATATGAATACGAAGTTCGCTGATTACGCAACTACTACAGCAGTAGACACCAAACTTGCTGATTATGCTAAGAGCGACAGCGTTTACAGCAAAGCAGCGGCGGATACGGCCTTTGCTAAAGCAGGTGACGTCGATACTTTAAAAACAACAGTTGGTGACACTGATGGCGGTCTGGTAAAAGATGTTAAGGACCTGCAAAGCGGCAAGGCAGATAACGCGACTACGCTGGCCGGTTACGGCATTGCTGACGCGTATACGCAAACCGAAATCAATGAGAAGATCGTTGAAGCAACGAAGGATCTGGCGACCAGCGCGACCGTAACAGATATTCAAAGCGGGCTGGATGAAGTGACTGGCAAAACGGCAGGGCTGAGTTATGATACTGCTTCCGGAAGCAGTAAGTTCAGCGGCAGCGTGGTTATTGGCAATGAGGGTGCTAAAACCCATACTCAAATCACAGATGACGCGATTATTTTCGGTGAGGGCACTGATAAGCAGGTCACAGTAGATGCCAACGGTATCCACGTAGGTAAAAAAGCTGCCGGCGGCATTTCTTTATATACCGATGCTGACGGTACGCATATCGATCACACCAGTCTGGTAACAGGCTCGGTAACGGCGGACAATCTGAACGGCGTCGCTATCAGCGGCAACGCAACTGACGGTTTGAGTGTAGGCGGCGTCAGTATCAAAGCATTGTCGGAACGTCTGGACAGCCTGGAACAGGATGGCGTGGCTACCGCCGACATGGGCGGCATCAAACGCACTGACGTTGTAGAAAACAGTGGCAAAACAATAATCGAAGACACAACCAGTTTTACTAAAGACGGCTTGAAAACAGCGAACCTGGAAGCGGCGACGGCTGCTCTCGGCGGCGTAAATTTTGCCGCAGGAGCAGTGACAGGCGTCAGCAGTATCAACGGCGTTGTTTTTGGCAGTGATGGTAAAATCGGCGGCGTGAGCCTGAGCGGCGGTAAAGTGGACGGAGTGGACGTTGGCTGGCTGGATCAGCGGGTAAAATCGCTGGAAGACAACGGCACAGGAGGCGGCGGTACGGGCGGCGGTGGCAGCAGTGCCAATACCAGCGGCATCCACAAGCCTGACAGGGATACTACTAACATCGAAGGCAATACCAGTATCACTACTGACGGTATTGACACTAATAAAGTCAATGCCAGCGATGCGATCGTTGTCGCTGATGGTGAAAAGAATAAAACAGTTATCAGTAAAGACGGTATTCTGGTGGCCGAGGGCGAAAAGAATCAGGTCAAGATCAATGAAGATGGTATCCATGTTGGTAAAAACAGCTCGGTCGTCAACGACACCGACGGCTTTATTACGGATAAAGGACTGTATATCGGCGTCAGCAGCAGCAGCGATACCAGCACAGCCAAATTCAGCGTTGCCCCTAACGGCAATCTGAGCAGCAAAGCTGGCGACTACGGTTTCAGCAATACCTCGGCAGACGGCGCCAAATTTACCCACAGCGGTGATACGGCTTACGGCACAGGCAGTCAGCTGGATACTACGATCCAGGGCAATAAGGTGACTACCGGCAGGATAGATACGGACGAGTTATACGTAGACGGTAATAAGGTAACTGTAGCCGGAGGTACTATCGGCCAGACTGACGCCGTAGACAACCATTTGAGCGGTACTGATGCCGATGGGAATACAGTGACCAATGACTTTAAGACCAGCGCTGTGAACGGAACGACACAGGCGGCTGAGAAAACCTCGGCTGACGGTAAGGAAAGCACCAAGACCGTCAATAATACCTCGGCAGGCGGTACCAGCGTGACGACCAGCAGGACCACGACCGACAGCAAAGACAATGTGACGGTGAAGGAAAGCAGCTTCGGCACGAATGAAAAAGGCATGACGCTGAGCACAAGCAATAAGGTAACTGACAAAGACGGCAAGGTTACTAAAGACACCAGCGGCACGACCACGATGACCGGCGACAGTATCAGCGTCAGCAAAACAACGATGACTACGGAAAAAGACGCTGACGGCAACGAGAAAGAAGTCACCAAGACCAGCGGCACCACGATCGGCAGCGGTGAAGTGACCTTGAAACGCGAGGACGGCAGCACGATAGAAGTAGGCAGCGCCATTGAAGGTATGCAGAGTGATATGCGAGAGCTGGACGGCAGGGTCAACCGTATGGGAGTCGAGATCAAGGAAGTGGGCGCACTGAGCGCCGCTTTGGCAGGTCTGCATCCGCAGCCTGAAAACGCCAACAGCCGTGCGGATTTCGCAATGGCGATGGGCAGTTATGAGGGCAAGCAGGCACTGGCAGTAGGCGGGTTCTATCGCCCTGACAAACGGACGATGCTGAGTATCGGGGCATCGACGACCAGCAGCAAGCATATGATGAATATGGGTATCAGCATAGCGCTGGACAGGCTGCCGGAAGCAGAGCGCAAGGCGAAGGAAGCGGCCAAAGCTGCTGGCGTTGAGCAGGAAACACTGAACAGGGTGCTGGAGCGTCTGGCGGCTTTGGAGCAGGATAACAGGCGTTTGCAGGCTGATAATGAAAAGCGTGATGTTGCTTATGAGAAACTGGCTGCTGATTATACGCAGCTGAAAGAAAAATATATAGAAGAAACTGTTGACAGGCAGCAGCCTGAACAAGCTGAGGCTGAAGAATAAATGTTGGGGGTTGGATGGTAATGAAAAAGACAGTAATCTTATTGATATTAACTCTGATGATGGTGGTGAGTGGTATGTGTTATGCGGCAGGAGATGGCAGTGACTTGAACAGGCAGCAGAAGGTGGCCGATAAGTTTATGGCAGTACTCAGCGGCGATGCTGCGGCTGTGACGCAGCTGCAGGTAGATATGGTGCCGGAGCTGGCAGAGAAGATGACGGCGGCTAATTTTGCCGCTTTGCAAAAGCAGCTGAAGGAACAGTTTGGTATTCAGAAATCGGTGCGTTTTGCGGTTTATGAGCGGTTCGACCAGGGCGACCGCCTGACGTATCTTGTAGGCTACAGCAGGCAGCAGGCTGTGCGCGCGGTATATGGTTTCGATAAAAACGGTAAGCTGAGCGAATTCGTTTTTGTACCGCTGGAAGTAAAGGCGGCCCAGAAATAAAAATCAATAAACCCCAATAAAAAAGGCCGGACTGTTAAGTCCGGCCTTTTTATATAGATAAGGTCTGTTACCAGGTGAACCAGGTATAGATGCTGAAGACTGTCAGCAGCATGACTTCTAAAATAAACATCGGTTTGAGGGTCTTGAAGAAGTCGGCTTTAAAATAATCCAGGGTGACGATAAAACACATATGTGTCGGCGTCAGCATTTGTCCGGCTACGCCGAAGGCCATGGCCATGCCTGCCAGGTTCAGGTCGCCGGGCGACAGGGCTGCTACTATAGGCATAACGATCGCTACATGACCCTGTGACAGACCTGTCAGGATGCCGATAATAAAGGAGATAGCTGCGATAATGACAGGTACGGGCAGCGGTGAGGATTTAAAATCTTCCACGATGGTATGCAGAACGTTGGTATCGGTCAGGATCTGGATAAAATAGAGGATGCACAAAACGTTCATCAGCATTTTCCAGTCGCAGGCGCCGGTAAAAACTTCTTTGATGTTCAGGACGCGGCTTGTCATACGCAGGACCGGGATCATGGCGAAGGTGACCAGAGCCATAGCGGTGGAGGCGTTAAGGTCGCAGAAAACTACCAGCAGGAAGTTGATTACGACCGGGGAAAGCGACAGTACCAGGTTCATAATGTCCTGACGGCGTTCGGCCGGATCGACATCTACATTGCTGTTAGCGGGCATATCCAGCGGCCGGATGAGCACCAGCCAGCCCAGGGCAAATGCCAGCAGGGTCAGCCAGCACAGGTGGGCGATAAAGTCGCTGAAGGCAACGCCGGCGATGCTGCAGGCCATGATCATGCCGGGTATGATGGGACTGGAAAATTCAAAGATATGCCGGAACCAGAAATTGATGGCGGCTTTATGTTCTTTGGTAAGGTCTGTATTGCGGCTGGCCGCTTCGACGATGGGCGCAGAAAAACGTGCGCCGCCCAGCGAAGGCAGCAGGCCGAGAAAAGCTGGCATAATGGCCAGTGTAAATTTTTCGCTGGCAAATAAGCGCTGCAGGGCGCGGATCATTCCGTCTAAAGCGCCGCTGGTACGCAGCTCGATTTCCAGGCACATGACAAAATAGAGCGCCAGGATCAGGTCGTAGGTGCGCTGCATGGTAAGCGTGGTGGTGAAGGCGCTGACCAGATAATGGAACTGAGGGGCTACTAAAGCCCAGATCAGCAGGCCGCCTGCCAGGATCGCCGGACCGATGGGGATGTGGCGGCGCAGCAGGATGATGATCAGCAGCATTGCTAAAGCGATCACGAGAAAAATATTCATTTTAAAACCTTCTCACTCTCAAATAATATATCTATTATACAAAGAATGCAGAGAAATTTCCATATTCGGCTGAAAAAAGGTATAATAAAAGAAAATATACTTCTGGAGGTGTACTATGTATATCAGTCGCTTATGTTTGCAGAATTACCGCTGTTATGATAATTTTGAGATAGATTTCAACAAAGAACTGACTGTTATCGTAGCTGAAAACGGTAAGGGCAAAACAGCTATTCTAGATGCGGTCGCTGTAGCTTTAGGGCCTTATCTGGCGTGCTTTGACGGTGTTAAGGCCAACCAGATCAGTGATACGGATGTACGCCAGACCAAAGATACTGTAGGCAGGACTTTGGAGCATGTGCTGCGGATGAAAAGCCAGTATCCCGTTGTGATCGGGGCAGAAGGCGTTGTTGACGGCGAAAAGATCACCTGGAAAAGAGAATTGAAGGCGGCCGGGGGGCGGACGACGATCCTGAATGCGAAGGCTTTGAGCGAGTATGGGCGGCATATGGTCAAGGCGCTGCGGGAGGTCAACGACAGTAAAATAATTTTGCCGGTCATGGCTTATTATGGTACCAGCAGGATGTGGAAGGATAATAAGCTGTTCGAGCTGCGCAAGGATATCAGTCTGGAGCGCGGCAGCGGCTACGTCGATTGTATGGAGCCTTCGTCATCATATAATACTTTTGGGCAGTGGTTCAAATATGCGGCGATGAGCGCGATGGAATTTGACCGTTATCTGGCCGAGAGCGGTAAAAAGGATGAAAAGAATCCGTATACGGAAGTGCTGAAGGCTGTGCGTCAGGCGATCATTACCTGTATCGGCAGTATGGGCTGGACGGATATAGATTACAGCTTTGCTTTTCAAAATCTGATCATTATGCATGAAACGATGGGTGTATTGCCGCTGGAGGCTTTGAGTGACGGTACCCGCAGCGTGATCAGTATGGCGGCAGATCTTGCGTACCGGATGGTGCGGCTGAATCCTGACCTTGGCGCCATGGCGGCTCTTGAAACGCCGGGCATCGTACTGATCGACGAAGTCGATATGCATTTGCATCCTTCCTGGCAGCAGGCGGTAGTGTATGATGTGCGGAAGGCGTTTCCCAACGTACAGTTTATTGTGACGACTCACAGTCCGCAGGTTCTGAGCACGGTCCCTGCTGAGGCTATCCGTATCCTGCGCTGGGACAATAATCTGATCAATATCGATAAACCTGCCTTTTCTTTAGGCGCTGAAAGCTTTCAGCTGCTCAAGGATATTCAGAATGTCGACACGCGCCCGCAGGCATTGCCGATCGTGAAGGACCTGTACAGGTATCTGATGCTTGTGAGCGAGGATAAATGGGATACGGACGAGGCCAGGGAGCTGCGCAAACGTCTGGACGAATGGTCTAAAGGGTGTGAACCGGCTTTGGTCCGTGCTGATACGGAAATCAGGATGAAGTCTTTCAGGAGGAAGAAAAAATGAAACGGGTGTACAAATCTCCGGCTACACCCGAGCGCCTGCGCAGTTATGTGAAGGCGTTTCCGGACGAAACCTGGGAGCATTTCCGCCGGCGCAACCGCAGGGGCTACCGCGACGTAAAGCAGCAGCTGCTGCAGGATCAGCACGGTTTATGCGCGTATTGTGAGATCAGTATCAAGCTGGCTGAGTTTGAGGACAATGTTGATGATTTCAGGGTGGAGCATTTCTTCCCAAAAGTAGCTACACAGCTTGAAAAACACAATTATCACCTGGACTGGCATAATCTGCTTGGTGTTTGCCATGGCGGCAGCCAGCCTTATGTGTCGGACCCTGAATGGCGTTATTCCAGCAGGAAGAATGACCGGAGCTGTGATGTACCAAAGGGCGGGAAACCGATTTCCGAGCGGATACTGAACCCACTGAAGATACCGGCGTCAGTCAGGCTGTTTCGTTATCAGGAGCATACCGGTAAGATGATCGTTGACGAAAGTTCCTGTCCGAAAAAACTGCAGGCCAAGGCGCGCAATACGATCCGCGAGCTGAATCTGAACGCGCCGCGGCTGCAGCGGATGAGACTGGCGCTGATCAGGATACTGGAGGACGAGATAAACAGTGCTTTGGCTGGCGGAGCGGTGCTGGAGGAGTTTTTGCCGCTGCTGGCGGAAAGTATCCTGCTGCCGGATGAAGATGGCAATTATCAGCCGTTTTTTTCAGTGGCGCGCTGGTATCTGGGTGAATTTGCCGAGGATATTTTAAGGGAAAATAATTATGCGATGTAACGCACTCCTGCTTAAAAATAACTTTTTAAGCAGGAGTTTTTTTGTGGAGGTAGAAAGTAATAATTATCATGTTTTCAGATAATTGCAGAAAGATATAGGGGAGCGGAGAAATATGGAATTAACTAAGAAAGCGTTTAAAGCATATGATGTGCGCGGCGTTGTGCCGACAGAGGTCAATGCGGAGATGGCTTATCGGGTAGGGCGCGTTTTTGCGGCGATGTTTGCAGCTGAAAAAGTTGTGGTCGGGCATGATATACGCTTGAGCGGGCGCGAGCTGGTCGATGCTTTGACGGAAGGGCTGCGGCACGGCGGCAGTGATGTGATCGATATCGGGCAGTGCGGTACGGAGATGATTTATTTCGCGACGGCACATCTGGACGCTGACGGGGGGATCATGGTAACGGCCAGTCACAATCCGGCAGAGTATAACGGGATGAAGCTCGTGCGCCGAGGAGCCAGACCGATCTCGGCCGATACGGGACTGATGGAGATCGCTGATATGGTGGTCGACAGTAAGGATTTTCCTCATGTCAAGGTGCCGGGCAAGACGGAGGGTGCTGTAAGACGTTATGATATCATGCCGGAATATATCGAGCATTTGCTGGGATATATCGACATCAAGGCGCTGAAACCGCTGAAGATAGTGGCTAACCCTGGGAACGGCGGCGCCGGCCCGGTCTTGAACGAGCTGGCCAAATATCTGCCTTTTGAATTTATCAAGATCAATGAAATACCTGACGGGACTTTCCCGAACGGGGTGCCTAATCCGCTTTTGGTACCAAATCGCGAGGCTACGGCAAAACTGGTGCGCGAATATCAGGCTGATCTGGGCGTGGCCTGGGACGGCGATTTTGACCGCTGCTTTTTGTTTGATGAAAAAGCCGAATTTATTGAAGGCTATTATATAGTCGGTTTGCTGGCAGAGGTATTTCTGCGCAAGCAGCCGGGCGCCAAGATCATGTATGACCCGCGTCTGACCTGGAACACGCAGGAGGTTGTGGATGCGGCTGGCGGTGTTGCTGTGCGCTGCAAGAGCGGGCATGCCTTTATGAAGGAATGTATGCGTGCCAATGAGGTGCTGTACGGCGGCGAAATGTCGGCACATCATTATTTTAAAGATTTTTCCTACTGTGACAGCGGCATGATACCCTGGCTGTTGGTGGCGGAGCTGTTATGCACCAGCGGTAAAACTTTGTCGGAGCTGGTCGAAGCACGGATGGAAAAATTTCCCTGCAGCGGCGAGATCAACCGCAAGGTTGAAGATTCAGCGGCCGTACTGGCGGCGATCGAGGCTGAATATGCGCCCGGCGGTCAGGTTGATAAGCTGGACGGGCTGAGCATTGATTATGCCGAATGGCGTTTCAATGTGCGTGTTTCCAATACAGAGCCGGTGATGCGTCTGAATGTTGAGACCAGAGGCGATAAAAAGCTGCTGGCTGAAAAAACAGCGGAACTGCTGGAACTGATCGGCGGCGAAGAAGCCTGACAGAGCCCGCGTCTGATCGGTGCCGGCGGCAATCAAGGTAAGTGTTTATCTAAAAATTTATTTCCTGTTCAAGTGGAGAAAGAGTGATACAGATGACTGCAATCAAACAAGTACGCAAGGCTGTTATTCCGGCGGCCGGATTAGGCACGCGTTTTCTGCCTGCTACTAAAGCTACACCGAAGGAGATGCTGCCGATCGTTGATAAGCCGACGATCCAGTATATTATTGAAGAAGCGCTTGCTTCGGGAATAGAAGATATTCTGATTATTACCGGGCGCAGCAAACGTGCTATCGAGGATCATTTTGACCGCAGTATCGAACTGGAATTGAACCTTGCTGCCGGCGGTAAAGCGCAGGAGCTGGAGATGGTCAAAAAGATCTCTGATATCCGGATCCACTATATCCGCCAGAAAGAGCCGCGCGGATTGGGGCATGCTATTTTATGCGCGAAGCAGTTTATCGGCGATGAGCCTTTTGCGGTGCTTTTGGGCGACGATGTAGTATACGGTGAAGTACCGGCGCTGAAACAGCTGATGGATGTTTATGATAAAACCGGGGCCAGTGTTTTGGGCGTACAGGAGGTGCCGCAGGAAAAGGTATCGTCTTATGGTATCGTAGCGTCCGAGCCTACGGCCGAACCGCGCACCTTTACGGTCAGAGATATGGTCGAGAAACCGGGCGTTGAGGAAGCGCCTTCGCGGCTGGCTGTTTTGGGGCGTTATATCATCAATCCCGAGGTGTTCCCGATCCTGGAGGCTACCAAGCCGGGACGCGGTAATGAGATACAACTGACGGACGCATTGAAGGAGCTGGCTAAACTGCAGAAGATGTATGCTTATAATTTTGAAGGACGTCGTTATGATGTCGGCGATAAACAGGGCTTTTTGGAGGCGACGGTGGAAATGGCGCTGAAGCGTCCTGATCTGAAGGATAAGTTTTTAGCATATTTACAGACTATTGTCAGTAAAAACTAAGGAGATTGAATGATGAATGTTCTGGTTACCGGCGGTGCCGGTTATATTGGTTCACATGTAGTTGAAGAATTGCAGAAAAACGGTTTCACACCGATCGTTTACGATAATCTTTCCACAGGCCATGCGGCGGCAGTGCCTGAAGAGGTGCAGCTGGTGGAGGGCGATATCCATGATGTTGCTTTTTTGAAGCATATCATGGCCCAGTTTGAGATCGACGCGGTCATTCATTTTGCTGCCAGCAGTCTGGTCGGCGAATCGATGGAAAATCCTTCCAAGTATTATTTTAATAATGTGGAGGGGTCGCTGCATCTTTTAGAAGCAATGAAAGGCGCCGGCGTAGATTATATCGTTTTTTCGTCGACGGCGGCAGTATACGGAGAGCCTGAGGGAGTTCCCATTAAAGAGGACAGCTGTCTGAACCCGACTAATGTTTACGGCCGCACGAAGCTGATGATCGAAAAAATGCTGGCTGATTATGATATGGCTTATGAGATGCGTTATGTGGCGCTGCGTTATTTTAACGCCGCAGGAGCTTCGCCGAGCCGTGATATCGGCGAAGACCATGATCCTGAATCGCATTTGATCCCGCTGGTTTTAAAAACTGCGCAGGGCGTACGCAGGCAGGTTGCCATCTATGGTACTGATTATGCTACTGCAGACGGTACCTGTGTGCGTGATTATGTTCATGTCTGCGACCTGGCAACTGCACATGTTCTGGCACTCAAGCATCTGCTGGCTGGAGGAGCGAGCCGCGTGTATAATCTGGGCAGTGAAAATGGTTTCAGCGTGCGCGAGATCATCGATGCTGCTAAAAAGATTACGGGGATAGACTTTACTGTGGTGGAGGAAAGCCGCCGCAGCGGTGATCCGGCTGTGCTGATCGCTTCTTCGGAGAAGATCAGGGACGAGCTGGGCTGGGTGCCTAAGTGCAGTACTGTCAATGAAGTTATCAGTACGGCCTGGAAATGGCATAAGGGACACCCGCAGGGCTATGAAGGCTGAAAATGTAAGACCGGTTTGCCTGGGCAGCCGGTCTTTTTGCTTTCAAGCCGTTTTTTTGTTAAAATAAGAGTTCAGGAAGAAGAAAACAGAGGACGAAAAAATGCAGCTTGTTGTAGATAAAATTGCCAGGAGTTTTGGCATTAATGAAATATTTAAGGATATCAGCTTTATGATCGATAAAGGTGAAAAAATTGGGCTGGTAGGCGTAAATGGCAGCGGCAAAACAACGCTGCTGCGCTGTCTTTTGGCTCCGGAAACGGTTGACGGTGGTGTGGTGCGTTTTGAACCCGGCTTGAAGATCGGTTATGTGGAGCAGGGGTTTCAGAATATCGGCACCGGCAGTTTGTGGCAGTTTATGCTGCGCTCCTGCCCGGAGATAGTTACGATGCGTGAAGAACTGGCGGCTTTGGAAGCACGTTCTGCCCAGCTGGAACCGGGTGCGGAGCTGGACGGGGTTTTAGAGGAATACGCCCGTGTGACCAAACGTTACGAACATGTCGACGGATATAATTATGAAGCGTTTATTAAAAGAGTCTTGATTGGCCTGGGTTTTGAAGAAGCGGTCTGGGATAAGACGGCGGAGCACTTTTCCGGCGGACAGAAAACCAGGATGATGCTGGCGGCGGCCCTGGTGCGGCAGCCTGATTTTCTGATTTTGGATGAGCCTACAAATCATCTGGATATTGCTATGACTGAGTGGCTGGAGAAGTATCTGCAGGAATTTAAGGGCGGGCTATTGGTAGTCAGTCATGACCGTGCGTTTCTTGATAATATCGCTACACGGATACTGGAAATGGAAGGCGGGCATCTGACTTCCTTCAAAGGCAATTACAGCAAATATCTGGTGCAGAAAGAGCTCCAGACTGCAACACTGGAAGCTGCTTATGCTTCGCAGCAGGATTATATCGCACGGACGGAAGCCTATATCCGTCGTTTTAAAGCGGGCATCAAAAGTAAGATGGCGCGTGGACGCCAATCTCAGCTGGATCGTCTGGAGCGGATGGACGCGCCTGTGCAGCATGAGGAATTTGCCCTGCGCCTGCCGCCTGCGCCGGAGTCTGCTGAACGGGTGCTGATTTTGGATAACCTTTCTGTTGGTTATGGCGATAATGTACTGCTGCATGATATAGATTTGGTGCTGCGCAAGGGTGAAAAGGTTGGCTTGCTGGGTCCTAACGGTACCGGTAAAACGACATTGCTGAAAACTGTTTTAGGCGAGCTGCCGCCGCTGAAGGGAACAGCGCAGATCGGCAATCGTGTGAAGGTGGGGTATTTTTCGCAGAGCTATGAAAGGCTTGCTCCCAAACAAACGCTGCTGGATAATTTTTTGGTGGAATATGGCTTTACTGAGGAACGTACGCGTTCACTGCTTGGCGGGATGCTGTTCCACGGCGACGATGTTTTTAAAGAGATCGGCACTTTGTCAGGCGGTCAGAAGGCACGTCTGGTATTGCTGAAGCTGGTGCTGGACGGCGCAAACTGCCTGGTGCTGGACGAACCGACAAATCATCTTGATATTATGGCGCGGGAGACTGTGGAAGCGGCGTTGACTGCTTTTGACGGGACGGTGCTGGTGGTCAGCCATGACCGTTATTTTATCAACGAGATTGCTGACAGGATCTGGGAACTGGAAGATCATCGGGTCTGTGATTATAAAGGCAATTATGATTTTTATTTAGAAGAAAAGGCTAAAAGACGGCTGCTGCAGGCTGCCGTGCCGAGCAGCGCCCCTGTGCAGAGGAAGGCTGCGCCTGAGCCGATAAGCAGTACTGTAAAAAGTTCCGGCAGGCATAAGCGTACCTACAGCCCGCAGGAAGCAGAAAAGCTGCTGGCAAAAGTTGAATTGAGTATTCGTGAACAGGAGGCTTTGCTGGGGGTGTTGGAAGGACGAATGGCCGATCCTGCCAGCCATACAGACCCGGAAGCCAGCGCTGCTTTGGCGGCGGAGCATGCTGCCCTGCAAGCGGAAATCGAGAAGCTGATGCTGCGTTGGGAAGAACTGATGACAGCGGCAGAAGCGTTAAAGGAGTAAGCAGAAGATGTTAAATGCAATGACGGACGAAGAATATATGCAGTTGGCGCTGCAGGAAGCCCGGGCGGCTGACGTGATCGGAGAGATACCGATCGGCGCCGTACTTGTGGTTGAAGGTGAAGTTGTAGCGAAGGCGCATAATATGCGCGAAACCTGGAACGATGCGACGGCGCATGCCGAGGTCATCGTGATCAGGGAGGCGTGTAAAAAGCTGGGCCGCTGGCGTTTAGAGGGGGCCGTGCTTTATGTTACAGTCGAGCCCTGTCCAATGTGTTCGGGCGCTATCGTCAACAGTCGTATCGACAAGGTTGTTTACGGCTGTCCTGATGCTAAAGCCGGAGGGGCAGAGTCGATCTTTAATATCATCAGTAATCCCAATCTTAATCATACGGCACAGGTCGTCAGCGGCATCTGTGAAGCCGAATGTGCACAGGTAATGAAGGATTTTTTTAGACGCAGACGTGCGGAAAACAGGCTGGCAAAGGCTGGAATAGCTGCTGACAGTGCGGAAAATTAAGAAAAACTCTTTGCAAAATACGGATTTATGATATAATAGATAAGGCTGGTTTACGCGGAGAGGTGTCCGAGTGGTCGAAGGTGTTTGACTCGAAATCAAATGTACGGCAACGTACCGTGGGTTCGAATCCCACCCTCTCCGCCAGATGATTATGCGGTTCTTCATTTATTTGAAGGACCGTTTATTTTTTTGCAGCGGCAGACATCAGCAAGAATAAAAAATATTTGACAATAGTTAGATGTCTAATTATAATTGAGATATGATGAAGCAGACAAAAACGATTTTTTTGATCAGTAAAATAAGAGAGAAGGCTAATAAATTCATTCTGGCAGATCTGGCGCAGCATGGTATTACTAAACTGGCTCCCTCACATGGAGATATTTTAGCGTGTCTGTATCAAAGGGAGCGGGTGACTATGAAAGAGATTTCAGACTCTATCCATCGGACGAAACCAACGGTGACGGTGCTCGTAAATAAGCTGGCAGAGCTGGGACTGGTGAAGAAATTTCAGGCAGCGGAGGATTCCCGGGTCATTTATGTGGAGCTGACTGAGCAGGGAAAAGCATTGCAGAAGCTTTTCGAAAAAGTTTCTGCTGATTTAGTTCAAAAAGTTTTTCAAAATATGGAACAGGAAGAAATGAAAAAGCTGGAAATATCTTTGCAAAAAATTCTGGATAATCTGGGGTAAAATTTTTTAGAAAAATAGTTAGAGCTCGAACTAATTTTAGCAGCTGATAAACAATGGATAACAATATTTTTATGATAGAGAAACATGAGATTTACGTGGGGAAAGGAGGCTGGCAGATGAAAGGTCTGCGGCAGTGTTTCGAAAATTCAAAGCAGGCTGCGGCTAGGTGTGCAAGCGGCTGGATCGAGTGATTACCAGGCCCTGAAAGGGGTAAATAAAAGAAAGCGAGTTGAGTTTTATGAAAAAAGAAGTATTGGATTATGTTATTGAAAAGACACATGAATTGATGAATGCTGCTTCCTGCAGCAGTGAAGCTAAGGCAGCAGCGCAGAGCTGGCTGGATGCGGTCGGTACAGAACGGGAAGCCGATGAAACAAAAGAATATATTACCGAACTGGAAGCGGATATTATGCCGATCGACAATCTGATAGCTTTTGCAGGATCTGAGGCCGGAGCCGGATATTTTGGTGCCGAACTGGCCAAGAATATTACCGCACATGCTGAAGAAATAAAGCTTGCTGGGGCTGAATACTGCGATTGCCCTGCCTGTGCGGCTGTAGCAGAAATACTTGCCAGAAAAAAAGAATTGCTGTGAAGGTTTTTAGCAGGTTGATTGCGACTGCTTGCAACAGAATATTGCTGATAAAAGGAGTTTCATTTATTTGAAGCTCCTTTTATTTTTATAATTAAGTATTGATGCCGGATTTTTAATTTTAGTCAGGCTTCGGAAGCTGTACGGCAGATTAAAATTTTGTTATGATAATATCATCAGCCAAATTAGTGATGGAGGCATGAAGTGAATAATTCTGTGGTAATAGATAAAAAGTTTTACTGGGAACTGTTTAAATCTACGTTCCTGATCAGTGCTTTTACAGTGGGCGGTGGTTTTGTCATTATCCCGCTGCTGAAAGCCAAATATGTCGATCATTATAAATGGATGAGTGATAAGGAAGCGCTTGATCTTGTTTCAGTAGCGCAGTCGGCTCCTGGAGTGGTGGCCGTCAATGCCGCTATCATTATAGGTTATCGTCTGGCAGGGTATACCGGCGCTGCAGTTACTTTGCTGGCTACAGTGCTGCCGCCGCTGATCACACTGACGGTGATTTCGTATTTTTATGATGCTTTTGCCCATAATTATTATGTGCAGATTTTGCTGCGTGGTATGCAGTGCGGGGCTACAGCGCTGATACTTGACGTAGGCATAAATCTGCTGCAGAAAGAGCTGAAAAAGAAGCTGCTGCTGCCGTGTTTGATTATTTTCGGCACTTTTATCGCCAATTATTTTTTTCAGGTCAATATCATGTATCTTATTCTGATCGATGCCGTTATCGGTTATTTATGGCTGCAGGATGAAAAATACAGCTAAGGAGGTATGGAAGTGATATATATAAGTTTGTTCTGGAGTTTCTGTATGGTCGGCGCTTTTTGCGTTGGCGGAGGTTATGCTTCCATACCGCTGATCCAGACGCAGGTCATTGATGTCCATCATTGGATATCATTCAGTGAATTTATGGACGTTGTTGCTATTTCGCAGATGACACCGGGGCCAATAGGTATCAATGCCGCTACTTTCGTAGGGACAAAGGTGGCAGGTATTGGCGGCGCGGTAGCGGCGACGGCAGGTTTTGTTACGCCTTCGCTTATTATTATGATCGCATTGGCAAAGCTGCTGGCAAAATATGGAGATATGGGAGCGATCAGGGGTGTTTTGAACGGCCTGCGCCCCGCTGTAGTCGCATTGATAGCTTCTGCCGGTGTGATGTTTTTAACTCTGTCTTTGTGGAACGAAGAAAAATTGCCGGCTGTCTGGAGTGATCCTGATCTGGTCAGCACGATCGTTTTGCTTGTTTCACTGGTCCTGATCAAGAAGAAGATCTGCGGCGTGATCCAAACACTGGTTGGTTCGGGGTTATTGAGTTTGGCGCTGCATTTTTTTATAAAATAATATGGTTGAAAAGTAATTAAAGGATTCCTGACTGTTTGCAGTCAGGAATTTTCTTTTAAAATAATATTTTAATGTTAAGAATTGTTTTTCTTGTTTTTTAATAATTCATTTAATATAATTAAAGAAAAATGACGGATAAGAATACGGGAGAGCTTAATATGATCAGTGCCGGGCAGAAAGTAAACAAGCTGATGCAGGACTTTTTTACTGCTTATTTTAATGAACGCGATTATAAAGCTGCCGCAGGCTTTCTGCGTGAAGACATCAGATGGATAGGTCTGGGGGCAGTCTGCAGTGCCAGAGATCGCAGTGAGGCTGTAAAATTTTTGCAGGCTGAAATTGCAGCTGCACCATATGCGGTTTTCTTTGAATATGAAAATGTTCAAAATGCGATGCTGTCTGAAACGGCGGCAGTATTTCTTTGTGATCTGCTGCTCAAAAAAAATAAAGATGGGTATGACAGTGACATAAGCATACGTGTAATGGCAGCCTGCAATTGCTGTGATTCTGTATGGAAAATTGCGGCGCTGCATGTTTCACAGGCAAATATGGGACCGGAGACAGGTGATTTTTTCCCGGCAGCGTTCAGTATGGAAAAGGTTGCCGAGGTCGAAAGCAGCATTAACAGGCAAATGCTGGGTCTGCTTAATCGCAGTATACCAGGTGGTATTTTAGGCGGTTATGTTGCGCCAGGTTTTCCTTTGTATTATGTTAATGAAAGAATGCTTGCTTATCTTGGCTATACTTATGAGGAATTTGTAGCAGATACCAAAGGTCTGGTTATGAACGGCATCCATCCTGATGATTTGGAACGGGTGGAGCAGATTGCCAGCCGGGCGATGGATCAGGATAGTGAGTATGAAGTTAAGTATCGGATGAAAAAGAAAGACGGCAGTTATATCTGGGTCAGTGATGTTGGGAAAAAGGTTCTGGCTGTGAACGGAAATGCTGCCTGTATCAGTGTGATCAGGGATATTTCTGGTGAGATAGAAGCAAAACAAAAGCTTTTCGAGGAAAGCGTTGAGAACAGGCAGCAGAAGAATATCCTGCAGAATATTATCGATACTATGCCCAGCGGCCTGCTGCAATGCAGCTTTGACAGGATCCCCAAAGCTTTGATGGTCAACAGGACCGGGGCTAATATTTTAGGGTTCGAGAATGAGCATGAGTTTTTTCTGCGGAGGGATGTGTGTGATAATATTCTTCGCTGTATCCATCCGGAAGATAGAACAAAGGTTTTAGAGGAACTTTTCAGTATTGCAGAGGAAGGGATCGTCAAGAATTCAAGCCACCGTATCAAAACTGCAGCAGGCGAGGAAAGATGGGTACGGTCTGCTGCCTGCGTTATTCAAAATCAGCAGGGGGAAAAATCTATCAGATAATTTTCCATGATGTTACCGAAATCCTGCAGCTGCGCCGCAAAAACCAGCAGTGGGATCTGATGGAGCGCAGCGCGTTATATACGGCTATCACATCAGCTTATCCGATGATCATTTTCGGAAACCTTACACGGAATACCTGCAGTGTTTTAGATCAGGAGGGACAGAGCCTGCATTCGCTGGACTGCGGTAGCTATGATGCTATGGTCAATGGAGTGCTGGGTTCAGTAGCACCTGAGTATAGAGATGAGTTTACCAGTAAATTTGCCCGTCAGAACCAACTGGCAGAGTATGAACGAGGTGCTCACGAAACTTATATGGAGCACCGCCAGCTTTTTGATGATGGACAGTATCATTGGGTCTCGGCACATAAAATCAAGGTGGAAAATCCCGTTAATGATGATATTCTTACAGTTTCGCTGATTCGCTGCATTGACGAGCAAAAGGACAATGAGGCGGAAAAAAATCAGATTTTGCGTACTGCTTTAGGTGCGGCAGAGGCTGCAAACAATGCTAAAACGGAATTTTTATCGCGGATGAGCCATGAGATACGTACGCCGATGAATGCCATTATCGGTATGACAGCTATAGCGTTGTCTGCATTGGATAATAAAGAGCGTATCAGCGATTGTCTGGCGAAGATCGGTATTTCGGCAAGGTTTTTACTGAGCCTGATCAACGATATTTTAGATATGTCGCGTATCGAAAGCGGACGAATGAGTTTGGCACATGAAAAATTTGATTTTGAAGAAATGATCAACGGTCTGAACTCTCTTTTTTATCCGCAGGCGGAAGAGAAGGGCTTGAAATTTAATACTGTTATCGAAGGGATGACAGAAGAGCTTTATATCGGTGATTCATTACGTTTGCGTCAGATTTTATTAAATATTTTATCTAATGCCTTAAAATTTACTCCGGAAGGCGGCAGAATCCAGTTTACGATCAGGCAGATGAGCCGGGGTGATAAGGATGCCTGGCTGAGATTTACCGTAAGCGATACAGGTATTGGCATGAGCAAGGTTTTTCAAAAGCATCTTTTTGAATCTTTTGAACAGGAAAATCCCAATATTTCTATCAAATACGGCGGTACTGGTCTGGGATTGGCTATTTGCAAGAATCTGGTAACTCTGATGGGCGGTTCGATAAATGTGCACAGTATCGAAGGTGTTGGCAGTGAGTTCTGCGTCGATGTAAAGTTAGGCCTAACGGAAGAAAGCTATCGACGTAAAAATCTTGATCTTCTAAAGTTCCGGGATTTGAAAACGCTGATAGTTGACGATGACATTGTGACTTGTGAACATGCCAGCCTGATTATGAGTGATTTGGGGGTACAGGCAGAATATGTGACTTCGGGAGCTTTGGCAGTACTGGAAATCGAAAGAGGCATCAGGGAAATGAACCATTATGATATTGTGCTGGTAGATCTGAAAATGCCGGATATGGACGGAATTCAGACAACGAAAGCTATAAGACGGCTGGTTGGAGCTGAGACATTAGTAGTCGTTATGACAGCATATGAATGGAAGGAGCTTGAAGCAGATGCAAGGCATGCAGGTGTGGACTTTTTTATCACCAAGCCGCTGTTCCGTTCTGAGCTGGTAGATTTGTTTGAAAAGATCAATGATTTCAGTGAAGCAGTATATGAGCCGGAAGCAGCAAAAGGAGAAGTACAGTTTGCTGGAGAACGGATTTTACTGGTAGAAGATAATGAGCTGAATCTGGAAGTTGCGGCAAGTCTGCTGGAAATGAAGGGACTGACGATAGAAAGTGCCTGCAACGGTCTGCAGGCACTAGAAAAATTCTGTTCAACTCCTGTTGGGTACTATGATGCTGTTTTGATGGATATCAGGATGCCTGTTATGGATGGGCTGGAAGCAGCACGTAATATCAGGCTGTTTGATAAAAGTGATGCGCAGACGATCCCGATTATTGCTATGACGGCTAATGCGTTTGACGAGGATGTGGAAAAATCACACGCAGCGGGTATGAACGCACATTTGGCAAAGCCGATTGACCCGGAAAAGCTGTTCGCAGTTTTGCAGGAATTTATTTAAGGTGATTGATAGTAAGCTGAATAAAAAGGTATGGGCATGCCCATACCTTTTTATTCTTGACCTGTTTTTGTAACATCTGTAGCGAAATAGTAAATGGTTAAACGTAAAGAATAAATAGTATTTGCGTTTATTAGCATTTTTGTTTAGAATTATTAGAAATGTGTATTAGGGGAAAGAGGTTGCTGCTGATGAAAATTATTGATTTATTAAAAAACGAAAAGGTGTGCATTTCCTGCGAGCTGTTTCCACCTAAAGCAGGTACAGAGCTGCAGAATGCTTTGAATATAGTCAGTGATATTGCCGAGGTGGGTCCGCATTTTATGAGTGTTACGTATGGGGCCGGCGGTACATCTGTGGGTCAGACGGTGGCTATTGCCCGGGCAATAGAAGCCAGCGGACGCCCAGCGCTGGCGCATCTGACCTGTATCGATGCTGATGAAGCCAAGATCGACGGTGTTTTAGCACAGATGCGGGCTGTTGGCGTCCAGAATGTTTTGGCTCTGCGCGGAGATGCGGTGAATGGCAATGACGGGGATTTTGCCCATGCCAGTGATTTGATGGGGAAAATCAAAAAAGCCGGTGATTTTTGTGTCGGCGGGGCCTGTTATCCGGAAGGACATCCGGAAGCCGGCTCTCTGGATCGTGATATTGTCAATACCAGACGGAAAATCGACAGTGGCTGCGACTTTTTAGTGACGCAGATGGTGTTTGACAATAATATTATTTACAATTATATGTACAGACTGCTGCGGCATGGTATCGATGTGCCGGTCGTGGCGGGTATTATGCCGGTGACAAATGCCAAACAGATCAACCGGATCTGTGAATTGAGCGGGACCAAACTGCCTGCGAATTACCGCGCTATCGTCGAGAAATTTGCAGATGATCCCGAAGCGTTAAAACAGGCGGGTATTGCTTATGCTACGGGGCAGATTGTTGATTTGATCGCTAACGGACTGAAAAATATTCATGTTTATACGATGAACCGGCCGGAAATCATCGGCGGGATCATGAAAAATCTGTCGGAGATCGTAAAATGAAGTATGACAGAGCTGAAGCCGTGAGGTATATGGGCGCGAAAAAAGATGATAATGAGGCGGCTGTTTTGGCTGATCTGGCTTATTTGCAGCTGCGGAACGAAGTGCGGCCCAGAAGCTGCTGGCAGATTTTTGCGTGCCGTGTAGATGATGCAGGCGTGACCTTAGTAGATAATGGCATGCGTTTTGAAAGCAAAAATTTGGCAGGACATTTGCAGGGCTGTCAAAAAGCGGCGGTTTTGGCTGCTACTTTAGGCAGTAATGCCGATACTGTTTTGAGGCGTCTGGCATTGACTAACGTAGCACAGGCAGCTGCTGCTCAGGCTGTATGCGCGGCTCTGATCGAAAGTTATTGTGATGAAACCGAAGCCGAGATAGCGGCTGCAGCAGGGCTGCACTTGAAACCGCGTTTTTCACCGGGGTATGGTGACTGGCGGCTGGAGGATCAGCGTCAGCTGCTTATGCTGCTGGATTGTACAAAACGAATCGGTCTGACTTTGACCGATGGTTATATGCTGACTCCTATAAAATCAGTGACGGCTGTGATAGGATTGACTGAAGATACCGTCTGCAATACCAGTAAATGTGCGGCGTGCGTTAATCGAGCGTGCGAATTTAGAAAGGAATGAAAGCATGGGTTTCAGGGATTTATTAGGTAAAGAATTATTATTTTTTGACGGCGCTACCGGGACGATGCTGCAGGCATTGGGGCTGCAGCCGGGCGAGCTGCCGGAGCTGTGGAATTTTACTCATGCGGCTGAAGTGCAGTCTGTACATGAAGCGTATTTGAATAACGGTTCGAATATCATAAAAAGCAATACCTTCGGGGCGAACCGTCTTAAATTTAAAGGGATGGATATCACCGTTGATGAAGTTGTGGGGGCTGCTTTAAAAATAGGCAAAGCTGCCTGTGCCGGACGTACAAAAGCGTTTGTGGCACTGAATCTCGGCCCTACCGGAAAATTACTGGCGCCTTATGGTGATCTTCCGTTTGAGGAAGCTGTGGATATTTATGGTGAAATGGTACGCAGCGGTGCCAGACACGGAGCTGATCTGATCCTGATCGAGACGATGAGCGATACTTATGAGATCAAAGCCGCGCTTTTGGCGGCAAAAGAAAACTGTGATCTGCCGGTGATCGTTACGTTGACGTTTGATGAAGATGGTAAGCTGTTGACCGGTGCTGACGTTTTGAGCGCGGTAGCAATGGTGGAGGGGCTGGGGGCAGATGCTGTAGGGTTTAACTGTGGCTTGGGACCGAAACAAATGCGCAGGCTGCTGCCGCAGTTAATAGAAGCATGCTCGCTGCCGATCGTTTTGAATCCTAATGCCGGGCTGCCCGTACAGCGTGACGGTAAAACTGTTTTTGACGTTGCCGCAGATGAATTTGCAGCGATGATGCAGGAAATGATACCACTGGGTATTTCTGTCGCCGGAGGCTGCTGCGGTACTACTCCGGAACATATTAAAGCTCTGATCGAAAAGTGCTATGGTATGCAGCCGGGAGGACGCCGCAGCTGTGATCTGACTGTGGTTTCTTCTTATGGCAAAGCTGTCGTTATCGGCGGGGAGCCTGTGATCATAGGCGAGCGCATCAATCCTACAGGTAAGCCGCGTTTAAAACAGGCTATTTTAGACGCAGATCTGGATTATATTTGCCGGCTGGGGTTGGAGCAGCTTGAAAATGACGCCCATATCCTGGATGTCAATGTAGGTGTGCCGGGTATCAACGAAGCTGCCGCTGCAGAGAAAACAGTTCTGGCTTTGCAGGCCGTCACTTCGGCACCGCTGCAGATCGATACTTCAGATTATGAGACTATGGAGCGGGCTCTGCGTTTATATAATGGCAAACCGCTGTTAAATTCTGTTAGCGGTAAAGATGAATCGCTGGCAAAGGTACTGCCGCTGGTAAAAAAATACGGGGCTGTTGTGGTTGGCCTGGCGTTAGATGATGACGGCATTCCTGCAACAGCTGCAGGCAGGTTGGCCGTTGCGGAGAAAATAATCGCACGCGCCGCTGAATGCGGTATCGAAAAACGTAACATTATTATTGATCCGCTGGCGCTGACGATAAGTACGGGACCTGACAACGCTGCTGTTGACTTGGAAGTGATCCGTAAATTGACAGAGCAGAAGATCAAAACGATTATGGGCGTTTCGAATATTTCTTTCGGACTGCCGTCACGTGATGCTGTCAACAGTACATTTTTCACTCTGGCAATGGAGGCGGGGCTTTCCTGCGCTATTATCAATCCGCAGAGTAAAGCGATGCTGGATGCTTACTATGCGTATAGAGCTTTAAAAGGATTGGACGGAGGCTGCAAGGCATATGTGAAGCGTTTTGCTGATTCCGTAAATAAAGTTCCGACAGCTGCTGTCAGTGAATATACACTGCACGATGCGATCATTAAAGGCTTACAGGAACAGAGCCGTCTGGCTGTGACCCGGTTGCTGGAAACAGAAAAACCACTGGATATTATCAATACTCAGATGATACCGGCTTTAGATTTTGTTGGAAATGGTTTTGAGAAAAAAAATCTGTTTCTGCCGCAGCTTTTGATGAGCGCCGATGCCGCGAAGGCAGCTTTTGAGGTGATCCGCGACAGGATGGCTGACGGCGGCGCTGTGGAAAAAGGTACTGCTGTTGTTATTGCTACGGTTAAGGGTGACATCCATGATATCGGTAAAAATATAGTTAAGGTACTGCTGGAAAATTATGGTTATAACGTTATCGACCTTGGTAAGGATGTAGCTGTAGAAGCAATAGTGAAAGCTGTATTGGAGCACAAGGCTCATGTTGTAGGACTGTCAGCTTTGATGACGACTACAGTAGGTGCAATGGCAGCTACGATCAAGGCTTTGCGTGATGTCTGCAACTGCCGTATAGTTGTGGGTGGTGCTGTTTTGACACAGGACTATGCTGACAGTATCGGCGCCGATCACTACGCGCCTAACGCTGTCAGTGCTGTTGGTTATGTCAACGAAGTTGTAGAAAAATGATTTGCTGACAGGCCTTTGCAGCGGGGGACAGCTGCAAGAACGGCTGTTAAGGGCAGATATACAAAAAAATATGCAAAGTATATTGTATACAAAAACGCGCGGCGAGAAAATCTCTGATGTCACTGTACACGAGAGGTGGACTTGTCGTGTTTTTGTTTTCGGGAAAGTTCTTTTTGTGAGGACAAAACAGTGAAAAAGCAACGCTTTGCAGCAACATTATTCTTACAAAAATGTTAAAATACGAAAAACGCTGTTTGAAAACTGTAAAGAAATTGTGAAGAAATAGTAATATTGTCACATCCGTGCTTTGATGTTATAATCATTTACAGTTAAAGGGAAAAAGCTGTGCAAACAGTAAAGAAGGGACAGATTACATTGAAAATGAAAAAAATATTATCAGCGCTGTTGGCTTCAGCAGTAGCAATGAGCTTAGTAGCAGGCTGCGGCGGCGAGAAAAAGGAAGATGCTAAAGCATCCGACGTGATCAAAGTCGGCGTTTTCCTGCCATTGACTGGTGATAATGCTGCCGGAGGCGAACTGGAACTCCGCGGTATCAAGCTTGCCAACAAACTGCATCCTGAAGTTTTAGGCAAAAAGATCGAGCTTGTTGTAGCTGATAACAAATCTGATAAAGCTGAAGCTGCTTCTGTTGCAGCCCGCCTTATCGAAAAAGATAAAGTAAGCGTTATCGTAGGTTCTTATGGTTCTTCGCTGTCTATGGCGGCAGGTAATATCGTAAAAGACAGTAAAGTTCCGGCTGTTGGTACCAGCTGCACTAATCCGCAGGTAACTGCTAATAATGACTATTATTTCCGTGCCTGCTTTATTGATCCGTTCCAGGGTACCGTTATGGCTAACTATGCATTCAAACAAGGTGCTAAAAAAGTTGCCATCGTGCAGGAAGTTTCCAATGACTATGCAGTTGGTCTGGCAAAATTCTTCAAAGAAGCTTTCATAAAATTGACCGGTGATGAAAACAGCATTGTTGAGATCGCAAACTATCAAACAGGCGATAAAGATTTCAGTGCTATTCTTACCAATATCAAAGCTAAAAATCCTGATGCGATTTTCGCACCCGGTAACTTTACCGAATCTGCACTGCTTGTAAAACAAGCCCGTCAGCTTGGCATCGAAGCTCCCTTTATGGGCGGCGATACCTGGGAAACTCAGGAATTCATCGATGTTGGCGGCAAAGATGTTGAAGGCGTAGCTCTTTCTACTGCGTTTGACCGTGAAAAAGCAACTACTCCGGAAGCTAAAAAATTCCTGGATGAATACGTAAAAGAGTATAAAGGCGAGCCTTCCGCATTGACTGCAATGGCTTATGATGCTTATCTGATCGCTATCGACGGCATCAAACGCGCAGGTTCTACTGATACCGTTAAGATTCGTGACGCTATCGCAGCAACTAAAGATCTGGAATGTGTAACCGGTATGACTACTCTTGATAAAAACGGCGATCCTATTAAAGGCGCTGTGATCAAAACTGTTAAAGACGGCAAATTTACATTCTTGGATTTTGTAGAAGCTAAATAATTCATTGGTTCTTTCATAACCCTTTTGCTTTATGTTAGTGCTCCCTTCTCCTTAAGGGAAGGGAGCAATTCTTTTGTGTCATGAGGTGTTTTTCATGGAATTTTTCCAAGCGATTGCGAATATGTCCGGTGACAGTCTTGCGCAGCATTTGGCTAACGGCATATCTCTCGGCAGTCTTTATGCCCTGATCGCCATCGGTTATACGATGGTCTATGGCATTTTATTGATGATAAACTTTGCACACGGCGATATCGTTATGATGGCATGTTATTTTGCCTTTTTCGGTATTACCGTTTTTCACATTCCCTGGTATATTACTTTTGTCGGAGTCATTATTGCTACGGCAATTTTAGGTGTAGTGATTGAACGGACGGCTTATCGGCCGTTGCGTGACGCACCGAAAAATTCTGTTCTTATTTCTGCTATCGGCGCTTCATTTTTATTGGAAAACCTGGCTAATTACTTATTCAGCGGCCGTCCGATGCGTTTTCCTAATATTGAACTTTTATCGCAGAATATTTCTATCGGCGGGATTCAGATCCAGGCGATCTGTCTGGTCATTCCCGTTATTACAATAATCAGCCTTGTTGTGCTGCTGCACATCGTCAATCATACTAAAACAGGTATGGCTATGCGTGCAGTTTCCAAAGACTATGAGATCGCGCGCGTTATGGGCGTCGATATTGATAAAATAATTTCGATCACATTTATTATCGGGTCCTCTTTGGCCGCTATTGGCGCTATTATGTGGGGTATCCGCTATCCTGGCATTACCCCGATGATGGGGGTTATGCCGGGTTTGAAATGCTTTATTGCGGCGGTTATCGGCGGTATCGGCAATATCAAGGGTGCAGTGCTGGGCGGCTTTATACTCGGCCTGGGAGAGATCCTGATCGTTGCTTTTTTTCCGCAGCTTTCCGGTTACCGAGATGCCTTTGCTTTTATCGTGCTTATTGTGATTCTGTTTTATAAACCTACCGGCCTTTTGGGCGAAAAAACGACTGAGAAGGTGTGACGAAGATGAAAAAGAAAGATGTTTTCCTTACTTTGATCGCTATTGCCGCACTCTTTGGCGTTGCCTGCTTCGTCCAGACCGAGATGGATTCTTATATCCGCAGGATCGTCAATCTGTGTCTGGTTTATGCAATTATCGGCTTATCCATGAATCTGACGAATGGGTTTGTTGGTCAGTTTTCGCTGGGGCAGGCTGGTTTTATGGCTATAGGCGCTTATGTTGTAGGCATTTTTACCGTGCCTGTAGAGCTGCGGCCTAATGTTTTTTATGCGGCACCGATGAACCCGCTGATCGCTGATATTCAAATGCCCTTGTGGCTGGCCCTGATTGCCGGTGGACTTTTAGCCGCTTTAGTGGCTTTTCTGATCGGTACGCCGGTATTGCGTCTGCGCGGGGATTATCTTGCTGTGGCGACGCTGGGCTTTTCCGAAATTATCCGTATCTGGATAACTAATGCGCAGAGCATCACTAACGGGGCTTTGGGTATCAAAGATATACCGCCTCTTAATGATGTGCGTTATATTTTTCTGGCGACGGCAGTGACTTTTATTTTTATAGCACTTCTGATCAATTCTTCTTATGGCCGTGCGTTTAAAGCGATCCGCGAAGATGAGATCGCGGCTGAAGCGATGGGAGTAAGCCTGTTCTGGCACAAAAATCTGGCATTTATGATCAGTGCTTTTTTTGCCGGCGTGGGCGGCGGCTTGTATGGTGCGCTGCTGGGAACTGTTGATCCGAAGAATTTCCTTTTTACATTGACCTATAATTTTTTGCTGATTATCGTTTTAGGCGGTATGGGAAGTATTACCGGCAGTATGCTGGGTGCTGTCATCGTTACGGCCGGGCTGGAGTTCCTGCGTGTATTTGACGAACCCCTGATGCTTTTTGGTATGGATATTCCGCTTTTCCGTCCTGGTTTCAGGATGGTGATTTTCTCGGCGCTGCTGATGGCCTGCGTGCTTTTCTGGCGGCACGGGATCATGGGGACCAGCGAGCTGACCTGGAAAAATATCCGTGCCTTCTGTAAAAATCCATTCAGCTTCTTTGGGCGGAAGGGAGCAGAAAGATGATTTTAAAAACTGATAATATCACAATGCAGTTTGGCGGTGTGACAGCTGTAAATCTGCTTAATATTGAGATCAATGAACACGAGATTGTTGCACTGATCGGTCCTAACGGTGCAGGTAAAACGACGGCTTTCAATATGATTACCGGGGTCTATACTCCAACCAGCGGCGACGTGATCTATACAGACGCGCAGGGTGAAGAACAGAAAATAACCGGTAAAAGACCCAGCGAAATCGCCAAAATGGGCGTAGCACGTACTTTTCAAAATATCCGTCTGTTCAAAAATCTTTCGGTATATGAAAATGTTATGATTGCCAAGCATCTGCACCTGAAATCCGATTTTATGTCGGCGGCTCTGCACCTGCCCTGGTATAATAAAGAGCAGCGTGAGATGGAAGCTTCGGTCGAAGCCCTGCTGAGGAAAGTTGATCTATGGGAGCTGCGCGATGAAAAGGCGTCCAGTCTGCCGTATGGGCAGCAGCGTCGTTTGGAGATCGTGCGTGCGTTGGCAACTGGCCCGCGTCTGTTGCTTTTAGACGAGCCGGCAGCGGGTATGAATCCTAAAGAAACTGATGAACTGACGGAGTTTATCCGCCAGATCCGTGACGAGTATGATCTGACGGTGTTTATGATCGAGCATCATATGGATCTGGTTATGGAAATATCTGACCGTATCTATGTTTTGGATTTTGGTATGACTATTGCTGAAGGCACACCGGAGCTGATCCAAAATAACAAGCGCGTTATTGACGCTTATCTGGGGGTGGATGAAGATGCTTAAAGTGCAGGATTTATTTGTAGCTTATGGAGGCATCGAAGCGCTCAAAGGTATTTCCCTGGAAGTGCCGGAAGGTAAGATCGTTACGCTGATAGGCGCTAACGGGGCCGGTAAAAGCACCTTGTTGCGGACCATTGTTGGGCTGGTAAAGCCTAAAAGTGGTACTATCAGCTATAATGAACAGAATATTACCGGGCTTAATTCACAGAAAATCGTTAAAACAGGTATTACTTTAGTTCCGGAAGGACGAAGGGTTTTCCCGAATCTGACGGTCCTGGAAAATTTACAGATCGGCGCGTATATGCGCAATGATAAAGAAGAAATAGCCAAAGACATCAAATGGGTATATGAATTGTTCCCGCGTCTGGAGGAACGCAGCTGGCAGATGGCCGGCACTCTATCCGGCGGTGAGCAGCAGATGCTGGCTGTAGGCAGGGCACTGCTGTCGCGGCCTCAGCTGATGATGATGGACGAGCCGTCTTTAGGACTGGCGCCGCTCATCATTAAAGATATTTTTAATATCATTCAGGAGATCAACAGCAGAGGTATGACGATCCTTTTGATCGAACAGAATGCTAATATGGCGCTGAAGGTGGCTCATCAGGCTTATGTACTGGAGACTGGCAAAATAACTATGAGCGGGACCGGTCAGGAGCTTTTGGAAAACCCTGATATCAAAGCCGCTTACCTTGGCAAAAAAAGAAATCAGAAATAAATGCAGCAGCCGGCAGTATTTGCCGGCTGTTTTTGTATTTTCCAGCATTTCCTTGCGAAAATAGTCAGAACAGGCTATCATATAAAAAGAGAATGGTGGTAAAGAAATGATAGAAAATTTTTTGAACAGTTGCAGGCGTCATCGCGAAATGCTGCGTTTTTCTGTTTTGGCGATATTTATTATCTGGGTTGTCTGGCAGCTGCATAGTTCGCCTTATATCCTGCATCCTTCCTCAGTCGAAGATGTGCGCCGTTGGGTAGCGTCGTACGGCAGTCTGGGGCCGTTAGTTTATATAGCTTTATATACTGTGCGGCCGGTACTGTTTTTTCCAAGTATTTTTTTAAATCTCAGCGCCAGTATTTTATTTGGACCAATGCTGGGTATCGTATATTTGCTGTGCGGTGGTCTGAGCAGTGCTGTTTTATGTTATGCGCTGGGAAGTCTTGGCGGCGGCAGGAGGCTGCTAGATCGTTATGGCGGCTCGTGGGGTGAAAGGCTGACTAATTATTTAAGCGGCAGCGGCGGATTTGTTAAGATGCTGTGGCTGCGCACAGTACCTATTTTTCCGTATGATCCGGTAAGCATTATTGCCGGCTGCTGTAAGATGAACCTGCAGCTGTATGCTGCTGCAACTGTACTGGGAATGCTTCCGGGAGCGATTGCATATAATTTACTGGCTGATTCTATTTTAGGCGGCCGAGGATTGTATGTGTCTGTAGCTGTAGTTATTATAGCTTTTGGTCTGCCTCTGGCGTGGTGGGCTTTGGGCGGTGAACATAAAAAATTAAAGGAGTAGATACTGATGAAGGTTTACGTTTGGCGTCATAACAAAACTTATCACAGCCACAGTATGATCAATGAGCCCTGTGTGCAAAACCATTTTTATCTGGATGCACTGGCAATCGTAGCTGCAGAAAGTCTGGAAGAAGCCTTGTCAAAGCTGGCGGAACAGAATGCCGGTTGGCGGATCGAAGACCTGCGTGCGCTTACTCCCAGGGTATATGATTTAGATGTTCCCCAGGTTATTTTTACAGATGTCCGCGGTTCAATAGCGGAATAGGAAGGCGATAACATGGATAAAACAGTGGAAATGGAAATGAAACTGACGATTGCCCGTAGGGATCTGAAAAAACTGCTGGCATCTGAGCTTATTACTGCTACAATGATTAAGGGAAGTTTGGCAAAACAGGAGCTGCTGACAACGTATTACGATACTGCGTCATACAAATTGACCGAATCTGGAATGGCATATCGCATCAGGCGTAACGGCAAAAAATATGAGGCTACAGTAAAAACAGAGCAAGCGTCTGGGGGAGGACTTTCGGCTCGACGTGAGTTTAACATGCCTTTGAAAAAAGATAGTCCGACAGTGAGTGGTTTCACAGAATTAGGATTGGAGACTGATCTGGAAGAATTGCTGGCAGGAGAAGAATTGCAGAAGCTTTTTACCGTAGAAGTGAAAAGGGAGATCAGGCTGCTGCAGGTAACTCCTGAGACTGTTTTGGAAATGGCGATTGACCAGGGCAAGATCAATGCCGGAAAACAAAAAGAAAAAATCGATGAAGTTGAGCTGGAAATCAAAGCTGGAACGAAAGCGGATTTATTAGATTTCACGGCTCAAATAGCTGCTAAAATACCGATTTTTATTGAACCGCGCAGCAAATTTGCCCGTGGCCTGCATTTGCTTGGTAATGGCGAAGAACATGAAATACCAAAGGGACGCTTGAAAATCGACCGTGGCGGTATGGTGCAGGATGAGCTCAGCAAATTGCTGGAGTATTATGGTGATCGGATCTTGAAGCTGCAAAACAGACTGATAACGGATAAAAATGTGCTGGTGCAGGCCGATAAGCTGCTGCTGCCGCAGTTCAAGCATTTGCAGGCTTTACTGGCGCTTATCAAGCCGTTATTGGCTGAAGGGGAATATGATAAAATACGTAAATTACTGGCGGAACCTGCTGGTACGCTGGATGTACTGTTTCGTTATAAACGGCTGCTGATGCAGTGGCAGCTGCTGCATGGAACGGCGGGCAGCACTATTTTGCAGCGCCCGCAGCTGGCAGAAAAGTTGACGGAAGAAATAGAAAATATTCTTGCGGAAGTAGCAAAACAGCTGGAACAGGGAGTGTACAGTCACTGTATTTTTAAACTGCTGGCGTGGACTGAACAATCATTATGGCAGAACAGTTATTATGTGGAAGTTGAACAGCTGGCAGGCTGTCGTGTAGAAGACTGGTATAATATGCTGAAAGAACTTGATATTAAAGGGGAAAAAATAGACGAAGCGCAGGCTAAAAGTATTTTACGCGTCTGTGAAGCTATTTATTATGCCCGCCGCAGTCTTAAAATTGACAGGCTCAGTAAAACTGCCTGGAAAGATATCAAAGAACTGTACCAGCGGATCCAGGTACTGGTTTATGATGTTTACAGCAGCAAATGCCTGCTGAACTGTATTAAGGGGAATAACAGCCGTGCGCTTTATCGCGACAGCGGACTTTTGATAGGCTGGCGTCTGCAATCTATGCAGTCTGCCAATACTAAAGCCTTAAAAGCATATGGTAGGGTAGTAGAAGCTTTAAAGAAATAATGGCAATAAAAAACACCGCGAATAATTCGCGGTGTTTTTTATTTATTGAGCTGTTCTTCAAGCATGCCCTGATGGATACTTCCGGGCTCCTGAAGTAATTTAACTTTCAGGCGGGTAATGCGGATATTATCCAGTTCTTCGACCAGGAATTCCGCTTTGGGCAGTTTTACAGACTGTCCCAGCTGCGGAGGGTAATCAAGCTGGGAATAAACCCAGCCGCCGATTGTGTCGCAGGAGTTAGAACTTAATTCAAGGCCGAAAAGGTCATTGACATCTTCAAGCAGCATTTTACCATCAATAGAGTAGGTTTTATCGCTTTCTTCTTCAACTTCAGGACGTTCCTCGTCAAATTCATCCTGAATTTCACCGACGATTTCTTCTAAAATATCTTCGATGGTTACCATACCGGCAGTACCGCCGTACTCGTCGATTAAGATTGCCAGTTGTTTGCGCTGTTTCTGCAGCAGACGCAGAAGTTTACTGATCGGCATTGATTCTGGTACTACCAGAACTTCACGGGCTAAAGTGCGTAAGTCAGGCTTTTGGCCTGCGTTTAAAGCACGCAGCAGGTCTTTGATATGCAGAAAACCGATAATATGATCTTTGTCTTCTTCACAGATCGGATAGCGGGTCATGCGTTCACTGAGAGCGACTTCGATGTTTTCTGTAAAGGAATCCTTAAGATACAGGCAGATCATATCCGTACGCGGGACCATGATCTCACTGGCATGACGTTCAGAAAAATCAAAGACATTATCAAGATAGGTCAGTTCGGTTTTATCGATATAACCATATTTATAGCTTTCTTCCATTAAAATACGAATCTCTTCTTCGTTGTGTGCTTCTTCTGCTTCGCTGGCAGCATGGATACCCATGCGCCTAAGGGTCCAGTTGGCGACATGGTTTAAAAACCAGACTGCCGGATACATCAGCTTATTGAATACGATCAGGGGCCAGGCTATAAACAGCACTACTTTTTCTGTTTTCTGGATAGATAAAGATTTTGGTACAAGCTCGCCAAGAACGATGTGCAGTGCGGTAATGACAGAGAAGCCTACAACGAAGGCGATCGTATGTTCAAGCTGCGCCGGGATATTGAATAAATGAAAAAGCGGTGTCAGCATTTTAGCTACGGCGGGTTCACCGATCCAGCCAAGACCTAAAGAAGCAAGCGTAATACCAAGCTGGGTTACAGATAAATAGGCATCAAGATGCTCTGTGACCTGTCGGGCATAGACTGCCTGCCGGTTACCTTCTTTTATTAAAGTATCAAGGCGCGAAGGTCGCACTTTAACTATAGAAAATTCTGATGCAACGAAAAAGCCGTTGAGAGCAACTAAAAACAGGATGATAATAACATTTAAAAGTATACTAAAATATTCCAAAGAATCTGTTTCCGTCAGGAAACATGTTCACCTCCATTACTGCTTAAAGCAGTATATTATATAAAAATAATTTTATCATATATCAATGTTATAAACAAAGTTTCATTTTTGTATAAATTAGTTGTTAACAAGCCATTTTCGCAGGTAAGAGGCTAATTACTTCCTGCGAAGAATGTATGGTAGTCTAAACGCTGTATATCGCAGTTTTTCAAAAATACTGGCTGGTTTAAAAGGTTTTTTACAACTAGAGAGCTGTTAATTGTAAAAAATAACTATATTTCATCTGATATATTTAACTTGAAAAATTTATAATGTTGCTTGGGCACAGGAAATCTTTAAATTATTAAGTCTATAATATTACGTCAGCAGAATATAATGCTGAATATACAGCGCAGTGGTACTTAAAGTGGAATTATGGTCTGGATAGGCTGAAAATTAAATGTAAAAAACATTTACCATTGATCGTTAAGTATCTTGGTTGGAAGCTGGAGACTGAAAGAACTGACAAACTCAGAAAGGCAGGGCATATGTATCTGCTGCGGGGCAGTATTTTGGTTTTGAAAGGAGGCAGATGGAGTAAATGGAAGAAAAACAGGAGCAAAAAGAATGCCATAAATGGCTGATGCAGATTTGCCCTATCTGTGGAAAAGAATTTGCCTGTAACAAAACTCATCATGTGTATATGGAACGAGTTGGGCGCAAACGTTTGTATTATTGCAGCTACAGCTGTTTTAAGTTGAGACTGTATTTAAAAAAGTAAGTAACGGATCAGATAGAGAATGAGAATTTTGTCGGTATTTGTAATTTTGTTAGTTCTATGGCAGAGGGGGTATGAGTAATCGTAAGGAAAAAAGTATTTTACTGCTCATTATCATGAAAAATGAGTTATTGAAACAGCAGTTTCGTCTAAAAAAGAGATGGAACTGCTTTAATATTTTATTGCAAGTATTTTTAAAATTTATGACTCGAAAATAAATATGAAAATATATCTATAATGGTTAAAATTTGCTGCAGCAACAGTAGGTGTAAATGCTGTTGGCGAGCCATGTTTGATTGCATGTTGCTCTAGCAACAAAAAAATAAACTATTGTTTAATTTAATTAAACTATTAGCGGCAATAATGTTCGTCATTTTAATATATTGTTAAACTAGACGCTGTAATTATAAATTTCTACAATAAAAGTGTAATCACAAAGGTGATCAAGTAACCAAGAAGGAGGATTATGTGTAAACTATTTTGGGAAATGAGGTGAGTTTATGGCTCCTGCAATCAAATGTTTAATCGTATTAGCGATAGTGGCTCTGTTATTTATTACTGAACTTATTCCTTTGGCTATTACAGCTATGAGTGGCGCTATCGTCTGCGGCCTTTTAGGATTTATCCCGGCCAAACAGGTTTTTTCAGGTCTTTCCGATTCAACAGTAGTACTTTTCGCAGGTATGTTCGTTGTTGGTGCTGCCATGTTCCATACTGGTCTGGCACAGAAAATCGGTATTTCTATCGTTAGATTCTCCGGTACCAGCGAAAACAGTTTGATGTTTGGTATCATGATCGTCGGCGCAGGTTTATCTTCCGTTCTGTCTAACACAGGTACGGCAGCCTGTCTGATGCCAGTTGTTCTTGGCATCTGCGCCGCAGCTAAGATCCCGGCTTCCCGTCAGTTGATGCCTTTGGCTTACGCCGCAGGCGTTGGCGGTATCATTACCTTAGTGGGTACACCGCCTAACATTATCGTTTCCGGTGCTTTGAAATCCTTTGGCTATGAGCCGTTCTCCTTTTTCGAATTTGCCTGGATAGGTATTCCTCTGACAGTTGTAGCGATCGCTTACATGATGTTTATCGGCAAGTATTTGCTTCCGAAAGCTGAGCTGGATGCGGATCAGGAAATCGAGCAGGAAATCGAAGCTACTGTACATGACAGTAAAAAACAGATCATTTCCGGTTTGATTCTGGCAGTAGTAATCGTTGTTATGGCACTTGATATTAAATTTATCTCTTTGGAAATGGCAGCTGTAATCGGTGCGCTGGTTTGTGTACTGACCGGCTGTCTGACTGAAAAACAGGCTTATGCTTCTATCGACTGGGTAACCATCTTCCTGTTCGCAGGTATGATGCCTGTATCTAATGCGATGGATAAGACCGGTGCCGGTAAATTGATCGCCGAGTGGGCAGTAAGCCTTATGGGCGGTGCTCCTACCCCGATCATTATGACTTCAGTACTGTTTATTATCTCCTGTACTTTGACGCAGTTCATGTCTAATACGGCAGCAGCAGCATTGCTGGCGCCGGTAGGCGTAGCGATTTCCCAGCAGCTCGGCGCGTCTCCGAAAGCAGTACTGATGGCGATCGGCGTAGCAGCATCCTGTGCATTCGCAACTCCGGTAGGCACTCCTCCCTGTACGTTGGTGCTGGGACCTGGCGGTTACAAGTTTATGGACTATGTAAAAGTCGGCGTGCCTTTAGTTATCCTCTGCTTCATCGTTTCCATCATCGTTATTCCGATGGTATGGCCTTTCTTTCCCGGTTAATTGGGACTAGCTGCGGAAGAATGTACATAGAGTTCTCCTTTTAAAAGTAGAAATGCTTTTTGGGTGGTATTTCTGCTAGTTGACCTGGGATTTAAGAGGGAAAGAAGGTGTGACTGGTATGGGAGCAGAAGTTATTGCTGGTGGTCTTATTGCAATTATTTTCTCTACTTGCTGGTGGCTCGTTAGAAGTTGATTCTAAAAAACAAAATTCGTGTATGTCAGTCTTTCCGGTCAAGTAAGATGATCCGAGAGAGATAGCACATAAAGTTCTCCTTCGCTGAAGTGGAAGTACTAATTGGTACTTCCGCTTTTTTATTGTTCTAAATGAGTGATGAGCAGGTATTTTTTGTGCTTGTAATGTATTTTATTGCGGTTTATATAATAATAATTAATTTTGAAGTGAAAATAAATTATAAAAAATATTTATGAAATATGATTTTTGCATCAGCAACAAATATTACAGAGCCAGGTGCAGAGCGAAGAATAATATGCTGTTGCAATAGCAACAAATAATTGGATGTTTATTTAAATAAATTAAAAGATTTAAGATAATAAAGTTCGTTATTTTAACTGTTTTCTAACTGGAGTGCATAAAAATAAAATTTCTATACTTAACCTGTGATTGCTTAAAGCAATCAACATAAAAGTGGAGGTGAATTTCATATATTTGCTGTTTTACAAAATTATTTGAAACTGAGGTGAAAGTATGTCGTCGGCAGTAAAATGTTTAATTGTTTTGGCAATAGTGGCTTTATTATTTATTACTGAACTTATTCCTCTGGCTATTACTGCAATGGGAGGAGCTATAGCCTGCGGGCTTTTGGGATTTATTCCGGCTCAACAGGTTTTTTCAGGCCTTTCGGATTCAACGGTAGTGCTTTTTGCAGGTATGTTCGTTGTGGGTGCGGCGTTGTTTCATACCGGCCTGGCACAAAAAATTGGTATAGGTATTGTTAAAATTTCCGGAACTAAAGAAAGCAGTTTAATGTTTGGTATTATGGTTGTCAGTGCAGCATTGTCCTCCTGTTTATCTAACACTGGCACAGCAGCATGTCTGATGCCCGTTGTTTTGGGTATTTGTGCTGCAGCTAAGATTCCTGCTTCCCGCCAGCTGATGCCTTTAGCTTATGCGGCCGGCATCGGCGGTGTTATTACGATGGTTGGCACACCGCCTAATATTATTGTATCCGGTGTTCTTACTTCCTTTGGATATGAATCCTTTTCTTTCTTCGAGTTTGCCTGGATAGGTATTCCTTTGACCTTTGTGGTTATCGCTTACATGATGTTTATCGGTAAGTATTTGCTTCCGAAAGCAGAATTGGACGCTGACCAGGAAATTGAACAGGAAATTGAGGCTACTGTGACTGACAGTAAAAAACAAATTGTTTCTGGTTTGATTTTAGCAGTGTGCATTATTGTTATGGCACTTGACCTTAAAGCTATTTCTTTGGAAATGACCGCTATTGTTGGTGCACTGGTTTGTGTATTAACTGGCTGTTTGACTGAAAAGCAGGCTTATTCAGCTATTGACTGGGTAACTATTTTCCTGTTCGCAGGTATGATGCCTGTTTCGGCTGCTATGGATAAAACAGGTGCCGGCAAATTGATCGCTGAATGGGCAGTAAGCCTGATGGGTGGATCTCCTACCCCGATCATTATGACCTCGGTACTATTTATTATCTCCTGCACTTTGACGCAGTTTATGTCTAATACAGCAGCCTGCGCCTTGCTGGCTCCGGTAGGCGTAGCGATTTCTCAGCAGCTGGGTGCTTCTCCGAAAGCGGTACTAATGGCGATCGGCGTAGCTGCTTCCTGTGCATTCGCAACTCCGGTCGGAACTCCGCCATGTACTTTAGTGCTTGGACCTGGCGGTTATAAGTTTATGGACTATGTAAAAGTCGGTGTGCCTCTGGTAGTACTCTGTTTTATCGTTTCCATTATAGTTATCCCAATGGTATGGCCTTTCTTCCCCGGTTAATTGGGACAGCTGCGGAAGAATAGTACATAAATCTCTCCTTTTTAGAACGGAAGCACATGTCGGTGCTTCCGTTTTTTTGTGGGCAATTAATGAGTCTGTCAGGAAAATGATAAAAGAGCCTGTTCTTTTTAGAACAGGCTCTTTTATTTCTTAAATATTTAAAGCTTTATTCAAAACAAATTAGTCAGCAATGGCAGTAGAAGTGGCGCTAAAATAGAAGTAGCAATACCGGTAAGACCAATTGCTACACCGCCGATGGCGAGTTGCAATGCGCTTTTATTGACGCAGGCACTGGTTCCGAGACCGTGACTTGAGGCACCAATAGCCAGACCGATAGCGATATCATTTTTAAAGCCCAGCCAGGATAAAATTTTATGATTGAAGGTAGAACCAAACATACCTGTAAAAATAACACAGGCAGCGGTTAAGGATGGGATACCGCCAATGACACTGGAAATATCCATGGCAATAGGCGTTGTTACTGATTTGGGAATCAGAGAAAGCAGAACCTGTTCGCTGGCGCCAAACAGCTTGCCGCAGACGAAGATGGAAACAATGCCGATGACTGTAGCGACAACAACTCCGCTGACGATGACGGCAAGATTGTTTTTAAGGGTCTGACGGTTACGGTATAAAGGGAGTGCCAAAGCTACTGTAGCCGGTCCTAAAAGGAAGTTTATGAAGTTTGCTCCGGCAGCGTATTGTTCATAAGTTATATGAGGTGACTGAAAATAAATGATGCCCATAATAATAGGGCAGGCCAGTACGAAAGGTGGAATAATGTTAAGCTCAAAACGATTGACGATCAGTTCGCAGAAGACGTAAACGATAATGGTCAGTCCAATGCCGAACATGGGTGAATTTAATAAGGCTTCGGGAAAGAACATCAATGTTTTCCTCCTTTGCTGTGTTTGGAAACCAGCTCGACAAAAGCTGTAGTAGTAATAAGAATAATCAGACTGCTGACGATGATTGTGATGAAAATTGCGATGCTTTCAGCTTTAATAATATCGAGATAAAGCAGCATACTGATACCGGCTGGTAAAAACAGCATGCCCATCTTTTCGATCAGGATAGTACAGGCGTCTTCGACGCTTTCCTCACGGATGACACCTGTCAAAAGCAAAACAGCCAACAGGATCATACCAAGCAGTGCCGGTGGAAAAGCAATGTGCAGGGCCTGCAAAAATAAAACACTGACCCATTGCAGAGCCAGCAGAATAGCGATACCACGTAAAATAGAACCAGCTGTCATAAATTTTCCCCTCAATTTGTATAGAATAACTATTATTGTACTCTTGCATATATGTTTGTCAAGATTTTGATGAATTAAAATAATAATAAAAATATTTGACTTTTTGACTTTTGGCGTTTATAATAAAAATTAAGGAAGCCGGCGATGCCAGCTTCCTTGCGAATTATCTTACTTAAAAGCTATATAAAGATTAGTTAAAAGAATCAAACCTAAAAGGCCCATGGCAAACAGTCCCAGTAGTTCGAAGCGGTACATGGATACTTCTTCATTGAGCAGTGTATAACTGCGCTGGATAACGTGGATTTTATTTTCAATATTGTCTTTCCAGACAGAAGCGCGCAGCAATGACAGATATCGAGTGTAGATACGTGCATAGAAAATATCTTCTGTTACCTGCAGGGCATTGTTGATATTGCTGGTGAGACTGCTGACATCGGCCATCAGTTCCATCAGGTTACCGCGGATCTGGCGATAGCTTTCGAGCCGCGTTGCTTTACTGGTCATATTGGCTTCTTCAAGTTCATCATAGGTTTTATCAATGGCATTGTTGAGAGCGTTATCATAATAGCGCAGCTCTAAAAACTGTGCATTGGCAAATTCAAGCAGATCAGGAACGTCAAGGCTTCCACTTTGGTCGTAAACTACGGCTGAATCCCAGGCCAGATAAGTAATGTCTTCGGCATAGGAGAAGCGATTTTCCAGTGTTTCCCTGCGAGTTTGTTCACTGACAGGGGTTCTATCTTTAAGTAGCAGCGGGACCAGATCCCAGTCAGGGATATTCTCTTTGAAGTAATAAACAACAAAGTCTTCGTCGAAATCCGAAACACGCTCGTTTGAGCAGGCGGGACGAATCGTTTCCAGAACGGCGTCCAGATAATGATGGATCTCGTCTTCCGGCATATTTTCGCTGACGATAGCCATATCGAGATATTCGTCGTAAGTTACATCGTCTTCAAATGGGATTCTGATAATCAGGCTGATAACTCCCAAATCAAAAATACGGGCCTTGATTTCAGCCAGATAGGTTTTGCCGCCAAGTTCCATTTCGTGTGAACCAAGTTCTACCAAAACAGGCGGGTCTTTAAAGGTAATGGATTTTGTCGAGATCCTGTCCAGACGCAGACGTGAAGCTATTTTATTGCGGCTGGTCCACAGGGCCTGTACAAGGTCCAGGTTGATTTCGTCGGCGACGTCAAACAATCTGTAAACGATCATGGATGTATTCATACTTGCCTCCATATTATATTACTTTGATGATTTGCTGGTTGATATTGAATGATACAGGTCAGCAACAAGTGCAGAAGCCCATTGGCGTAGAGAGATATTATCTCGTTTACTATGCAAAAGCAGCTTACTTAATTGGTTTATTCGCCGCAGAGTTTAGTTTCCTGCGTGACGATAAAAATTTTCTGTAAAAATAAGTTAATAAATTCTAAATTAGATTATAGTCAGGAGGTGTAGCGATATGCAGGAACGCTACAGTGAAGAAGTAAAAAGTATTTTGGAAGCAGCGCAGCAGCAGGCTGTAATGAATTATCAGCAGGAGCTGTCATGTGCGCATATTTTAGTGGCCTTAAGCAGCAGTGAAGGTTTTTTCAGATTTTTACTCGCTAATGTCAAGGCAGATGAAAGAAACTTTGCACAGGAGGCTAAAGCGTTGATGCAGCGCATTCCTTCTGTAAAGGGACAGGATCGTCAGCTGGTGATGAGCACAGCTTTAGCCAGAGTATTAGGGCTGGCAGCGCAGGCCGCCGGTCAAGGTGAAGTGAATGTTGGCAATTTGGTTGCAGCTTTAGCCGGTGACGGTGACAGCGAGACTGTTTCTCTGCTTAAAAAGTATGGTATTGATAAGAAAAAGGTTGAGGGCTTGTATATGGCTTATACTAATGGGCAAGCTGATGAAGAAAGCAAACAGACACTTGAAAAATATGGACAGGATCTTACTGCTAAAGCGATGGAAGGCAAGTTGGATCCAGTTATTGGCCGTGATGAGGAAATTCGCCGTGTAATTGAAATTTTATCGCGTCGTAAGAAAAATAATCCGGTGCTGATAGGTGAGCCTGGCGTTGGTAAAACGGCAATCGCTGAAGGTTTGGCAAGACGTATCGTAGCAGGTGATGTACCTGAAAATCTGAAAAACAAGACTTTATACGCTTTAGACCTGGCAGCTTTGGTTGCCGGTGCTAAATATCGCGGAGAGTTTGAAGAACGTTTGAAAAAGGTTTTGAAGGTTATTTCCGATTCTGCAGGACAGATCATTATGTTTATTGATGAGCTGCATACCGTGGTTGGTGCTGGTGCAGCCGAAGGAGCCATGGATGCGGGTAACATACTGAAACCGATGCTGGCCCGCGGTGAATTGCGTTGTATCGGCGCGACTACATTAAATGAGTACCGCAAGTATATTGAAAAAGACAGCGCTTTAGAGCGTCGTTTCCAACCGGTAATGGTCAAACAGCCAGGCGTTGAGGATACGATTTCGATTCTGCGTGGATTGAAAGAACGTTATGAGGTGCATCACGGTGTAAGGATTAAGGATGCGGCTTTAGTTGCGGCTGCTGTAATGAGTAACCGTTATATCAACGATCGTTTTTTGCCTGATAAGGCGATTGATCTGGTCGATGAGGCGGCAGCACGATTGAGGACCGAGATCGATTCGCTTCCGGCAGCGCTTGACGAAAGTAAGCGGCGGATACTGCAGCTAGAGATCGAGGCTCAGGCCCTTGGCAAAGAACAGGATGAGCAGTCTAAAGAACGGCTGGTGAAAATTGAAGAAGAGCTGTCTGAGCTGAGAAAGGAAAATGAAGAGCTCGTTAAACGCTGGGACGGCGAAAAAGCTTCTATTGCCCGTGTGCGCGAAGTGAAAAAAGAGATCGATGCAGTTAAACAGGAAATGGAAGGCGCTGAGCGCAGCTATGATCTGAATAAACTGGCAGAACTTAAGTATGGACGGCTGCCGGCTTTGGAGAAGGAACTTGCAGAAGTCGAAGCAAACAATAAAAATGATAAAGAGAATGTGCTGCTGAAAGAAGAAGTAGATGAAGAAGATATCGCTAAGGTGGTCAGTACTTGGACAGGGATCCCTGTTTCGCGTCTTAGCGGCGGCGAACGCGAAAAGCTCGTACATCTTGAAGATATCCTGCATCAGCGCGTTGTCGGTCAGGACGATGCGGTTAAGGCTGTCAGCGAAGCTGTCGTTCGTGCCCGTGCCGGCATAAAAGATCCTGATCGTCCGATCGGTTCATTTATTTTCCTTGGTCCTACCGGCGTTGGCAAAACAGAGCTGGCTAAGGCTTTAGCCGAGATATTGTTTGACGACGAACGCAATATGATTCGTATCGATATGAGTGAATATATGGAAAAACATACCGTTTCCCGTCTTATCGGTGCACCTCCAGGCTATGTAGGCTATGATGAAGGCGGACAGCTGACTGAAGCAGTGCGTCGCCATCCTTATTCTGTAATTTTACTGGATGAAATCGAGAAAGCACATGCTGATGTGTTTAATGTACTGCTGCAGGTACTGGATGATGGCCGGTTGACCGACGGACAGGGACGCAATGTTGATTTCAAAAACACGTTGATTATTATGACGAGTAATCTTGGTTCGGCCGAGATCATGAAAAAGCAGGGACAAATTTCCAGAGAAGATATCCAGAGTATGCTGATGCAGTTTTTCAGACCGGAATTTTTGAATCGTGTGGATGATATCGTGGTCTTTAAGGCTTTGGAAAAAGAGCAGATTAATGATATCGTGAAAATGATTCTGAAAGAGCTTGGTGAAAGACTGGAAAAACAGCTTGATCTGACGCTGGTATGCAGTGATGAAGCTGTGGCATATCTGGCGGATACAGGGTTTGACCCCGCTTTTGGTGCCCGTCCTTTAAAACGCTTGATCGTACATACTGTTGAAAATCTGCTGGGAAGAAAAATTGTCAGCGGAGAGATCAAGAGCGGTGAAACTGTAAGAGTAGTCCTGAAGAATGGTGTAATTGATATTGAGCAGGTTTCCTAAGTATTTAAAAAGTAAAGATTTCTGTAAAACAAGGCTGTGTTCGTTGAACACAGCCTTGTTTACGTATATAATGAGTATATAAGGAATTTTTTTATTGGAAGGAGCGATCAGAATGGCTAAAAAGGTAGTGATTATTGGCGGTGTTGCTGCTGGAATGAAAACAGCTTCACGCCTGCGCCGCAGAGATAAGGACGCAGAAATCACAGTAGTGGAACGTGGACAGCAGGTAAGTTATGGAGCCTGCGGTTTTCCTTATTACATTGGCGGAGATGTAAAGGATTTTTCCAGTTTTACTCATACACCGCAGGGGTTTGCACGTGATGCGGAATTTTTTAAAAATGTTAAAGGCTTTGATGTTGTTACCGGGCATGAAGCTCAAAAAATAGACCGCGCGAATAAAACGGTAACCGTAATGGATAAAGAAACTGGGGCAATACAGGAAATGTCATACGACGTATTAGTGTTAGGGACTGGGGCTACGCCTGTAAAACTGTCTTTACCTGGAGCTGAACTGGGAGGGATACATAATTTCTGGTTCCCCTGGGAGACACTAAAGGTTAAGGAAGAGATGGAAGCCTATAAAGTCACCGATGTCGTTATCGTTGGGGCGGGCTTGATAGGCATGGAACTGGCGGAGGCTTTTCATAAGCAGGGGCTGACTGTAAATATTGTAGAGATGCAGGATCGTATCCTGCCGCAGATGCTGGATCTGGAAATGGCTGATTTAGTTAAGAAACCATTAGAAAAAGCCGGTATCAGGTTATATCTGGAAGAAAAGACGCTGGGTTTTGAAGGCGAAAATGGACGAGTTACAGCAGTAAAGACTGATAAACGTACGATTCCGGCTCAGTTGGTTATTGTGGCGGTAGGTGTACGCCCGAATACAGAGTTGGCAAGTGCTGCCGGACTGGAGCTAGGTACAAGCGGGGCGATTGCTGTTAATGAATATTTGCAGACCAGTGATCCTGATATTTATGCCGGCGGTGACTGTGCAGAAAATATGAATCTTATCAGCAAGAAAAGAATATTTGCACCAATGGGTTCCACTGCGAATAAACATGGACGTGTTATTGCGGACAATATTTGTGGTGACATGATAAAATATCCCGGTGTTTTAGGAACAGGGATCTGTCAGATATTGAACTGGCAAGCCGGAAGTACGGGTTTGAACGAAAAAACGGCCAAAGCCGCAGGGATTGAGTTTGAGTCTGTGGTCGTACCTGGATTTGACAGATTAGGTTATATGCCCGGCGCGCAGCGTTTGGTGCTGAAGCTGCTGGCGGAAATTAAGACTCAGAAGGTTATAGGGGCTCAGGTTGTAGGAACCGGCGGCGTTGATAAACGTGTAGATGCTTTGGCTGCTGCCATGAGCTTCGGAGCGACATTAGAAGATTTGAGCAATATTGATTTCGCATATGCGCCGCCTTTTAACGGGCCAATAGATAATATTGCGACAGCCGCCAATGTTTTGATGAATAAAATAGAAGGACGCCTGCGCAGTATTAATCCGAAAGATTTTAAAGAATTGCGTAAAAGCGGTGAATATACTTTGGTAGATGTGCGCACTCCGGGAGAATATAAAAGTAACCGTATCGCTGGCTGTGCTAATATCATCAATTTACCTTTGGGCAAGGTGCGCAGTGAAGCCGAGAATGTGCTGGCTGATAAAGACGCTAAACTTGTTTGTTCCTGTCAGATCAATCTGCGTGGTTATGAAGCTGAAACTATGCTGCGGGCCTTAGGTTATAAAAATGTCCAAAGCCTGGAAGGAAGCATGAGCAGCTGGCCTTATGAAACTGAAAGCGGCGAAAAGAAAGAATAGTTATATTTGAAATATTTTAACTGAATAGTGACATCAAAATTTGTAATAGGCAATTTCTATATTCAATATAGAAATTGCCTATTTTTCATTTAATGAGGCTTAGAATATAATGAATTTAAGGAAATTATACAATTTGGAGCGCTGATATTATGAAAGTGTTAGTGATAAACTGCGGTAGTTCCTCTATTAAATTTCAACTGCTGGAAATGGAAAACGAAATGTTATTGGCTAAAGGGCAAGTAGAACGCATAGGAATGGATGGAAGCCTTTTAAAATTTCTTGGAAAGCACGAATATGTCATTGAAATCAAAAGGACCATACCTGATCATAAAACTGGGATCCAGTTGATTTTAGAAAGTATCGTACAGGAAAATTACGGGGTTATTGCGTCGTTGGAAGAGATAGAATGTATTGGACATAGAGTGGTACATGGCGGGGAAAGGTTTAAAGAGTCGGTTGTTATAAATGACGAAGTACTGAAAACAATCAGTTCCTGCATAACCATAGCTCCTTTGCATAATCCTGTAAATCTGGAAGGAATAAAAATTTGTCAGGATTTGTTTCCTGGTGTTATGCAGGTTGCAGTTTTTGATACAGCATTTCATCAGACTATTCCGGAAACAGCTTATCTTTACGGGCTGCCTTATGAATTGTATATAAAATATGGTATCAGGCGGTATGGATTTCATGGAATTTCTCATCAGTATGTTGCGGACACATTAGCGCAGAAAATAGGCCGTGCCCTTAAGAAAATGAAAATAATTACTTGCCATTTGGGAAATGGAGCCAGTGTTGCTGCTGTTAAAGATGGGAGATCAATTGATACCAGCATGGGCTTTACTCCTTTGGAGGGTTTGATTATGGGAACAAGGTCCGGAGAGATTGATCCGGCTATTATTCCCTTTATTATGGAACAGGAGGATATGACTGGTAAGCAGGTATATAGATATTTGAACAATAAATCAGGGATACTTGGATTGTCAGGATTATCCAGTGATTTTAGAGATCTGGAAAGTGCAGCTAAGATAGGAGACCAGAGAGCACAGATGGCAATAGATGTCTTTGCCTATCAGGTAAGAAAATACATCGGAAGTTATGTGGTTGCAATGGGAGGTCTGGATGCAATAGTTTTTACTGCTGGGCTTGGTGAAAATTCACCGTACATGCGCGCTAAAATATGCAGTGGGCTGGAAGTTGTTGGAGCACATCTGGATCTGAAGAAAAATGAAGTGCGCGGAGAGGATGCGGATTTAAGCAAGTTTGATTCTGACGTTGCTATTTGGACGATCTTAACTAATGAAGAACTTATGATTGCCAGAGAAACGAAAAAATTATTTGCTGTTAAGCAGTAAATTAAAGGAGGGTAAAATGATGAAGAAAAATATTCTTATCAAAAATGGTGTTGTTGTAGATCCAATATTTAAAACACAGGAACAGCGTGATGTTTATATCCAAAGCGGAAGAATAGCCAGTGCTAAAAATTTTACGGGCGCTGATATTGTTATCGATGCTTCAGGAAATTTGGTTGTTCCCGGGTTGATCGATTTCCACAGTCATGTTTTTGCGGACGGGACAGAGATAGGAATAGAACCTGATTTAAGTTTTATACCGCAAGGTGTTACAACTGCTGTTGATGCAGGTAGTACCGGTATTGCAAATTTTGAATGCTTTAAAAAAGATGTTATCCAACGCTCTAAAATGCGTATCAAAGCTTTTGTGAATCTCTGCCCTGCAGGGCTTGCTACGATGAAATATCATGAAAATGTTGAGCCGTCATGTTGGGATGTTGGAAGATTAAGGGATGTTTTGACAGAGCACCATGATATTTTGCTGGGATTAAAAATAAGGATCAGTAAAGAAATAGTTGGCGATTTGGGGATCAATGTTTTAAAACAGGCAGTTAATGTTGCTGAAAAGCTGGGAACCAGACTGGCAGTACATGTGACAAATCCTCCTGAGGCAATGGAAACAGTTGTTAAGCTTTTGCGTCCTGACGATGTTTTGGCGCATTGTTATCATGGTACAGGATATACGATTTTGGATAATAATGGCAAAGTGCTCCCAGCGGTTCGTGAGGCGCAAAAACGCGGCGTTATTATTGATGCGGCTAATGGAGGCAATCATTGGTCATTTAAAGTAGCGGAGAAAGCTATAGCTGAAGGCTTTTATCCGGATATCATCTCTACTGATTTGACAGTAAAAACTTTGTTTAAAGATCCGGTGTTTTCAATGCCGTATCTGATGTCAAAGTATTTGTTCTTAAAAATGCCACTGCCGGAAATTATTGCGCGTTGTACCAGCATTCCGGCAAAGATTATGGGGATGGAAAGCGAAATCGGACAACTGCAGGAAGGATTTCTTGCGGATGTGGCAATTTTAAAACGTTGTGATAAATATATCTGCTTCAGTGATACACAGAAGGAAACAAGAATAGGCAGAGAAGTGCTTGTACCGCAGCTGACTATTACCGGTGGAGAAATTGTGTATCGCAGTATTTCTTTATGAGAGGAGTATTAGTATGAAATTATTGGAAGGTATCAGGGTTTTAGATATTTCAACAGTAATAGCTGCACCATTTGCCGCTGGATTGATGGCTGATTTTGGCGCTGAAGTTATTAAGGTGGAGATGCCGGACGGAGGAGATCCTTTTCGCAGACTGGGACCATATCATGAAGGGCAGGCTATGCGTTTTGCCTGTATGGGCAGAAATAAAAAATCAATTACTTTAGATCTGCGTATGGAAAAGGGTAAAGAAATATTTTTACAGCTGGTAGAAAAAAGTGATGTTGTAATTGAAAATTTTAGAACTGGGACATTAGATAAGTGGGGCATTGGTTATGAGGCGATGAAATTAAGGAAACAGGATATAATCCTCAGCCATGTGACAGGTTATGGTCAAACAGGTCCTTACAAAAATATTCCTGGTTTTGGAACACCGGCGACTGCTTTTTCAGGAATGACATATATTACGGGATACCCAGACAGGCCTCCGGTCAGCCCGTCTTTTTCGCTTACAGATTATATTGCAGGGTTATATACAGCTATGGGTACTATGATGGCTTTATATCACCGGGATGCCCTTCATGGCAAAGGACAGGAAATAGATGTAAGCTTATATGAAGGTATTTTTAGGTTTATGGAAATATTGTGCGCTGATTATGATAAGAACGGTATTATAAGGGAGAGAAAACCAAAATTGAATGGGACTTCCAGTCCTGGAGGTACGTATAAAACTAAAGACGGTAAGTGGGTAGTTTTGGTCTGCAGTACTGACAGAACTTGGGAATATTTGGCTGGAGCAATGCACAGAGAAGACTTGATGACAAATCCGCTCTATGAAACGATGAGGGCAAGAGTAACCAACGACAATTCTCTGGATAAAATAGTTAGTGATTGGATAGGCAGTAAAGAGTATATTGAGCTGAAAGAGATTGTAGATAAAGCTGGGGTGCCTGTAAATTTAGTTTACAGTATCGAAGATATCTTTGCTGATCCGCATTATGCCGCAAGAAATGATATTGTTGAGATGTCTCACCCAGTATTGGGAACAATAAAAATGCCGGGAATAACACCTGTATTCAGTGAAACCCCAGGCGAAATTAAATGGGTAGGGCCACAGCTTGGTGAGCATAATGATGCAATATATGAAGGGCTGTTGGGATTTTCTCAGTCGGTATGTGCAGAGCTGCACGCAGAAAGAGTGATTTAAGATGAAAAGTTTACCTGATTTTATTAAAATTTGTGAAGTTGGGCCGAGGGATGGTCTGCAGAATGAAAAAGTATTTCTGACGATCGAACAAAAGCTGGAACTGATTGAAACAGCAGCTGAAGCAGGTATAAAAGTTATTGAAATCGGATCTTTTGTCAATCCTAAAGCAGTACCGCAGATGGCTGATACAGATCAGATCGCTGCAAGACTGCACAGAAAAGCGGGCGTTGAGTACAGAGGGCTGATTTTCAATATGCAGGGATTGAAAAGGGCGGAAGCTGCTGGTATCAGTAAAGCTAAAATAACTGTTTCGGCCAGTAGATCACATTGCTTGAGAAATATGAATAAAACTCCGGAGGAAGCTGTAAAGTCATTTGCTGAACTGGCTGAATATGCTGAACAGAAAAAAATAGTGCTGTCTGGCGCTATATCAACATCTTTTGGCTGTTCTATAGATGGAATTGTACCATTAGAACAAGTGGTCAATATTATTTTTCAGCTGCGAAAATTAGGAATTCAGGAAATATCATTGTCAGATACGACGGGGATGGCTAATCCTCTGCAAGTTTATGAGTATGGAGTTCATATAAAAAAATTATTTCCTGATATCGAATGGGTACTGCATTTTCATAATACACGTGGTATGGGATTAGCTAATGTTTTAGCAGGATTAATGGCAGGAATTACAAATTATGACGCTTGTTTTGCAGGCTTGGGCGGTTGTCCGTTTGCTCCCGGAGCTTCAGGAAATATTGCCACTGAAGACTTGATAAATATGTGTGAGGAAATGGGAATTATGACAGGAACGGATTTAGCGAAATATCTAGAACTTGGATATAGAGTAGAGCGGTATATAGGTGGGAGCCGTTCCAGCGCTTTGTTAAGAGCCGGGCGTAATTGTGATATTAAAAGTAAATAAAAGAATTATAGTTGCTTATTTTATATGAATATATGGGTACGGACATGATATAATTAACGAAAGTTACGGTTGTATATTAGGCGGTGCATTATGGAAGAACGGGACTGGCAGATCATCAAAACACTGTATGAACAAAAAAATATAACAAAAACGGCAAGAGTTTTGTATATGTCTCAGCCGACATTGACTGCCCGGATTAAACAAATTGAAGAGTCTTTAGGAACGAAATTATTATATCGCGGCAACAAAGGTATAACTTTTACTGAAACCGGAGAATATACGGTAAAATTTGCTGAACATATACTTGGCGAAATGCAGGAGCTGAGAGAAACTATTACCAATATGCAGGAAGATGTTGCAGGAACCCTGCGTATTGCTGCTCCAAGTATCCTTGCCAGATATTTTTTGCCAAAGCTGCTGGGTAGATTCCAGGATATGTATCCCAAAACGAAATTTGATGTACAGATTGCACAAAGCAGTGATGTTATAAGCCTTGCCAGTTCCTTGGGAATTCATTTCGGTTTTGTAAGAAATGATTTTGACTGGCGGGAGGACGAACGCGTACTTTTAACCACGAATCATGTGTGTGCCGTAGCTGCTCAGCCGTTTAAACTGGAGGATCTTCCCCATATGGTCCGTGTAGATTATGATACAGACCAATATTATCAAAATTTACTTGATGGCTGGTGGCATGAAACTTTTGAGGATTCTCCTATTATTGGTACGCGGGTCAGTAATTTGGATCTTTGTAAAGAAATGGTTTTCAACGGATTGGGGTATGGAATTTTGCCATCAATTTTAATTGAAGAATATCCTCAACTATATTCTATTCCTTTAGTGCATAAGAACGGTTCTAAGCTGGAAAGAAAAACATGGCTGATTTATAAAAAAGAGCTGCTCGATTTAAGATTACCCAAAGTCTTTTTAGAATTTGTAATTGATTCTGATTTTGACAGTTTTCAGAGAAATCATTAATATTTACAGGAGCTTTTGAGATAGGCATTTTTGATGATTAACATCGAAAATGCCTATTTTTCATATATCTGGAAAGTATATATAATTGAATTAGGATAAAACATAAAAAGGCGGTGTGAATATGGTGTTCAGAGGTCATGAAATAACTACGGGAACAGCTAATAAAGGCGACGCTTTAATAACATTGGAAATTACTAAAAGTGACGGTGTAAAAATAGAAATCACCAGTAAAGTTCTAGTTAAATATGGACAGTCTATTGAAAAAAGTGTCAAGGAAATTTTAGCAGCAGCCAATTTGGGAAATGCGCGTGTGCTGATTGAAGATCATGGTGCCCTGGATTTTGTAATAAGAGCCAGACTGGAAACGGCAATACAAAGATTTTTATCAGAAAAGGAGTATTAACATGAATTCTCTTTATAGAACGATGTTTTTTGTGCCAGGCAATGACCCTAAAAAAATTATAGGTGCTGAAATTTATCGTCCTGATTGTATTATTTATGATTTGGAAGACTCAGTATCAATTTTTGAGAAAGACAGTGCCAGAATTTTAGTAAAATATGCTTTGCAGTATAATCGCCCGGATTGCAGGGTTGGGATAAGAATTAATCAAGCGGATTCACCATATTATGAAGATGATGTAAGTAGTATGGTTCCTTTGCAGCCGGATTTTCTTAGATTACCAAAAGCAGAGACTGCGGAAGATATAAAAAAATTAGATGTATTGATTACTGAGATAGAAGAAAAACATGCTATTGAGATTGGGGCTGTTAAAATAGTTGCCAGTATCGAAACTGCGTTGGGGGTAGTAAATTCTTATAAAATAGCCAGCGCTTCCAAACGTATGCTGGCAATCGGATTAGGCGCAGAAGATTTCCGTACAGATATGCGTATGGAACGTTCCGAAGATGCATCTGAGATATTATTTGCAAGGAATTTGATTTCGTTGAACGCACATGCTACGGGAATTATGGCAATGGATTATGTTTATAGTAATATTAAAAATATCGAAGGGTTTAGAGCTGATGTTAAGCTAGGTAAGCAATTAGGTTATACGGGGAAATCAGTAGTGCATCCTAATCAAATTGGCGTGGTACATGAGCTGTACACACCAACTATAAAAGAAATAGAGTCTGCTAAAGAGATTTTAAACGCATATGAAGACGCACTAAAAAATGCTTCAGGGGTTACTTCGCTTAATGGGAAAATGATTGATAAACCAATGGTTACAAGAGCAATGTCCATCCTGTCATATGCTAAAGCTGCAGGAATGGAGGTTTGAAAATGGATAAAGGGATTATAGAGTTGATTAATAAAATACCCGGTTGGGAAAATAAAATGCCATATCAGGGAGCGTTTGCCGTAAAACCTTTTGGGAGAATGGCAGGAAGACCGGTGAAATGTGTTGTGCCCGGTAAAGATAAAGTATTGGAGCTGGATAAGGTTTTAGATGCAGTAGAACTTAAAGACGGGATGACGATTTCCTTTCATCATGCGCTGCGAAATGGCGATTTGGTGATGCAAAAAGTTGTAGCGGCCATTTCCAGAAAAGGTATTAAAGATCTTACATTATCAGCAAGTTCACTGAGTCTTGTTCAGGATGCATTACTTCCATATTTTGAAGATGGGACGATTACGGCTATAGATACTAGTGGGGCAAGAGGCAGGATAGGAGAATTTATTCAAAAAAATAAATTGAAAAAACCTGCTATTTTCCGCACTCATGGCGGTCGGGCACGGGCGATTGAAAGCGGCGAGCTGCACATAGATGTAGCGTTTATTGCAGCTCCGACTTGTGATAAATATGGAAATATCAACGGTGTGCAGGGAAAGTCGGCCTGTGGTTCATTAGGATATGCAATGCCGGATGCCGAATATGCGGAACAGGTTGTAGCTGTAACTGACGGATTAGTTTCAGTACCTTTGGAATATGTCAGCATTCCGCAAACCCAGGTTGATTATATAGTTGAAGTGGAAAGTATTGGTGATCCTTCTGGTATAGCTACAGGATCGATCCGAATAAGCAAAAATCCTGCAGAGCTGGTTATTTCTAAATATGTGGCTGAGGTCATAAAGTATGCAGGGCTTCTAAAGGAAGGGATTATTTTTCAGTTTGGCAGCGGTGGAATAGCAATTTCTGCTGCTGGTTTTGTACAGACAGAAATGCAGCGTACTGGTATAAAAGCTGCAGCCGGGATCGGCGGGGCTTCGGGATTCTTGACTGAGATGCTTGCAAATGGCTATATCGGGACGTTTTTTGATCCACAGGACTTTGATACAAAAGCTATTGAATCACTGTATTTTAATAGCAGACATCACGAGATTTCTGCTTCTGCATATGCGAATCCATTCAGTGCCAATCCCTATGTCAATCTGTTGGATGTGGCTGTTTTAAGTGCTACGGAAGTAGATATTAATTTTAATGTTAATGTACTTACTGATTCTTATGGTAAGTTGATTGGTGCACCTGGTGGTCATCCTGATGCAGCTGCTGGAGCTGAGGTGACGATAGTAGCTTTGCCGCTTTTGCGTGGACGGCTGCCGATGCTGCTGGAAAAGGTACAAACAGTAGTCACTCCCGGTGAAACTGTAGATGTTTTAGTAACTGATTACGGGATTGCAATTAATCCGAAACGGCTTGATCTATATGAAATTTTACAAAAAACATCACTGCCGGTAATGACAGTAGAAGAATTACATCAGAAAGCGCAAAAACTGGCTGGAGTTGCTGAAAAAACGATTTTAGGTGATAGAGTTTGTGGTTTAGTAGAATATCGTGATGGTACAATTATTGATGTTGTTTACGATTTGCCGTGATTTTATAAAAAGAGGTGAATAATATGTATAACAGTTGGTATGATGTTTTTCCTGAAATTGTAATGATCAGTGACAAGGAGCTGCAGAAAAAGGTGGTAGAAACATACGAGGAAGCGTTGAAGACAGGCGGATGGCAGCTAAATGATATTGATACAATACCCTTTACTTTATTGATACCGGATACAATGATCAGTTACAGGACCCATGTCAGAACGGTTACAAGAATGTCTCTGAAAGCTTATGAAGAATGGGAAGTATACGGAGAGAAATTTAAACTTAATAAAGATTATCTGTTGGCAGGAGCACTTTTACATGACGTAGGAAAGTTGATTGAGTATGAAAAGACTGCTGATGGTAAAACACAGAAATCACAGCTGGGAAAAAATCTCCGACATCCATTTTCTGGCTGTGCACTTGCGGTAAAACATGGACTGCCTGTTGAAGTTGCACACATTATCGCTAATCATGCTAAAGAAGGCGATGGAACGCTGAGAAGTCCGGAAGGGGTTATTGTCAACAAATGCGATATGCTGAATTTTGAAGGCTTGAAAGCTTTTGTGGGTATGATTTAAATAAAAGTTATTTGGATAAATAAAGAAAGAAGGCGAGTGTTATGGTAGTACGGTGGTTGCTTTTATTATTAGTCCCGGTTTCTATTTTAATGGTACCTGTTCCCAGTGGACTGACACCGCTGGCCTGGAAAATATTTGCTGTTTATATAGCAGCCATCTTAGGACTGATCCTGAGGCCGGCGGGTGAAGCGGTGGTAATGCTCAGTGTGATAGCCTTTGGATCTTTTATCGTTCCAGTCGGTCAACTACTCAGTGGTTATGGTAACGGCACTGTGTGGCTGGTATTTACAGCTTTTCTTATTACGCAGGCTTTTGCTGATACAGGGCTTGGTAGACGTGTTGCTTACTGGATGATCGGAAGATTTGGCAAATCATCCTTGGGGCTGGTGTATGGACAGATGCTGACAGATCTTATTTTAAGCCCTGCGACACCTTCTAATACAGCTCGCTCCGGTGGTATCGTTTATCCGATTTTCAGAAATGTTGCCAGCACTCTGAATTCTGAACCTGAAGATAACCCACGCAGAATCGGTTCGTATATAACGATCAGCGGTTACGCGATCAGTTTGTCTACTTCGGCAGTTTTTCTAACAGCTTGTGCTCCTAATATTCTTACGGTAGGTTTTGCCAGAGATATTTTAAAAGTAGATATCAGCTGGATGGACTGGTTTATCGGTCTTGCTTTTCCTGCGCTTTTGGCCTGTCTGGTAGTTCCGTATTTGATTTACAAAGTGTATCCGCCTGAGCTTAAAGAGATTTCTAATCATAAAGAACTGTCGGCGCAAGGACTTCGAGAGATTGGGCCAATGACAGGAAAAGAGAAATTACTGGTAATATTTTTTGTTCTGGCAATTCTTGGTTGGGCAACAAGCAGCTTTACTAAACTGGACGGCACTGCTGTAGCCTTATTGTTCTTTGCCTGCTGTGCTATATTTAAACTTATTGATTGGAAGAATGTACTTGCGAATAATGGTGCATGGAATACTCTTATCTGGTACGGAGCTATCATGGGGATCTCCGGAATATTGAGTAAAGCAAAATTTTTCGTTTGGCTGGCAAAAGTAGTTGGTGAGCATATGAATTTTGTCGGCGTCAATCAAGCTCTTGTTATGGGGATTTTGCTTGTGATAAGTATTCTGGTCAGATATGTGTTTGCTTCCATGGGTGCATATGTAGGCGCATTTATTCCTGTCTTGTTCACTTTAGGGCTTGTGGCTCAGGTACCACCGCTTCCGTTGGTATTTTTACTTGGTGCATCTTCAGCGTATGGCTGTTTATTGACTCATTACGGTGGTGCAGTAGGTCCGGTTTTGTTTGGGACCGGTTATGTGCCGCAAAAGACATGGTGGAAAATAGGAGCAGTTTTAGTTGCTTTTAACTTTGTCCTTTATATGACGGTCGGTCTGGGATATTGGAAAGTACTGGGCTTGTGGTAATTTTTTTACAATAAAATTTCTTGATACCGGTTTGATAAAAAAATCAAACCGGTATCAAATTTATCAAAGGAAAGAAGGAGGTCGCGATTATGAGTCTGAAGGTCCATACAAATCGCTGCAAAGGCTGCGGGATCTGCGTAGCATTTTGCCCCAAACAGGTTTTGGCAATTAGCGAGATCGAAAAAGTAGAGGTGGTCGCCGAGGATAAATGTATCCAATGCGGCCAGTGCGAAACACGCTGCCCTGACTTTGCGATTTTTGTAGAAAAGTAAAACGGAGGAGTTGAAATCATGTCCAAAATCCTTTTTGTTACAAGGCAACCAGGCAGTGGTCGAAGGCGCCATCGCTGCCGGTGTAAAATTTTTCGGCGGCTACCCTATCACCCTCTACCGAAGTTGCTGAATCTTTGGCTGAACGCCTGCCTCTCGTCGGCGGTAAATTCATCCAGATGGAAGACGAGATCGCTTCCATGGGCGCTATTATCGGCGCAGCGCTGACCGGCAAAAAAGTTATGACCGCGACCAGCGGACCCGGCTTTTCTTTAAAACAGGAGCTGATCGGTTATGCCTGCATGGCCGAGATCCCTTTGGTCATCGTCAACGTGCAGCGCGTAGGCCCGTCTACCGGCCAGCCTACCTCTCCTTCCCAGGGCGACCTGATGCAGGCCCGCTGGGGCACGCACGGCGATCACTGGCTCATTGCCCTGACCCCGGCCAGCGTGCCTGAATGCTTTGAACTGACGCTGCGCGCTTACGCTCTCAGCGAAAAATACCGTGTTCCCGTTGTACTGCTGATGGACGAAGTTATCGGCCATATGCGCGAGAAGATTGAACTTCCGGACGATTACAGCGAGATCCCGCAGGCAGAACGTAAACAGCCTGAATGCAGCCCCGAAGAATTTAAAGCCTACGCTACCGACGACAGCCTTGTACCCGCCATGCCCGCTTTCGGCAGCGGCTACCGCTGGCACGTCACCGGTCTGGTACACGACGAGACCGGTTTCCCGAAAGGTACACCGGCTGCTACTTTAGCCGCTACCAACCGTCAGCATGACAAACTTTACAACAATCTTGACGACATCGTCCAGGTAGAAAACTACCAGATGGAAGATGCCGAATATGCAGTTATCGCCTTCGGCGGCGGTGCCCGCACCGCTTACGAAGCTGTGGATATGGCACGCAGGGAAGGTCTCAAGGTCGGCCTGATGCGCCCGATCACGATCTGGCCGCTGGCTGACAGGCAGATCAAAGAACTGGCCTCCAAGGTCAAAGGTATTTTGGTGCACGAGCTCAACTACGGACAGTACGTACTGGAAGTAGAGCGCGTCGTCGCAGGACAGGTACCGGTTGCGCTGTACGCAAAATACGACAACGAACCGGCTACCCCCGCTCAGCTGCTGGCTGAGATCAAAAAGGCCATGGCCTAAGAAGGAGAGGAGATTTGATTATGAACATGGAAGCAATGATCGATAAATATTTCCGTCCGGGCCGCCTGCCTCATATCTGGTGCCCCGGCTGCGGCAACGGTGTCGTTACCGGCACCATCGTCAAGGCAGTTGCCAAGCTTGACCTTGATAAAGACATCGCAGTTATTTCCGGCATCGGCTGCAGCAGCCGTGCCTCCGGCTATTTAGATTTCAATACAGTCCATTCCGCACATGGACGCGCTTTGCCGGTAGCGACCGGCGTTAAACTGGCTGATCCCGGCCTGACTGTCATCGTCGTTACCGGCGACGGCGACGCTACAGCGATCGGCGGCAACCACCTGATCCACGCTGCCCGCCGCAACATCGATATGACCGTCGTACTTTACAACAACAGTATTTACGGTATGACCGGCGGCCAGTATTCGCCTTTGACACCGACAGGCTCCAAAGCGACGACAGCTCCTTATGCGACGATCGAACAGGACTTCAACGTAGCCGAGCTGGTCAAAGCGGCCGGCGCTACCTTTGTTGCCCGCGGCACCACTTTCCATGCCCAGATCCTGGCCGACCTGATCGCCAAGGGTATCGAACACAAAGGCTTCAGCCTGATCGAAGCTGTTACTGCCTGCCCCATCTCCTACGGACGCCAGAATAAATGGGCGGTCCTGCCGACATGATGAAATGGCAGCGCGACCACGCAGTACCGCTGGCAGCCTGGGATAAAATGACCGAAGAACAAAAAGCGGGCAAATTCCCGATCGGCGTACTGTATCAGGTTGAAGGCAGACAGGAATATACAGCAGCCTACGACGAGCTGATCGCCAGAGCGCAGGGAGGTAAATAATCATGAAACAGGAATTACGTTTATCCGGTACCGGCGGCCAGGGCCTGATCACAGCCGGCATCATTCTGGCAGAGGCGGCGCTTTTAGACGGCAAGCTGGCGATCCAGTCCCAGTCTTATGGCCCGGAAGCCAGAGGCGGCGCATCCAAAGCAGAGGTCATTATCTCTGACGAAGCGATCCACTTCCCGAAAGTGACCGACCCGAACCTGCTGCTGGCAATGAGCCAGGAAGCAGCTACCAAATATTCACACGACCTGACGGCAGGCAGCGTTATGATCACCGACAGTCTTTTCGTCAGCGACGTGCCGGACTTCGGCGGCAAGGTCTACGAGCTGCCGATCACCCACAGCGCCAAAGAAGTGCTTGGCAAAGCGCTTTTTGCCAACATCATCGCGCTGGGAGCTTTGGTGAAGCTGACCGGCATCGTCAGTGAAGAATCGCTGGTCAAAGCTGTTTTGAACCGCGTACCGAAAGGCACTGAAGAGAAAAATAAACAGGCATTGCAGGTTGGTATGAGGATTGCTGAAACAATTCTTTAATTTTGTACAAACAATAAAAACTACAGTTAAAAATGGAGCTGCAGATATTACTTTATGCCGCTTAGCAGTGTAAAACAATGATAATAATATTGGAGTAAATTTGTTTGATATTAATCTGTCTTAAGGTATAATATTATGAGTGTGCTTCCTGCCCTGTTTACGGTGTTAAAGTAAACTTTGATCAAAAGAACGTTAATGAATTATTCCGATAATCATCTGAATAAAATAAAAAAGCTTCACTGAAAAGTGAAGCTTTTTTATTTTGCAAATGTTCCAGGGTATAAAAACTGTTTTTTTATGTTTTATAAATAATTTGTTGAAAAAATGTTTGTTAGGGTGTATATTAGAGCAATGTTATTAAGAAAGGGGCCTTGCAATGATTATCAGACCAGCTACAATTATGCGGAATGATTATAATTTGATTTCTGAATATGCGCATCAAAGCGGCGAAATTGTATATTTAACGAAGTATGGTAAAGGTGATTTGGTTGTGATGAGCATCAAAACTTTTGAACAGCGTGAAGAAAAGTTTAAGTTCTATCATACTGTTATGCAGGCAGATTTAGACAGACAAAAAAGTGCCGAAGAGCTTTTTGACGGAGACGACGCTATCGCCAGATTGAAGGCGAAATTTATTGACTGATTATGCAATACGTACAGGATTGAAGATATTACCGCAGGCATGGCACGATCTTTTGGAAATTGGGTTTGTCTACAGCAGACAGGGTAAGAGACTTGAAGCAAGTGCTGTGACATGTAGTATTGTTAGTAAACTAAAGGAACTACAGGATTTTGCAATGCTGGGGAACAAAACACCCTTGAGCAGTTTGAATGAGAAAAAATATTTGATGCTGATGATAGATAAGTATGCCTGTATTTACCGCAAGGTTGAAAATACTGTATATATTTATCATATTACAGAATTACAGCGTGATTATCCTAAATTAATGAAATGACGGCAGGCAGCTTTTGCTTACAGCGAAAGCTGTTTTATTATTTTCCGGCAAGGGTATTTTACAGTAGTTTCACATATTTTCGAGTCTAGTGAGAACACTACCCTTGTGGTATAATATTTAAATATGAACAGGATAATTTGAGCGTTAAGGAAAGTGGTGAAGAAATGGCTGATAAATTTTTAGTTATTGATGGCAGCAGTTTGATACACAGGGCATTTTTTGCTTTGCCACCATTGATGACCAAGCAGGGAGTTCATACTGGCGCAGTATATGGCTTTTGTAATATGCTGGTGAAGCTTTTGGGTGATGTAAAACCTAAATGGCTGGCAGTTGCATTTGATAAATCACGTAAAACTTTCCGAACGGAAATGTTTGCAGATTATAAGGGGCAGCGTAAACCTACGCCCAGTGAACTGAGCGAACAATTTCCACTGGCCCGGCGTTTGTTGGAAGCTATGAACATCACTGTTCTTGAAACTGATGGTTACGAGGCTGATGATATTATCGGTACTTTTGCCGTACATGCGCCGCAGAACGCAGAAATTATTATCGTAACCGGCGACAAAGATGAATTGCAGCTTTTGGATGACAGGGTAAAGGTTTATTTTACCAAGCGAGGGATTTCTGATATCAAGGCGTATGATGTTGCAGCATTTGCCGCTGATTATGAAGGGTTGTCGCCAAAACAGCTGATTGATTTAAAAGGACTGATGGGTGACAGTTCAGATAATATTCCTGGTGTTCCCGGTGTAGGCCCTAAAACTGCTTTGAAGTTGATTTGTGAATATGGAACAGTAGAGAAGGTTTTAGAAAATATTGCGCAAATCAGCGGAAAAAGTTTAAAAGAGAAATTAGAAAATAATAAGGATGCTGCGCTGCTTTCAAAAAAGCTGGCAACCATTTTTACAGAAGTTCCAGTCGATCTTGATCTTGATAAATATGAACTGAAAGCTATGTCGGATGAGGCAAGGCCTTTAATGCAGGAATTGGAGTTCCGAAATTTGCATGAGAGATTCCAGACTATTTTGGGCGGCAGTGACGGTACCTTTGATCTTTTTGGAGAAAGTATCGGTCAGGAAAACGCCAATATAGAAATTGCGCTTTTAGAAACAGCAGAACAGGGCAAAGAATTCTTTGCGTTATTGCAGCAAAAGCAGGAAAAGGTTGCATTTACTGCTGTTTGCGGCGGCGAGTTACCTAAAATCCATTTTACTGCAGTGGAAATTTTTAATGATGGAAAAATTTATAAATTGCAGGAAGGCAGCGGGGCCTGGAATTTTTTTTATGAATGGCTGTCTGATTACAAACAATTGAAAGTTACATGCGACAGCAAAGAGATTTATAAGGCTTGTATGTGCCTGAATAAAAAAGCCGACGGTATAGTTGATGATATAGGTATAGCTGCTTATTTGATTGAACCAGGTCGCAGCTCCTATAGTTTGAAGGCAGTTGCAGAACGTTATCTGGCTGCAAATAACGGTGGGAATGCCGCTGATTTGCAGGCGTTACTTCCGCTTATTGAACAAAAACTGCGGGATTATGAATTGTATAAACTATATACGGAAATGGAACTGCCGCTGGCCTATTTGCTGGCAAAAATGGAATTAGCTGGAATTAAGCCGGATGTGAAGCTGCTAGAGAGTATTACAAAAGAAATGGCAGTACAGATAACTGCTTTAGAGATTTTGGCAGAAGAACAGGCCGGTGAAAAATTTAACCTGAAATCTCCTAAACAATTAGGTGTACTGCTGTTCGAAAAGTTGGGGCTTCCTATTATAAAAAAGACAAAGACCGGTTATTCGACAGATGTTTCTGTTTTGGAACAACTGGAAGGTTCGCATCCTCTGATTACGACGATCCTGGAACATCGCAAGCTGACAAAACTGCATTCAACATATCTGGAAGGGCTGCGCCCACTGATCAATCCTGCGACAGGGAGAATTCATACGCATTTTCAACAGACGGTAACGGCAACAGGAAGGTTATCAAGTACTGACCCGAATTTGCAGAATATTCCTGTACGAACTGAGATCGGTAAAAGAATCCGTGAAATATTTATACCGGGGACTGGTTATGACTGGTTGATGTCTTGCGATTATTCTCAGGTAGAACTGCGTGTACTTGCACATATGGCACAGGATAAGCTGCTTTTGGAATCTTTCCTGAATGGTCAGGATGTACACGCACGTACAGCGGCAGAGGTGTTTGGGGTGCCGTTGGAACAGGTCGATTCAATGATGCGTACCCGTGCGAAAGCAGTTAATTTTGGCATTGTTTATGGTATAAGTGATTTTGGACTGGCTAAACAGCTGGATATCAGCCGCGGTGAAGCAGCCGAGTATATAAAAAATTATTTTGCCCGCTATACAGGGGTAAAGAAATATATGGATGATACGGTCAATCATGCTCGGGAACAGGGTTATGTAGCTACAATGTTTGGACGTCGCCGTTATCTGCCTGATATCAGGCACAGTAATTTTAACTTACGCAGTTTTGCTGAGCGCACTGCCATCAATACGCCAATTCAGGGGACTGCGGCGGATATAATCAAAATAGCGATGCTTAAAGTTGAACAGGCGCTTTCTGATGCTAAAGTCAAGAGCCGCATTTTGCTGCAGGTACATGATGAATTAGTATTAGAAGTTATGGAAACGGAAAAAGAGCTGGTGGCACAGCTTGTAAAAAAAGCAATGGAAAGCGCTGCTTCTCTTAGTGTGCCGCTAACTGCCGATGTTGCCTGGGGGAAAAACTGGGCACAGACCAAATAGGAGGGATATCCATGCCGGAGTTGCCAGAAGTGGAGCAGGTCAGAAAGACTTTGCTGCCGCATATTAAGGGAAAAACTATTACTAAAGTTGAAGTATATTTGGATAGGCTGGTCAAACATCCATCGTCTGAGCAATTTATCAAAAATCTGACCGGTCGTACGATTGAAGACGTTTGCCGTCGCGGAAAGTATCTGGTGCTGAAAACAGGTGTCAATCAAAAACTTATCGTGCATTTACGTATGACCGGGTCTTTGGTGGCACAGGCTAGTGATTTAGAAGCACCGCCTTATGCCAAGATAAAATTTGAATTGACTGACGGTGTTACTATGTGGTTCTGTGATATAAGAACTTTTGGAACACTGTATTTAGTTACGGATGATGATTGTTACATTGCAGGTTATGAAACCTTGGGGCCTGAACCGCTGACAGTAGGGTTTAATCCTGAATATCTGGCTCCGATAGCTGCTAAAAGCCGCAAGCCCATCAAAACGTTGATTCTTGATCAAACGGTTATTGCCGGACTGGGAAATATTTATGCTGATGAGTGCTTGGCTTTAGCTGGAATTTTGCCTACACGTATAGCTAATACTTTGACGCGTGCGGAAATAGAAGCTGTGCATGAAGCGGCGAACAAAGTGATTGCACAGGGAATTGCCAATCGAGGAACCACTTTTCGTGATTATAAGGATGGCGAAGGTAATAAAGGTGACAATCAAAATCATCTGCTTGTTTATGGACGTGGCGGCGAACCGTGTAAAACCTGCGGTGAGCCTTTAGCCACGACAAAGGTTGGCGGCAGAGGCACTACTTACTGTGCCAAATGCCAGCACTGAGTGAAGTTATGAAAATTATTGGGTTAACAGGTGGTATTGCTTCTGGAAAAAGTACTGTCGCTTCGATTTTACAGAAACTGGGAGCTCATATTTTTGATGCGGATATTGCAAGCCGGCAGGCAGTTGCGCGTGGATCACAGGGGCTGCAACAGGTTATAGATGTTTTTGGCAGAGATTACCTGACAATTGACGGTGAGTTGGACCGGCAGAAGATTGCACAGCTGGTTTTTGAAAATAAAGCAGCGTTGGGGCAGTTGGAAAGCATAGTTCATACTTATGTGCGCTGTGAAGCAAAAAAATTTTTAGAACAGTGCAGGCGGCAGAATTTCTCAGCAGCGGTGCTTGACGTGCCGCTGTTGATCGAATGCGGCTGGTATAAAGAAGTTGATTTAGTGTGGCTGGTTGCAGTTGACGAACAGACTCAGATTGAGCGTGCTATGGCACGCAGCGGAATGTCGCAGCAGGAAGTAGAGGTTCGTATTGCGGCACAAATGACTTTGGCTGCAAAGTGTCAGTATGCGGATTTGATCATTGATAACAGTGGCAGCCTGAAACAAACTGAGCTGACAGTAAAAAAAGAATGGGAAAAAGTATTACAGATGGAGGATTGAGTTTGGCCAGACGTCGAAAAAAGAAAAACAACAGCCGCAAAATTTGGTTTGTACTGATTTTGCTGTGTGCAGTTTCGTTGTTGGGCTGGAAAATTTGGACGTCTGACGAAGTACAAATGCGGTTTGTTTATATGTGGCCTTATCAAGGCGAGATTTTGGAATACAGCGGGAAAAACAAGATTGATCCTTTTTTAGTGGCGGCAGTCATAAAAAATGAAAGTAATTTTGATCGTAAGGCTGTATCTAAGGTTGGAGCAATCGGACTAATGCAGATTATGCCGGATACCGGGGCATGGATCGCCGAACAGATGGGAATCAAAAATTTTGACCCACAGGATTTATATCGTACAGACGCTAATATCCGTTTAGGATGTTGGTATCTTGGAGAACTGGAATATGAATTTCAGCGGAACTGGGTCTTGATGATGATTGCTTATAATGCCGGTCGTGGCAATACAAAAGCGTGGATGCAGGAAAATAATTGGGGTTACGATTTTAATAGAATCGAGGATATTCCATACAGTGATACACGTGAATATGTGAGGAAAGTTTTGTATGATCGGGATGAGTATTACAAATTATATAAAAACAGGTTAAAAAAGTATTGACGGAGTTGTAATAGTGTGCTATTATATCACTGTTGCTGATTTAGGCAATTGTAATGCGGTAGTGGCGGAACGGCAGACGCGCTAGCCTCAGGAGCTAGTGGGGGCAACCCCGTGGAGGTTCAAATCCTCTCTACCGCACCATTTTTGTCTATAACGGTAATTTTTAACCACAATGCGGTTGTGGCGGAACGGCAGACGCACCATCTTGAGGGGGTGGCGGGGAGACCCGTGTGGGTTCAAATCCCACCAACCGCACCAAATGAGAAGATAAACGCTTCACGAATTTTCGTGAAGCGTTTTTTATTTGTCAGAGCTGCAGAATTTTTTTGTTTTATTTATTGCTTATAATCATATTCGTAGTATGATATGAATATGATTAAGAATGGAGTGAGATAAAATGATTTTTGGTGTATTGCCACAGAAAAAGAATCAGTATGCATTGCGTATTTTAGGAAATTGCGGTGAATTTACTTCTGAGGAGCTTTTGCGGCTGTCAGAATTAACAGCAAAGTTTGGCAATGGTAAGATTACAGCCACCAGTAGAGGAACTTTTGAATTGAATGGTGTCAGTGAGAGTGAGTTGGAGCCTGCGATTGAGGCAGTACAGGCAGCAAAACTTCGGTTAGGTGGAACAGGTGCGACAGTTCGGGCTATTGTGGCATGCAAAGGTACTGACTGCCGTAAAGGTATGTTTGATGTGCATGCTTTTGCCTGCAGACTAGATAAAGAATTTTATGGTATTGATGTACCTAAAAAATTTAAAATCGGTGTCTTTGGCTGTCTTAATAGCCTTGGTAAGGCTATGGCACAGGATATTGGGGTTATGCCCTCTTTTACAGAACCAGGAAAATTTGAAATATATATTGGTGGATTGTTAGGGAACAGACCTGTCCAGGGAAAGCATATCCCAGTACCTCTAAAGGAAGAGATGGTGGCAGATGCGATAAGATATGTTTTGGATATATATAAGACAAACGGTATTTATCCGCAGCGCCTGCGTACGGTATTAGATGACAAAAAAGAGCTGTGGCAGGAAATTAATTATTATTTTAAAAGCCTGGCAAAATAACAGTTGAATAAAAAGTATGGAAGCTGCTATTTTTAAAATCTTTAAAAATTATCTTTGACGATTAAGTAAGATTATATAACGTCATGTTTTTTCATAAAGTCCTATAATTAGATTCGTAAGCAGTAATGCAAAAAATATTTAAGGAAGTGGACTTTATGAAATTCAAAAATCTTGTATTAACATTAGGTGTATTAATGATGCTGGCCTTTACTTCTATGGCTGCTGCCGCGCCTAGTCAGGTAAACCGCAGTATGACAGCTATTAATGCAGCAAAAGCAGAAATACCTGCTGTATGCGAACTGGTTGGTTATAATGTGGACGGTGATACCAGTATCATAACTTTTAAAGACCCTAATACTTTGGAACGTTATGTTGTAGATGTTAATACAGCTACGGCCAAGGTGCAGGAAATCGAAGTAAAAGGTGCTACATTTGTTATGGGCAGTACTATGGTTACTAAAACTCCGGATGATATAGAAAAAATTGTTTTGAAAAATTATCCTAATGCCTATGAAATCGTTATTACTCAAGGGCAGGATGGAAATAATATTTACTATATTGCCGACTTTTTGACTGATAAATTTGATGGAGAATTAAAGTTAGATCCTGTTACCGGTGCTATTTGTGAACGTGAACTGGAATACTTCTAAGCGAAAAATAAAAGGAGTACATCAATTGATGTACTCCTTTTATTTTTTTAGAAAAGTTTTAAAATATCATTGTTGTTAAAAGCGCTGATCGGTTTTAAAGGACGCGGAGAACCGTCAGGCTGCTGCAGCTGTTTGTCCATCCAGATAATATCCAGCCACTGGTCAAATTTATAGCCGGCTTTAGGATGCGGACCAAGATTTCTGAAGCCAAAGGCAGCATGAAAATCGATACTGCGTTGGTTATTAGCAGTAATGCATGCATAAACATTATAAAAACCCTGTTTTTGAAGCAGGTCCAAAAGGCAGCTGTAAAGTTTTTTGCCAATACCGCTGTTTTGGGCTTCTGGAGCCAGATATATTGAAAGATCAGCGTCGTAAAGATAGGCGATGCGTTCCTGATAAGGAGAGCCGTAGGCAAAACCTAAGATTTTGCTGTTTCGTTCATAAACTAGATAAGGGTATTTACTGCTGATGTTTGAAATACGTTCAGTAAATTCTGACAGGGATGGCGGTTCATATTCAAAAGAAATAGTTGTATCCAGAATATAAGGCGTGTAAATATTTAAAATTCCGGTGCTGTCTTTTAATTCAACAAAACGGATCTTTTCCTGCATTTTCAAGCCTCCCTGGTCTATTGACGTTCGTTCAAAATGCGTTTAAAGATTGCAAACATGACTTCTGCTACGTCATCATTAAATTTGATTGCTATGGATTCACCGTCTTTTTTGGTAAAATAAATGATATTTACTGAAAGATTGGCATTATCCAAATCGTTGAGTTCTACAACCTTTGCCATTTTGTTGCTTAAATAAATGATGCGCTGGTTCGTAAAGAAAAGATAGCCGATATCGACAACAGCGGTTACTTCTTCAGTAAAATGGGGATGTTCGATTTTTTCGCCTTTAAAAGAAATTGTTTCGTCTATTTCCAAGCGGCGGGTCAATTCAAAATAGTTATCTTCTTTCTCTATTGTTTTATGTTCGCAGAAACCTGCCTGCTGAGCTGCGGCATGACATATTTCTCCTTCGTTCAGCGGAAAGTCGACTTTGATATCTCCTAAAGGAGCATTTTCGGCTGACCATAAATAACGGTATTTATCTAAAGCATTTTGAATATTGGGTTTGAATTCATAAGGTATATCGAGTTTTGTACAAATTTCCCTCAAAGCGGTTTCTTCATCAGGACTGAACCGCTGCTGCTCAGCTATTTCGTCAAATTTTTTATTCAAGTAGTCGTGAAATACCTGAACTCGTATATCATAGCCATCTTCGTAATCATAACCAAAAACATTATTGATTTCGCTGATTGTTAGAGGTTCTTCTCCACTGATTATTTTTCGACAGCGAGAGAAGTAAGCTACTTTTTTAGCTCCGTTATCAGCTAAACGCTGTAATTTTTCTGGAAGTTCTAAAACTTGAGCGAGATGTTTTGTTTCTTCGAAAACGGGGTCATCTTTGCTTACTGCGCTAATATATACATGGTCGGCTACCTTACGGTACATACTGCTGCGGTATTCGATATTGCTGCTGTCAAATTTTGCTCCCCAGTTTTTGATAAAATTGCTGACGATCTCTTCGGTTAATTCAGTAGCAGCAGTACTTTCTGCCAAAAAATTATTTATTTCAACTAAGGCGTTATGACCGGGCTTACTGCCAAAGAGCCTGCTCATCATTCCCTGGGTCTCTAATTCCTGCTTTTCAAATCCGTTCACTGGTGTGCTCCTTTTCTTAGCTAAATTAAATGATATTGTAAATAATATTATAGATATTATACAAGAAAAACTGTAAAAAGTCATTTGCCCAATTTGTTAAGAAAAAATTATAGGCAGTAGTTATTTTGTTGCTGCGGCGGTTGAAAAACAGTTTTATGAGTTTTTTTTATATAAATGCTATGATATAATCAAATTAATAATAGTTGGTTTGGAGATGAGTCTATGTCCTTGTTGGATGAGAGAGGCACAGGGGCTATCAGCTGGCAGCGTAATTTAGCCGTATTATGGTGTGGCGTGTTTTTTGCATGCGCCAGTTATACGATGGTAGTTCCGTTTTTACCTGTTTATTTACTACAAGAGCTGCATGTTGAAAGTAGTGAAGTAAATTTTTGGAGCGGTCTTGTCTATTCGGTAACTTTTTTAGGCGCTTCGATTATGGCCCCGTATTGGGGGGCAAGAGCTGACAGGGTTGGTCAGCGGCGTATGGCGATACGTGCAGGATTTGGTCTCGCATTTACCTACTGGCTGGCAGGAATTTCGCAATCGCCGGAACAGCTTTTAGGTGTGCGTATTTTGACTGGTTTAATCAGCGGATTTGTACCTGCATCTATGTCGCTGGTGTCTTCGACACTGCCTGAAAGCCGCATGGGCTGGGGAATGGGCCTGATGCAGACTGCGGTTGCCAGCGGCAGTATTTTAGGACCGATGATGGGCGGTTATTTTAGTTCTTGGTTTGGTATGAGACTATCTTTTTTTGTTGCCAGCTGTTGTTTAGGATTGGCGACAGTAATGGTTGTGCTTTTTGTTCGAGATGTGCCGCACAGCCAGGAAGAACAGAAAACAAAAATCAATTTGTGGCAGGATCTGCAGGAGTCTTTGCATAATAAAGGGCTGCTGTATGTAATGACGATGTTCTTTCTGATCCAGGTCTGTACGATGATCATTCAGCCTTTGGTAACTATGTATGTTTCGCATTTGATGGGTAGAATGGATGAATCGGTCGTTAAAGCTGCCGGTATTATTTTTTCGCTGGCAGGTATAGCCGGTATCATTGCAGCTCCGTTTTGGGGCAAACGTGGTCAACAGCTAGGTTACACTAAGGTGCTCTGTTTTGTTTTATTTTGTGCCGGCGCTATCAATCTGTGTCAGATTTTTGTGCAGGATATCTGGCAGTTTGCAGGGATCCAGTTCGTATACGGTTTATTCCTGGCAGGAGCTGTACCTAATGTTAACGCCCGCCTGGTAGAGGTCACAGATCCGTCAATGCGCGGTAAGGCTTTTGGTCTGGTTACTTCAGCACAGCAGTTCGGCGGTGTTATAGGTCCTCTGCTGGGAGGTTTTTTGGGCGGCTATATGCTTACACGTCATATTCTGGTCATTACGGGAATTATTTTACTGCTGGCAGGCAGTTATACGTATTTTACGAAAGTGAAAAAGACTGCGGAAGTTTAAGGAACGGTTTAAAAACTTACATTATGAAACTTTAGTGAATTACAAGGCCTGTGCTCTTGACTAAAATTTAATTTGAGTGAATAATTAAGATAGTAACGGATACTGATTATCACATGAAAGTGAGTGATTTATATGTTAAAAGAATTTGAAGGGCAAATGCCTAAAATCGACAAAAAAGCACATGCTTTTGAAAGTGCCGATCTGATTGGTAAAGTAGAAATGAAAGAATACAGCAGTGCATGGTTCAATGTTACTATTCGCGGCGATGTTAATCGTATAGAAGTAGGACGCTACAGCAATATCCAGGATAACTGCTGCCTGCATGTTGCCGATGATTATGCCTGCATTGTTGGTGATTTTGTTACTGTCGGTCATGGTGCTATCCTGCACGCCTGTACTGTGGAAGATCATTGCCTGATAGGGATGCATGCTACCGTACTTGATGGCAGCGTTATAGGACATGGCTCCATTGTAGCAGCTGGCGCAGTGGTGACAAAGGGAACTAAAGTACCGCCGTTTTCACTGGTTGCCGGCATTCCCGCCAAAGTGATCAAAACTCTTGACGAAAGTAATCTGGATAATATTCATGCACAGGCTGTTAAATATAAAGATTTGTGGAGCAAACGCCACAATATCATGCCGGATATTGACGGCGAAACTTATCATGGTGAAAAAATAGTATAAAATATAAGTAAAAGGAGCTGCTGCTGCAGCTCCTTTTTAATTTGCTGTACGGCAGGAATAAACATTTCAGGCGGCGAATATATACGCTAGCTGAATTCGTGAAAGGAGTTTTAAAAATGAAAGATACGATAAAAGAATATTTGGCAGGTCAGTATGACGCTTATGTAAAAGATTTGGAGACGCTGACTAATATCGATTCAGGGAATGGAGATTTGCAGGGAACGGAAGCTGCTAATAAGTTTGTCGCGGAAAAAATGCAGGAGCTCGGAGCTGTTACTGAATTCCGTTATAATGACAGGGCGTGCCATCTGATTTCTCGCCTGAAGGGAAGCGGAAAATTGAGTATTCTGCTTGTTGCACATGTTGACACGGTATTCAACCGCGGTGAAGCGGCTAAACGTCCTTTTAAGGTTGATGAGAATGGATTTGCCTGGGGGCCTGGCGTCGGTGATGACAAGGCTACTGTAGTGGAAGTTATTTACGGGTTAAAAGCTTTGCTGAAAGCAGGATTTTCTGATTTTAAAGAAATTATTTATTATACCAACGGCGAAGAAGAAGGCGGCTCCCCGACTGCCGAAGCGATTGTGGCAGAGCTTTCTCAGCAGGCAGATTTTGCCGTTATTATGGACGTAGCCCGTCCTAACTGGGGCATCGTTACACAGCGTAAGGGTAATGCAAAGTATAAGGTTCAGGTAACAGGGATTGGCGGACATCATGGCAATGCTTCACAGCATTGCGCCAATGCTATTCATCAGCTTGCTTATACAATTACAGAGCTGCATAAATTAGCAAGCCCTATGCCTGGAGATCCGGCAGATTTTACAGCAAAAGCGTTAGCTGATCGCGGCATTGTTGATTCTGGACAGTTTATTCCTCAGAATACTGTCAATGTCGGCGTTATTGGATCGACCAATGACAAGATCAGTGTCATTCCCGGCGATGCTTATTGTGAAGTCAATGTTCGTTGTTTTTCTGTAGCGGAGCAGGAACGGTTGGACAGAGAGATCAAGGCTTTAGCAGATAAAGCAGTTGTTGCCGGAACTAAAGTTGAAATTACGGGCGGTATTGTTACAGGACCGATGGAGAAAACGCCGCAGGTCCAGAAGATGGTTGATGTTTACAGCAGGATCGTCAGGGATGAATTTGGTGGTAATGTTACTGAATGGGTCGCCGGTGGATTGACTGACGGTAACAGAACTGCAAAATATATTCCTACTCTAGATGCATTGGGAGTAGAAAACTACGATGAGCATACTGATCATGAATCCGTTGATTTAAAAACAGCTGTTCCCAGAACTACAGCTTTCGCTCTGACTTTAGCAGAGCTAACAAAAATATTTTAATTTTTTTGTTGCAGGCAGTCGCAGACTGCCTGCAGTTATGTTAAACTAATAAAGATATGATAAATCTGTAAGGTAAGGGATGAAAGCATGGGAAAAAAAGACAATAAATATTCTAACGCAGCGACATCATTGAGTGAAGGTGGTATTTTTGGGTTAGGACGTCCTATTGATTTTACTGATGGGATAACAAGAATAGCACTTATCTGTACTATTTTAACGTCGGTAGCGGCAACTTTTTGGAAAACTATGGGCGGTGCCGATACAGAAACTGCCATGTATTTTGGGCTCAATACGGCTGCTGCGTTTTTCTTTTCCTGGCTGATTGCCCAGGAGCTTGATCCGGATCGCAAGCTGGGTGGTATTATTGGCGGAGGGCTGAGTATTGTCGCTGCTTTGACTCTGGGAGAAGGTAATGTTCTTGTTCTGCTGTGGCTGCTGTTTATCCTGCGGATGCTAAACCGTACTTCCGGTTCGCGGCACAAGATCGGGGATAATGTTTTCTTGATTTTTATTGCCTATTGGCTTGGGAAAGATGGATATTGGCTTTATCCAGTACTTACGGGCACGGCGTATATTATTGAAAGCCAGATCAGGGGCGGATATTACAGGAGCCTGTATTTAGGCGGTTTGGCGTTTGCTGTTACAGCAATGGCCGACACTTCTATGAAAGCGCACAGTCTTTCGATGATTTATGTCTATCTGATGGCGCTTTGTTTTATTTTGTTTTTACCTGAAATAAGAATGGCGGCAGTAACAGAAGCCAAAGGTGATATTGACGGAAAACGTATCAGTCCGCAGAGACTACAGGTGGCACAAGGCGCTTTTCTGATGATAGGGTTTTCAGTGCCGTGGGTACATGGCGACGCACAGGCTGCTGCGCTGACACCAGCCTGGATGGCCGGAATAGGTGTAGGCGTTTTTCTGCTTGTTGATGCTATTCAAAAAGCTATGTTTGAAAAAAATAAACAATAAATTCAGGAGGTTTTTTAAATGAGTGAAAACAGAAAAATCAGATTTACAACTAATAAAGGAGAATTTATCGTCGAAATGTTCGAAGATAAAGCGCCCAAAACGACTAAAAATTTTATTGAATTGACAGAAAAAGGCTTTTATAATGGCGTAGTATTTCATCGTGTTATCGACGGCTTTATGATTCAGGGCGGTGACCCTACCGGTACTGGTATGGGTGGACCAGGGTATAAAATTGATGACGAATTTGGTGAGGGGCTGCAGCATGATGACGAAGGTGTTCTTTCAATGGCTAATGCCGGGCCCAACACTGGCGGCAGTCAGTTTTTTATCACTTTAGCACCTACACCATGGCTTAACGGGCATCATGCTATTTTCGGCAAAGTTGTTGAAGGGATGGATATTGTACGGTTGATTGGTGTAGTACCTACGGATTTTCGCGATCGCCCTAAAGATCCTGTAATTATGGAAACTGTAGAGGTTATAAAATAATTTGCCTGCGTATGTTTACATATTACGCTGTCGTGATGAATCACTTTATACCGGCTGGACAAATGATTTGGAAAAGCGGCTTGAAGCGCATAACAGCGGTAAAGGAGCAAAATATACCCGTGGGCGCTGTCCTGTAACTTTGGTCTATAGTGAAACGCTGTCAACTAAGGAAGAAGCGCTGCATCGCGAATGTGAAATCAAAAAAATGACTAAAACTGCTAAATTAGCCTTAATTAAGCAAAATATGAAGGAATAGAAGCAAAAATATTAAAAAAATTACAAAAAATAGCAAAAGAGAGTTGCTTTATTGTAAATAATAGGCTATAATGGGCTGGTGAGTGAGATGTTCTAGCTCCTCATTAAAAATTTTTAGGAGGCCCAGAAAATGACTGGCAAAGTAAAATGGTTTAACGCAGAAAAAGGTTATGGTTTCATCGAACGCGAAGATGGTGGCGACGTATTCGTACATTTCTCCGCTATTCAATCCGAAGGTTTCAAAACTCTTGAAGAAGGTCAAGCAGTTGAATTTGACGTTGTTCAAGGCAACCGCGGTGAACAAGCTGCCAACGTTGTTCGTCTGTAATTGATATAGATTAAAATTTTTTTTAATATATAGCAGCATATGAACAGAAAAGTAAGGCGCTACCTTTAAGGTAGCGCCTTTTTTCCTTTTTATAAAATTTTGAGTTTAATGACAGGCGTAAAATTTTAATTACGCAGCAGTTGTGTTGTAGTGTTATGAACTTTATTGCTATAATGAGAGTTAACAAGAAACGTGAAATTATTTTTAGGAAAGGAAGTGTAAAGCATTGGAAAATATACTGCAGGGACTTAATGCGTCTCAGCTTGAAGCTGTTACTTCTACGGAAGGATTTATACGTGTTATAGCTGGAGCAGGGTCAGGTAAAACAAGGGCTCTGGCTCGGCGTTTTGCCTATCTGGTCAATGAAATCGGAATTTTGCCGGGGAATATTCTATGTGTAACTTTTACTAATAAATCGGCGAATGAAATGCGTCAGCGAATCCATAACCTGACTGGTGATAATGATACTGGTTATATCAGTACTTTCCATAGTTTCTGCGTATCTGTTTTACAGGAGGACAGCCATGCTCTGCAATATCCAAAAAGCTTTCTTGTTTTAGACAATTCTGATATCGATTCTATGCTGAAAATTATTTACGAGGAACGTGGATTGACGCTTAGAAATATGACTTTCAGTAAAGCACGGGATATGATTGAAATCAGAAAACTAATTAAAGAACCGAAATATTATCTGGATATGCTCAATATGTCATTAGATACATTGAGACAGAAATATCTTACTGCAACAGAGCCGTCTGATATAATTTTTTATGGTTATTTATATCAGGAGAAAAAATGCTTCGGACTAGATTATAATGATTTAATTAAATTTACCTTATATATTTTCGAACAAAATGAAGCTGTTAAAATAAAATGGCAGCAACGTTTGGAATATATCATGATTGATGAATTTCAGGATATTGATGAACTGCAGTACAAATTGATGTCAGTATTGTGTGGTTACCATAAAAATCTGTTTATCGTCGGGGATCCAGACCAGACGATTTATACCTGGCGCGGTGCTAATGTGCGCTATTTACTGGATTTTGATAAGATTTTTCCAAGTGTAAAAACTATAATGATGATGCAGAATTATCGCTCTACACCGCAGATAGTTTCGGTCGTTAATGATTTGATTGATAAAAATAAGTTTAGGATCAAGAAAAATCTTATGCCAACTATTGCAGACGGAAGGAAGGTTATATGCCATCATGCAGATACTTCTGAGCGTGAAGCGATGTGGATAGCAGAGCAGATCCAGGCATTGCATGGCGAGGGGACTTCTTACAGGGAAATCACTGTTTTATATCGTGCGCATTATATTACCAGAATCGTAGAGGAAGTTTTTTTACGTGAAAAAATACCTTACGCTATTTACAGCGGGGTGCAGTTTTTCAACAGAATGGAAATAAAGGACGCTTTGGCATATTTACGGTTGATTGCATATAAAGATGATCTGGCGTTTTTGAGAGTAGTTAATGTTCCTAAAAGAAATCTTGGGGAGCGGCGCATAAAATTTTTGCAGGAATATGCAGTCAAGCACCAATGCTCTGTATATTGCTTTAGAGACAAATTTGGATAATGAAATTTTTAAAGGGACAAAAGCCGCACAGTTTGTAGCATTGATCGAAAATTTTGCCGCTAATTATGCAGAAAGACAAATTTCGGAATTGCTGGCTGCAATTTTAAATGAGAGTGGTTATGAAAAAATGCTGCGGACAGAAGGAAGTCAGGAACGTCTGGATAATCTGGCGGAACTTAAACAGTCGGTTTATGAATATGAAACTTCCTGCGGGGAAGAAAGTACATTGGAACATTACTTGTCACATGTTGCTTTGTTTACTAACAACGATGCGGCTGATAATAGTGATAAAGTAAAATTAATGACGGTACATTCGGCCAAAGGTCTGGAATTTCCCTATGTATTTTTATGTGCGATGAATGAGGGTGTTTTCCCGTCTAAGAAAACAGATACTATACAAAAGATGGAGGAAGAGCGCAGACTCGCTTTTGTTGCAATGACCCGGGCACAGAAAGGGCTGTATCTTTCTGAAGCTGAAGGTAGAAATTTTGATGGCTCTCCGCGCTATCCGTCGCGTTTTCTGCTGGATATAGAGCCGGCATTGCTTGATTATACACAAAAGCCGCAGGAAGGTTTGATAATAGAAACAAAAGATTATCTTGTTATCAACGAGCGTTATCTTGCTGATGAAGAAAATCAGTTGTCACTGGCTGTTGGGCAGCGTGTAAAGCATAATATTTTCGGTTCTGGTACTGTTGTTGATGTAGATTTGATCAAGGCTGCGCATCTTGTGAAATTTGATAATATTGATACGCCGCGCAGTATTTCTTTCAGGGCGAAATTAGAAAAGGACTAGATACTTTAGGTAAGATAATCAAAAGAAGTCGTATTAAACGCATTTCAATTGAGAAATGCGTTTTTCTTTTTGTGTTTTTCGCAGCATTCATTTATAATTATTGTAAATGATGTTAATTAATTTTAGGAGCGGAGGTGCAGTATGCGCTCAATAATAAAGGTTTTAACTTGCGTTCTGCTGGCGCTGGTTGTGTTTGTGCCGGTTAGAACAAGCTGGGCGCATGAGTATACGCCTGCGGAAAAGAAAATGATTGATGCGGCGTATCGTGATGCACATTGGACTACAGTTGCAGCAGCAGCCTGTATAGGAGCATATTCCCCGGAAAATGCTCCGGAATTTGGTTATTTGCGCGATTATGGCTGGAAGATAGTACCGCATAAAGTAAAAAAAGGAAAATTGGAAGCCAATTTTATTGTGGCAAAAAATAAAACCCGACGCGGCAGGGATGTTTATATAGTTGCTTTTCGCGGCAGTGCCAGCAAGAGTGACTGGACTGTCAACCTGAACACCGATAAGGTGCCGTACGGCGGCCGCAGCCTTGAGGAATTTATTGAATATGCAGGACATTCTGAAAAGGATAAAACTGTACCAATGGTACATAAAGGCTTTAATGATTACGTCAATACTGTTTTAGAAACAATGGTCGATACTAATGATGACGGTATTGATGAGGTTTTGTTTAATGAGATTTTGGCTAATACAGATACACGTGTATTGCTTACCGGGCATAGCCTGGGGGGAGCTGTCGCTACATTGCTGGCAGAACGCCTTGTAAGTATGGGGATAGATAAAGATCGTGTGCCGGTTATAACTTTTGGCGCGCCTGCCATAGGCAACGCTGCTTTTGCCGAAGTCTACGGTGATAAGATAGATCTGCGCAGAATAACTAATAATGCTGATCCTGTGCCGGGCAGCCTGCAGACATTTTTTGGAGGCTACAAGCAGTTTGGAAAGCATCATAAATACAATCTTTCCCGTAAGCTGAGTGATTTTCAGCATGATATGGGAATGTATTTTGATTACAGCATGCGAGAATATTATGCAGCTTTGGACAAAGCAGAGGCTGCCGGTGTACGTGAAAAACTACCCATGCAAAAACTTGAAGGAACGGAACCGTTAGTAGCTGTTTGGATCGGCAGCAGTCTTGAGGTAGATAAAAGGGACTATGTGCCTGATATTAAAAGGTTTATTATGAACGAGTATCAAATGATGCTGCCGCGGTATGTGATCGTAGATACGGAAACAAAACTTTATGACGACAGTGTCTATGCAATGGAAAAATTTTATCAGAAAGCGCGGGAGCTGGGCGCAGATTATATTTTGATCGCTGAGATTGATGGACGGGTGCTCAATGACAGGGAAAAATGGTATATCAATATGAATCAAAGCGTATTCACAGTTGATGGCAGACTGATAACGATGAATAGTTTTGCACGTTTTGTTTCACCGGTTTCCGGGAATATTCAGGCAACAACTTTTGTTTTAGAGCAAAGCCGTGAGGAGCTAAAAAAGCATCTGACATTTGTCAGGTTAGATCAGCACGCTTCGCCTCGCCGGCTATGATCAAAATTTTATAAATAGGTGTGAGAAAAGTATGAAACAAGAAAAGCTGGAAAGTTTAGCCCAGGAATTAGTGGCTTGCAGAGAATGCCCTCTGCGGGAAGCAGCACAGGCTCCTGTAGGCTGGTTTGGTAATTATGACAGTCCGATTGTTTTTGTGGGCGAAGGACCTGGCGGCGTGGAGGATGACTACGGCTGCCCTTTGATTGGTCCGTCTGGACAGTTGTTGGATAAGGCTTTGTGGGCTGCCAAGATGACGCGTGACCGTATTTTAACGACCAATGTTATCAAATGCCGTCCTAAGGGTAACCGCACGCCGAATATTGCAGAAGCAGATTTCTGTGCACAGCGTTGGCTTGACAAGGAGTTGGCGATATTACAGCCTAAAGTTGTGGTTGCTTTGGGCAGTGTTGCTTTACATTATCTTGGCAATCAGGATATGCGCATCACCAGAGACCGTGGTAAATGGTTTAAAACAAAACATGGTTTTGATTGTATAGCGACTTTTCATCCTGCGTATTTACTGCGCATCAGTAATATTAAAGCGCTTAATGCAGCAAAATGGGACGTTTTTCATGATTTGGAGGCAGCAAGGGATAAAGCGTTGGCGGCAGTGCCTGATTATAATTTGATGTCTGAAGAGAAAACCGACCTTTTTAAATTGTTTCAACGACGTAAATAAATTTTCAGAAGCTGCGGAATAAAAAGGAAAAAATATATAAAAATTCCAAGTTAGGTATTGCTAACTTGGAATTTTTGTGTTATACTCAAAATCAAGTTAGACGGGGCTAACCAGACGGTGTGATTTCGACCCTTCTTTCTTTTATCACTTATGAATAATAACCGGAGCCTTGCCGGTAGCTACGTTTGGTTAGCTAAACTAACTTTTTCCAAAGGAGTTATCATGCAGTTTGAATTACATGGCTTTAAAAGTTTTGATGAATTGCTGGCTTTCCATTGCGCACCGGCGTTGACTGGAATCAAACCGGCCAATCTTGTCAGCTGCCCTACTGCATCTATGCCTGTGGTCGCGCCGCTTTTGGCTGATTATACGGAACAGTTTGCCGATAAGGGGATTGCTTTTGAAGTTTTATGTCATTGTGCGGCACGAACTTTGGTTTTGGTTTACCAGCCGCAGCAGCTTGAAGATTTGCTGCAGAAGCAAGCGATAAGCTGTTATTTACAAGAACTTGGTTATAAGTCTGGTTCGGTGCATTCATTGCTCCGACAGTTAGGGGCAAAGATATCCTGCAGCCAGGATTTTCCGCATGAAATTGGTATATTTTTAGGTTATCCGTTAGCGGATATCCAAGGCTTTATTAAAAATAAAGGCAAGAATTGCAAATGCAGCGGTTATTGGAAAGTATATGATGATGTCGAGCATGCCAAGCGTTTGTTTGACGCATATAATAAATGCCGGGACAGGTTGTTGAAGGCTGTAGCTGAAGGCGTACCTTTACATCTGGCAGCGGCTTCTTTTTAAGGAGGTTTTATTATGGAAAAGATTCCTGTTATTTATTGGTCTGGTACCGGTAATACGAAACTGATGGCTGAGGCTGTGGCCGAAGGTATTGGAACTGCTGCAGACCTCAAAAGCGTTAGCGATATCACTCCTGAACAGGCGGCTGAATATTCAGCATTGGCACTGGGATGCAGTGCTATGGGTGCTGAAGTTCTGGAAGAATATGAGTTTGAACCGTTCTTTACTGCATTAGAACCGTTTTTGCAGGGGAAAAAGGTTGTGATTTTTGGTTCTTATGGCTGGGGCGGAAGTTATATGAGTGATTGGGAACAGCGTATAAAAGCAGCTGGTGCCGAATTGATTGCCCCGGGGCTTTTGGTATTGGGTGCCCCAGATGAAGCGATGGCTGAAAGCTGCCGCGAGTTAGGTGCGGCTTTAGCTAAAGCATAACTTTACTTCTCCGTCATAACTACGGTAAGAGCAGACTGTGGTTATGTCCTTTAATATTCCATTTCTCCAAATGCAGATAACCGGGTCCTTTCGGGGATTCCGGTTATCTGCATTTTATTTTAAGTGGATGTTTAATAAACGTCATAAACGAATACAAAATTTATATAATAAAGAGCTTACTTGAAAGCGTATCACAAGTAGCTTATAATAAGGATAAAGGTAAGGAGTTGTTTAAATGGAATCATTGATGAAGATCAACGATCCGATTTTGTTAGCGCTGATAGCAACAGGTTTTACCTGGTTCATGACTGCGCTTGGTGCGGCGATGGTATTTTTCTTTAAAGAGATTAACAAAAGGGTTTTAAATATGATGCTGGGCTTTGCTGCAGGTATTATGGTTGCCGCTTCTTTTTGGTCGCTTTTGGCTCCTGCCATAGAAATGGCGGAAAAAAGCAGTTTGCCTGCCTGGCTTGTTGCTGCTATTGGTTTTTTGAGTGGTGCTGCTTTTTTGTGGCTGGCGGATAGAATACTGCCGCATGCGCATTTCTTTGCAAAAGAAGGGGAAGTAGAGGGGATTCCAACTAATTGGCGTCGTAGCATTTTACTTGTATTCTCAATTACGCTGCATAATATACCTGAAGGTTTGGCGGTTGGCGTTGCTTTTGGAGCAGCGGCGAATAGTATGAGCGAAACAGGATTGCTGGCAGCTGTAGCTGTTGCTTTGGGAATTGGTATTCAAAATTTCCCAGAAGGTGCTGCAGTTTCTATCCCACTTCGGCGCGAAGGTGTTTCGCGGATGAAAAGTTTTATGTATGGCCAGGCTTCCGGGCTGGTAGAACCGATAGCTGGTGTTATTGGTGCGGCGATGGTTACTTCCATGGAGGCTATTTTGCCTTATGCCTTAGCCTTTGCTGCCGGTGCTATGCTGTATGTCGTTGTCGAAGAGCTGATACCGGAGTCTCAAAGTGGTGGAGAACATGAAAGTGCGGACCTTTCGACGATTGGGTTTATTATTGGTTTTGCGATTATGATGATTTTAGACGTAGCTTTAGGTTAAGCGCGGCTGAAGCCGCATTTACAATTAAGTGATAAAATTTTATTAAGGAGTGAGTACAAATGGGCGAAAAGAAGTTCTACATCTGTAAACATTGTGGTAATATGATTGGTATGATCAAAAGCAGCGGCGTAAATGTCGTTTGCTGCGGCGATCCTATGACAGAACTGAAACCTAATACAGTGGAGGCTTCACAGGAAAAACATCTGCCGGTAGTTACTATTGAAGGTAATATTGTAAAAGTAAAAGTTGGCAGTGTTGAGCATCCTATGACAGAGGAACATCATATTGCCTGGATCTATCTGGAGACAGAACAGGGCGGCCAACGGAAGAAACTGGCTGTTGGTTCTAAACCGGAAGCTGAGTTTGCATTGGCTGGCGGCGACAAGGTAGTAGGTGTTTATGAATACTGCAATCTACACGGCTTATGGCTTACAAAAGTTGAATAGAAGTTTGTAATAAAAACAGGACGGATTTTGCCGTCCTGTTTTTATTTTTAAATAATATAATAGACGTAGCTTTATATAGCAGGACTTTTTATAGAGCTGATAGAATTAAGTCATATAAGTGATATTAAAGGAGGGACGAGAAATGAGTGAATTCAGTGAAAAAATGGGCATAGAAGTCGGTAATGCTTTTAAGAGTGGTTATAATTGCAGCGAAGCGATAGTTGAAGCTTTTCGCAAATATGCTGGCGTAAATATTGATGATAACGCTTTTCGCCTGGCCTCAGGATTTGGCGGCGGTATTGGCCATGCCCGTAATATTTGCGGCGCTTTAGTCGGTTGCACAATGGTTATCAGTACATTGATCGGACGGAATACTCCTGAAGAAAAACCATTGAAAGAAATTTATCCTGTTACCAAAGAATTTCACGATCGTTTTGAAAAAGAATTTGGATCAACAATGTGTAAAGATCTGATGCCGTACGAATTCAATACTCGTGACCACCTGAAAAACTGTTTGAAACTTACAAATCGTATTGGTAAATTTTTAGCAGAGTTTTTAGAAGAAAAAGGTTTGCTTACAGTATAATAAAGGATTTAGCTCAGTACCGGTTAGGGTGCTGAGCTATTTTATTAAATAAAATAGCAGGAAAACGTAACCTGGATGTATAATATAAATATATTATGCTGTTTGCCAAGCAGTATTTATTGGAAAAGGTTATGAGGGGGCGTAGCTGGTGATTGTTGGAATCGGTTGTGATCTAACAGAAATTTATAGAGTGAAAAAAGCTCTGACAATAGAAATGTTTGCGGCAAGAGTTTTTTCTCCTGCTGAACAAGAATATTGTGAAGCCCGTGGCATGCAGAAATTTGCAAGTTACGCAGCAAGATTTGCGGCTAAAGAAGCTTTGCTGAAAGCTTTGGGAACAGGCTTGAGGGGCGGCAAGCTTATAGATATTGAAGTTTATAATGACTGTATGGGAAAGCCGAGTTTGCGTTTGAGCGGTTATTTTGCTACTCTGGCTGAAGAACGCGGTGTCAAAGAAATATATCTTTCGTTGAGCCATACTAAAGAACTTGCTATGGCCCAGGTTGTATTGGAGGGATAAGGATGAAACTGGTTTTTGCTAAGGAAATGCAGAGTTTAGATCAGCAGTCTGCAGAACAGATCGGCTTGCCGACAATGGTGCTGATGGAAAATGCTGGTAAAGCTGTAGCGGAAACAGCTGCGGATTTTTTAGAAGATTGTTTTGGGAAAAATATTGTTGTTTTTACAGGTAAGGGCAATAATGGCGGTGATGGTTTTGCTGCTGCACGGTGGCTGTCCAATCAGGGAGCGCGGGTAAAGGTTTTTCTTGTATCACCGTGGCAGGAACTTACAGGAGATGCTGCTGCGCAGCTGCGTATTTGCCGGAAGTGTGGTATTGAACTATTTGCACTTAAGGAAGACAGAGGCAGCTGGGATGTAGCGGAAGTTAGTTGCCGCCAGGCTGATTTGGTGATAGATGCTGTTTTAGGAACAGGGTTTAATGGCGTTTTACATGGGGTACAGCAACGTGCCTGTGGTTTAATGAACAGTATTGCTGTGCCGGTTGTGTCCATTGATGTACCAAGCGGTGTCAGTGCTGATAAAGGCAGTGCAGATAAAAATGCCGTGCAGGCAGATATTACAGTTACTATGGCACTTGCCAAACCAGGTTTGTTTTTGTATCCGGCAGCTGAATTAAGCGGAGAAATTATAGTTGCCGATATTGGTATGCCTAAAATACTTTTAGAACGTATGGATAGTAAAAAGTTTTTGTTAACTGAGAATATTGCTTGTGATTTACTGCCGCAGAGAAATGGAAACTGCCATAAGGGTGAAGCGGGAAGGGTAGTTATCACCGCTGGATCACCGGGTTTTACAGGTGCGGCTGCGTTATGCTCGGAAGCGGCTGTTAAGGCAGGTGCTGGTCTGGTAAGTTTGCTGACGCCGCTTTGCAGTCGTGAAGTATTAGCGGTGAAACTGACAGAAATTATGGTCGAAGGTTTGATCGAGCGGATGCCGGGAGCTTTAGGTGGAGGAGCCACTGGTGCAGTGCTGGACAAAGCCGGCAGAGCTGATGTTTTGGCTATAGGTCCTGGTCTTGGTACGTCTGGAAGTACGGTGGAAGTTATTCGGGAAATTTTGCAGTCGGTGGAAGTGCCGGTGATTATCGATGCCGATGCGTTGACTGCATTGCAGGGACATGTTGGTATTTTAAATACCATGAGGGCTCCGAAAGTTTTAACGCCGCATCCGGGAGAGTTGGGAAGGCTGTTGGATTTGGAAGCGGCTGAAGTTGACGCAAGACGCCTGGAATTGGCAGGCAAATATGCTGCTGAGTGGGATGCTGTCCTCGTTTTGAAAGGCGCTCCTACTGTTATAGGCTGTCCTGACGGCAATGTTTATATCAATACTACCGGCAACAGTGCTATGGCTACAGGCGGCAGCGGTGATGTGCTCACAGGAATTATTGCCGGGTTGGCTGCGCAGGGGATTTCTGTACAGGAAGCGGCGTTAGCTGGTGTATATATGCACGGGCTGGCTGGCGATTTGGCCAGTAAAGGGATTATTGGTATGGCAGCAGGAGAAATCAGCCAGTACTTGCCACAGGCCCGCAGAATTATTGAGCAGGGAGAATAAAAGATTTCACTTAAATTTTGCAGATAAAAGTTAGGGTATGTTTACAATACTTACGCTTAAATGATAAAATTAAGTATTAGAGATGAAAGAAAGGGAGATGCCGTTTGCAGAAGAAATTAGTTTTTGTTTTTGCACTTGTAAGCTGTTTGATGTTTAGTTTAACGGCTTTTGCCTCAGAAATAACAGATGTTCGTTGGGGAGTTGATAAAACCAATGTGCTGCGTTTTGTGGTGGACTGTGATAAACCGACAGGTTATAAAATAACTTTTGACGGCAATACGATGCTGATAACTATGGATGCAGATTTAAATAGCAAAGTTGGCCGTGCTCATAAGATAAAGAGCGATATTGCCAATGAAATGCGTTTAGATACGTCGGAAGGTAAAACCGTACTGAAGGTGCCTCTGCAAAAGGCCATTGGCAGTAAAGATTATAAGGGGTTTACCTTAAAAAAAGATCCTGTTACCAAAAGACCGGACAGAATCGTTATTGATGTTATGGCTAATAAACGTCAGGCATCTGAACCTGCCAAAACAACACCTGCAGGCGGTAAAACTACTACAGATAAAACACCGACGCCTGCTGTTAGTAAAACTGCCTATCGTACCAGCGGCGGGCTGAAGGATAAACGAATTACGCTGGACGCAGGACATGGAGGCAGTGATCCGGGAGCTGTTGGGGCAAAAGGAACTAAAGAAAAAGATATTACTTTAAAAATAACGCAGAAAGTTGAAGAACTGCTGAAGAAAAAAGGCGCTAAAGTTACAATGACACGTGTTAAAGATGTTGACGTTTATGGCGTAAATGCTACAGACGCGCAGGAGCTTCAGGCGCGTGTCGATGTAGCTGAAAACAGTGCTGCTGATCTCTTTATCAGTCTGCATATCAATGCTTCTGTCAATAAAAACGTAGGCGGCTTCTCGTCCTATTATTATCCGAAAACAAGTCATGATGCACGTGTAGCTACGGCCATTCAAAAACGGATGACTAATAATTTTGGTTTGGATGATTTAGGTATACGTCAGGCAAACTTCTACGTCAATAAACGCAGCAGTATGCCGTCGGCATTAATCGAAATGGCATTTATAACTAATGCCAAAGAAGAAAAACTGCTGAACAGCAACTGGTTTCAAAGTAAGCTGGCTAAGGCGATTGCTGATGGTATCGAGGACTATTTTAAATGATGTGGGAGGCCAATATGTTAAAGAAATTTGCAGTAATCTGCACTTTGATGCTCTGCGTGTTAGTTGCAGGCTGCAGTGATGATCAAACTGCTACGGTTATCCCGCAGCCTGAAACTAAACAAACGCAGAATAATAAGAATCAAGAAATTACGGTAACGGTGTATCGTGCACCTGTCAACGGAGAGGAATATCTGTTGCCGGAAAAGGTAACCCGCAAAGCCGGCGCGATGACTGCTCCGGAGATTGCGTTGGATATTTTGGTAAACAGCAGTCCGCAGGATACTGCGAAAATGGTCAGTCTGTTTCCTAAAGGGACAAAAATCAGAACAATGAAGATAGAAGATGGGACTGCTTATGTTGATTTTTCCAAGGAAATAACCAATGTACCGCAGGGATCCTATACTGAGCTGATGCTGACAACTGCTATTGTCAACACTCTGACAGAGTTTCCGGAGATAAAAAAAGTACAGATTTTAGTTGATGGTAAAAAAATTGCGTCCTTGAAAGGACATACTGATATTTTAGATCCTTTGGAACGTAATACTACTTTATTGAAAAAATAAACGGGAGCAGTATCGGCAAAAGTCGGTACTGCTTTTTTGAAATGGGAGTGCTGTTGATGGAGTATTTTTGTGGTAATATTGAAACGATGGAAGCGTTAGGAAAACTTTTGGGAAGGCTTGCTAAAAACGGGGATGTTTTTTGTCTTTGTGGGGAGTTAGGTGCCGGTAAAACTTTGTTGTGTCGTGAAATAGCTATGGCACAGGGGGTTGATGCCAGTGAAATAAACAGTCCAACGTTTTCGATTATGAATGTGTATCATGGTAAAATGGAGATCAGGCATTTTGATTTATACAGGCTGAATACTGTTGAAGAATTGGAAAATATCGGCTATGGGGAATATGTTGGCGGTGAAGGGCTGACTCTTATCGAATGGGCGGATAATTTTTTAGAGGAAATGCCTGAAGAAAGTCTTGATATCTACATAAAAATTGTTCCGGAAGGCCGTTTGATACAATTGCTCCCTAATGGTGAAAGGTATCTGGAATTATGTGAGGAAGTGGAAAAAAATGCTGACTTTAGCCATTGATACGGCAACTAAAGTCTGTGCCGTGGGTTTGTGTCGTGATGGACAAATTTTGGCAGAATATAGGATCAATATGGGCATGACTCATTCTGAGGGGCTTATGCCGCAGCTTGAGCAGCTTTTAACACGGACTAAGATCACTAAAAATGAGATCGATCTTTTAGCAGTCAGTATGGGGCCGGGGTCTTTTACCGGTTTGAGGATTGGCCTGGCATCGGCAGAAGCAATGGCTTATAGCTGGCATAAACCTATCTGCGGGGTCAATACGCTGAAAGCGCTTGCCTATAATCTGCCGATAGACGGTTATGTATTATCACCTGTTTTAGACGCACAAAAAGGCAATTTTTATCAGGCGATTTATGAATGGCAGCAGGGGACACTCATAGAGCATCAGGAGATCAAAGTTGTAGATCGCAAGAAGCTTTTGGAAAATATAGCTGTTTTGGGTATGCCTGCTTTATTATTGGGAGAATGCCAGAAAATTGACCTTGCCGATTTGCCTTCGTGGTGCCGAAAGGCTCCAGCACATTTATGTTGGCCGCAGGCTGCCTCGGTAGCGCTTTTGGCGGAAGCCGAGTATGATCCTGATAATACCGGTGATATTTTTGGTTTAGAACCTTATTACATTAGAAGATCAGAGGCTGAAGAATTATGGGAAAAACGCCAGCAGGAATAATGATAAGGACTTTGACAGCGGCAGATTTGACTGCTGTCAGCAGCATAGATGAAAAGTCTTTTTTTGATGTTTGGAGCCCAAGTATGTGGCTGGATGAGTTGAATAACAGCTTAACAACATATCTTGTTTTAGAAGATGCTGGGCGTATTCTTGGTTATGCCGGGTTTTGGCTGGTGGCAGGGGAAGCGCAGATAACCAGAGTCGCGGTTGCTGCTGAAGAACGTGAACACGGCTTGGGAACAAGCTTGACAGCAGCCCTGATCAATAAGGCATGGGAACTTGGCGCTGTGGCGGTGACTTTGGAAGTGCGTGAGAGCAATATTGCAGCGCAAAAGGTTTATTTGACCTGCGGTTTTGCCAGCGAGGGGATAAGACCAAATTATTATGAAGATAATCATGAAAATGCAATAATCATGTGGTTATATAAGGAGGGTAAGCCTGATGTCTAAAGACGTGTATATTTTGGGCATTGAAAGCAGTTGTGATGAAACTGCGGCTGCCGTAGTCAAAAATGGACGTGAAGTGCTTTCGAATATTATTTCCTCACAGATTGTTATCCATCGAAAATTTGGCGGTGTTGTACCGGAGATAGCTTCGCGTAAACATATTGAAAATATTTTGCCGGTTATTGACGAAGCACTGCGTCAGGCTAATGTGAAGCTGGAAGAAATAGACGCTGTCGCAGTAACTTATGGACCAGGGCTTGTAGGGGCGCTTCTAGTTGGTGTATCGGCTGCCAAAGCGCTGGCTTGGGCTAATGACAAGCCGCTGATTGGTGTCAATCATTTGGAGGGACATGTTTTTGCCAATTTTTTGAATGATAAAGATCTGGAACCTCCTTTTATGGCTTTAGTAGTAAGCGGCGGGCATACGGCGCTGCTAAAGGTAACTGATTATAACAGCTTTGAATTACTGGGACAAACTCGTGACGATGCTGCAGGTGAAGCTTTTGATAAAATTGCACGTGTGATGGGTCTGCAATATCCAGGAGGACCGGAAATAGAAGAATTGGCGGCAGCGGGGAATCCGCAGGCGATCGATTTTCCGCGGGCACTTTTGAAGGAAGATTATCAGTTTAGTTTCAGCGGCTTAAAGTCAGCTGTAATCAATTATCTGCATAACGAACAGCAGGCAGGCCGTGAAGTAAATAAAGCCGATGTGGCCGCTTCATTTCAGGAAGCGATTGTAGATGTGCTGGTGCAGAAAAGTGTGCATGCGCTGCAGGAAACCGGTTTGAAAAAAATAGTTCTGGCCGGTGGTGTTTCGGCTAATAAACATTTACAAACAGCGTTAGCTGATGCTGTAGGCGGGATTGGAGCAAGTTTGGTACATCCAACTCCGATTTTATGCACTGATAATGCTGTAATGATAGCTTGCCGTGGTTATTTTATGTATCAGAACGGTGAATATAGTCCTCTGGATTTGAACGCTGTTCCATCGTTAAAATTAGGTTGAACAGTGTCCACTGAAGTAAAAGAACTTGTGGATTTTGTGGATAAAATGCTGAAATATAGCTAAAAAACAGTTCTTGCTGTGCATAAGTCTGTGGATAATGTGGAAAAAACTGTGGATTGATGGGGATAAACAAGGTAATAAGAAACAGGGGAATGAATGATATGCCCAAGAATTTGACTGTAGAACAAAAAAATATTTTATCCTCTATGAAAGTCGGCTCAGCTTTTGCTGCCGATGTTGCTCATGCATGCATAACGATGTATGTTTGGGATGATAACCCCAAATTTCTGTATATTTATCATCAGGAACTGCCAAGAACGCAATTTTTGGGTGAACTGCCTGATAAAACAGGTCGCGAACTGCGCGGTAATGAGGAGCCTTTAGTGCAGCGGGCACTGCAGAGAGGTGTGCCTTTGTCAGGGAAACGTGAGCTGTCGCTGGGGCTTTTCGTCGATTTGCGTGTTTATCCTATTCAAGATAGTAAAGGAAAATGTTTTGCCGTAGTTGCTTTTGATACCAATGAACCGGAAGAACTTTTCATTATGACGGCAGTGGAGTTTTTAAAAAATACCGGCCGACAGATTTTGAGCAGTAATTATTACGGCAGATTGCTGCCTGGCGACGGGTTGATGATCGTTGATAAGGACAAGGTCATTATAGCCGCGAACAGGACGGCCAGACATCTTTTTAAAGTGCAGGGCTTATCTAATTTAGTTGGACGAAGGACAAACAGTTTGCAGATCAACTGGCCTTTGGTTGGTATGGTGCTGAAGACGGGTGTCGCTGAAGGAAAGGAAATAGACATGCAAGGGCTGCTGCTTGCAATGAGGGTGATCCCTGTTACGAACAGGCCTGATACAGCGGCCGCTATTGTTATTCTACAGGATATAACAGAGCTGAAAAAGAAAGATACAGAGCTGCTTATCAAATCTGTAGTTATTCGGGAAATACATCATCGCGTTAAAAACAATTTGCAGACTATCGCCAGCCTGTTGAGACTGCAGGCACGCAGGGCTCATACAGACGAAACGAAAATGGTATTGCGTGACTGTATTAACAGGGTTACCAGTATCGCTGTTGTACATGAATTTCTTTCACAGCAGGATAGCGGTAAAATTGATGTAGCTGTGGCAGCGCAGGGAATTTATGAAGCCATTATTGCCAGTATGGCAGACCCTAATCTTAAATTGCAGACAAGCTTTAAAGCGGATAATGTTTTGCTGCCTTCCGATAAAGCAACAAGCATTGCTTTGGTTCTGAACGAGCTTTTGCAAAATTCACTGGACCATGCTTTTGCAGGCCGCAGCAGCGGCCGGCTTGATGTTGAGTTTTATAAAATCCCTGGAAGTTATTGCTTAAAAATCTGTGATGACGGTAATGGTTTGCCGCCGGGTTTTGTTTTAGATGAGCAAACCAGTTTAGGCCTGAAAATAATAAAAACTATGGTGGAAGCAGATCTTCGCGGTACTTTTACAATAGAAGCCCTGAAACAGGGGACTTGTGCTGTAGTTACCATACCGTCAGAGTTGGAGGGGTCAGAATGAAAAATACTTTGAAAGTTGTTTTAGCTGATGATGAGGCGCTTATTCGTCTTGATATCAGAGAAATGCTGACAGAGGGAGGACATGAAGTTGCAGGTGAAGCCAATAACGGTGAAGATGCAGTTGCCATGACGAGAGCTCTGCAGCCTGACCTTGTGATCATGGATGTGAAAATGCCGCAAATGGATGGGCTTACAGCTTCTAAAATCATTACCGACGAGCATCTGGCTCCAGTACTTTTGCTGACAGCCTACAGTCAACAGGAGATTGTATCGCAGGCAAAAAGTTCGGGTGTATTGGGATATTTAGTGAAGCCGGTTCGTGAAGAACAGTTATTTCCGGCAATGGAGATAGCAATTTCTCGTTTTGAAGAAATCAAAGCCCTGGGGGCGGAGCTGGGATTATTAAAAGAAAGTTTGGAAACAAGAAAACTGCTTGATCGGGCTAAAGGAATTTTAATGTCAGCACATGGATTTACGGAACAGGAAGCATATCGAAAAATGCAGCAGTACAGTATGAACAGGCGTATTTCCATTAAGGAGTTGGCTGAAGCGGTAATTGCATCAGCATTAAAAATAAATAAATATAAAAAATTCACGCAGGAGGAATTGAGAGGCTGCGTTAATTTTTCACTTTTTTGTCAAAAAATTTTACAGGAATTGTCTTGCATTTTTTTAGGAAACGGATATAATAATAAATGTAATTAGCACTCGACAATAATGAGTGCTAACAAAAGAAAAATAAAAAATTTATATAGGCATCTGAAAGGGGACTTGAAAATGTTGAAACCATTAGCAGATCACATCGTTGTAGAACTTACAGTAAAAGAGGAAAAAACTTCCAGCGGTATTTATTTGCCGGATACGGCTTCTAAAGAGAAACCGCAAACTGGTAAGGTCGTTGCCGTAGGCGCAGGTAAAGTGCTGGATAACGGTACTCGTGTCGCTCCTGAAGTTAAAGCTGGCGATGAGGTTGTATTTGCAAAATATTCCGGAACTGAATTTAAATATGACGGTAAAGATTATTTGATCCTCAGCGAACGCGATGTGCTTGCTGTTCTCTAAGTAATGATTTTTTACTAAAAAGTGAAATATAAAGGAGTGTATTTGAAATGGCAAAGGAAATAAAATTTAACGAAGAAGCTCGCCGTAGTTTAGAACGCGGTGTCAATGCATTAGCAGATGCAGTAAAGGTAACCCTTGGTCCTAAAGGACGTAATGTAGTGCTCGAAAAGAAATTTGGCGCGCCAACTATTACTAACGATGGCGTAACTATTGCCCGTGATATTGAACTTGAAGATCCTTTTGAAAATATGGGTGCGCAGCTTGTAAAAGAAGTTGCTACAAAAACTAACGATGTTGCCGGTGACGGTACTACCACTGCTACTGTTTTGGCACAGGCTATGGTTCGTGAGGGCATGCGCAATGTTGCTGCCGGCGCTAATCCAATGGTGCTGAAAAAAGGTATTCAAAAAGCTGTTGACGTTTTGGTAGAAGAACTGCAGGCTGTTTCTAAAAAGGTTGAGACTAAAGAAGCTAAAGCTCAGGTTGCATCTATTTCTGCAGCTGATGAAGAAATCGGCGGTCTGATTGCTGACGCTATGGAAAAGGTCGGCGACGACGGTGTTATTACTGTTGAAGAATCCAAAACTATGGAAACCTGTCTGGAGACTGTTGAAGGTATGCAATTTGACCGCGGTTATATTTCTCCTTATATGGCAACAGATCCTGATAAAATGGAAGCAGTTCTTAACAACCCGCTCGTACTCATCACAGACCGTAAAATTACTATGATTCAGGATATTATGCCTGTACTTGAAAAAGTCGTCCAAGGCGGCCGGGAATTACTTATTATCGCTGAAGATATTGAAGGCGAAGCTTTGGCAACTTTGGTTGTGAATAAACTTCGCGGTACCTTCAAGGCTGTAGCTGTTAAAGCTCCTGGTTTCGGTGATCGCCGTAAAGCTATGCTGCAGGATATTGCTATTCTTACCGGAGCAACAGTTATCAGCGAAGAAGTTGGACGTAAGCTTGACAGCGCCAGCATGGAAGATTTGGGTAGCGCCAGCCAGGTCCGCGTAACCAAGGAATTGACTACTATCGTTGATGGCGGCGGTAACAAAGAAGAAATTGCAGCACGCGTTGCTCAAATCCGTGCTCAGATCCCTGAAACTACTTCTGAATTTGACAAAGAAAAATTACAAGAGCGTTTGGCTAAACTTGCAGGCGGCGTAGCTGTTATTAAAGTTGGTGCTGCTACTGAAGTTGAGCTTAAAGATAAAAAACTGCGTATTGAAGATGCTTTGAACGCTACTCGTGCAGCAGTTGCTGAGGGTATTGTTGCAGGCGGCGGTACTGCTCTGCTGCAGGTGCAAACTGCTTTAAGCAAAATCAAAGTAACAGGCGACGAAAAAACCGGCGTAGAAATCGTTAAACGCGCTATTGAAGAACCGGTACGTCAAATAGCTTATAATGCCGGATTGGAAGGCGCAGTTATCGTTGATACGATTAAACGTTCCCGCAGAGGTTTTGGTTTTAACGCTTTGACCGAGGAATACGTTGATATGATCGAAGCTGGTATCGTTGATCCTACTAAGGTTACCCGCAGTGCTCTGCAAAATGCAGCCAGCATCGCAGCTATGGTTTTGACTACTGAATCTGTTGTTGCTGATAAGCCTGCAAAAGAAGGCGCTGCTCCTATGGGTGGTATGCCGATGGGTGGCGGAATGCCGGGTATGATGTAATAAATTTACATCTGTACATTGAAAGTCCAAGGCCCCGTACTTATTGTACGGGGCCTTTTGCATTGCAATTTCAGCGTGATTATTGTATGATATTATATTATACATTATTAGTTAAATTATTTTGAGGAGGCTTACAGCAATATGCAAACAGGTAACCATGAAATGATCTTAGTTATCGATTTCGGCGGTCAGTATAACCAATTGATCGCCAGGCGTGTAAGGGAATGCGGCGTTTACTGTGAAATAGTTCCCTATACCTACACTTTAGAACAAATCAAAGCTAAAAACCCTAAAGGGATCATCTTTACAGGCGGGCCTAATAGTGTTTATGGTGATGATACTCCTAAGATCGATCCTGGCGTATTTGAACTAGGCGTACCTGTACTTGGTATTTGCTATGGACATCAGCTGATGACTCAGACGCTAGGAGGCAGAGTTGAAAGCGCTGATGTGCGTGAGTACGGGAAAACGGCTGTAAAACTCAATAAAAATAATATTCTTTTTAAGGATATCGAAGAGCACAATATTTCCTGGATGAGCCACACTGATTATGTGTCAGAGGTCCCGGAGGGATTTGTAGTAACTGCTGATACAAGTGAATGCCCTGTAGCCGGAATGGCTAATGATTTGCGTAAATTATATGGAGTGCAGTTCCATCCTGAAGTGGAGCATACACCATTTGGACGTAAGATGATTTCTAATTTCCTGTTTGACGTCTGCGGAGTTAAAGGTGACTGGACTATGAGCAGTTTTGCACAGCGTAAAATTGCCGAGATTAAAGAGGCCGTTGGCGATAAAAAAGTTCTCTGTGCATTGTCCGGCGGGGTTGATTCTTCCGTTGCGGCAGTATTAGTACATAAAGCAGTGGGTAAGCAGCTGACCTGTGTTTTTGTAGATCACGGCCTGCTGCGTAAAGATGAAGGCGATCAGGTCGAAACGGTTTTTAAAGAACAATTTGATATGAATCTGATCCGCGTCAATGCAGCGGAGCGCTTTCTTGGCCGGTTGGCAGGTGTGTCTGATCCTGAAACGAAGCGCAAGATTATCGGTGAAGAATTTATTCGTGTTTTTGAAGAAGAATCTAATAAACTGGGCAAGGTAGATTTTCTGGTGCAGGGAACTATTTATCCTGATGTTGTCGAAAGCGGTACCAGTACTTCAGCGACAATCAAAAGCCACCATAATGTTGGCGGCTTGCCGGAGGATATGCGGTTGGCTTTGATTGAACCGCTGCGCGAACTGTTTAAAGACGAAGTTCGTGCTGTCGGAGAAGAATTGGGAATACCTTCTGCCTTAGTCTGGCGTCAGCCATTTCCTGGACCTGGTTTAGCTATCCGTGTGCTAGGGGAAGTTACTCAGGAGAAATTAGAAATAACTCGTGAAGCTGATGCTATCTTTCGAGAAGAAATTGCTAAAGCTGGTTTAGAGCGCAAAATATGGCAGTATTTTGCGTGTCTGCCCAATATCCGTTCTGTAGGCGTTATGGGGGATGGACGGACATATTCGCATACCGTTGCACTGCGTGCTGTAACCAGCAGTGATGGTATGACCTCTGATTGGGCGCATATTCCTTTCAGTGTTCTGGATATTATTTCCAGACGTATTGTCAATGAAGTGCAAGGCGTTAACCGCATTGTTTACGATATTACATCTAAACCGCCTGCAACGATTGAGTGGGAATAAAAAGATACTAAATAAAACCGCAGTCCATTTTTATGAACTGCGGTTTTTATTTGGTGTTTTAGAAATCCAAATATATATATATTTGGATAGTAGATGTTTGTATGAATACACGGGAGAGCATTTGTAGTAACAGCAGTTATTTTTCTGTTGATAGATATCTGGGAAATTATAATGATTAAGCATTTTATGGGAAGATGCTTTGTTATAATAAAAATACATAGTTATTAACTGGATAAAAAATAATACTAAATAATCATTCGATAAAGAATAGAGCCTATTAAAGAAAGAAAAATGTAAAATTATACAAAAATATAAAAACGGACAATAGTGAATAAAAATTAATAATTTTAAAGATTAATATACTTCGGCAGCTTATTTTACAAGACAAATATTTTGTTCTGTAAAATAGGCTGCTTTTTTTATTTAAAATAAGATTTAAATGGTGAATTAAATTGGCTGTTTAAGGAAATGCGGCTTGTTAAGCGGGTAGTTAACGATAGTTGCATTATCTGTAAAAGATTGATTATTATTAAATAAATACCAGATGAAATAACTAAAAGTTAAAAAATAATAATAAGAGAAAATCATTATAATGTGAATAAAATGTAACTGAAATGCAAAAATATTCCTAAAAATATTGACAAATCAGTTTTTAACAATTAATATTACATTGCTAGAATATAATTTTATAAACTTAAAGAAGGTAGATGCTTTAAAAAGAAATAAATAAATTTTAGTAAAGTGATTTTTAATATATTTAAAGTCGTTGGGGAGCGATTTTAATATATAAAAATTATAAATTTTAAAACTCAATAAAGGAGAGGGTTGCAATGAAAAATAAGAAGACTTTGCATTTGGCTATAGCTTTAGCTATAAGTTCAATGCCTTTATTCGGTGTTGCAGAGGCAGCTAGAGGTTCGATGTATGGTGGAGAATCTGTCGGTGATGATGTTACGATTGAAGCTTCTGCTAATGCGTATCCGAGTTTAGTAGGACATGCTTTTGGTATTTATACGAATGTTACCAATTCAGCAACAGTTACTTCGGCGGGAAATCGTTTGACAATTACTACTACAGGTGAAGCTGGTGACGGAATCCGTTCAAATCCGAGCGGTAATTCTGACTGGCAGAATGCTACTGGTACGATTAATATTGGTAACGATTTGACAATAACTGTCAGCGGTAACAGTGCCGATGGTTTGAACATCAACGGTTCTACAGTCCTCAACATTGGGGATAATGCTACGATCAATACTTTGTATAATGGGGAATTGAAGTATTCCAATGGTGATACTTCTGACGGAGCCCATGCTGTGCGTGCAAATTTCCATGCTACAATAAATATTGGTGATGGGTTAACGGCCGGAACACTGGGTGAAAGTTCGCATGCGGTTTATGCGGCACAGGGCAGGTCTACAACTAATCCGACAGGCGGGTCTAAAATCAATATTGGTAAAGGCGCGGTTTTGTCTACGGCAGGTGATGGTTCTCATACCGTAATGATGGCTTCCAATAATGGCAAGATCGTTATTGAAGAAGGCGCGGAGATGACTACGCTGGGTGATGGTTCTCATGGTGTTGCTGCTTATGCTGATACTTCGGCAAAAGGAAGTGTCGCAAACGGTGCTGTTGAAATTGGCGCCGGTTCTACTATTGCTACAGCTGGTGGTGGCTCCCATGGTGTATTTGCAAACATGACAGGTTCGGTTTTATCTTTAGATGATAATGTTGGTATTACAACTGAAGGCGATGCTTCACATGGCTTGCTGGCACAAAGAGGTGTTATTGAAGCAGGCGACGGTTTGAATATTTCTGTTGAAGGCAGCGGATCTCATGGTGCATATGTAAATGCTGCAACCGGCAGCATAGAATTTTTAGGCGGCGCTACTATAGATAATAATGACAATGATGGCTACGCTATTTATGCCGATAAGGGAACTATAACAGGTACGGCTGGTAATTCTACTTTTAATATTACCGGCAATATGTATGCTGATAACAGCGGTTCCATTGATTTGGACATGGATAATAATTCTGTGTTTACTGGCAGTACCGCACTTGCAAACAGCGGAACGATTAATTTGAATTTGAAAAATAACAGTTACTGGCATGTTACCAGCAGTTCTGAAGTGAGCAGTTTACATGTCAGTGGCGGCAGTATGGTTAATCTCAGTCATGAAGCTGGTATGAATACCGTTGTGACTGTTGATGATCTGAGCGGCAGCGGCGGTGTGTTCAAATTCAATACTGAACTGGACAGTGAAGCCAATGGCGATAAACTGGTAATCAATTCTTCGGAAACCGGCAGCACACATTATGTGCATGTTAATGACCTGAGTTTGATCAATGGCGAGGTTTCAGGTGAAAAGAAACTGCATTTGATCACAGATAACAGCAGTAATGCTTCTTTCGTTGGCGAATATATGGATACCGGTGGATTATGGGATGTACTGCCGACTGTTGAGCGCGGGGATACTTTAGGTGAAAGTGCGAATGAGTGGTATCTGACAAAAATTGAAAAGAAGGAAAATGGCAATACTGAAACCATCAACGATGGTTTTGCCAGTGATTACAGCTTGTGGAGAGCTACTAATGACACTTTACGTAAACGTTTAGGCGATATTCGCAGTGGTGAACATGGAACAGACGGTGTCTGGGCTCGTATGTATCATGGTAAATTGAAAGGTCAGAGCTATACTGATAAATACCATACCTATCAGTTGGGTTATGATAAGACCAGATATGACGAGAAAAATGGTCAGCGTACTAATGGTATCGTATTGGAACGCAGCGAAGGTAAATTAAGCTATACGGCAGGCAAGGGTGAAACAGGCCTGACTGCTCTCGGTTTATATACGACATGGTTTGGCAATAAAGGCCATTATACAGATATAGTGCTGCGTGCTGGACACTTGGATCACAAGATGAATACTTATGGCGAATATGCTGAACGCAGTGATTATGACAATGCTGCTTACAGTATCAGCTTTGAGTATGGCAGGCAGAAGAATTACGAAAAAGGCTGGTTCTTTACACCGCAGGCACAAATTACTTTAGGCAGAATGAACAGTGTTGATTTTACGACCGAACGCGGAACCAAGATCGATGTAGATGGTTTAACCAGTGCTATTGGCCGTATCGGTTTTGAAGTTGGACGGAAGATTAGCCCGGAAAGCAGCTATTATTTTAAACTGGGAGCGTTCCATGAATTTGACGGTGACCGTGATGTATCGATGGTTGCTGCTAACGGCGAAAATCTGCGTAAACGCTATGACAATGGCGATACCTGGTATGAATTCGGTATGGGCGCGCAGGTTCAGTTAAGTCGTAATACCCATTTCTATGGTGATATTGAACGCAGCTTTGGCGGCGACACGAAAAAGGAATGGCAGGTAAATACAGGTATTAGATGGGAATTCTAAGACTGTTTAAATGATGCAGAATATTGCATAGGGGATTTGGTGGAGGAAAGACGACCAAAGGAGAACTCGGATCATGGATAAAATTCAAGGAAAAATTAAATTTATAGCACCGTCTTTACAGGATGAACATTATAGCACAGCATATATTTTAGGTAATATTACCTGGCTGATGATGCATTCTAAACAACATGAGACGATGCCGCGGCATATGATGGCTTCGCAAATCTTTCCGGCGATCGCCAATAAGCAGTATGTACTGGGAATGTCAGAAAAAGGCAGCCCGTTGTTTTATATGGCCTGGGCCAATTTTGATGATGCTGCTGAAGCGGAGTATTTAACAAACTATAACCTGGCGTTAACACCTCATAACTGGAACGGCGGCGATCGTCCCTGGATACTGTTTTTTGCTGCACCGTTCGGTGGAGCTTATGAAGGTGAACGCTGGATAAAAGAAAATCTTTTTAAGGATTCGCCTGAAGTGCGGTTTCTTTATCATGAGGGTAAAAAACGTGGTAAACGTATTTTATGTAAACGCGGCAAAAATGTCTCTGCGATGGCAAGCTTGAAGTGGCATAATGAAAATATGCCGTTAGTAGCGGCGCCGATGCAGCTTGAAAAAGATGTGGCGTCACTGCTTGGTTAATCAAAAATAAAAATCCTCAACCAATTTTGGTTGAGGATTTTTTGTTTTTAAATTATTTTTGTAGTCCAATCTTCGATGTTCCAAACTGAAGTTACCCAATCTTCATAAAATTCAGGTTCATGCGAAACCAGAAGGATACTTCCTTTAAATGAGATCAGCGCGCGTTTAAGTTCTTCCTTTGCGTCAACGTCCAGATGGTTTGTTGGTTCGTCTAAAACAAGCCAATTGATATCACGAAGCATCAGCTTGCATAAACGGACCTTAGCTGCTTCGCCGCCGCTCAAAACAAAAACTTTGCTGGTAATATGTTCGTTAGTTAAACCACAGCCCGCTAAAGCGGCGCGGACTTCATAATTGGTAAGACCGGGATATTCGTTCCATACGTCTTCTAAAGCTGTATTTTCGTTTTTAGTGCGTTCTTCCTGCTCAAAATAACCAGGTTCTAAAAATTCACCCAGTTCTACAGAGCCTGACACTGGCGGTATCAGTCCTAAAATAGTTTTTAAAAGGGTCGTTTTGCCTAGTCCGTTTACACCGCGGAGAGCTATTTTCTGACCGCGTTCAAGATTGAAGCTTACAGGACGAGTAAGCGGTGTATCATAGCCTAAAACTAAGTTTTTAGCTTCAACTATGAAACGGCTTGGAGTCCTTGCTTCTGTAAATTTAAAGGTTGGTTTAAGTTTTTCACGTGGTTTTTCAATGATTTCCATTTTATCAAGCTTGCGCTGCCGGCTTTTAGCCATATTAGTAGTAGCGACGCGTGCTTTATTGCGGGCGACAAAATCTTCCAGTTTGGCAATTTCCTGCTGCTGACGTTCATAAGCGCTTTCACGCTGGGCTTTATAAATAGCGTACATTTCCTGAAATTTGTCATAGTTGCCGGTATAGCGGGTCAGTTCACAGTTTTCCAAATGGTAGATAACGTTGACTACCTGATTGAGGAAGGCTATGTCGTGAGAAATAAGAATGAAGGCATGCTCATAGTTTTGTAAAAACCTTGTCAGCCATTCGATATGCTCAACGTCTAAATAGTTGGTAGGTTCATCTAATAACAAAATGGAAGAGTTCTGCAAAAGCAGCTTGGTAAGCAAAACCTTACTGCGCTGACCGCCGGAAAGTTCGCTGACATCTCTGTCAAGCCCGATACTGCCTAAGCCGAGACCGTTAGCCACTTCTTCGATTTTAGTATCTAATGAATAGAAACCACTGTGTTCGAGCTCTGTCTGGATCTCGCCTACAGTATTCATCATTTTATCTATTTCTTCAGGTGCAGCTTCAGCCATCTTGTCGTAAAGTTCCAGCATCTGTTTTTCTGCTTCGTACATATCATTGAAAGCAGTGCGCAGGACCTCGCGGATAGTTTTACCGGCCTCTAGTGTACTTTGCTGGTCTAAGTAACCAACAGTAACGCGTCCGGGCCATTCTACCTTGCCTTCATCCGGCAGTAAATGGCCGGTAACGATATTAAGGAAGGTCGATTTACCTTCGCCGTTGGCACCGACGAGACCGACATGCTCGCCGCGCAGTAATTTAAAAGAAACATTTTCCAAGATCTGGCGGCCGCCAAAAGTATGGGAAACATTAGTAACATTCAAATAGCTCATACTAAACCTCTTTCATCAAAATATATGTTACAATTTTAACGTAACTAATAGTAGTTTGTCAAAGCAGAAAACAGGATTTTACATGGAAATGTCGAATAAAGCAATACTGAATTTAATAAGGAGGCTTTTATAATGATCTGCGGAAATAAGCAAGATATAGAAAAAATACTGCCATATGTATCAGAGGGTTTACAGAAAGCTTTACAATATATAAAAGAAACAAACTTTGCCGAAGTAAATAACGGTGAATATGAAATAGATGGCAGGGATGTATTTGTAAGAATTAATACCTATGCGACAGAAGATAAAATAAATAAAAAGCCCGAAGCTCATAATCAGTATATTGATGTCCAGTATTTAGGTGCAGGGGAGGAAATAATTTATTTTACCCCCAGAAGAGCTGAACATATTGTTGTGGAAGATCATGCAGATGAAAGTGATCTGCTTTTTTACGAAGAAATAGAGGAGAAGGATCACGTAGTTTTGCAGACTGGTGATTTTGCTGTATTTTTTCCGTGGGAATTACATCGGCCTGGCTGCAGTACCAAGAATGGAATGCAAGAAGTGCAAAAAATAGTTGTTAAGATTAAACATAAAAATCAGTAAAAATTTCAAAAAAAGTGTTGACAAGATTACAAAATTGCCATATAATACCACTTGTGACGTTGAGAAACGTCAGTGACCTTCCCCGATAGCTCAATCGGTAGAGCACTCGGCTGTTAACCGAGTTGTTGTAGGTTCGAGTCCTACTCGGGGAGCCAACTGGCCGGTTGGTCAAGCGGTTAAGACACCGCCCTTTCACGGCGGTATCGGGGGTTCGATTCCCCCACCGGTCACCATTCGGGCGCTTAGCTCAGCTGGGAGAGCGTCTGCCTTACAAGCAGAATGTCGGCGGTTCGATCCCGTCAGCGCCCACCAGAAATCAGGCATATCCAAGAAACTTGGATATGCTTTTTTTATTTGATTTTTAGGAATAATTGCTTTCATAATGTTTTACAAAAGTAACAAACCAGCAGGGAAGCCCTTAAAGAGGTTTTTTTGATAATTTGCATTTCTCCTGGCTTTGTAGTAAAGTCAAATTAGCAATAAAAGAGTATTTATAGTAAGGAGGCATAATTATGAAAAAACTTTTCTTTCCAGTATTCATGAACGCCGCAGCGTTTACAGTATTACCAACACTTCTCCGATTCCCAAAAATAAAATTGTAGCACTGATAGAAATGCTGTTGGAGGATGTTCCTTCGGCCTTTAATTGTCAGAGCGCCCGTGTTGTAGTATTGTTTGAGCAGGCTCATAAAAATTTTTGGGATATTGTTATGAGAACTTTGCGTGAACGTGTACCGGCTGAAAAATTTGCGCCTACTGAAGCTAAAATCAATAGTTTTGCAGCAGGGTATGGTACTATTTTGTATTTTGATGATGAAGGCATTACAGAAACTTTTGCCAGTAATTTTCCTACTTATGCGGCAAATTTTAAAACTTGGGCAGATCAGGCTAACGGCATGCTGCAGTTTGCTATCTGGACAGCTTTAGAAGAGGAGGGGTTAGGTGCCAATCTGCAGCATTATAACCCAATTATTGATGCGGAAGTAAAAGAAGTATTCAATATCCCAGATCAGTATCGTTTGATTGCGCAAATGCCGTTTGGCGCTAAAACAGCTGAGCCTGATGAAAAAGAAGTTATATCCGGTTCGGATAGAATGCGTATCTTAGAATAAAAGATGAAAATCCCCCGATTAAACGGGGGATTTTTTTTGAAAAGACATTCTTTTGACATTTAATAATGTTATACTAATAATATAACTATTCTTGGAGGTGCAACAGATGAAGATGTCGCGGAAATTTATAACTGCTGGTGTGGCAGGAGTCATGGCTTTGGGGATAGCTGTTTCAGCATGGGCTGCAGAACCTCAGATTACTGATCAAAAAATACGTTCTGGAGGAGTAACAGTTAATATCCCTGTTGTGAAAGGCGCCGTAGGCGGTGCAGAAGTTGATGACAAAGTGAATATGGCAATTGATTTTAATATTGTGAAAAAGTTGTATGCTTATTTGCCCGGAGGAAGTAATGGACTGAGTTTACAGGAAAATTACTATCCTGAGTTTGACGGTTACGGTGGTGCGAAGGCGAGCCGTGAGTTTGTGACTGATATAGCAGGCTTTATCAATCGTCAACTGCAAAATCAGGCGCAGGCAGCTCATAAAGCCGGTTCTCATGTCAAACAGTATACGTTTGACGGCAGATATCAAGTGCGTTTTAACAGTGAAGAGTTACTTTCTTTAGAACAAACTTATATGGATTATTTGGGTGGTGCCCATCCGAATACATATTTGGATACGATCAACGTAAATTTAAAAAACGGTAAATTACTGAGTTTAGGCGATATGTTTAAAGCTGGCAGCAATTATCTGCCGCGTTTGAATGCCATTGTTGCAAAACAGGTGGCAGACGAACAGCAGTTAAAGGGATTTTTTGATAAAAAAGTAGAAGTGAACGGAACAGAAAATTTTTATATTACGGATAATGCTGATCTTGTTATAGTATATCCGCCTTATGCTGTTGCTCCGTATGCTGCCGGAACGATCGAGTTTATCATTCCTGTTAGCCAGGTTGCAGATATTTTTAATTTTAAATTAGAATAAAAGACTGATATTTTAGCCCTGCTGAAGCAGGGCTTTTTTTATTGTCTGATCAAGCGAAATACTTTTATGACATAAATGACAGGGATTTTTCAAATAATGTTAACGCGATTATGTATTATAGTGCACATATTTGAACTATTATTGAAAACATAAAAATGAATAGCTGGATATAATAAAATTGATGTAATTAATATTACAGAAGAATAAAAGTGTGGTTGGTGAAATTATGTTTAGCAAGAAATTCAAAAAAATAGGATTGAAAATAGCCTATTACAGAAAAAAAAAGAAAGGCATTGAAACAGATGGAAGTAGCGGAAAAGGCTGGTATCTCCTGTTCATATCTTTCTAAAATTGAAACAGGGAAAGTGCGTTACAGTCTGGCTGTTTTGATACAGATCGCAAAAGTACTCGAGATTGATCCAGAGGAACTGTTGACAGATGGGAGCAGTTATTAAGTTAAGAAAAAGTAAAGAGGTGTAAGAAAGTGGAAGAACCTAATTATAAAACGATAGGTATTAATATAAAAATTAAAAGGATACGTCAAGGTATCAGTCAGGCTAAATTGGCTAAGCTTTTAGGAGTATCCGCAGCTCATTTGTGTAATATAGAAAATGGTAAAGTTAAAATAAGCCTGAAAATGTTGTATAAGCTTACCGGTTTTTTTAAGTGTAGTTTAGATGATTTGCTAACCGTTTAAGATACTTAAAAACATAAATGCTCAGTAAAAGCAGTAGAATAAAAACTTTTGACTTATTGTCTATATAATATGTATATATTACTGAACCTCCATAAAAAAATGGAGGTTTTTTCTTTTTTATGTAAATAAAGATATAATATTTCAAAAGATAGTATTGAATGTAAAAATAAAATAAATAATAAAAAGAAATAAAAATAATATAAAAAGTAATTTTGAAACTTAAACTTAAACTTAAGACAAAAACATATCCATTATGATAATATATAACCAATGCAACAAGAATACTTTTGTTAGAAATAAATTTAAATATAATGAATTGTATAGTGTATGTAAAATATCAAAAAAATTATTGCAGATTATTCTGATAATTATAAATGCAATATTGAAGACATAATATGAAGTAATTTTTTGAATAGCATTTAAATAATGTAAAATGTTTATTGATATAAATTAATGGAAGTTGAAAAAATTAACACATAAAATAAAAAAGATATAATTTATTTATTTCTGTGCACTAAAGAACACATATGTTAACTATTTCTGAACACCTAAATATTAATAAAATGTGATAATAATATTAATAAAGTATAAAGAATAGCAAAGAAGGGATAAATAATTAACATCTTGGATTAGTATGGAAATGGAGATTTAAATGTTTTCGACAAAATTTAAACAATTAGGATTAAAAATTCAATATTACAGACAAATGAAAAATATAAGTCAGGTAGAATTAGCTGATGAGGCAGGAATCTCACGCTCGTATCTGTCGAAAATAGAAACAGGGAAAGCGCAGTGCAGCGTACCAGTTTTGCTGCAGATTGCGCAAGTCCTGAATGTTGATGCAGGTATTTTGCTGACAGATAAGGACATTTAAGTAAGATCAGAATAATTTTCTGGTATGTTTATCTGCATACCGGTTTAATTTTGAAAAGCTAGCAAACAAATGGTTTTATCCTGATGTTTAGCTTTTATAAAAATATAGTTCTAAAATTTTCTGGGATTATATTTTATACAGTTCAGGGAGGAGATGGCAGTTATGAGCGTAGAACCCAATTTTGTAAAAATCGGACAAAACATCAAGATTATGCGTATCCGTAAAGGTGTTACCCAATCAGAGCTTGCGAAAAAACTTGGTATTTCTCAAACACATATGAGTAATCTGGAACATGGGCGTGTGAGTGTTAATTTGAAAGTTTTGTTAAGACTTTCACATTATTTCAGCTGTGGCGTTGATGCACTTTTAGGCTTAACTTTGAATACTGAGGTTAAACCTCAAGAGGTAGAAGACAAATATACCGCAGAAGAATTATTGGATATTCTGAAAGTACTGAAAAAACAGGTTATTTAAAATCTAGATTGAAGTGAAGCTTTTAAGATGCAACTCAGATGCTTTGTATATTGGCTTCCACTGATTGGAAAAGTGAGTTTTGCTTTACATTTTTCAAATAACTCTAAAGAACAAAAAAGCGCACTTTTAGTGCGCTTTTTTGTTCTTTATTTTTAATACTAATTGCATACTGTATACACAAATGCGGGTGAAATAAGAAGAATACTTGTATACAATTGCCTAAATGCTTGAAAAAAGTTCCGATTGTGTTACAATAGAAAACGTTGTTGGATATTGTTAGTTAATATTTTCGTGGAATACCAACGAAATAAAATTAATTTATTTGAGGGGTTGAGCTAGGATAATGATGGATATTTTAAACACTATCAATAGTTTTGTGTGGGGACCGCCGTTAATGGTTTTGCTTATTGGCACAGGTATTTTACTGACTGTAAGATTAGGTTTATTACAGGTCATAAAGCTGCCAACCGCATTGAAATTGATTTTTACTGCAAGAAATACAGGCAACGGCGATATCAATAGCTTTAAAGCCTTGTGTACGGCGTTGGCAGCTACTGTTGGTACAGGTAATATCGTAGGTGTTGCTACAGCGATCAAGGCAGGTGGTCCCGGAGCGTTGTTCTGGATGTGGATGGCGGCTTTTTTCGGTATGGCAACTAAATATGCCGAAGGTGTTTTAGCAGTGAAATACAGAACGGTTGATGCCAACGGCAATATTTCCGGCGGACCGATGCATTATATTGAACAGGGACTTGGTAAAAAATATAAACCTCTGGCAGTTATGTTTTCGGTATTCGGAGTGATGGTTGCCTGTTTAGGCAGCGGTACTTTTACACAGGTCAATGCTATCGTTGAGATCACTAATCTTTCCATAGGGATCCCGGTCATGTATACGGCAGCTATTCTGACTGTTTTGGTGGCAATCGTAACTATCGGCGGCTTGAAATCTATCGCGATGGTAGCAGGAAAAATAGTGCCATTTATGGCGTTAGTTTATATGCTTACTACAGCGGCAGTACTGATCGTATTTGCAGATCAGGTACCTGCAGCATTTGCTCTTATCATTGAAAGTGCTTTTAATCCTACGGCGGCAGCTGGTGGATTTTTGGGTGCTACTGTTATGCTGGCGATGCGCAGTGGTATTGCGCGCGGTATTTTTTCTAACGAAGCCGGTTTAGGCAGTGCTCCGATTGTAGCAGCGGCGGCAAAAACAAAATGGCCTGCTGAGCAGGGGCTGGTATCAATGACGGGAACTTTTATCGATACGATCATTATTTGCACAATGACAGGTTTGGTTCTGGTGGTTTCCGGAGTTTGGACAGGCGATTTGAATGGTGCGGCTATGACTCAATCTGCTTTTGCAATGGCTTTCCCTGCAATGGCAAAATATTTATTGATGATAGGTTTAGTGTTATTTGCTTTTACTACTATTTTGGGTTGGAATTATTACGGTGAACGCTGCATTGAATACCTTTTTGGCACGAAAAGTATCATGCCTTATCGTTTAGTCTTCATTGGTCTTGTGGCGTCCGGTGCTTTTTTAAAGCTGGAAACGATTTGGGTTTTGGCTGATATCGTTAACGGTTTAATGGCGATTCCGAATCTGATTGCTTTGCTGGGATTGAGTGGAGTAGTTGTGGCAGAAACAAAAGCTTATTTTACATATTGGGAAAAAGTGCGTTCCCGGAAAAAAAGAATTGATATTATTGGTGAACCTGAATATAGTGAATAAAAAATATCCCGCAGCTTAAGCTGTGGGATATTTTTTGACTTCTGGCAGAAGTCATTTTTTTGTGGTAATATGAAAGCAGAGAAAGACAAGGTAAAGGAGCTGGAGGTATGGAAAAGGCAGAGGTAATTAAAGCGTTTCATTTGATGTGGGATAATTATCCGGAGTCGGCAATGCTTATTGATAAAAAGCGTAATATTATTGCTGCCAATAAAGTCGCACCCAGTACAGGACGCATAGAGGGCAACAAGTGTGCTTTAGTTGAGCCGTTAGAACAGCACAAGGGCTGCAGGGCAGAAGAAGCGTGGAAGAATGGTGAAGCCAGTTATCGTAAAAAAGTCGGTAAATTAGGTGACGTAGTTTCTTTTTGGATCCCTGTCGATGGTTATCCTGATTATTTGGTGCATTTTTCTGTCGGTTCGATTCAAAAATATGAATATAACGTTTGAAAATAAACCCTGCTGTAATTTGCAGCAGGGTTTTATATGACCAGAATAAACGAAGTATTATATTTCGTTCTTTATGATTTATGCAAAATAAAAAAGACGCAGAACAAGTCTGCATCTGTCTTTTCCATTGGTACGCCCGAGTGGAATCGAACCACCGCACACGGCTCCGGAGGGCTTGTTGTAAGCTTTAAAACCATTGATATAACTAGCTTTGTTGATTTATGGTCGCAGTTTTGGTCGCACTCTTTGTTTTTTTCTTCTGAAAAAGGTCTATTATATGTCTGTTAAATCCTGGCATTGCATGTCCATACATTTTAAGTGTTGTGTTTGCATCAGCGTGTCCAAGACACCTTGATACTTCTAAGATGGGTATATCTTTGGTGAGTGCTGCTGTTGCAAATGTATGCCTGAATGTATGGATATTTTTATTTACTCCGGCCAACTCACATATCTTTACCCAAGCACGTCGGATATTTCCATAGTTAAGGGCTTTGCCGCTTTCGGTACAAAATACGAAGCCGTTTATATAAGTGATTTTACCGCTTGTCTGCATAGCTTTTAGTCTTTCTATGCATGCATCATAGACAATCGGAATATAACGTATACCGGCTTTTGTTTTAGGATCATGGAATACTTGACCAGTACCACTGTCTTTTGCGCGTTGTATACAAATTTCTCTTTTATCAAAATCAATATCTTCCCATTTTATTGCAAGAAGTTCACCTATCCTGCAGCCAAGTACTAGGAGCAAATAAAATAATGTGTAGTATTTTTTATAGTATTTATTGGTCCGTAGTACACGGAAGATGCGAAGCAGTTCACTAAAAGAAAATACTGACATTTCTTTATATTTGATTTTCACCGGTTCAACAGCTTGCATTGGATTATATTGTACCATTCTCAGAGCCACAGCTTTCTTGTAAGCGGCGAAAAGTAACTTATGTATCTTACTTATTGAAGAGGTACTTAAAACACCGTCATAGCTATTATACAGCTTTTGTATTTCTTTGCCGCTGAGCTGGTCAATGGGTATATGTGCAATAGGAGCAAGCTTATTAGCACTTTGTTTTTGCCTTGTAAAACTGTTACTGCGTAGGTGTGGTTTTTGATATGTTTCTAAAAATTCTATTACCCACTCTCCAATGGTAATTGTAGAGGATGTAAGATTTCCTTTATCACGTTCTGCACGAATTTCTTTCTTAAATTCTTTGGCTTCTTTTTCGGTGGCAAAGCGTTTACGGTGACGTTTACCGTCGTTGTCACAATAGTCGTAACAATATTTTTTTCGTGCTTTGTCGTACCATATTGTTCCGTCGCCGTACATTGCTTCACTTCCTTTTTTTATTATATTTTTTGGGATGTTTTTACAAACTTATAAGGTAAGAATGTATATCAGACAGTTCGCGTTGAATATAGCGCAAGTCGTGATATATATCATCCATACCAGATTTAATAAGCCAAAGGCTATCAATTTCTTGTGATATTAAATTTATTTGATACGCTTGGAAACAAAGCATACATATGATAATTAATAACAAAATGTTAGTAAGATTAATAGTGTTAATTTTAAATTTATTATCCATAATTTAGTGCCTCTATACTTATAGTTTTTATTAAATTCATTTATGACGTTGAGCTTCAAGTTCGTCAACAAAACAATAGTTATCAAAGTCATTATTTATAATATGCTCCTGCTCATGCAGAAGAGTTTTTCTGTTTGCTTCATAGGTAAGACGTGCATTTAAGACACATATTTTTTCTCCATCCGCATTTGTAACGCAATATCCACCTATTTTGCAAGGAAGGTCTGCAAGAACCACCCTTGATATCATGGTTATCACTCCTGTTACTCTTCGTATTCTTCTTTCTTTTTCATTCTTGAAATGAGTTCTGCAGCTACTTTTAAATCTTCCGGAGATACATTTTTGGCCGCATCAAATAATATACGCATACCTGGATTTTCATAAAGTTCTTGGGCCATCTTTGCTGCCTCAGGATCAATGTAATAACCCTGTTTTTCGGTAAGGCCATTATCTTCAATGAGATTACTTTTTTTTAATCCAAAATGATCTGCTATTTTTTGAATGGCACCCATTCGCGGTTCTTTTGCACCACTTTCCCATGTAGAAACAGCCTTATCCGTAACTCCCGCGATAAGGGCCAAATCTTTTTGAGATAGTTTATATTTTTCTCTTAGTAATTTTATGTTCTCTTTTATTCCCAATGATTTCACCTCTTTTTATATAATACACTGAAAGTAGAAGAAAATCAATGATGATATGGAAAAAATCTACTTTTAGCGGTTGACAATCTACTGAAAGTAGATTAGAATATTATCAGAGGAAACACATAGGAGGCGATAAAATGGAAGATATTTCGTTAAAACAAGCCAGGTTACTTAGAGAAAAGACACAAGATTATATGGCGGAACTTCTAGGAATCCATGTTCAAACGTATCGTAAACTTGAACAAAACCCAGATAATGTTACCGTTGGTCAAGCAAAGGTTATTTCGAAAAACTTAGGCTTTCCGTATGATACTATTTTTTTTAACAAGTAGCTCTACTTAAAGTAGAAGAGATTGGATGAAATTGAAAGAAAGGAGGATCAGGAAGATGGAACTTGTGACGTGTGACGAGTATGCGAAAAGCAGAGGATTATCGTTGGTTACCATTCGAAGGTATTGCCGTGAAGGAATTGTCCCATACCTTCGGATTGGGAAGGTATATAGGTTAGATCCTCCGCTAGTTGATGAAGCTTTAGCACAAGTTATGCGTGAGAATATGGAATATCGATCTAATGGGATAAAGCGAAGTCGTAAGCGAAGGAAAAATTTTGATTTTGAAGCAGCGTTAAAGGCTTTATAGGAGGTTGAATTATGAAAGTACTAATCAAAGTAGCAGGAACAGCAGTAGTAATGAAAGAGAGTATTAAGGAACAGCCTTGTGTATGGTCTTTAACTGCTTTGGCTATAGCAACAGTAGTTAAGCTGATATATGACATAGGCTACGCTATGGGGCAGGTGGCAGGCTTATGATTAGAGATTTTACCGTAGCAACTACTGCAATATTTGTCGGAACATACATTGCTATTATGGCTACTGTAGTGACAGTAGGGGTGTTGAGATGATAGGCAAAAGAAAAAGAGCTACCGAAGTTGCAGCTTCGATAGCTCAGGGTGGACATGTAAATTTTACGAAGTTTAGCGTCCACCTTCATTTTAGCAAAAGAATTGGAGGATTGCAAGCATGGATAATTTTGATGATTTAGTATATTCGCTTCGGTATGAAGCAGAGGTTATTTTAGAGAATCTGAAGGAAATGGATGATCTGGACGGTGATGAAGCCAAAGTTAGTACATTGCTGAAATGGATTCATAACAGTGCCAATACTATAGAAAATAGAATAGAAGATTGGAGGTCAGAACAATGTTGAAGAGCGAGCAAGTAAATGAACTTGCTGCCGCTTTGGCAAAGGCACAAGGGCAGCTCGAAGGGGCAAAGAAAAGCAGCAGTAATCCGTTTTTCAAAAGTAAATATGCAGATCTGGCTGAATGTTGGAACACGTGCAGAGAAGCATTAACTGCAAATGAAATATCAGTTATCCAGATGCCGGAAGAAATCAATGAGAACGGCAGACTGAACATTACAACGATGCTTGCACATTCAAGCGGGCAGTATATATCCAGCACTCTAACAATGACTGTCACTAAATTAGATCCGCAAGCCATTGGCAGCGCAATTACTTACGGCAGAAGATATGCTCTTGCCGCGATGGTTGGTCTAGCGCAGGAAGATGATGACGGAGAAAAAGCAATGGAAAGATCAAAAGATAAAAAATCTGTAGAAAGTCCGATTAACATTACATCAGTTAGTGAGAATGGATCGGTAAGGTTTATCAACGGAGTACAGTGTCAAATCCAGGATAAAAATGGTGATTGGCATGATGTTGAGTTTTTGAAAATTGAAGTACTTGAAAAACTCTTAAACGACGATAAATATGTGAATGCTCATGAGGCCATAAGAGCTGCGATAAACGCTAAGGCGGCAGCAGCAAAATGAAGCTAACAGTTAAAGGGTTACAGACATTAAAAGGGATGGGATACATAAATTTAGTAGTACCTGTCCCTTTATCAGAGGAAGAAGAAATCAATAAAATCGATCCTGAAAAGCAGTATGTTGTAGAGGTCAAGCAATGGCGCAAAGGGCGTTCTAACGACGCTAATAAATACGCTTGGGTATTATGCCAAAGGATAGCAGAAAAGCTGTCAGAAGAGAGCTTTCACAGTAAGGAAGATGTTTACAGGAAGGCAATCAGGGAATGTGGTTACGGCAGAATATGGCCAGTGCCAACTGACGCTGTAAACAGAACTATTGAAATTTGGCAAAGTAATGGTGTTGGCTGGATAGCTGAATTAGTTAGTGAATGTCAGAACATTAAAGGCTATAGCAATGTAAGGGTATATTACGGTAGCAGTGCTTATGACACGAAAGAGATGAGCCGTTTTATAGATTGTTTGGTATCTATGGCAAAAGATATTGGTGTAGAAACAAGTCCGCAGGAAGAATTAGATGAGCTGATCAAGGAGTGGGGCGTTAAAGATGGCTAAGAGTATCATGCAGACAGAAAAATATTGTTACCTATCTGGATCGAAAAATGTGCCACTTGAGGAGCATCATTGTTTCTTTGGTCCGTTACGAAAAATCAGTGAAAGATACGGCTTTAAAGTTTGGCTTACCCCTGAATACCATAAGGGGAAGAACGGTCCACATCAGGATAGGCAAACAGATTTACTGCTGAAAAGAGAATGTCAACGTAAGTTTGAAGAAACTCACAGCAGAGAAGAATTTATGAAGATTATCGGAAGAAATTATTTAGACGACTGATTATTAGAATACATTTGTTATGAATAATTAATCAGGAAGGGAGAGGGCGTTTTGGCAGATGTAAAATGGATAAAAATTACAACAGATATTTTTGACGACGAGAAAATTTTGTTGATCGAAGGACTGCCAAGTTCAGACGAAATTATAGTGATTTGGTTTAAGCTGCTGATATTGGCAGGGAAGCAAAATAACAATGGTGTCTTTCTGATGAATGAGCGTATTCCATATACAGATGAGATGCTGGCAACGATTTTCCGCCGTGATATAAATATCGTTCGTTTGGCTCTTAAGACTTTTGAACAGTTTGGTATGCTTGAATTGGTCGATAATGTTATTACCATTCCGAATTGGAATAAACATCAGCAGCTTGATTCCTATGAAAAGAAAAAACAGCAGGATCGTGAGCGTCAAAAAGCACGTAGAGCGGAACAGAAAGTGTTAGCTCTTGGGACGAAAGATGTGAATAAAAATTCAGAAGGCGAAAAAAAGTCGCGTGACAGTCGCGTGACAATCGCTGGACAATCGCGTGACAGTCGCGAAAATGTCGCTGAAAATCGCGGCCTAGATAAAGAAGAAGATATAGATATAGATAAAGAAAAAAATATAAAAAAAGAAAAGCCGAACAAGTCGGCTCTTGATGATTTAATTTTTAAATATACTAGCAATCCTGACTTGAATAAGGCAATCGAAGATTTTGTTGATATGCGAAAGAGAATAAAAAAACCTTTGACAGAAAGAGCATTGAATATTCTTTTTGTTAAGCTTGATACTTTGTCAGGTGGGAATGATAGCAACAAGATTAAGATTTTAGAAAACAGCATACTGAATTGCTGGCAGGGGATTTTTGAGCTGAAGCCAGAGCAAAAAGAAAAAACACAAGAAGAGATATTGCGGGAGATGATGCGACGATGATCGGCCAGGATCAAGATACGGAAAAACTTGTATTAGCTGGAATGATGTCAGATAAAGAAAATCTTGATCAAGGGATCCAAGAGCTTTTAGATACTGACTTTACGAGTATGACTTATCGAAAAATTTTCTTGATGATTGCGGCGATGTATAACGACGGAGATCAGGTGAATGTCGGCACAGTTTTAGTAAAACACCGTGACGAAATAAATAGTTTTGGCTTAGGAGTGTCGTTTATCCAACTATTCGAGCAGTTCGTACCAAGCATAAAAACCCATATAGAACGGCTTAAAGAGTGTACTAAAGCAAGGAAACTATTAGGTTTGTCAGAGGCTATCAGAGGAGCTGTGGAGCGTGGTGATTGCTGTGACGATGTGTATGGGAACATCGAAAATGAGTTGATAAAAAATACTGCTATTGGTGCAGAACGCGTATATATTTCACCACAGGAAATGAGTGACACTTGTGTATTGAGCCTGCGAGATCGTTACGAAGAAGGTCGGAGAGAAAAGAAAGTCATAAGGACTGAGTTCAAAAGCATAAATTATGCTACAGGCGGATTAGAGAAAGGCGATTTAATTATTCTGTCTGCAGAAACTGGTGGAGGTAAGTCGGCATTTGCTATGAACTTAGCCTATCAAATTGGCATAGTACAGAAAAGACCTGTGCTATATCTAAACTCTGAGATGTCAGCTGACCAAATGGCGCTGCGGTGGAATTCAATAATTAGCCATATAAGCCATTCTAAAATCAGGCGTGGAGAATTGACGGAAGAAGAATTTTATTACATCATCAGCAAAAGTGATGAGGTGACAAAAGGAAAGCTACACACGCTTACTATACCGGATCTGCAGGTTAAAAATATTTTTTCTGAAACACGCAGAGCGGTAAAAAAGTATGGAATTGAAATGCTGGTTGTTGATTATATTGGCCGTATGGATATGACTAATGCACCATCAAAGGAAGATTGGCAGATACTCAAATCGGCAGCGCAGAAGTTAAAGACACTTGCACAGGATTTGGGAATTATCGTTGTGATGATTGCACAGCTGAACGAAAGAGGAAAGCTGGCCCAGTCAAGTTATATGTCACATGAAGCTGATTTGTGGATTAACTTAACAAGAATCGAGGAAGATAATCTGAATAAGTTTTATCCGTTCAATATGTTACTTCAGTTGAAAAAGGCGCGTAACGCAAGCACTAATAAGCCTTTGTTCTTTTTCTTTGATGGCGATACGTTGAGTTTTACGGATAAAAAGGAGCGTGCTGAAAAGTGGAACAAAGAAGAACAGGAACGGAATCGGCAGAATTTTACAGCGCTTGGAAAAATGACTGCGTCATAACAGAACATCAGTTAGTACGTGAGGCTATTGTTAAAGATTATATAAGCGGATTGATTCCAAAAGTTATTGCTCAATGGAAAATAAAAATTATAAATCAAGCTATAACATTGAGATATAAGGAGCAGTGGTAACTATGAAAAAGTATGAGTTGACAGCAGAGTTTATAGAAAAATGGGGCAAGAAATTATTTAGGATTAAGGCTTTAATTAGCTTTGGAAGTGTTGAAGCTGGTGAACTTGGTGGATATGTGGAAAAAGAAGATAACTTAGCGCAAGATGGCAACGCTTGGGTGTACGGCGACGCTTGGGTGTACGGCGACGCTGAGGTGTACGGCGACGCTAGGGTGTACGGCGACGCTAGGGTGTACGGCAACGCTTGGGTGTACGGCGACGCTAGGGTGTACGGCGACGCTAGGGTGTGCGGCAACGCTAGGGTGTACGGCGACGCTAGGGTGTGCGGCAACGCTAGGGTGTACGGCGACGCTAGGGTGTACGGCGACGCTAGGGTGTGCGGCGACGCTAGGGTGTACGGCGACGCTGACTGTTTATTGATCGGTCGCATTGGTAGTAGATTTAGTTTTACGACATTTTTCAAAAATAAAGACAAAGGTATAACAGTGTCTTGTGGTTGTTTCTTAGGGACTATTGCCGAATTTAGAGCTAAGGTTACCGATACACATGGAAATAATAAGCACGCAAAAATGTATAACCTTGCTGCAGATATGGCAGAACTACAGATTTTAGGCGAAGAATATTTTGACAAGCTGAACACTAATAAGTCAGAACCGTTTTGAGGTGAGATTATGAATTGCGACATATGCCATAAGAATACAACGGCGGGTAGTCACGTAAAAAGAAGTCGATATTTTGAGGTGCATATTTGCCCGAGCTGCTTGATGTGGTCCGATGATACACGGGCCGTGAAGGCACGGGAGACAATTTAAAACTTCAAGAATTTGAGATCTTTGGAAGATATTAGTATAAGTCATGAAGGGACTGAAGCACAATGACTAAGCGTGAAACAGTATACACATTATTATTTATCTTTGCTGCAGGTTTCCTATGGCAGCTCGGTTGTGCTTTAGCTGAGGTTTTTGTAGAGTGGCAGATCTGGCGATAAGTTAAAACGGCCGCGCATACTAACTATATACAAGCATAAAGGGAAGTATACCCCTGCGGAGGTGATTAGCCCGTAGGGGGCGGCCTTTTAAATATAAGGAGTTGGAAATAGTGAAACCAATAAATATAAAAATTATGATGGCGTTAATCGAAAAAGAACCAGGCGATCAGTATGTACCGGTATTGAAACCAGTACTTATGCAGATACTGACGGAACTCAAACATCTGCGTCGGAAAAATAGTCAGCTCGGCGGTAAAAATGCCCGGTTAAGGCGAGAGAAGAAAGCTCTAGAAATTATGTTATCGGCGGTAGTAATAAATGACGACGTGGAATGAACTGCCGGCACACCTTGTAAGTAAAATTCGTTCTGATAGCGTAACGGCGCCGGCGAATTTACCTGGGGCTGTACCTGTGCTGAAATATGGTAATGCAATAACTGAGGTTGACGGGATTCGCTTTGATAGTAGGAAAGAAGCAAAATACTATGAGGACTTACTTTGGCAGCAGCGTACCGGTGCAGTAAAAAGCATTGAATTACAGCCTGAATTTGTTTTACAGCCTGGTTATGAGGTTGCAGGTAAAAAGATAAGGCCGATTATTTATCGAGCTGATTTCAAGGTAACAGAAGCTAATGGGCATATATATTACGTCGACACGAAAGGGATGCGGACGCAGGTGTATCTGATCAAAAAGAAGATGCTGCTATATCGTTACCCTGATATTGATTTTAGAGAAGTTTAAGGTGGTGGAGTAGTGGAGAAAATTAGAAGTCTTGTAGGCATGGTATCAAAAAAGAAGTTTTTTTCGGCCTGCAAATGTTATGAAAATAATAAATATGGTGTTGATTATGTCAAACCACAACTTTGCATAGATGAAGAAAGTCATCTCATATTTTGTGACCGATGCGGTGCAGTTATAGATCCGTTTGCAGCAATGCTCATGGTCGCAATTTTTGAAAAACGGCAAAACCGTGAATGGGGTAGATACATGGAAAGTGCTAGACGGTTTTGGAAAATAGCCCACAGCTATAAACCATACAGAGTAGCACTTAAAGAAATGGAAAAGAATATGGGTCGGGGTAATAATGCTATGTTGCCCTGCTGCCCAAAATGTAACAGAGCATTTGATCCTGCTGATATCAAAGCGTATGTGAATAAAAAATATGTATGCGATTAGGACGGTGCTGTTAATGGTTAATGTCAAAAATCGACATAAAGGAGCGTAAATAGATTATGAGATTAGTAGATAAAGAAGCGGCAAAAGCTGAATTGTTACGAGTAATGGGAGATGTACAAGCCTATGGTGCTTACTTTGAAGGCATTAGAGATGCATATCAAAGTGCCGCAGATAGACTTGATACACTGCCAGTAGTAGAAGAACGCAAGCATGGTCATTGGATAGATATAGATTTTGATACCAGCATATGTAGTATGTGCAAAAATCCACAAGAAATTGAAACAACATACTGCCCGAACTGCGGCGCAAAAATGGAAGGTGAATAATATGGAATTGATAGATAAAAATGCTTTGGTGAAATATTTAGAGGGAATGGGAAATGAAATATATGCAGGCAATGATGAATATTTTCTAGGACAGAAAACAGGTTTAGCGAAAGCCGTTAGCGTTATACTGACCTTTCCTACTGTAGAAGAACGCCAACACGGTTATTGGAAAAATGGCTGCTGTACCGTATGCGGTGAATCTGCTGCAACCGATGGACACTTTGACTTTATACCCGAGGAAGAACAGAAATATTGCTGGAATTGCGGGGCTATTATGGACGGCCAAGCTATATGTGATGATTAAGGAGTGAAGATATGAATTATCCTGATCTAATAAAATGGATATTTGAATTTGTATATGAACATTGGATATTAACGTTTTTGTTTATATTAGTTTCAAAGGGTTTGGGTTTAAAAATAAATCAATTGAACAAGGTGAGTGATACAAATGTTATTAACAATAGAGAGCAAGTTTAATATAGGTGATAATGTACATGGGCCTAAGGGAGAACGTAAAGTACTTGGTGTTAAACTAGATTCTAAAGGCATCTTATATTTGCTTGAAAGTGCAGACGGTACGAGAGAATGGGTGCAAGAATATTGGGTTGTTGTGGGCGAACAAGAGCATAAAGACGGAGAGTTTGAGGAGGCTATTTTGAACCAACTCGTAGAAGACAGCATAAATCCTTTTGGAGCATTATTTAGGCGATTAAAAAAGAAGAGCTAGAAGGAGACTGATATGCTAATAGAACTGTTACGAAAGCATACAGAGTGGTATTTTTTGAATAGGAAATATATTCAGAAAGCTGTTGATGATGAAAGAGAGCAGCGGACTGCAAAGAAAGGGCATACTGGGGGTGGCGGTCATGCTTTTATCAGTAATCCAACAGAAACATCTGCACTAAAGAATATTGAACCGATCAAGATGATTTCGTGGGGACAAGGCCCTTATCAAACTATAGTAATAAATCCTGAAGCATGGCTTGAAGTAATAGCTGAGACGTATAAGGTTCATGAGAAACAAGCAACAGGAGATACTATGTTCCAGCGTTATGAATATAATAAGTCGCCAGGAGTAATTGCTGGACTAAAAGGGATGAATAGAGATACTTACTACGAGCGTCGCGAAGAGTTTTTAAACGATGCTGTCGTTTTAGCACTCGAAAAAAAATTATTGAGAATAAAAAATGTATCCGACAAATTACCTGTTCTGATGAGTTAAAATAGTATTGTAAGTAAGTAGGCTTACAACAAGCTTGGGTTTGAGAGTAGTGTAATCTTCAATGGTACTCAAACGCGGCTTGCAGCAGTCGCACTGATAGTGTATAAAATGTCGCAAGGAAACCCAGTAACGGGATGCTTGCAAAGGTGAAACGTTCAAGCTTAGCGTTTGAACACTGCCCTGCCGTTGGGGTAATACAGCGGCTTATTTAATTGAGGTACGAACATGTTAAAGCGAACGCTAATGTTTTTAGTAGCCCTAACATTGATAGAGGGATATTGGCAGGCTGTAGAAAGAGCTATAGACGGCTATGTAACAACACGACCAGTTGATTTTGTTATAGGAGTAACATGGGCAGCAAGCGTGGTGTGGTGTAGTAAATAACTACTTAAACTACATGAATAACATCCGGGTAAAAATGCAACAAAACACGCTAAAGTATATCAATTATTAGCGTGCAGATTAAAATAATGGACAGGTCAAGTCCAGGGTTATATAACTTAATACACAGCACTTAACTTCGGTTAGGTGCTTTTTTATTTGCAAAGGTGGTGAGTATATGACAAAAGAAAGAACATTAACAGAGAAAGAAGAAAGATTTTGTCTTTCTTTTGCCAAAACAGCGAATGCAACTGCAGCAGCTATAGAAGCTGGATATAGCAAGAATTCTGCAGGAGTAACAGCGTCAAGAAAGCTAAGAAAGGCTAATATTAAAGCTCGACTGAAAGAACTTGCCGCAAGGAAAGACAAGAAAAACATAATGGATATAAATCAGCGACAGGAATTACTAACAAAGATCGCCACAGAAGAACCTGATCCAAATGCAAGGATAAGGGCAATAGATACTTTAAATAAAATGGATGGTCTATACATCCAAAAGCATGAGGTCGAAATAAAGAAAAGCCTTGCGGCAATTATTGAGGAAATAGATGATGCTTAGCCAACAAGACGCCGAATTTTTGAAAAAGAAAATCCCACAATGGCGAAAAGATCCTGCTCGTTTTGTAAAAGAAGTATGGAGAGTTGAGCCAACAGATCAACAAAAGGAATTTCTGCAGGCAATAGCTAAGCCGGGAGCTAAGGTTAGTGTTAAGTCTGGACATGGTACAGGAAAGACTACTTGTTTTGCTTGGATTATTCCTTGGTTTTTAACGTGCTTCGCAAAAGCTAAGATTCCTGTTACAGCTCCCACAAGTGCACAACTTAAAGATGCTTTATGGGCAGAGCTAAAAATGTGGTGGAATGCTATGCCAGTGCAACTGCATGATTTATTTGAATGGACTAATGACCATTTTACTTGTGAGACCGGGAGCTTTGCTATGGCAAGAACAGCAAGCAAGGACAGACCAGAGGCATTGCAAGGCATACACGCTGATAATATTTTGTTTTTGGTAGACGAGGCGTCGGGCGTGTTTGAAGAGGTCTTTGTAACAGCAGGAAGTGCTTTGTCGGCAGAAAATGCAAGAGTAGCAATGGCGAGTAATCCTACAAGAGTAACTGGTTATTTTTACAATAGCCACAATATAAACCGCCACTTTTGGGAAAAACTTACATTTAATGGCGAAGAAAGTCCAAGGGTTTCAAAACAGTATATAGAAAGTATTGCAAATGAATATGGACGAGACAGTGATGTATATCGAGTTCGTGTTCTTGGTGAATTTCCTAATGCAAGTGATTTACAATTTATTAGCTTAAAAATTGTTGAAGAAGCTAAGAACAGAAATATTAGGAAAGAACAGTTTAACTTTGCGCCTACTATTATTGGGTGCGATCCAGCATGGACTGGACCTGATGAGTTGGTAATTTACTTGAGGCAAGGCCTCTATAGTAAACGATTATATACTTGTTTAAAGAATGATAACGATATTGTTACAGCAGGTATTATTGCTAGATTTGAGGACGAATATAATGCTGATGCTGTATTCATAGACCAAGGATATGGAACAGGTATATGGAGTGCGGGCGAAACAATGGGCAGATCTTGGAATCTTATTGCATTTGGTGGAAAATCTTCTGATTTGGGTTATGCTAATAAACGGGCTGAGATGTGGGGAAATATGAAAGAGTGGTTAATTAATGGTGGTGTAATTGAGGATGATGAAATTTTAACTAATGATTTGATAGGCCCTGAAGCTGGTGTTAATTTAAAAGGACAAATACAGCTTGAATCTAAGGATGATATGAAGAAAAGAGGTCAACCATCTCCTAATAGAGCGGATGCATTGGCCTTAACTTTTGCCTACCCTGTAATTAAAAAAGAATGTTATTTGGGTAATAATAGGCAGCAGTCGTATGATCCGTTTGCCGGTATGTGAAGGGAGGTGAGACTATGCATAAGATTATGATGCAGTTACACGGTGGCGGCGGTGGAGGTGGCAGTGTTGAGCCTATAAAACAAAGCGCACCTGGCAGTACAGCAGCGGCCACTATTGATAGTGCGACAGAGGGAGAGAGACAAAGCCTGCTTGAAAAACTCTCTAAAGCTCGTGGCAGAAGCTATACCAATAAGACTGGTGGGCAGCTTACCTCTGATAGTGTCAAGAAAATGTTGTTGGGAGAATGATTATGGATATCAAAGATATGCTGCGTGACAGCGATAAATTAACACGAAAACAACATACTATCTCCCAGCTTTATACATTGCGCAGCCAATATGAGCCAACGTGGAGGATGCTAAGCCGCTATATAAATCCGACAAGGGGCAGGTTTGAAGAAGATATCCAAAGCACAGAAGGGCATAGACGTGACGAATACCTTATAGACCCACATCCCCAAAAAGCAGTTGGTAAATGTGCAGCTGGTATCCACAGCGGGTTGACATCGCCGTCAAGGCCTTGGTTTGAACTTGGTCTGCAAGATGAAGAAAAAGCTAATTACCACGCTGTAAGGATGTGGTTAGATGATTGCCAGGAGATTATGAGCAGCATTTATTCTAAGAGTAATGCTTATAATATGCTGCAGCAGATTGAGGCTGAAATGGCTCAATTTGGTACAGGGGCTTCTCTGATGCTGGAAGACTACAATTATGGCATATGGATGCGGCCGTACACCTGCGGTGAATATGCTGGTGGTGTAGATGCAAGGGGGAGAGTTTATACGTTCGCTAGACGCTTCAGGTTAAGCGCAGAACAAATCGTTAAAGAATATGGTATTGATAACGTATCGGAAAGCGTGAAATCTGCTTATAATAACGGAAATATCACAACATACTTTGATATTGAAATGCTTATAGAGCGTAATGATGATTATGATCCTAACAAATTGGCTTTAGGCAATTTCCCCTGGCGCTCATATCACTATGAAAAAGGTGCTAATGACAAATTCTTGAAGATATCAGGGTTTAGGGAATGCCCGTTCCTCATGCCGCGCTGGACCTTGATTGCAAATGGTGTATATGGCTCTGGACCTGGACATAACGCTTTGGGCGATTGTATGCAGTTGCAGAAGATTGAGAAGAATAAACTTAGGGCTATTGATAATGCTGCAGATCCGGCGATGGCATTTCCTGCTTCAATGAAGAAGCTTGACAGAATGCCAGGAGGACTAAATTTTTATCCTGATGGAACTGTACAGCAGGCTTATCCACTTGTAGACCCAAGAGCAAAGGCCTATGAAGGCATAGGAGCATTGTCTGAGGAGAAACGGCGGTCGATAGCTGAAACGTTCTATAATGATTTGTTTATGATGATTACATCTCAGGACGGACCTCAAATGACTGCGCGTGAGATTGCAGAGCGGCATGAAGAAAAGCTCCTGATGTTGTCCCCGGTACTTGAGCAAATGCACAATGAGGTTTTAGAACCTATGACGCTTCGCACTTTTGATATTTGTTTGAGACATGGGTTGTTTCCGCCTATGCCGGAGGAAATTGACAAAAGCGAATTAAAAGTATCCTTCATTTCTATCTTGGCTCAAGCCCAGAAAATGGTTGAAATACCTGCTATTGAGCGTACGGTTGGATTTGTTGGTAATCTTGCTGCTGCTCAGCCTGAAGTGCTTGATATCATCAATCTTGATGAAGCTGTACGAGGTTTCGCAGAATCTACTGGCGTCAAAGAAAAGATAGTGCGTGATGAAAACGAAGTAGCTGAACTTCGCAAACAACGTGCTCAGGCACAGCAGGAACAAATGCAAGCTGAACAGATGGCTGCTGCTGCGCCTGCTGTTAGGGATTATGCTGATGCGGCTAGGTTGATGAGTGAAACCCCTGCTAATGGTGGCAATGCATTAGATCAATTGCTGGGAGGCGGGATTTAATGAAAAATAAAAAAATGAATATGCTTGCACAACAAGCGCTGGACGACTTGGACGTTATTATGCGGACTGAGAACGGACGGCGTTTTATTTATGCCATTTTGGAAAGCACAGAGGTCGAAACAGCGGTTTTTTCAGCTGAGCCATACTTCAATGCTTTCTTATCAGGTAAACGTGCTGTAGGCGTTGATTTGTTAAAGAATATCCGGATGCTGAACGATGGGCATTCTTTAGAGATGCTGATGCGTAATGAAGCAGAGAGCGCTAGACACCCTCCTGATTTAGAAGATGATGACCTTTTTAAAGTAGATAACGACATAGCGGAGGTAAGACATGGATAAGTTTACACAAATGTTTTTTGAAGCAGATGGTGCTGGTGGAGGCGGTGAACCTGCTCCTTCCGGTGACCCGTTTGTAACAGAACCTGCTCCTGAAGGTGAGCCGAGTGGAGAGCCAACGCCTACAGGTGACGGTGATCCTGTAACTACACCTAAAAATGTATTTGATGATCCTGTGCAAGAGCCTGTTGTTCCTGACAAATATGAGTTCAACCTACAGGAAGGGCTGGAACTTTCGCCTGAACTGGAAGCTGATTTTACAGCGATTGCTAAAGACGCAAAGCTTACTCAGGAGCAGGCTACTAAGCTGATTGATTTGCATAGCAAAGTAGTTTTAGACGTTATGCATAAGCAGGAGGAAATTGTAGACGGTTGGACTGCTGAATGCCAAAAGCAGGGGCTTATTTCTCGTGAGAACATTGCTGCTGCTAAATTAGCTGTTAATACTTTTGGCGGTGGTGAGGCTATGCAGGTACTTGTAAATACAGGTGTGGCCAATCATCCGGCAATACAAAAAATGTTGCAAAATATTGGAGGCTTGCTTATGGAAGACCAACCGCCTGATGGGCAAGCACCTAAATCTAAGGAACTGGACGACGCCGAGTTGTTTTTCCCCGGCGGCGGGTTCAAATAAAAATATTAAGGAGTGGTAAATAATGCCAGATTTGACAGGTTTCGCAACCCTTCAAGACTTTGCGTCTCGTCAAGGGTTCGACAAAAAGTATCAAAGAATTATTGAACTGCAAACCAAAACAAATAAGATTTTAAAAATTATGCCGTTCAAAATGTGTAACTCTAAGGACTATGAGGAAGCTACATTGCGTTATTCTCTGCCGGAAGTAGCGTGGAGAATGATTAACCGCGGGACTAAGCCGAGCAAGTCTAAAACTAAGCAAGTATCTTTTACTTGCGGTGAGATGGAAGCGCTGGCTGAAATCGACGAAAAGCTTGCACGAAAGAATAATATGCAGGCTTCTTGGATGATGAGTGAGAATGCTGCTTTTCTTGAAGCAATGAACCAAGAAATGGCGACTACGCTTTTCTATGGCGATGAGAAAATCAATCCTGCAGGATTCACTGGTTTAGGCGCTTATTTTTACAGTAAGACTAATCAGGAAGATATTTGGGCAGACCAAATCATTGATTGTGGTGGCAAGGGTGATAACCTGACTTCTGTATGGTTTGTAGGCTTTGGAGAGCAGCAGGTATACGGCTTGTTCCCAGAAGGCGACACTGCAGGCTTTACTCATGAATATTTGGGTAAACAAAAAGTAACAAATGATAAAGGTGAGGTATTCTTTGCTCATACCAATAAATATAATTGGTCCATGGGCCTTGCGGTTAAAGATCCTCGTTATGTTGTGCGTTTGGCCAATGTTGATTTAAAAGATCCTGCTACTACTACAATCTTCGACAAATTGATCGAGGGTTATTATCAGATTGAAAACCCTGATAATGTCAATTTGCAGATCTTCTGCAATAAGCAGTTTGAGGCTTTTATGGCTAAGGCTGCACGTAATGACAAAAATACTATGCTGTCTATTGATACAGTTGAAGGAAAACCTGTTGTTAATTTCTGGGGCGTTCCGTTCCAGCGTTGCGCAGCTATTCTGAATACTGAATCTCAGCTTGTTTAAAAAGGAGGAATATAAAATGGCACGTATTGATGCTCAATTATTGCTGTCTGAGAATCAGGCCGTTACCGGCGCAAGCGCAAACAGCAATGTTATTGATTTAGGAAGTACAGGCGGGTTTATGCATCCGCTGTACTTTGACGTAAAACTGACCACACCAATGACTTCCGGCAAGATTACTAAGGTTAAAGTACAATCTTCTGCAACTGAGGGATTTGATAGTCCTGCTGATGAGGTTGAGGTAAGTGTACCTGATTCTCTGATTCAAACAAGGGCTTGTACTGTGGCACAATTCTTTTCTCCAATCAAATATGGTAATCGTTATATTAGATTGGTTTACACCGCTAGTGAGGCTGTGGGCGGTAAGGTCTTTGCTTATATGACTGACGGCATCCAGGTAACTTTATAATGGCTACTTACAAAGTAAAGCGTAATTGTTTTACTTTGGGTCGTATGTATAGGCGTGATGATATTGTAACGCTTGCAGATAATATTAAGGTTCCTGAACATTTTGTGAAACTTAATAGACAAGCAGCAGTATCTTCCGGTAATGACGATCCGCGTTATCTCCAATATGAAGCAATGAACTTTAATGATTTAAAAGAATTGGCCAAAGAACAGGGAATAAAAACAAGTCAGAAATCCAGGGAAGCTATTATTAATGAATTAGTGGCACTGGCGCAAGATTAAATCAGCCGGGGGCATATGTCCCCGGCTTTCTTTATAACAGAGGTGAAATTATGGATAAGGTTGAGATTTGTAATATTGCACTTAATCATATAGGCGTAGCTACAATAGAACGACTTGACGAAGCCAGCGAGCCGGCACGAGTATGCCGTCGCTGCTATGACTATGTTAGACAGGCCGTGTTAAGGAAATTCCCTTGGACATTTGCTACAAGAAGTGTACAGTTAGCTGCTATTCAAGATGTGCCTCCTAACTGGAAGTATGCATATCGTTATCCTGCTGATGCAGTATGCCTGAGAATGATGTATAACGAGCATTTTTGTGGCTTGCCGAGGGATAACCAATATAAAATCGTTTCGGATAAACAGGGGAAAGCTATTTATACTAATATCGGCAATGCCTGGATTGAATACACTGTAGATGTTACCGACGCAGATTTATATGATGCTCAATTTGTAGAGGCATTTGGATGGAAGCTCGCTGCAGAAATTGCTTATGCGTTGACTGGCAAACTGGATTTAACGCAGATGTGTATCCAGGCTTATAACGCTTATTTTGCAGAAGCCAGCTTTACTGACGCTGATGAAGAACATTTGCTGGATCCGCACATTGACAGATTAGCGGCAGCAAGATTTACGGGGGCATAATTATGGCACTCTATCAATTAAAATCAAGTTTTGCCGGCGGTGAATTGTCGCCGTCTATGTATGGACGTACTGATATTGCTAAATATGACAGCGGAGCTGCTGTTTTAAGAAATTTTTTCGTTCTGCGTTATGGTGGCGCTGCTAATAGACCAGGCTTTAAGTTCATCGCGCAGACTTATAATAATAAAAAGGCTGTGCTAATACCATTTATGTACAGCACAGATCAAAATTATATTGTTGAAATTACTGCTGGCAGATGCCAGTTTTATACGGATGATGGCATTGTTGTTAAAGAAGATGGCTCACCATATAGCATAGAAAACTTTTTTGCTGATAAAGATTTAGAAGATGCTGCAAAAATAAAATATACACAGAGTGCTGACGTGCTTTTCATTGTTCATCCGGCACATGCGCCGATGACACTTACAAGATATGGCAATTTAGATTGGCGCTTTGAGGCAATGGATATTACAGGCGGACCGTTTGATGCTTCAAAGTATAGTGAAGCAAGTGTAAGTATAAAAACACAATCGTGGACGGTCCCTGGATCGTATGTAGCAGATATACCATCTAACGCTAAAAATATAAGTCTAGAAATTGCAGGAGCAGGTGGTGGCGGTGGAGGTGGCGGAGGTATGTTTGCCTCTAAAACTGGAGCCAATGGTGGCAGAGGAGAACTTATTGTTACTACAATGAAGGTAAGTGGCGTTAGTTCGCTAAAAATTAAGGTTGGTCGAGGCGGATCAGGTGGATTAGTAGGGAAAAACACCGATAATTCAAAAGACGTTTCTAGTGTCTTTGGTGGAGACGGAGAAGCTTCTAGTGTAGAAAATGTTTTGGCAAGAGGTGGTACCGGTGGTGGATGTGCTTATTATTATTTAGATAGTGAAGGTTACGGACATCAAAGAAATGGAACTGCTGCAACATCTTATGGGAATGGTGGACTAGGGGGAGTTGGTGCATCAAGAAACAATAATGGTTCAGCTGGAGATAATGGATGGGTAAAAATATCTTATGGATTATCGCTTGGCGATAATACGACAGTTAATGCATCGAGCACAGATGGAAATATAACCCTGACTGCTTCTGATGATATTTTTGCAAAAAGTGACGAAGGAAGTCTTTTTGCTCTAACTCACTTTTTAGAAACAGATTATAAAAAAGGGACACCAAGCAGTACAGGCGGAAATTTGCAGGTTAGTGTATTACCGAAATCCAATGTCTATGTAGAAAGTTTTGGTTTTTGGGATGGTAATTTTAGTTTGGAAAAATATGATCCTGTTTCTTTACAATGGGTAAATGTAAGAACACAGAGTGGGAACAGAAGCCAGAATTATAGTTTGACCGAGGAGAACACGTCTGAAAGTATTGCCAGTTACAGAGTTACTTCTACTGAATTTAATACAGGCGTTTGGAGCGGTGAAAATGAGAAGCAGAGAGGCTATATAACCATTCAAAGCATCGGGGGAGATTATACGGGCCATGTATTGATCACCGAATACGTTAGTCCTACAGTAGTGAAAGGGACTGTAAAAAAACAGTTAGCTTCTACAGATGAAACCCGTGATTTTGCTTTTGCTGCTTGGAATGGTGAAAAAGGGTATCCTTCTGCAACAGGGTTTTATGAAGACAGGTTAGTCTTTGCGGGAAGTAAAGGATTTCCGCAGACATTCTGGACAAGCAAAACAGGAGACTATTATAACTTTGGAACAAGCATACCATCTGCCGATGATGATGGAATTACGGCTACTTTAAACGGTGGACAAATGAATGGCATTAAGGCAATTATAGCTTTTGGTGAAATGCTGCTATTAACAGCCGGCGGAGAATTTAAAGTAAGCGGCGGCGGCAAAGCCATTACAGGAAGCAATGTTTTAAGCCAACCACAGGAATATAGGGGAGTGTCAGATGTTAATCCTGTCACTATCGGCAGCAGGATTATTTATGTGCAGCACCAAGGCAATATCATACGTGACCTTGCTTACAGCTATGATGTTGATAAATATACCGGTGATGATTTAAATTTATTGGCTTCACACTTGTTTGAAGGGCATAAAATAATATCTATGACCTATCAGCAGATACCTAACAGTATTGTTTGGTGTGTGCGTGATGATGGTTTGCTGTTAGGGCTTACCTACATAAAGGAACAGGATATCTACGCATGGCACCAACATACCACGGCAGGCGGGAAGTTTGTTAGTGTATGTAATATTGGAGGAGCAACAGAAGATAAGTTATATGCAGTAATTGAGCGTGGCGGGCAGTATTATGTGGAAATAATGGAAAGCCGTGATAAAAGTACTAATGTAGAGGATCAGTTTTTCGTCGATAGTGGGATAACCTATGAAGGAGAGCCGACCGATGAAATATCAGGTCTTGAGCATTTAGAAGGTTATACTGTGGCTATATTGGCAGATGGAAATGTACTTCCTCAGCAAACTGTAGAAAACGGCAAGGTTCTTCTTGGAAATAAATATAAGAAGGTTCATGTAGGGCTGCCTATAGATGCGGAAATAAAAACACTGCCTATAGATTTTACAGCTCAAGATGGCACATATTTAAGTCGGAAGAAACGAATTGCTACAGTTACATTATTACTTAAAGATAGCCGTGGTGGATTGTTTGGAATGAAGGAGAATGAATTAGATGAATTTAAATGGCGCAGTAATGAAGCCTATGGGGAACCAATTAGTTTGCAAACAGGTAAGTTTAAAGTAACGATCAAGTCTGCTACTTATGATGAAACGCAGCAGATAACAATTAAACAACCTGATCCGCTGCCGATGACTGTATTATCTTTGATTCCGGAAATAGAAGGGTAAGGTGTATTATGGCAAAGTATGAATTTGTAAAGCCCACAAGGGCAGACGCTGAGTATATAGCGGCTAATCTTAAACCAGATAATTACAGTGAGCTATATTGTGCTATTGGTCCTAACGCTCTTAATGATATTTTAGATGGATTGAAGCACAGTGATGAAATCGGCTGCCTGCATATCAACGGCGTACCCGCTGCTGTATATGGAGTGAGAAAAGCTTCGATAATGAGCGACGAGGGTCGCGTATGGCTGCTTATGACGAAGGAAACGGAGAACCATAAGGTATTTGTCGGAAGGCAGACTAAAAAGGCTGTAAGAGGGCTTTTAAAGAGATACGACAGGTTATATAACTGGGTCAATGTTGGAAATGATAATATAATGCGTTGGCTTAAATGGCTTGGCGCAGAAATACATGAACCAGCGCCGCATGGAGTTTATAATCTGCCGCATCACTTTTTTGAGTTTAGAAAGGATGATGAATAATGGGCGTAGCGGCAACAATAGGCGCCACTCTTTTGGGTGGCTTTATTTCAGGCAGAGCGCAGCAGCAGCAATATAACGCTGCCGCTCAACAGGCAGAGGTAAATGCTCAGATAGCGAATCAGAACGCAGATAAACTGCAGGCGCAGGCTGAAGAACAGTCTAAGTCAAATACTATCAACGAAGAAAACAAACGCCGTCGTATGAACGCTATGTTAAGCCAGCAGAGGGCTAACATAGGAGCTTCTGGTATAACAGCTTCAGGCAGTGCGGCAAACGCTTTAGCTGATAGTGCGTATAATATGGAAACGGAGCTTGCTATCGAACGCTATAATTCAAGGCAAGGCGTTGAGAATATTTTTCAGCAGTCTACTGACCTTGTTAATCAACGTGATATCTATAATCAAAATGCACGCAATTACCGCAAAGCCGGTAAGCGTGCACTTATGAATAATATGCTTATGAGTGGGTTATCACTTGCAGGTAGTTTATACAGTCCTAAGAGCGTAGGAAAGCAAGCTGCTTCCTCGTATGGAAAAGGAAGTGACGGGTATGGATGGGGTAATAGTGGTAATATATCTTTAGGCGGTTATGATTCTAGTAAGTGGAAAACTACTTATGGTACAAGCACAGGTTATAACTGGATTTAAGGAAAGAGTACCAAGAGAGTGGTAAGAGAGTGTTGCATTAGTACGAAATGTATTATATAATAAACAAAAAGAGATAGCTTGATATTGGCGTGTCAGCTCTCTCCTGAATAAGTTAAAACTTGAAAAGAGATAGTTTAACGTGTGGTAGCGTTAGCTCATCTCGTAACAAGAATGTGATTGAAAACGAGCCCGCGACCTTACGTTGGGCTTATTTTCTTGCTATTTTACGGCAAGAATAATGGTAGCCACGAGAATACCAAACGCTATCATTAGGGATAATGCTTGATATATGCTCATAGGATCACCACCAATCAGTTACGGACTGATAAGCCAACATAGTTAAACTATCTCGGACAACATTATAACACACCTTTAAGCGCTTAACAATTTGTTAAAGCGCTTTTTCTATACCCAAAAGGAGGCTAGAATATGGCAATCGACATTTTTCAAGTAGGTGCGCAGTTAGGAGCGCCGGCAAGTAAAGTATCTAATGTCCGCTATGATAACAGTGGACAGCAGGCTGTTGCAAGAGAATCATCTCAGACCGGTAGAATTATTCAGGCCGGTGTTGAGCAGGTAAGAGAGCAGATCATAAGAACCGACGTTCTGCAGGCTAATAATGAGTATGTAAAACGTACTAACGATCTAAGAATGCAGTTGATGCAGAAAAAAGAAAAAGGTGCTCTTGATATTGTCGGTGAGTATGAAGCTGGTGAAAGAAAGATACGCAGCGAACTTATGGCTCAAAGTCCTCAAAGCGTAAAGTACGGCAAAGGTGCTATGTTATTTGATTACAGCACCCAGCAAACTGATAATGCTAATCGCAGGGTTTTGGGGCAATACAGAGCGCAACAGTTTGAAGCCTGGCAGAATACTACTTTTGCTAATTCTATAAATAGTTCTGTTCAAAAGGCTGTTTTATCTCCTAATGACCCTGCAGTTATAGCCGATGTACAAAAAGAAATTGATTACGCCATAAATTCCAGATATGGAACATATGGAAGAGAAAGGCTTGATTTAGAGTATAGAAAATGGACTGGTGTATTAGGTCAGGCGTTGATAGACAGAAGTTATGCTAATGGCGATATAAATACGGCCGAAGCTTATGTTGAAAAATATGGTCCTTATATGGATCCGGGCGTAACGAGTGCCTATGCTAAAAATGTTTATGCTCGTAAACAAGAAGAACGGCAGTTTAACATGGGACAGAACCTTTATGCTACTTTTGGTGAGGATGAAGGCGCTGCACGTGATTATATCTTTGGCGATAATTTTTCTAATGAAATAGATACAAATGCAATTTTAAAAGCAGCCAATGGTGATATAGGTAAGAATTTTGGTGAAAATCAGTGTACTGTAGGCGTTAATCACTGGTTGAAAGCAGGCGGGGCTAAAGAAGGCAATACGTGGGCACCAACCAATATGGAAGATGCAAAGAAAAATGGAGTGTTTTTTACCCAACGGAATCAGCTTCGAAATGGTGACATTGTTTATTGGGACTGGGAAGGTAATGATGACAGTGATCATGTTGGTATTTATGAAAAATCTACAGGGAAAGTTATTCAAGCTGGTTCGCACGGAACAGCGAAACTTGATTTAGATCATTATAAAGTTTTAGGGTTTGCTCATCCTATAAGTGCTGCTCCTACATTAGAAGATAAGCAGAAGGCCTGGAACAATTATGTGCAACAGGTAAATATTAATAAATCCATTAAAGCTAATCAGCAAAATATGATAATAAAAAATATAGAACAAAGATTATGGGACAATTTTAAAACAGGTATTATTGATTCGCAGGATATGAGAAATATGGTTTTTAGTGCTTCTGGTGGAGATGCAGATGTAGAACGGACGCTATTAAAATTCGGTGATGATTTAATAGGCATTCAGACAAAAGCTGCCGCTGCGGTATCTAATAGTGGCATTTATAAATCAATCAAGGATGCAATTACGAATAGCACTGTAACACCAGCCGAAGCAGTATCATTAATCAACCAAAATGCAACAGTCTTGGGTGAAGCAGATAGAAGCAGGTTATTGGCTTTTGCTAGAAATCAAGATCCAAGAAATAAGGATGTTGATAAACGTTTAGCTATTATAATTGATGAAACTATTGATGATAAAGTGGAACGCGGAGATTTGCAGGCTTTTCTGGATAATGCATTGCAAGATATTACTGACCCTGATGCAAGATTTGCGACAGGGAACGAAGTTCTAAAAGAGGCGTTTAAAAATCGTGCTATTTATAAAAGCTTCAACAGTAAGCAACTTGAATGGGGCTCTTTAAAGAGTAGCCTTTCACCTAATCTTTCCCCTTATATAGATATTTATCAAAAACGTAACGGCAATAATATTGATTTGGGAAGTGCAAAAACATTTTTTGGAGCTATAAACCCTAATGATTTATATCAAGTATCGGCATTGAAAAAAGTTACAGAAGAAAATAGGCCTATGGATATTCAAGAACTCAATAAGCAAATTGCGGCTATGGCAGTTCGTGATGGTGTAGATGCAGCTCCGCATTTACTGGAGATGCCGCAGCAGAATGAAACCGCAGTACAGCAAAATGAAAGTGCTCCGTGGTTTAGTGATTGGGGAGCCAGTGAGCGTACTGGTTTGGCGGCAATGAATTTCAGTGATGCTATTGAATCTATCAAACAACGTCACTTAGCGGCATTAAGAGGAGAAATTAACGAGGAGTGGTAATATGGCAAGGTCTGTATTGTACGATGTAGCAGCGGCAGGAAAGTTTATACCAGACGATTTAAAGAATAAGGCATTACAAGGTGCTAATGCAAATAATATATCGCTTCAAATGGCAGCTCGTAATCCTGATTATTATTTACCTAAAAACTTTGATTATGACTGGAATAAATATGAGAAGATCGCACCGAGAACAGCAGAGGCGTTAAAAGACCCTGTGCTTATGAGCATTGCCGGTACTAAAGCTGCAGAATTTTGGGGCGAGCAAGAAAATAACTGGAAAAGTATTACAGCGCTGAAAAATGGTTTTAAGAATGTTGCTCGCAGCGGTTATGGTGCAGTTGCACTGCTTGCTGATTTGGGTGCAGATAAAAAAGATGTTGACTTGACAACGGAATCCAAGGTTTTTAGCGCAGATACAATAGGACGGCTTTTGTATGCTGTCGGTGGAGATAAGCTAAAAACTATTGGTACTGAAGCTAAACGCATTGGTGGCAGTGAAATATTTAAGCCGGAAGAAGTAAAGGCTGAAACTGCGGCAGGCCAGTTTTATTATGACTTACTGCAGAATGCACCACAATTAGCGGCACAGGTCGGCGTTGCAATCAGTACAGGCGGCTGGAGTGCTGCTGCTTTTATGGGCAGTCAGATTGCAGGCGGCCAATATTTAGATCTTACTGAAGCTGGGGTATCTAATGACAGAGCCAGAGCTGCGGCGTCTTTAAACGCTGTTGCACAGTCTGCTCTTGAAAAAGTGGGCTTGGGCAAAGTCATGGGAGCAGGAGCAAGAGCCGCTAAAATCGCAACTATGGGCGGTAAGGCCAAAGAAGTTTTTAAAACTGCATTGACAGAAGGCATTACTGAATGGATTCAGGAATACCCAGATGCTGCTGCTGAAATATGGGCTAAAAATGCGAATCTTTCCACTCAAGAGCAAATACTTAAATTTTATCAGGAGTTTGGAGAAGTCACTAAAAGAGGCGCTTATTCCGGTGCTATTGGTGCGGTGTTTGGTGGGCTTGGAGGTTCGGTAAGCATTGCCGTAGACCGTAATGCAAATAGAGTTATGCAGGAGCAGGCTGTACGTACTGCGGAAACGATGAAAAACAATAAGGACGTAGATATTACCGCCAGCAAACTAGTACTGAACCAAACGACAGAAGAAAAGGCTTATGTAGATGCTGAAACCCTTTTTACATATGCGCAGGCAAATCCTAACATGGATGTAAAAGATACCTTTGGTATAGAGGTTTCTGAACTGCAGGCGGCTGCTGTTCGTGGCGAGGATATTGAAATGCCAATGGGTACGTATTGTGCGGCAGAGGCTCAAAATCCTGGCTTTTTCCAGGCTGTAAGCAATAACGTAGCTTTTGAACAGGGCGGTTATACAGAAGAACGCGCCAGAAATAAAAAAGCTCTCCAAAGCGCTTATAAAAAAGCGTTGGAGAACGACGAGGAATTTAGAACTGCAGTTGATACTTTTAGAAATGAATTGACCGAAGCGGGACTAAATCAAAAGGAAACAGGTGACGTCCTGGCTATTTTAACCAGCCGTGCTATGATTGCTAATCCTGATGACCCTATGCAGTATTTCAGAGATAACCCTTTAAGCTTCAAACGAGTTGTCAGCACTCCTAATGGCCGGTATATGCAAACTAAAAGTGCTAACGAAAAATTGCTTGAGGATGAAAATAACTTTTCTGGTATCGTAGATGAATATAAAGCCGGTACGTTGAACGAAACGAAACCATATAAGGTAATGACTACGCCGCTTGCGATAAACCTTGCAGGCGGTAAAATTTTGCCTGTAACTATTGACGGTGGCAGGATCAACCATATTTTTGAAAAACACTTTGATGGTATGACACCGGACCTTTTGAAACAATTACCACGGGCATTTGCTGATCCTATAATGGTATTAGATTCTTATTCAGGGCGGAAGGTGGTAGTGCTGGATTTGAAAGATGCGCAAGGCTCTACTATCATTGTTCCACTTGATCTTGATGTAAGCCGTGACCGTTATAAAGTAAATGCCATTAACAGCGCTTATGGTAAAGGCGGTGCTAATGGCACAAATTATAATTGGTTTATTGAGCATAATATCAAAAAAGGCAGAGTTGCATATGTAAATAAAGAAAAAACCGCCAAGTGGTTACAGTCTGATAGCAGCGATTCCGCTATCAAAGGCAACAACCTTGGCAGTCTTCTTAATAATAGTATACCAGATGAAAATGCACTCCGCAAGAGACGAGAAGAAATGCAGGGATACTACCAGACCGCTTTTCACGGAAGTCCACATAAATTTGAAAAATTTGATTTGGGATCTGTTGGTACAGGAACAGGTATACAGGCCCATGGGTGGGGTTTGTATTTTGCTTTCAGCAAAAATACTGCTAAACGGTATAGGGATAGATTGAAAGGCAGCCGCGATACATATACTGGTGAAGGGTCTCTAGTTGAAGTTGAAATCCCTGAAAAAGATGTATTACTTGATGAAAATAAATCTATTGAAAAGCAACCGCCTAAAGTACGTGAGATTATTAAAGCTGAATTAGAAAGAATTGGTGGGAGTGCGCATAGCGGCAAAAGCTTTTATAAAGAATTAATGTTTGAGATGAAAAGGAGGGGGGCGGAAAATCCAGCCAGAGCAGCATCTGAACATTTAAATAAATTAGGGATAAAAGGCATTAAATATGTTGGAATGGTAGATGGAGAATCATATGTAATTTTTGACGATCAGGCAATAAAAATAATCAACAGTTATAATCAAAAAGTTAATAACGATAAGAAAGGCGCTATCACCTGGAACGAAGAAGGCAAAGCAATTATCAGCCTGTTTGAAGGTGCTGATATGAGTACTGTTATTCATGAAGCTGTAGGCCATTACTTTATTGAGAACCTCATGCGTGAAGGGGCACTCCCTAATGCTACAGAGCAGATGAAAAAAGACCGTCAGACTATGCTTGATTATGCAGGTGTAACTAAAGACTGGGATAGCTTGTCGCAGGAAGAAAAAACAGCAGCACATGAACACTGGGCAGAGGCCGCAGAAACTTATATGCTTGAAGGCAAGGCGCCCTCAAAAGAGCTGCAGCCGGTATTTAACAGGTTCAAAAAATGGCTGCTTGCTGTTTATAACGCCGTTTTTTCGGATAAGCGCAGTAAAAATGCTGTTCCAATCAACGATGAAGTAAGGCAGGTTTTTGACAGGATGCTGGCCAGTGAAGAGCAAATATCAGAAATGGAGCGTATTGACGGTTATTTTTCTGCTTTGCCAGATGTTGTATTAGATGCACTTTCAGAACCACGTAAGCAAATGCTGCGTAATTTTGCTGCTAAAGCTCACGATAAGGCAGTACAGTTATTAACAAAAGAAAGCCTTGTTAATTTCAATCAGGAGCGTAAAGACCGGATTCAAAAATATCGTGAAGATGTAGAGCCGCAGGTCAAAGAAGCGATTGCAAAACAGCCGTTATATATGGCTTCGGAGCAGATACTTGATATTGCATCTGATTTAAAAACAGCGAAGGGCGTAGCTAACAGATATTTAGAAGGTAATTTTGATGAAAGTAAAATGGCAACTTTTGATATGATAGCTGAAGCTAATGGTTTTACTTCCGGTGACGAGCTGGCTAAAACGATTATGTCAGAACCATCTTTTAATGGTGCGGTTAACAGACATATTGATGAAATGGTGCAAGACGCCTTCCCTGATATTTACAAAGAGAGAGGGCTTGCTGAAGAAGCTGCACGTGATGCTATGTATAATGACGAGAGCGGTCTTTTGATAAATACAGAAGCACAGCTTATTGAGGATAAAGCACAAGGTTTGTTGAAGGGTCAGCGTGATGCTGAAACTCTTAGAAAACTTGCTGTTGCACGCAGGCAAACGGCTAAAATCCAGGCACAGATGGACCTGCAGAATAGAGTAAAATTAAAGGAGGCTTTGAATACCCAAAAGTATATTACTGCCGAAAGAAACGCTGCGGCTAAAGCTGCTGTGGCATTGGAAAATGATGATTATTCTGCTGCGGTCCGATATAAAAACGTCCAGGCGTTTAATCATGCTTGTGTAGTTGAAAGCGTAAGACTGCGTAATCAGTATGCTAAGTGGCAGAATTATTTCAGGAAGCAGGCTAAAGCTAAAAGGGAAACGTGGGGTAATGAAAGAAACTTTATTCAAGCAGCAGCAATTATGGAAAGGTTCGGTTATAAGCGTAAAGATTATTCTGATTTTGAAAAGACAGAAACTTTATCAGACTATCTGAATGATATGGATGATCTTTATGACAATGTTGCAGTTGCTGATTGGATAATGGATGAGGATGTTAGCATTACAAATCCTCGTGAACGTATGACGGCAAGCCAGCTTGAAGATGTAGTAAATGCGCTTAAAAATATCAAAGCGATCGCTAAACAGGAAATGAGTATCAATGCTTTACAGAAAGGTGCTACCTATGCTGAATTTAAAGCTGAAGCACAGGAAACACTTAATAAGCTGAAAACTATCTGGAAACCGCAGGTTGGCGTTGCACAGCAGCCTACAGTAATGGAGAAGCTAAAAGCATCTTTGCGCAGTACGGACAATCTTTTTGAAATGATGGACGACTGGCAGTATGGATTTTTCAGCAAACATTTTGGCGCAGCTATTCGAGAAGCGGCCGATAATGAAACAAGAAAAATTTTAGAATATGAGGAAAAAACAGCGCAGGCTTACAGGGAATGGCTGCCGGATAAAGCTGCAGAAAAGGCGGCCGATTATCAGGAAAAATATGACGAGCTAGGTACTTCTGTAGATAAGCACGTTTTATTAAAAATGCTTATGAATTTAGGAAACGAGAGCAGTGCCAGAGTATTGTGCAGCACTAGACCGGTAGGTTTTGAAAGTTCTGCTTTGTGGGTAGATGGCGATATCGTGCAGACTAAAATCAATTTGCTTGATTTCTTAGGGCGTAATCTTACTGAAGCGGATATAAAATATGCACAGGCTAAGATAGACATTGCAGAGATGTACTGGTCTGAAATGGAAGCTCTTGAAACTCGTTGGACAGGGTTTAGTCCTAAAAAAGTAGAAGCGTCGCCTGTAGAGCTGATGTTATCAGACGGCAAGACTGTTGTTATGCGTGGCGGTTATTTCCCGCTGATGCGTGACGGTGATACTGGTTCTAAACACGCTGGGCAAGAAGTTATTTCTGATACTGACCCCAGACAAGGCCGCAATATTAGAACAATGAGCACCAGACGAGGCCATTTAAAAGAACGTGTTAAGGCTAAATATCCTGTTAATCTAAAACGTGGAGCAGAGTTTAATGTTGCTATGGATGCGATACATGATCTGTGCTTCCGTGAGGTTATGGGCGATTTCCGCAAAATTATGAACGATCAGGAAATGTATACTCTGATTAAAGAAAAATTAGGACTGGCCGATTTCTCCGCCTTTAAAGAATATCTTGAACGTGCGGCAAATCCTCAAGGTACTAACAGCGGTTCTGTTGGTGAAAGCTGGATGGGCAGTGTTGCTAACTGGCTTAGGGCTCGTACTGTAAATGCTGCTATTATGCTTAATCTTAAAACTGCCGTTCAGAACTTGGGTAATCCCTTGCTTTATGGTAATGCTGTAGATGGTTTTGGATATAGTGATGTCGTTGCCGCTGTGAGTAACTACAGTATGAATATGCAGCTTGCAGAGGGATATAAATCGGCTAAGGAATTTGTTTACAGCAAAGCTCCTTGGATGAAAGAAAGGTCTGTGCTTCCTGATATTTCCCTGCGGGATATGAAAGAAATGGAAAGCCTGAATCCTATAGAAAAGAAAGCTGTTGAATTTGGCACAAGATTGCTGGTCGCTACTGATAATCTTTCTGCTATTCCGGTATGGATGCAGGCGTATGGCAAAAAAATAAGGGCTGGTGCAGGCGAAGCAGAAGCTGTGGACTTTGCCAATACGGTTATTAGACGTACACTTGGCAGCAGCAGAGTTACGGAGGTTGCACCGCTTTTGCGTGGCGGACCTATGCTTAAACTGTTTACTACCTTCCAAGGCTTCTTCAATACACAATATAATCAGTGGGCCAGAGAGTATAATATCTTCTTAAAAGAAAAAGACATAATGCGTCTTACTTCGTTTGTGGGAGCTAAGTTTGTAATGTTTGCTTTTATAAACTTGATGTTGTCGGCCGAAGATCCATTTGAAGAAGATAAGGATGAATATAAAAAGATATCAAAAGAACTGCTTACTTACCCTATGAGTTTAGCCGGACCGGTTGGGCAGGTTGGTAATGCTATCTGGAGCAGGGCTTTAGGCATGCAGACTTACGGGTATAGAATGACTGCAGTACAAGGCACGATAGAGCAAATGGAACGTGCTGCCGGTAAGGTACAAAAGGTTTACCAGGGCAAAGCAGATTATGACGAATTGGTTGAGCCTACTGCAACATTTGTTGGAACAGCATTAGGCGTGCCTGCACAGTTAAACAAATTATTCTTTAACGGATATGATATCTTGTTCAACGGTATGGAGCCGGAAGTTGGCGACATCTTTAGACGTAGGCCGAAAAAGGAACGGTAAAAGAAAACCCCCTCGAATTTGAGGGGGTTTATATTTTCTCAGAATCCATTGTTGTATCTATAAATTGCGTCATTTGCTTCACGGATAGCCGCAGCTTGTGCTTCTTGAATACGCTGGATATCATTGTTACAGTTTTCTACATATTTCTTTGCTTCTTCGACATAAAGTTCAACTTCATATTTGCTCGGATTGTAAGGTAAATATGAATTGAATTCTGGATACATTGACAAACTTAAATTAGATCCACCAAAAACATATGCAAACGCTATACTTGAACACCATAAAATAGAAATTATTGAAATTATTAGAATCCTTTTAAACATTAATTCTTCTCCTTTAATATTTGATTTGTTTTATATGCCTATATATTTTCCGTTGCCGTCACCAATTAAATTTAATAGGTGAAAAAATAATTCTTCACCTATAGATCCTGGAATAATAGGTTTTATTTTATAAAGTGGTTTATAAGAATCTTCTATTTGACCATTTTTATAGGCAATAATGTACAAATTTACTAAGGAAAAATCTTTTGTAAAAAAAGTAGTTTGTATTAAAATCTGTTTATTTTCAGAAGGTTCTACTCTTGCGACCCAGGCGGTTGCTTTTGTATCGTCAAATGTGATTGTTCCTCTATCTATAAAATAACCAAATTGGTTATCTGAATCTACCCAGCTCCAGCGAGCTGGATCTAAGTTATTGGCAGCACATAAATTTGTGATTAAAGAAAATACAAGAATTAAAAATAATAAAATTGTTTTTTTCATAATAACCCTTCTTTTATTATTTCGCACAATTAAGTTATTGGCTATATTCCTTTTACGCTGCCGGTAAAACCTATAGCAGAAGTTTGACCTTTTGAATTTATCCCAAAAAATAATGCCCAAATCGGATTATATTTATTATGATAGGCATACCAATAGGATACAATTCCGTTATATTCTGCTTTAGTGTTTTTAATAATGGTTCCCGGAGTTCCGTATTTAGAAACAATTAAATTTTCTGAAGAACCAATTGATATTCCTCTTATAGTTGATACGTTGGGCTTAGTACAAATAATTTTATATATTTTACCATAGTCATCTTTGTTTATAGTTGGCTTATCATTATAATTTAAAGTTATAATACCATTTTCAAATAATATAGTTGCTTCACTACTTCTGGCAACACCGTCACTATAAATATAATTTTCTGTCAGGATTTCGCCTAAAATGCGTGAAGCATCGTTAATAGTGGTATATTTTTCTGCTTGTAACGGCCCGCAATTGATCAAGAATAAGTCATCTACATTGGTGCTACCAGCAGCAATAACTTTGGCAGATAAATTGAAAATAGATAAAAAGATAAAAGCGAAAATAACAAGTGTAATTTTTTTCATAAATAATGCTCCTTTCTTGTCACAATTATATCACATTTATAAATTATTGAAAATAACACTTGACTTTTTGAAACTCAAAAATTATAATTTAATTAGCGAGGTTCATAAAGTGAGGTGAAATGATGTGAGCCCTAGGATAGGAAGGCCAAAACTAGATAATCCTAAGAATATTGATGTTACAGTAAGAATAACATCTGAAATGAATGACAGACTATTAGAATATGCAAAAACGCATAATCAAACAAGAGTTGAAGTCATTCGTAAAGGGATTGAAATAGTTTTGGGTTCAGAAAAAAAATAAGAAACAGCCCCCAGCACGACCAAGCACAAAGGGACTGTTTCAATACCAACCACAAGAGTTGATAAATTTATTATATCATACTCCTGTGGGAATGAATAGGAGCAAGGATATATGAATAACATCAAAAGTTTAAGTTTAGACAGCCGTGAAGTAGCAGTAATGCTTAACAAAAGACATGACCATTTATTGAGAGATATTGATACTTATATTAGCTATTTAGGTCAAAACCCAAAATTGGGTTCTGATGATTTTTTCAAAGAAACATCTTATAAAGCTGGTACTGGCAGACGTTATAAAATCTATCAAATAACCAAGAAAGGCTGTGAGTTTTTAGCTCATAAGCAAACAGGTCGTAAAGGATCGTCGTTTACCGCATCTTATATCAACCGTTTTCACGAAATGGAAGCACAGCTAAGCAAGAAGCCTTTGCAGCAAACACTTATTGAAGAACCTTATAAGCCTACGATAAAATATTGGAAAGGCGTACCGGTGTTAACTAAGTTAGACGTAGCTATGATTTTAAATGTTGATGCGTCGTCGATTCAAAATTATATTCGTAGACCGTGGTTTATGACAGAGAATGTAGATTTTTACTTCTTGCGTGGACATGACTTATTCGAGTACCGCAGAGAGAATAAAATCAAGTCTACAATCGCTGCCTTAATAGTACTTACCGAAAGTGGAGTTAGAAAGATATACGAAGCTAGAAATCGAAAATTTACACCTGCTGAATTGTTCCCGGTAAAATCGTCGTGTGAGCCACAAAGACCCATGCTTGTTAATGCGCCTATGAATATAGAGCTGCAGAAGAAGATAAAGGATTTAGAAGGCAAGTTGATTGCTTTGCATGAAGTATTAAAACTTTATAACTACTGTAACACGCCTGAAAAATCGCAATGCTTCGCCACAACAATAAAAGACATAGGTATAAAAATATCGTGTGATGCACTTGATGTAATCAATACGAAGCTTAGTTTAATTCCTGCCGAGGGTGTCGGTTAAAGCTACTCCCTTCCTGTTGGGTATTTAAAATTTTAAAAAGTTTCCGACAAAATGACCTTTAACAAGAGTTAAAATAGTAATGTAAGGTTATTGGATATGAGAGCAGAGGCGATGTAAAAAAAATAAAAATGTATCCGACAAAACCACTATAAAAATGAGTTAAAATAGTATCATAAAGTTAGTTAGAACTTAATAGAAAGCGCTTACTTCGGTAGGCGCTTTTTTATTTGGAAGGAGAGGCTTATGGAAACAAAACACAGTAACAAAGAGCAAGTTTTAAATTTATTTCAAAGTATGATTAATGAATTAAGAACTAAAAATTTTAAGAATGAAGATTACAGATTGTTTGGTGAAATTTTTGCAAGATTAGGAAGTATTTGCCATGATCTAAAAGAGTTTGAATCATCTGCAATGCTTTTAGAAAAAGCATTATCTAAAAATCGAGGCGATCTATTAAGCGAACCCGAAGAACCTGATTCTTAATGTCATTAATTATTAAAACTGAAAATTTCTAGTATTAATAAATTGAAGAACAAAGGCGTACTTCCGGTTATAGAACAGGAGTGAAATTATGGATAAAGAGGCTATCATACAAGACCAAATAAATTTACTGTTGGAGGAGCAGAAAAAGGCTGAATCTTTGGACGAGAAGTTAAAGATAGCATCAACTATAGCCAGTATGCTAAATGCTACTGTGGTTAAAGATGCTCCGGCCGCAGTAAAGGTTTAAGGGTGGTGAGAATATGACGGTACAGAATACGACAGTTAAAGATATTTATGTTGGTAATGGAGCGACAACGAAATTCCCAATAACATTTCAGATGACGGATCATCCTGAATATATAAAAGTATATATTACAGGTGATGATAGCGTTGCCGTAGAAACGGAGAATTTTTCTGTCGATCTTGGAGCTAAAACAGTTACTTATCCAACTAATGGCGATCCGCTGCCTGAAGGGCATAAAATAACTATTTATCGTGAGCTGCCATTGTATCAGCTAATGAACCTGGTTAATCAAGGTCCGTTTTTTGCAGAGAATATTGAATTGTCTTTTGACGATCTAACTTTTATATGTCAGCAATTAAATGAAAAATTGAATAGGACATTATCTGCTGGTGTTGATGTAAGTAATTTTAATAATACTTTTCCGGTAAAGGCTGGAATGAGTTTTAGAATCAACGATGCTGGTGATGGGCTTGTGCTGACGGAGGACCCGGCGAGGGTGTTACCTTTAGCTAAAGATGTATTAGAGCAAACGAAACAGGTCAAAGAGAGCGCCGTTAACGAAACAACAAATATTAAAAATACTGCAATCGAAGAGCTGACCGCTATAAAAGATGCTGCAGTAAATGAGACTACGGAAATAAAGGACGAAGCTGTTGCTGCTAAAAATACCGCTGTTGAAGCTGCGGCTACTGCGGCAGAAGATGCTGTTAATAACGTTCAAACGTTACTTGATGAAAAAGTGGCTGCCGCAGAAAACGCAAAAAGTGCAGCTGTTTCTTCTGCTGAATCAGCATTAGCAAGTAAAAATGCTGCGGCTGCATCACAGTCGTCTGCTACTGCCAGTGCGGAAACAGCCCAGGCTTTGGCAGAATCAGCTTCTAGCAGTGCTAATGCAGCATTAGCAAGTGAGAATAATGCGAAAGCTAGTGAAACCAAATCTGCAAAAAGTGAAGAAAATGCTAAGGCTGCTGAAACTGCTGCAGAAAATAGTAAAAAAAGTGCTTCAGATTCCGCTAGTGCGGCTTCTAGTAGTGCTGAATCTGCATTAGAATCTAAAACGTTAGCTGCAGCATCAGCAAATTCAGCTTCTGCGAGTAAGACAAGTGCAGAAAGCAGTGCTGAATCGGCAGCATCTTCAGCAACTACAGCTACAAGAGAGGCAGATAGAGCACAGGATATTGCTGACAGCTTAGAAGGTTTAGCTGGCATTACTGGTATAGCAACAACAGATGAAGCTATCGCTGGTGTAGTTGATAACAAAGCAATGACGCCGTTAAAGACGAAAGAGGCTATAGAGTCATTAGTACCAATGCAAAGGTTAATTGATTTAATTTACCCGGTAGGCAGCATCTATATGTCTGTAAATTCGACATCGCCTGCTGATCTTTTTGGCGGCACCTGGGACGCAATGCCAGCAGGACGTGTCTTGCTGGCGCAAGGCAAATCCCAATGGGGCACCACTTATACAGCGGGAAGTACCGGCGGTGAAGCAACCCATCAGCTCACTCCCGAGGAGATGCCTCGGCATAAACATGATGCTGTCGCAAACAATGTAAATATATCAGGGACTGCTTATTTACAAATGGGTAATGGGGTCAGTATTGCTACTGGCTCTACAACAGGCGTCTTTAGTGCTATAGGAAGTGGTACGGTCGAAGGTTATGGATCAGGAAGCAGGTCAGGTACTAATGGACTTAAATTTAATTCTACACATACTCCTACAATATCTATTAGCTATACTGGTGCGGATACTGCGCACAACAATTTGCAACCGTTTATTGCCGTATTTATGTGGCGCCGCACCGCTTAAGCAGTTCTTACCCATATAAAAACAGCTAAATATGGCTGCATATTTGGATGAGGTTTGTCACCGCCTTCACTATTGATAGTAATTTCATGTAAATGAGTTGCATTTAAATTGATTTTCACAGGCGAGGCCACATTGTCTAATCTGCAATTGGAACCACTGCCGGTACCAGCAGAAAAAACTCCTGTCGCTGTACCAGGTCCGCTCCCCCATCTATCTGCGGTGTAAGTACCAGTTAAAGGTGTTGTAGTTGCGACAGCATCATGTTTATGCCGAGGCATCTCCTCGGGAGTGAGCAGATGGGTTGCTTCACCGCCTGTACTTCCCGCTGCATAAGTGGTGCCCCATTGGGATTTGCCTTGCGCCAGCAAGACACGTCCTGCTGGCATTGCGTCCCAGGTGCCGCCAAAAAGATCAGCAGGCGTAAGAGAAAGAAAGGATGATAACTTATGAAATGTTTTCAACTATTAAATGATGAGATTTTAATAATTAAAGAAGATAAGATGTATAAAGATACCTCTGATAACTTTATCACTGACGGCGGTTGTTTACAGGCTGGCAAGATAATATTAAGCGAGGTAATCTATGACGATCAGCAGAGCCACGCTGTTATGAATGGTGATATTTGCGACAAGCCCATTGCTGTTATTGAGGATAAAATCAATGAAATTGATGCATATATATCCGCTAAAGCAACACGTGAATATATACATCCGACGTTTGAAAAATTAAAATCAGCGAAGTTGGACCAAGTAAACGCATGGACAGCAGCGAAAATAACCGGCGGTTTTATAAGCAGTTGCACCGGTAGTCCTGTTACCTATGACAGTGATAAGGACACCCAACTCACTGTATCAAGTGATTTAAATACTATCAACCTATCTCCAGAGAAATTTGCAGAAAAGTTTCCCATGGGATATCCGATTCGTGGTTATTCGGCAGGAAGCAGGGAGAAAAGTATTTATTATTTAACAGTTCCACAGTTAATTCAATGGAATGTTGATCTGTCCTTGCATCGTGGGAATTGCAAGCAGGACGGATGGATTAAACAGGCACAAGTAGAGGCAGCGTTAAGCAAAGAGGATTTGGACGCTATTATATTAGATTAGGCGGTGCAAAGATGGTTGAAATGGCAATGGCCTCAATAACAATCTTTAGCTTTTTATTTGGCATAGTAGGTTTTGTATTTAAGATTTGGATAATAAATCCTTTGTCTACGGCGATAGAGAACCTGCAAAAGACTGTTGACGCTTTAGCTAAGACTATTAATAGGGAGCAAGAACGTACGACAGATTTAAAAATAAAATTTGCTGAGATTGATCAGAGGGCAAAATCTGCACATAACAGAATTGACGAAGTTGGTGAACGGTTATTGCTGGTAGAAAACAAATGTAATAACTGTTCATGTAAGGATAAGTGATATTTATGTTTGAGAAAATAAAAAACTTAATAGTGAGTGCCAGAAATAAAGTAGCCTCAATGTCGCCAAAAATAATGGCTGTCATTGTAGGCTATTTTATTGCAGTCGTTTTGCTGGTACTGACCTATTACGCTGCGTGGATGTATATGTGGTTGTGGTTGGATAAGATTGTTATGTCTGATCTTCTAGCACTGATAAGAGAGGTTATAGGACCGGCTATGGTTGCATTTGTGACCTTTATAGCTACAAGTTTAGTAGATAAAGACGGGGACGGTGTCCCTGACAAGTTTGAACAGGAGGCAGAGAATAATGGGGGCAGTAACAAAAAGAATCACTTTAGATGAGCTACGGCAGTTAGCAGCAAGGGCTAGAGGTAATATTGATAAGATCTATCTACACTGGTCAGCTGGTATTTATCACCAGTTTTTTAGTGACTATCACTTAAACATTGATAGTGACGGCGCTGTTATGGCGACAACCGATGATTTAACTGAATATAAGGCTCATACATGGCGGCGCAATTCTAGAGCTATTGGTATTGCTTTAGCGTGCTGTGTAGATGCTGTAGCCTATGCTGATGGGCATATCGACTTTGGCAACGTGCCACCGACAGAGTTACAGATAGATAGTATGGCGAAAGTTGTAGCTGTACTGTGTGAGGAACTTGGATTGGACATTAATGCCGATACCGTAATGACACATGCAGAAGCAGCAGACTTAGACGACTACGGCCCGGCAACTACTTTTGAACGCTGGGACTTGTGGAAATTGCCAGATGTGCCAGGCGACGGAGAACTGAAACCAGGCGGTGATGTTATTCGTGGTAAGGCTATCTGGTGGCATCATAATTGGTAAAGATTGTATAAGGAGGTGACTAATATGGAAAAACAGCGTATTTTGATTTGGGCTGGTATTGCTCTTGCGATTTTGGTAGGGTGCATTACTTATTACAATCTGTAAGATAAAACCCAGCCACAGAATTAGCCTGTGCGTTGTTTTATCTCCAAAACACTAGGAAATATAAGTAGGAGTATAGAAAACGGCGCACAGGTTGATTATATTGAAAATAGAACTATCTTAATGATAATGAAATAGAATTTAATTTGAAAGAAGGGCAGAAAGTGAATGAAGAAAAACAAATCAGGTATAGCAAGTATCTTGTTATTAGTTTTGCCCTTATTGCTGTGCTTATCATTTTCTTTAAATTGTTTTGCGGAGGAAGTTCCCGAAACAATAACGATGTCCAGGGAACAGTTCAACGAATTGCAGACGATAATAAACAGACAGGAAAATCTGTTGATAGGGCTATCGAACACGTTGGAACTGCAGCAGATGAACTCGAACGAGCTGAAGAAGCTAATCGAAGAGCAGCGTTTATCTTATCAGAAGATAAGGAGCGAGCTAATGCTTGCGCAGGAATCATTGTCGAACTCCAAAAAAACAATAGCAGAGCAAAACAAATCCTTACAGACGTTGAGCTCTCAAATAAAACAAGAAAAGTCCAGAAGTGAATTAAAGCAGAAACAGAAGGCCTTTTGGGGATTTGCAGGAGGGGTATTAGTAGGAGCTATAGCAGCGAGCAGGTGATTATATGGATACTTGCCGTTTGCAGGCAAGAGATTGGCTTTCGCAGTCCACACGAAAGGAATTTGAAGCAATTATTTCAGAAGCCAAACTAACGCCGCGGCAAATAGAAATTATAGAACTCAAATTTATTCACGATCTTAAAAACTATCAAATTGCAATGAAAATAGATACGTCAGTGCAAACGGTCGAAAGAGATCTGCAGCAGGCGTATAATTCAGTTAAGAGAGCATTAAAGGCAGTCACATAATAGTTGTGGCTGCCTTATTTTTTATGCCCATATTAGGGAATTATGAGGGAATGTTTACGGATTATAAGAGCTGATTTAGGCGACAATATAAGTAAGAAACGGAGGCGATAACAATGTATGTAAATCCTTATGCTCCTGTTAATCCAGCAATGATGGGAGTAACTCAGCAACGTTTAAATAATTATCAAGCTCAAATGCCGCAGATACCGGCATATCAGCAACAGCAGTTTGTTCCACAACCGCCTATGCCCCTGATGATGAAAGGGCGTACAGTTGCAAGTTTAGACGAAGTAAAGGCTGCCCAAATTGATTTAGATGGAAGCCTGACATATTTCCCTTGTCCGGCCGATAATTGTATTTACGCAAAAGCTATTGATATGAATGGTATGCCGGTTATCCAAACTTATAAACTTTCGTTTGAAAAAGAGGCTATACCTAAACGTTATGCCGATGCAGAAGTAGTAGAGGCCCTGCAGCAAAAAGTAAGCTCATTAGAGCGTTATATGAATATGAAAGGGGAGAATATAAATGCAAATGAATCCGTTCACAATGATGCAAATATTCAATCAGCTTCGCAGCAACCCAAACCCGATGGAAGCAATGCAGAAAATGCTGGGGAACAATCCCCTGTTTGGGCGCACAATGGAAATGGCGCAAGGTAAGTCTCCAGAACAGTTAAAAGAAACTGTTATGAATCTCGCCCAGCAACGTGGTATTGATCCTCAACAGGCTCAACAGCTTTTATCGCAATTTGGTATTAAAATCTGACCGGTGGCCACCAAAGGATTTTAAACAATAAATCTAAAGGAGATGTTCTATATGACTATGGAAGGTACTGGCGTAATGCCTGTATACGATTTGAATAACCGTACCGCAGCAGCAGACGGCGCAGGTTTTGGCGGCGGCTGGATGTGGGTAGTAATGTTATTCTTTCTGCTTGCCTGGGGCGGCGGTGGATTCGGTGGTTTCGGAGGCGGCGCCAATGGTGCTGTAAATACTTTGACTAATGAATTTCTCTATACCAATCTGAATAATACTTTAAATCAAGGTTTTACTCAAGTAGCAAACCAGAGCTTTGGCATTCAAAAAGACCTGTGTCAAGGTTTTAGCGGTGTACAATCTGCTATTGCTGAAAGCCGTTTTGCCGCTCAGCAATGCTGCTGCGAAACCAATCGTAACATTGATGCGGTTCGTGCAGAAAATTACAAGAACACTTGTGAGATCACGACTGCAATTCATGCAGAAGGTGAAGCAACTCGTGCTTTGATTACTGCTAACGTAATGCAGGAATTGCGCGATCAGCTGCAAGCTGCTCAACTGCAACTTGGTAACGTTGCTCAAACTACCAACATTATCAATGCAGTACGCCCGTTCCCGCAACCGGCTTATATCACTTGTAGCCCTTATACGGCTATGAATGGCTATGGCTGCAACAGCTGTGGTAACTGCTAATATCCGCTGAATGCGTGACTAAGAAACAGGGGAGCTGTCACGCTTCCCTGTTTTAATTTAAGGAGATGAATCATAAATGGCAACTTGTAATTGCAGAACTATATTGACCACGGCTGTAGCAGTAAGCGGCAGTAACTTGGTATTGACCATTCCTGCCGGCACTTATGAAAACTGCGTTAGATATTGTATTAGGATAGCGCAGGATATTCCTTCTACTGCTACAAATCTTATGCCAGTAGTTATTAAAATCGGTACTGGTGCTACTTTGTATAATGTAAATCGTAAATGCGGACATCATTTATATGCCAATCAGGTAAGAACCAGACGTAATTATTCTTTGCTGGTAGCTGCTGACAGCGCAACCTTTGTTCTTGAATGCGGCTATATTGCTGCCTGCAACTGTGGTACGGTAACCGGACTGCCTGTAGCAACAGCAGAACCTGCAGAGGATAACACTGAAGTTCAGACCGTAAAAAACACTAAGGCGGTGAGCAAGGATGCATAAGTACGAAGATTATATTGATATCGTGGACGGCGATGAAATGAAAGAAGATGAAATCGATTGTATCGTCTGTGGAGCTTTGGAAAAACTTAAAGCACACGATGAAGATGATTATGAAGCTGTAATGATGAAAATTCATTGCGTAGCTCATGGACCGCACTTCGATGAACATCTTGCTAAAAAAGCCGTTTCGGAAATGAAGAATGTTGACGGCACTACCGGCGAGCATTGGACGTTAGAAGAAACAACCCGTGTCATGGATCAAAATGGTATTAAAACCAATAAGTATGATTGGTATTACTTATTGAATATGCTACATAGCGATTATTCTCACCTATGGGGAGAAGATGTTGCTCAGTATGTTAAATTTGCTAAAGCGTACATCAATGATCCTGATGCTGGTACAGGTAAGGTATTTTATCTGTGGAGAGCTGGGAAGCATCATCATTAATATGTCAAAAGTGGTCGCAGTTTTGGTCGCACTTTAGTGTTTTTTAATGCCATTTCACGACTTCTTACGGCACTATCAAGAATATGATTCACAAAAAATAAAAACCGTCAAAGCCCTTAAAAACTAGGCTTTGACGGTAATTTTTTGCTGGTACGCCCGAGTGGAATCGAACCACCGCACACGGCTCCGGAGGCCGATGCTCTATCCACTGAGCTACGGGCGCATAGTGTTTGGTGCACAATGCACCATAGCGAATTATAGCATAACGGCAAGCTTCTTGCAAGTTTTATACTGGGTTGATGAAATAAAAAATATAATAAAGAAGCAGGAAGTGCAGTAAAATAAATATTAAATTTTTTCTAAGGGATTTACTTAGTTCTGCGTTTTATATATAATCAAATCATTAGATAATATTGGCGGAGGAAAGCTTTATGAGCTACTGCAGATTGTTATTGACGCCGCGAATGACGTTATTGATTGTTATCGGTTCTTTGATTTATTCTGTAGGTTTGAATCAGTTTATAGTGCCTGTTGGTCTGTATAATGGGGGATTTTTAGGTATTGCCCAGCTCATACGACACTTCATGGAAAGCTGGTTCGGTATCAGTTTTGGCAATACCAATATCGCCGGTATTTTATATTTTATTTTGAATATACCGTTGCTGGCGGTTTCCGTGAAACGTTTTGGGAAGGAATTTCTTGCTAAAACCATTTACTGTGTTTGCTGGTACAGCTTGTTTTTGACTGTAGTGCCGATTGCAGATCATTTACTGGTCGACGAACATTTGACGGCCTGTGTAGCAGGCGGTGTGATCTGCGGTATTGGTGCCGGGATGACTTTGCTTTCTGGCGGCAGCGGCGGCGGTGAAGAAATTTTGGGACTTTTACTGATGCAGAAGCATTCAAATTTGAGTGTCGGTAAGGTTTCAGCGATGCTGAATATTTTTATTTTTGGGACATGTGCGGTAATTTTCAGTATTTCCCAGGCAATTTATTCAGTTTTGTTTACGGGTATCGTTTATTATGTGCTGGATAAGGTACATTTCCAGAATATAATGCTGACGATGCTGATCATTACGAAAAAGCAAGGATTGGAAAAGATAATCTTCGAAAAAGTCAATCGTGGCGTTACAAAATGGAATGCTTATGGTGCATATAGAAATGAAGAAAGAGAAATTCTGATGACCGTAGTTTCCAAAAGTGAATTTCTGCAGCTGCGGCGTCTGCTTTTGGCTGCCGATCCTGAAGTTTTTATAATTATAGAAGAAAATGTTTTTGTTGTTGGTAATTTTCAAAAGCGTGTCAATCAATAAAAAAAGCTCCTGATTTGCAGGAGCTTTTTCTTTTACTATATTATTTGGGGACGATATCACCAACACCATTTAAAATATAACGGGGACGATAAGCAAAAACCTGCATATTTTCAAGGTCAGTAACACCTGAAAGTACCAGGACCGTAGTCAGGCCGCTTTCCATTCCTGCAACTATATCTGTGTCCATACGATCGCCTATCATGGCAGCTTCATCTGAATGGACGCCAAGCATTCTCAGACCGGTACGCATCATCAGAGGATTGGGCTTGCCTACAAAGTACGCCTGTTTTCCTGTAGCAAGTTCGATAGGAGCAACCAAAGCACGGCAGGCGGGAATGATACCGGTCTCAGTGGGACCCGTCAGATCAGAGTTTGTAGCTACTAAACGTGCACCTTTTTGTAGGAGGCTTACAGCTTTTAAAATCATATCATAATTATAAGCGCGGGTTTCGCCGACAACTACGTAGTCAGGATTAGTATCGTTCATCGTGATACCGGCATCATAAAGAGCATTGACAAGTCCTGGTGCGCCAATAACATAAACACTGCATTTTGGAGACTGGCTTGCCAGAAATTTAGCAGTAGCCAAAGCGCTGGTATAAAAATGGCTTTCATCAACGTCAAGTCCCATTCGCGCTAATTTTTGCTGCAATTCTTTGGGAGAACGCTCACTGGAGTTCGTCAGGAATAGGAATTCTTTTTCTTCTTTATAAAGCCAGTCGACAAATTCTTTTACTCCGGGCAGTAAACGGTTTCCGTGATAGATGACGCCGTCCATATCGCAGATAAAGCCCTTTTTAGCATAAAGTTCCTGTAAAGTATCTATGATGTTCACTTCCTTAATAATGAAAAATTTAATCTTATATTATAATTATCGACTATTAAAGTAATAATTTCAATGTTTTCAGCTGATGAAATTCGTGTTTCAAAGTAAAATTTATGAAAATTTTTCATTAAAGAGATATTTTGTTATAATATTAAGCAAATATAAGACGTAAGTGAGGAGAAGATTATGCGTATCGCTGTGATAGATGGAATGGGCGGCGGACTTGCCGCACAGGTCGTAAGCCAATTGACCGGCAAGCTTCCGGAACAGGTTGAGCTTATCGGGTTGGGAACTAATGCTTTGGCAACGGCAGCAATGCTCAAAGCAGGAGTCAAACGCGGAGCCACAGGAGAAAATGCGATCTGTATTTCAGCGGCTGCAGCAGATTTGATCGTCGGCCCTATCGGCATCATCATACCCAATGCTATGATGGGTGAAATCACTCCACGTATTGCGGAAGCAGTCGGCAGCGCTGCTGCTAAAAAAGTTCTTTTGCCCGTGAGCCAAAATCATTTTGAAATAGTTGGCGTGGAGCCTAAGTCACTGGCTTCGTTAGTGAAAGAGGCTGTAAGCAGAATTTTGACTTTGGTTGAAGCCTGATGGTAAAAAGTGGTATAATATAAATTAGTTTTATTTGAAGAAAGTAAGTAAAGGAGAAAGCCGAAATGATTGCTATCCGTGACCGGGTGCGTTTTGTAGAAACAGATATGATGGGCGTGGTGCATCATGCCAATTATCTGCGCTGGTTTGAAATGGGTCGTGTGGCTTATCTGCGTGCCGCAGGTGTTGAATTACTGGATTTAATGGCACACGGTGTTATTTTTCCGATTACAGAAGTGCATGTGAAATATAAAAATTCCTGTACTTTTGATGATGAGTTTGAAGTACAGACGATAATGACTGAATTCAGCCGGGCTAAAATGGATTTTGCTTACAAGGTGATACGGCTTGCTGATGGCGTGGTGCTGGTTGAAGGCAGGACCCGTAATTTATTTACCAACCAACAGGGAAAGATTATTCGTTTAGATGCCTGTTATTTTGATAAAATCAATGCGCTGTTTCAGCAGGAAACAGCCAAGGAGTGAGAAGATGGAAACAAAATTTGAAATCGTGCCGGTTCCGACACGTATCCTGACCCATCACGACGATATCGTAGAAGCCATTGTTGAATATGGCGGAGACAAGATAGGACCTGATGATGTAGTTTGTGTTGCTGAAAGCGTTGTGGCTATTACACAGGGCGGGGCCAAACGCAGTGAGGATTTTAAGCCAGGTTTGCTGGCAAAGGTTTTGTGCCGTTTATTTCCGTCCAAGGGCAGTATCTCTGGCTGGCATAGTATGCAGGCTCTGATCGATGCTGAAGGCGGAATGAGGGTTTTGATTGCTGTTATCTGTGGCTTTGCGGCAAAATGCGTGGGTGTTTCCGGTGTATTTTATCGTATGGCAGGAGAACAGGCACGTTTGATCGATGACGTTACGGGTACGATGCCTCCATATGACAAGCATATTGTTTACGGACCGCATAACCCCAGTAAAGTAGCCGAGGAAATTACCAGCGGCACAGGTGCTTTTGGAGCGGCAGTAGCGGATGTTAACGATTTGAAGCGTTCCTGTGTTCTGGGGGTTTCCAAGGGTGTTAATGCTGATGAAGTAGCACAGATTTTGATTGATAATCCTTTTGGTAATGGCAGTCAGAAAACACCGGTCGTTGTTATAAAAAACTATCGCAGAGCACGTTAAGGAGGCTAAAAAATGCTTTTCATTTTAAAAGTTATTGCAGCACTGATTTTATTGGCAGTTGTTGTAATCGGAATATATATCTTGCTTCAGGGCAAGGAAGAAATGTTTTTTGAAGTTACTCAGCGTACTAAAGCCAGACTGATTAAACGCAGCGAAAATAAGCTGGAGTTTGAAGTTGAGCTGCCGATGCATAACGATGGCAAAGAAGAAGGCATTATCTTGGATGCATTTATCCGTGTGTATCTGCCGCAGGAACAATATGCTGATGCCCAGCTGCGCGGACGCGTCAATTTAAAAGAAGCGCCGCGTGAAGATGATTATTTCGAAGCAATGCTGCTTGGACCTGGTGTAAAGAAGACGATGGTTGTAAAATTTGAGCTGGTGCCGGAACATGGCGTTACTTTGAAGCAGGCTGTCGAAGGCATGCCGGATGTGGACATTGCGCTGTTTCTGGATTGCCGTGGACGAACTGCGCTCTATACTGTCAAAAAAATTATTACTTTGCATAAAGATGAGCTGCAGGCTTTGCTGGCATAATATAAAAATTCAATTAAAACCGCCGGAAGGCGGTTTTTCTTTTTGGAATAATTTTTCTTTTTGGCAGGTTTTTTCAGTATGGATATGGAATTATAAAATGTTAATGAATGTACGGAAAAGCGGGGTGAGGATATGCTACTGGGAATTGACGTCGGCGGGACATTTACAGATGCCGTGCTGATAGGGAGAGGTACAATAATAGCGCAGGCTAAACGCAGAACAACACATGAAGCAGTATTGCAAGGTATTTTAGAAGCTCTGGATGAGGTTTTGCAGGAGCAGGAAGTTTATAATATTGAACGGGTAGTGATTTCCAGCACAATCGTAACTAACGCTTTAACAGAAGGCCGAACTGATCCGGTATTTTTGGCTGTGATGACAGGACCGGGAATGAATGTTAGTAAGAGCTTTCCTGTAGAGCCTTATTATGTGAGCGGCTATGTCGATCATCGCGGTAAAATAACAGCTCGTATTGACTGGCAGAAGCATCAGGGCTTACTGTCTAAGGCAAAAAACAAAATGGCGGCTGTGTCCGGAAAATTTTCGGTACGTAATCCTGAAAATGAATATGCACTTGCAGGGGAACTGAAAGATTGCGGTTATGAGAAAATTTTTCTCGGTTCGGAGTTATCAGGCGAATTGAATTTTGTGCGGCGTACTAATTCTGCTTATTTTGCAGCTGCTGTTTATAAAACCTTTAAAAATTTTTGCCGTCAGGTACAAGACAGCCTGAAGGAACGCAATATTACTGCACCGGTACATGTGTTAAAGGCTGACGGGGGAACTTTGCCGTTAGATATAGCGCTGAAACAGCCTGTGGAAACTATTTTTACAGGACCGGCAGCCAGCGTTTTGGGTATAGAGGCCCTGGGCGCACCGCAGGTGAAAAGTATTTCGCTGGATGTAGGTGGGACGACTACTGATATTGCTTTTTGGGAAAATGGACTGCCTTTGCTAGCCAGACATGGAGCTAAAGTTGCCGGCTATCCGACAGCTGTACGTTCGTTCCATATGCGAAGCGTTGGCATTGGCGGTGATAGCCGTATCTGTCGGACAGAAACCGGTTTTGAGGTTGGCCCTGAACGTATTGGTCCGGCGATGGCAGTGGGAGGCTGTGAACCGACTTTGTCAGATGCTTTGATAGTAGCTGGGCGTGTTGGTTTTGGTGATAAGGCGGCGGCTCATAGAGGGGATGCAGCAGCTGTGCCTGATGGGTGAGACAGCAGCTGAGGTTGCCATGCAGGTTGTCGAAGCGGCAGTGTCTGTTATTGAAGCTACGATTAATGAAATGCTGCATGAATGGAGTATTCAGCCTGTTTACACTGTCAACGATGTTATTAAAGGGACTGAATTTGAGCCGGAGCTGCTTGTAGGAGTCGGCGGTGGCGCAGCAGGTTTGATTATGGCTTTGGGAGAACGGATGGGACTGCCTGTGGAAATACCGGCTGGCGCAACTGTTGCTAATGCAGTCGGAGCGGCACTGGCCCGGCCGACTTTAGCTGCCAGTCTGCGGGCCGATACTACGGAAGGATATTATCTGATCCCGGAGAGCGGACAGCGTGAACGGCTGCCCAGTGGCTTCAGTATGAAAATGGCGGAAGAACTTTTGGCAGCATGGCTGCATGAGCAGGCTAAAGCCTGGCAGCTGCCGGGGCAGGAAGCTGAAGTGATCAGTAAAGAGTTTTTCAGAACTATCCATGGCTATTACGACAGTGGTGAAATTATTTCACTGAGGATGCAGTTGAAGCCTGGTATCCTGCAAACTGTCATTGGCAGGGAGGTGGCATTTTGAAATCGAAGCTTGGCTTGATATTTTTTCCGGCTTTTGACTGGATGATATCGCCTACACACCCGGAGCGGCAGGAGCGTTTGTTATATACGCGTGATCAACTGCTGGAAGAGGGGCTTTTTGATTTGCCGCAGATCAGAGAATACCGCCCCCGTTTGGCAGAAATCAATGATTTGCAGCGTGCACATATCGGCGTGCCGTCCATTGCACGTCTTATCACACCGGCGCACCTTACTTCTGCAGGCGGTTGTTTAGCCGCAGCTGATGCAGTAATGTCAGGTGAAGTAAAGCGGGCTTTTGCTTTAGTCAGGCCGCCTGGGCATCATGCAATGCGCGTAGTTCACGGAATCCGCGGTTTTTGCACTGTTAATATCGAAGCGGTGATGGTGGAGTATCTGCGCAGTGTTTATGGAATCAAAAAAATCGCTGTTGTCGATACTGACGTACATCATGGTGATGGTTCGCAGGATATTTTTTATCATGATCCTGATACTTTATATATTTCTTTTCATCAGGACGGCAGGACCTTGTATCCCGGTACGGGTTTTCCTGATGAAGCCGGCAGTCCGGCAGCCTGGGGTACAAATATCAACCTGCCGTTGCTGCCGGGCACAGGTGATGAGGGACTGCACAGATTATATGATGGTCTGATCCAGCATATTCTTGATGATTTTGAGCCGGAGCTGATCATTAATTCAGCAGGTCAGGATAATCATTTCAGTGATCCTCTGGCTTCAATGGCTGTAACAGCGCAGGGATATGCCAAATTAGCCGATAAATTGCAGGCTGATATTGCAGTACTGGAGGGCGGCTATTCTGTAGAGGCTGCGCTGCCCTATGTTAATACAGGTATCATTTTGGCAATGGCGGATATTGACTACAGCAAGGTGGTAGAACCTGACCAAAGCGATTTGCGGCAGCAGGATGAGCGCTGTAATAAACGTGTCGATCAGCTGATTGCTGAAACAGGTGAATTGTGGCGCAGTCGGTTTAGCACCAGAAAAGAGCTGCTGGCAAAATGCGGTAATAGCTGGAGCAGGAAGAAAAGCATTTATTATGATGAAGAAGGGATCAGAGAAGAACAGATCGAGACCGCTCATTATTGCAGGCAATGCAGCGGTTATCTTACGATCAGGACTGCGGCTGCGGGAACACGTTTCGGAGATCAGAGCGCGTTTATCATTTCGTTGAAACGCGATACCTGCAGTGAATGCCGGCAAACTGCTTATGACGAAGCACAGCTGGAAAAACGTAATGGCAAATGGCAGTATGTTTTAGTGCAGCACATAGCTGATGGTGAAATAGAAAGTTTGTAATTAAAATAGGCTGATGCCTTCAAAGATTAGGAAACGGAGTAAAGAAAACTAATGAAAGAAATTGTTATTGCAACACGTAATCCCGGTAAACTTGAAGAATTCAAAGTATTGATGAAAGATTTGGAGGTGGAATTACGTTCATTGGAAGAATGGCCGAATGTACCTGAACCAGAAGAAACAGGGAAAACTTTTATGGCCAATGCCCGACTGAAGGCTGTTTATTATGCTAAAGAAACAGGGCTGCCATGTATCGCCGATGATTCAGGATTAGAAGTACTGGCGCTGGAGGGGGCTCCAGGTGTGCGCAGTGCGCGTTATGCCGGCGAGGAAGCTACGGACGAAGAAAACAACAAACTGCTGCTGCAGACGATGAAATTTCAGGTAAAACGTACTTGCCGTTTCCGTTGTGCATTAGCCGTGGCAGCTCCTAACGGAAAAATTTTATTGGAAAGCGACGGCATTTGTGACGGTATGCTGCTGCATGAGCCGTTAGGGACAGAGGGATTTGGTTATGATCCTCTGTTTTGGTCAACAGAACTGCATAAGGGTATGGGCGAAGCTACGATGCAGGAGAAAAATAAAATCAGCCATCGCGGCAAAGCTATTAAAAAACTTGTTGCGAATTGGGGGAAAATGAAGTGAAAATCGGTATTACCGGCGATACTCACGGCAGCAAACAAGCCATCAGGCAGGTTCTGCATGCTGTGCCGCCTGTTGAATATTGGTTTCATACCGGAGATTACAGTCAGGATGGACGTTTTTTAGTTGCCGAAACCAAGCTGCCGTTACTGGCAGTATGCGGCAATACAGATCCCGGCGAAGGGAAAGCAAATGTAGACGAATTTATTACGTTGGCGGGGCAGCGTATCTGGCTGACGCATGGACATCGTTATCTGCATGGGTATCAGGTATCCGAACTGGCCTGGTGGGCACGTAAGCTGGAAGCTGATATTGTGGTTTTCGGACATACACACGTACCTTTGGTAAAATGGTTCGGTGATGTACTGCTTGTTAATCCCGGCAGCCCTGTTTTACCGCGCAGCGAAATGGGAGCTACGTTTGCTGTATTAACTGTTAAAGAAGGAGAACGCCCGGAAGCTGAGCTTTACAAATTATAGTGCCATCGTGTCAGGTAAGCTTTTAATTTGTAAAAAAACTTAAAATTCTGACGCTTGCTACTTGAAAAAGCAGTATAATTCATTTACAATATTTAGTATATACTAAATTGAAATTACGGGGGTAATAATGTATGACATTACGTGACGATGCTTTGAAACTCCACTTAGAAAACCATGGCAAGCTTGCTGTTGTGAGCAAGGTTCCCATTAAAACCCGCGAAGATTTGGCCTTGGCATACACCCCTGGTGTTGCTGAACCATGTAAAGAAATCAAAGAAAATAAAGACTTGTCCTTTGAATATACCTGCCGCGGCAATATGGTCGCTATCGTCAGCGACGGTACCCGTGTACTAGGCCTGGGAGATATCGGACCGGAAGCAGCAATGCCGGTAATGGAAGGCAAGGCAGCACTATTTAAAACCTTTGGCGATGTAGATGCTGTACCTATCTGTATCGATACTAAAGATCCTGCTAAAATTATTGAAACTGTACGTTTCCTGCAGCCCAGCTTTGCCGGTATCAATTTGGAAGATATTTCCTCTCCTAAATGCTATGATATCGAATGCGAATTGAAGAAAATCTGCGATATCCCTGTTTTCCATGACGATCAGCACGGTACTGCAATTGCCTGTCTGGCAGCAGTTATCGGTGCTTTGCGCTTCGTGAAAAAAGATATGAAAACAGCTAAATTTGTTGTTAACGGCTGCGGCGCAGCAGGCTCTGCTATCGGCCGTCTGCTTATCAGCATGGGTGCTGAAAATGTAACCATGGTTGATCGTTTCGGCGCTTTGTATGAAGGCATTGACGCTAATCTTGACCGCATCCAGTCTTATCTAGCGACAGTCACTAATAAAGAACATAAAAAAGGCACTTTGGCGGATATCGCCAAAGGCGCTGACGTTTTGATCGGTGTTTCCGCTCCTAACGTCTTTACGAAAGAAATCATCGCCAGCATGGCAGATAAAGCTATAGTTTTTGCACTTGCCAATCCGGTTCCGGAAACTTCTTATGCTGACGCTATCGAAGCTGGTGCTGCTGTTGCAGGTACCGGCCGCAGTGACAGTCCGAATCAGGTCAACAACGTCACTGTATTCCCGGGTGTGTTCCGCGGCGCTATTGATGTACGCGCTAAAGCAATCACCGAAGAAATGAAAGTAGCTGCTGTTTATGCAATTTCCGAACTGATCGACGAGAAAGACCTGCGTGCCGATTATGTTGTTCCGGATGCGTTTGATCCGCGTGTTGCGCCGGCAGTTGCGGCCGCGGTGGCCCGTGTTGCTATTGAAACAGGCATTGCCCGCATTAAAGTCGATCCAGAAGAAGTGCGTGCCAACACTATGAAACGTGTCGGCAGATAAGGAGGCTATCATGCGCGAGATAAAAGTTCAGGAGATAACTGCTGCTGTCAGTAAGCTTTGTAAAGATTCCTGCTATTACCTGCCGGAAGAGCTGCTGGAAAAATTAAAAGCATCTATCGCCACCGAAGAATCTCCTTTGGGGCAGGAAATATTGACGACTATCGTTGAGAATGCCGAACTAGCAAAAGCCAAAGACGTGCCGATTTGTCAGGATACCGGTTTGACAGTTGTCTTTATGGAAATCGGACAGGAAGTACATTTTGTAGGCGGAGATCTTTATGAAGCGGTCAACGTCGGTATCGCCGATGGTTATGTTGGCGGTTATCTGCGTAAATCTTCTGTTGATGATCCTTTATTTGTACGTAAAAATACCGGTGATAATACGCCGGCGATCATTCATACAACGATAGTGCCCGGTGAACAGGTCAAAATAACCGTATCGCCTAAAGGCTGCGGCAGTGAAAACATGGGCGCACTAAAAATGCTTAAACCGGCTGACGGCGTTGAAGGCGTTATCAAATTCGTTGTCGACACCGTGCGCAGTGCCGGCCCTAATCCATGTCCGCCTGTTACCGTAGGTGTCGGTATTGGCGGTAATATGGAAAAAGCTGCACTTTTGGCAAAGTATTCTCTTACTCGTAAGGTAGGGGAGCACAATCCTAATCCTCAGTATGCAGAACTTGAAAAAGAACTGCTGAAACGTGTCAATATGACTGGCGTAGGTCCTTCCGGACTAGGCGGCAGCACTACTGCCGTAGCTGTTAATATTGAATATGCACCGACCCATATCGGCGGCCTGCCGATTGCCGTTAATCTGAACTGCCATGCTGCACGCCGTGCAGAAATGGTATTGTAAGGAGGGGCCTGAGATGAGTGAAGCGATTATCAAATATATAAATGCGCCGTTAAGCGAAGCTACGATCAAAGACCTGCATGCAGGTGATGTAGTACGTATCAGCGGTTACATCTATACTGCCCGTGATGCGGCACATAAGCGTATGACAGAAGCGCTGGCCAAGGGAGAGCAATTGCCATTCGATGTAAGGGATCAGGTGATTTATTACGTAGGTCCAAGCCCTACTAAACCCGGTGAAGTAGTTGGCAGTGCCGGACCGACGACCAGTGGGCGTATGGACAAATATACCCCGACGATGATCGAACAGGGTATGCGTGGGATGATCGGTAAAGGACTGCGCTCACAGGAGGTTATTGATGCCTGCGTGGAGCATGGCGCTGTTTATTTTGCTGCTATTGGCGGAGCGGCAGCAGTTATTGCAAAATCTATCAAAGGCGAAGAAATGATTGCCTATGAAGATTTAGGGCCTGAAGCTATTCGCCGTTATGAAGTTAAAGATTTTCCTGCTATCGTTTGTGTCGACAGCGAAGGCAACGATTTTTATAAAGTTGGCATTGCCAAATACAGTAAAGAGTAACAAATTTAACAAATCTTTAAGGAACTGCAGAAGCAGTTCCTTATTTTTTGCAAAGGTCTTGACAAGCTTATTTAGTTGAGCTATCATAATGCCAATCGAATAACACACTCTTATCGAGAGCGGTGGAGGGACAGGCCCTGTGAAACCCGGCAACCAAGCCTAGCTATGGTGCTAAATCCTGCAAGAACATTCTTGATAGATGAGAGGAAAGCAGAAGCAAGCGCTCTTTCCTCGGAAAGAGCTTTTTTGTTAGTCCGACCGAGCTAAGATAGGTACTGTGTTAAATTCATTTTAAAGGAGAGATTGTTTATGAAAAAGTTATTTCTGGCTTTGCTGGCAGTGTTCAGCATTGCATTAGTCGTTGCCGGCTGTGGCGGCGACAGCAAACCAGCCGCTAACAGCGGCGATAAAAAGGTGGTGCTGAAAGTAGGCGCAACGCCTGTACCGCATGCCGAAATTTTGAATCTGATCAAACCGCAGCTGGCTAAAGAAGGTGTTGATCTGCAGATCATTGAATTCAGCGATTATGTTAAACCAAATTTGTCTTTGGCTGATAAAGAATTAGACGCCAACTTCTTCCAGCACACTCCGTATCTCGAGAAATTTGCTTCCGAAAGGAATCTGCCTCTGGTTGCTTATACCAAGGTACATATCGAACCAATGGGGGTTTATTCAAAAAAATTAAAAGACTTAAATAATGTTCCAAGCGGAGCCAAAGTTGCAATCCCGAATGATCCTACTAACGGCGGCCGTGCTCTGGCATTGCTGCAAAGCGCCAAGCTGCTCAAGCTGCGTGACGGTGTAGGCATTTCCGGTACGCCTGGCGATATTGTTGATAATCCTAAAAATCTGCAGATCGTGGAAATAGAAGCAGCTTTGCTGCCGCGTTCCATGGATGATGTTGATCTGTCTGTTATCAATTCCAATTTTGCTATGGAAGCACAGCTGAATCCAGTCAAAGATTCTCTCTTTACTGAACCGAAGGATTCTCCGTATGCCAATATCTTAGCAATACGTAAGGGCGACGATAAGCGTCCGGAACTGCAAAAACTGGACAAAGCTTTGACCAGTCCTGAAGTAAAGAAATTCATTGAAGAAAAGTATAAAGGCGCGGTTGTACCCGCATTTTAATGAAAATTTTGTTTGATTTAAGCAGATAATGATTGTAAGATAGAAGATAAAAAATATTCCCCTCTCAACGGAAGTTGAGAGGGGAATATTTTTTTGCCTGGCTCTATGGGAATAGAGTCAGGCTTTTTGTTGTTGTAGATCAGGTGCTGGCAAGTGGGATTGTAAATATTGCCGCACAAGTACGATGAAAATATAAGTAAGAGCAAAAATGAGACTGAAATATAAAATAAAACGTGCTTATGTCTTGCGGGGGGTACAACCGTGGTACAATAATTATGAATTATAGGTGAAATATTTTAGCATAAACAAAAAATACAAAAGTATTGATTATAGGTGAATTCTAGTGGGATATAATTCTTTGCTGCGAAAGATAGTTTTGATCATAGGCGACATAATTTGTTTGTATCTGGCTACCAGCATCGCTATGGCGCTGGAGCTGGGGAATAAACAAACGGATAAGATAGCTTTCCATCTGGAATTTCTGCCGATCCTGGTCATTATGATGTTCTTTATGTTCAACGTCTATGGCTTGTTCAGTCTGATCCGCAAAAAGCTGGTAGATATTTTTCTGAATTTATTGGTAGCGGTGACCAATATTTACATCATAGCGATGGCCATGACCTTCTTTTTTCGTCAATTTGATTATTCACGTGTTGTACTTGTTTATTCAGCGGTATTTTCTTTTGTGTTGCTGGCAATCTGGCAATATATCTGTCACCAGTGGGAATGGAAGCACTTTCCCAAGCAGACTGCTGTATTATTTGCAGCTGACGAAGAAGCAGCACGTATCCAGAAGAAACTTGCCAAAACTTATGGTCTGGAGCAGGCGCTGCAGTCTGTTTGTGACAGCTGTCAACAGACCAACTGGAAGCAGCTTATCGACGCTAACTACTATGTTTTTATTGGCGCGGAACTGCCGATAGCAGACAAAGAAAAAATACTGCGTTATGCGCGCAGCACGAAGAAACAAATATTTTTTGTACCGACACTGTATGAACTGGCATGCAAGAATACAGGCTTTTTATTGGTTGATGATATACCGATGCAGCGTGTAACACGTATGTTGCTGACAGCAGAACAGAGAGTACTGAAACGGATCTTAGATATTGCCGTAGCGGTAACTGCTTTGATTATACTATCGCCAGTCATACTGATAACAGCAGTTATGATAAAACTGGACAGTAAAGGACCGGTGCTTTATTCACAGGAGCGCGTGGGGCTATACGGTAAGACATTTTTTGTACATAAATTCCGCAGCATGAAGCAGGATGCGGAAGCAAAATGCGGTCCGGTACTGGCTGCGGAAGGGGACCCCAGGATCACAAAATTCGGCAGATTTATGAGGGCTACCAGACTTGATGAGCTGCCGCAGCTGTTCAATGTGCTGAAAGGCGAAATGAGCATCGTCGGGCCCAGACCGGAACGGCCGTTCTTCGTCAAGCAGTTCATTGTCCAAAAACCTGAATATGATTACCGGCATAATGTCAAACCAGGCATCACAGGACTGGCACAGATAGCAGGCAAATATAATACCAGTGCCTATGACAAGCTGATCTATGACCTGCTGTATATACAGGACGTCAGCGTTAAAACAGACCTGATGATCATGCTGCAGACATTCAAAGTTCTGCTGACAAAAAGCAGTACTGAAGGAGTACAGGGAAAGTGATGGAGCAGAAGAAAAAAGTTCTTTTTGTAGCAACAGTAGTAAAAACACATATCAATACTTTCCATTTACCCTTCCTCAAAATGTTTAAGGAATATGGGTGGGAAGTACATGTCGCTGCTAAAAATGACTTTGTTGATGAACCATGTGTTATACCAAACTGTGACAGGCACTTTGATATAGATTTTGCACGCTCACCATTTTCCAAAAGCAATATTAAAGCTTATAAGCAGTTAAAACAGATAATAGAAACCAATCATTATGACATTATCCATTGCCATACTCCGGTTGCAGGGGTGTTAACAAGGCTTGCAGCAAGAACGGCTAAAGGTACAACAGTGATCTATACAGCCCATGGTTTTCATTTTTATCAAGGCGCTCCTTTGATAAATTGGCTTGTTTACTATCCGGTAGAACGAGTTTGTGGCAAATTTACAGATAAATTGATAACTGTTAATCAAGAGGACTACCACAGAGCTAACAGTTGGAGATTACGTAATAATGGCAAGATATATTATGTTCCTGGTATAGGTGTAGATTTAGAAGAAATACAAAATATTTCTATAAATAAAGTGCAGAAGAAAAAAGAAATAGGTATATCAAACGATGTTAAGGTTCTATTGTCGGTGGGAGAACTAAATAAAAATAAGAATCATGAAATCATTATAAGAGTTTTAAGTAAATTGACTAATAAAAATTTTATTTATTTGATTTGCGGTAATGGAGAATTAAAAGAATATCTGAAAAATTTAGCCAAAGAGCTTGGAGTAAGCGATAAAGTAAAATTTTTAGGATACAGAAAAGATGTATTGGAAATTTATAAAATAGCAGACCTATTTCTTTTCCCATCTAAACGTGAAGGACTGCCTTGTTCGTTAATTGAAGCCATGGCATGTGGATTGCCATGTGTGGCTTCTGATGTCAGAGGAAACAAAGATTTGTTGAGGAGTGATAATCTTTGTAAAAGTAATAAGGAAGAAGAATGGCTGAGATTATTAAATAAAGCCTTTTGTGAAAAGATATTGGTTAATGAGTTGCAAGATATATATGGAGTTAGTCATATTAAGAAGAATATGCAGGATATCTATGGATTAAATTAAACGGGAGAAACGATGATACCTAAAATAATTCATTATTGTTGGTTTGGCGGCAAGCCACTACCTGATGAAGTAAAAAAATATATGGAAACCTGGAAAAAATATTGTCCGTATTATGAAATAACAGAATGGAATGAAAGCAATTTTGATGTTAATCAGAATCAATATTGCAGGGAAGCATATGAAGCCGGGAAATGGGCTTTTGTAAGTGACTATGCAAGACTAAAAATTTTGTATGACTATGGTGGTATCTACATGGATACCGACATGGAAGTCTGCAAGCCATTAGACCGCTTAGCAAGTTATGCTTTTTGGTCGGGATTTGAGTCGGAGAGTCAAATCCCGACAGGAATCATGGCTTCCTGTCGGGATAATGATTTATTGGAATATTTATTATCATACTATGACGATAAACATTTTAAGAATGAACATGGCATTTATGATACCACTACTAATGTCACAACGATTACCAGAATGGTAAAAGATAAGTATGATATAGAATTGAATAATACATTCCAAATCTTTGGAAATAATAATGCTATATTTCCTTTTGAATATTTTTGTGCAAAAAGCACAGAAGATGGGAAAATCAAGAAAACTGACAATACCTATACAATACATCATTTTGCTGGAAGTTGGTTGACAACTTATGAAGTGGTTCGTCATAAAATAAAATTGCTATTAGTTAGTTTATTTGGGATAAATTTAGTTATAAATTTGAAAAAAGCTTTAGATAGAAAGAATTAATTATTATGAATAAAGAGCCTTTAATAAATATAATAGTTCCTGTGTATAACACTGAAAAATATATAAGAAAATGTCTTGATTCTATTGTTAATCAAACATATAGAAATCTGGAAATTATTGTAGTAGATGATGGAAGCACTGATAGCAGTGGGGATATTTGTGATGAATATGCACACAAAGATGCTCGTATTAAGGTGATTCATAAAGAGAATGGTGGAGTTAGCTCTGCAAGAAATGCTGCCTTAGACCTTTGCACACCTGGGGGGGACCTCGTTGCCTTTGTTGACAGTGATGATTGGTTAGAATTAAATATGTATGAAACATTATTAGAACAAATATATTTATATAATGCAGACATAGCAACTTGTAAAATTTCCATAGAATATAGTGATAACTCGAGAATAGTACATAAAAAAATAAAAAGTAACATTTGTTTTTCTGTGAAAGATAAAGAAGAGTTAATCAAGAATTTTTTAAATCGTGAAATATATACTTCTTCTTCGAATGATAAATTATATAATCTCAAGTTGTTTAGCGGTATTAGATTTCCAGTCAATCAATTTTATGAAGATAACTATCTTGTTTTGGAGATTTTATTGAGAGCAAAGAAGATAGTTGTTGGCTGTGATTCTTGCTATCACTACAGACAAAATAATAACAGTATAACAAGAAATTTTTCTAGGAAAAAATTTCGAGATGCATTAAAAGCAATTAAACATAATTTGAATCTATTAAAAAATACTTATCCTTTACTGCTGAAAGAAGCATTTGCCTTAAGGTATTTAACATACTTGTCCTTTTTAGATTTATTAGTATTTTCCCAGCAAAGCGACCATATTAGATTAAGCGATAAAATTAGAATGACATTGAAAGGTCATTTAAAACACATTATTAATTCATATAATATGACTTTACAAGAAAAGATAGCATTTATTATTGTTGTTTATAATACTGATTTATATAAAGTATTGCGAAAAATGCAAATAAGAGTACTAAAAAGGGAAGGTTATTGATTTATTATAGGGAAGGATCGATAGTTATATATGAAACGAGAATTTATAAGTGTTATCGTACCAGTCTATAATGTTGAGTACTATTTAAAGCAATGTCTTGATTCTATTGTTAATCAAACATATAGAAATCTGGAAATTATTTTAGTAGATGATGGAAGCACTGATAGCAGTGGGGATATTTGTGATGAATATGCACAAATAGATGCTCGTATTAAGGTGATTCATAAAGAGAATGGTGGATTGAGCTCTGCCAGAAATGCTGGCTTGGACCTTTGCACATCTGGGGGGAGTTGATTGCCTTTGTAGACAGTGATGATTGGCTGGAACTGGATATGTTTGAGGTTTTATATACAAATTTAAAAGAAAAAAATGTTGATATAGCCTGTGTAGGATATTATCAATGCTATATGAATAAAATTGTGAAAGGCAATTTTTGTAAAGGTAAGTTATATTCAGGAGAAAATTTGATTAGTGAAATTTGTGAAGATGGCTATTACAATCTAGCAGTATGGAACAAGTTATTCAAAAGATCTATCTTTGATAAAATCAGGTTTCCTGACAATAGGTATGAGGATGCTTTTATTTTTTTCGAAATTTTGGAAAGGGTCAGTAAGGTTTATATAAGTCAAGAAACAAAATATTTTTATCGGCAGAGAAAAGACAGTATCATGAATAAGGTATTTGACGATAATGTTTTAGATAATATTACATACAGGGAGTTGTTTCTTGAAACTGCGCATAAGAGATATCAAAGATTAATTCCACTAATGTCATTCAATTGTAAAATGGGCTATTTTTTCGTGTTAGGCATATTAGCTAAAAGTAAAGATATTAAGAATAAGTTTGAATTGGCAAGGGAATTGCAGCGGAAAATGCGAGAAGGCATAAAAGAAGTTATTAAAAGCGACAAAGTCAATTTTAATGGAAAAATTGCATACACAAGTCTTGCTGTGAGCTTCAAATTATATCAATATTTGTTTGAATTGAATAAATTTATCAAAAAACTGTCTGGCAAACAGAATATATTATACCCGTGAATTGCGGTTGAGGTTATGAATGGCGAGAGTAGAACAGGCAAGGAAAAACATCAAGTATTCAACAATTGCATATATTTTAAAAATTACTTTACAGTTCGTGGTTCGTCTGGTTTTCGTTAAGTCGCTGCCTATAGAATATTTGGGTATCAATGGATTGCTAAGTAATTTTTTATCAATGCTGTCATTGGCAGAATTAGGCGTAGGACCGGCCATAATATACAGCTTATATCAACCGTTAGCGAAGAAAGATACAGCGACTATTAAAGCGTTGATTGCATTGTTTAAAAAAGCTTATACTGCTATTGGTCTGTTTATTATTGGTACTGGTATCTGCCTGTTGCCATGGCTGGACTGGTTTATTAAAGGCAATACTGTTACAGACATACACTGGTTTTATCTTGTATTTTTACTCAATACAGGTATCAGTTATTTTTATTCATATAAACGAAATCTACTGATTTCCGATCAGAAACAATATATCAACAGCATCTATCAAAGCAGTGGGCAAATAGCACTTGCAGTTTTACAAATTATGTTTTTACTTGTATATCCAAGCTATTTAATTTACATAATATTGATGTTGCTAGTAACAGTAAGCGAAAATTATGCTGTTGCTAAAAAAACAGACGGGGTTTATCCCTATCTGCAGGAAAAAAATGTACAGGTTTTATCTGCTGACATCAAAAATACGATCCTTAAAAACATTAAAGCTATGATTGCCCATAAAATAGGCGGTATGACGGTGTTTTCGACAGCGAACTTGATATTGTCAAAATTCGTTGGCTTAACAGCGGTGGGGTTATACAGCAATTATTATCTTGTTATTGCTGCTTCAAATAGTTTTGCCGGTCAGTTTTTTGCTTCGATAACAGCAAGTATCGGTAATTTGATAGTGTTGGAACGTAATCAAAAGAAAGTTGATATTTTTAAGGTTACTGAGTTTATAGTAGCCTGGCAGGCACTGATTATTGTCTGCGGCTTTTTCACCTTGTTAAATCCCTTGATCGAACTTTGGCTTGGGAAGCAGTTTTTGTTTGATGAAGTGGTAGTGACCTGGTTGATAATAAATTTTTATTTAACATATATGCGTATGGCTGTGAATGCTTTTAAGGATGCCAGCGGCCTGTATTGGAACGACCGTTATAAGCCGTTAGCAGAATCAGTAATCAATTTGATTGCTTCTGTGTATCTTACTATTCATTACGGTGTTATCGGAGTTATCTGGGGCGGGATTATCAGTACATTACTGACTTGTTTCTGGGTAGAACCGTATGTTTTATTTAAGAACAGTATCGAGATCAAACTGAAAGACTATTTTAAGGATTATTTCAAATATGCTGCTGTGACTTTGCTGACATCTGTTGTCAGTAAGTGGCTGTATACTAAGTTATTCATCGAGGTTACTATCATTAACTTTGTGCTTGGTGTGGTCTTGTGTTTGGTTGTTACTAATGCGGTGTGGGTTCTGGTTTTTCGAAAGCGAGAGGAAATGGTTTATCTGCACAATATTGCCAGGGATAAGTTTGGCATGAAATTTTTGTAGTTTTACAGGAAAATTTTGAATTTTATTTTCACTGTTGGTATGTAGTACAACAGATTGCTTTTAAGATAGCTACTAGTTGATTAGTGCTGAACTATTGCTGACAGGGATAGAAAGTAATGACAGGGATTAAAAATAAATGTGCGATTTTCAACAAAGCTTTTAACAAAGCTGCTGTGTGTTAAAACGCTTGATACAGGCTGGGAATGGAATTTGTCAGGGAAAGTAGTACATGGTAATCAACAAAGGTTATACATAGTGAGTACAAAGCCGTTGCAAAGGATTTACACCTAATAAGAAAGATAAGAAGAATGAGAAGGAAAAGAAGTTTATTTAAAACTCACTTTTCTAAATTTGTTTATATAAGGAAGTAAAATACGATGTATATCAAACGCCATTTGGAGACGACAATTGAAAAACTGAGCGGTTGTTGTAAGGTACTTCTGGTTACTGGGCCGCGTCAGGTAGGAAAGACGACTTTGCTGCGCAGGCTGGCAGAAGGCAACAGGACTTATGTGACGATGGACGATATCAACGTACGCAGCTTGGCAATGACGGAACCGGGGCTGTTTCTGCAGCGGTATAAACCGCCGCTCTTGATCGATGAGATCCAGATGGCGCCGAAGCTGCTGCCGTATATTAAAATGTACGTAGACGAGCATGGCAATAACGGTGACTTTTGGCTGACAGGGTCGCATGCTTTTGATTTGATGGAGAACGTCACAGAAAGCCTGGCAGGCAGGATCGCTATCGTTCATCTGCTTGGGTTCAGCCATGCCGAAGTAGCCGGTCTTGGTGCGGGAGCTTTTGTGCCTGAAGAAAAATTTTTACTGCAGCGGGCGCAGGAAGCTGAGATACTGCCGATGCGTGATTTGTTTGGGCAGATTTGGCGCGGCAGTATGCCGGCGCTGAACAATGCCTCAGAGCAGGACTGGAACAACTATTACTCTTCCTATGTGCAGACCTTTCTGCAGCGTGACGTCAGGGCGCTGACCCAGGTCAATGATGAACTGCAATTTTACCGGTTTTTATGTGCGGCAGCCAGCTATACCGGCAGTATGATCAACTATGCGGCGCTGGCCAAGGAAGCGGAGATCACTGCGCCAACGGCGAAGCAGTGGCTGAAGGTACTGGCAGCGGCGGGGCTGGTATATTTACTGGAGCCGTTCATGCATCCGAATTTAAAATATGGTGTGAAAGCGCCGAAGGTATATTTTACCGATACCGGCCTGGCTGCTTATTTGCTGCGCTGGAGTAATGCCGAGATCTTGGAAACAGGGGCAATGTCGTCGAGCTTTTTGGAAACCTGGACGGTGATGGAGATCTACAAGAGCTTCAGTAATTGCGGACAGATACCGCCGCTTGGTTATTACCGTGACTTTAACAGCCGGGAGGTAGAGCTTGTGCTGAATGTTGATGGCAGCATACATCCTTTGGCGATCCGCAAAAGCTCCAGCCCGGTGAAAGAAACGAAGAAGTTTGATATCCTGCGGCCGGTGACAGAAGGAGAACGGGCCTTGAAATTAGGTGCAGGCGGCGTGATCTGTTTTGCCAATGATCTGCTGCCAATAGATGCCAGAAACTGGTATATACCGGCCGGGCTGTTGTAAAATTATCAATAAGTATTTTAAGGAATAACCTTTGCTGATTTTGAATGTGAGATTCAAGGCAGTAAGGGTTATTTTATATTTAGCTGAAAGTAAACGGTTTTTATTGCCGGGGAAATAAATATGTTTGAAGTTAAGACGAACTGCCTTTTGTCTTTGCCTTAGGTGTAGTATAATGAAAACATCTTTTAAAGAAAATGAGGCAGAAAATGCATTATAATGAAATAAAACAGGGTTACTTTATTGCACGACCCAATCGTTTTATTGCTCATATCGAGCTGGACGGGCAGGTAGAGGTTTGCCACGTGAAGAATACAGGGCGCTGTCGTGAGCTTCTGACGCCGAGAGCAGTGGTTTATGTGGAGTGCCATCATGACCCCAGGCGTAAGACAAAATATTCGTTGATTGCTGTCAGAAAGGGCAGCTTACTGATCAATATGGATTCGCAGGCACCGAATAAGGTGGTGGCCGAATGGCTGGCATCAGGCGAACTGCTGCCGGGTCTTACGCTGCTGAAGCCTGAATGCAGGTATGGTACATCGCGTTTTGATTTTTATGTAGAAACGCCACAGCAGAAGCTATTTATTGAAGTAAAGGGTGTAACGCTGGAGGAAAATGGTATAGCCATGTTCCCCGACGCGCCTACAGAGCGCGGCATTAAGCATTTAGATGAGCTGGCGCAGGCGGTGCGGTATGGTTATGCCGCCGCGGTGATTTTTGTGATCCAGATGCGCGGTGTGACCAGGTTTACACCAAATCGCCGCACACATGCGGCTTTTGCCGAAGCGCTGCGGCGGGCACAGCAGGCTGGCGTACAAGTGTTGGCTTATGATTGTGACGTAACGCCGGATGGCCTTAGTTTGGGAAAGCAGATTCCCTGCTGTTTTTAAATTGGGAGATATGCTATAATAAAAAATCTTAGCGCTGTGCCTGCTTCAAGAGCTGGGGGCAGCATAAGGGCAGTACAGCTGAAAAAGAACGGAGCAGATTATGAGAGAATATACTAAGTTTTATATTACACCGAAGGGCGAAAGAGCCGCCCGCAGCGGCCATCCATGGGTCTATGCTGAAGAAATCACCAGGATCGAAGGCGAATACCAAAACGGTGATCTGGTCGATGTGGTAACAAACAAGGGCAAATATCTGGGCACCGGGTTTGTCAACGACCATTCCAAGATCAGGGTGCGCCTGATTTCGACCAATACCAATGATAAATTTGACGCTGATTTCTGGGAACGGCGGTTGCGTTATGCGATCGATTATCGTCGTACTGTAATGCCAGGAGCCGATTTTAAATGCTGCCGCCTGATTTTTGGTGAGGCCGATCATTTTCCAGGTCTGACAGTAGACCGGTTCAATGATATTTTGGTTGCACAGACTTTATCACTGGGAATAGAAGTGCGGAAAGAGTTGATTTTTAACCTGTTGTACAAGATTTTACGTGAGCAGGGTGAGGAAATCAGGGGCTTGTATGAACGCAACGATGTGAAGATCCGCCTGCTGGAAGGCATGGAGGAAAACAAGGGCTGGTTTGCGTTTGCAGAGGCTGCAGAACCAGGGGAGCCGTTGACGGAAATCGTTGAAAACGGGATCAGGTATAATGTAGATGTGGAGAACGGTCAGAAAACAGGCTTCTTCTTGGATCAGAAGTATAATCGTCAGGCTATTGCTAAGATCGCCCGTGGTAAGCATGTACTGGACTGTTTTACACATACCGGCGCTTTTGCTCTTAATGCTGCAGTAGGAGGCGCTGCTTCTGTAACAGCTGTAGATATTTCGGCCGAGGCAGTGCAGATGACGGACGCCAACGCCTCTAAAAACGGCTTGGATAAAGTTGTTAAAGGCTTGAAGGCCAATGTTTTTGATCTGCTGTCAGAGCTGGTCAATAATAAGTCCCGGGAATATGATTTTATTATTTTAGACCCGCCGGCGTTTACAAAGTCGGGCAGTACGGTCAAAAATGCCATCCGCGGCTATAAAGAGATCAATTTAAAGGCTATGAAGCTGCTGCCGCGCGGCGGTTATCTGGCGACTTGTTCCTGCTCGCATTTTATGAAGGAAGAGCTGTTTGTGCAGATGCTGCATGATGCTGCTGCAGACGCCAATGTACAGCTGCGGCAGATCGAGGCGCGCCAGCAGTCGCCTGACCATCCGATTTTATGGAATGTCCCGGAGACGTATTATTTGAAATTTTATATTTTCCAGGTAGTTTAAGTTGTGATTTGGAGGCAAGATAATGCAGCTGCAGCAGTTATTGGAAGCTATGATCGCTTATATGGGCGGCGACGCCCGGCGGATCCAGCACTTTATTAAGGTACATGCCCTGGCGCAGTTGATCGGACGTCAGGAGCAGCTGAACGAAAGGACGCAGTTTATTTTAGAAGCTGCGGCGCTGACTCACGATATCGGTATCAAAAATGGCGAGGCGAAGTTCGGCGCCGGTAAATGCAGCGGTAAAACGCAGGAGCTGGAGGGACCGCCGGCAGCGGCAGAACTGCTGGCAAAGTTAGGTTTTGCTCCTGACGTCTGCGAGCGGGTATGCTATTTGATTGGGCATCATCATACTTATACCAATATCGATGGTATGGATTATCAGATTTTAGTGGAAGCTGATTTTTTGGTGAATTTTTATGAAGATGGCATGAGTAAGGAGGCTATCCAGACTGCCTGCGGGCGAATTTTTAAAACGGCGTCTGGTATCAGGATGTGCCGCCAGATGTTTGGAATTTGAATGATGTATAAAAAGCACTTGCCGTAATGAAGCAGGCAAGTGCTTTTTCTGTTATAAATAATCGTGGGAGCCTGCGCCTGCAGGAGCCGAAAATGGAACAGACCCTTATGGCAGCGGCTTATGCCGACTGATCGTAAGGGTCTGTTCACTATGTTAAGGAGAGGGGAACGCTTATTTAACTGCCGTCAGATATTTGTCAATGGCGGCTGCGGCTCCGCGTCCCTCGGCAATGGCCCAGACTACCAGGCTTTGGCCGCGGCGGGCGTCGCCAGCCGCAAAAATACCGGGGATCGAGGTCATATAATCATTATCATTGGCCGCAATAGTATTGGCCTCTGATCTGGCAAATTTAAATTCGTCAAATAACTGTGTTTCAGTGCCTATAAAACCCATTGCCAGAAGCACCAGCTGAGCTGAGACTATTTGTTCTGTTCCGGCGATCTCGACAGGAATTAAACGCCCGTCTTCCTTCTGCCAGTCAATCTGGCAGAGCCGCAGCTTATCGACTTTCCCATTTTTGCCGATAAATTCCTTGCTCATGATACAGTAGTCGCGCGGATCCTGGTGGTACAGCTCGAAGGCTTCTTCCTGCCCGTAATCAGTTTTGAAAACACGGGGCATTTCCGGCCAGGGGTTATCTGCAGTACGGGAGTGGGGCAGGCAGGGCATGATCTCGATCTGTTTTACGCTTCTGCAGCCCTGACGAATGGCTGTCGCTACACAGTCGGTGCCGGTATCGCCGCCGCCGATGACGATAACGTCTTTCCCCTTGGCGGAAACAGCTTTTTTATCCTGCAGGCTGCTGTCTAAAAAGCTTTTAGTGACGCTGTGCAGATAATCCTTGGCAAAGTGGATGCCCTGCAGCTCGCGGCCGGGGATGGTCAGATCACGCGGTACGGTACTGCCGGTACAAAGGGCGATCGCATCGAACTGTTTCAGCAGTGTTTCCGAAGAAATTTTGTGGCCGATCTCACTGTTCAGTTCAAAGGTGACCCCGGCCTCTTCCAGAAGCTTGATACGTCGTTCTACCAGATGCTTGTCCAGCTTCATATTGGGTATACCATACATCAAAAGCCCCCCGGCGCGGTCGGCACGTTCATAGACGGTGACGCTGTGGCCTGCCTTGTTAAGCTGGTCGGCACAGGCCAGGCCGGCCGGGCCGCTGCCGATAACGGCAACTTTTTGTCCGCTGCGGTGAGCCGGCTTGTTGGGTTTGACATAGCCTTCTGCAAATGCTGTTTCAATGATATATTGTTCAAGATTGCGGATACTGACTGCACTGCCTGCCAGGCTGGCACTGCAGGCTCCTTCACAGGGAGCCGGACAGACGTGCGAGGTGAATTCCGGGAAATTATTAGTTTTATTCAGGCGCGCATAGGCGAAATGATCCAGCCCCTGATAAACAAAGTCGTTAAATTCCGGCATCAGATTATGCAGCGGACAGCCTGATAAGGCTTTGCCCAACATTACGCCGCTGTGGCAGAAGGGAATACCGCAGTCCATGCAGCGCGCAGCCTGTTTTTGCAGTTCTTCTTTGTGAGGCAGACTGCTGGTTTTGATTTCTTCCCAGTCTTTGATGCGCTCCTGAGGCGGGCGCAGCGCAAGTTCCTGCCGTTTGTAATCCATAAATCCGGTCGGTTTACCCATTATGCCTGCACCTCCTCAAATACTTTGATCGTCGCTTCCTGCTCGCTCATACCGCTTTGCAGGTATTGGGCGACTTTTTCGGTAACGCGCTTATAATCTTTGGGAATGACCTTGACAAATTTTTTGACGTAACTATCCCAGTCTGCCAGAATCCGGCGGGCAATACTGCTGCCGGTATATTCTGCGTGTTTCAGGATCATTTTCTGCAGCTGCATGGTATCATTGATTTCCTTCAACTGTTCCAGCAGTACGATTTCTTTGTTACAGTAGCCCGAAAAGGTACCGTCTTCATCTAAAACATAGGCAATACCGCCGCTCATGCCGGCAGCAAAGTTCCGTCCGGTCTTACCCAGAATAACGACGGTGCCGCCGGTCATATATTCGCAGCCGTGGTCGCCGACACCTTCGATAACGGCATTGACGCCGCTGTTGCGAATGCAGAAACGTTCACCGGCAATACCGGAAATATAGGCTTCACCGCTGGTGGCGCCGTAGAAGGCAACGTTGCCGATAATGATGTTTTCGTGAGGATTGAAAGGCGCTTCTGCAAAGGGATGGATGATGATTTTACCGCCGGAAAGACCCTTGCCGACGTGGTCGTTGGCATCGCCTTCGAGACGCAGGGTGATACCGGGCGGTAAAAAGGCTCCAAAGCTTTGTCCGGCCGAGCCTTTGAAGTGCAGTCTGATCGTATCTTCCGGCAGGCCTTCCAAACCGTAAAGGCGAGTGATCTCACTGCCGAGGATGGTACCGACGACACGGTCGGTATTTTTGATAGGCAGCGTGATATCGACCTGTTTTTTGCCGGCGACAGCGGTTTTGCAGATTGCCAGCAGCTCGCGGCAGTCCAGCGATTTTTCCAGCTGGTGGTTTTGTTCGGTGGTGCAGACCTGGCTGGTGCCCGGTTCTACCTCCGGTTTATAAAGCAGCGGCGCTAAGTTAAGATTTTTATTTTTCCAGTTACGCTCCGGTTTAGCCAGCAGTACTTCCGTACGTCCCACCATTTCGTCGATACTGCGGAAGCCCAGTTCGGCCATATATTCGCGAACCTCCTGGGCAATGAAGTGCATAAAGTTGACGACATACTCCGGTTTGCCCTTAAAGTTACGGCGCAGCTTCGGGTCCTGGGTAGCGACGCCCATAGGACAGGTATTCAGATTGCAGACGCGCATCATAACGCAGCCCAAAGCGATCAGCGGCGCAGTGGCAAAGCCGAACTCTTCGGCACCCAGCAAGGCGGCGATGATCACGTCGCGTCCGGTCATCAGCTTACCGTCGGTTTCCAGAGTCACACGGTTGCGCAGGTTGTTGAGCAGCAGCGTCTGATGGGTCTCCATCAGTCCCAGCTCCCAGGGCAGTCCGGCGTGGTTGATACTGGTGCGGGGCGAAGCACCTGTGCCGCCGTCGTAGCCGGAGATCAGCACTACATCGGCACAGGCTTTAACGACGCCTGCGGCAATGGTTCCGACGCCAACCTCAGAAACCAGCTTGACGCTGATTTTGGCACGGGGATTGGCGTTTTTCAAATCGTGTATCAGTTCGGCTAAATCTTCGATCGAATAAATATCGTGATGGGGCGGCGGAGAGATAAGGCCGATACCGGCAGTAGTCCCGCGGCATTCGGCGATCCAGGGATAGACTTTACCTCCGGGCAGCTGACCGCCTTCACCTGGTTTGGCACCCTGGGCGATCTTGATCTGGATCTCATCCGCGTTGACCAGATAATTGCTGGTAACGCCAAAGCGGCCTGAGGCCACCTGTTTGATAGAACTGCGCTTACTATCGCCGTCAGGCTGGGGACGGAAGCGGGAAGGATGTTCGCCGCCCTCGCCCGTATTGGACTTACCGCCGATACGGTTCATAGCGATCGCCAGACATTCGTGCGCTTCCTGGCTGAGCGAGCCGTAGCTCATTGCGCCGGTTTTAAAACGTTTACAGATGCTGTCTACAGATTCTACCTGTTCGATAGGTATCGGCAGCCGCTGCGGAGTGAAGGTCAGCATACTGCGCAGGTTCTGATTGGCAAAAGCACTGCTGTTCAGTTCGCTGGAAAAGCGTTTGAACATAGTGTAATCGTTTTCGCGGCAGGCCTGCTGCAGTGCAAAAACAGTCTGCGGATTGAACATATGCCGTTCGCCGCCGCTGCGCCATTGGTAAACACTGCCGGATTCATAGCTGCACAGATCAGACGCATCAGCTTTGAAGGCCGGCAGGTGACGCAGCTCTACTTCTTTGGCGATCTCGTCCAGGCCGATCCCTTCCAGTCGGGAAGGTGTGCCGGTGAAATATTTTTCGATCACACAGCTGCTGATGCCGATAGCTTCAAAAATCTGGGCGCCGCGATAAGATTGCACTGTAGAAATACCCATTTTGGAAAGGATCTTGGCGATACCGTGGGTGCAGGCGTCGATATAATTTGCGGTGGCCTGCTCTACTGCAACGCCGGTGATCATACCGTTAGAGCACATTTCTTCGATCGTTTCAAACGCCAGGTAGGGATTGATGCCGCTGACGCCATAGCCAAGCAGCAGTGCAAAATGATGCACTTCGCGCGGTTCGGCCGATTCGATAATAATAGAAGCTTTGAGCCGGCTGCCGCTTTTGATCAGATGATGATGCAGGCAGGCGCCGGCCAAAAGGGCAGGAATAGCCGCCATTTCTTCGTTCATTTCACGGTCAGATAAAATCAGAATACATTTATCCTGTGCGATCATAGCGTCAGCCTGTGCACACAGACTGTCAAGTGCGTGTTTGAGCCCTGTGCCGCCGGCGGCTACCGGGTAAAGCATCGGCAGTGTCGCCGCCTGGAATTTAGGCTGCTGGATATTTTTGAGCTTGGCCAGCTCGATATTGCTCAAAACAGGCGATTCGGCTGAAATCTGCCGGCAGCTGTCAGGCTGCGGGTCGATCAGGTTTTTCTCCGGGCCGATGCCGCTGGTCGTATCAGTAAACACTTCCTCGCGAATAGCGTCTATAGGAGGATTGGTGACCTGGGCGAAAAGCTGCTTGAAATAGTTGTATAAAAGCTGCGGTTCTTCGGATAAAACGGCCAGTGGAGCGTCGTTGCCCATCGCTCCCAGCGGATCTATCCCCTTAGTAGCCATTGGTTTCAGAAACTTGGTCAGGTCTTCCAGCGTATAGCCAAAAGCCAGTTGCCGTCGCAGCAGGGTTTTGGGATCGGGCTTCGGCAGCTCGGTAGTGAGCTTGATCGCATTCAATTTAATAAGATTTTCGTCCAGCCATTTGCGATAGGGCTGTTCGGTAGCTATTTTATGTTTGATCTCGTCGTTGCCGATGATGCGGCCTGCTACAGTATCGATGACCAGCATCCTGCCCGGCCGCAGACGGTCTTTTTTGACAATGGTCGCCGGATCCAGATCGACGACGCCGACCTCGGAGGCCAGAACGATCGTATCATCCTGAGTAATGTAATAGCGGGAAGGCCGCAGGCCGTTGCGGTCCAGAGCGGCGCAGATAGTGCGTCCGTCGGTAAAGGCCATGGCGGCAGGTCCGTCCCAGGCTTCAATCAGAGAATTATGGTATTCAAAAAAAGCTTTCAGATCCGGATCGATATGGGGATTTTTGCCCCATGGTTCGGGAATCATCATCATTACAGCATGCGGCAGGCTGCGTCCCGACATGACAAGAAATTCCAGACAGTTATCGAACATTCCCGAATCAGAGCCGGTTTCGTCGATGATAGGCATGATATCTTTGATCTTGCTGCCCCAGAGGCTGTTGCCGCACATCGTTTGGCGGGCGCGCATCCAGTTGATGTTGCCGCGCAGGGTATTGATCTCGCCGTTATGCATCAGATAACGGTAAGGATGGGCGCGTTCCCAGCTGGGAAAGGTGTTGGTGCTGAAACGGGAATGGACTAAAGCCATTGCTGTTTCCATAGAACTGTCCTGCAGGTCAGAATAAAAAGAACCCAGCTGCTCCGTAGTCAGCATCCCTTTATAAACGATAGTCCGTGAAGACAGGCTGGCGATATAAAAATACCTGCCGCCGCGCAGCCTGCCATAGCGAATATGATTTTCGGCCTGACGGCGGATGCTGTACAGCTGTCGTTCAAAGGCATTATCGTCGATGCTCAGCCGGTCGATGATCTGTGGGCTGGCCTTGATAAAGACCTGCGCCATGAACGGCTGGCTCTGGCGTGATTTTTCACCCAGTACCTCCGGGTCGACCGGTACGTTACGCCAGCCTAAAAGCTCCTGTCCGTTTGCAGTAACAAGCTTTTCAAAATGACGCTGGGTGTTTTCTCTCTCTACAACGTCAGGCGGCAGGAACATAAAGCCAACGGCATAATGGCCGGGCTGTGGCAGTTCGATATCGAGCTTGGCACATTCTTTGACCAGAAAGGTGTGCGGCAGCTGAAGAAGGATACCCGCGCCGTCGCCGGAATTCATATCGGCGCCTTGTCCGCCGCGGTGGTCCATATTGCGCAGCACCACTAAAGCCTGCCGCAGGATCTTGTTGGATTTACGGCCTTTGATGTTGGCGACGACACCCAGACCGCAGGCGTCGTGCTCGAACCAGGGATCATAAAGCCCCTGCTTGGGCGGTAATGAAGTATACATGTGATTTTCCCCTCTCAAAGCAAATTATATCTATATACAAAACTGCAAGTTTAATTATAAAATACGCAAAAAAGAAATGCAAATTGTATACATTATATTTTAAAGTCTTTGACAAGCGGAATAAAATACTGTAAAAATTAAACAAAAACAGCTTGCAGCAAGTCAGCAACTGTAAAAAGACAGAATATTGAAATGTTTGTGAAAAATAAGTAAGAGCGGCTTTTGCACTATACAAAGTTTATTTAATAGTGTAATATTAAATACTGTAAGGCAATGAATATTGCAGATAGGGGAGATGAAGATGAGTAAGGCCGCAAAATTTGATGAATTTTTAAGTTCCAATAATATCAACTGTTTTTCAAAGGAAGAAATCGATAACGAAATGCACAGCATCGTTTATCGTGCCCATATGGAAGTCAGCAGTCAGAATCTGCCGACGATGATCGTGCTGGACGACAGCATCTATACGATGATCCAGGTGCGCGTTGCCGCTGGCGTTGTCAATGCCGGCAACCGCGAAGGCGTTTTGATGCATATCAACGAGCTTAATAAAAAATACAAGGTTTTTAAATACTATGAAGGCGACAACGGGGATATCTGCCTTGACAGCTGCATCACTACGACTGACGAAGGCTTTGAAGCGCCTGTTATCCACACAGTGATCGATGTTATTTTAAAACATCTGGTAGAAGAATACCCTGTCCTGATGCGTAAAGTCTGGGGCAATTAATTTATAATCATAAATAGCAATGAAGCTGTGAGGCCTTGGGTCCCGCAGCTTTTTTGTAAGGAGGAGCAAACACAGTGAACAAGTTCGGCTTGACTACTGAAGAAGCGAGCAAAGCATTATCCGAGCAGGGCAATAATGCCCTGACTCAGCCCCCGCGCGAAACCTTTTGGGATAAGCTGTGGGAGAATTTTAAAGACCCTATCATCCGGATCCTGATCCTGGCGCTGTTGGTCAACGTAGTTTTTGTTTATATGGGGCACGGCGACTGGATCGAAACGATGGGTATTTTTCTGGCCATCATTCTGGCGACTTTTGTTTCTACTTATTCTGAGTACAGCAATGAAAACGCTTTCCAGAAACTGCAGGAAGAAGCCAGCCGTATCCGCTGCAAGGTTTGGCGTGACGGCGAGCCGGTTGAGCTGCATATCGATGATATCGTCGTCGGTGATGCGGTAATTCTGGAGGCCGGCGATAAAGTTCCGGTCGATGGTATCTTACTGGACGGCGATGTGAAGCTTGACCAGGCGGCCCTGAACGGCGAAAGCAAGGAAGCCCATAAGCTGATCGCTCCGCCCGATTTTACCTGGGGCGATGGTACTATCGATTTTCTGGACGAGCATAAGCTGTTCCGCGGCAGCGTCGTTGTCGAAGGTCAGGGCATCATGCAGGCCGTTAAGATCGGCGACAGCTCTATCTACGGTCAGTTGACCCAGGAGCTTAAGGATGATGAACGTGACAGCCCGCTGAAATTAAAACTTAAGGGACTGGCGCATCATATCAGCCAGTTTGGTTATGCCGGCGGTGTGCTGATCGCTTTGGCAGTCATGCTGCATAAAGCCTATCTGTACGGCGATTTCGGCGCTTATTTTGCTAATACGCCGCTTTTGCTGTCTGATCTGGTGCAGGCTGTTATCCTGGGTATCATCATTATCGTTATGGCGGTGCCGGAAGGGCTGCCGCTGATGATCGCGATCGTTTCGTCGCTGAATATGAAAAAAATGCTGCGCGATAACGTACTTGTGCGGAAGCTGGTCGGGATCGAAACTGCGGGCAGTCTGAACCTGCTTTTTACCGATAAGACAGGCACGATCACAAAGGGCAAGCTGGAAGTCGTACGGTTCATTACCGGCGACCGTCAGGAATACCCTGCATTTGACGTACTGCCTGCAAAGCTGAAGGCCTTTACTTACCAAAACGTTGTGCTCAATACCTCGGCAGCCGTTTCTGACGGCGCTATGGTCGGCGGCAATATGACTGAGCGGGCGCTCAGCAACTATGTAGGCAGCTACCGTATGGAAGAAATGCTGCACCGTGATAAATTTATTCCTTTCAACAGCGCCAATAAATATTCTTGGGCGGCAGTCAGCGGTAACGGCGAGCGTTACTGCCTGGCTAAAGGCGCTCCGGAAAAGCTGATTTTGCAAACCAGCCACTACTGGGATGCGGAAGGCAACCGCCAGCCGCTGACCGAAGAAATGAAAAAAACACTGGATGACAGAATGCTGGAACTGGCAGCAGATGCGATCAGGATGCTGGCACTCTGCACCTATGAAAGCGATATCGAAGGCGATGAGCTGCCGGCAGGCGGACTGACGCTGGTAGGTATTCTGGGTATTCGCGACGAAGTCCGTCCCGAAGCGATCGAAGCGATTGCTGAAGTTCAGGATGCAGGCGTACAGATCGTTATGATCACCGGTGACCGCCGCGAAACCGCGGTAGCGATCGCTAAAGACGCAGGCCTGCTGCAGCGTCCGAATGAGTTGGTCTGGACCTCGGCTGAGCTTGCGGAAATGAGCGACGAACAGGTGAAACTGGAGCTGCATAAGCTGCGCGTAGTAGCCCGCGCCCTGCCGATGGATAAATCACGGCTGGTGCGCCTGGCACAGGAGATGAACCTGGTAGTAGGTATGACAGGTGACGGCGTCAACGACTCGCCCGCACTCAAAAAAGCCGATGTAGGCTTTGCGATGGGCAGCGGTACCGAAGTTGCCAAAGAAGCCGGTGACATCGTAATTCTTGACGATAATTTCCTCAGTATCAAACAGGCGATCTTATACGGACGTACGATTTATAATTCTATCTGTAAATTCATCGTCTTCCAGCTGACGATCAACTTCTCAGCCGTAGCGATAAACTTCATAGCACCGTTTATCGGCATCGATAAACCGCTCACCATTACGCAGATCCTCTGGATCAACCTGGTCATGGATACTCTGGCGGCACTGGCCTTCGGCGGTGAGCCAGCGCTGGAAAAATACCTGCGTGAAAAGCCAAAAGACCGCAGCGCACCGATAGTCAGCAAAAAAATGCTGTCTACCATCACTATGGGCGGCGTGTATATGACCTTTATCGCGATCCTCTTTTATAAAAGCAGCTATGTCGATCATCTGTTCCGCAATGCGCCCGACCATATCTACACATATACGGGCTTCTTCTGCACATATATCTTTATGGCGGTAGCCAACGGTTTTAACGTGCGTGTTTCCGGTCTTAACCTGCTGGAGCACATCGACAAGAACAAAGGCTTCCTGAATGTAATGGCGCTGATCGTGGCGATCCAGGTGCTGCTGACCTATGTCGGCGGCCGCATCCTGCGTACGACACCGCTGAACCTGCACGAATGGAGCGTAGTTGTTTTGTTCGGTCTGTCGATCATCGTTGTTGACCTGCTGCGCAAAAGCGTTTGCCAAATGCTGGAGAAAAAATAAAAGCCAACCCCTAAAAAGAGATTATAAAAAATAGGAGTGATGACTGTATGGATCCTCTCGGGTCTATCAAAGAAGTATTTATTGTTATTGTTTTGATTTTAATGAACGGCCTGCTGGCCATGCTGGAAATGGCGCTGGTCTCGGCGCGTAAAAGCCGGCTGGAGCAGCTGGCTGATGAGGGAAGCAGCAAAGCTGCGTATATTTTAAAGCTTGCTAAGGAACCGACTGAGTTTTTATCAACGGTGCAGATCGGTATCACACTGGTCGGCATCGGCACCGGCGTATACAGCGGCGCCATGCTGGCAGCGCCTTTGGAAGGACTGCTGCGTGAGATCAGCGTACTGCGTCCTTATGCCGGCGTAGTGTCGTATACCTTCGTCGTGGCGCTGGTGACCTATCTCAGTTTGATCTTAGGCGAGCTGATACCAAAAAAAATGGCGCTCAACAACCCGGAAAAGGTTGCCATGAGCTTTGCCGGTTTTATCAAGGTCATTATTACCGCGTTTAAACCGCTGACTGTCTTTTTAAGCGTTTCGACCAGGTTTTTACTGAAGGCGCTGGGGCTTAAGCCCAGTGACGAACCTCCGGTCACGGAAGAAGAAGTGCGCGTACTGCTGGAGCAGGGCCGGCTGCATGGAGTATTTAACGTCGGCGAGCAGAAAATGATCGAAAACGTTTTTGAACTGGATGACCTGCGCGTAAGCGAGATCATGACGCCGCGGACCAAGATCACCTGGCTTGACGTCAACGATCCGCTTTATAAGCACTTGGAGGTCATTGCGGAAAAACAGTATTCCTGCTATGTTGTGGCCGAAGAAGATTTGGAACACGTCCTGGGAGTTGTCTATACGAAACGGTTTTTAGCCGATGTCCTGGGCGCTACCGGCGCTTCGATGCGCAGCTCGGTGCAGCAGCCGCTGTATGTGCCTGAAGGTATGTATACCCAAAAGCTGCTGGATATGTTCAAGGACACGCGGATCAAGGTGGCGCTGGTCATGGACGAATTCGGCGGGCTGGCTGGTATGGTGACCCTGCGTGATATTATTGAGCATCTGGTCGGCGATCTGCCTTCCTATGATGAAGAATTTAAACAGGAGATCGTCGAACGTGAAGATGGCAGCTGGCTGGTAGACGGCTTACTGCCGATCAGCGAATTTAAAGACTTCCTTGATCTGGATGAGCTGCCGCTGGAAGAAAAAACGGGTTTCAATACTGTGGCCGGTTTCGTCGTTACCAATATCGGGCATATCCCGACTGCCGGCAACTACTTCCTGTGGAATGGCTACCGCTTCGAGGTTGTTGATATGGACGGCACCCGCATCGACAAAATACTGGTCGAAAAACTGCCGGAAGCGGTAGCTGCAGAGACAGATGTAAAGGACCAATAAACAGAATAATAAAGCCCCGGCCGCTGGCCGGGGCTTTATTTTTATACAGACGCTGTTTTTAAAATTTAAGGGATGCGGCACGGTCTAAAAAGCCGCGCAGAATATCGCAGGAAGCGGCAAACTTGGCTTGTTCTTCGTCAGTGAGTTCGACTTCTAAAATTTCTTCCACACCGTTTTTGCCGATAACGCAGGGAACGCCTGCCGCCACATCGTGCTGACCATATTCGCCGCGCAGCAGGGTCGAGCAGGGCCAGACAAGCTTCTGATCGTGGAAGATCGCGCTGATAAGCATTTTGGCCACATTGGCGATACCAAATTCGGTGCAGCCTTTGCCGTCGATTTCAATATCACCGGCTTTTTTGACCTGCGTTTGCAGATCTTCCAGGCTGATTTCTGCCAAAACCGGACGTTCCCGGCGCAGCTGCAGAAAGGGCTTGCCGCCGATAAAAATACGTGACCAGACGATAAAGCTGGAATTACCATGCTCACCCATACAGAAGCCGTGAATAGAACGGCGGCTGTAGCCGGTGGCCTTGCTGAGTACCCGCAGCAGGCGATAGGTTTCCAGGCTGGTGCCTGTACAGAAGCAGCGGGAAGGCTGCCAGTCCATCTGCCGGCGGATGTATTCGCAGATGATGTCCGCAGGATTGGAAATACTGATCATGATACCGCGAAAATCGACCTGTTTTAAATGTGAAACAACTTCGTTGGCCATTTTGATCGAATCGTCGAACATATCCAGCCGGGTCTCACCGGGTCGACGGCTGCGGCCAAAGGCCATGACCATGATATCGGCATCGTGCAGCTCTTCATAGGAGCCGGCGCGGATACTGACATTTTTGCCGCACAGCGAGCCGCTGACACAGTCATCCAGATCCAGCGCCTGACCGATAGCTTTTTCTTTCAGGATATCTATCAGGACGATATCGTCGGCTTCACCGGATTGGATCAGTGCCAGTGCGACATGTGAACCAACGTGTCCGGCACCGACGATAACAACTTTACGGGTCTTGAACATAAATATTCCTCCTCTGCGATAAATGATTACTTATAGTATAACACTTTTTAGAAACATTGTTGAAATGAAGAAATTTACTGATTTTAGGAATAAGTTATTATTGGGCAGCAATCACAAAAAAGAACGGCAGCTATTGCTGCCGTTCTTTGATCATTATTTAAGCTGTTTACGTTATTGGATCACGCCGCCGGAAACAGTACCGATGATTTCTATATCCTTCATCGTAGCCTTATTGGCTTCGGTAACTTCTTCGGCCAGGACGGTAAAGTCTGCCCATTTGCCGGTCTCGATCGAACCGAGCCTGTCTTCCAGATGCAGCAGCCAGGCGGCATTTAAGGTGATGCAGCGCATTGCTTCATCGGCGGTCAGGCACTGGTCTTCACCATAAACTTTACCGCTGATGCCGGATTTGCGGTTGCAGGCGCACCAGGCGGAAAAGAGCGGATTGACCTCTGTGATCGGGTCGTCGGAATGCACGCCGAAGCGGACGCCGTGGTTGACAGCGCTGCGCATCGGCTCCATGCGTTTGACCTCGTAAGGCCCTACGGTGTATTCAGCATGGACGTCGCCCCAGTAATACAGATGGTTGGCGAAGAAATTAGCGCCGATATTCAGTTCATGCAGGCGTGCCAGCTGGTTTTCATTTGCCAACTGCACATGCTCCACAGTATGGCGGTAGATGCTGGTTGGGTTTTCTTCCCGCAGGCGTTTTACTACGCGCAGTACCTGTTCGGTAGCGCCGTTGCCGTTAGTATGGATAGAGACCGAGTAGCCGTGTTCCTCACATTCCTTCAGGATATCGAACATGGTATCGTCGTCGTAGATCAGCTTGCCGTTTTTGGCGCCGCTGTAATATTCCTTATTCAGTAAATTGGCAGTATAGCCCTGGATCGAACCGTCAGCCAGAATCTTGGCGTGGTTAAAAATGAAACGGTCATTTTCGATCTGCTGACGCAGCTGCTGCAGGCCATTCCAGCCGCCGAAGACACCATCCATATTTTTACTGTAGAAAGGTTCCACAACAAAACGTACAGGCAGCTGTTCTTTTTTCAGAGCGTTAGTATAACCGTCAATAGCCTTCGGGGTCAGGATAAAGCCGAAAGCCTTATCAGCGATCGTGGTGCAGCCGTTGTGTTTGGCCATCTTGGCGATATAACGGGTCGCTTTTTCGGCGGTTTCCGCAGCGTCGCCGCTGATCCGCATACCGCCTGCCTTTAAAACATAGGACATAAATTCGGGTTCGGCAACGTTGCCGTTGCAGCTGCCGTCCGGATAACGGCCGATATTGTCGTCGTGGACAGCATCGATGCCGGACAGCTCGATCGCACGGGTATTGACGGTCATCAAATGGCCGGAAGCATGGTTCAGGCAGATGGGTACAGTGCTGGAAACCTGGTCTAGCCATTTGCTGTTGATGTTTTCCAGCTTGGCGTCGCCCAAGATCAGCGGATCGATACCATAAGTACTGAGCCAGTTCTGATCGTTATATTTACCGGGGTTCTTTTCTATTACCTCACGCAGCTTGGCAATGATCTCGTCCGGCGTTTTGCAGCCTCTGGAAATCTCGCCTTCAGCAGTATGCCGGTCAAAGTAGCCGATATAAACATAATTCATATTATACAGGCCGCTTTGCTGAGCGTGCATATGGGCTTCGATAAAACCGGGATAAATAACATTGTTGATAAACGTATCATTGATCTGATAAGAAGCAGCATGCGCTTTAAAATAAGCCTCCATATCGATAAAATCACCGACTGCGATAATAGTGCCGCCGGCAACGGCAACACATTCTGCCCACGGCATCTGCGGGTTCATGGTCACTACCTTCTGCGCGCGGTAGATAGTAACCTGAGCGTTCTGAAAGACTACCGGATCGGAAATCACCTGAAAATTTGCGGACATATACATAAGATCACCTCATTATAAATTTACTGATTAACAGTTAAAATCATTTAGTTATTTTTTCATTGGGCAGCGGTCCGGTGCTGAGCCAGAACAGAGCGCAAATGAAGCCCAGGACATACAGGCCCAGCTGAGTGGAATTTTGGCGGGTGCTGCGGTTGATAGCGGTCAAGACAGCGGCGTCATCGGCATTTGCCGCTTTATCCGCAATATATTTTGCGAAAGCAGCGTCCGGCATAAAGCCGATGGAAGCCTGCTCGCTGATAACGGTTTTGGAAGTACTGCTCAGATCGGCGCTGCTCAAAGCGGCGTCCTTAAAAGTACCGGTGATGGAAAACAGCATGACTACGCCCAGAATAGCGACGCCGATCGCCTGACCGACATTGCGGGTCGCGGTCTGGATACCGCTGGACTGCTGAGCGTCGCGGGCATTGACTACTCCTGCGATGATATTGGAAGACTGTGAAGCAACAAAGCCCTGCCCGGCGCCGAAGAAGAACAGGCCCACATACATCAGCCAGTTAACTCCGTAAGGATTTAAGGACAACGCCATCGGAATCGTCGAAAGGGCAATCATAGCGATACCCGTGCGGCAGATCTTTTTCGGCGAAGCATCGGGACTGAACTTGGGGATACCCATAGAGAACACGATCATCGGGATCGCCATAGCGCTCATGGCTATACCGGTCATAATGGCGCTGAAACCGGCGACCAGCTGCAGATAAGTGATGACCAGGAAGAACGACCCGCCGAAGCAGAGGAACAGCATCGCTGTAAGATACAGTCCACTGCGTACCTGCGGCGTCGTTAAGAAGGAGGAAGGAATAAGACAGGAACCATAGGTTTTTTCAACATTACGTTCGATACGGACCAGGAGCACCAGAGTGATAAGCCCCAGCAGCGCGATAAACAAAGCCGGTGACATACCGAACAAAACTAACGGACTGCCGCCGATAACAGGCGGCGCGATCGGATCGATCAGGCCCCAGACTGGGATCTTGCTGATACCGATGATCAGTAAAAACAGGCCGGCAACGGCAACGACCGTACCTTTCAGGTCAAAACGCACTTTTTGTTCGGGCAGCGGAACATCGCCTACCAGCAGCGAACCTAAAAAAACGATAGTAAAATAAACGGCCATGCAGCTAAAGGCTATGCGCCAGTCAAAAGTATCGATCAAAAAACCGGCGGCGATAGGGCCGAGGCAGGAAGCGATACCTGTAGCAGCGCCGATAGCCCCGAAAGCGAAAGCGCGGTCATTGCCCTGATACAAACCGGGGATCAGCCCGAGTACAGAAGGGATAAGGAAACTGGCGCCGATACCGACCAGCAGACGGCCGCCCCAGGTGAACATAAAAATGTTGCCGGAGAAAGCTACGACAAGTTCGCCGACGGCGCACATCGCAGCGCCGATGCGGAAAGTTTTTTTCCAGCCGACTATCAGGCCGACCATACCGCCGACGATCATCAGGCAGCCGGCGCACAAAGAATAAATAATGTTGGCCAGCTGGATGTCTGACATTGTCGCATTAAGACTGGCCAGCAGGGAAGCTGTAGCCACGGTAAGCACCGAATTATCGCCGGAAGTGCCGATCTGGGCCATGACCAGAGGAAAGAGACCGAGAAACTTGTATTTACTGAGAGCAGAGTTAGTAGACATAATGACCTCCCCAAAACTTTAGAATTTAAATATCTTGCAAGATTTCTTCTTGTCTTTATTGTAAAACCTGGGGTAGAATAAGTATAATACTAGTTATTGTATGTACTCATAAGCTATTTGTTATGAAAGGTGACGGTCATGGATCTATTACAGCTCAAGTATTTTAAAGTAGTCGCCGAACAGGAACACATCACCAAATCAGCCAAGCTGCTGATGGTATCACAGCCCTACCTGAGCGCTATCGTTGCCCGGCTGGAAGAAGAAATGGGCGGGCAGCTTTTTGACCGCGACGGACGTAACGTAGTGCTGAACGAATACGGCAAGATCCTGTTGCATCATGCCAACGAAGCCCTGCAGCATCTGGAGGACGCCAAAAAGGAAATCGCCGACATGCGCTCGCGCGATACTAAATACATACGTCTTGGCAGCAGCAGTACCATGCTTTCCAAACGCTGGCTGGTGGATTTTCTTAAAGAACATGACGATATCAGGCTGGCGCATCTGCTGGCAGCGCATAACGAGATCATGGACGGACTTCTGAGCGGTCGCTTTGACTTTGGGCTGACAACTGGCAGGCTCGATCATCCTAAAATCATTTCAGTGCCGCTGTGGAAAGACCGTTATACACTGCTGGTCGGAGCCAGGCACCCTATGGCCCGCCGCCGGAAGATCTATCTGCAGGATATCCAAAACGAAAAGATCTGCGCCCTGCCGGAGGATCAAAGCAAGCTGCGGATCGTTGACGAGCTGTGTAAAAAAGCCGGTTTCGAGCCGGACTTTGTTCTGGAAGGCAATGTTGAGCTGCTGAGCGACTATATGCGCGAAGGGCTGGGCGTTTCTTTCGGACTGGCCAGCGTCAGGGATGCTTACCGCGATATCCGTTCCATACCGCTGGCTGACGAGATCGGTGAAGCCAGTATTTACCTGTCGTGGTGCGGCGAGCGTTATCTCACCAATTCCATGCTGACGCTGCAAAGCTATCTGCGGGAAGTAGGCAAACAGATAGAAGCTGAAGTGTAACTGCCGCGTAGTATAAAAAAATAACGTGAAAATAAAAAGACTGAGCCTAGGCTCAGTCTTTTTATTTATATTGCCAGACAGGGCAGGAATGCGCAGACGCCGATAGTTTTAAATCCGCCGGCGTAATGCGCCCCAAGACTCGAAGACGTTTTACACAGGCAACAGTAAGTGTCTTGCGGGGGGGCACAAGTGTGCTATAATAGCTGTAATTATTACAATAAATAAAGTTTTTGACGCCAAACAAAAGAAAAACCATTTTAGTTTCGATATTTCAAACTAAAATGCTAATGTTTTTGAGGGCTGAGGTGAAGTATGTACGATGAAAGCTGCCTGCCGCGTATCGGCAGCAATATCAAGATCCTGCGCAGTACCTGCCTGTTCAAGCAGCAGCAGTTTGCCGAACGTATCGGCATCAGTCAGACCCATTTGAGCAATATCGAGCATAACAACGTGCAGGTCAGTTTAAAGCTGCTGCTGCGCAGCGCCAATGTTCTGGGCTGCACGCTGGAAACACTGCTGGACAGAAAAGCGGCGGCCGAGTGGGCACAGGCACATGATGCCGAGGCTGAAGAACAGGCGGCGGGTGCAGAAAGTGAGCGGGTTACTGAAATTGCCGCCGCAGAAACTGACGAACAGGAGCAGTATTCGCTGGAAGAAGTGCGCCTGCTGCTGAAGCTGCTGCAAAAGAAAACGGTATAAAGCTTGCCTTGAACGCGGTGTTTGCCGCGCAGGAGATAAATTTGTCAGCGCAGGCTGATGCAAAGATGAAAGGGAGTATTGAAAAGATGTCACAGAACACAAAATTGAAAAGAAAAGTACTGCGGACGTTGCTGGCAATGTCGCTGGTATATTCAGGGGGGATATTTGCGGCTGAAAATTTGGCGTCTGCGGCGACGATCACGACGCCGCAGCATTTTGGTAAGGACAGCGCGTATTCTCATAGCGATTATGAATGTAATGGCGTTACGTACAAGTCTGCCCAGGTCTTTGATGACGATATTGATATCGATGCTGCCGGGACAGGCGAGGACGCGCTCAGCCTTATAACAAATTATAATGATAATACTGCGCTTATTACTAAAGGCGATGTCAGAATCAAGGCTGCCGAAGGGAAGTATGCGCTGCTGGCAGGTGAATCGCTATCCGGAAATGCAAGAGATATCATCATTAATCTTGACGGTGACAAAACGGTGCAGATCACGGGTGATATTGCAATATATAACTATCACCCTAATGGCGTATTGGTGAACCTGGCTTCAGCAGATTCGTACTGGGCAGGGAAATTGGTCAATGCGGGTAACGCCGAGGATAGCACCGTTGATTTTGACCTCAGACTCAGTGATCAGGCGGTCTGGTATGCGGCGCAGGACAGTTTTAAAAATGCTGCTTACGGTAACTTGAAACTGACGTCAGACGGCGGTATCATTGATCTTTATCACAGCCAGCCGGGGACGGCGCGGACGGATGTTGCGCCGCGCACTTTTGAGATCACCGGCGACGATAAGATCAGTGTCAAAAATACAACTTTCGTGCTTGGCGCGGATGTGACAGCTAAAACGACGGACGAAGTGAAATTGCTGGGAACGAACAAGAACAGCGGCGAGACTGTAACCAATTATATCCAGCTGGGCGAACTGCCGCGGGAAGTAAGCAGTAAATACCTGGAGACGCCGCTGGAGTTTGGTAAGGCTGTTGTGACACTGGATGGCACCAGTTTCACTACGGCGAATACTCTTTTTGAGGGCAAGACGATCAGTGCTGCTGAAGTAGCTGCTGACGCCGGGCTGACTTTGATCAGGGATTTTAGTATTACGCCGGATCTGGCGGCGGACGGCGACGATACATGGAAAATAGATACGATCACCTTTACCGGTACTGCCAGCAAGGGCGCTGCCATGACGCTGACAGAAAGCGGCGCCGCAGCTGCGGCAGCAGTTTTGCAGGCTAACAGCAACGATCTGACGCGGCGCTTAGGCGAGCTGCGCGGGAATGTGGATACAACGGGAGCCTGGGCCAGGGTTTACGGCGGTGAAAACGAGATCACCGGCGGCGTGCAGACGGATCTGAAATATCGCACCTTCCAGGGCGGCTATGACTGGAGCAAAGCTGCGGGCAGCGGCAAGCTGGTCACAGGTGTGGCGGTATCGTATATGAAAGGCGAAAGCAGTTTTGACGGCGGCAGCGGCGATGCACGTTCGACGATGTTCGGCCTGTACGGCAGTTATATAGGCGGCAAAGGGCATTATGCCGATTTTACCGCCAAATACGGACGCATAAGCAATGCAGCGACGACAGCGATGCTGGGAACTGTTTATAAAGGCGATTTTGACAGTAACGCGTTTACTGTGAGCGCTGAATATGGCTATCGCCGGGAGCTGCCGCACGAGTATTTTATCGAACCGCAGGCCGAGCTGACTTATGGCAATATGGGCAGCTGCGACTATGTCCTCAGTTCCGGCGCCAAAGTGCATAACGATACGTATAAATCGCTGATCGGGCGTGTGGGGCTGACCTTGGGCCGACAATATGCCGAGAATAATGTCTATGTGAAATGTTCGCTGGCTCACGAATTCCAGGGCGATATGAATATAGCGGCGGGTTATCAGGGCGTGAGCAAAAATTCCACCCTTGACCTGCAGGATACTTGGCTGGAGTATGGCGTCGGCTTCAATGCCAAGCTGGATAAAAACGTCAATTTGTACGGCGAGCTGGAACGCAGCACCGGCAGCGAGATCAAAACCAAATGGCGCGGCAATTTGGGACTGCGCTGCACTTTCTAAAGCGAATTTTTAAGCAAAGCGGACTGTAAAAAGCAGTGCCGCTGTCGTTAAAAGCTGGCTGTGACGGCCAAAGGAGGAGCATTGTGAGCGAACAGGTCTACCATTTTGGCTTCGGTGTCGATGCCCGCTATGTCAAATATGCCGGGGTGCTGATGACTAATCTGGTGCATCAGCATCTGGGCCAGCCGCTGTGTTTTCATCTGGCCTGCGACGGCATCGGCGAGGAGGATAAGCGCCGGCTGGATGCTTTTACCATGCTGTACCGCAATGTAGAGTTATATATCTATGATATGACTAAAATGCTGGACCGGCTCAACCAGATCCGCAGTGACGCGCCGCAGCGCCTGCATCGTTCGGTATTGCTGCGGGTACTGCTGCCGGCGTATGTGCCGCAGAATGTTGAGCGGCTGGTCTATATGGACGCAGACATGATCTGCTTGCGGCCGCTGGACGAGCTTTTCAGGCTGGAACTGGGCGATAACGCAGTAGCGGCAGTAAGTATACATAGTGCCAAAAATAGCGCCGCTTTGAAGCTGAGCAGCGGCCGGTATTTTAATGCCGGACTGCTGGTCATGGCGGTGCCTGTCTGGCGCAGCCGGGAGCTGACGCAGAGGGTAGTGGACTATTACCAGCGGCACAGCGAAAATCCGCCGCTGCTGGAGCAGGATGCCCTGAACGCCGTGCTGGATGGAGAGTTTACAGAGCTGGATGAATGCTTCAACTTTTTGGTAGAAGTGAATAATCCGCTGACGATCAAATATCCTGAAACGGCGGCTGTGCTGCATTGCGTCAATGAAGCCAAAGCCTGGACAAAAGGCTGCATGCCGCAGATCTATGCATTGTACTGGCGTTATGTGCGGCTGTCGCTGTGGCACGACTTGCAGCCCAGCGAGCCGAATACGGCCAAAGCAGTATTTTTGGCAGGGGTAACGGCAGAGCTGAATGGTGAAAAGGATGACGCTATCAAATATTATGGGGCGGTTGCCAAACGGCTGATGGAATATTATTTAGAAGAAAAGCCTGAACTGCTGAATAAATAAAAGCTTAGGGCGGATATAAAAAATCAGCGATATGAAGTAAATTTCATATCGCTGATTTAGTTTGTTATTTGGTGTTATGCTGAAGGTGAAATTTTACTTACAGCGGTTGCTGATAGAGGCAGCTTTATTTTAGCGTTGTGGAAAATTCAGTGGTCATATAAATACAAATTTAACGATGCGTACGTTTGTGCAGGGCAATAACACAATTATATTGTATTCTAAAAAGTTAATATCTGACTTGTTTGTCTGCTGTTGATATGTTATATTTATAATAAAAATAATTGCAATAATTCAATAAAATTGTAAAGGATTGGAAAATATGAATTTTATCAAAAGATATGGCATGGTATCCGGGGTGATAGCCATTTGTTTTTGTGTAGTGGTATATGTTGTTTTTACTACACATTCTATTTTTACAATCAGCAGACAAATCAATTATGTAGCAGAACATCCGTACAAAGCCATGTCGGAAATAAATAAAATCCGTGCCAGGGTTTTTGAAATGAATACGTACCTGCCGATTTTCATTAGCGAAAATGAAAATAATCTTGATGGTATCAGAAGTGTCCTGAGCACCAGTTGCCAAGAAAATGAAAAATCACTGAAAATATTAGATGAAATATATTTAGGCAATAAAGAAGATCTGACAGAATTGAACGGTGCCTTAGACGAACTGAAAAAGGCGCTTATACAAAGTGTGGAAAATTCTGAAAATAATAAGCTGGACAGACCGGCAGTCCAAAAGTACTTTGATAAAGAAATAGAGCCGATAAGGGTAAAAACGGATACAGCTATTCAAAAGGTTATTGATTCGGCAGACAGACGTGTGCTGATCATACAGGAAAGCACGGAGGAAAAAGCTGAAGCCGCCATCCTTTATGCTGCTGTGATAGGTCTGTTGATGATCGTGATTGTTATTTATGCTTATAAATTACGTAATGAGTATCTTATTAATGACGAGCTTAAACGACAGCAGAAGATTTTACAGGATGCTCTGCTGGTAGCGCAGAAGGCGAATGACGCCAAACGTGATTTTCTGTCGCGGATGTCGCATGAGATCAGAACGCCGATGAATGCAATTATTGGAATGTCGGCGGTTGCCTTTAATTATTTGGATGATAAAAAGCGTACTGCTGATTGTCTGAGTAAGATAACTTTTTCGTCGAAACATTTATTGATGCTGCTCAACGATGTTTTAGATATGTCAAAAATCGAAAATGGAAAGTTGAATATTCGCCAAGAACTGTTTGATTTAAAAAATCTGGTTACTTCTTTAGCTGATATCAATTATGGACTTGCTACAGCCAAAGGTTTGGCCTTTGAAATTGTTATTTCAGGATTTAAAGATGAGCTGTTGCTCGGAGATTCGATGCGTGTCAACCAAATCCTGCTCAATTTATTGTCCAATGCAATTAAATTTACGCCTAAAGGCGGCAGTGTCAGGCTGGAAATCAGAATGCTGCGTTCAGCAAGTGACAAGATATGGCTGAGGTTTATCGTGAAAGACAGCGGCATCGGGATGAAAAAGGAGTTTTTGGAACATTTATACGAACCGTTTGAACAGGCGGATAATGGAATTGCCAGAAAATATGGCGGTACTGGCCTGGGGATGGCGATAACCAAAAACCTTGTTGCGATCATGGATGGAACTATTGAGGTTGAAAGTCAGGAAGGTGCAGGAACTACGTTTATGGTAGACCTGCCTTTTGGAGTAAGTAAAGTTGATAAAAAAACTGCGGCTGAGATGGAGGAGATGCGGGTACTGGTTGTCGATGACGATAACGATACCTGTGAACATGCAGCAGTATTGCTGAAAGGCATGGGAGTCAATGTTGACTGGGCTCTGAATGGTTTTGAGGCTATTGAAAAGGTAAGAAGCGCCTGTGAAGATGACGGGCGTTGCTATGATGTTTGTTTCATTGACTGGTGTATGCCGGAACTGGATGGAATAGAAACGGCCCGTCGGATGCGGAGCTATGTCGGCCCGGATGTTTTGATCATTATTATCAGTGCTTATGACTGGTCTGGTATCGAAGAACAGGCAAAGGCAGCAGGTGTTAATGCCTTTATAGCTAAACCGTTTTTTGCTTCAAATTTATACAATATGTTGTTAACTGTTTCGCGGAAGCCGGAACTGGGATTTTCTGCAGTAGGCAATAAGGAGACGTATGATTTTGGCGGCAAAAAGGTATTGCTGGTGGAAGATAATGAGTTAAATATGGAGATTGCTTCAGAGCTGTTGAAGTTTGTGAATTTACAAGTTGAACATGCTGAGAATGGTAAAGTTGCGGTAAATATTTTTAGGAACTCGAAAGAAAAGGAATATGCCTTGATTTTTATGGATATTCAAATGCCGCTGATGAATGGCTATGACGCTGCCAGGTGTATAAGGTCGTCAGAGCATCCTGCTGCCGGTACGATACCGATTATTGCCATGACGGCCAATGCTTTCAATGATGATGTTCAGGCTGCGTTTGATGCCGGGATGAATGGACATCTGGCAAAACCCATAGATGTGGAGGTTTTGTATAAAACAATAGCAAGGTATATTTGAGGGATTAATGATAAGCAAATGCCCGCCATGAATGTTGTTTCAGGGCGGATATTGAGTATGTTTGTTATTTTCTGCTTATGATGCAGGTCAAAAGGCGTAACCAGTGCAGGAGCTTTGTGTATTTGCTATTGATGTCATACCTCGTTTCTCTGTTTGTTTTACAGTTCTCTGTGGTTACTGATGATGGCCCGGCTCAGTTCGTTCAGGCAGCTAGTCAGCACGCCTGCTTTGGTGATCTTGGCTGCTGCTGCCTGTGCTTCGGCTAAGGTAACGTCTTCACGCGGGCAGCGAGTGCAGCGCAATCCAAATCTTAACAGCGCTGAAAGTTCTTTGCTGACTTTCTTTCAAGAAAGTCTAAAGCGATTTTTGGCGAACATTGCAAGAAAGTATAAAAAAGCTAAAGAAAAATAAAAAAGATTGAAGAAAACATTAAAAGAAAACATCGTGTTCTTTAAAAAGCAGCCCTTTTAAACAAGGGGGCTGCTTTTTGCATACCACAGGGCCTTTCCCCTGATGACCTGCCCGCCGGGTTTCATAGCCTCGTCGCCTGGTGAATCACGCAGCAGATACCATAAGTTCCAGCGGGTTTCGGCGTCGCCACTGTACGGTCCGTCAGCAGCGGTGCTGATGATATTTGCATAGTAGAGATGCTCCTTTTAGATTTGATTGGCAAGGGGGTAAAACCCTCACGCTATATATAGGGCAGCGAGAGGGATAAAAGTTTACATCGGTTTGAAATTTTTTTTTGCAAGGTGGTTTTTAACAGCAGCTCATAACATTTTAGTGATATTTGTGAATAATATGTGAAATTGAATTTTGGCATGTAAACTTTTCCGGTGTTCGCTGCCCTATATATAGTGACAGTATTCAGTACTGAATTTGTTAGCAGAGTTTTTAAGACTTATAGGGTTTTACTGCTTATGACTTTGACCTTGAATCTAACAAAGAAATACTTACAGCAAAGTAAAGCAATACTTATTTAGTAAGTACTGAATACTGCCATAAATACTTGCACGACGAGCGGCAAAACATGCAGAGAAGTCCGTTTCAGGACAGCTGGTGGATCATGAAGCTAATAAAAAACGTCTGCAGAATCTTATAAAAATATTGTCTAGAAGAATATAAAATAAAAATATGGCAGATTAATGTTGTATTTGATGATATAAATTCGTTTGTGGGCAAAAGAAGTTGTTGCAAAAACTAATTGTTTGTAGTATTATTTTATAAAATAGAATAATATATAATAATCAAATCAGAAAAAATAAGTAAAACAAAAGTAGTTGGTCCGGTAGTTGAAACGATTATATGGGTAAGAGTGGTGTAGAGGGTAAAATGAAAAAACAGCGTTATGATCTAAATGATTTAGGTAGTAATGTGAAGATGATGCGGAAGGCAAGAAAAATTTCGCAGGTGAAATTATCGGAAGCCCTGCAGATGTCGCAGCCGCATCTAAGTAATCTGGAGTGCGGCAGGACGTTGATCAGTCTGGAGATACTTGTCAAACTGGCTGACGTGTTTGATTGTTCGGTAGAAGATATTCTATTGTGCAGTCAGGAAAAAGTTAAAGCAGTAAATTAAAAGGGTCAGAACAAAATAAAAGCAACAGCTTAAACAGCTGTTGCTTTTTTATATGTGTATTCATTGTTTTTACAGCATCTGCCCAAAGGTATAAAGCAGTTTGAGGGCGTAAACAAAAATAACGGCGCCGCAGATGCGGTTGATCCATTGCAGATGGCTGGGGCGCAGATTTTGGCAGCAGGTTTTGAAGATGCCTGTAAGCCCGAAGAACCACAGGCAGGAGGCTGCTGCTACGCCGCTGATAAAGAGTGAGGCAGTATCGGCAGGCAGTGATGAGCGAAAGGCGCCCAGCATCAGCGTACCGTCGATAACGGCCTGCGGGTTGAACCAGGTAACGGTAAAGGCCAGCGTGGCCGTTTGCCACAGCGTCGGCTGGCTGTAAGCAGAGGTGTCTGTCTGCACCTGCGCATGCAGCAGCTGCCAGGCCAGATAGATCAAGATCAGTCCGCCGCCGCCGAGCAGTGCTTTTTGCAGTAGCAGACTGTGTTCGATCACAAGGCCGATGCCCCAAAAGCAGGCCAGCGCCAGGCTGATGTCAAAGAAGGCGACGATGCCTGCAGTGACGAGGGCAATGCCTAAAGGCGCGGTGAGCGCCGTATTGATGACAAAAAGATTTTGAGCGCCGATGGGGGCAAGATAGGCCAGCCCCATGGTAAGACCCTGTAAAAAAATTTCCAAAGCAGATTCCTCTCGATACTGAAGGCTGTACCGATTGATCAGAGTACGGCCTGCAGCAGTGCAAAGACGGCGGCGCCGCTGACTATCGCCAGCCCCAGTGATTTTGTTTTATAGACCAGCGGGAAGATGATGACGGTCGACCACAGGTACAGGTTGTTCAGTCCCAGATCCAGGCTGCCTGCGGGCAGAAAGACGTCGGGCAGGACCAGCGCGCCGAAAATAGCTGTCGGCACATAGGTGAGCCAGGTTTTGAACCAGCGTGGTACAGGTTTGCCGGCCAGCAGCAAAAAAGGGATGATACGGGAAATATAGGTGACGCCCATCATAATGAAAATGGCGCCCCAAACGTATTCAGCGGACATTATCAGCACCTCCCGCATGGCGTTCGGTGATATAGCAGGCGGCGCCGGAGGCGGCCAGAGTTGCCAGCACGATATGCAGCTTATAGGGAACGATCTGCGAAAGCAGGATCGCCAGAAGCCCTGATACCAGCCCGGTGATGATCATTTTCCGGTCGGTGAGATAGTTGACCCAGATGCCGAGGAACATGGCGATCAGCAGATAGGAGACCAGCTCGGTAGGCGGGTTGAGATAAGCGGCGGCATAGCAGCCGAGGGCATTGCTGAGCGACCAGACGGCGCAGGAGGTGACGTTGAGCCCCAAGGCTTCTTCACACGTCCAGCGGGGCTCGGTTTCTGTTTCAAAGGTGTTCAGGTTGACGGCAAAGGTCTCGTCGGTGATGCCGTGGGCATAGCCGATAAGAAAGTTTTTGCTGCGGCCGTTAAAAAAATTCATCAGCGTGGAGCTGAATAAAAGATGACGCAGGTTGACGATAAAAATAGTGAGTCCGATAGAAACGAGGGCCGCACCCTGGGCCATCATGGCGATGCCGATGAACTGACCGGAGCCGGCGAAAACGAGCACGCTCATCCCTAAGGCTTCAAGCGGTGTGAGACCTGCCTGCTGTGCCAGAATACCGCAGGCGATGCCAAGGGCCAGATAGCCGATGGCGATGGGAATAAGCTTTTGCAGGACACGTCGGTTGACTGTTATAGATGACACGGATGGACACTCCCCTTATTTAAAACGACTTCCTCTATTATAACTTATTTTGGATGGATAAGAAACTGGGAAAAGTGTTATATTTATTACGCCGCAGGAAAATATTTTTTACAGCGCTGGTGTTTGCTGCGGCGACGCTTGCGTTTTAGCAGAGAACTGAGTAAAATAATATAGATAAGGACTAATTTGATTTTAGCATGTGTTTGTATATACATACGACGCTGGAGGAGGTTTTTTAGATGACACAGATCAGACCGTTCTGCGGGCTGCGTCCGGTGCCGGAATATGCGGCAGAGATCGCTGCTTTGCCTTATGACGTGATGGATACCGAAGAGGCGCGGCAGATACTTAATAAGAACCCGCTGAGCTTTTTGCGGGTGACAAAATCGGAAGCGACGATGTCGGATTGTATCGATCCGCACAGCCAGGCAGTTTATAAGATGGCGAAAACAAATCTCGACAGGTATCTGTCCGACGGGCAGATGAAAAAAGATACGACGCCCTGCTACTATATTTACCGTCAGCAGATGGGGCAGCATATCCAGATCGGCCTTGTGGCCGCTGCTTCGGTGGAGGAATACCGCGAGAACATTATCAAGAAGCACGAGCTGACCAGGCATGATAAAGAGCAGGACCGGGTCAATCATATTCTGGCGACAGAAGCACAGACCGGCGCTGTTTTTTTAACTTATAAGGGCAAGCCCGAGATCAATACTTATGTTTTGAGCCTGATGGGAGCCAAAAAGCCGGTATATGATTTTACGTCGGAGGACGGCGTGCAGCACACACTGTATGTGGTGGAGAACCTGATGGAGATCGCCGAGCTGACCCGTCTGTTTGAGGACGTGCCTGTAATGTATATTGCCGACGGCCATCACCGCAGTGCTGCGGCTATGCGTGTGGCTGACGAGCTTGGCAAAACGCCGAGGCATGGTTCTAACGAAGAATATAACACTTTTTTAGCGGTCATTTTTCCCGATAATATGATGCAGATCATGGATTATAACCGTTTGGTCAAAGACCTGAACGGTTTGTCGATGGAAGAATTTTTAAGCAGAGTCGGAGAAAAGTTTGAGATCAGCGAGCTGGAAAACGGCCCGAAGCCGGAAGCACGGCATCAGTTCAGTATGTATCTGACCGGAAAATGGCGCCGCCTGACAGCGAAGGAAGGTACCTTTGCCGCGGATGATGTGATCGGGTCACTGGACGTTTCGATCTTGCAGGATAATCTGCTGGCACCGATCCTGGGCATCAAAGACCCGCGTACGGATGAGCGCATTAATTTTATGGGCGGTATCCGCGGGTTGGATGCTTTGGCGGCTAAAGTAGACGCAGGGGCCTACAGTGTGGCTTTTGCCATGTATCCGACGTCGATGGAGGAGCTGATCAAGGTAGCTGATGCCGGTAAGATCATGCCGCCGAAATCGACCTGGTTTGAACCTAAGCTGCGCGATGCGATGGTCGTGCATTTGATCGGAGAAGATGAATAATGAAACGTATTTATAATTTTAATGCCGGTCCGGCCATGCTGCCGCTGGAAGTGCTGCAGGAGGTACAGTCCGAGCTGCTGGATCTGCAGGGCAGCGGTATGTCGATTTTGGAAATGAGCCACCGCGCGCCGATTTATGAAAAAATCAATGCTGAGGCGGAAGCAGACATCAAGGAGCTTTTGGGTCTGGGCGACGATTATTGCGTGCTCTTTATGGGAGGCGGCGCCAGCCTGCAGTTTTCGATGGTGCCGATGAATTTTTTGGGGGCTGGACAAACGGCGGCTTATGCCGTGACCAGTAATTTTTCGGATAAAGCTGTAAAAGAGGCGGAAAAGGTAGGCAAGGTCGTTATCCCTTTCAGCAGTAAGGCTGAAAAGTATGACAGGGTGCCGCAGCCGGGCGAGATCAGGCTGCCGGAAAACTGCGCTTATCTGCATATCACGGCTAATAATACGATCGAAGGCACAGAGTACAGCGTTTATCCTGAAACCGGTGCTGTACCGCTGATCGCGGATATGTCTTCGGATATTTTGAGTAAACCGATCCCGGCGGAGAAGTTTTCGCTGATTTATGCCGGGGTACAGAAAAATATCGGGCCTGCCGGCGCGGTAGCAGTCATTGCCCGTAAAAAATTTATTGAGGGGCGTTCTAAAGCTCTGCACAGTATGCTGAATTACGAAACTCATCTTGATAACGGTTCGCTGTATAATACGCCGCCGGCTTTTGCGGTCTATATCGTTGGCAAGGTTGCCAAGTGGCTGAAGGCGCAGGGCGGACTGGTGATGATGGAGCAGCGCAATGCGGCTAAGGCCAAGATAGTTTATGATGTGATCGATATGTATCCTGATTTTTTCCGCGGCTTTGCCAAAACTGGCAGCCGTTCGCTGATGAACGTGACTTTTGGACTGCCGACCGAAGCGCTGGAGAAGCGTTTTGCGGTCGAGGCCGAGGAGCTGGGGATGGGTGGACTGAAGGGACACCGCAGTGTTGGCGGACTGCGGGCCTCGATTTACAATGCGATGCCGCTGGCAGGCTGCGAGAAGCTGGCTGAATTTATGGAAGCTTTTTATAAAATACATAAATAATATTGACCGGTAAATAGCTGACGCTGCTTGCGCAAAAACAGGCAGCGTTGCTTTTTATCTGAACTGGTTTGAGGGAGGGACAGCAAATGCAATATGATTTACTGATCAAAAACGGGTATGTGGTCGATTATGCGTCGGCACGGGAAGGATATTTTGATGTCGCTGTGCAGAACGGTATGATTGCGGCGGTGGAAAGCAGTATCGGCGGCAGCGCCGTGCAGGAGCTGGATGCGTCCGGCAAGCTGGTACTGCCTGGCTTGGTCGATTCGCATGTACATGCTTCGGCCTGGCTGGGAGGCAGCTACGCCCACACGATGCTGGTAAAGGCTGGTGTGACCAGTGCTTTGGATATGTCGGGGCCGGGGACCAGTGTACTGGAGCTGGCGCGTGAATATGGGACCGGTCTCAATCTGGCTACGATCGAATATGTGCGGCCGGGACATACGGTCAGCAGTGACGATCCTTCGTCAGCAGAGCTGCAGCAGCTGATAACGAAAGTGCAGAGGCAGGGGTCGTTAGGCATCAAGCTGCTGGGCGGGCATTATCCGCTGACGGTGGCAGCAACGGCCAGAGCGATCAGGGCTGCGGCAGAGCTGGGAGCTTATACGGCTTTTCACGCCGGGACAGCCGCTCATGGTTCCAATATCGAAGGCATGCTGGAGGCGGTGGAGCTGGCCGACGGCAACCCTCTGCATTTAGCGCATATCAATGCTTACTGCCGTGGTACGGTACTGCCGGAGGCGGAAGAAACGGAGCTGGCCCTTAAAGCTTTGGCGGCCAATCCTAATATTTACTGCGAGTCTTATTTATCACCGCTCAACGGTACAAGCGCTGAAATCATTGACGGTCTGCCGGGCAGTATGGTTACCCGCCGCTGCCTGAAAACCGGCGGCTTTACGGAGGATGAGGCGGGCATGGAGGCGGCGCTTTTGTCTGGCTGGGCACAGGTCAATTATCCGCAGGGACAGGAAATGACTTTGCTGACAGGTGAGGTGGCCAGGGATTATTGGCGCGGGCAGCAAACGCTGGTTTCCGTCAGTTTTGCGGTCAATCCTGTTGGGCCGCGGGTGCGGCTGGCAACGGCGAAAAAGGCTGACGGCAGTTTTGCTGTAGACGCTGTCAGTACTGACGGCGGCGGTATTCCACGCAATGTACTGCTGCCTGCTGGTCTGGCTTTGGTCGATCTGGGCGGGCTGTCGCTGCAGGAGCTGGTGGCGAAGATCAGCTATCAGCCGGCGCGGCTGCTTGGTCTTGCAAATAAGGGCAGCCTGACAGCAGGGCGGGATGCCGATATTACGATCGTCGACAGGCTGCAGCGCAGCGCGTTTGCCACGATCATCGGCGGGCAGGTCTGTTATATGGACGGTAAGGTTTTAGGGCGCGGCGGCAGGATCATTACTACTGCCGCAGGGGCGGACTATGTACTCAGCCAGGGGCTGGAGCCGCTGGTCGTTGACCTGGCTGACAGCAGTTTGATGCAGAAGACGCAAAAAAGATGACAATAAAAATAAACCACCTGATCGCTCTTGCAGTCAGGTGGTTTATTTATTAGACTGGGGTTACTTTGTATGGCCGCCATAAATTATACAGGGGCAGCAGATAAAGATAAAAGGCAAACAGGATCGAAGCGTTGCCGGCGCCTACGGTGGCGAGCGGTACAGCGCAGGCGATCGACCAGGGGATGAGCGCCGCTACTACGATAGTGCTGTTTTCCAGGTCCAGGGCCAGCTGCTGCATATTGTCAGCGCTGTCCTTGTGCAGCTGATAGGTGAGGATGCTGCTGAGGGTCTGGTTGCAGGTTGCCATACTTGTGATGGTGGCTGTCAGCAAAATGCTGCCGTACGGCGTTATTTTTTCTCCAAGCTGTGCAAGGCGGGCCTGCGTAGTATTCAAAAAGCCTGTTGCTTCAAAAATCCCGGCGTAAGCGGAGGAAAGGATAATTATGACGCTGACGGTGAACATGGAAATGATACCGCCGCCGCTGAGGATCTGGGCCAACTGCTGATCAGCAGGGTAAAAGCCGTAGAACATGATCGAGCCCAGTTGGGCGGGAGTGATATCCTGCAGGAAAAGGCAGAGTAGACTGCCGGTAATGATGCTGGCTGCCATCGTCATTCTGACCTTGACCTTGCACAATGAAAGAATGATGATCAGCAGCGCTGGAATAGTGGTAGTCCAGTGCAGATCGAAGTTTTGCGGAAAGAGTGCGTACAGGTCGGCTGTGCCGGTGTTGCCGGTACCGGAAAATCCCAGCAGGGCGTAAAGCAGGCAGGTGACTGAAAAAGGCAGCAGCGCTGATTTGAACATATTTTTGATATTACAGTAAATATCAGTCTGCGTCAGTTCGCTGATCAGAAGGGCGCTGGTCGACATCGGTGAACAGCGGTCGCCGAAATAGATGCCTGATAAGATCGCGCCGCCGGTAAAGGTGGGATCGATACCATTGGCTTTGGCGATAGACATACAGATGATGCCGATCGTGGCCGCAGTACCGAAAGATGTGCCTGTTAAAAGTGAAACGAAACAGCAGAGCAGAAAAACTATCAAAATGAATACCGATGGTATGAGCAGGCCCGACATATGGTAAATAATGAACGGTATCGTGCCGCAGGCCCGCCAGACGGCGGTGATCATACCGATAAGGATAAAGATGAAGAGGATATTTTTGATCGTGCGTATTCCTCGTCCGGACATTGTCAGTATCTGTACCGGCGTATGTCCCTGCCGGAGGGCGTAACCGAAAAACATCAGATAGCCGAAAAGCAGGGCCCAGAGAATGGAGTAGCCTGCCAGAATGCAGCTGAGCAGTATAAAGGAAAAGATCACGATGATAATAGCTTCCATAAAATTTCTCCTGCGGCAGAACGCCGTAATTTTTTAGAGGTCAGTCAGTAATAATACTATTATCATACTGCTTGCTGCGCTGCTTGTCTAATAATAAATAAGGCGCCGGGCAAATATTTGCCCGGCGCCTTATTTATTATTATTATATTTCTTCCAGAATCTGACCGTCGGTGCTGATGGTGACGACCTGCCAGGGGATGATTTTACCGCTTTGCTGCAGCGCTGTTCTGACCGCCTGTTCCATACCGCCGCAGCAGGGTACTTCCATGCGGACGACGGTAACGCTTTTGATATCGTTTGCAAGCAGGATCTCAGTCAGCTTGCGGCTGTAATCTTCGTTGTCCAGCTTGGGACAGCCGATAAGCGTGATATGGTTTTTTATGAATTTACGGTGGAAATCGCCGTAGGCAAAGGCGGTACAGTCGGCGGCAACCAGCAGCCTGCTGTTTTGCAGGTAGGGTGTGTGCGGGTTGACCAGCTTGATCTGGACAGGCCATTGCTGCAGCTCGCTGTTTTGGGGCGTGGCTGTCTGCTGCGCTAGTGCAGGTTCCTGCTGATGCAGTAAACGGGCCTGTGTGCTGGGGCAGCCGCAGGGAAGTTCAGCTTCCTGGCTGGCTTTATTGGCCAAAACGGCAGCTTCGTCATAGGCTGCGGCTTCACGTACTTCAAAGGTTATGGCATTGGTAGGGCAAACGGGCAGGCAGTCGCCCAGGCCGTCGCAGTAATCGTCTCGCAGCAGGGCTGCCTTGCCGTCCACCATGCCTATGGCCTGTTCGTGGCAGGCCTGGGCGCAGAGACCGCAGCCGTTACATTTTTCCTGATCTATAGTGATTATTTTGCGTAACATGATGAACCTCCTGTTGTCTTTCTGTTTTTATTATAGTACGATAGTAGGAAGAAAGCTGTTGTTTTTACAACGGAGGTAAAGAAGAATGGATAAATATTTGCAGATCATAGCGTCGGCATCTTTGTTCCGCGGTATTGCGAAAACAGAGATCGCGGCAGTGCTGCAGAATCTGGATGCGCAGCTGAGGGTCTATCCTCGGAACAGCTTTATCTGGCAGCTGGGCGAGCAGGTAACGACAGCTGGTTTTGTCGTTGCCGGCAGCGTGCATATCCTGCGCGAGGATTACTGGGGGCGGCAGAATATTCTGGCGCAGCTGGGCTGCGGGCATCTGTTCGGCGAGGTCTATGCCTGCCTGCGGCAGGTGCCGCTGACGGTGAGTGTGGCCGCGCCTAATGGAGCTACGGTGATCTTTCTGGACATTAAACGTCTGCTGGCGGGTTCGGCTCGCAGCGAAGCTGAAAACAGGCTGCTGCATAATCTGCTCCTGCTGATGGCGGAGCGCAATCTGTTTCTGACTCAGAAAATGGAATATCTGACGAAGCGGACGACGCGGGAAAAGCTGCTGGCTTACCTTTCAGAACAGGCGCGCCTGCAGCAGAGCAATAAGCTGACGATACCCTTTAACAGGCAGCAGCTGGCCGATTTTCTGGCGGTAGACCGCAGCGCGATGTCAGGTGAGCTCAGTAAGATGCAGGCGGACGGACTGATCAGGTATAAAAAGAATAATTTTGAGCTTTTACAAAAATAAAACCAGCCGCTTGAAGCGGCTGGTTTTGCTTATACTGTTATTACATATAGAGGAATTGCAGACAGGTGGCAAATAAAGCTGCCGTTAAAACCTTGATGACTGCGCCGATAATGGCTGCCGTCATGGCCTCGCGTTCGGTAAGGTCGGTGCAGCCGCTCCAGATAGCGGGGATCTGCCCGAAGATGACCTGCAGCGGGAAGCCGGAGGAAGCCAGGATATACGAGCCGACGACCAGCGGCGGGGCGATCGTGGCGGCAATTTCCTTCAGCTGGGCCATTGCCAGTGAGCCGCCGACTAAAATAGAAACGGAACCGGTTTCGGCATGGATGTTGAAGGCATTGAGCATGGTATTGATACCGGCCTGAATGCCGGTCCACAGACCGAAATGGTCTAAAGCGCCGATTGCCGCAAAAACTACGGCGCAGGAGGGAATGATGAGCAAAAACAACAGCTCGGCGCCTTCCTTGGCCGCATTGAAGATGGTCGGCAGAAAACCGGTTTCAGGTGTGAAGCGGGGCAAGTCTTCAAGCGAGACAGCTTTGGTGTCGCGCCAGATAGTGAGCCGCAGAAGCAGCGGCGTCAAAAGCACCGGCAGGAACACCGCCAGAAAAACGACGACCCAGACGGAAACCTTGGCGGCGTTCAAAGCAATCAGTCCGAAAACGAAGATCGCAAAGGAGGACTGCGACTGCATCATGGTAGCGATAGCGATTTTCTGCTCGTCTTTGGTGGCTTTGGATTTTTTGAGGATCGGGCCGCCAATACGGCCGGCAGCGTTGATATCGCCGAGGATATTATATACGGATGGTACGGCTACAGCGGCGTTGACACCGATGACCTTCATCAGGGGTACAAAAATACGCATCAGGGCGTCGGTAAAGCCAAGGCGTTCCAGCAGGCGCCCCATGGTAACGCTGATGATGATCGCGATACCGATGGAACCTGTGATATAGACCTTGATGATAATAGGGGCGGCATGGTTGAACATATTGTTGAACAGGTTCCCGATACCGCCGGGGTTAACTACCAGCATCAAAAAGGAAAAGGCGACTAAAAACAGGCCTACGTATTCGATCAGTTCGATCTTTCTTTTTCCACCATTCATCATAAACCCCTCCGTTATTCTGTTTTTGGCTTAGGCAGATAATTGCGCGCCATGGTTTCGCCGTAGTTTTCGATGTGGGTGCAGCCGCAGTGGTCCAGCGGCAGGCTTACCATACGTTCGCGGAAGATGTGGATATCCAGCTCGGGGATCTGTAGACGCAGGGCCCAGGCCAGGGGGATTCCGTTTTCTAAGATTTCCAGCGCGTGAGAGTTGCCTGCGATCAGGTTCAGGCCCAGTTCTTCGGCTTTTTTGACCAGCGGGTCGCCGGGCAGCGGTCTGCTGATCGTGCAGACTACGGTGTTGGCTTCGGGGTATTCGGCGTAGGCTTTTTCCAGGTCCTCGGCCGAGAAACCGGTATGCGGGAAAACAGTGATGGTTTTGCCCAGCTTGTTGTCGGGGGTGCCGACAAAGATTTTGGCGCGGGCTGCGATCGAGGTTTCGTGGATCTCGGTACAGCCGCGGATCTGACGTTCAGAGGTGAGCACGCGTGATTCGATATCAGTGCCCATGATCGTGTCAATACGGTTGAGCAGGTCGCCCAGTGTTTCTACTTCCGGCAGGGCGTTGCCATACCAGACGATCTTACCGGGGACACCGCCAAAGCGGATGTTGACGTGTTTGGCGCAGCTGCCGTGGATCCAGGCGATACCGGGATGCAGGCCGTGAAAGGCTTCGTGCAGCTCAAAAACAGCCAGATGATACAGATTAAAGTAATCTCTGGCGGTAACGCCGCCGGTATTGGAGCCTTCCGCGATTGGGTGATGGGCGATAAGGCAGTCGATGCCTGTTGCGCCGGCGAGTTCAATGGCGCTTTCAGTCAGGGTCATCATAACCGCTACTTTTTTGACGGGCATATCTGGATCGCCCCAGACGAGACCTGGCAGTTCGGTCACAGCTTTGCCGGGGATACCGGAGGTCTTGGTAACTACGAAGGGGTTAGCGCCGCCGTAACCGAAGGAGTCGGTGATGACGCGGCCGCCGGTAATAACGTCGAGGGCTTTGAGGATATCGCGTACAGTTGCCATCAGATTATCACATCTTTCTTATAAGTTTGAGAAAATATTGGTGCAGCCTGCCGCTTCGACACGGGCCTTGATAGCGTCATCGTCGGTGCTGTAAAGATTTTTGGCCTGCATCCGTTCAAAATAAACTGAGCCGGAGAAGGTGTATTTTTTATTGCGTGTCTCGGCATCCAGCATTTGCTTGACAACGTAGCCGATAAATTCGCCGATAGCTGTGGTTTCAGGCAGGATGACTGGCTCCAGACCGTTGGCGGCTCTGGCGGCGTTATGCCCGGCCAGCGAGCCGCTGACGATAGCTTCCGTATGGCCTACCATTGCTCCGGCACGTTCGCCGCCGCAGAAAAGGTTGGTTTTGCCGTCAGCCTTTAAGGAAGCATCGACATGGGCGAAATTAAAGTAACGCATAGAGTTGCCTTTGCCGCCGGACAGTGGGTCTTCGAAGCGGGCCCGTTCAAAGCCGGGGATCATACGCAGCTCTTCCAGCGGATAATAAGGCGTCATCAGCTTGGCTGAGCCGGTGTCCAGCAGAACGATGTTGTCGGCATAAGCGTCGAGCGCATACTGCTGGCAGGCTTTCATAGCCAGCTTTTCTTTATGCTTTTTGATTGCTTCGGGGATCGGGACTACGCAGCAGCCTGTCTTTTCCAGCTCGGTAACGATCTCAGGGGCCAGTGATTCTTTGAACAGCTTACAGGAGCCGCTCATGGCGCCGAGACCGGTAGGCTTTTCTGCTGTCCATTCTTCCACGCCGGACTGGGTAGTGACGCTGACGCGGGGGCCGAAGCTGTGGCAGCGCAGGATACACATGGCGCAGCCGTTGCCGTGTTTATTGCAGTTGAGCGGCATAGCCGAAGAACCGCTGACATCTACGAAAGCGTCGGCAGTAAGGCGCAGGCCGCTTTTGGTAATAACGGCGGTGATCGTGTCGCCTTCGTATTCCGTTTTAACGGCCGGATCAGCCATCAGCAGCTTGATGCCGCGGCTCAGGAGCAGTTTTTTGACCGCGGGTTCGATTTTATAGATATTGTAAAGAGTAGCGTGTTTATGACCGGGAAAATCCATGTTTTTGTGAGTTGCAACGGCTTCCATAACTGTAAACAGGTCGCCTGCGCCCATGGCGATACATTCTTCGGCGGCAGTATAGCGGCCGTTGTTGCGGAAAATCCCGCCGACCAGCCCTGTGCCTAAAAGCATATCGGTACGCTCGAGCAGAGTTACGTCGGCACCGGCTTTTTCAGCAGTAAGAGCTGCGGCACAGCCGGCCCAGCCTCCGCCGATAACGACGATTTTTTTCTTGGTCATCCTGATTCCTCCAAACGGGGTAGATTTTTATTTAATTATACCCCTTTAGTATAACAAATTAATAATTAAAGAGTAAAGTACATAAAGTATGTATACATATAAAAAATTGCAGGCTGTACTGGCGCGGCCGGTTGTGGTAAAATAAACGAATAAAAACAGTTCTTGCTGGTGGAGGGATCAAGGTGACCAAGTATAAGAAAAATGGTAAAAAACTGGGTGTGCTGGGAGGAATGGGGCCTGCTGCGGCGGCAGAGTTCCTGCGGCAGCTGGCGGCAAAGTGTCCGGCGGCAACAGATCAGGAGCACCCTGTGGTATATATGATCGGGGATTGTGAGATACCTGACCGCAGCACAGCGATCTTCGGCAAAGGCGAAAGTCCGGCGCCGGTTCTGGAAGCGCGGCTGCGCCAGCTGTGTGATATGGGGGCAGAGGTACTGGCGGTGCCCTGCAATACGGCCCATTATTTTATTGATGATTTTAAAGCTGCTCTGCCGCAGCCGTTAGTGCATATCATTGAAGAAACTGTCCTGGCGGCCCAGCGGCTCAATCCTGAAGGCGCTTGGATGCTGTCGACGCATGGTACGCGCGCCAGCGGTCTGTATCAGAAATATGCCGATAAACACGGTTATATCTTATATCTGCCCAATGAGGAGCAGGCTGAAAAAGCGCAGCAGGCTATCTTTTATGTCAAAGCCGGCGAGCTTGACCGGGCAGGCGCTGTGACTAAAGCTCTCGTAGAAGAACTGTGGCGCGAGCGTGACCTTCCTGTGATGACGGCCTGTACCGAGCTGCCGTTAGGATACGCGGCTTCCGACCTGCCGCTGGACAGAGAGGTTTCCAGTATCGGGGCTCTGGTCGATGCCTGCATCAGGATGCTGTATGATGAAGTAAAATAAGCATAAAGAAAAGGACTATCTCGATGAGATAGTCCTTTGTTTTTGTTTTACCAGCGCCTGCTGGAACCGCCGCCGCCGCCGGAGCCTCCTCCGAAACCGCCGCCACCGCCTCCGCGTCCTCCGCCGCGCAAAAGTGCGAGCAGGATGAACTGAGTGATGATGCCGCCGAAGAACATATGGTCAACGATGACGAGTACTATCAGGCCGACTGCGATCAGTGCCTTCATCCAGCCAGGCATCGGCGTATCGCCTGTGCCCTGCTGGGCTCCGCCGTTATAACGCACGCCTTCCAGCTTGACATCATAACTTTTGGCTACGGTAGTTGCGACAGTCAGATAGCCCTGCACGATGCCTTTTTCGTACTGGCCCTGTTTAAAGTAGGGCAGCATCTGCTGGTCCTGGATCCGTCCCGTCAGGCCGTCGGGCAGAACGCCTTCCAAACCGTAACCAACTTCGATCCGCGATTGTCTGTCATCGACAGCTACTAAGATCAGCGCGCCGTTATTCTTTTCTTTATTACCAAGTCCCCATTGCCGCAGCAGTGTCAGTCCATATTCGTCAATGGGCTGGCCGTCAAGTGTTTTCACCGTAACTACGGCGACCTGTGCGGTGGTTTTATTATCCAGATCCTGTCCGATGGCATTAAGGGCCTGACGGGTCTGCGGTGATAAAACACCGGCATAGTCCTGCACGTAGATGCCGGAGGACACGCTTGGCTTAGGTGGTACCTGGATCGCCGCTTCTGCCCCGACGGCAAAGACCGCCTGGATCAGAAGCATCAAAAGGACGAGCCAACGTTTCATAATCAGTGAGCTCCGTTATCGGTTAAAATTGTACTTGCGGAACAGTTTTTGCGCTTTCGTCTGCTTTAAAGTAATCACGGGCGTCAAAACCGAACATACCGGCATAAAGAACAGTCGGGAAGGATTTGATCTTGGCGTTGAAGCCCTGAACTGCGCCGTTGTAATCCATACGGGCTACGGCAATGCGGTTTTCCGTACCGGCCAGCTCGTCCTGCAGCTGCAGGAAGTTGGTGTTGGCTTTCAGGTCAGGATAGTTTTCTGCGATCATCAGCAGGCGGGAAAGAGCGCTGCTCAATTCGCCGTTGGCCTGGCTGGTTTCGGCAACCGTCTTGGCGCCGCCTAATTTAGCGCGGGCATCGGATACAGCTTTAAAAACGTCGCTTTCGTGGGCAGCATAGCCTTTAACGGTATTGACCAGATTGGGAATCAGGTCGTTACGGCGCTGGAGCTGGTTTTCGACCTGCGACCATTTGCCGTTGACGTTTTCATTCATGGAAACAAGGCTGTTGTAGCCGCTCATAATAATGCCGGCGAAAATAACAACGACAGCGATAATAATCATTAAAGTTTTGTTCATTTTTTATTCTACCTCCAAAGATTTTTTTACTTAATGCTTATCTTCCATTGTAACTAAAGCGGGGGCTGCTGTCAAATGGAGCAGCGCCTGAAAATGTAAAATATCTGTGTTATTATGTATTTGTTTTATAATATTGCTGTGAGCTTAATTGAAGCAGAGCGTTTGCCAGCAGATTCCTTGTGGTATAATGTTGTTAGAAGATTATAAAGAAGGTGGTGTCGACGTGGGTGCACTTGACGGTATCAGGGTTCTGGATTTGTCGCGGCTTTTGCCGGGACCGTATTGCAGTATGCTTTTGGCGGACTTCGGAGCGGAAGTAATAAAAATCGAAGAACCGGGGCGCGGCGATTATTCGCGCAGCTTCCCGCCATTTCAAAACGGGTTCGGGTACTGGCATTTGCAGCTGAACCGCAATAAAAAAAGCGTTGTGCTGGATTTAAAAAGCGACGCCGGCAGAGCGGCCTTTTTAAAATTGGCGCAGACGGCGGACGTAGTCTTGGAAAGCTATCGACCCGGCGTTTTAAAGCGTTTAGGTATTGATTATGAGACCGTGAGCAGGCTGAATCCGAAAATAGTTTATTGCGCGATCACAGGCTATGGCAAGCGGGGACCATTGGTCGACCAGGCTGACCACGATATCGGCTATGTGAGCCTGGCGGGCATCACGTCGATGAGCGGCGAACCAGGAGGCAGGCCGGCGATACCTGGTATTCTGATGGCGGATATGAATGCGGCGCTGATGGCGGGCATGAGTATCCTGATGGCTGTGCGCCATGCTGAGCAGACCGGGACCGGACAGGAAATAGACATCTCGCTGTATAATACGGCGCTGACCCTGATGCCGGGCGCTGCCAGTTTATATTTCGGCAGCGGTTTCGTTGCCGAACGCGGCAATAACTGGCTGACCGGTGCATATGCCAACTATAATATTTACGAAACGCGGGACGGCCGTTATGTTTCGGTAGGGTGCCTGGAGAAAAAATTCTGGAGCAACCTTTGCCTGGCCTTAGACCGCGCCGACTTTATCGATGCTCTGGACGATGAATCGCAGCATGAGCGCATTAAGGACGAGCTGACCGAGATTTTCAGGACTAAAACCATGCAGGAGTGGGCGGCTTGTTTGGAGGGGAAGGACACCTGCGTAACGCCGGTACTGAATTTTGACGAAGCGTTGGCTGCGGAGCAGACCCGTGCGAATGCAATGGTGCTGACGGTCGAAGACGAAGAGATCGGTACTTATAAGCAGCTGGGCTTTGCCATGAAAATGTCGGCAACGCCGGGAACGCTGCAGAAACGTGCTCCCAAGCTGGGTGAGGATACGGAAGCAGTTCTGCGCGGCTGCGGTTTGAGCGAGGCTGAGCTGGACCTGCTGACAAAAGAATAAAGGCAGAAAAAGGACCCGCATCAGAAAGGTGCGGGTCCTTTTTTGGGGGGATGGCTCAGCGAACTTGGTATTTAAGTTCTTTTTCCATCAGAGCGCCGTTTTCAGGGTTGAATTTCATTTCGCCGCGTAATTCGGGTGTATAGAATTTCAACTCATATTCATAAAGGCCGTCGTCGCTGTCAAGTTTTACTTTAGTGAAGGTTGCGTTGGGGAATTCTTTGCGAACGAGGTCCTGGACATCAGCGGCAGATAGTACGACTCTGGGGCTGCCGAGAACTGTTTGGGCATCCATTTTGAATTCTTTTACAGCGCCGCCGTTTTTGAGCACTTCAACTTCATATTCGGTGTTGGTAGCGTTGTCGTAGAATTTTACTTCGTAATAAGCTGCGTATTTGTGGCTTTCGTCTTTAGTTACCAGATGAGTGCTGCCGGCAGGTACCCATTGTGCAGCGATGCTGCGTGCCTGATCGGCGTTGATGAACTCAGCGGCAAAAGCGGTTGCTGTGATTGCTAATGTACAGATTGCGGCGGCGATGATCGCCAGGATTTTTCTAGTCATGTTTTTTACCTCCTTGCGCCGTTTTCTTTATTCGGCGTTTTCTTTGTCTTTATTATAACGCGGAAAGATTAAAAGAAGATTAAAAGAAAATTTAATAAAAATTTATTTTAAAAACTTATTCGTTAATTTGCTTTTTTATTGTAAAATTCTAGTAGAAGGCTTATTGAAAAATAGGAAAGACAAGGTCTTTTTATGAAAGAAAATAAAAACTGGAAAAAACAGATCGCCTTATTCCTGATCAGCCAGAATCTGTCGATGTTCGGTTCGTCAGTAGTGGGCTTTTCGATCGTCTGGTATATTACCGTAACGACTGAGTCCGGATTCTGGATAACGCTGTCGACGTTGGCAACGCTGATTCCTCAGGTGCTGGTTTCATTGTGGGCGGGAGTATTTGCGGATAGATATAATAAAAAAACGATCATCATGCTGGCGGACGGTTTTACTGCTTTGGCGACACTTCTGGCTTTTGTGGCTTTTCATTATGGTTTTGCAAATTTAAGCTTTTTGATCTTTATCGCCTGTCTGCGTTCTGTCGGCGGCGGGTTTCAGGCTCCGGCAGTCAACGCGCTCTATCCGGAGATTGTGCCACGGGAGCATCTGCTCCGGATCAACGGTATCAACCAGATGGCGAATAATGTGCTGCTGTTGCTTTCTCCGGCAGCCGGCGGCGCTATTTTGGGTATGTTTGGGATGCAGTGGACTTTTTTAGTAGATCTGCTGACGGCAGTTATTGCCATTGCCATCATGTTCAGGCTGAAAATAGTAAGAAGAGCAGCGGACAGATCTGATAGTTCGGTACTGAAGGAACTGAGGGAAGGTGTACGTTACACCTGGTCACAGCTGCTGTTAAGAGTAATGCTGGTCTGCTATACGGTAACTTTTGTTCTGATTACTCCGGCGGCGTTTTTGTCACCGCTGATGGTAGTAAGGAGCTTCGGCAGTGAAGTTTGGAAACTGACGGCCAATGAAATGCTGTGGTCGCTGGGCGCTCTTTTGGGCGGCGCGTTTGTCGCCTGGAAAGGCGAGTTCAAAAACAAGATTACGATGATAGCGGTCTCGTTGGCAGTGTTTGGCTGCACCTTTGCGCTGATGGGACTGTCGCGGGTCTTTTGGGTGTATCTGATCTTTGATTGCATCTGCGGGATGTTTGTACCGGTACTGATAGCGTCTGAGACAGTTTTGATCCAGACTAATACGGAAAAGGGTTATATGGGGCGTGTTTTTGCATTGCTGCAGTTTGTTTCGCAGGGGATGATGCCGATTGCTATTCTTGGCTTCGGACCGCTGAGCGATCTTGTCAGGATAGAGTCGATCATGATCGGCTGCGGCCTGCTGCTGATATGTTGGAGCCTGTATTTTAAAAAGGCGGCTGGCCGGGCGCTGTGCAGTATTTGACTGTTGGCAGGGAAACAGCCTTAGGCTTGTGCTATAATAAAAATAATTGAGGAGGTTGCGGCTATGAGACTTTTATTTGTGGAAGATGAGCCTGACCTGCGTGAGGTGCTGAAAAAGCAGCTGCAGGGAAGCGGTTACAGCGTCGATGCCTGCGGCGATGGTCTGGAAGCTCTTGATTATTTACAGCTTACAGCCTATGATGCCGTTATTTTAGATATTATGCTGCCCGGAGTCGATGGGCTGTCGGTACTGAAAAAAATGCGTACTGCCGGCGATAAAACGCCGGTATTGCTGCTGACGGCGCGGGGCAGTGTTGAAGACCGCGTCGCCGGTCTTGATCTGGGGGCTGATGATTATTTAGTCAAACCATTTGCTTTTGATGAGTTGGTGGCGCGTTTACGGGTGCTGCTGCGCCGCAGCAATGGACAGGTGTCGAACGTGCTGCAGTGCGGTGGTCTGGAAATGGATCTGAACAGCCGCCGCGTCAGCAGAGACGGGCGCGAATTGCAGCTTTCCGCTAAAGAATTTGCTGTTCTGGAGTATTTGCTGCGCAATCAGGGCGTAGTCTTAGCACGCGAAACGATCGAAAACCATGTTTGGGACTATGATTTTGAGGGCGGTTCCAATGTAGTCGACGTATATATCCGCTATCTGCGGAAAAAAGTAGATGACGGGTTTGAGAAAAAACTTATCCAGACAGTGCGCGGCGCCGGCTATGTGCTGAAGGAGACTTTATGAAAAAGCTGTCTGTTAAAATGAAAATAACCCTGTGGTATACAGGGTTGATCGTGATAATTTTGAGTGCTATTTTTACGGCTGTTTTGCTGGCAACAGACAAGGTGTTGCTGTTGGGTGTACAGAACAAGCTGGAAGAAGAGGTGTATGATTTTGCCGAAGAACTGAAGATCGACAGCAATGGCCGTCTGCGTCTGGAGAAACTGGATTTTTTAAAGGACGGGGTCAGGCTTGCTGTATATCACGAGAATGGTCAGATGATCACGGGCCTTGTGGCCAGCGGTCTGCCGGAAACACCCTTTGCAGACGAGCTGCTGCAGAAGGCCGGAAGTGACCAGCAAAACTGGTTTGTATATGACTTTTATTTTAAACCGCGTCATGCTGATAATTTTTACTGGGTACGTGGAACGGTACCGCTTAGTTCTGCATATGCGGAACGGGATAAGATTTTGCGGCAGTGCGCATTGTTTTTTCCGCTGCTGGTCCTACTGGCTGCCCTGGGCGGCTACTGGATCACTAAAAAGGCTTTTCGTCCGGTAACACGGATCACGGAAGCAGCCGCGCAGATCAGCAGCGGCAGTGATCTGTCCAAAAGGATCGAACTGGAAGGCGCTGATGATGAGATCGATACGCTGGCGAAAACCTTTGACGGGATGTTTGCCAGACTTGAGGATGCTTTTGAAGCCGAGCGACAGTTTACCGACGATGCTTCCCACGAATTGCGAACACCGACCTCGGTGATCATCGCGCAGGCTGAATGTGGTTTACAGTCGCCTGATCTGGAAAGCAAGCAGCAGGCACTGCAGGGAGTGCTGCAGCAGGCCGGGAAAATGTCGAAGCTGGTCAATCAGCTGTTGCAGCTGTCTCGGGCGGACAGGCATAAAGAAAGCCTGCATTTGGAAGAATTTGATTTAAGCGAACTGACCGAGATGGTGGCAGAGGAAGCCCAGGGGCTGGCAGAATCCAAAGCGGTCACGCTGACGGCAGAAATCGAACCGGGAATCTTAGTTAAAGCTGATCAGACTCTGATGATGCGTATCTGGCTTAACCTGCTGACTAATGCGGTCAAGTATGGCAGGCAGCAGGGGCAGATCTGGCTTACTTTAAAGAGTGACGGTAAAAATGCGGTCGGTACTGTTCGCGATGATGGCATTGGGATCAGCGCAGCCGAGCTGCCAAAAATCTGGAAACGTTTTTACAGAGTCAATACCGCCCGCAGCAGTGGTGACGACAGCGGCACCGGTTTAGGGCTGGCGATGGTGAAATGGATGGTCGAAAGTCATGGAGGAACAGTAAGCGCTGTCAGTACCTTAGGGGCAGGCAGTACTTTCAGCTTTACGATCCCGCTGCGGCCTTCGTAAAATAAATAGGCAAACAAAAAAGCTCACTTCGCAAGAAGTGAGCTTAAATTTCTGGTGGCCCCGGCAGGATTCGAACCTGCGACCTTTTGATTCGTAGTCAAACGCTCTATCCAACTGAGCTACGGAGTCATTGAGATTGCCTAAATCTTTAGGCAACGATGATATTATATCTGATTGCAGTGCTGTTGTCAACAATTTTTGTTAAATTTACTGACACCATTTTTGCAGGATGCTATGAAACTGCTCTAAATCGATCGGTTTACTGAGATGTTCATTCATTCCTGCCTGCAAGGTGGCGGCAATATCTTCAGGAAAAGCGTTGGCCGTCATCGCGACGATAGGCACAGTTTGGGCATCTTTAACAGGCAGGGCGCGGATCGCTTTAGCCGCTTCCAGGCCATTCATAACGGGCATTTGGATATCCATCAATATCAGGGCATAGGTCCCGGGAGGTGCGGCTTTAAATTTATCCAGCCCTTCCAGACCGTTTTTGGCAGTGGTGATATTCAGTCCGGCATATTTTAATAGTTCTACAGCTATTTCCAGATTAAGTTCATTGTCTTCAACAAGGAGGACTTGTTTGCCACGGCAGCTTATTTCCTGCAGACTGTCGATGCCGGCGGCAGGCGCTGAAGCCTTGCTGCTGCGTATTTGCTGGTGCGGGCGCAGGTAAACCGTAGCCTTAAAGGCCGAGCCTTTGCCTAAGGTGCTTTGGACATCGATTGTGCCGTTCATCATACGGGCGATGTTGAGGGCGATGGTCATTCCCAGCCCTGTACCTTCTATTTCGCTGGTTCGCGAATCGGACGCACGGGCGAACGGTTCAAAAATTTTGGCGGCGAATTCAGAGTCCATACCGATGCCGTTATCTGTAATAATAAATTCGTAGCCAATAGTATCGTGGAGCCGGGAGTGTGTTTCGCGTACCTCTAAAGAAATACTGCCATATGGAGGCGTATATTTGATGGCATTGGCTAAGATATTGAGCAGCAGCTGTTTCAAGCGCAGCTTATCGCCCAGAACATTATCGCGCAGTTCCGGTGCCTTAGTCAGAGTGAAATGATGTTTTTTCACTAAAAGCTGCGGATTGATCAAATCAAGCAATTCCTGCAGCATTGCACTGATAGAAAAATCTTCCTCCAGAAGATTGAGCTTGCCGCTTTCGATTTTAGCCATATCAAGCACTTCGTTGATCAGGTTCAAAAGATGATTGCTGGCAGTAGTTATTTTGGCAAGACAATCCTGGATACGGTCTTTGTCGTCCAGATATTTACCGGCAATGGCAGTCATCCCCATAATGGCGTTCATTGGGGTACGGATATCATGGCTCATACGCGAAAGAAATTCATTTTTAGCCATATTGGCAGCTTTAGCGGCGTCAAAGGCCTCCTGTAAAGCCTGCTGTTCCCGCAGTTCTTTCAATTTATCCTCGTGGATATCGCGCAGGGTAAGAATAATCTGATGATAACCGTCACTTTGAGCCAGCAAGGTCGAATTAAAGGCGGTCCAGCGATATTCGGAACCAAAAAGGCGGCTGCGGCATTCCAGGGCAAAATCGATATGACGGTCCTTTTTTTGCCTGCGCAGACCGGACAGAGAGAAATGTTCTAAAATCTTGGCGCTGTCATCAGGATGAAAATGGCTGCGTACCAGCGGTTCGATATCATACAGGCCGTTGGTACTGTAGCTTGTAAAAACAGCGCACTCTGTTTCCGGCAGGCGCAGAGGGATACCGGAACCGTCTTCAAGATTAACAAGATAGATGAAATAGTAATTAGAGTTGATGCTTGAAAGCAGGTCATAATACTGCTGTTTGGTGCGGCGTTCGTGATTCAGCTCGCTTTGGCTGGCTTCTTCATCTTTTGTTATATCCAGATAAATACTGTTGATGATCGTATTGCCCTCAGGAGTTTTTGTTTTACGGCCGCTGTCCATGACCCATTTCAGGCTGCCGTCTTTACAGGGCACGCGGTATTTTGTCGAGTAAGTAGGATTTCCGTCCTTAAAACATTCGTTGCAGTCAGCCAAAGCCCTGGGCAGATCCGGTGGATAGACCATTCCCATAGCGTTGTTGCCGGTAAATTTTTTGAATTCTTCCATAGTATAACCAAACATACCAGGCAGCTCTTCGCTGATATAGGCATAAGAATAGGTATCGTCGTCATTGCTGGATTTGACGCCGCCGTTGACAGAATGCAGTACGACTTCCATTTGCTGCTGCTTTTGCTGCAGTTGTTCTTTGGCTTTGTTAAGCTCTGCTTCCATATATTTATAAGTCTGCGAGCCTACCTGAAAAGGAAAGTTTTCTGTACCCTGCAATTCCTGATAGGGATGGGAAAGATTGATGTAGACATAGCTGAAATCACTGCCCAGATCGCGTATGACGATCGTTGCCTGCTGATGTGTCTGAACGAGTAGCTGCTGATCCTCGTCGGAGGTAAGATAATGACGCCCTTGGGCAAGATAGAGGCCTTGTGCCAGCGGGAGGATAGTCCATTCTTCATTCAATAATTCACAGGCGGGAATCTGCCCTTCCAGTGAAAGAATAAAATCTTTTGCTGTCTGTGGTGTATCATAATAATTGTGCTCAGCGGCACCGATGCCGATTAGCTGCGGGTCGAGATGAGCGAGGATAAAGGGAATGTCCTGCTGACAAAGCAGCTTAAAGATATATTGGTGTGCAAAATTTTTTATTGCTGTAAGTTTTTCCTGAGGTATATTCAACATAATGCCCTCCGCTTATTTACGGTCCAGTCTTTAGGATAAAATAGATATTTAATTTTATTATAGCATTATTTTCAAGCTTTAATATTAAAAATATTAAAGAAAAGCAAAAATGGGAGCGGGAAAGTTGCTGGTATCGGACAGGCATGTCGGTGCCCGCGGGCAATAAAAAAACGCATTCCGGAAAGGAATGCGTCAATGGCAATGGTGGCCCCGGCAGGATTCGAACCTGCGACCTTTTGATTCGTAGTCAAACGCTCTATCCAACTGAGCTACGGAGTCATTGAAGCTGCTTGGATTACTAAGCAACGATATTATTATATATGATTCTGGAAAAATGTCAACTGCTTTTTTAAATATTGTCAGAGGCGTTTATCAGGGGCGCAGGCCTTTAAAAGCAACGCGCAGCCTTTTTTGCAGACTGCTTTCTGAGGAAACGTCAATAAGTTTTAGTTTATCCATCAGCGGTTCGTTTTTATGCTGCTGTAAGATATTATTTTTGATAATTATCGGCTGGATCAGTATACTCTGCAAAGTCGTGTAGATTTCATAACTGTTCATATCGCTGCAGATATCGCCTTCACGCTGGGCCTGTTCGATAAGTGTGCGGACGAAGATAAAATGCTGGACGCGGTAGTTTGTGAAATAGGAGGCAGCTTTGCTGTGATATAAGGCTTCAGTCAGAAAGTTTGCCGTATTGAAGTTTTCAATAAAATATTTTGTCATACGGTAGAAGATCTGCTGCAGCTGGATAGCGGCTTTGGCATCCTTTTCAGGATAATCCTGCAATTTGGAAAGATAATCTTCGTAAATTTTTTGAAAAAGGACTTTCATATATTCTTCTTTAAAACCAAAGTAGTAAACAAACATACCCTGGTTAACGTTTGCTAAAGTACAAATAGCGCGTACAGTCGGGTCGTAATTACCCTGAGCAATTAATTCTATGCCCGCCTTAATTAAGGCCTGATCTGTGTTGCGTGATTTCCTGCCGATGATAATCATCTCCCTTAGGTTCTAATATTCACAAATAAATTGTTAAAATTAATAATTATAATCAAAGACACAGTAAAACAAACACAATTAATTATATCACTGTATAAATTATTGTGCAAGGATTCTTTTATATGAAAAAGCAATAGGTGTTGTCTGCAAAAACAAATGTGCATATTATATTCCTGTACAGCAGTTTTGTGTGAAATTGTGTAAGTTCTGCTTGACTTTAATGTAAACTTTGCGTACAATAAAGTTACTCTTTGGCCGTCCACAATAGCGGGCGTTTTTTATTGCCAAAAAATCGGGAGGGGTATTTTTATGTCAGTTTCTTTAGCGATACTGATACTTTACATCATAGCATTGTTCGGTATCAGTTGGTTTGCTAAAAAGCGCAGCGAAGGCAATGCGGAAAATTATGCGCTGGCAGGCCGCAGATTATCGGCGCCGCTTATCGCAGTCACGATCATCGGTCTGGCTGTTGGCGGGGCTTCGACGATCGGTGTTTCAGAGCATGCTTTCAGGGTCGGTTTATCTGCCGGCTGGTATACTATTGCCTGGGCAATAGGCGCTATCGTGATGGGTATTTTTATGGCGAAGAAATACCGCGAGCAAAACATCACTACTATTTCTGAACTTATCGAACGACATCATGGCACGAATGCCGTTATTTTGGGCGTGTTCTGCCAGATCGTTATCCAATTGGTAATTATTTCACTGCAATATATCGCCGGCGGCAGTATCCTGCATGCTATCATGCCAGAGGTTTTTGATTTTAAAACAGGTATGCTGGTCAGCGCGATTACTTTTATCAGTATCACCTTTATCGGCGGTATGTGGTCGGCTTCATTGACAAATGTTCTAAACATTATTTTGATTTATTTTGGGATCGTGGTAGCTACCTTTATCCAGTTGGATAAGGTTGGCGGCATTGATACTCTGGCCAAGACACTGCCCGCTAACGTCCCTTGGTTCAGCTTTACCGAAGGGGTTGGGCTGAAAACGATTGCCAGCTGGGTAATTACTTTGGTTACAGTGAATTTGTCGCTGCAGAGTATTCTGCAGATTTCACTGGGTGCTAAAGATGCCGCTACTGCAAGAAAAGGCTTTGTCTGGGGCGGTATTATCATGCTTCCGGTAGGCGTTTTGGCGGCACTGCTGGGTATTTGTGCCAAATCCATGTATCCTGACGCTCAGGCAGCTTTGGCTTTGCCGCAGGTCATTGTCGGGCTGCAGCCTGTACTGGCGGGCGTTACTCTGGCTGCTTTGTGGGCGGCCGATGTTTCAACTGCCTGTAACCTGCTGCTTTCAGCGGGTACTCTGTTTTCCAACGATATTTATAAACGTTTTATCAACCCTAAATGTTCAGATGCCAAGCAGCTGACGATGATGCGTCTGTGCATTGTGATCTCCGGCGTACTGACGCTGGGTATGGCGATGGGTGTTTCCAGCATTTTGGGAACGATCATGATTGGTCTCAGCCTGACGGCTGCTTTCAGTGTTATTGTTATTGTGGCGTTGTTTTTCCCGCAGTACAGCTGTAAGGCTGCCGGTTTCTGGACACTGCTGGTCGGTTTTATCATGCTGGTATTGTGGCAGTTTGTACCGGCAGTACGTATTTTCCCGAATGTTATTTATATGGAATGGTTTGCCTGCATTTTGACTTACGCCGTTGTAGCTGTGCTGCAGCCGGGTAAAAAGCTTGCGGCAGATACAGCCGAATAATTTTTTAAAAAAGGACGCTGCGGCGTCCTTTTTTTTGCAGGATTTATCGCAAATTCAGCTAATTTTAATATGGGTATAGTATAAGTTGCCAGAGAGGTGAACGCAATGAAAATACTGTTAGCTGAAGATGATAAAAATCTGGGACGACTACTGCAGAATCTGCTGAAAAAGGAAAATATCAAAACTGACTGGGTGGAAGACGGCGAGGCTGCTTATGAGCAGTGTTATCGTGACGGCTATGATGTTTTGATTTTGGACTGGATGATGCCGAAGCTTGATGGCATAGCTTTGTGTAAACGTCTGCGTGCAGAAGAATACCAGGGCAAAATTTTGCTGCTGACAGCTCGTGACAGTGTGGAAGATAAGGTGGTCGGCCTTAACGAAGGCGCCGATGATTATTTGGTCAAGCCGTTTGAAATGGCCGAGCTGTTGGCCAGGCTGCATGCCTTGGTGCGCCGTCAGGGCAGCTATAAGCAGGAGGATTATGTCTGTAAAGGTGTTACCTTAGCCGTTAAAGACTATACTGTAGGCTATAAAAACAAGAAGATACAGCTGCGCCCACGTGAGTTTAAGCTGATGGAACTGTTATTGATCAATGCAGGGCAGATTTTGCCGAGGGAGCTGCTTTTGGAACGTGTCTGGGGTATAGACGGCGATGTTACCGAAAATAATCTGGATGTGCATATCCGTTCGCTGCGATTGAAATTGGCATCTATCGGAGCAGAAAGCCTGATCAAGACTGTTCGTGGTGTCGGTTATATGTTAGAGGTAGAGGATGTTTGATAAATTACGTTTAAAGCTCACCATTATTTATACAGGTATTTTTTCACTGCTAGTAGTAATGATCGTTACAGGCTGCATTATTCTGTTGGGTCATTCTGTGCTGACGCATGAAAAGCAGGAGATGCGCGAACTGATCATCCATGAAGGGGAGGAGTTTGTAGCAAGCGGTGAATTGCCGGTGTCCAAGCACTCTATTGAAGTCGGCAGGGAATTGGCTTATATGCTGCAGCCGGGTTCGGATGTGCTGCTGCACGATCAGGTCAGCGGCAGTCCCGTTGGTCAACAATTACTGGCACTGCGCAGTGAGTGGCCGCAGCATGACAGAAAAGTAAAATGGGTAACTTTGCGCGATGCAAATGACCGGCTGTGGATCTACCTTATTGGGAGGGATCAGATACTGGACGGAAATGCCAGTGTTGCAACTTTATATATGTTTAAGGATTTGAGCGACTATTATTATGAAGAAAAGGGCGAGATCCTCTGGCTTGTTCTGATGAGCCTGTTTTTTATCTGCTGCGGAGCCGGCGTCGGTTATTACCTGGCAGGGCGTAGTATTAAGCCGATCAGGGAAATGTTTAAACGTCAGCGTGAATTTGTTGCCGATGCTTCACATGAACTGCGGACTCCGCTTACAGTAATGGGGATAGCCGCAGAGGGTATGGAAGGGGATACGGACAGTAATTTTAGTGAATTTACTGTCGATACTCTGAAAACAATGCGCATAGAAATAAAACGGATGAATAATCTGGTTGCAGCGTTGCTGTCACTGGCCCGCAATGACGCTGGCGCCGGTGATCTTAAACTGGAGCAGGTCAATTTTAACGTGCTGTTTGAGCAGACACTTGGTACTTTAAGTATGCTGGCAGAACAGAAGGGCTTAAAGCTGGAGCAGCGGCTGGCACAGGAACGTTTGATCATTTGGGGCGACCGGATGCGTTTGGAACAGCTGCTGACGATTTTAGTTGATAATGCTATCAAGTATTCGGCTAGAGGGACGGTCACAGTCAGTGCACTGCGGCAAAACCGCCAGCTTGTTATCAAGGTCGAGGATGAAGGCATTGGCATTGATACCCAAGATATCGAGCGGATTTTTGAAAGATTTTACCGGGTCGATAAAGCAAGGACGCGTGCTGAAGGCGGTTTTGGCTTAGGATTGCCGATTGCCAAGCTGATCGTTGAGCAGCATCATGGGACGATTGAAGTTGAGAGTAAAAAAAATGGCGGCAGCAGCTTTATTGTCAAGCTGCCATTAACGGTACAATATTAAAAATAACAACTCCTTGTTTCAGGTTATTTTCAGCCGCATTTTTTATGATAAGGCTGAAATAAAGGCAAGGAGTTGTTTTTTATGAGCAGGAAAAGTTGGACTGTTTTTTGGCTGGCTGCATTATTGCTATTATTTGTGTTTAACGGATCTTTACTGATCACAGACTCGGTAGAGTCAAATTACGCGCTGACCGCTAAGGAGATGGTGGTATCGGGAGACTGGCTGTCGCCGCAGATTTACGGACAATATTGGTTTGATAAACCGGTGTTTTTTTACTGGCTGACGGCATTGGGGTTCAAAATATTCGGCTTTACCGAATTCGCTGCCCGTTTCTTTCCGTCCTGTTTTGGTTTGGCAGTTCTGGGGCTGCTTATCTGGGGCGCAAAAAAACTTTTTGATGATAAAACTGCTTTTTACAGTGGTTTAGTGCTTTTAACATCAGTTGAATTTTTCCTGATCAGCAAATCAGTCATCACTGATGCGATCTTATTTTTCTTTTTCAGCGCGGTCTTGCTTTTCTTTTATTTGGGCTACAGTACGCCGCAGAAAAAGTATTATTACGTGATGTATGCCGGCGCCGCTTTGGCAACGCTGACCAAAGGGCCAATCGGTTTTTTGCTGCCGGGGCTTATCATATTTCTGTTTCTGGCTGTTACTAAAAGCTGGCAGGAATTGAAACAAATGAAGCTCTGCAGCGGTACTTTGCTGTTTCTGATCATAGGGCTGCCTTGGTATCTGGCCATGATCAGTTTACATGGCGATGCTTTTACAAAAACTTTTTTGGGAACGCATAACTTGCTGCGGGCTACTGTTTCCGAACACCCCCGTGACAATGTCATTTATTATTATACTCTTGTAAATATTCTGGCTTTGTTTCCCTGGAGCGGGTTTCTGCCGCAGTGTCTGTGGCAGAAATTCAGAAAACAGGGAAGCTGGCAGCGGCCTGATGATTTAACTGTGTTTCTGTTGCTCTGGGCGGCTATAGTGTTTGTTTTTTTTCAGAATATGGCTACAAAGTATATCACTTATACATACCCGCTTTTGTTTCCGGCAGCGTTACTGTTAGGCCGTTACTTGGCGGTCAAAGGTTCCAGAGTGTTCAGCCGCGGCTATTTGCTGTTCCACGGATTATTTTACGCTGTTTTAGCAGGAGCAGTTTATTGGTGTCGTTTTAAGGGCATAGCTCCGGTACAGGATGAATTTTTAGTGTTGCTGACAGCACTGGCAGGCCTTGGGCTGGTGTATGCTGTTAAAAGCTGTAATAAAAAATATCTGACGGCAGCTGTTGCCGCAATGGCTCTGTTTTTCAATCTGGCGCTGATTCCCACGGTGGCAGTGCCGTTGAGCGGCCTGCGTTCAGGCAAGCAGCTGGCACTGCAGCTGCAGAACAAGTATCCTGAGAAGGCTGAAATCGGATTGTATGGCGAATATCCGACATCAGCGGTATTTTATTCCGGGAAGAAACTGGTAAAATTATTGCCGCAGGACGAGATCGAAGGCTTCAAACCTAAAGCCTTCAGCTGGAGCAGTAAAAACGTTATGCCCTATGCCGAGCTGAAAAGCTATGCAGGGGTAAAAGATAACGTGGTCGTTGTGCAGAGAAAAGCCTTACAGGGCTTTATGGACAATGCCGATACCTATTTGCTGCTGGCCGGAGAAAATAAAGGCTGGTATATTGTGCAGGGATAGAATATTTTGTACTCTGGCTGAGGCCAGAGTATTTTTTTGTAAAAAAATTACCGCTACGGCAGGGAAAAGAGTTTTTGTGGCTAATATAGTATTTAGTGGAATTATAAGCATTTCCGAAAAGAAGGTGCGGATTATGTCAAAAAAAGCAAATCAAAAAGCAAAGTTGCTGTATCTGCAGCAGATTCTGCTTGAAGAAACTGACGAAAAGCATGTACTTACAGTACAGCAGCTGATCGAAAGATTGGCAGAGCTGGAAATACCTGCCGAACGGAAAAGCTTGTATGACGATATCGCTACACTGCAGGCTTTTGGCTTGGATGTTATTGCTACACGCAGCAGAGCCAATATTTATAGAATTGGCAGCAGGCTTTTTACGCTGTCTGAGCTGCAGCTGCTGGCAGAAGCAGTGGTTAAATCTTCTGCTATTACCCAAAATAAGGCCCAGAAGCTGGTAGACAAGCTGGCTCGGTTAGCCAGCAGGTATCAGGCCGAAACATTGAGAGAAAACTTGAAAGCACAGAAATATGATGATGCTGAGTTGTTATGTCCCGTTGAATTACGCTGCAGTAACGAAATAGTGCCGGTCGTGCTGGAATATCTGGCTGACAGTAAAGTGAAAAAAAGTAAGGAAGAAACAAGTGTCATCGAAGGTACTGCCGTTGTTGACCAGGCTTTTTACGGCTGGATGTTCGGCTTTGGAAATAAAGTTAAAGTGACGGAGCCTGCAAATGTCAAAAAAGATTTTGTCAAATATTGTAAAAAAGTTCTGAATCAATACAAATAATCTAGGAGTGTATTATGCAAGCAATAAAATTCCCTGTTCCCAATAGAAGTGAATATATCCCTTCCCCCTACGAACCGGATGCTGACGGTGTGCTTGATATCGGTTATTACAAAGGCTCGATCATTGGCGGCAGGCCCTACGTCCTGGAATGCTGGCAGATGGACGAGCTGGTAGTAGCGACAGTCTTTTTTTCAGACGAGGGGCTGGATGCCTATAGTCGTGAGGATTTGGTTCTGCTTTTGGAATTGGAAGATATCATTAAATTTATTGGCGGGAAGCGGTTGTTTCAGTGTACGCATACTGAGGATGATGCTGGAATGCCTATGTGGGCTGTTAACATTACTCTGCAGAATGCCAAGGGTAAATATGCAGAGGTTCTGTGTCCTTTACGCAGATATAGATAAATCAGTATCAGGGGAGGTATGAAAATGGTGAATTGCAACGAAGCCAACTGTACCTGTAAAATGGTGGACTGTGTGCGTCATGGCAAGTGCTGCGAGTGTATCAATCATCATCGTGAAAAAGGATCTTTGGTATCCTGTATGAAAGCCGTTGCTGAAGCCGTAAAAAAATAAAGTCGTGCTATACGGCACGACTTTATTTTCAGTGTTCTGCGGACAAAGAGAAAACCGTTCGCTGGGGATGGTAGCGAACGGTTTCTCCATAGGAAAGCTGTTTATGATGAATTTGATGGGAAGGGTGTAGCAAGTTCATCACTTGCTATGCTTTAAGTATACAACAGACATTTGACAGAAAAAGGGCAAACCTTTGAACAGTTTGTGAAATGTAAAAATGACCGGAGGAAGCGGCAAATGAATGATTTTGTAGCAAGTTTTTTTTAGTTTCAGGAGCGTAAAACCACTTGGCAGCGTGAGACGATCGGAGGAATTACGTCCTTTGTGACGATGGCGTATATCATTTTCGTCAATCCGCAGATCATGGCTGCTGCCGGTATGGATAAAGGTACGGTAATGCTGGCCACCTGCCTGGCTGCGGCTGCAGGTACACTGCTGATGGCCTTATACGCCAATGCTCCTTTTGGGTTGGCTCCGGGAATGGGGATTAATGCCTTCTTTGCCTATACTTTATGCGGGGCCATGGGTTATACCTGGGAGCAGGGCTTGGGAGCGGTACTGCTGTCAGGTATTATTTTTGTTGTGGTTTCTGTTACCGGACTGCGCAGCAGGATCATTTCGGAAATACCGATGCATTTGAAAAAAGCGATCGGCATCGGTATAGGGATGTTCATTTTGTACATCGGTTTAAAAAATGCATCCTTGCTTAGCTTTTCAGCCAATCCGGGAAGTTTTATCCCGTTGGGTGACAGCATGAAACTGGACAGCAGTATCATTCCTGCGCTGACTTTTGCCAATGATTCAGCGAAGCTGGCATTGGTAGGGATTTTTCTGAATATCGGTTTTTTACTGCGCGGGACAAGAGGCGGGATGCTGCTCAGTATTATTATTACTTCGATGTTGGGTTGTTATCTGCAATTTTTCAGCGGCTGGCAGTTGGGGCTGCATCTGCCAGGTTCGATGCCTATTGGTGATTTGAGTGAAACTTTTGGCAAGTGCCTGAGCGGTTTTGTGCAGCTGTTTGATATTTCTAAGGGAGTCGGAGTTATGATTTTTTCATTGTTTTCAGTGATGATCACAATGACGATCGCCGATATGTTTGACACGATCGGTACTGTGCTGGCGACTGCTTCAAGGGCTAATCTTGTTGATGAGGATGGCAATATCATCAATGGCGAACGGATTTTATTGGCAGATGCGACTGCTACCGTGATGGGAGCCTTTTTTGGAACATCGACGGTAACGACTTATGTCGAGTCTAGCACAGGTGTGGCGGCAGGCGCCAGGACAGGCTTTGCTTCTGTTGTAACGGCATTATTATTTCTGCTGAGCGTATCTCTGGCGCCGCTGCTGGGTATGGTGCCTGCTGCGGCTACTGCTCCGGTGCTGATCATGGTCGGTATTATGATGGCATCGGATATTGGCGATATTGACTGGCGGAATCTGGAAGTTGCCGTGCCTGCGTATTTTACAATGATGATTATGTGTTTCGGTTATAATATCGCCGATGGTATTGCGATCGGTTTTATTATGTTCAGCTTTGTTAAATTGGCAGTAGGCAAATGGTCAGAGGTTTCCTGGTTGGTGCGTGGTTTGAGCGCGATGTTCCTGCTGCGTTTTGTTTTTATGTTATTCTATTAAACAAAAGAGGCCGGCATATAGCCGGCCTCTTTTTAATATGTGCATTTTTATTTTTTACTGCGTTTTTTATTAGTTATCTGCGGTACAGCTTCAGTGTGTTTTTCACGCCAGCCAAAATAGAGGAAGAAGCCTAAAGCGGTCAGGAAAAAACAAAGGCTGGTAGCCTGGGCCGATTTTAAACCAAATAAGAAGGGCTCGACATAATCGCCGCGCAGCATTTCCAGACCAAAGCGTACAGCTGAATACAGCATTACATACAGACACATGGCCTGCCCTTTAGCGTGATCAGTAGTGCGGAATAAAAGCAGGAGCGCGAAGATAACGATATCCAGCTGGCCTTCCCAAACCTCGGCTGGCCATAAAGGAACGGCGCCATAGGTTTTAAAAGCCAGCGTACCTTCCGGATATAAAAGACCAAAATTACTGCCTGTAGGCGTTCCGAAAGCATCGCCGTTCAGCAGGTTGGCCATACGGCCGATTGCCTGACCGATCAAAATTGCGGGACAGACGATATCGGCTAAAGCGAGCCAGTCGATCTGATGCCGTTTACAGTACCAGATGCCTGCCAGAACGCCGGCGATGACGCCTCCCTGTATTGCCATGCCGCCTTGCCAGACAAAAGGTATCTCCAGCAGATGATGCTGGTAATAATCCCAGTCGAAAAAGAATACATCCCAGAGGCGTCCGCCGATCAAACCGGCAAAGCCGCCGTAAATACCAATGTCCAGGATATGCTGCTGCCAGCGGCCATCCTGTTTGGCCAGAAAGTAAGCAACACCAGTTGCTAAAAAAATGCTCATACAGAGAACTAAACCGTACATACGGATAGGAAAATCGCCGATGTGAAATAAATACTGATGCATAGAACCTCCACGTGCCTGCCTGTAAATTTATAGTTTGAGTTGCCGGATAGTGCTGCCCAAATGTTTGAATAAGATTATTCTAACACAGTAAGTCTGAAAATTCTATCTTGCGCAGGAAGTGTGATGATTTAATTCCTACAATTAGAGTATGGTTTTTGCTGGCATTGTATGTTATAATAAATCAGTAAAAATTTCGGAAAGAGGGATACAATTATGCTGAAAATAGAAAATCTGTCTGTTGCCGTACAAGGCAGACAGATTCTTCACGATATTAACCTGCACATTAAACCGGGTGAGGTCCATGTTTTATTCGGGCCTAACGGTACCGGTAAATCTACTTTGATCGGGACGATCATGGGCTTTGAACGTTATGAGGTATTAAGCGGTAAAATCTATTTTAAAGGTCATGATATTACCGAAGCTCCTTGTTATGAGCGGGCTCGTTTAGGTGTAGGCGTAATGATCCAGCGTCCGCCGACGATCCGCGGCTTGTCGCTGCGCCATATGATTGAGATCTGTGGAGCTACGCCTCAGGAAACGGAGCAAATGGCAAGATGGATGGGTTTGGCTGATTTTCTCGACCGCAGTGTCAATGAAGGTTTCAGCGGTGGTGAACTGAAACGTTCCGAGCTTCTGCAGCTGATGGCGCAAAAACCTGAGCTGCTGCTTTTAGATGAACCTGAATCAGGTGTCGACGTGGAAAATATCGCACTTGTAGGACGGGCTGCCAACTACATTCTGCATAACGAGCCCTGTGGCGGCACCGGCTGTGATAAACCCTGCTGTGCTCATAATCTTGACTGTGACACTTATAATCCGCTCAGCAGTCAGCGCAGCGGTTTGATTATTACTCATGTCGGGCATATTTTGAAGTATGTGCCGGCTTCGCATGCTCATATTTTGTATCAAGGCACTTTAAGCTGTACCAGCGGCGATCCTTTGGATGTATTGAGCTGTATCAGCAAGACCGGTTATGAGAAATGTGTGAATGGCGGCTGCAGGAGGGGAATGAAATGAGTGAACAGGTAAATCTGCAGGAAGCGCTGGTTAAAAAAGCTGCTTTTGGCAATGATATCGATTTGGAAAAATTTGATGATAATAACGAACAGCATGTGCAAAGTACCGCCGAGCTTTCAGCAGCAGGGAAAGAACGGCTGGAGCATGTTGGTATCGATCTGGAGCGGGAGAATCGCAGCGCCAGCTTTATTCAGGTCGACAATGCGCCTATTGAGGCCGAAGTAAAGCCGCAGCTGCCGCTGGAATTGATGAATACCGGCGCCGCCGCTAAAAAATATCCTGAACTTGTCAAAAAATACTGGTGGAATGCCGTGAAGGCAGATACTGATAAATATACTGCTAAAACTGCATTGGAGCAGGAACAGGGATATTTTATCAGAGTCAAAGCCGGGCAGAAGATAGAAGCTCCGCTGCAGGCCTGCGTTTTTATCGGTCACGAGGAGCAGCTGCAGCGTGTTCATAACATTGTTATTGTAGAAGAAGGCGCTGAGCTTAATATCATCTCTGGCTGTGCCAGTGATCCCGGTGTTGAAAAAGGCGTGCATATCGGTATCAGTGAATTTTATGTTGAAAAAAATGCTAAGCTGACCTTTACCATGATCCACAGCTGGGGCGAAAACATTGCTGTGCGTCCTCGCAGCGTAACGATCATCGAAGAAGGCGGCCAGTTTATTTCTAATTATGTCTGCATGGAAAAAGTAAAAGATGTGCAGATGTATCCTACTACCAAGCTGGTAGGCGAAGGCGCTGTGGCACGCTTAAATTCTATTTTAGTGGCACCGGAGGGGTCGCATCTTGATATCGGCGGCAAGGCGCTGTTAGAGGTGCCTGGTACCCGTGCCGAAATCGTGACCCGTACTATTTCTACCGGCGGTGAGATCATCAACCGCGGCAATCTTACAGGTCGTGCCGAAGGCATTCGTGCCCATTTGGAATGTAATGGCTTGATGCTCAGTAATAAAGGTTATATTTCTGCCATACCTGAGCTGGATGCATTTACAGGTAATGCCGAGCTCAGCCACGAGGCTGCTGTGGGCCGCATCGCTCCTGAAGAGATCGAGTATCTGATGGCGCGAGGAATGGACGAAGAAGAAGCTACTGCTACTATCGTCCGCGGATTCCTCAACGTCAATATTGAAGGACTGCCGGAATCTTTGGCTAAAAAGATCAATGAAACTCTGGATACGTTCACTTATAATAAGGGAATGTAAGAAAAAGTAAAAAAAGTACTTGTCAATCGCGGCAAAGTGAGTTATAATAACCCTTGTGTTCAACACAATTCCGGGATGGTGTAATGGTAGCACAGGTGATTCTGGATCATCTTGTCTGGGTTCGAGCCCTAGTCCCGGAGCCAATGGCGCCATGGTCAAGCGGCTAAGACGTCGCCCTCTCAAGGCGAAATCACGAGTTCGATTCTCGTTGGCGCTACCAAACTGACAGTAAACCCTCTGACTTAGGTCAGAGGGTTTTTATTTTGGAATAGGTTTTTCATAAACTGTATTGTTACAATACACCCTAAACTATTATATAATATAAAAAAATGGGGTGAGGTGGTCTTGATGAGCACTTATATTTCTATAAGCGAAATGGCAAAACTGCACGGAATTACCAGACAGACCCTTATTCATTACGATAATATTGATTTATTTAAGCCGGCGAAGGTCGATACCAACGGTTACCGTTATTATTGTAAACACCAGATACCATATTTACGAGAGATTTGTTTCCTTAAATCGTTGGGAATCAGTCTGAAAGATATCCAACAGCATTTTCAGGAACGGACGCCGGAAAACGAAATGTATCTTTTGGAGAAACAAAAACAGTATATTATGAATCAAATTGCCAAGCTCAATACTTTGCGCGAATACCTCAATCAAAGGATTGATCTGTATGAAGAAGCCGTAGATGCAGGGATGATGAGGATGTCGCTGCCTTTTGTACGCTATATAGATGCACGTCAGGCGATTTTTAAAGAGTGGCTGCAGCCTATTGATAAAGATAACCTGCACACGACATTAATGGATTTGTGGCAGCGTATCTTTGAACGTGAAATGGTTCCGTCAGGCGGTTTTGGTTCTATCATCAAAAAGTCTGGTGTGGAAAAAAATAAGTGGCTTCAGGGAGCCGGGTCCTGTATATTTTTGCCGGTATGGAACAAGGAGCACGAAAATACACTTACGATCCCGGCCGGAGAATATGTGTGCATGTATAAGTATGGTATGCCTTATGATACTGAGCATCTGGAAAAGCTGATGCAGTGGCTGGCTAAAAATAATTATGAACTGGCAGGGGATATCATCGACGTGTGTCTGCTTGATACTACCTTTTATAAGCAGGAAACAGGCGTAGATTTCTGTATGCTGCAGGCTCCTGTTACCTTAAAAAAATAAATAAAAATTTTTTTAAAAACCTCTTGACTGTATTGTTACACCACAATCTATTATCAAATTGTGAGGTAACACTCAACAAAAAGTCAGGAGGTTATTTTTATGACTAAAGAAGTTATTGATTTAAGATCTGCGTTGGAATTACTGGAAAGCATTCCCGGACAAATGGTACATACTGATGTAGAGGTTGACCCTTCTGCAGAACTGGCTGGCGTTTATCGTTATGTGGGTGCAGGCGGCACTGTTGCCCGTCCTACTAAAACGGGGCCGGCTATGACTTTTGAAAATGTGAAAGGACACCAAGGTGCAAAAGTAGTTATTGGTTTATTAGCCAGCCGTAAACGTGTAGGCTATCTTTTGAATAGTAAACCTGAAAAATTAGGTTTTATGATGCGTGACGCTGTAAAAAATGCCATTGCTCCAGTGGTCGTTGATAAAGCGAAAGCTCAATGCCAGGAAGTCGTGCATCTGGCTACTGACGAAGGCTTTGATATCCGTAAATTGATCCCGGCTCCTACCAATACTCCGGAAGATGCAGGACCGTATGTAACTTTGGGTATGTGCTATGCTTCCGATGTCGAAACCGGTGAATCTGACGTTACGATCCATAGACTTTGCCTGCAGAGCAAAGACGAAATTTCCATGTTTTTCACACCGGGGGCCCGGCATTTGGGCGCTTTCCGTGAAAAGGCCGAAGCTTTAGGCAAACCGCTGCCAATTTCCATCAGTATCGGTGTCGATCCGGCTATTGAGATCGCTTCCTGCTTTGAGCCGCCGACAACTCCGCTTGGCTTCAATGAATTATCTATTGCCGGAGCAATCCGCGGTAAGGCTGTTGAATTAGCTCCCTGTGTGACGATCGATGAAAAATGTATCGCCAACGCCGAATACGTCATCGAAGGCGAGCTTTTGGTAGGCGCGCGCGTTCGCGAGGACCAGAATTCCAATACCGGTAAAGCGATGCCGGAATTTCCCGGTTATACCGGGCCTGCCAATGCAGAATTACCTGTTATCAAAGTAAAAGCTGTTACTCACAGAGTAAATCCGATTATGCAAACCTGCATTGGACCTTCCGAAGAGCATGTAAGCATGGCCGGTATCCCGACTGAGGCGTCGATCCTTGATATGGTGGAAAGAGCTATGCCGGGCCGTGTACAAAATGTTTATGCACATTCCTCCGGCGGCGGTAAATTTATTGCCGTTATCCAGTTCAAAAAGACCGTTCCCAGTGACGAGGGTCGTCAGCGTCAGGCTGCGCTGCTTGCTTTCTCTGCTTTCCCGGAATTGAAGCAGGTGATTTTAGTTGATGAAGATGTCGATATTTTTGATACTAACGATGTGCTATGGGCGATGACTACCAGAATGCAGGCCGATGTCGATATCGTAACAATCCCCGGCGTACGCTGCCATCCGCTTGATCCGTCTAATGATCCTGCCTGCAGCTGGTCGATCCGCGATCATGGTATTGCCTGCAAAACTATTTATGACGCGACAGTTCCGTTTAATCAGAAAGCAAGATTCCAACGCGCAAAATTTATGGAAGTCGATGTAAAAAAATTCTTGCCTGATTTTACCGTACAGGATTGAATGATTCTGCTGGTTAAGGCGTTTTAAACGCCTTAACCACATTATCTGACTTTGATTGGATATTTTTAAGGAGGACAATTATGGGAAAGAATAAACCGATTATAGGTTTTATTTTAGGTATCATCGTAGCTGTGGTCATCTTTTTTGCTAACATTCCCGGCTTGGAACGCACAGGACAGATGTGTATGGCCTTTTCTCTGATGACAGTGATTTTCTGGGCTTTTGGTATTGCTCAGCCCGGTTATGTCTCAGGTCTGTATCTTTTGCTTTTAGCAGTTTTTAAAGTTGCGCCAACAACATTGATTTTTTCTACCTGGACTACTTCTATGATGTATCTGATCATCGGCGCTTATCTTATTGCGGTGGCGGTGAAAGAATCAGGTTTAGGTGAGAGGATCGCTTATAAGTTCATCGTAAAATATGTTTCGTCTTTTAAAAGTATTATCGTTTCTATCTTTGCTCTGACGTTCATTCTGGCCTTATTGATTCCGCATCCCTGGCCGCGCGCTTTTCTCATTATGTCGGTCATGGCTGTTGTGGTAAAAAGCGCGGACATTCCCCGTGAAGACGCGGTTAAGATCGGTTTTACTGTTTTTACGGCTTCTATCCCGGTTTCCATGATCTTTCTGACTGGTGATGCGTCGATCAATCCACTGGCGGCTGCCAGCTGTGACCCGGAACCGGTAGGCTGGCTCAAATGGTTCGAAGTTATGGGTCTGCCAATGATCGTTACCAGTATCATTACAATGGTTATGATACTGTTTATGTTCAAGCCAACCAAAGAGGTCAATGTCAATAAAACTGAAATTTTAGAGAAGCTGGAAGCTATGGGACCGATGAGCGGCAAAGAATTACGTACTGCCGTTTGGGTAACACTGGCTATTATCCTCTGGATGACTGACACGCTGCATGGCATTGATATTGGCTGGGTAACGTTATTTATTGCTATGGGGATGGCAATGCCTAAGATCGGCGGCATTTTGACTCCGCAAAGCTGGAGTGGTGTACCGGTACAAACACTGATCTTTTTGACAGCTGCTGTCGCTATTGGCCGTGTGGGCGGTGCTACAGGCATGAATACATGGATAGCGCAAACTGTATTGCCAAGCAGTGTGCCGGAAAATATGTTCATCCTGGCCGCATTTATTACAGCCGTTTCTATTGCTATCCATATGCTGTTCGGCAGCGTTATCGCAGTTATGGGGATCGTTATCCCGGCGATGCTGGCCTTTACGGGCTCAATGGGTATCAGTACGATCATTCCTGTTATGATTGCCTATATTGCTATCAACGCTCACTTTATACTGCCATTCCATAATCTGGCGATTTTGGTCGGCGTAGGTGAAGACAACGGTATGTATACGGAAAAAGAAACGATCAAATTCGGTGTACCGTTTACGATCGTGCTGTTCATTATTACTGTCGGCGTTGCTGTACCCTGGTGGAAAGTAATCGGTCTGTGGTGATTTGTCTTAAAAAGTAAGTTTAAGAAAGGTTGGTTATTATGCGCTTGATTGTAGGAATTTCCGGTGCCAGCGGTGTCATTATGGGTTATCAGATGCTCAAGGCTCTAAAGCAGCTGCCTGATATGGAAGTGCATCTGATAATTACGGAAGGTGCTGTTAAGAATTTTGAATGTGAAACTAATATAGAAATCAGCAGACTTGCAGAACTGGCCGATTTTACTCACAGTAATAAAAATCTGGCAGCAAGTATTTCCAGCGGTTCTTTTGTTACGGATGGTATGATAATTATTCCCGCCAGTATGAAAACCGTTGCCGGGATAGCCTCAGGGTTTGCAGAAAATCTGCTGCTGCGTGCGGCTGATGTCTGTCTTAAAGAAAACCGTAAGGTGGTTTTAGTACCGCGCGAGCTGCCGTTGAGCCGTATCCATCTGCGCAATATAAAAGAATGTGCTGATAACGGCTGCGCTATAGTACCGCCGATGCTTACTTTTTATAATGGCTCCAATTCACTGGAACAGCAGATCGATCATATTATCGGTAAGATTTTGATGCAGTTTGGGATCGAGTATCAGAAATTTGTCTCATGGCAGGGAGAAGACATATGCAGACAGTAACGTTAAGCGAGGGGGACAAACCTTATACAGTTACGGCATGTGTGGTTTTATGCGGTAAAGATATCGCAGTAGTGATTGGCGGAGGCGAGGCTTCGCATATTGGTGCTGCAGCCTTGGCTTCTCCCAGGCCAAGTTTGAAAAATACTGCTGAGATTTCCGCCAGTGCCTCTGTTTTATGCCGTCTGGGACATAAGGATGATTTGCCTGCCAGAGAGGCGGCTTTGCGCCTGGCGAGTAAATTTAATACTAATGTTGCCGTAACGGCAGGCTTGCATATAGATGATGCGGACTCTGACGATATCGCAAAACTGCAGCATAACTTTCAGCAAATTTTGGAAGCAATAGAAGCATGGCTTCAGACGATAGATATATAGATATTTTGATCCTCCCATTGAGTTTGGACACTTACACATCAACACAAAAAGCTCTGACTAATGTCAGAGCTTTTTGTGTTGATTGAAGCAGCCGTTAAAGTTGTGGAGCAGCAGTAACGTCAGTCAAACCTGCTAAAGCCAAAAGCAGCAGCAGTGATTTTTGTTCACATACATATACTCCGGCTGGGTCAAACCATTCGTCTACGGTATGGGTCCCATATTCAGCGCCGCCGCGTCCTAATGTAACAGCCGGAATGCCGATTGCGATCGGCATATTGCTGTTGGTGCAGCCGCCTAAACGCGGCTGCGGCGTGATGCCGCAGGCTAAGGTTGCCAGCTTGGCCGCCTGGACCATACGGCAGCTTTCGGATTGGCTGCCGGCGGGGACGTCCATGATTTTACTGAAAGTAACTTTTACAGCGCCGGGTTTCTGCCAGCGGGCATTTTCTGCGTCGGCACCCTGCTGGAAAATCGCGAGTGCCTGCTGTTCCATTTGCGCCAGAACTTCAGCGCTGTCGGAACGCATATTGATTTTAAAATTAGCGCTTTGAGCAATGCCGTGGATGGCCTGCCCGCCGTTGGCAAGGCTGACTGTAAAAGTAGTTTTAGGAGTTTCAGGCACCTGCATATCGCTTAAAGCGGCGATGGCTCGTCCCATAGCCTGCACTGCGCTGGGAGTACCGAAAGCCAGATAAGCATGACCGCCGGGACCTGTATAGGTGACGTCATAATTGATCATGCCCGTAGCATTAAAATACATTACATCATTACTGGGACCGTCGATCGAAATGGCTGCGAGTATTTCCTCAGCTTTATTATTAACCAAATATTTCATGCCGCTCATAGCTCCCAGGCCTTCTTCTGCCGCAGTGCCTGCAATCATAATATCATGATGTGGGCGCAGGCCGCTGTTGACCAAAGCCCTGATAACTGAAAGATTTGCCGCTAAAGCTCTGGTATCATCGCAAATACCTGGAGCATAAAGCTTGCCGTCTTTTTCGATAACATCTGTAACGGTACCAAAGGAGAACACTGTATCTAAGTGCCCTTCAAGAAGAACGCTTTTACCGGTTTTACCACTGCCGTAGATTTTTCCGTAAACATTAAATTTTTCATCTATGGTCACATCCTGCAGACCGGCAGCTTTCAGCATTTGAGCGTAGTGTAGGCTGCGTTGTTTTTCCTGAAATGTTGGCGCTTCTATGACTACCAGTTCTTTTTGCTGTGCGATAGTATTGGGCGCATCCTGTTTTAAAAAATCTAAAGCTTGTTTAACTTGTCGGTCAGAAGTCAGTTTTTGAAAAATAAGTTCTAGGTCTTTATCGAAAGCTGTTGTCATGGGTGATGCCTCCTTAACGATATTGACTAGATTATAGCAAAGAAACTTTGGCGAGGGAAATGCTTTTTATAATTCTTTTAATAATTACTTATAATGTATTTTTTTACTGCTGAAAGTGTAATTTTTGAACATTGTTTTTAAGAAACATCAGAATATGATTAAGGTGTATAATAAAAATATGAAAATAATATATGTGAGTGAAAGAAGGTCGTCGTATGCAAAAAACTGCGTTGGAACATGATCTGCATAAACTGGTTGAAAAAGCTTTGGCTTTAGGCGCTTCAGGCGCAAAAACAGTTGACGTTGCCAGTATCAGGACTGGGGCCTGGACACGCTGGAAGTGCCAGTTTGGTTGCCCTAATTATGGAAAAACATTGTGCTGTCCGCCATTTGTTCCTGATTATGCGGCAACGCAGAGGTTTTTACAGGAATTTATCAGAGGGATTATCATTCAGTACACTTTTCCTTTGAATGGGGTGGCGGTTGAAAATTTTGCTGCGGCCGATCTGTCAATGAGTAATGGGCTGCTGGAGATTTTATTAAACCTGGAACGGGAAGCCTTTCTTCAGAATCATTATAAAGCTTTTGCTTTAAAGGCGGGACGCTGTCGTTTGTGCAAAGAATGTAATTTAAAGCAGTGTGTAAATCCAACAAAAGCAAGACCCTCGCTGGAAGCATGCGGAATTGATGTTATGGCTTTGGCTAATGATAATGGTTATCAGGCGGAAATTCTGCAGGCGGCGGTTCCTGAGCTGAAAATATATGGGCTTTTACTGGTTGAGTAAAATTATCTGCAGACAGTTCTATTTTTTTATAGCATAAATTATTTGTGGTGTATTATGATGTGTCTGAGCTTGACCCCCTTTTGTAAAAGGGTTATAATCAAATTAGTAAGAAAAGTGCGAAAATTAAGAACAAAATTCACTCAAAGGACAAGAATGGAGGTTTTTATGAAAAAGTCAACTAAAATCATTTCAGCAGTTTTAGCATCACTGATGCTTGTTGCGGCAGGCTGCAGCAGTGACAAACCGGCAGAGAAAAAAGCCGGAGGCCCGGAGGAAAAAGTACTGACAGTTTATTCTGCCCGCAGCGAGCAGCTGAATAATGCAGTTATCCCTCAATTTGAAAAAGATACAGGTATAAAGGTGAATCTTGTTGTAGCAGGTACCGGTGAAGTCCTTAAACGTGCTAAATCTGAAAAAGATAATCCGCTGGGTGATATTTTGTGGGCGGCCGACGAAACGATGCTGTCCTCTTCTAAAGATCTGTTTATGGAATATACTTCCACTGAAAACGATAAAATGATGGATGGCTTTAAAAATAAAGCAGGTGTTTTTACACCGGCCTTTGCTGATCCAACAGTTATGATCGTTAATACTGAGCTTGCTAACGGCATGAAAATTGACGGTTTCGAAGATTTACTCAATCCGGCTTTAAAAGGAAAAATCGCTTTCGGCGATCCTGTCAACTCCAGCTCGGCCTTCCAAAGCTTGATGGCAATGCTGTATGGGATGGGAAAAAACGGCGACCCGATGTCTCCGGAAGCGTGGGATTATGTTGATAAATTTATCGCTAATCTGGGCGGTAAAATGTGCAATAGCTCCAGTCAGGTCTACAAAGGCGTTGCCGGCGGCGAATATGTCGTTGGTCTTACCTGGGAAGACCCGGCAGCTAATCTTGTGAAAAATGGCGCTAAGGTAAAAGTAGTATTCCCGGTAGAGGGCGCTATTTTCCCCGGAGAATCCGTACAGATCCTGAAAAACTGTAAGCATCCGGAAAATGCTAAGAAATTTGTCGATTATATGCTTTCCGAAAAAGTGCAGAATGCTGTCGGTATGAATCTGACAGTACGTCCACTGCGTAAAGGAGCCACCTTGGCTGATTATATGACTCCTAATGATAAAATCAAATTAGCTCCTAACTATGATGAAAAATGGGTTTCCGAAAATAAAGCCAAGATTACTAAAATGTTCAGCGAGCATATGGAAAAATCTATGTAAGCAAGTGTAAATGTTATAAATGGCAAAGGGGACTCGCAGAGTCCCCTTTTGTCTTACTAAAATAAAAAGGCGGTTATTTTATGAGTGTAGCGATTACTATCGATAATGTCGTTAAGCGGTTTGGCAAGGATACTATTATCAACGGTTTGTCAGTAGATGTCCGGCCCGGAGAATTTTTTACGTTGTTGGGACCTTCCGGCTGTGGCAAAACTACGTTGCTGAGAATGATTATCGGCTTTAACTCTATCGAAGGCGGTACGATCAAAATAGATGACCAGATCATTAATGATATACCCACGCATTTGCGTAATATGGGCATGGTCTTTCAGAACTATGCTATTTTTCCGCATATGTCAGTTAAAGATAATGTTGCTTTCGGGCTGAAAAACCGTAAGGTCGCCAAAGAAAAAATGAATGCATTAGTCGATGAAATCCTGGAAACAGTAAAGATTGCCCATCTGAAAGACCGGATGCCGACGCAACTTTCCGGTGGTCAGCAGCAGCGGGTTGCTTTGGCTCGAGCTATTGTTATTCACCCGCAGGTATTGCTGATGGACGAACCGCTGTCCAATCTTGACGCCAAGCTCAGAGTCGAGATGCGTAATGCCATCAAGCTTATTCAGCAGAAAATAGGTATTACTACAGTTTATGTAACGCATGATCAGGAAGAGGCGCTGGCCGTTTCTGATCGGATCGCGATTATGAATAACGGTATCATTCAGCAGATAGGTACGCCAAAAGAAATTTATCAACGTCCGAACTGTGTATTTGTGGCTACATTTATAGGTCTTTCTAATATTCTGGAAGCGAAAGTCAAAATTACAGGCGCTGCTAAAATACTTGATTTTGGTGCTTATGAAGTGCCGATGGATAATTTGATTCCGGAAATATCCGCAGGCAGCAAAGTGCTGGTTTCTGTGCGCCCGGAGGAGTTTGAGATCTGTCTTAAAGGGTCTGATGGGCTGACTGCCGTAGTCGAGCACAGCGTCTTTTTAGGTGTTACCACGCATTATTTTATGCGTTTGGAAAATGGGCAGGAAATAGAAGTAGTTCAAAATTCAGGCGTTGAAGATACTATCCCCAACAAGACCACGGTACGTTTGCTGGTACAGCCGGCTAAGATCAATGTTTTTACGGAGGATGGGAATACTCCCCTGATAGTTAGGGGGAACCGCTGATGAATACTGCCAAAAAATTTAATCTTTGGATGGGCATAGCCCTGCTTATTCTGTGTTTCTTTATTATCTTTGTTGTTTATCCGCTGATTTTAATATTATATAAAAGCGTGATAGATCCGGAATCATCAAAACTGACGCTGGACTATTTTACTAAATTTTTTGCACGGAAATATTACTGGAGTACATTAGTCAACAGTTTTTATGTAACCATATGCTCTACGATTATTGCTTCTGTTATCGGCTTACCGATGGCTTATGTGCTGCGCAGCGTCAAAATCCCCGGCAGTAAATACCTTAATATACTGATCGTTATTTCGTATTTGTCGCCGCCTTTTATTGGAGCCTATGCATGGATTCAGCTTTTAGGACGTAACGGTTTTGTAACACAGATTATTAATTCGATTTTTGGCGTTAAACTTGACGGTATCTATGGGTTTGCAGGGATCGTTCTTGTTTTTGCTCTGCAGTCGTTCCCTCTGATTTATATGTATGTATCTGGGGCTTTGAAGAATCTGGATAATTCGCTGAATGAGGCGGCTGAAAGCCTGGGACTGACCGCTTTTCAGCGTGTGCGTCAGATTATTCTGCCGTTAGTTATGCCGTCGCTTTTAGCAGGTTCGTTACTGGTATTTATGCGTGTTTTTTCTGACTTTGGTACGCCGATGCTGATTGGGGAAGGGTTTAAAACCTTTCCAGTATTGATTTATACTCAGTTTATGGGCGAAGTCAGCACCGATGACCATTTTGCTGCATCCTTGTGTGTGATCGTTATTGTTATCACTTTACTGCTGTTTTTCCTCCAGCGTTATATCGCCGGGCACTATTCCTATTCGATGACAGCTTTGAAGCCAATGGAAGCTGTAGAGGCCAAAGGCAGCAAAAAAATTTTTGCCTATCTTTTTGTTTATGGCGTTACTTTCTTGGCAATGCTGCCTCAACTGACGGTTATTTTTACATCTTTCCTTGAGGTCAGCGGCGGTGCTGTGTACACAGGTAATTTTTCTCTGCAGAATTATATGAATACCTTATTTGCTAAAGACAATAATTCGATTACCAATACTTATCTTTTTGGTATCTGCGCGATCTTTATCGTTGTTTTTATGGGTATTTTTATTTCTTATCTTACAGTGCGGAAGCGTTCCTACGTTACGGAAGTGTTGGATACGGTAACGATGTTCCCGTATATTATTCCCGGATCGGTTTTAGGTATCTCGTTCCTGTATGCATTTAACAAGCAGCCGCTTATTTTAAGCGGTACGGCGCTGATCATTATTATTTCCCTGGCTATACGCCGGATGCCGTATACGATTCGTTCCAGTACGGCTATCATTACACAGATCAGTCCCAGTATCGAGGAAGCGGCGATCAGTCTGGGCGCTACAGAATTTAAATCCTTCTGGAAAGTAACCGTGCCGATGATGCTTCCGGGAGTTTTAGCCGGAGCGATTATGAGCTGGATCACCCTGATCAGTGAACTCAGTTCTTCGATCATTCTCTATACAAGTAAAACCAGTACGCTGACGGTAGCAATCTATACCGAGGTTATTCGCAGTAACTTTGGTAATGCGGCAGCTTACTCAACAGTACTTACTTTAACGTCAATTATTTCACTGTTAATCTTCTTTAAGCTTACTCATAATAAAGACATCAGTGTCTGACAACTATATAAAACAGTCAGGTGGTTAGACTGACTGTGGAATAAGTGTTGGCTCCGGTTTCCGTTTGCAGCGGAAACCGGGGCTTTAAAGTACTACATTTTAATATATACAGTAATTTTGCAAGGATAAAAGGCTAATATTATCTGTTTTACCGGCAAGACACAAATGGTTTTATTTACACGAAAAAGTAAATGTCTTGCGGGGGAATATGGAGAAATTATATTCATGAAATTTGTTTAAACTAAAAGTGCAGACCATATTGGTCTGCACTTTTAGTTTTATAAGAATTATTTTAAGGTGATTTTATGTATTTATTCAAATATTGCTTCTGTTTTAAAGGCTGTGCCAAAGTCAGTAAAGTTCATGCTGGCGCCTTTAAAATCGGTTTGATCAAGCACTGCTTTGTCCAGCATAGCATTATTAAGATTGGCGTTCTGTAGCAAAGCCTGACTCAATGTAGCACCGGTAAGATTGGCATTGCTCAGATTAGCATTGTTCATTTTGGCGTTGAAAAGATTGGCGTAGACCAAGACGGCTTCGTGCAGATTGGTGTTGTAAAGCCAGGCATAAGATAAATTAGCCTGTGTAAGATCGGCTTCCAGACAATTACTGCTGTCAAGTGTTGCTTCCTGAAGATTTGTCAGATAAAAGACGGCAAATTGTAAATCGCAGTTGGCGAATTTAGCTCTGAAAGCATTTGCTTGTGTAAAATCTGCTGTTTTTAAGTCACTGCCGCTGAAATTTGTATAGTTCAGCTGTGCTGCTTTGAAACTGGTATTGGCAAGTTCAGCATCGGTCAGCACAGTTTTGGTCAGTACTGCTTTATCGAAAACAGCTCCTGCTAATTTTGTTTTAATCAGCCTGGCACCTGTCAAATTACTGCCGGTGAGATTTGCTCCGGTAAGATCCAGGCTGCTTAGATCAGCACCCGATAAATCACCGTAGGCGCAGCTGCCGCTGCTCATGAGCTGGTTAAGGTCAGAACTGTTATAGGCAGCTGCCGGCGTTGTAGTAAATAGTAAAGTCAGCAGCAGTCCGTAGAAAAGATTTTTCATAGTTATCTCCTTAAAATACATGTTAGTTTTTGTCAAGTAAAGCTGCAAAATCCCTGGGGTCATCAGGCAATTCAGGGATGATTTGCCAAGGGTTGTAACTTTTCAGCTCCTCTGTGTTATACGTAGAACCGGCAAGGATTATTAAACTGCGTGCTTTTATGGCTTGAGCACAAAGAATATCGTTAGGAGTATCACCTACAATGATAACGTTGTCTGGTGTAAGGTCAGGTTCGAGCAAATAAAGTCTTTGATAGGCTGTTTTTGCAAGCTCACAGCGGTCTTCACTCAACTCACCGCAGGCGCTGTAACGGCTGTCGAAGTATTGTGCGATCCCGTAATGACGCAGTTTGGCAAAGGCACCGGCCCTAGTATTACCAGTGAGCAGACATGTTTTATAGTTCGTCTGCTGCTTGGAAAAATACTGCAGAGTTTCTTTGACGTTAGGCATCAGGCTGCCGTGATGCGAGGGCAAATATTTTTCCAGCAGCTGATGATAATGGATCAAAAGGCCTGCGGCGTCGGCGGCATTGCAGCTGCCCTTGATATCCTTTATTGTTTGTTTAAAGATAAAGGAGTCTGTCATTCCGGCCAGCGGATGAGAGAATTGAAAATTTTCGATGCCAAAGCGGCATTTGATTGCATCGCGCAAAGCGTCGACACCAGCTAATCCTGTTTTCAAAAGCGTACCGTCTATGTCCCAAAAAATATATTTCATAGTTTACTCCAAAATAGTTTAATTATATATTTACCTATTATTTTAACAGAGAATTTGCTCTAGGAACAGAAAAAAAGAAAAAAGCTGCCTGAAGGCAGCTTTTACATTGAACGTGGTTTCATCATAAGTTTAGAAAGTTTATTACCGATAGTACGGGCACGGCGTATAGTTTTGATGTTGGATTTACGGCGTGGTTTCATATCGCTTTCACTGCCGAAATCACCGCGGTCAAGGTAAGTGATCTTCGATTTGTCAGGATCAAAATAATTACGCAGGAAACGCGCTAATCCGTCTGGGTCGGCATCTTTGAAACAGGTGAAAACATCAATAGTGACAAAGCCAAGATCCGGATATAGATGCAGGGTCACATGACCTTGCTTGCAATGTGAAAAAACAGAATATTCGTTGATGCCTTCTTCGCAGTTGATATAGGTTTCCCGCGGCTGCATGGCGAAATCTGCGGCTGCGCTTTGAATGGTTGCCTGAACGCCGGAAGCGTCGCTTAAAAGCAGATCGCTGCAGTTATACATATCTATAGCTATTTGTGTTCCAATTGATTTCAAGGTAGTTCTCCTTTCAAAGAGGCGAGCTTTAATTTTTAAAATAAAATGTTGGTTGGAGTATAAACAACTTAATATATTATAGCTAAAAAATAGCTTGCTGTCAAAGTTTATTCATGGTTACAGGTGTGAAAAGAATATGGCCAAAAGTTTTGTTTTATTTGAAAACGTGTTATAATAAACGAGAACATTTGTTTTGTACGGTGGTGGAATAATGCAAGAATTGCAGGGCGTTATTGATAATATAGTTTTTCAAAGTGAAGATAACCAGTTCAGTGTTTTCAGGGTGAAAACTGACCATGAAGGTAAGGTAAGTGTCGTTTACCGGGGACCGGCTCCTTTTTTGGGAGAGTCGGTAGAGCTCAGCGGCAGCTGGGGCGAACACGCCAAGTTCGGCAGACAGTTTCGTGCTGAGGTCTGCCAGGCTATAAAACCTTCAACTACCGATGGTGTGGAGCGTTTTTTGGCTTCAGGTGCGGTCAGGGGCATTGGTAAAACTATGGCCGCCCGTATCGTTGAGCATTTTGGCTCAGATACGCTGGATGTTTTATCTTTATCACCGCATCGGCTGACCGAGATTTCAGGTATCGGCAGAAAGAAGGCCGAAGCTATTGGGATGTCTTATGCAGAGTTGTCGGATATGCGGGAATTGATGGTGTATTTGGAATCGCACGGCGTCAGTGCTAATTATGCACCGAAGCTGCAGGCGCAATATGGAGCTACGGCGATGAAAAGGATTCAGGAGAATCCATATAGCCTGGCTAGTGATATTACCGGTATCGGTTTTAGAACTGCAGATAAGATTGCCTTGGCGACCGGGATGGACGGCGCCTGTGAGGAACGGATTAAAGCCGGGGTGGAATATGCGCTAAATCAGGCTGCTTCAGCAGGGCATACCTGTGTACCTGAGGAGTTACTGCTGCGCGAAACAGTGAGGCTACTGCAGGTCAGTAGCAGCGTTGTCAATGATGTTTTTCAAAAGTTTTTGGCAGAGGACATGCTGCGTACGGAAGAAGTTGGCGGTTTACGGCTGATCTATCCTGAGTATTTGTATCAGGCGGAAGTTCAGACTTCTAAAAGGCTGCTTAAATTACGCGATCTGGCTGATGCGTTGGAAAAAGTCAATGTTGATAAGATTATTGGGCAATGGGAGTCTGAAGCCGGTATTGTATTGGCTGAGGCACAGAAAGAAGCTATTCATGCTTCTTTAAAATATGGTGTGTTTGTTCTTACAGGCGGGCCTGGTACAGGTAAAACGACTGTAATCAAGGGGATTTTGGCAGTGCTGGAAAAAGCTGGCTGTCGGATACTCCTGGCAGCGCCTACGGGACGCGCTGCCAGGAGGTTGGCCGATTCATCCGGGCATCCTGCGGTAACAGTACATAGGTTACTGGAATATACGCCGAATGGCGGCGGCTTTAACTTTGGCAAGAATGACGGTGATCCTCTGGATGCCGATGCAATTATAATCGACGAAGCTTCGATGCTGGATATTACGCTTACTTATCATCTGCTGAAAGCGGTTCAGGGCGGCTGTCGGCTGATTTTTGTCGGCGATGTCGACCAGCTTCCGTCTGTTGGTGCCGGATCTGTTTTAAAGGATATTATCCGTTCGCAGAAAATGCCTGTTGTAAGATTAGAAAATGTTTTTCGTCAGGCTGAGATAAGCCCTATTGTGCGTAATGCACATAGGATAAACCGCGGGCAGATGCCTGAGTGGGAGCCGAGCAGCGATTTTACTTTTGTAGAGATCGAGAATGAATTTGATGCGGCGGAATATGTGGCTAATATTTATGCTAGATTGACGCAGCAAAGTGACTGGCAGTCCGTACAGGTCTTATCGCCTATGCATAAGAATCCCTGTGGCGTTCAGAACCTTAACCATTTGCTTCAGCAGCGGATCAATCCTCCGGAGCTGAATAAAAGTGAGGTCAATACGCCTGGAAATGTTCTGCGGGCCGGTGATAAGGTGATGCAGATTCGCAATAACTATGAGAAAGAGGTTTTCAATGGTGATATTGGCAGGATCGTGTATATAAATGGCCGCAATGTTACTGTTGATTATCCTGAGCGTGCTGATGGTGAGTATGTAACTTATACACCTAATGAAATTGATGAATTGCAGCTTGCATACGCGATGAGTGTACATAAATCGCAGGGGAGCGAGTATCCGACGGTTATTTTGCTGATGGTTCCAGGGCACTATATCATGCTGCAGCGGAATTTGTTGTATACAGCAGTAACGCGTGCACGGCAGAAGGTTATTTTAGTAGGAACGAAAGCGGCGGTACAGACTGCGGTGGATAATGACAGAACGAGAAAACGTTATTCGCTGTTGGCGGAACGACTGCAGGAGCAGGGAGATATTTTTTAAGGACGTTATAAATTTAGGGAAAGGTGATGCATAATCACCCATGTTTATACGGTTGATAAAAAAATGGTATGCGCTGTTACTATCGGTATTTTGGGCACGAAAGTGCGCCGGCTGCGGTCAGATCTCTGAAGACGGTTTGTTTTGCAGTGTTTGCAGAGAAGTGTTATTGCAGCCTTTGTGGCTGTCGGGTCGTGAAGCTTTAGATGGTGTGGGGATGTTGTTCAGGTATAACGGCGCTTTAAAAACGGCATTACAAAATGTAAAGTTTAAGAACCGCAGGGATATTTTGGAGCTGTTGGCAGAAGAATGCTGCCGGATTAGTGTTGACGGCTGGCCGGAATTTCTGCGGAATATTTTAAGTAAGCGTGATGTAATGATTGTACCAATACCAACGTCAAGGCAAAGGACAAGAGCGAGGGGATTCGAGATCCCGCTGGTTTTATTTAAAAATACTGATGCCGAATATTGTTTGACTCCGGCTCTGACGAGAAGGCGTGAAACTGTTCCCCAGTATGATTTAAGCCCGCAGGAACGAAAAATGAATTTAGAAGATTGTTTTGCTGTTACACAAAATGTTACCGGTAAAACTGTGATTGTTGTAGATGATATTTTTACTACTGGAGCGACAATGGAAGAGGCTGCCCAAACTTTGAAAAATGCTGGAGCTGTAGAAGTTTATGGACTTGCCTTTTGCGGCAGTATCGAAAATTATGGACAAATACAATAAAAAACTTGCTGCCAGTGTCTGACAGCAAGTACAAGTAGTCGATATTATTATTTTTTTTGTTTGATAATTTTACTGGGAATAACTGATTGCATGAACGCTTTTACAACATTAGGGTCAAAATCAAGCCCTGCTTTGTTTTGCAGTTCGATAATTGCTTCGCTGTGTGTTTTCTGCCATTGCTGGGTGCAGGGATTAATAAATTTATCATAGTGGTCTGCTACAGAAATAATTCTGGCTCCCAGAGGAATGTTTACGCCTTTAAGGCGTTTGGGATATCCGGTGCCGTCCCATTTTTCATGGTGGGCATGAATGATGGGGATAATATGGCTGAAACCTTGGATATTTTCAAGCATGCTTGCGCCAGCCTGGCAATGCCGTTTGTAGATAGACATTTCGCGGGTGCTCAGGTAAGGGGCTTTCATAAGGATCATGTTGGGCACGGAAAGACTGCCTATATCGTGCAGCAATGCTGCGGTTTTGATACAGGAAACTTCTGCCGGCGGTAATCCCAGCTTGGCGGCGATGCTGGCAGCATAGTTGGCGACCTGCTGGCTGTGCATATAAAGCGCCTTATTCTTATGTTGTAGCATTTTCAAAAAGAATTCGCAGATTTCCGAAGTTTGTCCGTCGTCAGGAAAATCTAAGAATTGGGGTATGGCAATCATAAACAATCCGTCCTCATTCACATGGTGATAATAGTATACTACGAAAAAGTTGATTAGCAAAGACACTTGCAAAAATTTTTGCTTAATGTATAATTATAAATACAACTCAGGTCTGTGGTTGCAAGTCGAGGCCAGTTGCGGGCAAAACGATCCACGTAAGCAATCAAAGTATTGTGAGCACGGCGCAGCTTAGAAGTAAGTCCTGCCGCAAAGGCGAGAGGGGTAGTAGTGGGGAGCTCTGAAAAGCTTATGAGCGAACCCTCCAGCAGGCGAGTGTGGGGGCGAAAACCAGGTCAGCTGAGTTGTCTGTGAAATTTGTACCGTTATTAAAAATAACGGTATTTTTTTATTGCCTGCCGTGATATTTAGTACTATAATAAGAAAATATTATAAATAGAAGCGGTTGGAAAGCTGCTGAATTGATTTGGAGGGGTAAAAATGAAAAAGATTGGATTTTTAATGATGGCTTTATTGGCAATGCTTGCATTGCTGGCTGCCGGCTGTGGCGGTTCACAGGAAGCTCCCAAGAAGGCAGAAACGGAAAAGGTATTAAGGGTTGGTACCGAACCGGCTTTTGCACCATTTGAGTTTCAAAAAGAAGGCTCGGATGAATTTACTGGCTTTGATATGGATCTTATTCGTGCTATTGGTACGAAGCTTGGTTATAAAGTAGAGATTTCTTCTATGGGCTTTGATGCTTTGATCCCGGCGTTGAATTCAGGAAATATTGATGTTGCGATCGCTGGGATGAGTATTACTGATGAACGTAAAAAAGTAGTGGTGTTTTCTGACCCATACTATACTTCTGGCCTGATCGTAATGGTAAAAAAAGATGATGATACAATCAAAGGCTTCAGTGATTTGGAAGGAAAACGAATTGCTGTGCAGATCGGGACCACAGGAGCTAATAAAGCAGGCGAAGTTAAAAATGCCAAGGTAACCGCGTTTAACGACAATACTGCTGCTGCTATGGAACTGAAAAACGGCGGTGCCGACGCTGTAATTAATGACAGCCCTGTTTTGAAGTATTATTTGCAGCAGGGGGGGAGCGCTGACGCAAAGGTTGTCGGTGCGGTCATGAATTCGGAGGACTATGGTATTGCAGTAAAAAAGGGCAATGATAAGCTGGCTGCTGAAATTAATAAAGCTTTAGCCGAAATGAAACAAAACGGAGAATATGATAAATTATATAAAACATGGTTTGGTGAAGAAAAGAAATAATATTCGTATAACTTTAGGTTGCGCCAGGCCGTTTTTAGTTATATAATTAACAAATATAAAGGGCTGCGTGTTGAGTGCAGTCCAGATATTTTTCTGGAGGTTGTAAAATGAAAAAATATTTACTTATGGCAATGGCTGTTTTAGCAGCTTTGTCCTTAATGGTAGCCGGTTGCGGCGGCAAAGAAGAAGCTAAAAAAGCTGAACCTGCAAAAGTTCTGCGTGTGGGCACTGAACCTACTTTTGCACCGTTTGAATTCCAAAAAGAAGGCTCTAAAGAATATACTGGTTTTGATATGGACCTTATCCGGGCCATTGGCAAACAGATGGGTTACAAGGTTGAAATCATGAATATGGGGTTTGATGCGTTGATCCCTGCATTGAGTTCCGGTAATATTGATACCGTAATTGCTGGTATGAGTATTACTCCTGAGCGTCAGGAGGCAGTACTGTTCTCCGCCCCTTATTACAGATCCGGTTTGGTAGTTATGGTACAGAAGAACAATGATACCATTAAAGGTATCGAGGATTTGGTAGGTAAAAGAATTGCTGTCCAAATCGGTACTACCGGCGCAGCTAAAGCAGAAAGCGTAAAAGATGCCAAAGTAACGGCATTCAACACGAATACAGAAGCTGCTATGGAATTAAAGAATGGCGGCGTGGATGCTGTTATCAACGACAGCCCGGTAGTTGGCTATTATTTGGCACAAGGCGGTAGTGCTGATGCCAAAACTGTAGGCGATGTGCTTGAAGCTGAGGAATACGGCATTGCAGTTAAAAAAGGCAATGATAAATTAGCTGCTGAAATCGATAAAGCTCTGGCCGAATTGAAGAAAAACGGCGAGTATGACAAGATTTACAAAACCTGGTTTGGTGAAGTAAAGAAATAATATGGTCATATCTGGATGCGGAGTACATCAACGGTGACGGTGGTGTACTCCGTATTTTCTTTGGTGAATTTTAAAGAGCTGACAATGAAAGGGAGACAAACTGCATGGATATTAATTTCAGCTTGATTTGGGATGCCTTGCCCTTGCTGCTGGCTGGTGCCGGTATTACGATCGAAATAACGGCTTTAAGCGTAGGCTTTGGCCTTTTGATAGGTATGACAGTCGGTATAGCACGTCTTGCCAGTATAAAACCGGTGCGTTATTTTGCTAATTGTTATGTGGATTTTATTCGTGGAACGCCGCTTCTGGTACAGATATTTTTGGTTTATTTCGCTTTGCCGGGAATTATTGGGCACCGCGTGGATCCCTATTTTGCAGCAATTTCTGCCTGTTCTATCAATAGTGGTGCTTATATTGCGGAAATTTTCCGTGCCGGTATCCAATCAATTGATAAGGGTCAAATGGAAGCTGGCCGTTCTTTAGGAATGAGCTGGGCGCAGACTATGCGTTATGTTATTATGCCGCAGGCCTTTAAACGCATTATTCCGCCTTTGGGCAACGAGTTTATTGCAATGTTGAAGGATTCTTCATTGGTTTCTGTTATTGGGTTTGAAGAACTTACGCGTCGTGGTCAGTTGATTATCGCCCGTACATATGCATCCTTCGAAATTTGGATGGCTGTAGCTGTTATTTATTTGATTATGACTTTTACGGTTGCCCGTCTCGTAGGGATGTTGGAACGGAGGTATGATACGAAATGAATGAAGCAATGATTAAAATAACTGATCTGCGAAAAAGTTATGGTAATCTAGATGTTTTAAAGGGTATTGATTTGACAATTGCTGAACGCGAAGTTGTGGTAATTATTGGACCATCTGGCAGTGGTAAAAGTACTTTACTGCGTTGTATAAATTATTTGGAAGAACCGACAGGCGGCAGTATAGTTATTGACGGTATACCGTTGACAGGGGAAGCAAATATTAATGAAATACGTAAAGAAGTCGGGATGGTATTCCAGCGTTTTAATCTGTTCCCGCATATGACTGTTCTTGAAAATTTAGTGCTGGCGCCAATGAAGGTGCGTGGTATCAGCCGCAGTGAGGCAGAACAAACGGCACAGGAACTGTTGATAAAAGTTGGCTTGGATGATAAAGCAAATGCTTATCCTGATCAGCTTTCCGGTGGACAGCAGCAGCGTGTAGCGATTGCAAGGGCTTTGGCAATGAAACCTAAAGCATTGTTGTTTGATGAACCCACTTCTGCTCTCGATCCGGAAATGATCAATGAAGTATTGGATGTCATGAAAAGCCTGGCCAAAGAAGGTATGACAATGGCAGTGGTAACTCATGAGATGGGGTTTGCCCGTGAAGTCGGTGACAGGGTCATTTTTGTAGATGGCGGAGTTATCGTAGAGCAGGGAGAACCAGAAGAGGTTTTTTTGCATGCGAAAGAAGAACGCACGCGCAGCTTTTTATCCAAAATATTATAAGTGTTACTAAGGTTAATTGGGTGTTTTATTACCCGAAGTGTTACATTAGTATCAATTGTAAACTCGCATGTGAAATTTTTGAGACATGCGAGTTTTTTGTTACTTTATCAGCAGGAGATTTGCGGAGCGCGGCGAATTACTATATTAAAGCAAGCAGAGAGCTTGCGATCCCATCACCTTGGGGAATTCAAGGAGGTATGAATTATGAACGTAAACGTACGTGGTAAAAACATTGATGTAACTCCGGCATTAAAAGATTATGTCGAAAAAAAGATTACGAAAGTAACGAAACAGTTTAAAACTGTCGGTGATATTTCAGCAGTTTTGAAAGTGGAAAAAGGTAATCATATTGTGGAAATTACTGTACCGGCGAGTGGGATCTTGCTGAGAGCACAGGAAACGACCAAAGATATGTATTCCTCCATTGATTTGGTAATAGAAAAAATCGAACGCCAGATCCACAAATATAAAACCCGCCTGATGAAGAGAAAATACAATAACTTCCAGGATGCCGTGGTCCCAGCTTCTGTAGAAACAGTTGCAGAAGATGATGGTGAATTCAAGATTATTAAGAATAAATCTTTTGCTATGCATCCAATGACTGCAGAAGAAGCTATTTTACAAATGAACCTTTTGAATCATGATTTCTTCGTTTTTTATGATCCTGATTTTGGTGGCGTGAACGTGGTTTATCGTCGTAAAGATGGTAATTACGGTTTGTTGGCTCCGGAATTAAAATAAGCGGCAATATTAAATAGGAAAATAATTTACTGAAAGTTCACAAAAAGCCTGGGGTTGAAGCCCCGGGCTTTTTGACTTTTGCAGGCTTTTCTGCTAAAATTTTAAGTTAGGTATAGTGTTTTTTATTGTAAAAATTTAAGGAGTGATTATTTTGCTCGAAGGTTTGTTGAAAAAAATTTTTGGTGACCCGAATGAAAAAGAATTAAAAGAGATCGGAGTCATTGTCGATAAAATCAACGCATTAGAAAAAGATATGGTAGGCTTAAGCTCTGCAAATCTGGCCGCTAAGACAGCTGATTTTAAAGTACGGTTATCTAAAGGTGAAACATTAGATGATATTTTACCTGAAGCATTCGCAGTTGTCCGTGAAGCGGCCAAACGTGTCTTAGGCATGCGCCATTTTGATGTGCAGCTTATTGGCGGTTGTGTTCTGCATCGTGGTAAAATTGCTGAAATGCGCACTGGTGAAGGTAAAACTCTGGTAGCTACTTTGCCGGCATACTTGAATGCGTTGACAGGAAAGGGCGTTCATGTCGTTACGGTCAATGAATATCTGGCTCGCCGTGACAGTGAGGATATGGGGCGTGTTTTTAAATTTTTAGGCCTTTCCGTAGGTCTTATTGCGCATGCGCTTGATTATCCGGACCGCAAAGCTGCTTATGCTGCTGATATTACCTATGGCACTAATAACGAGTTCGGTTTTGATTATCTGCGTGATAATATGGTCGTTGACGAAGATCAAATGGTACAACGGCCTTTAAATTATTGTATTGTCGATGAAGTTGACAGTATTTTGATTGATGAAGCGAGAACTCCGCTTATTATCTCCGGACCTGGCGAAAAATCTACTGATTTGTATAAAGTTTTGGCTCAGGTAGTTGCTAAAATGGATGAAGGGGAAGATTATACTGTTGATGAAAAGCTGAAAACAGTTGCCCCTACTGAAATTGGTATTGCTAAAGCTGAAAAAATGCTGGGCATAGAAAATATGTATGATACTGAACACGGCGTTGATTTTTCACATCAGCTGATGTGTGCTTTGAAGGCCAAAGCTATTATGCACCGTGATAAAGATTATGTTGTAAAAGACGGCGAAGTTATCATTGTTGATGAATTTACAGGCCGGTTAATGTTTGGCCGTCGTTTTTCGGAAGGCTTGCATCAGGCTATTGAAGCTAAAGAAGGTGTTAAAGTTGAGCGTGAAAGTCAGACTTTGGCGACTATTACCTTCCAGAACTATTTCCGTATGTATGAAAAACTTTCCGGTATGACTGGTACTGCTAAAACAGAAGAACAGGAATTCCAGAAAATTTACGGACTTGACGTTGTTGTTATTCCTACCAATAAACCTATGGTCAGGATTGATTATCCTGATGTTATTTTGAAAACGAAACGCGCTAAATATAAAGCCGCTGTTAATGAGATTGAAGAATGCCATAAGTCTGGACGACCGGTACTGGTGGGTACTACTTCCATCGCTCAGTCAGAAGAATTATCGGCGATGCTGAAACGGCGCGGGATTCCGCATAATGTTTTGAATGCTAAATATCATGAAAAAGAAGCTGAAATAATTTCCGGAGCCGGTCAATATGGCGCTGTTACCATTGCTACGAATATGGCTGGCCGTGGTACGGATATTGTCTTGGGTGAAGGCGTTCCAGAATTAGGAGGTCTTCACATCATTGGTACGGAAAGGCATGAAAGCCGCCGTATTGATAATCAGCTGCGTGGCCGCTGCGCTCGTCAAGGTGATCCTGGTTCTTCAAAATTTTTCTTGTCTTTGGAAGATGACCTGATGCGTTTGTTCGGTTCTGATAATATTTCCAGTATTATGGACAAACTGGGGATGGAGGAAGATGAACCGATTGAACATAAGCTTGTTACCCGTTCTATCGAATCGGCTCAGAAAAAAGTTGAAGCCAGAAACTTTGCTATTCGTAAACAGGTTTTGGAATATGACGATGTTATGAATCAGCAGCGTGAGGTTATTTACGCCCAGCGTAAAAAGATCCTGCAGCAGGCAAATCTGCGTGATACTATTATGGATATGATACATAAAGTTGTAGACCGTACGATGGCGATGTATGCGCCGCCGGAAGTTTATTCAGAGGATTGGGATTTGCAGGCATTAATTGCTTATGCTGAGGAGTTCTATGCTCCGGCTGATTTGCTGCAGATTGATTATCTGCAAAACCTCAGTCGTGAAGAGCTGGAAGAATATCTGCATAAAGTTGCCGATGAACATTACGCTGAACGCGAGGATGCTATTACACCTGAATTAATGCGCGAACTGGAAAATCTTGTAATGCTTAAAGTTGTCGATAACCATTGGATGGAGCATTTGGATTCTATGGATTTGCTGCGTGAAGGTGTAGGTCTGCGGGCTTATGGACAGAAAGATCCGTTGGTTGAATATAAATTTGAAGCCTATGATATGTTCCAGGCGATGATTGACGCTATTCAAGACGATGTAGTACGCTATATTTACCGTGTAAATGTTGTGGCGCAGCCTAAGGTTGAAAATCGGTTGGAAAACGCATCCACTAACAACCCGGGGGAAGGCGATGATATTAAAAAACAGCCTCTGGTAAAAGGTGAAACGACCGGACGAAATGATCTTTGTCCCTGTGGCAGCGGTAAAAAATATAAAAATTGCTGCGGGCAGGATAAGTAAGATTTACAGAAATTTATAGTTGGTTTTAGTTACAGTAAAGTTGAAGCGGTAAGTTTCAACTTTACTGGTGTTATTAAGAGAGGATGTGAAGGTAGTGTTGATTGAGGAATATAAACCGGAGATTGCAGCATTAAAACAGAAACTAGAGGAAATGAGGGGATCTCTTTGACGTAGTTGTCAAAGAGGACCGTATTGCAGAATTAGAACATAAAATGGGTGCACCTGGATTTTGGGATGAACCTGAAACGGCGCAGAAAACTGCTCAGGCTGTAACGCAGTTGAAAGAAGAGGTAGAAACATTTCGTTCTTTGGAAACCAGAGTAGAGGACATGGAAGTTTTGTGCGAACTGGCGCTGGAAGAAGATGACGAAAGTCTGTTACCTGAAATGGAAGAAACGCTGGTTTCTATTCGTACTGATGTTGAACATTTAGAATTAGGCATGCTTTTGAATGGCGAGTACGACGCCAATAATGCTATTCTTACATTACATGCCGGTGCCGGCGGAACAGAAGCGCAGGATTGGACTTCTATGCTGCTGCGTATGTTTTCCCGCTTTGCTGAACGTGAAGGCTATGAAGTGGAAATGCTCGATTATCTTCCGGGAGATGAAGCTGGTGTTAAAAGTGCTACGCTTCAGATTAATGGACATAATGCTTACGGATATTTGAGAAGTGAAAAGGGTGTACATCGTCTGGTGCGTATTTCTCCGTTTGATGCGAATGCCCGCCGGCATACTTCTTTCGCCGCGGTGGATGTTATGCCGGAACTGGATGACAGCGTTGCAATTGACATCAATCCTGCAGATTTGAAAGTTGATACCTATCGAGCTAGTGGTGCTGGTGGACAGCATGTAAATAAAACGAGCTCTGCTGTGCGTATGACGCATCTTCCTACTGGAATAATAGTACAGTGCCAGACGCAAAGATCACAGATCCAGAACCGGGAACGGTGTTTGCAGCTTCTTCGTGCAAAGCTATATGAATATGAACGAGCTAAGCAGGATGCTTTAAAAAGCGATATCGCCGGTGACTATCAGGACATAGAATGGGGCAGTCAGATCCGTTCATATGTATTCCAGCCTTATAAACTGGTTAAAGATCATCGTACTAATGCTGAAACAGGTAATGTGCAGGCTGTCATGGACGGTGGTTTGGAAATGTTTGTTGAAGCGTATCTGCGCAGCCAGCAAAAGAAACTGTAATTATTGAAAAAGAAATTTTGAATTAGGTGGAGATCAGCTGATGAAAAGCCGTTATAACCCGGTACTTATTGCGATAATAGCTATAGGACTGATAGTTTCATTATGGTTGAACTATCAGCGTCATGAAATTGAGCAGCGCAACGATACTGTTGAAATGGCAATGGAATATGAAGGGCTGGAACATATAGCGAACTGGGAAGGCTTGTCTTTAAATGACGTTCTGGCAGGATTTAAAAAGGCCGGAGTTACAAGTCTGGTAGTGTTTGATACTACCTTAGAGAAGCTTAACAACAACGGTTCTATTGTAGCTGTTACTGGGGAGGAGCTGCTAAAAGGCTCTGCTTTGGGCGGCGACGGTGGTAAATTTGCTCCTGTACTTTCCGAAGGTATTGTAGTGCCTAATGCTGTCTATGTGACTGTCGGAACGTCATATGATGTTTTGACAGAAGTGGTGGAGGATCTGTATCTGCGTTATGGCAAGGACCGTTTGCGGATAGTAAACAACGAACCGCAGATAATTGAGATTTTAGGTAATCCAATGGTCATTACAGAAGAAAATTATGACAGCAAGCCTGGCGTTATGCAAGCTCCTTTAGGCCTTTCAACAGAAGAAATGCGCAAAGCAAAAGCTTTCGGCTTTAATGTTATCGTCAGACCAATGAATTATTTGCCTAATGATTATGATAAAATCAGGAGTATTTTTCGTAGGATCGATAAGTCTGGTGCCAATGTAACCGGGTATATAGGCTGTGGTCGTGAAGTAGTTGGTTATCCGGATTACATTGCCTATATGGCTCATAAGTTAAAGAAACAGAATATGACTTTTGGAATGGTAGAACATTATACACAGCTGCAGTTTGCTGCAATGGACGGACTCCTTCCGTTAGCTGAGCATATGGATTATCGTGTTGCACGTACATATATTATTGACAAAGCCGAGCAGAGAAAACTGAAAATGCCAGAAGCTTTGAGACGTTGGGCTCTTACAGATGAAGAACGTAATATCCGTATCAACTATATCAAACCGTTTATGATCCCTCAGGAAGGCAGGGATATTTTAGAGCTTAATTTAGATTATGTTTCGAAAATTGCCGACGATGTACAGGCAAGAGGATATAAGCTTGGACCGGCAGGAGTTTTTTCTAAAAATACTACTGACGGTAAGTTTGTTCCATATTTCCCAGAACGGGCCTGGTTAGTGCCGCTGGCATTTGCTATTCTGGCCGGTGGGATTATGTATTTAACCTTGCTGTTTAATTTCAGTAAAAAAATACAGTATATGTTATTGCTGACTGGCGGTATTGTTGCCAGTGTAACTTTGCTGAAATTTGGCGGAATCCTTACACGTCAGTTACTGGCTTTGATTGCGGCAACTGTTTTCCCAGTATTATCGATGACAGTTATTGTCGAACTTTGGGAGTCCTGCAAAAAAAATACCCCAAACACGCTGAAGATTATTATCAGTGCTACATGGCAGCTGGCTTTGGCTGTGATACTTTCTTTAATTGGAGCATCTTTTGTAGCGGCTGTTTTAGGCGACAGCAGGTTTTTCCTGGAAATTGATATTTATAAAGGGGTAAAATTAACGTTTATTTTACCTGTGCTGTTGATTTCTCTATGGTATATGCAGCGATTTAATGTTCTCAGCAAAGGCCAGATTGGAAATATTGCTGTGCACCTGAAAAATTTTTTCAGTACCAGGATAACAGTAAAACATGTTGCATTTTTGGGTGTATTGGCTTTTGTAGCATATATTTTTGTTGGTCGCAGCGGTCATACCGCTGGGGTTCCGGTTCCGGCTCTTGAAATTAAAATGCGTCTGTTCCTTGAGCAGATGATGTATGCACGCCCGCGTGAAAAAGAATTTATGATTGGACATCCCGCGTTTTATTTAGCGGCATTTGCGGCGTATAAACAGGCACCGCGTTTATGGCAGATGCTGTTAGTGGTTGGAGCTACTATTGGGCAGGGATCTTTAGTGCAGACTTTTGCACATATGCGTACTCCTGTTATCATGAGTTATATTCGTGCCGTCGACGGCTATGCTCTGGGTGCTGTATTAGGTATCATTGCTGTTATCGCCGTTTCTATTTTGCTGCCTTATGTGCAGAAATGGCAAAGGAGATTCTTAGAGCATGAGTAAAATTTTGATTTCCGGTTACTACGGGTTTGCTAATGCCGGTGACGAAGCCATGCTTACTGCTATTATAGAATCGTTGCGGCAAGTGGAGAAAAACGTAGAACTGACCGTGTTGTCAGGCAATCCGGAAGACACTGCGGCTAAACACCAGGTTTGCAGTGTATATCGCTTCAATCCGTTAGGGATTATTCGGGCGATGAAAGATTCTGAATTGATTATTTCAGGAGGCGGAAGCCTGCTTCAGGACGTGACCAGTAAACGAAGTTTATTATATTATCTTAGCATTATTGGATTGGGAAAATTTTTTGGTAAAAAAGTAATGCTTTTTGCTCAAGGCATTGGACCTATTAGAGCCAAATGGGCTCGAAAATTGACAAGTTTGGTTTGCAATGAGGCAGATTTGATTACAGTAAGAGATAGTGAGTCTGCAGCGGAACTTATTGAAATGGGCGTAAAACCCGAGAAGATAACGGTTACGGCTGATTCAGTACTTTCGCTTAATCCCGTAACTAAAGAATGCGGGCAGTACCTGCTGCAGGAGGCTGGTGTAGATTTAACCAAGCCCGTCATAGGTATTTCTGTACGTCCTTGGTCTGGTGACAGTCAATGTTTTCAGGTTTTGGCTGAAGCTGCTTCCAAATTGCAGCAGAGCTATGGGGCGCAGCTGATTTTGTTGCCGCTGCAGTATTCTGTTGATGTAAAAGCCTGTGAGAAACTGCGTAAAGCTTTGGTTTGCCAAAAGGATATATTTTTATTGAATGAAAAATATAATACTGAGGAATTTCTTTCTATCATAGGAAATTTTGACCTTTTGATTGGAATGCGGCTGCATGCATTGGTTTTTGCTGCTGTAATGCAAACGCCGCTGCTGGCAATATCTTATGACCCTAAAGTAGATAGCTTTGTAAACGCTATTGGTGAAAAACCTATTGGAACGGTTGAAAAAATTGATAGAGATACGATTGTTCAGGCTGCTGTAGCTGGTTGGCAGAAAACTCCGCTTGAACAAAATAAGAATATTGAAATTTTGCGGCATAAAGCGCAGATCAACTCTGATAAAGCTTTTGCTTTGCTAAAAAAGGTTGAAGAAAAACGATGAATTGGGATTTGTCGTGATGATAAAGACTGACGTAATTGTTTGAGTGTTGAAGAGAAGGGAGCTTTCACCATGCTTTTAATGACCGATGTCAGTAAAACATATCCAAGCGGTTCAGTAGCTTTGCGTGATGTCAATATCCATATCCAGCCTGGCGAATTTGTTTTTGTGGTCGGGCCGAGCGGTGCCGGAAAATCCACTTTTATTAAGATGCTTTTTCGTGAGGTAATACCAACTACTGGCAATATATATGTAAATGGTGTGGATCTATTGGAGCTTAAAGAAAAGGAAATTCCTTATTTGCGCAGACAGTTAGGGATTATTTTTCAAGATTACAGGTTACTTCCTGATCGCACTGTTTATGACAATGTTGCTTTTGCTATGCAGGTTATAGAGACTCCCTATCGTAAAATCAAGCGCCGCGTGATGAGTGTGCTGGATTTAGTTGGATTGCGTAAACGGGCCAATTCTTATCCAACGGAATTATCAGGTGGCGAACAGCAGCGTGTAGCGATCGCACGTGCGATTGTTAATGATCCGCTGCTTGTAATTGCTGATGAGCCAACAGGTAACCTTGATCCGGAAACAAGCTGGGATATAATGCGTATTTTCAGTGAGATCAATGAAAGTGGAACTACTATCGTGATGGCGACACATGATAAAGAAATCGTTGATAATATGGAAAAACGAGTTATTGCCATTGAAAAAGGGTCGATTGTTCGTGATGATTTAAAAGGGGTATACGGTTATGAGTCTTAGTACAAAAGAATATTTTATCCGGGAAACCTATAAATCTATCAAACGTAACGGCTTGATGAGCCTTGCTTCGGTGTCTACTGTGGCACTTTCATTACTTGTTTTAGGTATGTTTCTGCTGATTTTTATCAATACCAATAATTTAGCGCAATATCTCGAAAGTCAGGTGCAGATTACTGTTTATATGGAAGATTCTGTTGAAGCCCCTGGGCTAAGCGATATGAAGCAGACACTGGAGAATTTGCCCGGTGTTCTAAGCGTGACAGAGGTCAGTAAGCAAGAAGCTCTTTCCAGATTTAAGGAACGGTTGGGGCAGCAGGAAAAGTTGCTGCATTCATTAGGAACTGATAATCCTTTTCCTAATTCATTTGAAGTGCAGGTAGACAGACCTGATAGAATTAATGAACTGGCGCCGCAGATACACGAAATGGAAGGCGTAGAAACAGCTAAATTCGGTCAGGAAATAGTAGAACATATTTTTCAGATGACGAAAATACTGCGTATTGGCGGTGTTGTTCTGGTAATTTTACTGGCTCTTGCAACATTGTTTATTATTGCTAATACTATTAGGTTAACTGTTTTTGCCAGGAGAAAAGAGGTCAATATTATGAAATATGTTGGCGCTACCGACTGGTTTATCAGGTGGCCTTTTATTCTGGAAGGTATGACGCTTGGTTTTTTTGGGGCGTTGATTGCTAATTTTGTTATTAACGGTACCTATGCGGCGCTTTTGTCTCGTATTTATGCGACACTGGCTTTTTTACCAATGGTTCCGGCATATCCAATGCTCACCTATGTCGATATTTCTATTATTTTAGCCGGAACGGCAATTGGTGCTGCAGGAAGTTATATTTCCTTGCGCAAGTTTTTAAAAGTTTAACAGCGGAGGCCGATTATGCCAAAAAAGAAAGTTTTAATGGCTGTATTGGCGTTGATATTCGCTGTTATGCAAATTTTGCCGGCTTTTGCAAATGAGCTGGAAGATAAGCAAGCGGAATATGATGACGTACAGCAAAAAATGCAGCAAATGGAAATAGCTAAAGAACGTGCTCGTCGTGAAGCAGAAGCTGCCAGTGACAGAATGGAAGAGATTGTTGCTGAATTGAATCGTCTGCAGGCAGAGATTAAAGAGATCGAAGCCAAACGTGATAAATTACAGCCACTGATTGACGAAAACCAAGAAGTTTTAGCTGAAAAGAAAGCTAAAATGGAAGGCCGTATGAAGATTTATCGCCAGCGTCTGCGCGATATTTATATCAATGGACAAATCAATTATCTTGATGTATTGTTAGGTGCAAAAGATTTTTCAGATTTTTCTTCAAGAATGTTTTTGTTGCAAAAAATTATCAGCCGCGATTTGGCAATGATGGATACGATCATGAAGGAAACTGCTGAAATTGAAGCGCGTCAGAAAGAATTGGATGCGCAGATGGCTGATATTGAAAAAATGCGCAGTGACCTTGATGAAAAGCAGCAGAAGGCTGAAGCCAGCAAGGAAGAGCGTGCTCAGCTGCTTTATAGGGCTGAAGAAGAAAGTCGCCAGGCTGATGAAGATTATGACCGCTTACTTGCCATTTCTGAGAATATTGCGAGTATGTTGAGAAGCTTGGAACGTAGTTCTTCTATGCCTACGGGCGGTGGAACCGGTAAGTTTATCTGGCCAGTAACAGGTGAGATAACATCTTATTATGGTTGGCGTACACATCCTGTATTTGGCACAACAAGATATCATTCCGGTATGGATATTGCCTGTGATTATGGTACACCGATTGTAGCGGCTGACTCTGGTACAGTAATTTATTCTGGCTGGATGGGCGGTTATGGTTATGCAGTGATGATCGATCATGGCGGAGGACTTGTTTCTTTGTACGGCCATAATCAGGAACTTGCCGTCAGCGAAGGACAATATGTAAATAAGGGTCAGGTAATTTCGTATGCCGGCAGTACTGGCTGGTCGACTGGCCCGCACTGTCATTTTGAAGTACGTATCCACGGCGAGGTAACTGAACCGTTGGATTATTTACCTTGATTTAAGGGAAGATAAGCGAGGCGGGAAGTTATGTTTAAAAAGCGTTTTAGTATGATGACAGTGCTTGTAGCCTGCCTTTGCGCTATAGTTGTTACGCTTGGAGCTATATTTTACAGTATGGAGCGCATTACCGGTGATGCTTTGGGAAGTTTGAAATTTCTCAAGACGTTAGTTTTGGTCCGGGAAAAATTTGTAGAACAGCCAAGTGATGGAAAATTATTTGATGGCGCAGCTACAGGTTTGGTAAAAGCGTTAGATGATCCGTATTCTGTGTATTTGGATCAGCAGAGTTTTAAAGATATCAGTAATGTAACAGAAGGTTTTTTTGGCGGTATCGGCGTAGTAGTTGGTAAAAAGGAGAATAATTTTGTTGTAGTTGCACCTTTAGAGGGAACGCCTGGAGAAAAAGCCGGTATCAAAGCCGGCGACAAAATAGTTCAGGTCGATGGAAAAAAGACGGCTGGGATGCAGCTTGAAGATGTTGTTGCAATGATTAGAGGCACGCAGGGAACAGAAGTCGAGCTGGTCTTGGACGATAATAAAGGTAACGAACGTACGGTAAGAGTTGTACGTGGCGATATTAAGATCAAGTCAGTTGCAGGAGAAATGCTGCCAGATAGCAGGATTGGCTATATCAGGATTGCTATTTTTAACGAGAATACATCGGGAGAGTTTGCGAAGAAATATCAGGAACTGGAAGAGCAGGGGATGCAGGCACTGCTGTTGGATTTAAGGCAGAATCCTGGAGGAATTTTAGGAGAGTCTGTACGTGTTGCACAATATTTAGTTCCTAAGGGACCGATCGTATCCGTTATAGACAGGGAAGGTCGCAAATATACGGAAGAATCTTATTTGGAGCAAGTGAAGTATCCACTTGCCGTATTAGTTGATCATGGCAGTGCAAGTGCTTCTGAAATCGTTGCAGGAGCTGTGCAGGACACTAAGTCCGGGAAGCTTTTTGGTACTCGGACCTTTGGTAAGGGGTCGGTACAAACTGTATATAGGCTACCTCAGAATACTGGGTTAAAGCTAACTACGGCTAAATATTATACTCCTTCTGGAAGATCTATTAATGGTACGGGTATTACGCCTGATGAAGTTGTGGAACTGCCCGAACAGCCCACAAAGGATATACAGCTGGAAACGGCAGAGAACTATTTACGTAATCTGCAGAAATAATAATTTAAGAACCAATGCCCTCAAGCATTGGTTCTTTTGCTTTTGTTATATTTTTATGATAAAATATTTAAGTATATAAATAATTGATATGGTGATATTATGAAATTATCTGGAGAAATAGCATTAGCAAGTGGTTTTATTTTTGATTATAGCAATATGATAAATACTGATACAATAACACCTGCAGTTATTGAAACTTTGGAGAGTAAGGCTAAAGATGCTGCAGATGCTTTACTGTTAATACGTGAGCAAGGTATGGCAAAGGCACATTTATCTAAAGATGGTACGCCGGAGCATGTGCTTTTTACGAAACTGCCTTTCGTTAAGAATGGCAATCCTAATACGCCGGAGTCTATTGCTAAATTGAAGCAGTTTGGAAGTTATCTGCAGCAGGAGATAGATGCTGTTGTTTTTTTTTAGGAGTAGGGGGATCTTATCTTGGCAATAAAGTTCTGTTTGATATTTTTGCCGGTTCCGGCTGGAATGTAGGCTGTGAAAAACGCAGGCATGGTTATCCTAGGGTATATTTCTCGGGAAATAATTTAGATGTAGATCAGTATAGTGAAGTTGTGGATGAAGTGGAGTATCTTGCCACGCACAGGCTGGGGAAAAATGAGCAATTCAGAGTATTGCTTGTTCCTATTTCCAAATCTGGTACGACTTTAGAAACTTTAGCAGCGTTTTCTTATTTTTATGAGCAGTGTCAAAAGTCTTCGTTATTGCAAATGGAGGTTGCGGTTGTAACCGATCTTGATGAAGATATATCTCCTTTATATAACTTGGCCAAGGAGAATGTATGGCAGTGTTTTGATATCAAAGAAGGTATTGGCGGCCGATTTTGTATTTTCAGCGATCCAGGATTAATTACTGCTGCCGCTATAGGAATGGATATAGATGCCTTTTTATGTGGAGCAAGGGATATGGAAAATGCATGTCAGTCAGCTTCGCTTGGAGAAAACCCGGCGCTCTTGAACGCAGTCTTGAAGTATGCAGCAGCCGAAAAAGGCGTTGATATTGAAGTTTTTATGCCATATGCGGCGAAAATGAAATCTGTTGGTGAATGGTATGTACAGCTTTTGGCTGAATCTCTTGGGAAGCGTAAAGATCGTAAAGGCAATGTTGTTTATTATGGACGTACTCCGGTTTCAGCTGTTGGTTCCACTGATATGCATGCTCAAACACAACAGCATCAGGATGGAAAAAAAGATAAAGTAATACAGTTTGTTGAAATATTGGAACGTGAGCAGCAGATTGTTTTAAACAATCCCTTTACTCATATCAGCTCATTAAAAAAATATGACGGCTTGTCTGTTGACCATGCTCTGAAAATTGCACTTGCTGCTAATGAAGAGGCTTTGAATAGCGACGGGCGGTTAAATGCGAAATATATTTTGCCTCGGATAGACGAATATTATTTAGGACAGCTGCTTTATTTTCTGATGCTTTCCGTAGCATATGAAGGTGAGTTGGCTGATGTTGACGCCTACGATCAACCGGGTGTTGAAACTTATAAGCAAATCATGAAGCAGAAAATGTCCCACCAGTAGAATTTTAACGTGCCGATATTTTACGGCACGTTTTGTTTTTGTGAGGAAATATGAAAAAGTTTTGGAAATTTATTTTAACGATTATCATAGCAGTCGCAGCGTATGGCTATGAAGCTTATGATTTTGGGTCAGAAGCTCATGAAGCTATTTCACTTTTGCAAGGCCAGCTTGAGGTAAAATTGTTGGATGTTGGGCATGGGGATGCAATTTTATTGAGAAATCAGGCTGTTGCAATACTTGTGGATACAGGTGATTATAAAAATAGTGATATACTTGTTCGCAGATTGAAGACTTTAGGGGTTAGAAAACTGGATGCTTTGATTATTACACATCATCATTTAGACCATTTAGGAGGAGTAATAAAAATATTAAATAATTTTGATGTTAAAAATTTTTATGACAACGGTATTGTAAATCCTCAAAGTGAAATTTCTAAAGATGTAGAGAAATTGATTCTTAACGGAATTTTAAGCCGCCAAATATTAAGTGCTGGGCAAAAACTGGAGTTTGCAGACAATATAAATTTAAAGTTTTTAGCACCTGCTAGTAAAAATGGTTTCCCTGAAAAAGATTTAAATAATAATAGTTTGGTTTTTAAATTGCAGTATGGTGAATTTTCAATGCTTTTTACAGGAGATATTGAAGCAAAGACCGAAAATGATTTGGTAAGTAGATATGGAAAAAAACTGCAGAGCACTGTTTTGAAGGTAGCACATCACGGAAGCAGTACGTCTTCCACTTATAATTTTTTAAAAGCGGTACAGCCACAGCTGGCACTGATAAGCTGTGGCGATAAAGAAAAAATATAATCATCCTAATAAAAAGGTATTGGGAACATTTGAGTATTTACAGATTCCTGTTAAAGTCACCAGTCAAAATGGTGAAATTACTTTGAGGACTGACGGAGAAAAATATCAGATTATGACAGATAAATAAAAAACGTCATCTTAAATTTAAGATGACGTTTTTGTTATTTAGAATGTTGCTCCATTTGCAAGGAATACTGGTTCGGCAGAGGTTTTTTCTGCTAAAGTTGTGCCAATATAACCTCGTTTTACCATTGTCTGCAAAACTAAACGCTGTCTTTTTTTACAGCCTTCAGGATTTTCTAGTGGATTGAGTGCAGATGGTGCATAAGGAAGAGCCGCAATAATAGCACATTCGGCAAGCTGCATCTCCTGAGGTAATTTATCAAAATAGGTAAGTGCTGCAGACTTGATGCCAGTGGCACCGGCACCAAAATAAGTTGTATTAAAATAAATCTCTAAAAGCTGGTCTTTACTGTAATGCTGTTCCATAACCAGAGAAAGCAGCGCTTCTTCAGTTTTACGGATCAAAGTCTGCTCTTGTGACAGAAAAAGGTTTTTTGTGAGCTGTTGCGTAATTGTACTGCCGCCTTGAACTACTTCTCCGGCAGTAATATTTACTAATGTAGCACGCAGGATACCGTCAACATCTATGGCGCCATGATTGTAAAAATTGTGATCTTCAATGGCCAGTAAGGCTTGCTGCATTTCAATAGGGATATCTGTGATAGGAACCCACTCAATATCGTTAGTGCGTTCTTGGACAGCTTCTTCAATATTTAGGCTTAGCCAGATTTTTTGTATCGGATCTGGCCAAGTTTGTTTTGGAGGTAAGATAGAAAGTAAAAAAACGGTTGCCTTACTGTGTTCAGCAGGCGGCAGTTGCACAGAATGCTGTGTAGTTGGCGATAGAATCTCTTTTTTGATGGGGTCACCACTGGTAGGATACCAAAAAAAGATACCTACAGCTATAATGATGATAACGAATATTTTGAACATAAGGTACCTCTTTAAATTATTATAATTATTGATTATATTGTATCAGAGATTTTAGAAATAATAAAATAAAAAACACTTACCAATGAATAAAAAATTGAAAAATGTTTTGAAAAAAGGCCTCTAAAGTAGTACAATATTAAATATAATAGGGTTAGTGTTTATAATAATAGACAGATTTTTTTTTTAAGTAGGATATTTTTAAAAATTTTTCAGAGAAATACTTGCGTGTTTATGCGATAAAGTTGTATAATTACAAATCATAAGTTTTAGGGAGGCTGGATATGAAAGCAAGTGTCATTGGAGCTACAGGTTTTGCCGGAGCCGAGCTGTTGCGATTATTGGATGGACATCCGGAAGTAGAACTTGCTGCGATAACATCTGAAAGCAGTACCGGTGAGAATATTGCTGCTATGTATCCTCATCTGTCTGTACGGATTGAAACTGCATTGGGCAGTTTACAGGATATTGAGCAAATTGCTGATAAAAGCGATGTTATTTTTATTGCTTTGCCGCATGGTCATGCGATGAAGATCGGCAGGCAGTTGAAAATGCACGATACAAAGATAATAGACCTGGGCGGAGACTATAGATTTAAGGATATACGAGTTTTTGAAGAATGGTATAAAGTAAAACACGAAGATCCAGAAACTAAGGCAGTCTATGGCCTGACCGAATTATATAGGGGACAGGTAAAGGATGCTAAAATTTTAGCGAACCCAGGCTGTTATACAACTTGCAGTATTTTAGCCTTGGTACCTTTACTGAAAGCAGGCTTGATTGAAACCCAGGGAATTATTATAGATGCGAAATCTGGAACAACGGGTGCAGGACGGGGTTTGAAGCTGGGTAGTCTCTATTGCTCTGTGAATGAAAATTTTCACGCTTATGGTGTTGCTGGTCACAGGCATACTCCTGAGATCGAGCAGGTTTATAGTGAATATGCCGGAAAAGATGTTGTGATTCAATTTACACCACATTTGTTGCCTGTTGATCGTGGTATTTTAGCGACTTGCTATGCCTCTCTTAAAAATGACGTCAGCGAAGCTCAGGTTCAGGAAGCTTTTGCAGAAATGTATGCTGATGAGTATTTTATTCGTTTGCGCGGTCAGGGTGCTTGCCCGGAAATAAAAAATGTCAGAGCATCTAATTATGTGGATATTGGCTGGCAGATTGATAAGCGTACTGGACGTATCATCGTTATGAGTGTGCTGGACAATTTAGTGAAGGGTGCGGCAGGTCAGGCTGTGCAGAATATGAATGTGATGTTTGGGATACCGGAAAATACTGGTTTGACTCAATTACCTATCTATCCATGAGGAGGCGTGAAGAATGAAGAAAATTGATGGCTGGGTAACAGCGCCTCAGGGTTTTCTTGCTGCCGGGGTTAAAGCCGGTATTAAAGCTAGTGGCAATCATGATGTGGCTGTTATTTACAGTACAGTTCCGGCATCTACCGGTGCTGTATTTACTCAAAACAAAATGTGTGCGGCTCCTGTTTTATTAAGCAGAGAAGTTGCACAAGAGGCTGTGGCTCAGGCTATTATAGTCAACAGCGGTTGTGCGAATGCCTGTACAGGTGAACAGGGCTTACTTGATGCCAGAGAAATGCAGGCTTTTGCAGCTGATTTACTTGGTATTGAACCGCAGAATGTTTATGTTTGCAGTACTGGTGTTATAGGTCATTTTTTGCCTATGGATAAAATAAAAAATGGTTTAGCCGATGCTGTCGATGTTATGGATGAAAACGAAGGTGAAAGCTGTGCTATGGCAATTCAGACAACTGATACGTTTATTAAGCGTGCTGCTTATGAATTTGAGGTTGGAGGGAAGACTGCAAGGATTGCTGGAATTGCTAAAGGTGCAGGGATGATACATCCTAACATGGCGACAATGCTCACCTTTTTAACTACTGATGCGGCAATCGCTCCAGATGTTTTAAAAAGAGCTGTTAAGGCTGCTGCTGATAAATCTTTTAATATGGTAGTCGTTGATGGAGATACCAGTACCAATGACAGTATGATCGTACTGGCCAACGGACTGGCTGAAAATGAAATTATATTTTCAGAGGAACATCCAGATTATCCGGCTTTTTTTGAAGCTTTGGTAACTTGTGCACAGGATCTCGCTAAGTTGATTGCCAGAGACGGTGAAGGAGCTACAAAATTTTTGGAAGTTAATGTTGTTGGTGCGTCTACATGGAAAGATGCCAAAGCAGCGGCTATGGCAATTGCCAAATCGCCGCTTGTTAAAACTGCTTTTTTTGGCGAAGACCCGAACTGGGGACGCATTGTTTGCGCCGCAGGTTATAGTGGTGCAGTAATGAATGCAGATAAAGTTAATTTGTCAATCGGCGGCGTACGTTTAGTTGAAAATGGTATGAACTGTAATATACCGCTGACAAGCTTAACTGATATCATGAGTGAACATGATATCACAATGACCATTGATATGGCGGCAGGGAATGAGTGTGCTACAGTCTGGACCTGTGATTTCAGCTATGAATATGTCAAAATTAATGGTGAATACCATACCTGAGATTTGTTGACGTACTGAGTCGGGAGCTTTGGCCGCCTCAAATTTATAAAAATAACAAAAGGCAGTCCAGGGCCCGGTACTGCCGTAAAAACAGGAGGAACTGTCAATGTTACGTAACGAAGAAATTAAAACTTTAGTGGAAGCGCTGCCATATCTGCGCGATTTTAAAGGAAAAACTGTAGTAGTAAAATATGGCGGTAACGCTATGCTTAATGATGATATTAAGACTAAAGTGCTGCAGGATATTGTTTTCCTGCAATGCGCCGGATTACGTCCTGTAGTTGTACATGGAGGCGGTCCTGAAATCACTGCTATGCTTGGCAAGGCTGGCAAAAAAACACAATTTGTCAGTGGTTTGCGCGTTACTGACGCAGAATCCGTCGGGATAGCTGAAATGGCCCTTGTTGGTAAGATCAATACTGACCTTGTTGCCCGTTTAAATGTTCTGGGTGGCCGCGCAGTTGGTTTGAATGGTAAGGATGCCGGACTTATCCGTGCTAAAAAGCATTTGGCAGATGTTTATGAAAATGGTGAGGTAAATTTAGTTGATATTGGCTATGTCGGCAATGTCGAAAAAATCAATACAGAGCTTTTAGAAGTACTGCTTGATAATGATTTTATACCGGTTATTGCACCGACTGGAGTGGGTGCTAATGGAGAAACTTATAATATTAATGCAGACAGTGTTGCCGGTGAGATCGCAGGTGCACTGAAAGCTGAAAAATTACTGGTTCTAACTGATGTTAAAGGTATTTATGCGGATTATCGTGATGAAGCAAGCTTTATTTCGACGCTGAGCTTTGAAAAAGCACAGGAACTGATCATCCGCGGCAACATCGACGGAGGTATGATTCCAAAAGTGAAGGCCTGCATCACGGCGCTTTCCGGAGGTGCGAAAAAAACGCATATTATTGATGGACGTGCTGAGCATACAATCTTAATGGAGATATTCAGTGATGAAGGCGTGGGGACAGAAGTAGTAAAAGAGCTGTAAAGGCTGCTGAGAATAAAAGGATTAGAGGGGATCGCAATGGACGCAAAAACAATTATCGACCAAACAGAAAAATATTATTTGCCGGTCTTTGGTCGATATCAGCTGGCACTTACCCATGGTAAAGGCTGTAAGCTTTATGATGCTGACGGTAATGAATATCTGGATTTTTTAGCAGGGATAGCAGTTAATTCTTTGGGACACGCACACCCTGCACTGGTAAAAGCTATTAGTGAACAGGCTGCGAAACTTATGCACTGTTCTAATATTTACTATACTGATATTCAGGCAAAAGCTGTTAAAGAAATCATTGAAACTACAGGTTTTGACAGGGTGTTTTTAGCAAATAGCGGTGCTGAAGCCAATGAAGGCGCCATAAAACTTGCGCGTAAATACGGTCATCAAAAAAATGAGGGGAAATATCGTATTATAACGGCTGTACATTCCTTTCATGGTCGGACTATGATGACTGTTACTGCCACAGGTCAGCCTAAATATCAGCAAGGATATGAGCCGTTGCCTGCAGGTTTTGATTATGTTCCTTATGGTGACTTGGAAGCGTTGCGTGAAGCAATGGATGAAGATGTTTGCTGTGTTTTGCTCGAGCCTATTCAGGGGGAAGGCGGCGTTCATGTTCCCAGTGATACATACTTGCGTGAGGCAAGATTATTGTGCGATAAATATGACGCACTGCTTGTTTTTGATGAAATTCAAACAGGTGTCGCGCGTACAGGAAAATGGTTTGCGTATATGCATAGTGGTGTAAAACCTGACATTATGACTTTTGCCAAAGGGATAGGCGGTGGTTTTCCTGTTGGTGGTTTTGTCGTCACAGAAAGGTTGGCGCATGTTTTTAAGCCTGGTGATCATGGTGGTACTTTTGGCGGTAATGCTTTAGCATGCGCGGCTATTTATGCGACCTTAACTACAATAAAAAATGAAAATATTGTAGAACAGACGGCGGAAAAAGGAGCTTATTTCAAAAAGAAACTGGAATTTCTGATGGCTAAGTATCCAGATAAGGTTATTGAAATACGCGGCTGCGGCTTGATTTTAGGCATGGAGTTGGCTAAAGATGGCAAAGAGGTTGTCGAAGCTTGTCTTAAGCGCCAGGTCATTGTTAATTGTACGGCTGGTAACGTTATTCGTTTAGTTCCTCCTTTGATCGTTACAAAAGAAGAAATAGATCAGGCAGTAGCTGCTTTAGATGCGGCATTGGCTGAATTTTAACCAAGTTTGTGAGGGTGGAGAATGGGTTTAAGAAATAAAGATTTGATTTCTATTCACGATTTATCGGTGGGTGAAGTTGCGACTATTTTAGATGTCGCTAAAAAGTTAAAGCGTAAACAAAAAAATGGCGAGCCGCATCAATATCTTAAAGGCAAAACTCTTGGGATGATTTTTTCCAAGGCATCAACACGTACACGTGTTTCTTTTGAGGTTGGTTTCTGGCAGCTTGGCGGTCACCCGATTTATTTGAACGATTCTGCTTCTCAGATTGGCCGTGGTGAACCAGTACGTGATACGGCAAGAGTCTTATCACGTTTTGTTGACGGGATCATGATTCGTACCTTTTCACATGAATCTGTTTTAGAATTGGCTAAATATGCAAGTATTCCGGTCATTAACGGTTTAACGGATATGCTGCATCCCTGTCAGGCTTTGACTGATTTATTTACTATTATGGAGTATAAAGAGGTCCTGAAAGGCAGGAAACTTGTTTATGTAGGTGATGGTAATAATATGGCTCATTCACTGATGTATGCCTGTGCAAAAGTTGGTATGAATATGGTCTGTGCTTGTCCGCAGGGATATCAGCCAGATCCTGTTATCGTTAAGACAGCCCAGGAAGATGCAGTCCATACAGGCTGTACGATTGAGGTTGACGATGATCTGTTCAGAGCCTCGAAAGGTGCTGATGTACTTTATACTGACGTTTGGGCGAGTATGGGTCAAGAGTCAGAACAATCTATCCGTCAGGAAGCTTTGGGTGAATATCAGATCAATAAAGAATTGCTGGCAGTGGCCCGGCCTGACGCTATGGTTTTGCATTGTTTGCCTGCACATCGCGGGGAGGAAATAACTGAGGATGTTTTGGAAGGACCGCAATCAAAAATTTTTGATCAGGCAGAAAATCGTCTGCATGTACAAAAAGCGATTATGGCACTTTTGATGAGTGATGAAGTGTTATAAGTAAAAATACGGTATACATTCATAAAAACTCTTCCATTTTCTGGAAAATGTGGTATAATCATATTCGTCGTTACAAGTTTATGCATGAAATCTTACATATTTAAACATCTTAGGAGGCTGTATCTACAATGAAAAAAGAAGACATTAAAAAAGTCGTGCTTGCTTATTCTGGTGGTTTGGATACCTCGGTAATTATTCCCTGGCTCAAAGAAAACTATAATAACTGTGAAGTTATAGCAGTTACGGCAGATCTTGGTCAAGGTGACGAACTTGATCCCGTACATGATAAAGCACTTAAATCAGGTGCCAGCAAATGTTATATTTTAGATTTGAAGGAAGAATTTATTGCTGATTATGTTTGGCCTGTTGTCAAAGCCGGCGCAGTTTATGAAAAGAAATATTTACTTGGTACTTCTTTTGCACGTCCTCTGATCGCTAAAAGATTAGTAGAGATCGCTGAAAAAGAAGGTGCTGATGCTGTTGCTCATGGTGCTACGGGCAAAGGTAATGACCAGGTTCGCTTTGAACTTTCTGTAAAAGCACTGGCTCCGCAGCTGGCAATTATTGCTCCCTGGCGCGAATGGAGCATCCGTTCCCGTGAAGATGCCATTGACTTTGCGGAAGCACATAATATTCCTATTCCTGTTACCAAGGAACATGATTATTCTATGGACCGTAATATGTGGCATTTGAGCCATGAAGGTTCAGATCTCGAAGATCCCTGGAATGCTCCTAAGGACGCACTTTTTATTGTAACTAATACTCCTGAAACTGCGCCGGACAAAGCTGAGTATGTAGAACTGGAATTTGAACAGGGTGTGCCGGTTGCTGTTAACGGTAAAAAAATGAGTCCGGCCACTATCGTTGAAAATCTTAATGAGATTGGTATCCGTAACGGTGTTGGTATTTGTGATATGGTTGAAAATCGTCTGGTTGGTATGAAATCCCGTGGTGTTTATGAAACTCCTGGTGGGTCTATTATTTATTATGCTCATAATGAACTGGAAAATCTTTGCCTTGATCGTGCTACTATGAGCTATAAACAAATGGTAGGCATTAAATATTCTGAACTCGTTTATGACGGTATGTGGTTCTCTCCGCTGCGCGAAGCTTTGGCAGCTTTTGTTGATGAAACACAAAAAACTGTTACAGGTACAGTACGTTTGAAACTGTATAAAGGCAATATCATTTCTGCAGGCGCTAAATCTCCGTATTCCTTATACAGCCAGGAATATGTAACTTTTGGTGCTGATGAAGTCTATAATCAGGCAGATGCCAGCGGCTTTATTAACCTGTTTGGCTTGCCTTTGACTGTACGTGCATTGATGAAACAAGGAAAACTGAAATAATGGCTAAGCTTTGGGGCGGCAGATTTAGTAAAAATACCAATGAACTCGTAGATGCATTTAATGCATCTATTGAGTTTGATAAACGGCTGTATCATGAAGATATCCGAGGCAGTATTGCCCATGCGCAAATGCTGGGCAAATGCGGTATTATTCCTGCTGAAGATGTGGAAAAGATTGTAGCCGGCTTGGAAACTATTCTTGCTGATATCGAAGCCGGTAATTTTAGTTTTGAAGTGGCTTTAGAAGATATTCATATGAACATTGAGGCACGCCTTACTGAGCGGATTGGCGTTGCTGGGGCACGTTTGCATACTGCCCGCAGCCGTAATGACCAGGTTGCTTTAGACATGCACATGTATATGAAACGTGAGATTGTAGAGATCGGTGAATTGCTGCTGCAGTTTGAGAAGGCGCTTTTGGCAGTTGCCCAAAAACATGACAGAACGCTGATGCCTGGTTACACACATCTGCAGCGTGCTCAGCCTATAACCTTTGCACATCATCTGCTGGCCTATTTTAATATGCTGCAGCGTGATTTTCGCAGGTTGCAGGGGGTGTGGTCTGGCGCTGATATGATGCCTCTTGGTGCAGGAGCCATTGCTGGAACTACATTCCCTATTGATCGTTTTGATGTGGCTGAGCAGCTGAATTTCGGCAGTGTTTATGCCAACAGCATGGATGCTGTCAGCGATCGCGATTATATTATCGAATTTTTGTCATTTGCTTCCGTTTTGATGATGCATATGAGCCGTTTGAGTGAAGAGATTTGTCTGTGGTCAAGTACAGAATTCGGGTTTATAGAACTGGATGATGCATTTGCTACAGGTTCATCGATGATGCCGCAGAAAAAAAATCCGGATATTGCCGAGCTTGTGCGTGGTAAAACAGGTCGTGTTTATGGGCATCTGCAAGCGATGCTGGTTACAGCAAAAGGTTTGCCGCTGACTTATAATAAGGATTTGCAGGAGGATAAAGAAGGTTTTTTTGATGCGGTCGATACTGTTAAATTCAGTCTGGCAGTATACAGCGATATGATTTCTACGATGACTGTCAATGTAGAAAAAATGGAGCAGGCTGTCAGCAAAGATTTCTCTAATGCTACTGATCTTGCTGATTACCTCGTTCGGAAGGGGTTACCTTTCCGACAGGCCCATGAAGTTGTAGGTAAGTGTGTGGCTTATGCTATCCATCAGGGAAAATTCTTGCCGGAGATTTCGCTTGAAGAATATAAAACTTTTTCAGCGTTGTTTGAAGAAGATCTACTAGAGGCTTTGCAGCCGGAAAACTGTGTTGCGGCAAGAACTTCTTATGGCGGACCTGCTTTTTCTGAAAATGCTAAACAATTTTCACGCGGAGACGTACTGTTGGCAGAACAGCAGGTAGTATTAGATGATTTAAAAGCAAGAATATAATTAATTTAAGAAATTTTTGCAAAATATATTAAACTCGTGCATTTCGCATAGCGAAGTACACGAGTTTTTTGTTATAATATATATTAGAATATTGTTGTCTAAAAAATACTTAGGAAACAGGTGAAGAGTTTGTTATTGCAGCTGCAGGGATTATTAAAAACGATAAGCATTTTAGATGTTTTGGATATTTTAGTTGTTGCTTATTTCCTTTTCCGTATATACTTAATGTTAAAAAACACTCGGGCCGCAACTTTAGTCAAAGGTCTTTTGGTTTTAGCTGTTATTTTATTTATCAGTAAATGGCTGAATCTGCATGTTATTACCTGGCTTTTGGAAAAAGTATGACAGTAGTCATGGTCGCGCTGCCTGTAGTTTTTCAGCCGGAACTGCGTCGTGCGCTTGAGCAGATTGGTCGCGGGCGTTTATTTCATAAGCATAACGAACTTGATGAAAAAGAACTGGAAGATATGCTGAATGCCGTTACTAATGCTACGGAAATTATGAGTCGTAGAAAAATAGGCGCATTGATGGTTTTTGAACGGGAGACAGGTTTGGAAGAGAGAATTGAAACCGGCGTGCCGATTGACGGTTTGATTTCAGATAGTTTGCTGCTCAATATTTTTGAACCGGATACACCCTTACATGATGGCGCTGTTGTTATACGCGGTAATCGTATCGTAGCAGCAAGCTGCCTGCTTCCTTTAACAGAAGCACGTAATCTGAGCCAGGAGTTGGGAACGCGCCATCGTTCTGCTATCGGTATTTCCGAACAGTCAGATGCTCTGGTTTTAGTCGTCAGCGAAGAGACCGGCACGATTTCTCTGGCCCGTAACGGTGAATTGCATCGCTATCTGACCGGCGAAGATATTAAAAGCTTATTAAGAGCTGCTGTAGTACAGCCTTCTCTGAATTGGAAACAGGTTATCAATGATAAAATCAAAGAGATTCGGGGTGGCAAATGATGGGGAATTTCTTTGATCGTGAAAATATGTTGGCACGGGTCATCGCGTTTCTTATTGCCTGTGCGTTATGGATGTATGTTATGAATGAACAGAACCCACTTGTAGAACGTAATTATGTGGTTAATTTGGAACTGCGTAATGTCCCGGAAGGTATGATTGTACTTAATACTCCTGATAAAGTGCGTGTTAAGGTTCAGGCTCAAAGAACGGTTTTAGGTGATATAACGGAAAAAGAAGTTACGGCCTATGTTGATTTTGCTGACAAAAATATAGGACAGCAGGCCTTGCCTGTTAAAGCACAGTTTAATCAGGGGACCGTGTTGGAAGTATATCCCAATAATATTTATGCTTATCTTGATTCTGTTACAGAAAAGGTAATGGAGGTTGATACGCGTGTTATCGGTATACCTGCTTCTGATTTTACTTTAAGTAAACGAGAGGTCATTCCTGACAGTGTAACTGTAAAAGGTGCTACGCATCGTATCAATGAGATGGCTAGAGTTGTGGCACCTGTTGATGTCAGTGAGCGAGAAAATGATTTTCAAGTTGAAAGTACATTGATAGCTATGAGCGCTAATGGTTTGGAAATGCCTGATTTGCAGATTTCACCTGCTAAAGCACAGGTAAAAGCTTCATTAGTACGTCAGATGATTACAGTTGAAGTACCGGTAGTTGTAGAAACTACTGGAGCATTAACTGGCGGAATGACCATGAAACGTGCAGTCTGTGAACCTGCAACAGTGAAATTGACAGCCGAACCTTCCATTTTGCAAAGTATAACAGAAGTAAAGACACAGCCAGTAGATTTAGGTAAATTCAGTGCTAATGGCAATGTAGAAGCAGTACTTTTGTTGCCTGAAAAAACAATGGCTGATACTCATACGGTAAAGGTACATATTGAGGCGGAATGAGAAAGGATTACTAATGAGGTTAAAGGTGAATAATGTCAGGGTTTCGCTTTTGGAGGAAACATCTGTTAAAGAGGCAGCCGCTAAAAAACTGGGATTAAAAAAACAGGATATTGATAATTTGCAAATAGTACGGCGGGCAGTTGATGCCCGCCGTAAAAATAATATTTCCTTAAATTACCATGTTTTGATTGATTTAGAAATATCTTCTAAGCAGTTAGGTAGATTGGTTAAGGATAAAGATGTCACTTTATTGGCAGAAGAAAGTCTTGTTGAACCTGATTTGGGTGTGGAAAAAATAGTTGGACGGCCGTTGGTTATTGGAGCGGGGCCGGCTGGTTTGTTAGCTGCATTGGAGTTAGCTCGGTATGGTTATAGGCCCTTGATACTGGAACGTGGTAAACCTGTAGCACAAAGAGTGGATGATGTGCAGCGTTTTTGGAAAGACGGAAAATTTGATCCAGATTCTAATGTCCAGTTTGGTGAGGGAGGCGCCGGTACTTTTTCCGATGGTAAATTGACCACTCGTGTCAATGATCCGGTGATGGGAAGAATTTTAAAAGATTTTGTGCAGGCTGGTGCTCCTAAGGAAATTTTATACGAACATAAGCCGCATGTGGGCACAGATCAATTACGTGTGATGGTTATGGGTTTGACAAATGAAATACGTGTCTTTGGCGGTGAAATACGTTATAATGCCCATGTCGTTGATTTTATAGTTAAAGAAAATAGTTTGAGCGGAGTAATTCTTTCTGACGGTGAAAAAATCATGAGCAATGCGGTTATTCTAGCATGTGGTCACAGTGCGCGTGATACTTATTCCAGATTGCTGCAGCTTGGAATTGGTATTGAAGCAAAACCATTTGCCATAGGGGTACGGATTGAGCATCCGCAGGAACTTATAGATAAGGCACAGTATGGTGATTTTGCAGGGCATCCACGTCTGGGGGCAGCAGATTACGCATTAGTCCATCATACTCCGGATAAGAGTAGAACTGCATATTCTTTTTGTATGTGCCCTGGTGGTATGGTCGTTGCGGCAGCATCTGAAGCAGGTGGTGTAGTAGTAAATGGTATGAGTATGTATCAGCGTGATTCCGGGATTGCCAACAGTGCACTTGTTGTAAATGTAGGTCCTCAGGATTTTGGTACGGATCCGCTTGCCGGGATGGAGTTTCAGCGGTATTATGAAAAGCTGGCGTTTAAGGCTGGCGGAGGTTGTTATAATGCGCCGGCACAGAATGTTGCAAGCTTTTTGAAATATTTGCAGCCTGATTTACGGTGTAATATTAAAGCTACTTACAGACCTGGATTGACCGCTTGTGCGTTAGACAGCGTTCTTCCTGACTTTGTTGCAGATACTTTACGTTCGGGAATACTTGCTTTTGACAAAAAAATTCAAGGTTTTGCGGATGGCGGCGCTTTGCTTACAGGTATCGAAACAAGGACTTCTGCGCCGGTAAGAATTATGCGTAATAATGATACTAAAGTATCAATTACTCATAACGGATTATATCCGTGTGGTGAAGGTGCCGGCTATGCGGGGGGAATTATGAGTGCATCCTTAGATGGTTATCATGTCGCCAGGGCTGTAATGGCAAAATTTACACCATTTTTTTAAAGGCTTGTCACTTGGTGATAAAAAGTTTATAATAAGCTGATAATAAAAATCCTTTGTTCGGAGGTCTTGAAATGGCTCGTTTGTTTGGTACTGATGGTGTGCGTGGAGTCGCTAATGTTGAATTAACGCCGGAACTCGCTTTTAAATTAGGGCGCGCTGCGGCAACTTATTTTGGAAGGGAAACTACTACACCGAAAATCATTATTGGTCGTGATACGCGTTTATCAGGTACGATGCTGGAAGCTGCTTTAGCAGCTGGTATTTGCTCTGCTGGTGGTAACGCGCATCTTTTAGGCGTTATGCCTACTCCGGCAGTATCGTTTCTGACACCGGAAGTGAAGGCCAATGCTGGAGTAGTTATTTCTGCTTCGCATAATCCTTTTGAAGATAATGGCATTAAATTTTTCTCTAAAACTGGGCATAAGCTGCCGGATGCAGTAGAGGATGAGATTGCTGAACTGGTAAGCCTGCCTGTAGAATGCAGTAAGAATCCCCGCGGTTCTTCTGTTGGGCAGGTTATTGTGGAAGAAGGCCTTGATAAGCTGTATATAGATCATGTTATTGCAGCTGCTCCATGTAAACTTAATGGACTGAAGGTTGTGATGGATTGCTCTAACGGTGCCAACAGTGTCATTGCTCCGGTTATTTTACGCTCTTTAGGGGTTGAGGTTGTAACGATTTTTAATCAGCCTAACGGCATTAACATCAATAATGGCTGTGGATCAACGCATCTTGAAGCATTACAGGCTAAAGTAGTTGAGGTTGGTGCTGATGTTGGTATTGCCAACGATGGTGATGCAGACCGTTGTTTGGTTGTAGATGAAAAGGGGGAAGCTCTTGACGGTGACCAAATGATGTTGATTTGCGCACTGGAACTGATGAAAAAGAAACAGCTGAAAGATAATGTGCTCGTTACAACTGTTATGAGTAATGTCGGGTTGCATCAAGCTATGAAAAAATATGGCGGTTCCTGTGTAAAAACAGCTGTTGGTGATCGTTATGTGTTAGAAGAAATGTTGAAAAATGGATATAGTTTGGGCGGGGAACAGTCCGGGCACATTATTTTTTCACGCTTTGCAAAAACTGGTGATGGCATTTTAACCGCCGTACAGCTTCTCGGGGCGTTGGTTCAAAATAACAAACGACTCTCAGAAATGGGGGCGATGATGACAAAATATCCTCAGATTCTGCTTAATGTACGTGTTGCTGACAAGCATGGCTGGGAAGAAAAGGAATCTATAAAGAATATTATAAAAAAATATCAGGAAGAGCTTGGTGACAACGGCCAGATTTTGGTACGGGCATCTGGAACCGAACCTTTGATCCGTATTATGGCTGAAGGACCACAGCAAGAACGCTTAGAAGAGATAGCAAGTGCTATTGCCGAAGTTGTCAACAGCGAACTGGGATAACTGGTCAGCATTGACCTAAGAGTCAAAATATAGTACAATAACAATGGTTACAAGGACGTGCCGCGTGGGACAAGCCAAGCCTGCGCGGCATGTTGTGTGCTCAGCATACACTTGTTACCATAAGCGCAAGTGCCGCCTTTGGCGGCAGACGAGGGAGAGGTTTATCGATCAGTCAGCGGGTACCTCTCGGCTAGCTGCAGGCCGTAAGCAGACTACAAATTCCGGCGGTAACGACGGTGACAAAATGTCTGTGGCAGAATTGGCAATATACATTTAGGAGGATACAACTATGTGTGGTATCGTTGGTTATATTGGTAATAATCAAGCAGCGCCGTTTTTACTGGACGGCATGAGCAAGCTTGAGTACCGCGGTTATGATTCCGCTGGTATCGCTGTTTATGAAAAAGGTAAGATCACTGTTGAGAAATGTGTAGGCCGTCTTGATTCTTTGCGTCAAAAATTGGATGGTCATATGCCTGAAGGCACCATGGGTATAGGACATACCCGTTGGGCTACGCATGGACGTCCGTCCGACCGTAATTCTCATCCACACACTGATGCCAGCGGGGAGTTTGTTGTTGTGCATAATGGTATTATTGAAAATTATCTGGTTCTGAAGGAAGATTTGATTGCCAAAGGGCACAAATTTGTTTCTGAAACAGATACTGAAGTTGTGGCACATTTAATGGCTGCATATTATGATGGAGACTTTGAAGAAACTGTAAAAAGAGTTTTGCGTGTTATTGAGGGATCCTATTCGCTGGTGTTTATGTGTGCCAAAGAACCGGAGAAAATAATTTGCACAAAAAAAGATAATCCTTTGGTTATTGGACTTGGTGAAGGCGAAAATTTTATTGCTTCCGATATACCGGCTATTATTGCTAAGACACGCCGTACGTTTATTATGAGTGATGGTGAAATTGCTACTGTCACTAAAGAAAGTGTCTGGGTACAGGATATAAATGGAACACCGATCAGTAAAAAGGTTTTTGAAGTAAATTGGAATGCAGAGGCTGCTGAAAAAGGCGGTTTTGAACATTTTATGCTTAAAGAAATTTACGAACAACCAAAATCTATCCGTGATACAATGACTGGGCGCGTACCGAAAGATTCTCACGGAATTGAATTTACTGAACTTGGCTGGACAGAAGAAGAAATGGCAGGTATCAATAAGATTTTTATTGTTGCCTGTGGCACTGCTTATCATGCAGGTATTGTTGGAAAATACTATTTGGAACAGCTGGCACGGATTCCGGTAGAAGTCGATATTGCCAGTGAATTCCGTTATCGCAGTCCTTTAGTTGATGGCAACAGTTTGACGATAGTTATCAGTCAGTCAGGTGAAACCAGCGATACTTTGGCTGCTTTGAAAGAGGCTAAGCGCCTTGGTTCCCGTACTTTGGCGGTTACAAATGTCGTAGGTTCTTCTATTTCCAGAGAAGCTGATCAGGTTGTTTATACCTATGCTGGCCCAGAAATTGCTGTAGCTTCTACTAAAGCTTATACTACACAACTTTTAGTAATGCTGATGCTGGCTATTTATGTTGGACGTTTGCGCGGTACTTTAGATATTGCCAAAGCGCATAAGCTTGTGGAAGGGTTACACGATATCCCTGAGCAGATTCATAAGCTACTGGAAAATGTAGATCAGATTAAAGTTTTTGCAACCCGTTATGGCAGCAGTGAAGATGCATTTTTCCTGGGCCGCAGCCTTGATTATGCTGTTGCGCTGGAAGGTGCTTTGAAGCTTAAAGAAATATCTTATATCCATGCCGAGGCTTATGCAGCGGGAGAACTGAAACATGGTACTTTGGCTTTGATTGTTGAAGGTGTGCCGGTAATCGTTTTAGCTACACAGCCTGATGTTTATGATAAAACAGTCAGCAATCTGCAGGAAGTAAAAGCGCGTGAAGCGATGGTCATTGCAATTGCTTTTGAAGGGGATGACAGTATTGCAAAATATGCTGATCATGTTATTTTCATTCCCAGAACAGATAAATATCTAGCTCCGTTGCTTGCTGTCCTACCTTTGCAGCTGTTAGCTTATTATGCTGCTTTAACTCGTGGCTGTGATGTTGATAAGCCTAGGAATCTTGCTAAATCAGTAACAGTTGAATAAAAATAACGCCTGCCGGAATTTTTTGGCAGGCGTCTTTTTGTGTCCGTCTTGAAAGTTATTTTGGTAGAGTTAGCTAATAGTGCGAAAAATATGCTATAATAGCGGTAACAATAATTATTATCGAAAAGGAGTATTGTATGAACAATTCTGTTGCTTTATTATATAATTTCAATGAAGAAAAGTTAAAAATGATTAAAATGGTCTGTATGATGATGCAGGTGAGGTTTAAAGAGGTTGCAAGAGCAGAGTATGAGCAGCCGCTGGGAGCTTTATTGGGAATTTCTGGAATAGAAAATCACGGAGAAGTTTATCAGGGAGAAGAATTTCAGGAAGAAATGTTGGTGCTGCATGGATTTGACGGAAGCAAGTTACAAAAGTTTTTAATTGCTTTGCAGCGTGTAGGGGTAGGAAGAATAGAGTTAAAAGCGATGATTACGGAAAATAATAAAAGTTGGAATGGCCTGGCTTTATATGAGGAACTTTGCCAGGAAAGAGAAGCTTTTAAGAAGATGGAAGCTGAAAGACGTAATAAAGTACAAAAGTAAAAGTAAAACCGCGGTTTACCGCGGTTTTACTTTTTTTCTAAAATATTTTCAGAAATTATACAAGCTAAAATTATTACAGCTCCGCTCATACCTGTAAAAGTTAATTTTTCATTAAGTAAAAAGTATGAGGCCGCAGCAGTTAAAATAGGTTGAGTACATTGCAGCATTGATACTAAGGAGGAAGATAAGAATTTCAAGGCAGCGTTTTGCAGAAAATAAGCCAGGCAGGTACATGTAATAGCCAGATAGATAACAACAGCCCAGGATTCTGGTTGAATTTTAGTGATAGTGCTGATATCGTCGAATAATAAAGCTCCTGCGATGCTGATAACTGCCGTAATAAAGGTTTGAATAGCAGAAATAGTGATAGCATCTGTTGCTTTCAGAGATTTTTCTCCAAAGACCAGTGCTCCTGCGACGCTGACTGCTGTAAGCAATGCCCATAAATCTCCCTGGTTAAAAGAAAACATTCCTCCATTACTACAGAGTAGATACATACCGAGAATGACTAATAGTTGTATAGGAAGATGTGAAAGTTTATAAGGTCGCTGTAAGACTATTATTGACAAAAGCGGTGCGAAAATTACTGATAAGGACATAATAAAGCCAACATTCGTTGCCGTAGTTCCTTCTAATGCCAGATTACATGAAATATAAGCTGAAGCCATACATAATCCTGCTGGCAGATATTGGCTTGCAGAAAGTGCCTGCAGCTGTTTCCTTAAGCGTGTTGCAAAGAAAATTGCGAAGAGAGAAAAAGCCAGACCAAAACGAAAGGCCAGACACCATAAAGGTGTGATACTGGCAAAAGCAATTTTAGTGAGTGGATTACCTAAGCCGTATAGAAAACTTTGCAACAATATGAAAATGATATATTTATTATGTGAATTGTTTATCATCTTTCTCCTTGAATACAAATTGCAAAATAAAATACATTGTGAGTTATATTTTAACAGCTAAATTCGACTAATGCAAACTATTTTGTAAATCAAGATGATTGCTTTGACAATAAAAGGCGTTTTTTTGCCAGTAATGATTGAAACTCTGCTTCTAATTTTTCAGTTGGATTGAGGCTAAGGTGACTGATAATTTCAGCCAGTTTATTTTCTATAAGTAAAATATCTGCTGTTGCTTCAATATACTCAGTGCTTATTTGTTTATTTGAGTAGTCGTCATATGGCCCAGGGAAAAAGTTCAGTTTTGTTCCATCAAAGACTAATAAATTTTTAGCAATGGCTTTAAGCAGGCGGCGGTCATGGGTTGTAAAAATCAAAGTTCCTGGATAATTGCATAATAATTCTTCTAAAGCAGTTACAGCATCCAGATCCAAGTGATTGGTTGGTTCGTCTAGCATAAGTACATTACAGTCACTGACTAATATTTTTGCTAAAGCAGCTTTGACTTTTTCACCGCCGCTTAAAAGCTGTATTGGTTTAAAAAAATCTTCGCGTTTGAAACGAAGTCTTATTAAAACAGTACGTAATAAAGCTTCGCTTTGTGAAGACGTTGACTGTAGGTTACGGAGCAGGTTTTTATCAGGATCAAGAATATCAATATCCTGACTGAAGTAACCTATTTTTGCTCCGCCGGCTATTTGCACATTTGGCAAGTGTTTGTTGTGTGCTTTTAAAAATTGTTTGAGTAAAGTTGTTTTCCCGCAGCCGTTTGGTCCGATGATGGCAAGTTTGTCGCCGGATTTTACTGAAAAACTTGCTGTTTGCCAGAGCGGTTTTTTATCAATAATATAAGACCAGTTATGTGCTCTTACTAAAATTTGTCCCTGCCATAGTTTTGAAGACAGTAAATTCATTTTTATTATTGGTAAGGATTGTCTTTTTTCTATCTGTTTAAGTTTGTCTAACCTCGTCAGTAGGGATTGACCTGTTTGCTGTAACTTTTTCTGTTTTTTAGCAAAGTAGGGTTTAGCTCCGGTAATCCTGGCTTCTGATAAAGATATCTTCGTGGTTTTAACAGCTTTTTGCGCTTGCTGCTGTTTGGCAGAAAAAGCTGTTTCTAAATGAGTTTTTTGCATAATATATTTACGATAAGCTTGATCATGAGTTTTTTCAGAAATTATCTTTTGCTGCTGATAATTACTGTAATTACCTTGATATATTTGAAGTTGTTTATCGTCCAAAGCCCAGATTTCATTGCATAATGCATCTAAAAAATCACGATCGTGGGAAACTAATATTAAGGCTCCTGAGTAATGCCGAAGTTCCTTTTCAAGCCATAACAAATGGTCCATATCAAGATTATTAGTTGGTTCGTCTGCCAGCAGCAAACCGGATTGTTGTTTGAGCGCCTGCAGGATGTAGGCTTGAGTCGTTTCGCCACCGCTTTTGGAGAGCCTTTCTTTTAATTGCGGTAGTATAGTCATTGTTGTTTTGCAAATGATTTTTGCGGCTGCAGGAATTGGTCTTATACCTGCTAATAACTCTAATAAAGTTGTTTTTCCACTTCCGTTCAGCCCGATCAGGCCTATACGGCTTTTTGTATGTAGTTTTAAAGCAGGCAGTTTGAATAATAGTCTTTCGCCTAAATAATATTTAAATGAATTGGTTTCGAGGATGTACATATAATTTCAACTCCTAACTTTCGAAGACAATAAAAACCTCCCGATTCAAGACAGAATGGGAGGTGTAAAGGTAGACTTAGCCTCAAATCGCAGAAAATGATCCATTCTGACTTACTGATAAAAGACAACACTTAACAAAGCTTTTGGTTTTAAGCTGTTTTTGTGTCTTTTTCAGATAAGGTGCGAAATTGGATCAGTTTTTCATTCGTTCAAGTGTCCTTTCAATATTCATAATTATATTTTTATAATATAGGATTATAAAATCTTTGTCAACTAAACTCCAGTCCCATCAAAGATGGGAATAAAATCAGCGCTGGCAGCGGTATCTTCCTGAACAAAGCCGTCTTCAATACCGGAATTGAAAAGGTACTGCTCAACTTTTTGATATTCTTCTGCAGTAACAACACGGTTTATTTCAGGGTATTCAGCGGCTCGGCCGCATGGAATATATTGATGCATCAGACTAAACAGGACCTGCCCCGGTTCAAAATTGTCAGCGATCCAGTCTATTACTCTTAGTGTATTTTCTAACATATTCGGTAACAGCAGATGCCTGATAATTACACCACTTTTTAATAAACCATTTTCATCGATTTGGTAGGGCCCGACTTGTTTGTACATGGTTTTTATGGCCGTTGTAGCAGTATTAAAATAATTAGGCGCATTACTGTACTTTATTGCGGCTAAATCGTCACTATATTTTAGATCGGGAAGCCATATTTGTATTTTATTTTTCAATCTGTGTATTGTATCGACAGTTTCAAAACCACTGGTATTATAAATTACAGGGACTGGCAATGGTTCCTGTAAACTTGCGATAATAGCCTCAGTAAAATGTGTTGCTGTAACTAAATTGATATTATGGGCTCCTTGTTTAATTAAGTCAAAATAAATTTCTTTTAATCTTTCAACGGATATTTCCTGTCCTTTATTTAAACAGCTTATTTCGTAGTTTTGGCAGAATGCACAATGTAAATTGCAGCCACTAAAAAAAACAGTGCCTGAACCTTTGGTGCCGCTTATGCATGGCTCTTCCCACATATGCAGTGCCGCACGGGCAACTATTGGCTGCATACCGCAGCCGCAGGAACCGAAAATACCATTTGGACTGTTCATTGTTTCTGCCCTGTCAACTCCGCAGCGGTGTGGGCAGACGTAACAGTAAGTCATTAAAACATCTCCTTTGGAGTATTTTCTAAATTGTAGCATAGTTGGACAAGAGATAAAAGGATAATTGACAAAAAGAGCGGTAAAAAGTATAATCTAAAGCAGAAGTAGGTCATATAACTGACGGAAGTGGATTAACCACGTGGAGTATGACCGGTGTTGCCGACCGTCTGGGCGTTTTACCCCAGAAGTGTCGGTTTTTTTATATATTTTTAAGGAGGAATAGTCGTGAAAGAGCTGCTATTGAAGTATGGCTGTAATCCAAATCAAAGTAAGGCGCGTATTTATAGTAAAATAGGTGAACTGCCAATTGAGGTTTTGAACGGCCGCCCTGGTTATATTAATTTTCTGGATGCCTTTAACAGCTGGCAGTTAGTAAAAGAATTAAAGGAAGCTACCGGCCTGCCTGCAGCAGCATCTTTTAAACATGTAAGTCCAGCCGGTGCTGCCGTTGGATTGCCGATGAGCGATGTACTGAAAAAAATATATTATGTTGACGATCTAGCTCTGACTCCGTTGGCTACTGCTTATGCCAGGGCTCGGGGTGCGGACCGTATGTCATCTTACGGAGACTTTGTCGCTTTATCAGATATCTGTGACAAGGAGACTGCAGCTATGCTGGCTCGAGAAGTTTCAGATGGCGTTATTGCCCCCGGCTATACAGAGGAAGCTTTGGAAATTTTAAAAACTAAACGTAAGGGCACTTATAATATTATCAAAATTGATCCGTCTTATATTCCAGAGATACAGGAAACGAAAGATGTATTTGGTATAACTTTTGAACAGGACCGTAATGAGGCTAAAATTACGTCAGAGCTGCTTGTAAATCGTCCGACTGTCAATAAAGAAATTCCTGAGGATGCAGTACGTGATCTTCTGATTGCGTTGATTACTTTGAAATACACGCAATCGAATTCCGTCTGCTATGTTAAAGATGGACAGGCGATTGGTATTGGTGCGGGGCAACAGTCTCGTGTTCATTGTACAAGGCTTGCCGGAAATAAAGCTGATAACTGGTGGCTGCGCCAGAACCCCAGTGTTTTAGAACTGCCTTTTAAGGACAGTATTCGACGTCCTGATCGGGACAATACTATTGATGTGTATATTTCTGACGATTATGAAGATATACTTGCAGATGGAATTTGGGAACAGTTCTTTACCGAAAAACCAGCTCCGCTGACACGTGAAGAAAAAAAAGTATGGCTTCATAAGCTGCACGGAGTTTCTCTTGGCAGTGATGCTTTTTTCCCGTTTGGTGATAATATTGAACGCGCTCACCGCAGCGGTGTAGATTATATTGCTCAGGCAGGCGGAAGTATCAGAGATGATAATGTTATTGAAACATGTGATAAATATAATATCGCAATGGCATTTACTGGTTTACGTTTGTTCCATCATTAATGACTTTCCGCCAAAGAAAACTTTGGCGGATTTTTTTGAACAAAAATGACTGACAAGTCAGTTTTGTGGGCGTTGGAAGCTGTTGTGGTATTTTTTTTACATAAATCGCATAAAATTGTCTGAAAACTATTGAGTTAGTAAATTTTTTGTGGTAAAATACACAAGGTATAATGTCCAAAATATGTTTATGTTTTAGTAAGATTATGGCAAGTAGGAGATGAGTAGTTCGTGAGTACTGAAAATGTATCGGGAATACTTTTCTTAGTGCAATCGGCTTGTCTGGAAAGGCGCTTTTTAGATGATCCGGCGCTGAGTATAGAACAGTTAAACTGCGGCCAGATACGGATAAGTTTTTCTCTGACGGCCGGTACTGACCTTGATCATCGTGGTAAGGTCCGTAGCAGCGTTATTTATCGTCTTCTTGAATCTGTATTGCAAATCAGCGCTGTCAGCGTTGGTGTCGAAGCTGAAACATTAAATTTTTGTTGTAACATTGTAAAATACACAGCAGCTGAAAAACTTTATGCTGTCTGTAAGATTTGCCATTGCGGACGAATGACTCTTGTGGCCGAAGCTGAGGTATATGATGAAAATGATACTCTGTTGGCAACGGTACTGACGACTTTGTTTGTTGTGGAAACAATTAAGGATATACCCCGTAAATGGTAAAGGCTGACGGCAAGTCGCCTTAACAAGCAATTTGGCTTAAGCCTTAACACAAGGAGGACAAAATGGATTTTGCACTTAATGAAGAACAACTTGAATTACAGGAAATGGTGAGGGATTTTGTAGAAAAAGAAATTACCCCTTACGCTGCCGAAATGGACAGAAATAATCAATCTATGCCCGGGCTGCTTGAAAAAGCTGCTGATATGGGGCTTTTGAATGTTATTGTTCCAGAAGAATATGGCGGACCTGGACTGGACAGCGTTACAGTTGCCGTTATTTATGAAGAACTGGGCAAAGGCTGTGCAGGTGTTGCTACCTCAATGGCTGCGAACTCCCTGGCGTCTTATCCTATTTTAATTGCCGGCACTGAAGAACAGAAACAAGCGCATTGTGATTTACTTAATGATGGTAAACTGGCTGCGTTTGCATTAACTGAACCTGGTGCAGGTTCAGATGCCGGTGGTGTCGCTACTTCAGCTGTAAAAAACAAGGAAGCCGGAACTTATACTCTTAATGGTACTAAAGCGTTTATTACTAATGGTGGAATTGCAGATACTTATCTTGTATTTGCTAATACCCGCAAATCCGGTGGTATCCGTGGTTTGACCGCATTTATCGTACCTAAAGGAACACCTGGCTTTACTGTTGGTAAAAAAGAGGATAAAATGGGCATCCGCCCCTCTAATACCTGTGAATTGATTTTACAGGATGTCGTGATTCCAGAATCTAACCGTGTTGGCCGTGAAGGCGAGGGCTTCCGTATAGCAATGAATACTTTGGATTCTGCACGTCCTTTTGTTGGAGCAGTATCCGTTGGTCTGGCTCAGGCTGCTTTAGATTGTGCTGTAAAATATGCTAAAGAAAGAAAACAATTCGGCCAGCCGATTGCTTCTTTCCAAATGATCCAGTCCATGATTGCTGATATGGCTATGAAGGTTGAAACGGCAAGATTGATGGTACTGAAAGCGTGCTGGATGCGTGACCAGGGGCTGGAATTTTCCAAAGAGGCGGCTATGGCTAAATGTTATGCTGCTGATGTGGCTATGCAGGTGACTACTGATGCTGTTCAGGTAATGGGCGGTTATGGCTATTCCCGTGAATATCCGGTTGAAAAAATGATGCGTGATGCTAAGATCATGCAGATTTATGAAGGCACAAACCAAATTCAACGTTTGGTTATAGCTAATAAAATTCTGTACTAATAGTTTATTTATAAAACCCGGTACTATTTGGTGCCGGGTTTTTTATATAGGACTGTCAAAATTATTTATGCATAAATGTAAAAAAATATATACTTTAATTATTAAGACTGATTACTCAAGTGATTCTCATTACACTATGGCAAAGAAGCATTGAAAAAAGATAATTTTACAGGTATAATAATAAGAGTAATTTTTATAAATATAGGAGTAACTTATGATTTTGATTTGGCTGGCGGCGTTAGTCGTTTTGCTTGACCAATTGACAAAAAATATAGTTGTAGCTGTGATGGCTGAAGGACAAAGTATTCCCATCATTCCTAACATTTTCCATTTAACTTATATTTTGAATCCAGGGGCTGCCTTTGGAATGTTTGCCCATAACAGAACTTTTTTTATTTGTGTAGCTTTGCTGGTGCTGATCATAGTTTGGTGGTTTAGAAAAGAAATCTTAGCAGAACCTTTGTGTGTGCGGGCCGGAACAGCACTTTTTATTGGTGGGGCTGTCGGTAATCTGATAGACAGAGCTGAAAATGGTATGGTTGTAGATTTTTTTGATTTTCGTATTTGGCCTATTTTTAATGTGGCAGATATTGCTATTTGTGTAGGGGTGGGTTTTATTATATGGAATTTAATACAGACAGAAATACTGAAGAAGTAGAAAATATTGCTGCTGCAGAAAATGATGTTGGGCAAAGACTCGATATTTATCTGGCTGCAAAACTAGAGGTGTCGCGCTCCAATATGCAAAAACTTTTGGAGGAAGGGCGTGTATTTCGTGGAGCAAAAGTGTTTAAAGCCAACTATAAAGTTAAGGCCGGCGATGTGTTCACAGTTATGCTGCCAGAGCCGGAACTTTTAGAAATTCGTTCTGAGGCTATTCCCTTGGATGTTATTTTTGAAGATGAAGATGTAGTTGTTGTTAATAAAAGCCGTGGGATGGTGGTGCATCCAGCACCAGGCCATTATACCGGTACTCTTGTTAATGCACTGCTTCATCATTGCCAAAATTTATCAGGGATAAATAATGTAATCAGGCCGGGGATTGTGCACCGTTTGGATAAGGATACTTCAGGCATCATGATTGTAGCTAAGAATGATGCTGCACATATATCTTTATCGGAACAGATTCAAAACAAAACTGCCAAACGTTCATATATTGCTATTGTCAGGGGCAATATAAAAGAGGATACCGGGACAATTTCGGCGAAGATAGCTCGTGATAAAAATGACCGTAAAAAGATGACTGTAGTACAAGAGGGTGGGCGTACCGCAGTAACTGATTATGAAGTGCTTGAGCGTTTTGGACGTTTTACTATTGTACGCTGCCGTTTGAGAACAGGTCGAACACATCAGATACGTGTCCATATGGACTATTTGGGATATCCCTTAGTAGGAGATCCTAAATATTCTCCGATGAAGGTTCCATTTGCGATTCATGGGCAGGCACTTCATTCACAGGAACTGGAGTTTACACATCCGCGTACAGGAGAACGGCTGCGGTTTGAGGCGGGGCTGCCGGAAGATATGCAGAAAATTATTACCCGTTTACGTAACGGACAATTCTAAAATATTTTGAGGTGAGCTGTATGAGTAAAGTAGTTAAGAAAAATGTTATTATGGACAGTGATGCAATGCGTCGTGCGTTGGTACGTATCGCACATGAAATCATCGAAAAGAACAAGGGTGTCAATAATGTTGTGCTTGTTGGTATTCGAACCAGAGGAGTGCCGTTGGCACAACGGATTGCACAGGAAATTGAAATTATTGAAGGCGTAAAAGTAAAAGTGGGTATGCTTGATATTACCTTATATCGTGATGACCTTTCTACCTTGGGGTATAATCCGATCGTACATGGAACTGATATTGATTTTGATCTGAATGGGAAGAATATCGTTTTAGTTGATGATGTTCTCTATACTGGTCGTACGATTAGAGCCGCGCTGGATGCTGTCATTGACATGGGACGCCCACGGTCTATCCAATTAGCAGTGCTTATTGATCGAGGACATAAGGAATTGCCTATTCGCGCTGATTTTGTTGGTAAAAACGTACCAACTGCTCATAAGGAAACTATTGAAGTTACTTTAAAAGAACATGATGAAACTGATGAAGTATTCATAGGGGAAGTAGTTGCAGAATAAGAGGTGAGCAGAATGGCAAAAACTCCTACTCAATTACGCAGTGAAGCTGCATGTAAAACAGTTTTGAAAAATTTGGAAAGACGTGGTTTTGAAGCTTTTTATTGTTCGGATAAGCCTGCGGCTTTAGACAAAGCATTAGAACTTATATCTGAAGACGACGTTGTATCCTGGGGCGGTTCCGTTACCATACAGGAAATTGGACTGTTAGATGTAATGCGAAGCGGACGCTATAAGGTTATTGACCGTGACACGGCAGAAACACCTGCGCAGAGAACGGAGCTGATGCGTAAAGCACTGTTGTGTGATACTTTTTTAATGAGCAGTAATGCTGTTAGTGAAGATGGACAGCTGGTAAATATTGATGGTACTGGAAATCGTGTGGCAGCTATGGTGTATGGTCCTAAAAGTGTAATTGTTATTGCAGGGATCAATAAAATCGTCAAAACCCAGGATGATGCTTTGGCACGTGTGAGAATGTTGGCGGCGCCTATTAATGTTCAACGTTTTCCTCAGTTAAAAACTCCTTGTATGGAAACAGGGCTTTGTGCAGATTGTAACGCACCTGACTGTATTTGCAATTATATATTGACTACCAGACGCTGTAAACCTAAAGGAAAAATCAAAGTGATTTTAGTTGGCGAGAGTTTGGGTTATTAAAAATATTACTGTCTCAGCATTTGCTGCGGCAGTTTTTTATTTCACATTGCTGTAATATCTTTTAGCAGGAGCAAGTACGAAAATGGCGAATATATAGATTAAGTAGAAGTATGATTTTAAGAAAGCGAGGCAGTAGCGTGGGGAATAAAGTAATGCCTAATGAAGTTCTTTATCATATTGGTATTTCAGCAGAAATGCTTAAAGGAGCAGAGTATGCTTTGCTGCCTGGAGATCCAGGGCGTGTAGAAGCGTTGGCCAGAGCTCTTGGCACCGCTGAGCCTGTCGGTTGTCATCGTGAATATACAAGCTGGCTGGCGGATGTTGAAGGAACATCGGTATTGGTTTGTTCTACAGGCATGGGAGGACCTTCTGTCGCCATAGGAATGGAAGAATTGGCACGTCTTGGCATAAAGAATTTTATTCGTGTCGGAACAACTGGTTCTATTCAGAAAGATGTAGAACTTGGTGATCTTGTTATCAATAAAGCGGCAGTACGTTTAGACGGAACGTCACAGCACTATGCGCCTTTGAATTTTCCTGCAGTGGCTTCATTTGAGTTAACTCTGGCCCTGCAGCAGGCAGCAGAAAGTCTGTCAATTCCATATCATACTGGTATTTCTGTTTCCAGTGATACTTTTTGGCCTGGTCAGGAACGTTATGACAGCTATACAGGCTATGTGAGAAAATCATTGCAGGGGAGTCTACAAGAGTGGCAGGCATTAGGAGCTTTAAATTATGAGATGGAAACTGCAGCGCTGTTTATAGTTGCTCAGAGTTTTGGTTTGCAAGCGGCTTCAATTTGCGGCGTCGTTGCTAAAAGGACTGACAGCGAACTGGTTGCGCCGCAGGATCTTTACGAATTGGCTTCGCAAAGATTTCAGGCAGTAGTAAAAAAGACTTTGCAGGATTTAATAAAGGCAGGTAAATAACATGGCAAGAAGTATTATTTTATTATTGGATTCTTTTGGTATTGGCTATGCCCATGACGCTGAAAAGTTTGGTGACAGCGGTGCAGATACATTAGGCCATATTTGTGAGTGGATGGCTGCAAACCGCAAAAGTGCGGATGGAAGTTCCAGGTATTTACATCTGCCTAATCTGGCAAGGTTAGGACTGGCAGGTGCGGCAGAGCTCAGCCGTGGTCAAAAGCTGGCGTATCCTCTAAGCAGTGACGATAGTAAAATCGATGCTGCTTATACTTATGCAGAGGAAATAAGCCATGGTAAAGATACTCTGAGCGGGCACTGGGAGATTACAGGCGTCCCGGTACTTTTTGACTGGGGGTATTTTCCGCAGCAGCTAAAATGTTTTCCAAAGGAATTAGTTGAGAAAATTATTAAACAGGGAAATTTGCCGGGGGTATTGGGGGAAAAGCATGCATCTGGAACTGAAATAATAAAAGAACTGGGTGAAGAACATCTAAAGACTGGCAAGCCAATTATTTACACCAGCGCAGACAGTGTTTTGCAAATTGCGGCGCATGAAGAAGTGTTTGGTCTTGAACGATTATATGAATTATGTAAGATTTGCTATGAACTAGTTAAACCTTACCATATAGCGCGCGTTATAGCGCGTCCTTTTGTGGGCACTCGTGCAGAAGATTTTGTGCGGACTGGCAACAGGCATGATTATGCTGTGCCTGCTCCTGCTGATACGTTGCTGGACAAACTGGTAGCCGCAGGCGGCAGTGTCTATGCGGTGGGTAAAATTGCTGATATTTTTGCTCACCGCGGAATTACGAAGCATTATCCTGCCAGTGGTCTTGATAAATTATTTGCCGCTGCATTGCAGGCTGTGCAAGAAGCTCCTGATAATAGCCTGGTTTTTGTAAATTTTGTGGATTTTGATTCTTCCTTCGGGCATCGGCGTGATGTTGAAGGCTATGGGGAAGGATTGGAATATTTTGATGATCGTTTGCCTGAACTGCTTAGGTTATTAAAGCAAGATGACCTGTTGCTGGTTACTGCAGATCATGGATGTGATCCAACCTGGAGTGGCAGTGACCATACACGTGAAAAAATTCCGGTCTTGTTTTTTGGTAAAAATATTGTTAGTAAGGCTTTACTACCCATGCGGACGTTTTCTGATATCGGTCAGACAATAGCTGTTCATTTAGGTATAGAGCGGCTTGCCAATGGTAAAGCAGCTGAATTACGCTGATAGGAGGGAGTATTAATGAAAAAATTTAACTGGCTGTTGTTGGCTGTTTTATTAACAATAGTGGCAATTGTTCCTAATACGGCTGCCGCTTTTGCTGATCAGCCTGTAGCCTTTGTAGTTTTTGATAACAGTGGTAACGTAACGCAGCAGGTTTATAAAATGTGGCGTGAGCCTGTACGTTGGGCGTATCATTTCCCTGATTTTAAGCTGGTTGATACAGATCGGACTAAAAAGGTGACTGCAGAAAATATTTTTACGGGACATGGAAAAAGCGTTGTCGACCAATCTGTTGCGAGGAAGATAGCAGAAGAAATACCAGCGGAAGCGTTAGTTTTGGTCATTGTGCACGACATGTACGAGCAGATGGTGCAGGGAATGATATGGCGTAATGAAGACGGTTCAACCTATGTAAGAACGGTTTTAAATGCTGATATCTATGTTTACCGAAAAGATGGTGATAGATTCTCTAAAAAACGGATTAGGGAAAATGAAATAAAAGAATTGGGGAATCAGACTGCTCCGGAAGAAACTATGAAATGGGCAATCAGCAAACAGGTAAATATCATGGAAAATCGTCCTGTTATTAATTGAAGTCATAAAATGATGTACTAAATATTGTATATGGAAAAGTTAATAAGTGAAATAAACACAAAATATTGTAGAAAGGGCTTTACAAATAATTATTATTGATTTATAATTAGGTCATGGAATTTTATCTAAGGAGCTGGTTAACATGACCTATGAACTGCATGGTATAAAAATTAATTGCGCGGATGGGATCTCGCAAGAAGAAGCCGCCATTTATCTCAATAATCAATTACAGGTAATGCCGCATAAAACATTGTTGTCTTTGGATTTAGGGCTTGACGGTAATGATGTAGTCGTTAAACCACATTATGACACCATAGTGCGTGTACGCCGTATTACCGGTTATCTCAGTACTTTGCCGCGTTTTAACGATGCTAAGAAAAAAGAAGCCGCTGATAGAGTTTCTCATATTCAATGAAATTAAGTTTTAATGCCTCGACCTGATATGGTCGAGGTTTTTTATTTGGGTGTACGTTTGTTTGCAGAATTGTCAAATCCTGTTCGGTGAAGTCTCTTTAAAAAAGCTATGATAAATGATAAAATATTACTATTAAAGAATTTTTTTAGTCAAAAAAACTGCAGATGGGAAGTGTTGAGATGAAATTTATTTCTTGGAATGTAAATGGGCTGCGGGCCTGTATGAATAAAGGCTTTAAAGAATTTATGGACAGCGTCGACGCAGATGTTTTTTGCGTTCAGGAAACAAAAATGCAGCGTGAGCAGGCGGAGTTTGTTTTTCCTGGATATGAGGAGTACTGGAACAGCGCTGAAAAAAAGGGGTATTCCGGTACGGCTGTTTTTTCTAAAGTCAAGCCTCTTACTGTCACCTATGGTTTGGGAATTGAAGAACATGATAAAGAAGGGCGTGTTATTACTGCCGAATATCAGGAGTTTTATCTGGTAAATGTATATACGCCTAATTCACAGCGCGGGCTGGAACGGTTGGATTACAGACAGATATGGGAAGATGCATTTCGTGATTATCTGTTGAAGCTTGACCAAATTAAACCGGTGCTTGTTTGCGGAGATCTTAATGTTGCTCATCGTGAGATAGATTTGAAAAACTGGAAAACTAATCGTAATAATGCCGGGTTTACTGATGAAGAGAGAGCAAAAATGACGGAGTTGTTAACGGCGGGGTTTACTGACTCGTTTCGCCATCTCTATCCCGAAAAAGAAGGTGCTTATACCTGGTGGTCGTATATGTTTAAAGCGCGCGAAAAGAATGCGGGATGGCGTATTGATTACTGGCTTGTTTCTGACAGATGGGCTGACAGAATAGAAGACAGCGTGATTTATGCTGATATCACGGGCAGTGACCATTGCCCAGTCGGATTAGTTTTGAAATAAATTTTTAGTAATGACAAGAGGTCAAAATATGGATTTTAAAATAACAGCACCTTTTGAGCCGGATGGAGATCAGCCTCAGGCTATTGAGAAGTTGGCAGAAGGTATAGAAAAAGGACTGCGGACACAGGTCTTGCTCGGGGCTACCGGAACTGGGAAAACCTATACTATTGCGCAGGTTATTAATAAAGTGAATAAACCAACATTGGTTATTGCGCATAATAAAACATTGGCGGCACAGTTAGCAAGTGAGTTTAAAGCTTTTTTTCCTGAAAATTCAGTGGAATATTTTGTGAGTTATTACGATTATTATCAACCGGAGGCTTATATTCCACAATCTGATACCTATATTGAAAAAGATGCATCTATCAATGATGAAATAGATAAACTCCGACATTCTGCTACTAGCGCTTTATTTGAACGCCGTGACGTAATTATTGTGGCCAGTGTATCTTGTATTTATGGATTGGGTGCGCCACAGGAATATTATGATATGGTGCTGTCTCTGCGTGTAGGACAGAAGATTGACAGACAAGCTATTTTACGCAAATTAGTCGAGATTCAATATGATCGTAATGATATTGCGTTTCAACGTGGTACTTTCCGTGTTCGCGGAGATGTTATTGAAGTTATTCCTGCTGGCTATAATGAAAAAGCAGTACGCATTGAGATGTTTGATGACGAAGTTGAGCGGATATTGGAAGTTGATGTACTGACTGGAGAAATTTTGGCTAAACGCAGCCATGTTGCTATTTTCCCTGCTTCTCACTATGTAACCTCTCGTGAAAACCTGGATCGGGCAATGGAAGACATTAAAGTAGAATTGGCAGAACGACTTGAATATCTTAATTCACATAATAAATTGCTGGAAGCACAACGTCTGGAACAACGTACTAACTATGATCTGGAAATGATGAATGAAATGGGGTACTGCTCCGGAATCGAAAATTATTCACGTCATTTAGCTAATCGTAAGGCAGGAGAACCTCCATTTACTTTAGTTAATTATTTTCCCAAGGATTTCCTATTAGTAATTGATGAATCACATGTGACATTACCACAGATCAGGGCGATGTACGCTGGTGACCGTTCGCGTAAAGAGATGCTTGTAGAACATGGATTCAGGCTGCCTTCTGCTTTTGATAATAGGCCTTTTACCTTTGATGAATTTCAGCAGCAGATAAATCAGGTGATTTATGTTTCCGCAACTCCTGCAAAATATGAAATGGAGCAGACGCAGCAGGTGGTAGAGCAGATTATCAGGCCTACTGGTTTATTAGATCCGCAGGTAGAAATCAGGCCAATCAAAGGTCAGATTGATGATTTGCTGAATGAAATACATAAAGTTACTGAAGCAGGAGAACGTACTTTAGTTACAACTCTGACTAAGCGGATGTCTGAGGATCTTACTGAATATTTGAAACAAGCTGGGGTAAAAGTCCGTTATTTGCATTCTGAGATTGCTACTATTGAGCGTGCTGAAATTATTGATGATCTGCGTAATGGTAAGTTTGATGTACTGGTTGGAATAAATCTGCTGCGGGAAGGCCTGGATTTACCGGAGGTTTCTCTGATTGCTATCTTAGATGCCGATAAAGAAGGTTTTCTGCGCAGTGATACTGCTATGATCCAGACCATTGGCAGAGCTGCCCGTAATGAGCACGGACGGGTCATAATGTATGCTGACCGTATTACGGATTCAATGCGGCGTGCCATTGATGAAACAAACCGCCGCCGGGAACTGCAGGAAGATTATAATAAAGAGCATCAGATTACACCAAAAACTATCTATAAAGAACAACGTCAGCTGATAAAACTGACGAAGATTGCCGAGGATGACGGGACGGAAGATTACAGTGATAATGCGATAAAAAAACGGTCGGAAAAAGAATTGCAGAAAATGGCGAAAGAACTTGAAAAACGTATGGCTGTTGCTGCCAAGGAACTTAACTTTGAGCTTGCTGCAGAATTAAGGGACCGTTTGATCGTAATTAAAGGACAGTTAGGCCAGAAATTGTCGCCTAAACCTAAAAACAGGAGTAAGTAATGAAAGAACAATTAATTGTAAAAGGTGCCAGGCAGCATAACCTGAAAAATATCACAGTTGAGATACCGCGTGATGAGCTGGTTGTAGTTACCGGTTTATCTGGCAGCGGTAAATCTTCTTTGGCATTTGATACTATCTATGCGGAAGGGCAGCGTCGTTATGTCGAATCGCTGTCCGCTTATGCGCGTCAATTTTTAGGACAGATGGATAAGCCGGATGTGGATTATATTGAAGGGCTCAGCCCTGCCATTTCCATCGACCAGAAGACTACCAGTCGTAATCCGCGTTCAACAGTGGGCACAGTAACTGAAATATATGATTATATGCGCTTGTTGTTTGCCCGTATTGGAGAACCTCATTGCCCAAATTGCGGAAAAATTATTGAACGGCAGACAGTTGAGCAGATTGTCGATCATGTTCTGGAACTATCTGAAAATACTAAATTTATGGTTATGGCACCTTTGGTGCGCGGCCGTAAGGGTGAACATCAGAAAATTTTAGATTCTATGCGCAAAGCTGGTTACGCCAGAATGTATATTGATGGTGAGGTGCGCACATTAGATGAAGAAATATCTCTGGATAAGAAAAGAAAGCACGACTTATCTGTGATAGTTGATCGTTTGGCTGTACGTGATGGTATCGCTCAGAGGTTATCAGATTCTATAGAGACGGCTTTAAAGTTGGCTGATGGTTTGGTGGAAATAAATGTTATTAATGGTGAAACGCAATTGTACAGCGAACATTTTGCCTGCAGTGATTGTGGTATAAGTTTGCCTGAAATCGAGCCGCGTCTCTTTTCCTTCAATAACCCTTATGGTGCTTGTCCTGAATGTACTGGGTTGGGCATGAATATGGAATTGGATAAAGAGCTGATTATTCCAGATGGCGCTAAAACCTTTGCGGAAGGTGCAATTGCAGCACTCAGCACGAATATGGAAGCTTATCATATGAAACAGCTGGGAGCGGTTCTGAAGGCTTATGGATATGATTTTGGTGCGGTTTGGAACGATTTACCGGAAAAAATAAAAGACTTGCTCTGGTATGGCAGCGGTGAAGAAAAATTTTCTTTTGTCTATGAAAATATGCAGGGAGAAGTAAAAAAACATACTACTGCTTTTGAGGGTATTATTCCTATGCTGCGCCGTCGCCATCGAGAAGCTTTTTCCGAACGGATGCGTTTGGATATTGAAGGGTTTATGACAAGTACTCCTTGCCCTGTGTGTCATGGTGCCAGGTTGAAAAAAGAGGTTCTTGCCATTCTTGTTGGCGGTAAAAATATTTGTCAGGTCACAGCGTTGACCGTACGTGATGCAATAGAATTTTTTAATGCGTTGAAACTTACTGAACGACAGCAGATTATAGCAAAACAAGTCCTAAAAGAAATTCTGGCCCGGCTAAAATTTCTGAATGATGTCGGACTGGATTATCTTACTTTGGATCGTGCTGCCGGAACGCTTTCTGGCGGTGAGGCACAGCGTATTCGTCTGGCAACACAGATTGGTTCTGGTTTGGTAGGCGTATTATATATTTTAGACGAACCAAGTATTGGGCTGCATCAGCGTGATAACAGTAAATTACTTGAGACATTGAAGCATTTGCGTGATCTGGGAAATACGCTGCTGGTAGTTGAACACGATGAAGAGACAATGTATGCTGCTGATCAGATTATTGACATTGGTCCTGGAGCCGGTGAGCATGGCGGTAATGTAGTAGCACAGGGAACTGCTGAAGTCGTCAAGCAGTCAGAGCAATCAATTACCGGTCAGTATCTTAGCGGACGCAAATTTATTCCTGTACCGAAAAAACGCAGAAGTAATGACGGCCGTTTTATTGAAATTAAAGGAGCCAAGGCAAATAATCTTAAGAACATCGATGTAAAAATTCCTTTAGGTGTTTTCTCTGTTGTGACTGGTGTTTCCGGTAGTGGCAAGTCAACGCTGATTAACGATATTCTTTATAACGCATTGGCTGCGAAACTGCATGGGGCACGTCTGCGGCCAGCAGACCATAAAGAAATTTTGGGATTGAGTGAGATCGATAAGGTCATTAATATTGATCAGTCTCCTATTGGAAGGACCCCTCGTTCAAATCCGGCTACTTATACCGGAGTTTTTGATTTTATTCGTGAACTGTTCAGCCAGACAAATGAAGCAAAACTGCGCGGTTATAAGCCAGGGCGCTTCAGCTTTAATGTTAAAGGCGGACGCTGTGAAGCTTGCCGCGGCGATGGTATGAATAAAATAGAGATGCATTTTCTGCCTGACGTATACGTTCCCTGCGAGGTATGTCATGGTGCCCGCTATAATCGCGATACCCTGGAGGTACATTACAAAGGAAAAACTATTGCCGAAGTTTTAGACATGACTGTAACGGAAGCCTGTGAATTTTTTAAAAATCTGCCACGTATTTATCGTAAGCTGGAGGTTCTTGAAGATGTTGGTTTAGGTTATATTAGGTTAGGGCAGGCTGCAACAACACTTTCCGGTGGTGAGGCGCAGCGCGTGAAACTGGCAACAGAATTATCACGTCGCAGCACAGGGAAAACTCTGTATATTTTAGATGAACCTACAACCGGCCTGCATATAGCAGACGTACATAAATTATTAGAGGTATTACAAAGACTGGTCGGAGCAGGTGATTCCGTCGTTGTTATTGAGCATAATCTTGACGTTATCAAAACTGCCGATTATATTATCGATTTGGGTCCTGAGGGCGGTGACAAGGGAGGTACTCTGCTTGCCTGTGGTACTCCTGAAGAAGTAGCTAAAAACAAGAAATCATATACAGGTCAATATATTAAACAAGCTTTGGCTCAGGCTAAAAAACATGGGTGGTATCAGTAATGAACGAATCTATTGCTAAAACTTTAGCTGTACTGCCGGATAAACCTGGCGTTTATATAATGCGTGACGAGCATGGAAAAATTATCTATATCGGCAAAGCGGTAGTATTAAAAAATCGTGTGCGCAGTTATTTTCGCAATCTGGCATCACATACTGTAAAAGTTAAAGCATTAGTCGCAAAAGTTGCTGAAATAGAAACTATTGTCACCGATAGTGAAGTTGAAGCGCTTATTTTAGAATGCAATTTAATAAAAAAGCACCGTCCGCGTTATAATATCATGCTTAAGGATGATAAAACTTATCCTTATTTGAAGGTGACGCTGCAGGAAGATTTCCCGCGTATTTATGTTACGCGCAGGCAGCTTCGTGATGGTGCTAAGTATTATGGTCCTTATGCAGATGCAGGTGCCATGCATGCTACTGTTAAACTGCTGCGTTCAATGTTTCCTTTGCGTAATTGCAGGAAAATGAATACCGACAGGCCCTGCCTGCAATATCATATTAAGCGGTGTCTTGCTCCCTGTGCGGGATATGTTTCCAGAGAAGATTATGGTAAAATGATCAAAGCTGTATGTATGCTGTTAGATGGGCGCACATCTGAACTTGAGCGTGAACTTAAGCTGCAGATGCAGCAAGCTGCTGAAAATTATGCTTTTGAAGAAGCGGCTCGAGTCCGCGATCAACTGCAGGCTGTAATAAGGATCAACGAACAGCAAAAAGCTGTGACAAGTGGTGGTGATCTTGATATAGTAGGCCTTGCCAAAGATAGTAGCGGAACTTGTTTGCAGATATTTTTTGTTCGTGGCGGCAAGTTGATTGGTCGTGATAATTTCTTTTTACAAAATGATGATGACAGCGATCAGGAAATTTTGACTGCTTTTATTAAACAATATTATAACGAGGCATCTTTTGTACCGCGGGAAATACTTTTGCCAGTTCTTCCAGCAGCGGATGAGTTGATCGTTCTGGAAGAGTGGCTGACAGCAAGAGCCGGGCGTAAAGTTGAGTTTTTACAGCCCCGGAGGGGAACTAAACGTGAATTATTGCATCTTGCGGTTGAAAATGCAGCCAAACTTCTTGAAGAGAGGCTGCGCAAAGGTCAGGTTTCGCTGAAAACAGAGGAACAGGCGGCAGAAGAATTACAGAAAGCTCTGCAATTGCCAAATGCATTAGAAAGAATAGATTGTTTTGATATTTCGCATACTCAGGGAACAGAAACGGTAGCTTCAATGGTGGTTTTTCGTAATGGGAAACCCTGTAAAAAAGATTACCGCCGTTATAAAATTGAATCTACAGAAGGGAAACCAGATGATTTTAAATCAATGCAGGAAGTCGTTTACCGACGCTATAAAGATTATGAGGAACTGCCAAGTCTTGTCATTATCGACGGTGGTAAAGGACAGCTGAGTTCAGCGCTGGAAGTTATTCGTGGCTTAGGTCTGCATGAACTTCCTGTTATTGGCTTGGCTAAACGGGAAGAAGAAATATTTACAGAGGGTTCGTCTGAAAGTATCTTATTGGATCGAGATTCTGCTTCTCTTCATTTGATACAGCGGATTCGAGATGAAGCACACCGTTTTGCCATAACATATCATCGCAAATTGCGTAGTAAGCGGAATTTGGTTTCGGTACTTGATCATATTGAAGGTATTGGCACGAAAAGACGTCAGGCTTTATGGAAACGCTTTCAGTCGCTGGATGCGATGAAAGCTGCCAGTGTAGAAGAATTAGCAGAAGTAGAAGGTATGAATTATCCAACAGCACAGCGTATTTATGATTTTTTTCGTTTAGATTTGCCAGAAAAGCGAGAAGTGCTTAAATAAATTAAATCGTCATTTATGTAAATTTTGTTTGATGACTTTTGCTGTATTGATGGTATAATATTATTAAAGAACAATTAGCGGTAATTTTGTGGTAAAACAGGACTTGCTTTTTGATGTCGTAGTTAATGCTTAATTAACAGAGCTTGAAAAAATAAGGTTTTGTTTTACAGCAGGTCGCTGATGTAGTTGAAAATATCAATTTAAGGAGTTGAAACAAATGGAAAAATGGGTATGTGATGTTTGTGGGTATATTTATGATCCGGAAATAGGAGATCCTGATAATGGGATAGCGGCAGGCACTGCTTTTGCAGATTTACCGGAAGATTGGGTTTGTCCCTTGTGCGGTGTTGGCAAAGACCAGTTCAGTAAACAATAAATAATAATATCAAAGAAGTTTCGCTATGCGAAACTTCTTTTTATTTTATAGTACTGTGTAAAAACTTGACGAGGTGCTTTCTAGTCTGTTGAGAATACGTACCCTTGTGGTATAATATATCTCGGGTGATGGTATGTATGCATTTTTTCTGCGCGCCGTAACTTTGAGCGTGCTTTATTTTTGTTTGATTTACTGGACTGATGTTATGGAGGTCGTCACATTGGGCGGTCTGATAGCAGGGGCATGTATTGCTGGTATTGGCAGTGCCTTAGTCCAGATTTTAGTATGGAAACTTGGTGGTTCTATCTTACGGAAGCGGGCTTTGCTGTTTGTGGGCAGCAGCTGTCTAACTATGGATATTATGCGTTTGCTGCCAGGTTATACAGTGACTGATAAATTTGGTGCGTTAGTTTTGCTGGCGGTATTTTGTCTGATGGTATTAGGTGTTACTGAACTAACAGTTAAAAAGGAGATCAAAGAATGAAAATCAAAATGATTGCCAGTGATATGGATGATACATTGCTCAATAATGAGCGGAAAATATCTCCGCGTAACCTTGCTGCTATTAAGAGAGCATTAGCTGCAGGAATTGTTTTTACTCTTGCAACGGGCAGAATGTACAGATCTATCAAGCCCTTTGCTGAACAATTACAATTGGATGTTCCTTTGATCGCTTATAATGGAGCATTGGTAAAGGGTGCGCTTTCAGAAAAAGTATACGTTCGGAAACCAATGCAGCTGCAAACTGCTTTAGATGCTCTGTCCTATTGCAAAGAAAAAGACTATTATGTTCAGGTATATATAGATGATGAACTGCTTGTAAAGGAAGAAAATGAATATTCTCGTATGTATAGCCGTATTTCCGGTGTTCCTACGACTGCTGTTGGTGAAGCTGTATATCATATAACCAAAGCTCCGTATAAATTATTACTGATGACTGAAAGCAGTGATTTTGCAGCGGCTTGGCAAGATGTGGCGAATCGTTTTGATAGACGTATTGACGTAACCAGTTCTAAGGACAATTTTTTGGAGCTGATGGAGCCTGCGGTCAATAAATGGGTTGCTGTTAAAGAATTGGCGGAAAGTTTTGGTATTAAACCGGATGAAATCATGTGTATAGGCGACTCAAATAATGATATTTCGATGATTGCCAATGCTGGTATCGGCGTTGCTGTTGCTAACGCAAAACCTCAGGTCCAGCAGGCGGCAAAATTGATTACTGCTAGTAATGATAATGATGGCGTGGCATTGGCTATCGAAAATATACTTACCAGGCAGGCTGAGATAAATTTACAATAAGATAATTTACAGAAAAATAATAAAAGGCACCGCTGTTTTTACAGCGGTGCCTTTTATTATACGTTAACCATCTTAAGTTAACTAGTTGACTAAAAAGCGTTGACGAGCTATAATTTGATTGTTAACTAAAAAAATAAAGGTTTACGAAGGAGCTGGAGAAATGAAAAATTTAATTTTAAGCTTAGCGGATAGAGTTCTTCAGGGTGGATCAATAACCTGTCAAGAAGCTGAACAGCTTATTGATGTTAGCGATGATGATACGATGCTGCTTTTAGCTATGGCAGATAGAATCAGACAAAAGTTTACAGGGGATGCTGTAGATTGTTGTGCTATCATCAATGGCCGCAGCGGCCGCTGCCCTGAAAATTGTAAATTTTGTGCTCAGTCAGCCCATTATAATACTGGTGTTGAAGAATATTCATTGCTAGCGGAAGATGAGATAGTTGATGCGGCCAAAAAGGCTAAAGCTGCAGGTGCTGTAAGGTTTTCCATAGTTACTAGTGGACGCGGACAAAGTAAAGCAGACGATTTTGATAATATTTGTAAAACGCTTATTCGAATTAGAGAGGAAGTTGGTATTGAAATTTGTGCGTCGTTAGGAATATTAACAGAAGCACAGGCTTTTGAATTAAAAAAAATAGGTGTCACCAGATATCATTCTAATATTGAAACTGCACCCAGCCATTTTCCGGATATCTGCAGTACTCATACTTATGAAGATAAAATGTTTACGATCCGGAATGCTCAGAAAGCAGGATTAAGAGTTTGCAGCGGCGGTATTTTTGGACTTAATGAAACAGCAAAACAGCGTGTTGAAATGGCTTTCGAATTGAAGAGGCTGGGAATAGATTCAGTGCCGCTTAATTTACTTACTCCCATCCCCGGTACTCCTTTTGCCGATAATAAAACTTTAACTCCTTTAGAAATATTGCGTGCTTATGCAGTGTTTCGGTTCATTTTGCCTAAAGCACTGATTAGAACAGCCGGAGGACGCGAAGTAAATTTACGTGATTTGCAGGCTTTGGCACTTAACGGCGGCCTTAACGGAATTATGATAGGCGGTTATCTGACTACGGGCGGACGCAGTACAGATGCTGATAAACAGATGATTAAAGATTTGGGACGTAAAGTTACTGTTCCGGTACTGTAAGTCCAAGAAGGTGAGAATATGCTTTACAGTGTCAAAATGCGTTCTGCGCAAGGAGGTCCGCATGAACAAGGCGGACGCCATATTTCTGGTGCCGAACGTATTTTAAGTGAAGAAAAAATAGAACAGGCGATTGTTGCAATGCTGCATAGGGCACAAAAGCATCAGCGTGGAATGGCGGATTTTATAAGCTTAAAAGTAGAAGCGGTAAAAACTGCGGATATTTTTTATCGTCCGTTGCTGCCGCTTTCAAGCTGTCAGGCAGATAGTGTTATGGCAGGCAGGAAAGCGGCTGCGGAGGAACTTGTTAAAGCCGGAGTGAGTACTGAAGCTGCAGCGGCTGGGATTTCCCGTATAATCAATCTGCGGGACAGTATGCGTGGAGCGATGCTTTTGGATGCGGATACAGGGCTAAGAGTAGACTCTTTAGGTGAACGTGGTGTGAGAGTCAGTAAAATGGATTGTGACAATTCAGAAAGATATGAGGCGAGACTTTTAGAAAAAGGGCTTTTTGGGGATCATGTCCGTGAGGCTTTGGTATTGGCATCTAAAGTGGCCAGTGCTGTTGGGGTTGTCGCTGAATTATGCTGGTCGGATGATCCTGAATATGTGACTGGTTATGTAGCTTCGGCAAAATATGGATATAAACGTATTCCTGTATTGAAAGAATATGGCAACCCGATTGGTGGCAGAGTTTTTTTTGTAGAGCATGGAACTGATGTTCAGAAACTTATCACCTATTTACAGGATCAGGTAGTATTGATCAGACCGGAGGATAAATAAGATGCTTGAGACAAGGATCGCAAAAGAGTTGGCTTATATCAGTCAAGCAGGGCTGGCGCGTAGAATTACTGAGCTGTATTTTGTAAATCCAGCTCAGGCACAGGATCGAACCGGTAAGACTTACTTGGTATTGGCAAGTAATAATTATCTTGGTTTTACTCATGCTCCGGAAGTTATTGAAGCAGCTTCCCAAGCGGCTTTAAAATTTGGTACTGGTTCCAGTGGTTCACGACTGACTACTGGAGGGACCTTCATAGCAAGTGAACTGGAAAAGCGACTGGCAGATTTTAAGCATAGTGAAAGTGCTTTGGTTTTTAATACAGGCTATATGACCAATTTGGGAGTCTTGTATGGTTTGCTGCAAACTGGTGATGTTGTTTTCAGTGATGAACTTAATCACGCAAGTATTATTGACGGCTGCCGTATTAGCCGTTGCAAAGTGGTTGTTTATAAACATAATGATATGGCAGATTTACAGCGGCTTTTAGAGACGGAAATTGTTACTGGTCAGCGATTTATCGTTACAGATGGAGTTTTCAGTATGGATGGTGATATTGCTGATCTGCCTTCTTTGGCGGTGCTGAAAAAACAATTCAATGCCTTCCTTATAGTTGATGATGCGCATGGAGTGGGCGTAATTGGAAATGATGGCAGCGGAACGGCGTCTCATTACGGTTTAACGGATGTAATAGATCTGCAGGTAGGAACATTGAGCAAGGCGTTGGCAGCAGAAGGAGGTTATGTAGCTGGTAAAAAAATACTTATTGACTATCTTATTAACAGGTCGCGACCGTTTATTTTTTCAACAGCATTAGCTCCTGCTACTTTAGCGGCAGCTAATGCAGCGTTGTTACTTTTACAAACTCAGGCTTCCAAATACCTTGATTCTTTACGGGCGAACTCAAGACTAATGCGCCGGCTTTTATTGGAAGGTGGATTGAATGTTGTTGAAGGTATTACTCCGATTATACCAGTTGTCATTGGGGAGGCTGGGCTTACGATGCAATTTGCTGACAGGTTGAAGTCGAAAGGTATTTTAGTGTCAGGTATTCGCCCGCCGACAGTCCCTCGTGGCGAAAGCCGCCTTCGGATAACGGTTACAGCTGCTCATTGCGAAGAGCAGTTGCGTCAGGCGGCTCAAATAATTACTGCGCTTTGGCAGGAACTAAAACATGGTGAAAAGAAAGAAGGCTGAATAAATGTTGGGAATAGGCGTTACGGCAACGGATACTGAAATAGGTAAAACAGTAGTAAGTGGAGCCTTGGCGGCAGCTATGCGGCACCGCGGTTATAAAACTGGCGTTTACAAACCTGCTGCTTCAGGATGTGTTAAGAATAGTGACGGGAAGTTGATTTCTACAGATGCCGAGTTTTTACTGCACTGCGCGGGGCTAAATGTGGAAAAACATGATCAGGTCGTACCATATGTATTGGAGGCTGCCTTGGCTCCTGCTGAAGCCAGCCGTCTTGCTGGTATAAAAATAGATCCGTGTGTAATGCTGGCAGGAGCAAGGGAGATGCTTTTGGGCAGTCAAATCAGTATAGTTGAAGGCGTAGGAGGAATCTCCGCGCCTTTGACTGATGAATATTTGGTTAAAGATTTTTTCAGTGAACTGAAGCTGCCTTTGGTTATAGTGGTTAAAGCTGTTCTAGGTAATGTTAATCATGCTGTATTGACGGCTGAATATGCAAGGATACATGGTTTGAAAGTAGTGGGATTGATAGTTAATGGTTGGGACAGAAAAAAAGCTGGTGCCTTGGAGCAAAGCAATCTTTATTATTATGAGAAATTAACCGGTTTACCAATTTTAGGAAAATTGCCAGTCCTATCTCAGCATTTGCTTGATGAATTTAATAGTCTTGAATTAGCTGAAATTACAGAGGCGAACATTGATATTGATAGAATATTATCATTAGCAGGAGGTACTGTAAAATGAATCAATGGGAATTTATGGATAAAGAATATATCTGGCATCCTTTTACACAAATGAAAGGATGGAATGAAAATAAGCAGCTGGTAATTGATCATGGCGAAGGAGTCAAATTGTATGATGTTGAAGGAAACGCTTATTATGACGGTATTTCCAGTTTATGGGTTAATATACATGGACATCGCCGTTGGGAAATTGATGAAGCTGTAAAAAAACAGCTTGATAAAATAGCCCATACTACTTTGCTTGGTCTTATTAATAAGCCTTCTGCTGAATTGGCGAAAAAATTAGTTGAGGTAACGCCTAAAGGATTGAATAAAGTTTTTTATTCAGATGACGGATCTACAGCTGTGGAAGCGGCAGTAAAAATAGCTTTTCAATACTGGCAGCATAAAGGTTTGCCTGAAAAACAGCAATTTATCAATTTGGGAGATTCTTATCATGGAGATACGGTAGGTGCGGTTAGCGTTGGTAATATAGATGTTTTTCATAAAGTCTACAAACCTTTGCTTTTTAATACTAAAAAAATGACTTGCCCGTCGTTTTACCACAGCAGTATAGAGGGGATAAACAATGAAATAGAATTCCGGGATTTTTTGCTGCAGGAGTTGGAAGATTATTTGAAAGAAAACAGTGATAAAGTTGCTGCAATGATTATAGAACCTCTTGTACAGGCAGCTGCAGGAATGTTGATGCAGCCTAAGGGGTATATCAAAGGTGTACGTGAACTTACCAAAAAATATAATGTGCTTTTGATAATTGATGAGGTTGCGACTGGATTTGGCCGTACCGGGAAATTATTTGCCTGTGAGAATGAAGGTATCTGTCCGGATATGATGTGCTTATCCAAAGGTATTACCGCAGGTTATATGGCATTAGGTGCTACAATGGTGACTGATGAGATATACAATACTTTTTTAGGTGAAGCAGCCGAATATAAAACTTTTTACCACGGACATTCATATACCGGTAATCCTTTGGCTTGTGCAGCTGGTGTTGCCGGGTTGGAGCTTTTTGAAAAAGACGATGTTATTGAAAATCTGCCGCCCAAAATGGCGGTTATTGCAGAACATATACAGAAGATGAATACTATGAAATATGTTGGTAATGCCCGACAATGCGGTATGCTTGCCGGTATTGAGCTGATGCATGATAAAAATTTAAAAATACCCTTTGACTCAACTCTTTTGATGGCAGGGGGAATTTGCCAGACAGCCAGAAAATATGGCCTTATTGTAAGGAATATTGGTGATGTTATTATTTTTATGCCGCCGCTGGTAAGTACGGTACAGCAGATAGAAGAAATGCTGAGTATACTGGAACAAGCAATGCAGGAAGTTTTTGAGAAAGTCGATCTGCATAGTAACATTAAATTTTCTGATCCCTGCGCATTTTAAGTTTTGCTGATTAAGACGCCCTGAAAGGGGCGTCTTTTTTGATTACTGTGATATAATATGATAACTTGACGAGGTATTTTCGATTCTGTTGAGAATATATACCCTTGTGGTATAATAAACCTTATAGGGTCATTTATTATGGTTTTAGTATATATGGAGGTGAGCTTATGGAAGAATCAAAGTTTCTGATCATTACAGGGATGTCCGGTGCAGGTAAAACACAAGTTGTGCGGACGTTGGAGGATATGAATTTTTTCTGTATTGATAATTTGCCACCGGCACTTATTCCTAAGTTTGCCGAATTATGTCGTCAAACGCAGGCCCGTAATACTGCTCTGGTAGTAGATGTACGCGGTGGTCGTTTTTTTGACGAGTTGATAGAAATATTGGACGAAATGAAAGCTATGGGACATGAATATGAATTGTTGTATCTTGATGCATCCGATGATAGCTTGATCAGGCGGTATAAAGAAACACGTCGCCGTCATCCGCTCGGACAGGGTAAAAGCCTCAGTGAAAATATTGCTGTAGAGCGTGAGAGATTGACTGAAGTACGCAACAGGGCTACACACATTATCGATACTACTGATATGCCTACAGCAGAGCTGAAAGAAAAAATTTGGAAGTTGTATTCAGGCAATGGCGGTGTAGAGCGCATGATTGTTTTAGTACAGTCCTTTGGTTTTAAACACGGACTGCCATTAGATAGTGATATGGTCTTAGATGTCAGGTTTTTGCCCAATCCGTTTTATGAAGAAGATTTAAAGCGTTTAACTGGCAATGACCAGCCGGTTGCCGATTTTATTTGTCGTTTCCCTCAAACGTTTCAGTTTCTGAAAAAAGAAGAAGAAATGCTTGAATTTTTGTTGCCACAGTACATTTCCGAAGGCAAAAGCCAGCTTGTTATAAGTGTAGGCTGTACCGGGGGACAGCATCGTTCGGTATTTATAGCAAATCGATTGTATGAATTTTTGCGTACACAGGGCTATGCCGTACAGCTTACTCATCGTGATCTGCAGCGGAAAAACAAATAAGAGGAGGTTCCTATGGGCTGGATCAGTTGGTTATGTCCGGGAATAAACCTGAAACGCTGGTTGCTGCTTTTTGCAGGGGGCGTGCTGTGCTGTGCTATTGGGCTGGCACTATTTTTCAATTACCAATTTATGGGTTTTGTTGAAGAAATGCTTTTTCGTATGTCATATCTTACTACTGGTAAATATTCTAATACCGTCTCGATGTTGACAGGTTTTATTTCCCTATGTGCTGGATTATTTATTATGTATTATGCAACTCGTAAAATTATTCGTTCTGTAGTTGAGGCTGTTATGCCAGATAATAATGCATCGCTGATGGAAATAATCTTTACGCAGCGCAAGCTGACACGCGGTCCGGCAATTACTGTTGTTGGTGGTGGCACTGGACTTTCAACTCTGCTGCGCGGTATGAAATATATTACGAATAACTGTACTGCTGTTGTCACTGTAGGTGACGACGGCGGATCTTCAGGAAGGCTGCGGAAAGAAATGGGTATTTTACCGCCCGGGGATCTGCGCAACTGCCTGGTTGCCTTGGCGGATCGCGAACCTTTGATGGAACGGATCATGCAGTACCGTTTTAAAGGCGATTCGCCGCTGGCGGGACACAGTTTTGGCAATCTGTTTATTGCTGCCATGGCTGAAGCTGAAGGTGGTATGGAAGCAGGCCTTGCTGCTACGAGTCAGATTTTGAATGTGCGCGGTAAAGTTGTTCCGTCAACGCTGCGTGATATCAGACTGAAAGCAGAAATGACGGATGGCAGTATTATTAACGGTGAATCGGAGATACCAAAAGCACATAAAAGAATCAGAACGATGGCTATGGAACCAGCCGATGCACCGGCAACTGCCAGTGCAGTGCAGGCTATTCTAAATGCTGATATCCTGATTTTTGGTCCGGGTAGTCTTTATACCAGTGTCATACCTAATCTATTGGTAACAGGTATTCGTGATGCCGTTATCAAATCAGAAGCTGTGAAAATCTATATATGCAATGTAATGACGCAGCCCGGAGAAACAGATGGTTATGGGGCTTTTGAACATGTACAGGCACTTATTCAGCAGGCTGGAACCCAGTTTCTAGATTATGTTATTGTTAATGACCAGCGGGTTACAGCGGCGCAATTAGCGCAATATAACGAAAAAGGTTCTATGCCTGTTACGCCCGATATCAAAAAAATAGAACGGCTTGGGATCCAGGTTATTCCCACGCGTCTTATCAGTAATAAAGATTTAGTGCGGCATAATCCGCAGAAACTGGCGCAGGTTATTATTTCTTTAGTTTATCGTTTGCGTTTATTTGGCAAAGGTATACAATTTTTTGATTACTTCTTTATGCGGCAAAGCATGCGTGAATTAAAGAAAAAATAGATATATCAATTATTTTATAGAAGGAGAATGACCGGTGTCTTTTTCTAACGAAGTTAAAAACGAACTAGCCCGGCTTGAAAACGGTAAACAGTGCTGTGAAAAAGCCGAACTGTTTGGTTTGCTGAGAATGAGTGGTGCTATTATTTTAAGAGGCCGAAATATGGGTATTCATTTTTCGACCGAAAATGCTGCTTTAGCCAGGCGTGTGCTTCAGTTGTTTAAAAATAACTACGATGTTAAAACAGAAGTAGTAATAACAAGATCACGTCGCCTTAAAAAAAACAATCGCTATCAGGTAAAAGTAGTACCTTCCCCAGAGGCTGGTAAAGCTTTGGAAGAATTACAGCTGTTGCCGGCAGAAAATGAAGGAGGCAAAACATCTTTATTAACAACTCCTTGCTGCCGCAAATCTTTTCTGCGCGGAGCTTTTCTAGCGGGTGGCTCGATCAGCAGACCTGCCAGTGATTACCATTTGGAAATGGTAACTGAGAACCAGGATTTTGCGAAAATGATCATGAAAACTATGCAAGGATTTTCATTGCCTGTAAAAATAACAGACAGAAAAAATGATTATATCGTTTATTTGAAAGAAGGAAATGGTATCACCTCGTTTTTATCAGTTATCGGAGCACATAATGCTTTGTTGGAATTTGAAAATGTACGTATTGTTAAAGAAATGCGCAATAATGTCAATCGAGTAGTTAACTGTGAGACGGCAAACCTTAATAAAGTTGTGCAGGCAGCTGTACAACAGCTTGAAAGCATACGTTATATAGAAAAACATCTGGGATTGGGAAAATTGCCGCTGACATTACGTGAAACGGCAGAATTACGTTTAAATCATCCCGACGCTTCTCTAAATGAATTAGCTGATCTATCCGAAGGGAAAATAGGAAAATCAGGAATTAATCACCGCTTGAAAAAAATACAGCATTTAGCTGAAGAACTAGGGATGATAAAGAATGAGTGATCTTTGGAAAAAGTATAAAAAATATATGGCTGCCGCTGGTATTAGTATAATAGTATTGCTTGCTTTAACAGCTTTTTATGTAAGGTATGACTATCAACAGTATTGTAAAGAGGCTGTGCCGATATTGGAATATCATGGTATTGGGTCGGCAGATGGCTGGATGAAAGAACTGTTTGTTTCTAAAGAAACTTTTGAAACGCATTTGCAATATTTGCATGACAATGGTTATAAAATGGTATCAGTGAAAAAAATGGCAGAGATGTTTGCCAATGGTGAATCTACAGAAAAAACAATTGTTATGACCTTCGATGATGGCTATCTTGATAACTATACTAATGTTCTGCCGCTTTTAAAAAAATATAACGCTACAGCGACCTTTTTTGTTGTTCATAGTAAAATAGGGCATTACAGATATATGACACACGATCAGATACAGTCTTTGATAGATAATGGGATGGAAATTGGTTCTCATACAATCAATCATCAGATACTTACGGATATAGATCCTCAGTATTTGAGTTGGGAGCTTGCTACTTCGCGGTATTTTCTGAAAAAGATTATAATGGTTATGTAGTTCGTTCACTTTCATATCCTAATGGTATGTATAATTCAAAAATTTTAGCGGCGGTAAAAGAATACGGTTATTACTGGGCTGTTACTGGGAATGCTGGCACTGTCAGTAAAAAAACTATGGAACAAAAGCCGTTGGAATTAGGACGTATTTATATTGACAATTCAAATATCAATACTTTTAAAGAAAGATTGCGTTATTCTTATTGGGTTGGATACTTGAAAGAACGAGGCATTAACATACATTTTTTCAAGAGCTTATAAGAAAATATCAGGAGAACACTTGCAGAAATCTGCAAAAAACGGTAAAATAAATCAGTAAGCAAAACATATTGGGGGTATCTTAAAATGAGAAAACACATTAAAACCGTGAATAAAGCAATTCTGAACAAAACTTTAAAAACCGGCGGCTGCGGCGAATGTCCTGCTTCCTGCCAATCTGCCTGCAAAACTTCCTGCACTGTTGGCAATCAGGTTTGTGAGCAAAAATAATTCAGGCTGTGGCTTTATTTAACTAGTATATTTGTTTAATTTGCAGCTCCCTGTTTTACAGGGGGCTGTTTTACTATGAAAGGTGGAAATACATGCTTATTCATAAAATGCGTCTTGATGAATATATGGCTGTACTTGACGTTAACAGTGGAGCTGTGCATCTGGTAGACGATGTCATCTATGATTTGCTTGATGTTTTTGATGGAACTAATGATGATGAAGCCATTGCGGCCTTACAAACAAGCTATCCGGAAAAAGATTTGCGTGAAGCTTTAGAAGAACTTCATCAGTTACAGGAAGAAGGATTACTTTTTTCTCCTGAATTTGAAGTGCCCCAGACTTTTGCAGAAACACCAATACTAAAATCGTTATGCCTGCATATAGCTCATGACTGCAATCTGCGCTGTGGATATTGCTTTGCAGGGACAGGAGATTTTGGAGGATATCGTGCAATGATGAGCAAAGAAACAGCTGAAAAGGCTGTGGAGTTTGCTATAGCTGGCAGTAAAATGCGTCATAACTTAGAGCTGGATCTATTTGGCGGTGAACCGCTGATGAATCCTGAGGTTGTCAAACATGTCATAAACTATGTGCGTCGTCGTGAATTTGAAACCGGCAAAAATATCAAATTGACACTCACTACTAACGGAACACTTTTGAATGATGATATTATTCAATTTTTAAATGATAATCGTGTCATGCTTGTTCTTAGTTTGGATGGCAAAAAAGAAACTCATGATAATATGAGGCCGTTCCCAAATAAAACGGGCAGTTATGATGCAGCTGTTCGCGGGTTTAAAAAAGTTATTGAAAGCCGGAATGGAAAAAATTATTATCTGCGTGGTACTTATACTCATTTTAATCCGCATTTTGCTGAAGATACTCTCGATATGACAAAGATCGGGAAAGAACTTTCTGTAGAACCTGTTGTAGGAATTGACGAACCTTATGTACTTACCGAAGCTGATCTGCCTGTACTATATGAAGAATATGATAAACTGGCAAGGGCTTATCTGCAAAAGCGCCGTGAAGGCGATGCTTTTGATTTTTTCCATTTTAATGTTGCTCTTGATAACGGACCTTGTGTGGCTAAACGTTTAGCAGGCTGCGGTGCTGGGCATGAATATTTTGCCATAACGCCCGAAGGCGACATTTATCCATGTCATCAGTTTGTAGGCAGAGAAGAATACAAATTAGGAACGTTGGAAACAGGTGTCGTAAAACCTGATCTGGTACAAAAATTCAGACATACTCATGTGATGACTAAGACAGAATGCAGTACTTGTTGGGCTAGATTTTTCTGTAGTGGAGGCTGTCATGCTAATGCTGATCTTATCAATGGTGACATCAGCAAGCCATATCAATATGGCTGTAAATTGCAGAAAAAACGGTTGGAATGCGCTATCGTGCTGCAGGCGATTCTGGCCGCAGAAGCGCAGGAAGGTAAAGATATGCGTCCCGAGATAACGAATTTCAAATATGAGGTAGAACATAAATAAATTACAGGATGTTTTTTAGCGGCAGTTTATACTGCCGCTAAAAAATAAAAAAATGAAAAAAGCACTTGAAATTTTTCATAAAATCTAGTAAGATAATGAAAGTCGCCTGAGGCGATTGAAGGCAGTTGATAACTGAAAAAAGCCGTTAAAAAAGATGAAAAAAAGTAGTTGACAACATCGAAAAGATGTAATATACTATACAAGTCGTCAAAAACGGCAGGCAGAACCTTGAAAACTGAACAATAACCAAAAACGAATGTGCGGGCGAGCGTTTCTTGAAAGAGGAGCGTTTGCCAAGTCAAAAATAATTTCTTAACAACAAATCGAAAGAGCCAATCGGCTTTCTCAATAAAACTTTATTGGAGAGTTTGATCCTGGCTCAGGACGAACGCTGGCGGCGTGCCTAACACATGCAAGTCGAACGGAGAATTTTATTTCGGTAGAATTCTTAGTGGCGAACGGGTGAGTAACGCGTAGGCAACCTGCCCTTTAGACGGGGACAACATTCCGAAAGGAGTGCTAATACCGGATGTGATCATCTTGCCGCATGGCAGGATGAAGAAAGATGGCCTCTACAAGTAAGCTATCGCTAAAGGATGGGCCTGCGTCTGATTAGCTAGTTGGTAGTGTAACGGACTACCAAGGCGATGATCAGTAGCCGGTCTGAGAGGATGAACGGCCACATTGGGACTGAGACACGGCCCAAACTCCTACGGGAGGCAGCAGTGGGGAATCTTCCGCAATGGACGAAAGTCTGACGGAGCAACGCCGCGTGAGTGATGAAGGATTTCGGTCTGTAAAGCTCTGTTGTTTATGACGAACGTGCAGTGTGTGAACAATGCATTGCAATGACGGTAGTAAACGAGGAAGCCACGGCTAACTACGTGCCAGCAGCCGCGGTAATACGTAGGTGGCGAGCGTTGTCCGGAATTATTGGGCGTAAAGAGCATGTAGGCGGCTTAATAAGTCGAGCGTGAAAATGCGGGGCTCAACCCCGTATGGCGCTGGAAACTGTTAGGCTTGAGTGCAGGAGAGGAAAGGGGAATTCCCAGTGTAGCGGTGAAATGCGTAGATATTGGGAGGAACACCAGTGGCGAAGGCGCCTTTCTGGACTGTGTCTGACGCTGAGATGCGAAAGCCAGGGTAGCGAACGGGATTAGATACCCCGGTAGTCCTGGCCGTAAACGATGGGTACTAGGTGTAGGAGGTATCGACCCCTTCTGTGCCGGAGTTAACGCAATAAGTACCCCGCCTGGGGAGTACGGCCGCAAGGTTGAAACTCAAAGGAATTGACGGGGCCCGCACAAGCGGTGGAGTATGTGGTTTAATTCGACGCAACGCGAAGAACCTTACCAAGGCTTGACATTGATTGAACGCTCTAGAGATAGAGATTTTCCCTTCGGGGACAAGAAAACAGGTGGTGCATGGCTGTCGTCAGCTCGTGTCGTGAGATGTTGGGTTAAGTCCCGCAACGAGCGCAACCCCTATCCTATGTTACCAGCAAGTAAAGTTGGGGACTCATGGGAGACTGCCAGGGACAACCTGGAGGAAGGCGGGGATGACGTCAAGTCATCATGCCCCTTATGTCTTGGGCTACACACGTACTACAATGGTCGGAAACAGAGGGAAGCGAAGCCGCGAGGCAGAGCAAACCCCAGAAACCCGATCTCAGTTCGGATCGCAGGCTGCAACCCGCCTGCGTGAAGTCGGAATCGCTAGTAATCGCAGGTCAGCATACTGCGGTGAATACGTTCCCGGGCCTTGTACACACCGCCCGTCACACCACGAAAGTTGGTAACACCCGAAGCCGGTGAGGTAACCTATAAGGAGCCAGCCGTCTAAGGTGGGGCCGATGATTGGGGTGAAGTCGTAACAAGGTAGCCGTATCGGAAGGTGCGGCTGGATCACCTCCTTTCTATGGAGACATGAGATAGTAAGATATCTCGTAGACTTCAAGTCGACGCACATTAATGTTTGTTTTAGGGCGTTGGTTAATGTTTAGTTTTGAAGAAAAGCCTGGGGGCTAGCTCAGCTGGGAGAGCACCTGCCTTGCAAGCAGGGGGTTTTTGAACCAACTTTTTGAACCTTGAAAACCATATAGAAGAGACAAACAGTTTATTATGAAAATGATGAGTGAGTAGTAATAGACACAAACCTCTAATCAAAATGCTATATTTGATGAGAGTTAACGAGAAAAGTCTAGGAACGTAAGTTTCTTAGCAGCTGAAAAGTCAAGCTACTAAGGGCATACGGTGGATGCCTAGGCGCCAAGAGCCGAAGAAGGACGCGGTAAGCTGCGAAAAGCCACGGGGAACTGCAAGCAAGTATTGATCCGTGGATATCCGAATGGGGAAACCCGGCCATCGTCATGGATGGTCACCCGCAAGGGAGGGAACCTGGGGAACTGAAACATCTAAGTACCCGGAGGAAGAGAAATCAAACGAGATGCCCACAGTAGCGGCGAGCGAAGAGGGCAGAGCCCAAACCGAGAAGCTCCGGCTTTTCGGGGTTGAGGACCGGCAGAATCGAAGTCAGGCCTTTGAATTACCTGGAAAGGTAAGCGAGAGAGGGTAAAAGCCCCGTAGACGAAAGGCAGAGCAGAGAGGCCGAGATCCAGAGTACCACGAAGCACGAGGAATTTTGTGGGAAGCAGGGGGACCACCTCCAAGGCTAAAAACTACTTGGCGACCGATAGCGCATAGTACCGTGAGGGAAAGGTGAAAAAAGAACCCCGGGAGGGGAGTGAAATAGTACCTGAAACCGTATGTCTACAAGCAGTCGAAGCGAAAGCGACGGCGTGCCTATTGAAGAATGAACCAACGAGTTATCTGCACTAGCGAGGTTAAGTGGAAGACACGGAGCCGCAGCGAAAGCGAGTCTTAAGAGGGCGCTAGTTAGTGTAGGTAGACCCGAAACCGCAGTGATCTACCCATGTCCAGGTTGAAGCGCAGGTAAAATTGCGTGGAGGACCGAACCGGTGAGCGTTGAAAAGCTTTCGGATGAGATGTGGGTAGGGGTGAAATTCCAATCGAACGCGGAGATAGCTGGTTCTCCCCGAAATAGCTTTAGGGCTAGCCTGAGGTAGTAAGTATAGGCGGTAGAGCACTGATCGGGCTAGGGGCCGTAAAGGTTACCGAACCCTGTCAAACTCCGAATGGATATACTGTAGAGCCTTGGAGTCAGACTACGAGTGATAAGATCCGTGGTCAAAAGGGAAACAGCCCAGACCACCAGCTAAGGTCCCCAATGTCGTACTAAGTGGAAAAGGATGTGGGGTTTCATAAACAACCAGGATGTTGGCTCAGAAGCAGCCACCATTTAAAGAGTGCGTAATAGCTCACTGGTCGAGAGACCCTGCGCCGAAGATTCCCGGGGCTAAAGTACGAAACCGAAGCTGTGGCTGTATACGTAAAGTATACGGGGTAGGGGAGCGTTCCCATAGGGTAGAAGTCGAACTGGAAGGTTCGGTGGACTTGTGGGAAGTGAGAATGTTGGTATGAGTAGCGAAAAGAAAGGTGAGAATCCTTTCCACCGAAAGCATAAGGATTCCTGAGCAACGATCGTCGTCTCAGGGTAAGTCGGGACCTAATCCGAGGCAGAGAGCGTAGGAGATGGACAACTGGTTGATATTCCAGTACCGGTAGTAATTGTTTGAGCAATGGAGTGACACAGAAGGGCAGGCAAGCATGCGAATGGAAGAGCATGTGTAAGCGTGTAGGGTGGTGCATAGGCAAATCCGTGCACTGAAAGCCTGAGGCGTGATGCGGAGTGAGCAGAGATGCGAGCGAAGTTGTTGACCCCACACTGTCGAGAAAAGCTTCTAGTGAGAGAGCTACCGCCCGTACCGTAAACCGACACAGGTATGCGGGGAGAGAATCCTAAGGTGCGCGGGAGAACCCTCGTTAAGGAACTCGGCAAAATGTACCCGTAACTTCGGGATAAGGGTAGCCACTGTTGTGAAGTCCCATGCGGATGGAGCATAGAGTGGTCGCAGAGAAGAGGCCCAAGCGACTGTTTACCATAAACACAGGTGCCTGCTAAAGCGAAAGCTGACGTATAGGTGCTGACACCTGCCCAGTGCCGGAAGGTTAAGGAAGGATGTTCGGATTAGTCCAAAGCATTCGACTGAAGCCCCGGTGAACGGCGGCCGTAACTATAACGGTCCTAAGGTAGCGAAATTCCTTGTCGGGTAAGTTCCGACCCGCACGAAAGGTGTAACGATTTGGGCACTGTCTCAACGAGGGACCCGGTGAAATTGAAATACCTGTGAAGATGCAGGTTACCCGCGACTGGACAGAAAGACCCCATGGAGCTTTACTGTAACCTGACATTGGGTTTTGATACATTACGTACAGGATAGGTGGGAGGCATGGAAAGCTGGACGCTAGTCTGGCTGGAGCCGCCGTTGGGATACCACCCTTGATGTATTGAAATTCTAACCGCGAGAGTAACGAAATCCGGGACAGTGTCAGGCGGGCAGTTTGACTGGGGCGGTCGCCTCCGAAAGAGTAACGGAGGCGCCCAAAGGTTCCCTCAGCGCGGCCGGAAATCGCGCGAAGAGTGTAAAGGCAGAAGGGAGCTTGACTGCGAGTCAAACACGACGAGCAGGTACGAAAGTAGGGCTTAGTGATCCGGTGGTACCGAGTGGAAGGGCCATCGCTCAACGGATAAAAGCTACCCTGGGGATAACAGGCTAATCTCTCCCAAGAGTCCATATCGACGGGGAGGTTTGGCACCTCGATGTCGGCTCATCACATCCTGGGGCTGAAGTCGGTCCCAAGGGTTGGGCTGTTCGCCCATTAAAGTGGTACGTGAGCTGGGTTCAGAACGTCGTGAGACAGTTCGGTCCCTATCCATCGCGGGCGCAAGAGATTTGAAGGGGGCTGCTCCTAGTACGAGAGGACCGGAGTGGACGAACCGCTGGTGTACCAATTATCCCGCCAGGGGTACAGTTGGGTAGCTACGTTCGGAAAGGATAAACGCTGAAAGCATCTAAGCGTGAAACCAGCCTTAAGATGAGATCTCTCATAGAGCAATCTAGTAAGACACCTTAAAGAAGATGAGGTTGATAGGTCGGGAGTGTAAGTACAGCAATGTATTGAGCGGACCGATACAAATATGTCGAGGGCTTGACTTAAGTGACGCCCTGACAGAGGCAAGCGCAAGCGAAGCCAATGGCAGGAAAGGTTGAACTTATATCGAAAAAGCGACCTGAGGGGAGCGTTTTCGATGAAAGTGAATCGCCGAAAAGAAGTAAAAACACACAGCAAACTCAAAAGTTTGTACTCTTCTATATAGTTTTGAAGGCTTAAAGACCTTCAAGGATATCGTAAAATTTCTTCCCTGTTCAGTCAGGAATTTTGCGTTAGCCTGCGGCACTATTGTTAGCGTCGCAAAAGCTGCTCCTAAACAATAGGCGCAAGCGTCAATCCGGTGGCGATAGCTAAGGGGACCCACCTGTTCTCATCCCGAACACAGTAGTTAAGCCCTTAAACGTCGAAAGTACTTGGCTGGAAGCGGCCTGGGAGGATAGAAAGCTGCCGGTTAAAAAATAACCATACCATACGGTATGGTTATTTTTTTATGTATAGAAGTTTTCTATAGGCTCCATTGTAATTTTCTAAGTACTTTTATTTGCTGTTTAAGATAAAAAACGTTACAATAATAATGTATAAAACTTTACACTGGAGGTATACCATATGGAACTGACTGAAGTCACGAAATTTCGCCGGGCAGTATTAACCGGTTTAGCACGCTTTACCTGGCAAGGGACTTTACCAGAGCATATTTATGATATACTTTATAGCGTTGTAACAGAAGACAGTCCTCGTGTTCGTTGCTGTGTGCATAAGGAACGGGCTGTACTGAAAAATCGCATCAATATGGCACTGGGGCTTACGGTTGGATTGAATATTGTCGAGGCATCAAAAATTGCGTTAACAGAGCCTGTTAATAAAGCGCTGCCTATTATTGATGTCTTGCCGGAAGCTTGTGACCAATGTCCAATTGATAAATTTTTGGTCACTGACGCTTGCCGGCACTGTGTAGCCCATAAATGCATGAATAAATGTCCTAAGAAGGCTATCACTATCCATCAAAATCGAGCATATATAGATAAAACAAAATGCATTGAATGTGGTATGTGTAAAAAAGTTTGTCCTTATGGAGCTATTATTGAGATCAGTCGGCCGTGTGAGAGATCCTGTGCTCTTAATGCTATCCATGCGGGTGCAGACAGAAAAGCAAAGATTGATACTTCTAAATGTGTGGAGTGCGGTTCCTGTCGCAGTGCTTGTCCGTTTGGCGCCATTGATGAACGCAGTAATATTGTGCAGATCATTCAGGCTATTAGAGCAGGGCAGCGAGTACATGCTTTACTGGCACCTTCGTTTATTGGTCAGATGGGTTTTAAAGTGACTCCGCCGCAAATTGTGGCAGCATTAAAAAAGATGGGATTCGCCGCGATTGAAGAAGTTGCAGTCGGAGCTGATATGACGGCTTTACACGAAACGAAAGAATTTATGGAAAAAGTTCCGGCACGCCAAAAATATATGACTAATTCCTGTTGTCCGGCTTTTGTTGCACTGATACAAAAACATTTGCCAAATGAGGCGGATAAAGTATCTACTACTGTTTCACCAATGGTTGCTTGCGGACGCTATGTAAAATCTGAATATCCTGAAGCTGTTACAGTTTTTATCGGTCCATGCATAGCTAAGAAAGGTGAAGCAAGGAAGTTTAGTGATGCTATTGATTATGTGCTGACGTTTGAAGAACTTGCTTGTATGATGGCGGGTGCTGAAATAGATCCGGCAACGCTTGCTTCAGAAAGCTATATAAACCAAGCTTCTGGGTTTGGGATTAGTTTCCCATTGCTGAAAGGAGTCCAGGGTGCATTGAACCATACCTTGGAAGAGTTAGAGGAAACTCAGGTCCAAGCTCATTATGCCAGTGGACTTGAGGCTTGTTTAGACGATATGAAAAAACTGGCATCAGGTAAATTACCATGTCAGTATTTTGAAGGTATGGCTTGCGTTAACGGCTGTATAGACGGTCCTGGAGCTTTGGCAGAATCTGGATTGGTCAGTGTGCTTATTAAAAAATATGCTTCAGAATCACAGCATAAAACAGTGCATGGAGATACCACTGCTGTTAAAGCTGTAAAAAGTAGATATGGAAGTCCGTTGATACTATGTGTGGAAGGCAACGATAAAAAAATCCTTACCTAAAAAGGTAAGGATTTTTTTATTAATCATTGCGCATTAAACCTAAGGAATCAAGTAATTTAAAAGTCAAGCTCATTAAAATCGCAACCAGTGTGGCAAGCACCATACCCTGAACGCTGATCGTTCCAAAGGTAAGCTTGGCTCCGCTGAGACCAACTATCATAATTACAGAGGACATTACGAGATTAGCAGACTTACTGTAATCGACCTTGCTTTCAACAAGAACCCTGATACCGGATGCGGCAATAACGCCGAACAGCAGAATGCAGACACCGCCCATGACTGGTACTGGGATGCTGCGAATAAGTTCGGATAGTTTACCGACAAAGGAAAGACAAATTGCCATTACTGCAGCACCACCGATGACCCACACGCTATAAACTTTGGTTATAGCCATAACGCCGATATTTTCACCGTAAGTAGTATTGGGTGTAGCACCGAAGAAGCCGGACAGAACGTTGGAACAGCCATCAGCAAAAAGGGAGCGTGCGAGACCGGGATCTTTGATCAGATTACGTTCTACTACATTGCCTGTAACTACTAAATGACCGATATGTTCGGCCAGTACTACTAAGGCCGCCGGAGCAATAATCAGGATAGCATTGAGATTAAAGGTTGGCTGATAAAAGTGCGGCATTTGGAACCATGGAGCTGCTGCTACAGGAGCTAAGTCTACCAGGCCCATGAAGAATGAAAAGATGTAACCGCAGATAACACCAAATAAAATTGGAATAATAGCCATAAAGCCTTTAAAAGCAACAGAACCGATAATTGTTACGGCTAAGGTAAACATGGAAACGGCAATATTTCTGAAATCTATTACGTCACCGGTAAGACCTGCCATACCTGCTGCGGTAGGAGCAAGCTCCAGTCCGATAACAGCGATGATAGCACCCATGCAGGCTGGTGGGAAAATGATGTCTATCCAGCCTGTACCAGTATATTTGATGATAAGTGAGAATAAAATAAAGATAAGACCGAAAACGATAAAACCAGATTGAGCGTCAGAATAACTGGAAGTACTTAAAATAACCATTACAGGGGAAATAAAAGCGAAACTGGAACCAAGATAAGAAGGTATTTTACCCTTAGTGAGAAACAGATAGAGTAATGTACCAATACCGTTCATAAACAGGCAGGTAGTAGGATTTACGTTGAAGAGAAATGGGACGAGGACAGTTGCGCCAAACATTGCAAACAGATGTTGAATACTGAGTGGAATGTTGAGCAGAAGCGGCGGGCGTTCCTCTACTTGGATGACTTTGCGTTCCATGATGATGACCTCTTTTCTAAGTTTAAATGCTTATATAATTGTAAAATTTTTTTTGTAAATTGGCAATAGCAGTGACGATTTTGTGATGGAAAAGTAACATCTAGGTGAAGAATACTGAAAAACATAGTTTTGCCACATATTCAATGCTATAATGAAGGCATAATGAATTGGGAGGTTTTACTATGAAAAAAATAAAAACACTGGCAGCTGCAGCAGTTGTTGCCGTAAGTTTATTCTCAATGCAGGGGGACGCTATGGCAGCCGAAGCTAATACGATATCTGTCAGAGGTATTGCTAAGCAGGAAGTAGCACCTGATATGGCTTATCTAACACTTGGAATCAGTGTTAAGGGCGATACGGCTGAGTCTGTGCGCACTCAGGCGGCAGAAGCAAGTCAGAAAGTACGTCGGGCTTTGTTAGGGATGGCGATCAGTGAAAACAATATCCAAAGCTCAAGCTATAATTTGTATCCTGACTATGAAAACGTCAACGGTAAAAATAAGCAAAAAGGCTATGCTTTGAATACTACTTTACGGATCAAGGTTGACGATTTGAAAAAACTTGGTGATATTATTGATAAAACAGTCCAGGAAGGCGTGACGAATGTTAATCAGGTAAGCTTTGCTTTAAGTGAAGAAAGCAATGTGCAGCGTCAGCTTTTAGCGGCTGCTGTTGATAACGCCCGTGCTAAGGCTGCTATCGTAGCTAATGCCGGCGGCCGTAATCTTGGTGAAATGCTTAGTGCAGATATCAGTGATTATAACGGTGAGACCATGGTTGCGGCTGGAACGAATTATAAACGTTCTTTAGCGGCCGATGTGGCAGCTCCTACACAACTGATGCCGGGAACTTTAAAAATTGACGCCAGTGTTGAAGTGACTTTTAAACTTAACTAACTAAATAAATAAAAGCCTGCCGCTTAAAGCAGCAGGCTTTTATTTATTTAGTTTTATTTTTAGGTAATTCATAGACTTCCAAAGCATGCAGCAATGCAGACGAGCCGGGTTTGTATTCGTTGCACATATGTTGCCAGGCAGCGAAGTTTTCCAGTTCTTTGCCCCAGTAAAAACAATCATCTTCGCTATAGCAGGCGGCAACAAGAGAAGCTTTTGCATCGACAGGGGTTTTTCCCATATCATCCGTAAAGACAATAAAAACTTTTTCGTCTTCGAAATCCATTCCATAAATAACAATATTTTCTTCCTCTGTTGCCGATTCCCAGCAACCAAGCTGTTCAAATTCTTTTGCTAACCCAGCCATGATATTACCTCGCTTTTTTATTTCTACAATCATCTTATTTATAGAATAGCCCATTTTTCAGTATTTGTCTATGTATGTTACTGATAAAAATGCCTGCAAAGTTCGGCGCAGTATAGTATAATAAACCAAAGAGTACAAATGAAAGGTGCGAAGCAATAGCCATGGAAAAGCGCAAAGCAAGCGAAATAATGCAGGTCGAATTTATTTGCCCTAAGTGCGGCAAACATCTGGCCTGGGCTGTCCGGACAGCTAGTATGAGCTGCCCTAGTTGCGGCAAATGGGTAACAGATAAAAACAGAAAACAAACACCGGCCGATGCTTTGATGCCTATTGACAGCGATCAACTGGTACTTTTTTAGATTTTTGAAAGAGGGGACATGAAAGTATGCAAAAAATCTGGCAGGAAGCAGAAGCGCTGCAGACCGAATTAGTCGAACGCCGTCGTGATCTACACCGTCATCCGGAAACTGGCTGGACGGAATTCAGAACGGCTTCAATAGTAATTAAGGAGCTACAGGCTCTGGGGTATGAAGTTTATATGGGCGATGACGCCTTAGTTGAAGAGGAAATGATGGGGCTGCCCGTAACAGAAGTGCTGGAACAGGCTATGGTACGTGCTGTCAGTGAAGGTGCCGATGCAGACTTAGTTGAAAAGATGCGGGGTGGTAAAACCGGTGTCGTGGGTGTGATGAAATTTTCCCGACCTGGTAAAATAGTAGCTTTTCGTTTCGACATGGACTGTAATGATGTCGAAGAGTGTGATACTGCTGATCACCGGCCTTTAGAAAGCGGCTTTCAGTCATTACATGCAAAAGAAATGCATGCTTGTGGACATGACGGCCATGTTACTATTGGATTGGGTTTGGCCAAACTGATATCGGAATATAAGGAAGAAATGGCAGGTACGATTAAACTTATTTTTCAGCCTGCTGAAGAAGGTGTACGTGGTGCTCGCGCTATGGTAGCCAAAGGTATTGTCGATGATGTCGATTATATGTTCGGCGGGCATATCGGCTTCAAAGCCACAAAATCTGATTCTCTGGTCTGCCTGACAGGAGGTTTTCTGGCAACTACAAAGCTGGATGCCAGTTTCAAAGGTGAATCAAGCCATGCTGGTGCAGCGCCTGAAAGAGGACGGAATGCCCTTTTAGCAGCTGCTGCATCATGTATTGCGCTGCACTCTATTTCCCGTCATGGGCAGGGGGCATCCAGGATTAATGTAGGTGTCTTGCAGGCTGGAACCGGACGTAATGTTCTTCCTGATGTCGGGCTTATAAAGATGGAAACTCGCGGTGCCAATACAGAAATTAACGAATTTATGGTAACTGAAGCCCGTCGTATGATCAAAGCTTCTGCCGATATGTATAATGTCGACGTAACTGTAAGTGAAGCGGGAGGTGCGCCAGCCTGTGTGGCTGACCATGAATTGGGAGCCGAAATCAAGGCGCTTGCTGAAGCTTGTGGACAGTATGGTCAAGTCGTTGATTATATGGATTTAGGTGGCAGTGAAGATTGTTCTTATTTTATGGAAAGAGTACAGCAGAACGGCGGACGTGCAGCTTACCTGATGTATGGTACTGAAATTGCAGCCGGACATCATAACAGCTGCTTTGATTTTGATGAAAAGTGCCTTTATAAAGCGGTGGCCATGCTTACGGAGCTTGCTATTGCCTATACTAACAAATAAGAAAGGGCTCGCATAGCGGGCTCTTTTAATATAGGTAAGATTTTTATCGTGATTAAGTTATTAAAATAACACGCATTTGTCACAAAGGTTTGCTATAATATAAAAAGTACGAACCTATGAGAGGAGTTGTGATCATGAAATTACAACGCACATTTATTTTAACTTTAGTTTGCTTATTTACACTGGGATTAGGGATCGTCAGTGCGACAGAGCCGGAAAAAATTTATCCTAGTCCGGTACGTGACGTGATGGCCACTACCGGTGAAATAATTGCTGTTGACGGTGATAAAGTGACAGTAAAAGGCGATGGCAATTATCCTGTAGCCACAGTTATCGTAACGGATAAGACATTGCTTATCGATGGTAAAGACGGAGATCTGAAAGGTGATCGCGCCCTGAAAAAAGGCCGTAAAGTAACAGCTTATTATTCCAGTAAAATGACCCGCAGCTATCCGCCTCAAGCGGAAGGATTTGCTATTGTTTTTGGGAAAAACAATGAAAAACAAGGTAAGTATATGCATGTTGAAAAAGTTACTCCAAGTGAAAACGGAGAATCTGTGCGTTTGCTTAATTCAAACCGCGATATCATCGTAACGGTCAGCAAAGATGTTTATGAAGATTATCAGAATATCAAAGAAGGTGACCGTATCATGGCATGGTACAGTATCATGACCATGAGCCTGCCAGGTCAGACCAATGCTACCAAGGTAATTGTATTACCTTAAATAGTACAGTTTCAATGGGAAAGAGGGTTCATTGATGAAAATTTTTATGGATACCGCTGATGTCGACGAAATTGTCGGTATGGCGGAGTTGGGTATCGTTTATGGTGTTACTACTAATCCCAGCTTGATTGCTAAGAGCGGTCGTACACAGGCTGAAGTAATTCCTGAAATCTGCAAATTGGTAACGGGTCCTGTCAGTGCTGAAGTAATCAGCACCGAATGTGCTGGTATGGTGCGTGAAGCGCGTCAGCTTGCCCAGATAGCCGATAATATTGTTGTTAAGATACCATGTATTGCCGAAGGCTTAAAAGCAGTAAGAATACTTAGTGCCGAAGGTATCAAAACTAATGTCACACTGGTTTTCAGCTTGTCGCAGGCAATCCTGGCTGCCAATGCCGGAGCCTCTTATGTCAGTCCTTTTATTGGCCGATTAGATGATATTGGTGAAGACGGCGTGCAGCTTGTTGCCAATATGGTGAAAATATTTAAGCAGTATGGCTTGAAGACAGAAATCATTGCGGCCAGTATCCGCAATCTTGACCATGTAAATCAGGTTATGCTGGCAGGTGCGCAGATTGCAACAATTCCTACCAATGTGCTGGAACAAATGTTGCTGCATCCGCTGACAGACAAGGGCCTGGAAAAATTTTTGCAAGACTATAAAAACAGTTTGTGATAACTGCTGGGGAAATTTATACTTATGAAAAAATTTTTAGGAAATCTTTTAGCCGCATGTATGTGCGGCTTTCTTGTAAATGTTCCTGTGACAGGTTTTACTCAGGCTGTCTGGCCTGAACAGGGCGTTCCTGATTATCAGGAACTGCGGGCTAAGGTGAAAGCTGAGGGCCCGAAGTTACTGTTTTCTGACAGTCCGGAAATGGTTTATGAGACTGGTATTTTATATCGTGACACACTGCAAGGTGAAGGTCGGTTGTTTTTTCATCATGTCAATGGTACAAGTAAATTGAAGAAGCTTGCGATCATTGTTAAAAATAACGGGCTGCGACCTGTAAATTTTGCAGTGACACGCAGTGGTATAGACGGTCCCAGTCATGACTACCAGGCGGTTGGCAAAAAATCTCAGGAATATTATTTCGAGGAACAAAAATCAAAAAACAGTACGCTTGGCTTTGGTAAAACGCTGGAGCTTTTAAGTGGCGAAGGAATGTTGTTGCCCACCGATCAATTGTTGACCGGTACTATCGACTTTTTTAGTGACCGACCGGTTGAAGTAACAGTGTTGATGTGCGATCCGAAAACAGATATTGAACTTTTTTCTGCTTTGGCCAAACAGCTGCCGATTGATGAGCATCCGCTGCGTGGTACTTTTGTCAAAGCTGATCTAAACTATAAACTTCAGCATTCTATTGATACTGAAGCTGGCGTCGGTTATGCTCTGCTTTTGGCAGACAGCCAGACTGGTGAATATCTGCGCGGTACTGATGCAACTACCGGCCTGCCTGCTGAAAATTATGGTAATTACGGGGTAATTTATAATATTGATTATAAATTAAAAGGCGATAAACCCTATGAACTTTGGCTCAATCCCTGGGGTGGGATGTTCGCTGGCGTAGGGGTTTTAGAGCAGGGCGGCCAAAGGAAAATCATTAATATTCCAGAGAGCCCAGCCTTTGGCCGTTTAGGAGAAGAAGGATTTTGCATAGCCAGGCTTGAACCAAATAGTGAAGGTCGCTTCACTTGGTCACCGCCTGGTGCATCAAATTTGCCGATCAGGCTTTTCTGGTTACCTTCGGATTATGAAGCACCATACCTACATGATTGAGAATAGGCTAAAAGCGCAATGTTTATAACATTGCGCTTTTTTATATTTTAAATGATATCGTTTATCCAAGCTGCCGGTGAAATCGGCAGCTTTTTTTAGTAAAAGTAGTTTTTGCAAGACTTCTCAAACTAAAATATACAGCAAAAGTAAAAATGTCTTGCGGGGGGGACGAATGTGATATTATATCAAAAATAACTTATAAACATAATATTAAATATAAAGGTTAATAAATTACAAAAAAGAGAATAATTTAAAATATCAAGAATAAAAAACAAAGTTTGTTACAGTAAATAACTGAAAAATTTACAATGGCAGCAAAAAATTTGGGGAAATTTTTTATATGTTGCAACTTTTATTTCAAGAAAGGTGAGAGGGTTATGAAAAAAACACAGTTTAACAACAAAAAACAAGATTTATTGCAGAAAAAAGTAATGTATTCATTGCTGGCTGCCGGTTTCTTTTGCAGTATAGGCATTGCTAGTACTGCAGTAGCGGCTGTTGCCAGTGAAAAAGTCATCAATGGGGATATGCCGTCAGGTCTGGAAACGAATACAGAATATGTCAATATTACTGGCGGCAGCCGTATCACAGGTACAGTTAAAGTTATCAATGATGCCGATAATCAGACTGGTGCCCATGGCAGTGCTTTAAGTATACGTACCGATGAAGCTATTATTATTGACGGTGACGGACATGTAGAAATTCGCACTTATAATGATAATTCTTATGCACATACCAATGCAGTCAGACTGCATAACGATGGTGCCAGCCTCCTAATAGACAAAGCAGGTTATAACGTTACCATGGCTTTGGATGCTGCTGGCGGGCAAAGTACTAAATATGATGAAGTAGCTGGGATCTATGTTGCCAACAATAATCAGAACGTTGTTATAAATGCGGATAATATCAATTTTGAAAACAATGGCTATAATCGCGGCTACGGCATTTGGACAGGAGCTTCAGCTACAAATTCTCAGATAACTATTAATGGTAATACAAATTTCTCGGATTCGGCTTCTGCGACAGAAGCCTATGCTATTCGTCACGATCATGGCAGCACTGTTATCAACGGCGATACAAATATAAATATGGTCGGTGCCGGTGGTTCTGGATTACGTGCTATCAATGGTACGGTTGAATTCAATGGTAATACGGTTATCAATTTAAGCGGTGATGTGGCATATATAGATCGTTATGTGCCAGCATTCGGCATTTGGAACGGCGCTACCCCCTATGGCGTTACTCCAACTACCGGCGCACATGTTAAGCTTACCGGTAACACTCAGATCAATACAACCGGAGCTGGCAGCGCTGCAGTAGTAACTGAACTGGCAGGCGGTACTACAGAATTTTTTGGTAGTACTAAAATAACTACTGCCGGTGACAGCGGAAAATGGGGACGAGGAAGCGGTAGTGATATAGGAGCGCATGGCGTTTATAATAAAGCCGGCACTACAAATTTCCACGGTAACCTGTTTATAGATACTACAGGGCAGGACGCAACGGCAATTCATGCGCTTAGCGGACAGGTTAATCTTAATCATTACAGTGACGGCACAGAGGCACTGGCTGTTATTACTACAGCTAAAGATAATGCCCATGGTATTTATAATAATAAAGCTGTTGTAAATGCTGAATCGCATGTTAATATTTTTACTGCTGGTGCCGCGGCGTCGGCAGTTAAAGTGGATGGTGCAAGTACGACAACATTGAATGGACGCAACTACCTTACAACATCTGGTGATAAGGCACACGGCATCGAAGTATATGCTGCCGCATCATCTAAAGGCAGTGAAGAAAAAGCAGCCCAAGTGAAGGTTGGTAGTGATTCTACCGTTTATACTCAAGGGAATCAGTCACATGGTGTTTATACCGATATGCTGGATGCGGAGATTTCTTTAGGTGATGATATTAGCGTAACTACTAAAGGCAGTGGCTCACATGGTATTTATGCCTCCCGTGGTGTTATTGAAACAGGAGACGGATTACGGCTCAGTGCACAGGGAACAGGTTCTCATGCTGCCTATGCCGACTCTGCCGACGGCAGTATCAAATTTAACGGCGGAGCTGATATCAGTGCAGCAGATCCGGACAGTTATGCTGTTTATGCTGATAAGAGTGGGAAAATAGAAGGGATTACCGCTGACAGCAGATTTACTGTTCTTGGTAATATGCTTGCTGATAACAGCGGCAGTATAGAACTGTTTATGGCGGCGAACTCGCTGTTCACAGGTAAGTCGGAAACAGAAAATTCCGGCATTATAGACCTTGATATGACCGACAGCATGTGGCGTATGACAGGATCGTCTTCACTGACAAATTTTACTAACAATAAATCAGTAGTGGATATGACGAAAGACGGAGGTGTGTTCAGCAGTCTCACTACTGAAAATCTCAGTGGTAATGGCGGTTATTTTGTTTTGGATATTGATGGAACGACCAATGTCAATAACAGCGATCGTATTTATGTGACCGATACTTTTGATGGTACGCATGCGATCGCCTTAAATGAAATCACCGGTCTTTATACAGGTACAGAGGCTGAAAATACGGTACTGGCAAGCGTAAAAAACAATAACGGGATATTTACTGCAGTTGATGGAGAAGGTACACTGTACTATCAGCGTTACGAGCTGGATAAAAAAGATAATACGTATGACTCTAATTATACTACTGACTGGTATTTAAAAGCTGTGACGACCGTTGATCCTGAAGAAAAGCCGACACCGGGTGTAGATGGTGCGGTATCAGCCGGATCCTTAGCTTATTATACATGGCTTGATCATGATCAGTTGATGAAAAGGTTGGGAGACTTACGTCATAATGGCGTGGAAGAAAAAGGTGTTTGGCTCAGGGTCAAGGGCGCAAAAATAGGGCGCAGCGGTAATTTTGGCTTCAAAAATAAATATACTCATTATGAATTAGGCTACGATGAAGTAATGAAGGAAAAGCAAAATTATACGCGGTACGGCGGTGTATCTATTAGCTATGCTGATGGTGATGCCAGTTACTCCCGCGGCAGTGGTGATAATCACAGTCGGGCTATGAATTTTTATGTTACTGAAATGGGTAATAAAGGACATTATCTGGATGTAGTATTAAGGTTCCACCATATTGATACCAATTTTAAAATGTTTGATGAAAACGGTAAAAAAATACGCGGTGATATGCACAATGTCGGTATTTCGTTGAGCAGTGAATATGGCCGTAAGAAAATGATTGATGATAAAGGTTGGTATATAGAACCACAGGGGCAGCTGACCATTGGTTATTTAGGCGGTGATAACTATACTACCAGTAATGGCATAGCAGTACGCCAGGGCGGAATTCGCAGTGCTTTAGGGCGCATAGGTTTTAACTTGGGCAAGGATATCGATGAGAAAACGAATATTTATTTAAAAGCCAATCTGCTGCATGAATTCGGCGGCGGTTACCACGCTGCGATGGCTGATAACAGCGGCAGCCGGATAAAGATAGACCGCAGTTTTAAAGATACATGGTTTGAGTATGGTATTGGAGCGGCTATCCAGACAGGCACGAATAATCATGTTTATCTGGACTTTGAACGCAGTGCCGGCGGCGATTTCAAAAAAGATTGGAGCTGGAATGTTGGTGCACGCTGGACTTTCTAACAATTTGTTAAAATAATATCTGCTTTTCGGCAGAACATTGCAACCCTCTGTTCTGTTTGGAAATATTCCCCGAGCCAGGGCTGTTATTTAATAACGGCCCTGGCTTTGTTTATAAAAACGTAACTGAGAAACGATGCGGAAGTTTTCAGAGAAAAATTCAGTAATGAAACGGTTCCTTTAGTTGTATTTATTAGGAATATGCCGTTTATGCAGGACGTAAGCACAAATATTATTGCAGCTATAGTTGTTTTAAACAGAGTAAGTGTTAGATAATAAAAACATCCAGCTCCTTTTAAGAAGCCGGATGTTTTTTATTTAAATCCAAGTATTTTACCAAGATTATAGACAATGAAAGCGACGATCCAGGAGGTGATTATCTGGTAGGACATGATATAAAATGTCTCCGTCGTAGAATTCATTTCGCGTCTGATTGCGGCGAGAGCTGCTATGCAGGGGGGATAAAGCAGAGAAAAAGTTAGGAAGCTTAGAGCAGTCAGCGGTGTAAAGATACTTTGCAGCGCTGTACCGGGTATATCGCCGTCTCCTCCCATCAGGACAGATAGAGTACTGATGACAACTTCTTTGGCTGTTAGACCGGTAACAAGTGCCGTTGCAGCACGCCAGTCGCCGAATCCAAGCGGAGCAAAGAATGGTGCAATAAAACTGCCTATACCGGCCAGCATACTGTTTTCGGGATTGTCTACCATATAGAATCTGGTGTCAAAGCTTTGCAGCAGCCAGATGACGATGCTGGCAACGAAGATAACAGTAAAGGCTTTGTATAAGAAGTCTTTGGCCTTGCTCCACATATGCAGCATGATATTGCGGGCTGTTGGCAGACGATAGGCGGGCAGCTCCATAACAAAAGGAACGGGCTGACCGTTATAAACAAAGGTTTTTAAAAGCAGTCCTGAAGCGATTGCAATGAAGATTCCCAATAAATACAAGAACATCATAACCGCGGCTTTGTTATCGGCAAAAAAGGCTGATATAAAAACACCGTAGATCGGCAGTTTAGCACTGCAGGACATAAATGGTGTGAGAATCATGGTCATTTTGCGGTCACGTTCGCTGGCAAGGGTACGTGTGGCCATAATGGCCGGGACGCTGCAGCCGAATCCTATCAGCATAGGAACGAATGAAGAACCGGATAGGCCAATTTTTCTCAGCAGTTTGTCCATAACAAAGGCAATCCGGGCCATATAACCACTGTCTTCAAGCATGGATAGAAAGAAAAAAAGTGTAACAATAGTTGGCAGGAAGGAAAGGACGCTCCCTACACCTGTAAAAATACCGTCAATAATGAGGGAATGGATAGGTGCACTGAGGCCGATTGCAGTAAGACCCAGATCGGCGGCTTCAGTAACGGAACTGATGCCGATTTCGAGCCAGTCGCTTAATGCGGCGCCGATAACATCGAAGGTGAGCCAAAAAATGGTGAAGATAGTCAGCAGGAAAATAGGTATTGCAAAATATTTATGGGTCAGATAATGGTCGATTTTGACTGACCTGATCTGAGCAATTGTTTCCTGTGGTTTATGGACGGCGTAGGAACATAATTCTTCAATATAAGTGTAGCGCATATCGGCCAGCGCCGCTTCTTTATCTGTATCTAAAGCTATTTCCAAGTCTTTGGTGACATGGTCAATAATATCCAGCTCGTTGGCTGTCAGTTCAAGCTCTTTTACCAGTGGTTCATCGCCTTCAATGAGTTTTGTTGCCGAAAATCGCAGCGGCAGTCCTTTGCTGCGGACTTTGGCTTCGATCAGGTGGGCGATAGAATGAATTGCCATATGAGTGACGCCTGAACAAAAGTCGAGTCGTTCAGGCATTTTTTTATCATGAGCGGTTTTCTGGGCGCGTGAAAGCAGTTCGTCAACGCCGGCACCTGAATTGGCTGTGATTGGGACGACCGGTACGGTAAGGCGGTCTTCTATTTTTTTGATATCGATAGAACCGCCGCTGGCCGTAAGTTCATCCATCATATTCAGGGCCATGATCATCGGGGTGTTGAGTTCGATGAGCTGCAGGGAAAGATAGAGACTGCGTTCAATATTGGTAGCGTCGATAACGTTGATGATGATATCAGGTTTGCTGCGTAAAAGCAGGTCACGGGTCACGATTTCTTCCGAGGTATAGGGCGACAGCGAATAAATGCCCGGCAGATCAATGACGGTGACATCTTTATTGTTCAGCAGGCGGCCTTCTTTTTTCTGGACCGTGACGCCGGGAAAGTTGCCGACGTGCTGATTGCTGCCGGTCAGATAGTTGAAAAGTGTGCTTTTGCCGCAGTTTTGGTTGCCGACGAGGGCGAAGGTAAGGCTCATGGTTCCTCCGGTGCAACGGTGATCTTATTGGCGTCATCCAGCCTTAGAGTGAGCTCATAGCCACGCAGAAAAATTTCGATCGGGTCGCCTAAGGGGGCTTTTTTACGTACCATGACTTTGGTTTTGGGGGTCAGTCCCATATCTAAAAAACGGCGGCGCAGGATTCCTTCACCGCCGACAGTAGTGATAGTTGCTTTTTGACCAATGGCAAGTTTGTCTAATGTTAGTGTTTGCATATGGACCTCGATAGATGTTTTATTATTGAAGCTGCTTGTGTTGGAGCGGTTAACTGCTGCCTAAATTATACGTCGCCTGCTTCCCGGTTGTCAATGAAGCTGATTCCTTTATGAATTATCTGATTTGTTTAAGTACTATTTTATGAAAAAAACTTATCGATATTGATTTCGCAATTTGCAAAAACAGTTACTGTCCGGACTGGTAAAAATGCTGTTTGTGCAGGTGAAAAAACAGTGAAAATGCTTGACAATGATTTAATTGGATGTATAATTCTAATTAAGAATAAGTTTCGATAGGAGAGGTATATATGACTAAGAGAAATACTATCCAAAGGCAGTTAGTTATAGCTGCCGTAAGATTTTTAGCAGATCACCCCACTGCCGAAGAAGTGTATGACCGTATTACTATGGAATATCCTGATATAAGCAAAGGCACTGTGTACAGAAATCTTAATTCGCTGGTAGAAAGCGGCCTGTTGGGCAAGGTTTCCGTACCAAGCGGCGCTGATCGTTTTGACCATATCCTGACCAGGCATTATCACATAAAATGTACTCATTGCGGTATGTTTATGAATGTTGAGGATATGGACTATATAGAAGGGCTGGACGAAAAAGTAGGCGAAGTCACCGGTTTTAAAATGGAAGACCATGACATCGTGTTTAACGGCGTCTGTCCTGAATGTCAAAAGCTGGAAGCCAAGGAGAAGAACTAAGAACGTACGCCCGCAACGGGTTGTATATAAAAAAATTATTGTTTTAAAGGAGGAGTTTTCAATGGAATTTAAAGGAAGTAAAACAGAAGCTAATTTGCATACCGCGTTCGCAGGTGAGTCTGAAGCGAGAAATAAATACACTTATTATGCTGGTATCGCTAAAAAAGAAGGCTATAATCAGATCGCTTCTATTTTTGAAGAAACTGCAGGTAACGAGAAAGAGCATGCTAAGATCTGGTTCAAAATTTTAATGAGCGGCGGTATTCCGCATGCCAGCCTGCCCGATACTATGGCTAACCTGAAAGACGCTGCAGCCGGTGAACATTATGAATGGACCGACATGTATGCAGGTTTTGCAAAGGAAGCAAGAGAAGAAGGCTTTGATAAAATCGCTTTCCTTTTTGAAGAAGTTGCCAAAATCGAGAAAGAGCATGAAGAAAGATATCTGGCACTGCTCGCCAATATCGAAAATGACAGAGTATTCAAACGTGAAGAAAAACAGGTTTGGATCTGCAGCAACTGTGGCAGAATTGTTGTTGCTGAAAAAGCTCCGGAAAAATGCCCGGTCTGCGACCATCCGCAGGGCTATTTTGAACTGAGAAGCACCAATTACTGATACTAAAAGATTTAAACTTCCGCAAGCTAAAGCTTGCGGAAGTTTTTTTTATATAATTTCTTATATATTAGTAAAAAAATGTTGTAATTTCACAAAAATGAGGTTATAATGGTGAAAAGTGGAGCAAAGTGGAGGAAGGAGTGTCTCAAAATGTTAATGGGCGAGTTTCAACATAACCTTGATGCAAAGGGACGCCTTTTTATGCCTGTAAAGCTCCGCGAGGCTTTGGGAACAAAGTTTGTTTTAACAAAAGGGCTGGACGGCTGCTTATTTGTTTATGATCTTGAGCAATGGCGGCTTTTAGAAGCAAAGCTCAATTCTTTACCGATGACCCGTAAGGGTGCCCGTGATTTTAACCGTTTCTTTTTTGGCGGTGCTGCCGAAGGTGAGTGCGATAAACAGGGACGGGTACTTTTACCTGTTAATCTGCGCGAGTTTGCAGGACTGGATAAAAATGCCGTTATTGTCGGCGTTGGCAACAGGGCTGAGATCTGGGACGCAGAACGCTGGAACGCATATAACGAAGAAAATGCCGAAGATGTGGGCGAATTAGCGGAACAGTTGGCAGATCTTGATTTAGGAATCTAAGGACAGGCGGCCATGATAATGGAATTTGTACATAAAAGTGTATTGCTGGAAGAGAGCATCAACTGGCTTATAACTGACAAAGATGGAATTTATGTGGACTGCACCATGGGTGGTGCGGGACATTCCAAAGGGTTTGCCATGCAGCTCAGTTCGCGGGGCACGCTGGTCGCTATTGATCAGGACGATGACGCGATTGCAGCTGCAAGTGTTAGATTGCAGGGACTGCCTTGTAAAATAAAAATCGCTAAGTCAAATTTTAAGAATTTCGACGATGTTTTAGATGGCTTGGATATTGATAAGATTGACGGAATTTTTTTTGATCTTGGTGTATCTTCTTATCAACTGGACACACCGGAGCGTGGATTTTCGTATATGCATGATGGTCCTTTGGATATGAGGATGGATAAAGAAAGTAAAAAAGATGCTTATTATATAGTTAACCGTTACAAAGAAGAAGAACTGGCGGATATTATTTACCGTTATGGTGAAGAACGCTGGAGTAAAAGAATAGCTCAGTTTATCGTTAAGGAACGGTCTGAAAAGCCTATTAAAACTACCTTTGAACTTGTGAATGTGATCAAAAAGGCAATTCCCAAGGGAGCGCGGCAGGATGGTCCGCATCCTGCAAAACGTACGTTTCAGGCAATCCGTATTGAAGTGAATGATGAATTGAATATTTTGGAAAATGTTGTAACGCAGGCGGTCGAACGTTTGAAAAGCGGCGGGCGTATAGGAGTGATTACATTTCATTCTTTAGAAGATAGGATAGTGAAACAAACACTGGCACAGCTGGCGAAAGGGTGTATATGTCCGCCGCAGCTTCCAGTTTGTGTTTGCGGCAGAAAGCCGCTTGTAAAAAAAGTGGGGAATATAGTTCCCAGCGATGCGGAAATAGAGGCGAATCCGCGTTCGCGCAGCGCACGGTTACGTTATGCGATCAAACGCTGATTTGGAGGGTGGAGCATGTTAGCACGTAAGTATGATAACTACGCATGGGAAGAAATTGAATATGAGAGACCTGTAGAGCGGGTTCGCAAAGTCAAAAAAGTTGACTATAAACTTGTGCGTCGCCGTGCTGCCGTGTTAGTACTGCTCGTGATGGTGGCTTATTTTGCTGCGGTCGCACGCAGCGAAAGCCTGGTCCGTACAGGTGATGAGCTTGTTGCATTGAAGCAGCAGGAAGCTACGTTGCTTTTAAAAAATTCGGAAATAAAAATTGAAGTTGAGCAGCTGAAGGGGCCGGAAAGAGTCACCAGTATAGCTGAAAAACAATTGGGTATGACAGTTGCCCGTAATAATATCTATGTGAAGGCTGATAGCCGTAAAGTTGCTTATGACGGCTATGCTTATGCAAAATAATCGTTTCATAGCCTTCTTATTAAAAATATGCTATAATATATGAAGATTTTAGAAGGCAGCCTGTATATAGGCTGCCCTTTCACTTTTGGAGGTATGCTATATGCAAAAGCTGTTAGAAGAAATCGTTGCTGTACTGCCTGAAGTACAGGTTGTTGGTGACTGCGATAAAATCATTAAGGATATAACTGCTGATTCGCGCGAAGTGAGAGAAGGCAGTTTGTTTATATGTCTGAAAGGGGCACATGTGGATGGGCATAAATACTTGGAGCAGGCTGCTGCATCTGGTGCCGGTGCAGCTTTGGTTGAGGATGTTCCAGAGGTATGTCCTGATGGATTGACGCTTTTAAAGGTGGCTGATACCCGATTGGGAATGGAAGTTATCGCTCCCTTTTTCTATGATTATCCAGGTAAAACTATGCGGATGATAGGGGTAACGGGAACGAATGGTAAAACCACTACTACCAATATTGTGCGTGCTATTTTACGTAAGGTCGGATTTAAGGTTGGGCTTATAGGAACTATCAATATAATGATCGAGGACGAGGCTATTGTAGCTCATAATACTACTCCAGACGTAGTAGATCTGCAGCGTGCTTTATACAGAATGAAAGAAGCCGGATGCGAGTATGTGGTCATGGAGGTTTCGTCGCATGCACTGGCACTTAATCGTGTTGCCGGCTGTGAATATGACACTGCTGCTTTAACCAACATAACGCAGGATCATTTGGATTTTCATAAAACACTGGAAAACTATCGCGATGCGAAAGGGCTGTTGTTTGAACATTTGCATGAAGGTAAAAAAGAGAATAAAACAGCAGTTTTTAATATGGATGATGCAAGTTCGCCGATTTTATGCGACCGCACAAAAACAAGAATACTGACTTATGGCGAAGGACGTAATAATGATATTTATCCGTTGTTTTTTAAAGTTGAGGCTAAACAAATGCGGTTACAGCTGCATACGCCGGTGGGCGAGATGGATCTGCTTTTAAAAATTACGGGTGAATTTAATGTTTACAATGTTATGGCGGCTGTGGCTATTGCGTTGGCAGAACAAATTGATAAAAAAACTATTGTTGATGTTTTAAATGGTTTCGACGGTGTTCCTGGACGTTTCCAGTTAGTGGAAGCAGGACAGCCGTATACTGTTATTGTTGATTATGCTCATACTCCTGATGGTTTGGAAAATGTGCTGAAAACTGCTCGTAGTATTACGGAAGGCAAACTGTGGGTAGTATTTGGCTGCGGTGGTGACCGTGACAATAAAAAAAGGCCTATTATGGGAAGGATCGCTTTGGAGCTGGCAGATAGGGTCGTAGTTACTTCTGATAATCCGCGTACTGAGGATCCGGCAGTTATCATTGACGAGATTGCAGAGGCGCTGAAGGATGTTCCGGAAGGGAAGAGTGTGGAATTGATTGCAGAGCGCAGAGACGCTATTTATCATGCCTTGTCTGAGGCTGCTGCGAATGATGTAATTATGATCGCCGGTAAAGGCCATGAAAACTATCAAATTCTGGCAGATAAAACTATTCACTTTGATGATCGTGAAGTAGTGCAGGAATACTGGAAGAAAAGGTGATTGTATGTTGAGCTTGCAGGAAATAATAACGGCAACAGGTGGACATTGTGAAAATATGCAGGAGCTTATTTTCACAGGGATTACGACTGATTCGCGGATTGAAAGCAGTGGTGAATTGTTCGTAGCTTTGTGTGGTGAGCGTTTTGACGGTCATGCTTATTGTAAAATGGCGTTGGAACATGGAGCGGCGGCAGTGCTGGTGTCAAAGCCTGTGCCTGAACTGCCCTCTGAAACTGTAATTATTACTGTTGAGGATACGCTGCTTGCTTATCAGCAGATAGCGCATGCATACAGAATGAGTAATAAAAATTTAAAGGTGGTTGCTGTTACTGGTTCTAATGGTAAAACTTCTACTAAGGATATGATTGCTGCCTGCTTGTCGACTAAGTTTAAGGTGATCAAAACTCAGGAAAATTTTAATAATGAAATTGGTTTGCCAAAAACATTGCTGAGCGTTAAGGCTGATACAGAGATTGCTGTTGTCGAAATGGGAATGCGCGGCTTGGGTCAGATTAGGGAATTATGCGATATTGCAAAACCTGATGTAGCGGTTGTGACTAATGTTGGTGAAACACATATGGAGCTTCTGGGAAGTATGGAAAATATTGCCAGAGCAAAAAGTGAGCTAGTTGAAGATCTGACACAGGAACAATTGGCGGTGCTGAATGCTGATAATGAATATGTTGCAGCAATGGCGGATAAAACTAAGGCACAGGTTGTTACTTATGGGTATTCAGGTAAAGCTACTTTCCGCGGTGATAATGTGGTAACAACTGCTCATGGGAGTGTATTTACCTGCATTGACAGCAGATCAGGAGAACGTACGGAAGTGAATATGCCATTTATTGGTGAACACAATGTACAAAATGCTTTGGCAGCGATTGCAGTGGGTGCTGCTTTTGGTGTAAAATTAAATAATAGTGCTAAAGCTTTAATGACAGCAAAACTGACAGGCAGCCGTCAGGAAATAGTGCATATAGGTACTATGACGGTAATCAATGATGCCTATAATGCCAGCCCTGCTTCAATGGAAGCAGCGTTAAAAACTTTACATGAAGCAAAGAAAGCTGCCCACGGCGCCCGTACGATTGCAGTGTTGGCTGATATGCTGGAGCTGGGTGATATTTCTTTCGATTCTCATCGCAGAGTTGGTCAGTTTGCTGTTCGCGAAAAGACGGATATGGTAATCGCTTATGGTGATGAAGCAAAAGCTATTGCCGCGGCAGTTGAAGCTTTGGGAGGCAAAGCATATTGGTGTGCTGGCCGAGATGAAGCGGCCAAGCTTTTGGATAGCCTTCTGCAGTCGCATGACATAGTGCTTTTAAAAGGTTCGCATTCGATGCAGGTGGATTCTCTTTTGGAGTTAGTTTTAAAAAATAAACAGCTATAGCTATAAGGTTTGGAGATTGATAGAAAATGGATTACAGCCTTTGGGGAGCATTGGCGACATCTTTTGTGATCTGCGCAGCCAGTGGACCTGTGCTGATACCGCTGCTTCATAAATTGAAATTTGGTCAGAGCATTCGTGACTGCGGGCCGCAGGCACATCAAAAAAAGAGTGGCACACCGACAATGGGCGGGTTGATGATACTGACTGCAGTTCTGGTTGCAGTGCTGGTATGGTGCAAGCTGACGCCGGCAGTTTTGATTGCATTGCTTCTGACTTTTGGGCATGCGCTGATTGGTTTTGTTGACGATTATATTAAAGTGGTAATGAAACGTAATCTTGGGCTTACAGCTAAACAGAAACTGTTTTTACAATTCTTGCTGGCTGGTGCCTATGTTTATTATCTTGAATTGCAGCCGCATGTAAATTTGGGGTTGAATATTCCAGGAACCTCATTGTCAGTTCCCTTGGGAAGCCTATATTACGTACTGGCGTTTTTGCTTCTGGTAGGTACTACGAATGCTGTCAATCTTACTGATGGGTTAGATGGCCTGGCTGCATCCGTAACAGTACCGGTAACGTTGGCTTATGCTTATATTGCTTATCAGTCAGGCAGTATGGACCTCAGTATTTTTGCTTTGACATTGACGGGTGCTTGTTTGGGCTTTTTACTGTTCAATCGTTATCCGGCTAAAGTTTTTATGGGCGATACAGGTTCTTTGGCACTGGGCGGAGGAATTGCTGCGTTGGCCCTGTTGACACGGACAGAGCTGTTGCTGATTATTCTTGGCGGGATTTATGTTATGGAAGCAGCTTCGGTTATTATTCAGGTCGGTTATTTTAAGAAAACAGGCGGTAAGCGTATTTTTCGTATGACGCCTATTCATCATCATTTTGAATTGGGCGGGTGGAAAGAAACAAAGATTGTGCAAGTTTTTGCGGGCAGTAGTTTGCTGCTTGGTTTAATCGGTATCGGGTTATGGTGTTTGGGGAACGGAGGCGGCTGCTAATGACAAAGACGGTTTTAGTATACGGTACTGGCATCAGTGGCTGCGGAGCTGCTGACGCTTTGGCGAAACAAGGCTGCAGGGTGCTTCTATATAGCGATAAGGAAACAAAGATAGATAATGCTTTGCTGGAACTGCTGAAAAAGCAAGGTGGTGGCCTGTACTGCGGCAATGGGGAAACTTTGCTGCAGGAAGTAGAACAGATAGTTTTATCGCCTGGTATTCCTTTGGCTAATCCTTTGACTGATATGGCCGTGCAGATGGGAATAGAGGTCATAAGTGAAGTAGAAGCGGCATACCGCAGTTATCATGGGCATATTATAGGAATTACGGGTACGAATGGAAAAACAACAACTACTACTTTAGTAGGAGAAATGCTGAAAACTTTGCCTGTGCCAACGGCCGTTGGCGGTAATATTGGACAGGCATTGTCTAAGGAAGTTGAGAATTTAGGAGCTGACGCCTGGCTTGCAGCGGAACTGTCTAGTTTTCAGCTGGAAGGTGTGCGTGAGTTTCGCCCAGATGTAGCAGTAATTTTGAATCTGACTCCCGATCATTTAGATCGCCACCATACGATGGAAGCTTATGGTGCGGCGAAGTGTAATATATTTAAAAAACAGCGTGAGAATGATATCGTGATTTTAAATTATGATGATCCTATTATACGCGGCTGGGGCGAATTGGCCCCTTCAAGGGTTTGCTGGTTCAGCCGCAGGGAACAGCTTAATCGGGGCGTATATTTAAACGGAGGTAATTTTACTATTGCCTGGGACAGACAGCTTTATACTGTTTGTCATAAAAAAGACTTGCGTGTATTTGGCGGTCATAATGAAGAAAATGTACTGGCGGCTATTGCGGCATGTTTTTTTGCCGGGGTCACTATTGAAAATATGCGCAGGGTTTTGCTGGATTTCACAGGTGTTGAGCACCGTTTGGAGTATGTGATGACAGTTAACGGTGTACCATATTATAATGATTCGAAAGCAACTAATCCTGATTCGACAATAAAAGCTTTGGAAGCTTTTGACGGGCATATAATTTTGCTGGCAGGCGGACATGATAAAATGACATCTTTGGAACCGATGATGAAATTAGTGCAGGCCAAGGCAGATGTGCTGATTTTATTGGGTGAAGCGAAAGAACGTTTTTATGAAGCCGCCGCAGCAGCAGGCGTAGGCGATATCAGAAAAGTAGAGACAATGGATGAGGCTGTTGAGCTGGCGTATAAGCTGGCTGCTGCGCCACAGGTAGTATTACTGTCACCTGCCTGTTCTTCGTATGATATGTTTGAAAATTTCCCTGCACGCGGCCGTTATTTTAAAAATTTGGTTGCGGCATTGCCAAAGTAAAGGCTAGGAGGAAAAACTGTGAAAGTTATACTTTCTGGCGGCGGTACCGGCGGGCATATTTATCCGGCGCTGACTATTGCCGATCAAATCAAGGCTATCCGTCCTGATGTGGAAATTACCTTTGTCGGGACAAGGCAAGGTTTGGAAAAAGATATTATTCCACGTTACGGTTATAATTTGGAATTTATTGATGTTGCAGGTTTTAAACGCAGTTTAAGTTTAGACACATTGCGTTCAGGCATAAAACTGCTGCATGGGCTTAAAGATGCCTACAGCCTGCTTGATAAGTTGAAGCCGGATTTAGTTATTGGTACTGGCGGTTATGTTTGTGGTCCAATCGTGTTTTTAGCTTCTTTAAAAGGTATTCCCACATGTATTCAGGAACAGAACGCAATGCCTGGTGTAACTAATAAAATTCTGGCGCGTTATGTGAGAAAGGTTTTTTTAGGTTATAGTGAGGCCGAAAAATATTTTGGCGGTTCGTCAAAAAAGATTTTTACAGGGAATCCTATTCGCAGCGAGATCATGCAGAAAAAACGTAAGGATGCTGTTGCTGAGCTTGGGCTTGATGCAAACAAAAAAACTATTCTTGTATCAGGTGGAAGCCGAGGGGCCCGCAGCATCAATAATGCCATGCAGTATGTAGAGCGCGAGCTGTCGGGACGCTCAGATGTGCAGGTGCTGCATGCTACCGGTGAAGTTAATTATGAATATTATATGGCTGAAATGAGGAAGGCCGGATCATTGGACGATAACATTATGATCAGGCCATATCTGCATAATATGCCGGTTGCTTTGGCAGCTGCCGATCTGGCTGTATTTCGGGCCGGAGCTATCGGTTTGGCAGAGTTGACAGCAAAGGGTGTTCCTGCTGTGCTTGTACCATATCCTTACGCTACAGCCAATCACCAGGAATTTAACGCTAAGGCCGTAGAGGCGGCCGGAGCAGCTAAGGTTATTTTGGATAAAGAACTGACAGGCGAAAAATTGTTGGAAGAGATAGAAAAATTACTGATCAACGATAACCAACTGCAGGCTATGAAAAAAGCTGCAAAAAGTTTGGGAAGACCTGAGGCGGCGGCAGAAATCGCGCAGCAGGCGTTGAACTTAGTAAGAAAATGACGGAGGAGGGCTTTTAGTGCTTAAAGGTCTGCAAAACATTCATTTTATCGGTATTGGAGGAGCCGGAATGAGTGCTATTGCGCATGTTTTGCTCAAACGCGGTTATCAGGTATCAGGTTCTGATCTTAATGCCGGTCATATGGGAGCTAAGCTTGCTCAAGAGGGCGCTTTGGTTTACATGGGTCATGCCGAATGTCAGGTCGACGATGTCGACGCCGTAGTTATATCCAGTGCTATCCATCAAAATAACCCCGAACTGATGGAAGCGAAAAAACGTAATTTACCTATTCTGCACAGATCAGATGTGCTGGCAGAGATTCTTAATCATGCTGATGGGGTGGCTGTGGCAGGTGCTCACGGCAAAACTACTACCAGTGCAATGATTTCCTGTATTGCTGCTGCATCGGATATCGATCCGACCATTATTATTGGCGGTGAGGTTGGCAGCTTGGGCGGTAACGCCCGTAATGGGGCAGGACCATATGTGGTAGCTGAGGCTGATGAAAGCGACGGTTCTTTTTTAAAGTTTTATCCTAAGTATGCCATTGTTACAAATATTGAAAACGATCATATGGACCATTATGGCAGCGAAGAAAATATTTATCTGGCTTTTACAGAGTTTTTGTCTAATGTCAAAGACGGCGGTGCAGCAATTTTATGTATGGACAGTCCAAAACTGCGCAAGCTGGCATCAGAAACGACAACTCCTGTTATCAGCTATGGCCTGGAGCATGAAGACGCTCGTTATCAGGCGAGAAACATCCGATACAGTGTCAATGGGACCTGTTATGATTTATATGTAAAAGGAGTTTTCGTCAGCATCGTGGAGCTGATCGTACCAGGACAGCATAATGTGCTTAATTCTTTGGGAGCAATAGCGACGGCACAGGCAATGGGGATACCGATGCAGCAGATTTTACCTGCATTGAAGAAATTCAGCGGTGCTAGAAGACGTTTTGAAACAAAAGGCCGCATTGATGGGATCTGGGTTGTTGACGATTATGCGCATCATCCGACGGAAATCGGTGTTACGTTAAAAGCGGCCAGGCAGACCCAGCCTAAAAGGTTGATTTGTGCTTTTCAGCCGCACCGTTATACCCGCACAAAATTATTATTTGATGAATTCAGCCGATGCTTTGCTGATTGCGATCAGCTGATATTGACGGATATTTATTCTGCAGGTGAATTCCCAATTGATGGTGTAAGTGGGGCTTCACTGGCAGAAGCTGTGACTGAGGCGACACAGCAGCAGGTTACGTTTATTCCTACTTTGCCGAAGTTAGAGGAGTACTTGTTTAAAATTGCCGAGCCGGGAGATTTGATTATGACTGTTGGCGCCGGCGATATTTTTAAGGTCGGTGAAGAGCTTGTTAACGAGCTTGAGAGAGGTAGATAATGATGAATAAAAACGATGTTGTTGCAGTAATAATGGGAGGCCCGTCGGCTGAACGAGAAATTTCTCTGGTTACTGGTGCCGCTATTGCTGGGGCTCTGCGTGAAAAAGGCTACAATGTTGCCGAAATAGATCTGGAACCGAAAAAACTGGCACTGCAATTGGAAGAATGCAGTGCAAAAGTAGTTTTTAATGCTGTACATGGAATGTATGGTGAAGATGGTCGGCTGCAGACTTTACTGGAGATGCTGGAAATTCCCTATACTGGTTCAGGTATGCTTGCAAGTGCGTTGGGCATGGATAAAGCGGCATCTAAACGCATCATGCAGGCCGCAGGTATTGCTACTCCTAAATCGTTGATTTTTGTAAAGGGAGAAACGCATGATTTTTGCGGTGAGATTCTATCTGCTTTTAAAAAGATGCCTGTTGTTGTTAAACCGGCGACACAGGGATCCAGTATTGGTGTTGAGATCGTAAAAAATGATACTGATATTAATTCTGCTATGGAGAAGGCTTTTACTTATTCCCGTGAGGTTGTTGTGGAAGAGTTTATTCATGGCAAAGAGCTTACTGTTGCCATTATGCAGGATGGGGGCATGGCTGTTGCATTGCCTGTTATCAATATCGTACCGCATTCCGGGGTTTATGATTTTCATTCTAAATATACCAAAGGTGAAACTGAATATTTAGTTCCGGCGCCGCTTGATAAAGAAACGACAAGGCATGTGCAGGAACTGGCTGTTGCAACCTACAAGGTTTTGGGATGCAGTGGTGTTGCGCGTGTGGATGTGATGCTTGATGAAGCAGGTAAAGGCTATGTACTGGAGGCTAATACAGTTCCAGGAATGACTGCTACCAGCCTGGTGCCGAAAGCAGCAGCTGCTGTGGGGATATCTTTCCCTGACTTGTGTGAGAAGATTCTTTTGTCGGCATCTTTGAACGATAAATAGTAAGATCGATACTGCTGATATTGACGAAGTGAGGTGAGAAAGGTGCAGTCGACACGTGAACGTTTGCGAAAAGAGCGGAGAAGGCGTCGGGTGCGCCTTTTGCGTTTCATCTGTTTTTGCATAATATGTGCTGCTTTGCTGGCTGCTGGCTGGCATTGGGTTCGTCAGCCGGGTTTTGCTTTTGGCAGTATTAATGTCGAAGGCAGTGATAAGGTTACGGCTAAAGATATTCTGCAGATCTCTGGTGTGCAGGAGCCTGTTAATTTGTTTGTGATATCACCGTGGCAGGTACAGAAGGCGCTGACTCATGACGTAAGATTCGAGAAGGCTGATGTTTCTTACAGTTGGCCTGGTGTGATGCGCGTGAAGATCACAGAACGGCGCCCGGCAGTATATTTGGCCTGCTCTTATAACGGATATGCAAAGGTAGATTATACCGGCGTGGTGATGGAAGTCAGTGATGGAATCAAGGATGCCAACGCTCCTGTATTATCAGGTATTGTTACAGGTAATATTTACTTTGGAGACAGAATCGGTGAAAAGCAGGTTTTACTGATTTTGGAATTTTTGAGTCAATTGGATCGTGATACTGTGGCGCATATTTCCGAAATTGCTGTAGACCAGCAGAATAATGTTAAGTTCTATCTGCAATATGGTTATCCGATTTTATTGGGTGATGTTTATAAGATTATGGATAAACTTAATTTATTTGTTACTGTTTTTAATGAAATAAAAGCAAAAAACATACAAGCTGAATTTATTGACTTGACATTTACGAAGCCATATATTAAATTGAAACAGTAACATAGCAAGAATTACACGGAGGATAAAATGTTTGCGAACAAACATGCAAAAATTTTAATTGCACTGGTTTGCGCCGTACTCGGTTTTATGTTGGCTACACAGTTTAAAACTACAGAACGACAAAAAACTATTAATATTCAGCGTGCCGAGGATTTGTCTGACCGTTTGAAAGCAGTAGAAAAAGAACGAGATGAATTATCTAAAGAAATGGAAAAGCTGCAGGCAAAAGCAGGTGACGAGGTTGTTGCCAGAGAAATAGTTCGGTTAAAAGCTTTTGCAGGTGATTTGGAAATGCACGGTAAGGGTATCAAACTGGTTTTGGATGACAGTAAGATTGCCAGCAAACCTGGAGAAAATCCTAACTTGTATATTATTCATGATGATGATTTATTAAGAGTTATCAATGAGCTGCGTGCCGCAGGCGCTGAGGCTATTGCCATCAACGGCGAAAGGATTGTTGCGATGAGCGAGATCCGCTGTGCGGGTCCGACTTTATCGGTAAATAACAATCGTTCGGCACCGCCTTATGAGATAAAAGCTATTGGGAATCCTAACAATTTAGAAAGTGCGCTCAAATTGCGCGGCGGCGTTCTGGAAAACTTCAAATTTTGGGGTATCCAGGCCGATTTAAGTCAGTCTGATGATATCGTTATTCCGGCTTTTAAAGGCCGTAAAAGTTTTGAGTATGCCAAAATAGCAGAAGGGCAAGCTTCCGATGCAGAGAAGGAGGCGGCAGAAAAATGATTTTTTATGTTCTTGCTGGTTTGGCGGTAGGCATCTGTGCCGGATTGTATTTCCCGGTTTATATACCGCCTGAATATGGTAAAATGCTTTCTGTAGCTTTGATGGCGGCATTGGATACTGCTTTCGGCGGGATTCGTTCCAGCATGGAAGGGTCTTATGATAATACGGTCTTTATTACGGGATTTTTTACTAACGCTGTGCTGGCGGCTTTTTTGTGCTACGTTGGTATGATTCTTGGTATCGACTTGTATCTGGTTGGTATCCTGATTTTTGGGATGCGCATTTTCCAAAATCTGGCGGCGATCAGACATCTGTTTTTGAAAAAATAAAAAAATTTTTATAAAAAGCAGGAAAAAAGACTATTAATGTTGAATGTAAAATGTCAATGGTTTTGATTTTTCATTTTGACCCAAATACATAAGGGGGAGCACAATACGATGTTTGAAGAATTTGAAGAGAAAAGTTTTGAAAATTTAGCCAATATAAAAGTTATCGGTGTCGGCGGCGGCGGTAACAATGCTGTCAACCGGATGATTTCAGCCGGTGTTCAGGGTGTGGAATTTATTTCCGTAAACTGTGATGCCCAGGCTTTGTTGCTTTCGAAAGCTCCCAACCGTATTCAGATCGGCGAAAAACTGACCAAAGGTCTTGGGGCCGGTGCCAATCCTGAAGTCGGTGAAAAAGCGGCCGAGGAGTCCAGAGATCAGTTGCTGGAATCTCTGCGCGGTGCTGACATGGTTTTTGTAACAGCAGGTATGGGCGGCGGTACAGGTACCGGCGCTGCGCATGTTGTGGCTGAGTGTGCCAAAGAAGTTGGCGCTTTGACAGTCGGAGTAGTTACCAAACCGTTTTCTTTTGAAGGCAAACGTCGCATGACGCAGGCTGAAAACGGTATAGTTAATTTGAAAGATAAAGTTGATACTTTGATCACCATACCTAATGATCGTTTGCTGCAGGTAATTGATCGTCGTACTTCGATGCTTGATGCTTTCCGTATTGCTGATGACGTACTGCGTCAAGGTGTGCAGGGTATTTCTGACCTGATTGGAGTTCCGGGACTTATCAATGCCGACTTTGCTGACGTGAAAACTATCATGTCTGATGCAGGGTCTGCTTTAATGGGTATCGGTACGGCCAAAGGTGAGGGCGGAGCCCGTGCAGCAGCTGAAGCTGCAATCAAGAGTCCGCTTTTGGAAGCTTCTATTGAAGGGGCACGTGGTGTACTCTTTAATATTACTGGTGGTAAAGATTTATCACTGTTCGATGTTACTGAAGCATCTAATATTATTACTGAAGCTGTTGATGCTGAAGCTAATATCATTTTTGGTGCTGTTATTAATGAAGAGTTGGAAGATGAGATCCGTGTTACGGTTATTGCTACCGGTTTTGAGCGTAGAAATCCTGCTGTCGGAGCGCGTGGCGCTTCCCGTCCAAGTTATAACAACAGCTATGCACAGCAGCACAGCAGTGAAAAACAACAGGCTGCTGCTCCTGCGCAGCCGGGACAAGCTCCTTCGTATGGTTCTGGTGTTATCAAACCGCCAACCTCCGATACTGAAATTCCGCCTTGGATTCGCGGTTAAACTTACAAATGCGAACTCCCTTTGCTTATGCAAAGGGAGTTTTTCTATATCTTGGGCATATATGATAGAAATGTGGATGAAAAACACAAGATATTGTTTGAATAAACTGAAAGTTATGATATAATAAAAGCGCTGATATAAATAAAGCTGTAAAAGGAAGTGACGTTATGAAGTGCCCGTTTTGCTCTTATCGTGACAGTCGAGTTGTTGATTCCCGTGCTGTGGATGATGGCGTTTCTATTCGGCGTCGTCGAGAATGTCCTGATTGTGGACGCAGGTTCACTACTTATGAAAAATATGAGGAAACTCCTTTGATGGTAAGTAAAAAAGATGGACGTCGGGAGTTGTTCGACGCTAAAAAACTTTTGAGTGGATTGATCAAAGCTTTTGAAAAGCGGCCTATTTCTTATGAGAAAATCCAGGAAATTGCTGAGCATATCGAACGGGAACTGAGGATGCGCGGAGAAGCAGAGATCAGGAGCGAAGTTATCGGCGAAGCGGTAATGAATCATTTAGAGAAAACTGACCAGATCGCTTATGTACGGTTTGCTTCTGTTTATAGGCAGTTTGCTGACGTTAATAATTTTATGCAGGAATTACAACGTATTATGAAAAACAATGAAAGTATTGATCGGAGTGATAAGGAATGATGATCCGTAAGCGTGACGGCAGGGTTGTGGAGTTTGATGAAACAAAAATCACGGATGCTATTTTTGAAGCGGCTAAATCAGTAGGCGGCGCCGACAGGCAGCTGGCAATGGAATTGACTTTGAATGTTTTAAAAGCCTTAAAAAATGAAAATAAGCAGACTGTTGATGTTGAACATATTCAAGATATTGTAGAAAAAGTACTGATTGAAAGCGGACATGCCCGTACGGCTAAATCATATATTCTGTACAGAGCTAGAAGAACTGGTATGCGCAGCTCTCGCAGTGAGCTGATGGACACTGTGGCAGAGATATTAAAGGAAACTGACCGCGATAATGCTAATATTTCTAACTCTCCTTCTGCAAAAATGCTTCAGATAGCATCGGCTGCCAGTCGGGAATTTTATCTGAATCGGTTGATCCCTGAAGAAATGGCTACGGCTCACAAGCGAGGTGATATCCATATCCATGATCTTGATTTTTATGGAAAAACATTAAATTGCCTCAATATTCCATTAGGTCGGTTGCTGGCCAAAGGTTTTAATAATGGACATGGGTTTATCCGTCCTCCCAGACGTCCAGGTTCTGCGACAGCTTTAGCGGCAATTATTCTGCAAAGCTCTCAGAATGATATGTTCGGTGGACAGTCTTTTGGTTATTTTGATACTGATATAGCGCCTTTTATGGAAGGTGCTTCTGAGGAAGAAGTATTTCAGGCGATGGAAGCGCTTGTTTATAATTTGAACAGTATGCACTCCAGGGCTGGTGCGCAGGTACCGTTTTCGAGTTTAAATCTGGGTCTTGATACTTCTGAAAATGGTCGCAAGGTGACGCGTAATTTATTGAATGCATATGCTAAAGGTCTTGGACGCGGGGAGAATCCTATTTTTCCGAATGTTATTTTCCGTGTTAAACGCGGTATAAATCTGGACAAAGGTGATCCTAACTATGATTTATTCCAGCTGGCTATTTCAGTTGCAGCCAAGCGTTTGAATCCGACTTTTAGTTTTATGGATACTAGCTTTAATAAACCTTATGGCGGGGATGTAGCTTATATGGGCTGCCGTACACGTGTTATTGCTAATCGTCGCGGGCCTGAAATTACAGAAGGCCGCGGTAATTTGTCCTTCACTACAATTAATTTGCCGCGTTTGGCAATTAAGTCTGAGCGCAACATAGACACCTTTTACCGACTGTTGGATGATTTGCTGGATCTTGTACGAGATCAGCTTTATCATCGCTATCAAGTGCAGGCAAATCTTAAAGTCCGTGATCTACCGTTTTTAATGGGGCAGGGATTATATTTGGACAGTGATAAACTGGCCAGTGACGACAGGATTGAAGAGGCTATCAAGCATGGTACTTTGGGCGTTGGTTTCATTGGCTTGGCTGAGACACTGACTTCTTTGCTGGGGTGCCATCATGCACAAAGTGAGGAAGCACAAAAGCTTGGTGAAGATATCATTGGTCATATGCGTGAAAAAGTGGATGCTATGAGCGATAAATATGATTTGAATTACAGCTTTATTGCAACTCCTGCCGAAGGTTTGTCAGGGCGCTTTATTCGTATGGACCGCAAGGAATATGGTATTATTCCCGGTGTTACGGATAAAGCTTATTACACTAATTCCTTTCATGTACCGGTATCTTATCCGATCAGTGCTTTTGAGAAAATGCGCTTAGAAGGTGCATATCATAAATTTACAAACGGTGGCCATATAAGTTATGTTGAGTTTGCCTCGTCTCCTGTCCATAATCTAGGGGCAGTGGAAGATGTTCTTAGACATATGCTGGAATGTGACTGTGGTTATGTAGGTATTAATTTCCCGATTGATTATTGTGAAGAATGCGGCTACACTGGTATCATTGACAGTGATTATTGTCCTGTTTGCGAAAGGACTCTGACCCAAAAATATTGTCGGGAAACCTGTTGTACTGAATAGGAGGCGTCTATTGTGCTTAAAGTTGCCGCTATTTTAGAAGAGTCTATTGTGGATGGTCCGGGGATCAGGTCTGTGATTTTTTTTCAGGGCTGCCCGCGGCATTGCGAAGGCTGCCATAATCCTGATCTGTTACCTTTTGAGGGAGGTACGGAGTATTCTCCGCAGCAGCTGGCCGACGAAGTTTTTCCAAAGCTGACGCCGCTGCACAGAGGTATTACTTTAAGCGGCGGGGATCCGTTGGCGCAGGCGGACGACATTTTAGAGTTTCTGAAGCTGGTGCGTAGAGAAAACCCAAAACTTACAATTTGGTGTTACACTGGTTATTGGTATGACGAGGTAAAGGATTCTCCTGTTTTGCAGGAAATAGATGTTTTGGTTGACGGGCCTTTTATTTTGGCGCAGCGTAATCTTGATCTGCCGTTTCGCGGGTCAGATAACCAGCGTTTAATCGACCTGACAGCGACTAGAAAGTCAGGTAGCATAGTTGAAGTTAATTTATAAGGCATATTGGAGGGGTCGAGATGCTGCTAAAGTTATTACAGGATGGTTTTGGAAGCGCTATGGATTTGAATTGTGCGGAAAAAATTCTTTATGGTGCGAATTGGGCTTATAATATGAAGCTGCCCGGTGAGGCCTTAAAACTTGCTGCCGGGTTTGGCGGTGGTATGGGGGTAGAAAGCAGCTGTGGCGTTATAACCGGCGGCGTTATGGTATTGAGCAGCCTGTATGTAAGCCGTAACGGGCATGAAAGCGGCCGTATCAAAGCGTTGGAAAAGGAATTTATTGAAACCTTTACGAAGGAAATGGGAACAATAGACTGTTCTGATCTCAAAGCGAAATATCGTAATGATGAAATAAAATGTAATCTGGTTATTTTTAAGGCCGGTGAAATTTTAGACCGTATAGTTGAACGTGAAGGCCTGAATTAAATATAAAAACTCCGCCAGCCTCTGCTGGCGGAGTTTTTACTTATTTAAAGTTTTTATTTTTAAAGTTTGATAATATAAGGTGTCAGATCGATCTTATTTTTTTGCAGGCCTGTTGCTAAAAGAAATTCCTGCGTAGCATTCAAATCTTCGATATCAGAAGTTTTTATTTCAGGATCGAAGTCATACCATGGGGCCATGGTTACAACGTCTTCAGGGGCAAGCCCTGTTGCCTGAGCGGTAAAATCGTATGCCTTAGCTTGCTCCTGATTCATATAGTCAATATTTTTACGATGAGCTGAAAGATAACGTTTAAGAATATCAGGATTGTTTTTTACTAAATCTCCGCGTGCGGCGATGACGATCGTGGCGTCAACAAGGCCTTCCCCGCTGATTATGATGTGGGCGCCTGCTTTTTGAGCACGCAGAACATCTGAGCCTGCTACGAGTGCGGCATCGACATTTCCGTTCAGCATAGCGTTGACAGAGGGAGGAATATCCATGGAGAGTAGTTCCACACTATCTGGCTTTAGATTGTTTTTGGCCAAAGCGGCAACAAGTATCTGGTGCAGGATTGTTCCTTTAGGACCGGCAACTTTCTTTCCTGTCAGGTCTGATACTGTTGTGATATTCGGATCTTTGGCCATGATGGTGAAGGCTTTGGGTGCGCGGCTGTAGATACCGACAATTTTTAGATCAACTCCGTTGGAAGCTGCCAAAATAGCAGAAGTGCCGCCGAGGGCACTGCAGATATCAAGACTTCCAGCTGCCAGTGCTTCAGTTTGTTTGGCACCGGAATTGATTTCAGGATAAGAAATTTTAGTATCAGTTTTTGCAAATTCTTTGCTGACAGTTTGCAGATTTTTGTCAATAATCGAAGGAATGTTCAATGGCGATTTAACATAGGTAATCTTAAGTTCTTTGGGTTCGTTGGAATTGGAAACATAAGATTTGCTGTCACTGCAGCCGGATGCAGCAAGCATAACAGCCGCCATACAACAGCAGGCTGTTATTTTTTTGATGATTTTACTGGAAAGCATTTCTATTACCACCTTATCTGATTAATTTTCTATTGCGCTCAGTATTTGCAGGCGTAGTTGCTGGAAAGAAAGAGATGCTTGCTGACGAGGATATTCCATATCAATGCGTTGGTCTATTTTTATCCTGCCCTCCTGCATGACTAAAATACGCTGCCCTAACAGTAGTGCTTCTTCAACGTCATGGGTGACGAAAATAACGCTTTTTTTCTGTTGTTGAAATAAGTTTAAAAGCATTTGCTGAAGACTACGGCGTGTAAAGTAATCTAAAGCGCTGAACGGTTCATCCATCAAAATAAGATCAGGATTTTGAAACAGAGTACGTCCTAAAGCTGTGCGCTGTGCCATACCTCCAGAAAGTTGCGCCGGAAAAGAATGTTGGAATGCTTTAAGACCCAAGAGTTCTAAAAGCTTTTCGTCTGGCGCTGCCGGCAGGCTGGGATCATTTTTAGCGGCAAAAGCTATGTTGGCATTGACAGTCAGCCAGGGCATCAGCCGTGGTTCCTGAAAAACAAAGCCTATTTTGGCAGCTTTGCCATAATCGATGGTTCCAGAAGTGGCAGGTTCCAAGCCGGATAATAACCTCAGTAATGTTGTTTTACCGCAGCCGCTTTTTCCGACGATACAGGTGAAACTGTTTTCAGAGAAAGTTAAATCAACAGTGTTAAGTGCTATAATAAGCTTTCCGGAAATGGTATAGGTTTTAGTGAGTGCGGTTATATTAAGCAGCATATTTATCACCTGTTTCTGTGTTCCAGGGCAGTATTTTATTAGTCAGTGCTAAGAACAGCCAGTCGATAAGACTGCCGACGATGCCAATGGCGAATAAACCTACTAATACGATATCCGGACGTGACATTTGTTCAGCGTCTAAAATCATATAACCGATCCCGGACGAAGCAGCTATTAACTCGGCGCCGATAAGAGCCCGCCAGCTGTAACCCAGCGAAAGCTGCAAACCTACGGCAATAGCGGGAAGCGCTGCAGGCAACTGGATAAGCCTTGCCTGTTGCCAGGCAGTGAAATGCAGTGAACGGCCGACTTCCAGCAACTTACGGTCGCAGCCTTTAATACCACTGTAGGTGTTCAGAAAAAGCGGAAAGAAGGACGCCAGAAAAATAATGACTAATTTAGAGCCTTCGTCAATGCCAAACCAGAGGATTATCAGCGGTATTGCAGCCAAAGGCGGCACATGACGCAGGAATTCCAGGATAGGCCAGCAATAGGACTGAAAAGAGTTGCTGCGTCCGCACAGGATACCCAAAGGTAAAGCGACAACGACTGAACAGAGGAAGCCACCGGCTACTCTCTGCAGGCTTATCAGTAAATGCTGCCACAGCATACCGCTGCGGATCAGTTCTCCTGCTGTAATGGCTGTTGCAGCTGGACTTGGCAGCAGATAAGAGCTGAAGATCTGTAATTTACTTATAATATACCAAAGTAAAACTAATAAAAACGGTAAAAGTATTCCGTTTTTCCATGTGCGCATAAATTTCTCCTAATAAATACCTATTGTTGATTTTACTTTAAGACAAATTGACCTGCTTGTCAATATTTATGGATAGAAGGAGAGAGAGATTATAGTTCTAGCAGAGTTGAATATCAAACTGAGCTGCAAAAACGTCCAAAGTACTGTTGCGCTAAAGTTGTTATGTCTTGTGGGGGGGTACTGCTGTGCTATAATAATTGTATAAATAGAAAAAATAAGTATGTTAAGAGAGGTAGTAATATGATTTATCAAAAACTGACCACCGGTATGGGTCAATGCCTGCTGCTGATCAGAAAACATGCTGACAGGGATGGTTTTGAATTATGGCGTCGGAAGGAACGGTGCTGGTGTTATTTTAATAATGTCGGGGCTGAATATTTTAAAGAATTTTTTGATATGCGTGGAGAATTGACAGATATCAGTGAAGCTGAAGCTTTGGAATTGATAAAAGAATTACGTGAATGATAGAAAACTGGCATCAGTACCTGATGCCAGTTTTCTATTTTATTTAGTATTTTTTAATATATTGATTACGTTATCAAGGATGTTTGTTTGATAAGTTTCAATATTGCCGGAATCACAGGCTGCAGCTAAATCGGGATCTATGGGAAGTTCAGCCAGAATTTTAAGTCCATAAGCATCAGCGGCGGCTTGTAAGTGACTGGGACCAAAAATATGATATTTTTTACCATTGTCTGGGCATTGGAAATAAGAATAATTTTCGATCAGTCCCAAAATAGGAATTTGCATCATGGCTGCCATTTTTACAGCTTTACCGACGATCATAGAAACTAATTCCTGAGGAGATGTAACGATGATGATAGCGTCGACGGGAAGTGACTGAAAAACAGTGAGCGGAACATCACCGGTACCTGGAGGCATGTCGATGAACATATATTCTATGTCCGTCCAGATAACGTCGCTCCAGAATTGTTTAACAGTACCGGCAATAATCGGGCCGCGCCAAACGACAGGATCAGTTTCATTATTCAAGAGAAGATTAGTAGAGATGATTTCAATACCACTTGTTGTCTGCATTGGCAGCAGGCCAATTTCTGTAGCATTGGCTTTTCCGTGCAGTCCGAAGGCTTTAGGAATTGATGGGCCGGTGATATCGGCATCTAAAACAGCAGTTTTCTTACCCGCTTTCTGCATGGCTGCAGCCAAAAGCGAAGTGACGATAGATTTTCCGACACCTCCTTTACCGCTGACAATACCAATAACTTTTTTTACAGTACTCATTTCATGGAGTGGAGCGGAAAAATTTATTGCAGTATTAGCATGGTCGCAACTTTCGCAGGATGTTTTGTCACAGCCAGTATCAGAGCATTGACGGTTTTGTTCGGACATGGGATACGCCTCCGGTAGATTATTATTTGTTTTGCAAAAGTTCTCCGCGCTGCAATAGACGGCAGGAAGCGCGGACACAGTTTTGATTATGGCCGTCGCAAAGGCGGAATTCCCCGCCTTCGATCGATAATTCCTTGCCGTTAATAAGAGCATCCGCTAATTTATAACGTGCTTCTTCGTAGATTTTTTGAACAGTGGTCCTGGCTACATTCATTGCCATTGCGCAGGTTTCCTGTGTGCAGTTTTCCAGATCCATGAGCCTGATCGTTTCGTATTCATCAATAGTCATGGTTATTTTCCCCTGCGGTTTGCTGCCGGAGGGAGCAAAAGTTTTATTGAGCGGCATACAGCAGATCTTGCGCCATTTAATAGGTCTCGACATAGTAGAAGCCTCCTTTCTTCAAGGGGTTTATTATTGTGAATATCATAACGTTATTACTGTCTTATGTCAATAAAAGCAGTCGGCAAAGTGATTTTCAAAAACGTGTGTTTATGTTATAATTTACCATATCAAAGGCATGGTGAAAAATTTGGATACAAAAGAGATTTGGAAGTTTTCAAAAAGCTTTGTAAAGCGTGAAGGTATATTATTGCTGGCCTGTGTTCTGGCTGTTGCTTCTTCGCTTGCAGTTGTTCCTAAGGCAGAGTATATAGATTGGCGTGTTTTAGTTTTATTATATTGCCTGATGTTAGTTGTAGGCGGGTTTAAAAAGCGTCGCGTACTTGATAACTGTGCCGTACGGCTTTTGCAGAGATGTATTTCGCTGCGTCAGATAACTGCCGCACTGCTGCTGATAACTTTTATCAGTTCAATGCTTGTAACAAATGATGTGGCTTTAATAACTTTTGTCCCTTTGACTTTGATTATAGGCAAAGAAGCAGGAGTTGATGTTGGAAAAATAATTGTTTGGCAGACATTGGCAGCTAATCTTGGCAGTATGCTGACACCGATGGGAAATCCGCAAAATTTGTTTTTATATGCCCGTTATAATTTTGATATTATTGCTTTTTTCAAGGTCACATGGATACCGACATGTTTAGCAGTGGCTTTGCTGGCAGTATTTTTAATGCGCCAGCAGGACAGGCAGTTAAAAGTAAGCTTGACCTCTGTGAATGTAGAACGTGGCTGGGGGCTGATATTTTTAAATTTACTGTTTTTGCTGTGTGTGGTGACGGTCTTTCACTGGTTTGATCATTGGTTGCTGCTGATGATAACGGTAACGGTAATGCTGGTGCTTGATCGTGGCTTATTCAGGCAAATTGATTATTCTCTTTTGTTCACGTTTGCCGGTTTTTTTATCTTTATTGGTAATTTAACACAATTTGATTTTTTAAATATTATCCGAGACAGTTTTTTTGGAAGTGCGACCGGTACATATTTTTCTGCAATTGCTGTCAGCCAGTTTATCAGCAATGTCCCTGCTGCAATGCTGCTGGCTGCGTTTTCTCAGCAGCGTGAAGCTTTGCTGCTTGGGGTCAATGTCGGCGGACTGGGAACTCTGATCGCTTCGATGGCGAGTGTGATATCTTACAAGCTGTTTGCAGAGGCGTACCCTGCGCAGGTAAGACATTATTTGCTGATGTTTCTGTACTATAATGTGATAGGTCTGTTTTTATTAGTGCCGGCGGTATACTTTTTAATGCTGTATTGAGAGGGTTGTTTATGCAGAGATGGATCATGCATGTGGATATGGATGCGTTTTTTGCATCCGTCGAACAATTTGATAATCCTGATCTGATGGGACTGCCGGTAATTGTCGGGGGACAGTCTGATCGTGGCGTTGTATCTACTTGCTCTTATGAAGCACGTGTGTATGGTGTACACTCGGCAATGCCTATGATAGAAGCCAGGCGTTTATGCCCTCAGGCAGTCTTTTTGCCGGGAAGAATGAAGCGGTATCAGGAAGTATCACGGCAGATAATGAATATTTTTGACAGCTTTTCTCCTTTGGTTGAACAGCTTTCGGTGGACGAAGCGTTTTTGGATATTTCAGGAATGGAGCTATTGGCTGGTTCTGAACGTGATATCGGTTTTAAAGTAAAAAGATCGATAAAAGAAAAAACTGGTTTAACTGCTTCAGTTGGTATCGCTCCCAATAAATTTTTGGCCAAACTGGCTTCGGATATGCAGAAGCCGGATGGTTTGGTTGTGATAAGGGCAGAAGAGGCTGAAGGCATGTTAAAGCCAATGTCGGTGCGGCGTATTTTTGGAATTGGGCGCAGTGCTGAAAAAAGTCTGCTGCAGTTTGGCATAGCGACTATTGGGCAAATTGCAGATGCTGATTTGGGTATTTTGCATAAAGCTCTGGGGAATAATGCTGCTGTGGTAAAACAACTGGCACATGGTTTGGATGACAGACCTGTTGTTAATGATTATGCTGCTAAATCTATTGGGAAAGAATGTACTTTTGAAAAAGATCTTCATACGGAAGATGAGCGGCGTCATGCCGTTCTTGATCTATGCGGACGTGTTGGTTGGCGGCTGCGGCGCAGTGGCGTTGTTGGCTATACTGTAACTTTAAAGGTGAAGTTTGCGTCGTTCAAAATCATTACCCGCAGTATTACAGCTGAAGGTCCTGTTGCTTATGATGAAGAAATTTTTGCGTTGGCGCAGAAGCTGATGCAGTCTGTAAAATGGATCGAAGGCGTAAGGTTATTAGGCGTCAGCGTAGCGCATTTAGAACCTGCCGATGCGGTGCCTGTACTAAATTTTGCCGAAGATGAGCGATTGGGTAAACGTAATCAGGCGGTCGATATATTAAAAGCTAAATTTGGTGAAGATATTATAAAACGCGGTTTTTAAAACCGCGTTTTATAATATGATGATAAACGGCATATGTTTTAAAATACAAAATATATTGTTAAATAAATTAGAAAACAACAAAATGTAGTAGATGTTACATAAAAGTTTATTGACATATGCCGAAAATCTACTATAATCATATATAAAAGAGCCGACGACAATCAACTGCCGGCAATAAAAAACAATAAAGGAAGTGTAAATGATGCAAGAAAATTTATTGAAAGAATATGGTTTATATATTAATGGCGAATGGCGGCCGGCTTCAGATGGAGCTACGTTTAGTTCTACAGATCCTGCGACTGGCGAACATTTGGCGGTATGTGCTGAAGCAACTAAGGTGGATGTAGATAATGCAGTAAAAGCGGCGCAGAAAGCTTTTGAAACATGGAAAGATACCACTGCACAGCAAAGAGCTGAGATTTTAAATAAAATAGCTGATATTATTGACGCAAATGCCGTACACTTGGCAAAGGTTGAATCTATGGATAACGGTAAACCTTTCCGTGAGACTTCTGGAATCGATATTCCAATGTCTGCTGATCATTTCCGTTATTTTGCCGCTGCGATCAGAACGCAGGAAGGTACTGCGACCATGCTGGATAATAATACGATGAGTTTGGTGCTGCACGAGCCTCTGGGAGTTGTGGGACAAATTATTCCCTGGAATTTCCCCTTTTTGATGGCCGCGTGGAAATTAGCTCCGGCGTTGGCTGCAGGCGATACTATTGTCATTAAACCTTCCAGCCAGACATCGCTTAGTATTCTTGAACTGGCAAGATTGCTTGAAGGCGTACTGCCGAAAGGGGTTCTGAATATTATTACCGGTAAAGGATCAAAATCTGGTAACGACATTCTTGAACATCCTGGTTTTGCTAAGCTGGCATTTACCGGTTCTACTGAAGTCGGGCGTTCTGTTGCCGAGGCTGCCGCTGAGAAATTGATTCCTGCTACTTTGGAACTGGGTGGCAAATCAGCTAATATTTTCTTCCCCGACTGCAACTGGAACCTGGCTATGGAAGGTTTACTGCTGGGGATTCTTTTCAATCAGGGACAGGTTTGCTGTGCTGGATCACGCGTTTTTGTACATGAAGCTATCTACGATAAATTTGTAGAAGAAGCTGTTAAACGTTTTGAAAAAGTAAAAGTAGGTCTGCCTCTTGATAAAGGCGTACAAATGGGTGCACAAATTGATGCAAATCAGGTCAAAAAGATTTTGAGCTACATTGATATTGCCAAACAGGAAGGTGCTACTATAGCCTGCGGTGGCTATAAATTGACTGATAATGGGTTAGAGAAGGGTAATTTTGTTGCTCCGACTCTGATTACTAATGTTACTAATAATATGCGTGTTGCTCAGGAGGAAATTTTTGGACCTGTTGCCGTAGTGATTAAATTTAAGGACGAAGCGGATGTTATCCGTATGGCAAACGAGAGTGTCTATGGTCTGGGCGGTGCTGTCTGGACTCAGGATATCAATCGTGCTATGCGCGTGGCTAAAGCTGTACAGACTGGTAGAATTTGGGTCAATACCTATAATGCTATTCCGGCAGGGGCGCCTTTTGGAGGATATAAACAATCTGGTATAGGGCGAGAAACTCATAAGGTGATGCTGGATCATTACAGCCAGACCAAAAATATTATGATTAATCTTTCAGAAAATACTTTAGGTTTATATGAATAAAGCGTGATAAAAAAAACGACTGCATAGCAGTCGTTTTTTTTATTTGGTTTTAAGATTTTAAAAAGCTGATGTAACAAAACTTTCCATATCACCGGCACTTAATGCGCCGATATGGCTGTCAACGACATTGCTATCAGCATCAATGATATAACTTGTTGGTATGGCCTGAACGGCATAGGCTGAAGCAGCTGAACCGTTCGTATCAAGTGCAACGGGGAAACTGAAAGCATGGTTTTCCATAAATGCAGTTACATCAGGTTTTGTGCCGTCTATGTTGACGATAACAAAATGAACTTTATCTCCATATTTAGCATACATTCTTTGGATATCAGGCATTTCTCCAACACAGGGAGGGCACCAAGTAGCCCAAAAATTAAGAAAAACAGGCTTACCTTTTAGAGAAGCAAGGGAAACAGTCTGTCCATTCATATCTGTTACAGTAAAAGGCGGAGCTGCGTTAGTTTCTGCTTTGGCAATATGCGGGAGGTCGAAAAAATGTACGCCACTTACAGCGACGGCAGTAAGTAAGATTACGCCTAAGAGAACTTTTTTGAGTGTGCTCATAACAGTACCTCGCTTTGTAAAATTTTAGAATATCATAATAAACTTTATTTTAGTATAACAAAGTTTATACTTGTAACGTTTGTTATACTAATTTTATAAATGGTTACAAAAGTTAATTATTTGTTGCTTCGGCAACATTAGTATCTGCTTTTTTCACTTTAGATCCAAGCGAGATTGCGTTTACAGGACAAGTATCGATGCACTCGCCGCAGTTAATACATTCACGATCTCCCACCTTTGCGCAGTCCATTTTACATTTGCGTATACAGGCATCGCAGCCAATGCATTTGACATTATCTACCTGGATCCCAAAATAAGAAAGTTTATTAAATAAACTATAAAAGGCTCCTAAAGGGCAGATAAAGCGGCAGAAAGGTCGATAGATGACGATGCTGGCAATAACAGTGACGAGCAGTAGAAATAATTTCCAGTTAAAAAGCATACCAAGATTTTGTTTGAGGAAGGGATTGGTGCTTAAAAGCGGTAATGCTGCTTCCAAAGTACCGGCAGGACAAATATATTTACAAAAGGCTGGTGCGCCAACACCAACGACATAGAAAAAAATTACTGGCAAAATAATAACGAAAAGCAAACCAATAATGTATTTAAGCTTTGTCAAAGTCCGCGTTGCTTTATTTTTAGTAAACTTTGGCGACGGAATTTTATAAAGTAGTTCCTGTATGAATCCAAATGGACAGAGCCAGCCGCAGACAGTCCGCCCAAACAGTAGCCCAAAGAGAAGCATAAGTCCTAAAACATAGAACGGAAAGCGTAGGAGCACTCCTGATAAAGAGCTTTGTAACGCTCCTAAAGGGCAGGCTCCTAAAGCACCTGGGCAAGAATAACAGTTAAGCCCGGGGACGCAAATACTTTTACTTGGACCCTGCCAGATTCGACCATTAAGGAATCCCGGCAGATTGCCATTATAAAGAAATGCGGTAAGGATTTGAATGAGGGTTCGTTTAGCCAATGCCGATACACTCCAGACAGATCATAGCTGCTTTACGAAGCACGCTAAGATATTGTTGTTGCCAAATGCCGATGCTTAAAAAAATCAGAGCTATCAGCCATAGATATTTTTTCATAAGCAGTACCAGACTTTCTTCAATATGTACAAAAGATATTATATTTAATATGATAGCAGAAAGAAAGCTTGAAAACAAATGAAAAAAATATGTCGTAGACAAAAAGCTTTTTTATAGTTACAATTAAAAGGTAGTGATCTTAAAATTGGAGGATGGTAGTATGGTAAGTGTAAAGAAAATTGTAATGGTGACCCTTGTAGCTGTAACGATGCTTGGACTTGGCGGTTTGTTCCCCCATGCAGAGGCTTCAAAACTGGACGAAGTTCAAAGTAGGGGCTGTCTTTTGGTTGGAACTACAGGCGATTATAAACCGATGAGTTATTTAAATCGGGAGACAGGAAGATATGAAGGCTTTGATACAGAAGCAAGCGAACTTCTGGCACAATCGCTTGGGGTACAGGTGAAGTTTATACCAACTACCTGGAGCACGTTGACTGCCGATACTTTAGCTGGTAAATTTGATATTGCAATGTGCGGTATCACCCGCACTTTGGCAAGAGAACAAAAAATGGCGCAAAGCAATGGTTATCTGGTATTTGGTAAAACTATTCTGTGTCGTAAGGACGATGCTAAAAAATTTAAAACACTGGCGGATATGAATAAAAAAGATGTGCGTGTAATGGTTAATCCGGGAGGTACTAATGAAAAATTTGCCCTTGCTAATCTGCCTGACTGTACATTGATCGTACATCAGCAAAATGCAGAGATCCCAGGTTTGATTGCGGAAGGAAAAGCAGATATTATGATTACAGAGACGATGGAAGCACGCCGTTATGTGCGTGATAATGCAAAACTTGCGGCTCCTTTGATCGAGGAACCATTTACAAAAAACAACTTTGGCATACTGATGCAGCAAGGTGATCAGATTTTTCTTAACTATGTGAATATGTGGATGGAAGAAATGGAGTTGAATGGAACATTTGCCCGTTTAGACGCTAAGTATATAAAATAATAAATGTAAAAAGCCTGCCTTAACAGGCAGGCTTTTTACATTTATTTCAATTTTACAGATTTGTATTCCCAGAAACTTTAGCATATAATAAAACGTAAGAATTAAGAAGGAGGAACTGCAATGCTGATACAAAGGTTTGCAGCTGTTGCGCTGGGCATTATGATGGGGACGAGCTTGCTTTTGCAGACAGGAACTGTACTGGCTGCAAAAAGCGAAGCTTATTATACAACGCAGAAAATTTCTGATTATAAAAAAGGTGAATTTGCAGTTTTAGCTGATGATGATGTGAATTTTCGTTCGGGGCCTTCAACTACTGCTGATGTTTTAGCATGCCTGCCAAGACATTCACTTTTGCGTTTGAGCGGTAGTAAAAGCGGGGAGTGGCAAAAAGTTGAATGGAATGGTAAAAATGGTTATATTTTTGCCGAGTATCTGGAAAAGCCAGAGACTGAAGAATTGATCGATGAAGATAATTCGTTGGGGGATTGGCATTTGGGTCAGATTTTTGACAGTTCAGCGGCAAAATCGTTGGGAAAAGTAAAAAAAGAAAGTAAAGATGGGAGCAGTCAGGTTTATGATTTTCAGCAGCTGCAGGTTAAAGCCAGACGTGGTAATAAGAAAATCGTTGAGCTTATGACAGCTTCTCCTGTAATCTATACAATGCGTGGTATTGGTACAGGTGACGACGGTGCCCGTGTTATAGGCCAGTATGGGATTCCGGCAAGGGTCGTTTATTTGAAAGATGATAAAGACGGCGCTGTGATTATGTATGGTTATAATTTTCCCAAAAACAGTAAAATCGGGAAAAGTTTAGATTTTTATATTAGCAGTGATGGTGATGTGTGTAGAATTGTTTTGAGTGGCGAAGAGTGAATTTGTATAAATATTAAAATAACAGGAATTTTCTGTGAATTTATTAAAAGTGTAAACTGATTGACAAAATTGAAAATTTGAAAAAATTTTTTAGCGATTTTTGAAAAACTTGTTGACGCTTGTTAAACATGATGCTAAACTTACAACAATTAAATAACGACCACAAAACCGTAGAGGCGGAGATCAAGTCAAAAAATGCGCTTACAGAGAGTTCGGGGAGCTGGGAACCGGATAGAAATGCAGTTTGATAAATGGACCGCTGAGGGTGCAGTCAAATCGGCTTGCCGAAAGTACTCTGCAACGCAACGCCTGCGTTAAGGGCGAGGGGTGTGTTGGCACTCTGCTTTAAGTGCACGATTTATTTTCGTGAATCAAGGTGGTACCGCAGGTATATGTTTTTTCAACCTGTCCTTGTTATAACAAGGGCAGGTTTTTTATTTATTTTAACGATGAAGGAGTGAAAACAGTGCTTAATCTTACGCTGGAAGAAGTTAAAGCCTATCAAAAAGACTATACAGCAGTTCCAGTTGCGAAAGAATGTCTGGCTGACATGACAACGCCGCTGGCATTTTTAGCAGCTGTAAAAAACAGCAGCAACGATTATTTTCTGCTGGAAAGTTTGGAGGGCGGTGAGCGCTGGGGACGTTATTCTTTTGTCGGCTATGATCCAATCGTCAAACTGAGAGCTAAAGATAAAGTTGTAGAAGTTATTAACGGTGCTAAAGTAAAATTCAAGACCAAGGATCCTGTAAATTGTATTAAAGAGGTGCTGGCAGAATATAGGGTTCCTAAAATCGGAGGGATACCGCCTTTGACAGGAGGTTTTGTAGGCTATTTTGGTTATGACTTTGTTCAGTATTGTGAGCCGAGTCTGCAATTTGACCCGACAAAAGCGACAGATTTTCCTGATTTTGATTTGATGTTGTTTGATAAAATAGTAGCGTTTGATCACTTAAAACAGAAACTTTTTATTATTGTGAATGTACGCACAGATAATTTAGAGGTGAATTATGCAAAAGCTGAGCGGGAAATTACGGCCGTTGAAGCGCTTTTGTCTAGCTCGGTTGCTCAGAGGCCATTTATAGCGGCCAAACTTGGTGAAGTAAAATCTAATCAAAGTAAGGATCTATATGCAGCTAATGTGCAGAAATGCAAAAAATATATCAAGAATGGCGATGTATTTCAAATAGTTTATTCACAGAAATTTACAGCAGACTACGATCAGGATCTTTTTAATGCTTATCGTATCTTGCGGACGACGAACCCATCTCAATATATGGTGTTGATGAAAAATGATGATGTTGAAATCGCAGGAAGTTCGCCGGAAACTCTTGTGAAGGTGAATGGACACGAGATTACGACGATGCCGATTGCAGGTACAAGACCAAGAGGGGCGACAGAAGAACTGGACCAGGCATTGGAAAAAGAACTTTTGGCTGATGCCAAAGAAATAGCCGAACATAATATGCTGGTAGATTTAGGCCGAAATGACGTGGGACGCGTAAGTGAATTTGGCACTGTTAAAGTACTTGATTATCTGGAAATTAAAAAATTTTCTCATGTGATGCATATAACCAGCCGTGTTACTGGACGATTGAGAGCAGATAAAGATTGCCTGGATGCTTTGCAGTCCGTATTTCCAGCCGGAACTTTAAGCGGTGCTCCGAAGATCAGGGCCTGCCAGATTATTGATGAGCTGGAACCTCAGCGTCGAGGAATTTACGGCGGTGGTATGGGCTATATAGATTTTGGCGGTAATATGGATATTTGTATCACGATAAGGACTATGGTAAAACGTGCTGGTAAAGTTTATATACAGGCCGGCGGTGGGATTGTAGCCGATTCTGTGATTGACAATGAGTTCGCAGAAACAGTAAATAAAGCAGGGGCCTGTATGAAGGCGCTGCGAGAAACAGCAAAAGAATAATAAGGAGCAAAGTAATGGTAATTATTATTGATAATTATGACAGTTTTACATTTAATCTGTTTCAGTTTATTGGGATGCTGACTGATGAGGTTAAAGTATATCGTAACGATCAAATAACTGTGGAAGCTATAGAAGCTTTGCAGCCTTCGCATATTATTCTGTCACCAGGACCTGGTTTTCCTGAAAATGCAGGAATATGCGAAACTGTTTTAGAAAAGTTGCAGGGGAAGATGCCGATCTTAGGTGTGTGTCTGGGCCATCAGGCGATCGGTGAAGTGTTCGGCGGGAAAATTGTGCATGCCCGTGAGCTGGTACATGGCAAACAGAGTATGATCGAAATAGACAAGAACAGCAGATTATTTGAAGGGTTGCCACAGACAATACTTGCCGCACGGTACCATTCTCTGATAATTGATAAGTATTCCAAGCCCGAATGCCTGGAGGTCATAGCGACTACGAACGATGGAGAGATTATGGCTGTGAAACATTGCGATTATGATATTTATGGCGTCCAGTTTCATCCAGAGTCTATTATGACACCTGACGGATTAAGTATTTTAAAGAATTTTTTAGCAATATAGTAAGGAGTGAAAATAATGATCAATGAAGCAATAAATAAATTAGCAGAAAAACAAAATCTTACTGGAGCAGAGACCATAGGTGCTTTTGGGGAAATAATGAGCGGTGAAGCTACTAATGCTCAAATTGCGGCGTTTATTACGGCTATGCGTATGAAAGGTGAAACTATTGAAGAAATAACGGCATGTGCAAAGGTTTTGCGTGAGAAATGCACACATATCGATCCGGGTAAAGATGTACTGGATATTGTAGGTACTGGAGGCGATTGTGCGAATACCTTTAATATCTCTACAACAAGTTCTTTTGTGATTGCGGCGGCAGGGGTTCCTGTAGCAAAACACGGTAATCGCAGCGTTTCCAGCAAAAGCGGAGCTGCAGATGTTTTGGAAGAACTGGGTGTGAAAATAGATCTTTCGGCTGAACGTAATAAAGAGCTGCTGCAGGAAATCGATTTATGTTTTTTGTTTGCGCAGGCGTATCATGCTTCAATGAGATTTGCCGGTCCTGTGCGTAAAGAGCTTGGAATCCGCACGGTTTTCAATATTATTGGCCCCTTGGCAAATCCAGCTTTTGCCAGTCTGCAGCTTTTGGGAGTTTACAAAAAAGAGTTGGTAGAACCTTTAGCGAAAGTACTTGCTAACTTGGGTGTTAAGCGTGGCATTGTTGTTTACGGCAATGATGGGATTGATGAAGTAACTGTTTCTTCAACGAATACGATAGCAGAGATTAATGATGGTGAAATCACGACTTATACACTTGACCCACAGGCTTTTGGGTTTACCCCATGCAAAAAAAGTGATCTTATGGGCGGTGATGCAAAAATCAATGCAGGTATAACCTATGATATTTTGAGTGGTAAGGAACAAGGCGCAAAACGTGATGCAGTAGTTTTAAATTCTGGGTTGAGTTTGTATTTGGGAGGCAAAGGTTCAATTAAAGAATGTATTGAACTTGCCAGGATAACGCTTGACAATGGTAAAGCATTGCAGAAATTACAGCAGCTGATCGTTCTGAGCAATGGTTGAGGTGGATGATGATTTTAGATGAAATTGCAGCGGCTACACGGCTCAGAGTAGAGCAACTGCAAAGAATAAAAGATTTAAATAAAATTAGATCTGACGCTGAGAGTTTACCTAAAAATAACCGTGGGTTTCGTACTCGTTTGTCGAGAGATGGGATGAATTTTATTACTGAGGTCAAGAAGGCTTCACCCTCTAAAGGTATTATTAGCAAAGAGTTTGACTATCTGCGACTGGCCAGAGATTATGAAGCTGCAGGTGCAGCGGCGATTTCGTGTTTAACAGAACCGCAGTTTTTTTTAGGTAAAGACGAGTATTTACAGGCGATCAGTACTGCAGTGAAATTACCGGTTTTACGCAAAGATTTTATAATCAGTGAATATCAGATTTATGAAGCGAAAACTATTGGTGCTGATGCTGTACTACTGATTTGTGCACTGTTGGAAACGTCCATGATCAGAGAATTTTTAGATATTGCCGCCAGTGTGGGTTTGGATGTTTTAGTCGAAGCACATGATGAGTCAGAAGTGGAGTCTGCACTGAATGCGGGAGCAGAAATCATCGGCGTCAATAACCGTAATTTGAAAGATTTCAGTGTTGATTTACAGAATAGCCTGCGTTTGAGGTCGCTTGTACCACGAGATAAAATATTTGTTTCTGAAAGCGGGATCATGTGTGCAGCAGACATCAAACTGCTGCGTGCCGCTGGTGTAAATGGTTTTTTGATTGGTGAAATGCTGATGAGAAGCAATAATATTACTTTAGATTTACAGCGGCTTTCAGGTGAGATAAATGACTAAAGTTAAAATATGCGGGTTAAAACGTAAAGAAGATATTGAATTTGCCAACATACTGTTGCCGGAATATGCCGGGTTCGTTTTTGCGGCCAGTCCAAGGCAGGTTTCGGCCGAGCAAGCTGCAAAACTGCGGGCAGAATTGGATTTGAGGGTTCGGACTGTAGGTGTTTTTGTAAAAGAAGATATTAATTTTATCAAAAGGCTGGCGGCAGAACGCATTATTGATGTGGTGCAGCTGCACGGTGACGAAAGTCAGGAGTATTGCAGGGAGCTGCGCCGTAAAATAAATTTGCCTGTGATAAAAGTTCTTCGCGTGAGAAATATAGAGAGTTTTGAGAGTACGATTGATTATGAATGTGATTATCTGCTGCTTGATACTTATACAAAGACTGCCTATGGCGGCAGCGGTCAGCGCTTTGACTTGGAGATTTTAAAAAATATTAAATTGCAGCGTCCGTTTTTTCTTGCTGGTGGCTTGGATGCGAAAAATGTACATGAGGCTTTAGAAGCAAAACCATATGCGGTTGATGTGAGCGGCGGGGTGGAAACTGACGGCAGCAAAGATTTTGAAAAAATGCGTGCATTTATTGCCGCAGTGAAAGGGAGCAGAGAAAATGACTAAAGGAAGATATGGCAGGCATGGAGGACAATATATTCCGGAAACCCTGATGAATGCGGTTTTGGAATTAGAGCGTGCATATGATTATTATAAAAACGAACCGCAGTTTATGGAGGAATTGCAGGCTTTATATCGCGAATATGCTAACAGGCCTTCATTATTATATTTCGCTGAAAAAATGACTCGTGATTTAGGTGGAGCTAAAATATATTTAAAACGTGAAGATTTGAATCACACCGGATCTCATAAAATCAATAATGTTTTAGGGCAGGTGCTGCTGGCTAAAAAAATGGGGAAAAAACGTGTGATTGCTGAAACTGGGGCGGGGCAGCATGGTGTAGCTACGGCTACAGCAGCAGCTTTGATGGATATGGAATGTGTTGTTTATATGGGAAAGGAAGACACAGAGCGGCAGGCATTGAATGTTTTTCGCATGGAGCTGCTGGGAGCAAAGGTAGTGCCGGTTGAAACTGGCACGATGACTTTGAAAGATGCTGTCAATGAAGCCTTGCGTTCGTGGACTGCGAATGTTAATGATACGTACTATGTTTTAGGCAGTGTGATGGGGCCGCATCCTTATCCGGAAATAGTTCGTGATTTTCAGCGTGTAATAGGAAAAGAAGTAAAAGAACAGATGCTGGCTAAAGAGGGGCGTTTACCCGATATTGTGATGGCCTGTGTCGGCGGCGGTTCTAATGCGATGGGTTTATTTTATGATTTTATTTCTGAGACGGATGTTCAGCTCATTGGCGTTGAAGCTGCAGGGCGCGGCATTGAAACGGAAGAGACTGCGGCTACGATTAATCGTGGTAGCCTGGGAATTTTTCACGGGATGAAATCGTATTTTATGCAGGATAAGTATGGTCAGATAGCACCGGTGTATTCAATTTCAGCTGGACTTGATTATCCGGGGATCGGACCTGAACATGCACATTTATATGATACCGGACGTGCCAGCTATGTAGCCATTACAGACACTGAAGCAGTACGGGCATTCAGTTATTTATCTGAAACGGAAGGAATTATCCCTGCTATCGAAAGTGCGCATGCGCTGGCTTATGCGATGAAGGTTGCGCCTGAAATGTCAAAGGAGAAAATCATTGTCGTCAATTTGTCTGGACGTGGAGATAAAGATGTAGCGGCGATTGCCAGATATATGGGGGTAGATTTACATGAGTAAAATAAGGCAGGCTTTTAAAAATAAAAAGAAATGCTTCATCCCGTTTATTACAGGAGGAGATCCCAATCTTGAAGTTAGCAAAGAACTGATATTGGCAATGGCCGCAGCAGGTGCCGATATTATTGAAATAGGCATACCTTTTTCTGATCCTGTTGCAGAAGGAGAAGTTATTCAGCGGGGCAATGTCAGAGCGTTAAATGCAGGTACTACTACGGATAAGCTTTTTGATATGCTTGCAGAAGTACGAAATGTCACTCAGGTACCGCTGGTATTTTTAACTTATGTCAATCCGATTTTTATTTACGGAACTGAGCGGTTTATGGAAAAATGCCGTCAGCTGGAAATTGATGGCGTTATCGTACCTGATTTGCCTTATGAAGAAAAAAATGAACTGCTTTCTAATTGCAGGAAATACGATGTTGATCTTATTTCACTGATAGCTCCAACGTCTGATGACCGTATTCAAATGATCGCCAGAGAGGCCATGGGGTATATTTATGTTGTTTCTTCATTGGGAGTTACAGGTATCCGCAGTAATATAACTACAGATATTGGAGCGATAGTCAAACGTATTCGTGAAGTCACCGATACTCCTGTTGCAGTAGGGTTTGGGATCGCTACGCTGGAACAAGCTGAAAAAATGGCTGGGCTAAGTGATGGAGCGATAGTTGGCAGCGCGATTGTGAAGATTGTTGAGCAATATGGAAAAGATGCCGCAGGGCCGGTAAAAAAATATGTTGAAGAGATGGTTGCTGCAGTGAGAAAAGCGTAAAGAAAAGAATCTGCCAAGAGCGAAAAGCTTGCGGCAGTTTTTTATGAAAAGAGTACAAATTTTTTATAAAGGTTACTGCAGTAAGTGGTATTGCCGACTGACTTTTGCTATAATATTAAATTATGATATTTCTCAGATAAAATTAGTTAGGAGGCTTCAAAATTGCAGCAAAGTCAAAGTAAACAGCAGGTAGGAGGCATATTAGGATTTATAGAGCGTATCGGTAATAAAATACCGGATATTACGATTCTTTTCATCAGTGCCTTTATTTTGGTTTGTGTAGTGTCGGCAGTTTTAGCGCAGATACATTTCAATTATGTGCATCCGGCGACCGGCAGGCCTATCGAAATAACTAATATGCTCAGCGGTAAGGCGCTAGTTGATTTAATGAGTAAAATGGTCACTAATTATGCAAATTTCCCACCGCTAAGTATGGTTATCGTAGCAACACTTGGTATTGGTATTGCCGATGGGTCTGGTTACATTAATACAGGGTTGAAAAAGATACTTTCTATAACACCTAAAGTTCTGATCACACCGGTAGTTATTCTGGTAGGGATGCTCAGTCATTTGGGGCCCGACTCTGGTTATGTCATCATTATCCCGATAGCCGCTTATATGTTTTATGCAGTAGGTAAGCATCCTTTAGCAGGTATTGCTGCTTCTTTTGCAGGTATTGCCGGCGCGTTTGCTGCCAACTATACGCCTTCGGCTATTGATCCTGTTATTCAGGGGTTTACTCAAAGTGCGGCCCAGATTATTGATCCGGGATATCAGGTAAACGTATTATGCAACTATTTTTATGCGTTTGCTTCTACGTTTATAGTTATTGGTGCTTGCTGGTGGGTAACGGAAAAGATTACTAACCCATGGCTTTGGAAGGCTTGTCCGCTTGATGACGATCTGGACTTGGGCAACGAAAATAACAGCTCGATTACGCCTTCGGAGAACAGGGCTTTTAAAATAGCTACAGCAGTATTGCTGTTGATGTTGACCGGGCTTGCCGCAGCACTGTATCCGGCAGATTCTATCCTGCGTGCTCCTGATGGCGTTATTGCCAGCTTTAAGGCTCCGATAATGCAGTCGATAGTGTCGCTGATTTTTATTTTTGCAGCTTTGGTTGGTTTAGTATATGGTATTGCCTGCGGTAAATTCAAATCGCCTAAAGATGTTACGGCGGCAATGGAAGAGATTACGAAAACTTTAGTGCAGCTGATCGTATTTTATTTTTTTGCTGCTCAATTCCTATATGCGTTTGGCGCATCGAACATGGGAGCACTGATTGCTGTATCCGGTGCAGAATTCTTAAAATCATTGAATTTACCGCCGCAGGTAACTGTTTTCGGTATTATTGTTTTTGTTGCTCTGCTTAATCTTATAATTACCTCTGCTTCAGCAAAATGGGCTATTCTGGCTCCGATATTTGTGCCGATGCTGATGGCGGTAGGAATTGCGCCTGAACTGACACAAGTTGCTTTCCGAGTCAGTGATTCTGCGGTCAATGTTGTAACACCAATGTTTGCTTTTTATCCTTTAATAATTCTGTATTGCCAGAAATATGTAAAAAATGCTGGTATTGGTACATTAAGTTCCATGATGCTGCCGTATACTATAGCATTATTGGTTTCTCTTACCTTTATGTTATACTTATTTTGGTGGCTGGATATACCACTGGGGTTCCAGGCAGATTATGTTTATCCGAGACGGTTTTAACGATCAGTAAGGGGGCAGAAGAATGCAGACACGTTTATTAGAACGTTTTTTACGTTATGTAGCAGTAACAAGTCAAAGCGATGCTTCTCAGGCAGTAGTTCCTTCTACAGAAGGTCAGAGAAGTTTAGCTGAATTATTAAAAAAAGATCTTGACGAACTGGGCTTAGTTAATCTTGAGATCAGTGAATATTCTGTTCTTACAGGTAAACTTCCGGCTAATTTACCAGCCGGAAGCGGTGAACAAGTTCCGGCGGTTGGTTTTGTTGCTCATTTAGACACTGTGGATGTTAATCTTTCAGCTGATATCAAACCGCAGGTGGTACGGTCTTATAGCGGCGGGGATATTTGTCTGAATGAAAAAAAGGGGATTTATCTTCGCGAGGCAGAACATCCAGAATTATTAAAATATAAAGGTCAGGATATAGTTTGCACTGATGGTACAAGTGTATTGGGCGCTGATAACAAGGCTGCCATAGCAAATGTAGTGGTTGCATTGGAAACTTTGGTGCAAAATAAAGACCTGCAGCACGGAGATATCTATGTAGCCTTTGTGCCTGATGAAGAATGTGGATTGCGCGGAGCAAAGAAAATGGATTTCAGTAAATTTCCGGTAGCTTTTGCTTATACTATTGACTGTTGTGAATTGGGCGAAGTTGTTTATGAAACTTTCAATGCCGGCAGTGCGGTAGTAAAAATCAAAGGTGTAAGTGCACATCCTATGTCGGCGAAAGGGGTAATGGTAAATCCAACTCTGGTTGCTGTTGACTTGATAAACAGCTTTGACAGGATGCAGACACCGGAGCATACAGAAGGAACGGAAGGTTACATCTGGGCGAAGTCTATTATTTCCAATCAAAGCGAGGCCGTAGTTCAGCTGGATATACGCGATCATAATAAAAATACCTATGAGGCTAGAAAACATCTGATAAAAACAAATGTTGAATCTTTGCAGAAGCTATATCCTCGTGCAGAAATAGTATGTACTATAACGGATACTTATGGAAATATTGCAGATGCTGTCAATGATGAGAATAGAAAATGTATAGATTATATTTATACGGCGATGTCAGAGCTGGGAATAAAACCAAATACTATTGCCATGCGCGGTGGTACTGATGGTTCCTATATTTCTACGCAGGGAATTTTAACGCCAAACTATTTTACCGGAGGACATAATTTCCATTCTAACTGTGAATTTTTACCACTGCTGGCATTAGAAAAATCCTGTCAGATGACATTGAAGCTGATTGAATTGATTGCTAAAGGTTAAGTTATTCAGAATGCCTTCCCTTAAAGATTTTAAGGGAAGGCATTCTGAGTTTCACAAAGAAATAACCAACTGGAAGACAGGAATATGTTATAATTTGTATGATAAAGTAATGATGTGGGAGGCAATATGAACATTGGTGCGCGTTTGGAAGCGATTGGAAGATTAGTTCCTCAGAACGTAAGCATAGCAGATATAGGAACAGATCATGCATATCTGCCGACATGGCTGGCAGAGCGTGGAGTGATTATCAAAGCAGTTGCTGGTGATATTACTGAGGGTCCCTGTGCTGCTGCACGTAATACAGTTGCTATGTATGGCATGAATGATAAAGTAGAAGTAAGGATGGGTAATGGTTTAAGCATTATAGAGCCTGGTGAAACAGATGTTATTATAATTGCGGGTATGGGTGCCGGTACAATGATTGAAATCCTTGAAGCTTCCAGGGACACTGCAAAGGAAGCCAGAAAACTGATATTGCAGCCGATGGCTGGAGCATCCTCTTTAAGGCGTTGGGCCAATGCCAACGGCTGGCGTATTGATGATGAAGTTCTTGTTGAAGAAGGGCGGCATCTTTATGAAATCATTGTTCTGGAACGTGGCGCTGAGGCTGCTTTCACCGCCTTGGAATGTGAAATAGGGCCACGCTTGCTGGAACAAAGGCCGCCGCTTTTCAAAAAACATTTTGCTAAAGTATGCGGTCAATATCAAAAGATGCTGCTGAATATGTGCCGCAGTGCAGAAGCAAGGCAAAGTGAAAAATATCAGGAAATATACACTTTATTGCAGGAACTGGAGGGATTAGGCGATGGAAGCTACGGTAAATGATATCATTAAAGTAATGGATGGCATAGCTCCGCCTAATTTAGCAGAACCTTGGGATAATGTTGGATTGTTGGTTGGGCGCAGTAGTAATACGGTAAAAAAACTTATGGTTGCTTTGGATGTATCACCTGAAGTAGTAGAGCAGGCCGTTGAACATAAAGTACAAATGCTTGTAACACATCATCCGGTTATTTTTGATCCAATAAAAAAGATGACCGACAGGAGCTGGCAGCATAAATTACTTCTAGATTGTGCTGAAAATAAAATTGCTGTTTATAGTGCACATACCAGCCTTGATAGTGTATTGGGCGGTGTTAATGATGTTTTGGCAGAGAAAATTGGGTTGCTGCATACTGAAGTTTTAGTTCCTGCTGCCGGTGGAGAAGCAGGTTTAGGACGGGTTGGATGTTTACATGAGCCGATGACTCTGCAGGAGTTCAGTGAAAAAATTAAAACCGTCTTAAAGTTAGACAATATAATTGCAGGTGACGCTGGACGCAGGGTAAGCAAGGTTGCTGTATGTGGTGGAGCAGGTGCTGAATTCATTGATGAGGCACTGGCTGCCGGAGCAGATACCTTTGTGACTGGAGATGTGAAATATCATACTGCACAGAACGCAGTATACAGCGGCTTGAATATAATTGATGCTACACATCAGGGAACTGAATTACCTATGATAAATACGCTTGCTGACAGAATTGCACTGCGTCTAACGTCAAGCGGATTCAATGCTCAGGTTTTGGTAGCGAAGGAAAGCAAAATTTTGCAATACCTGTAACCGGTATGCTTTAGAGGATGGTGACAAATATGATCAGTGATTTTAAGGCTGGCACTAAAGTGTGTCAAGCTGTATTGCTGCGTGTGCAGAAAATTGGTAATTCGTCTAATGGCGGTGTGTTTGCGCGCGGTTTACTGGAAGATAACAGCGGCAAAATGCCGTTTATTGTTTTTGAAGCTGGCATTGTAGATAAGATGAGGTCTATGGAAGGTCCTAAAGTAATGATGGTTGGCGGCATGGTAGATATTAATAAATTTTCTAATGATATGACGCTGCAGCTGGTTTTACAACGGATGGAAGAGATTATGCCAGAAGATGATATTACCCATTTGCTGCCTAATGGTGATTTTGATCATCAGGAATATGAAAATAAGCTGCAAAAACTTATCAAAGGAGTTATGACCCCGGGAATAAGATTGATTTTGGAAAATATTTTCAGCGGGACTTTATATGATAAATTTTTGATCAATCCGGCGGGAATGCGTTTACATCATGCTTATATCGGAGGTTTGCTGCAGCATTCTGTTGATGTTGCCGGTATTGCTCAGTCGTTGGCAGATCGTATTGGTGGCGTGGATAAGGATTTGATCGTTGCAGGAGCATTGCTGCATGATATTGGCAAGATTAGAGAAATTTCTTCGGATATAGGTTTTCCATATACGATGGAAGGAAGATTGCTGGGGCATGTGTCTATGTCGGCGGTGATGGTGCAGGAGGCAGCTGGCAAGGCAAAAGTAACAGGACCTAAGCTGCAGCAGCTGTTGCATATTGTTTTATCACACCATGGTGAACAGGAAAAAGGTTCGCCGGTTGCATGTGCAACGAAAGAAAGCTTTATTGTGCATTATGCTGATGAAATTGATGCGATTATGAATCAGTTCAGTAAAAATGAAGGAAAAAATCCTTGGGAATACAATAAAATGCTGCAGCGTTTTTTATTGCATGAAGCTTGACTAAATAATCTCTATGTGTTAAATTAACAAACGATATGAGTGCGAAAGATGATCGCGGTGATGCTTAGGCGTTAACGAGGAAAGTCCGAGCTCCACAGGGCAGAATGCCGGATAACGTCCGGCGAGGGTGACCTCAGGGATAGTGCCACAGAAATGTGTACCGCCTGCTATGCAGGTAAGGGTGGAACGGTGCGGTAAGAGCGCACCAGCGGTCGGGTAACCGGCCGGCTAGGTAAACCCCATTCGGAGCAAGACCAAATAGGGGAGGGATGAAGCGGCCCGCTGAACCTTCCGGGTTGTGTCGCTGGAGCCTGCGAGTAATTACAGGCCTAGATAAATGATCATCACCGCTTTGCGGAACAGAACTCGGCTTATTGAGCACTCGTATTCTTGGATATTAAGCTGCCTGTTTCAGGCAGCTTTTCTTTTTTCTAAAAATTCACATAATCACTTCATTTTAATTTCAAAATAGTGATATAATATAAAAGTATTCTAAATTGACGGTGAGGGTAAATTAATGAAACATATTTCTTTTGTCGTGCCTGTTTTTAATGAAGAGGCCAATCTCAGGGAATTTTACCAACGGCTGACAGATATTATGTCGGCACTGCCATACGAATACGATCTTACTTTTGTTGACGATGGTTCTAAAGACAGCAGTGCTGTGATTTTGGCGGAATTGGTCCGCAATGATGAGCGCGTACAGGCTTATTTGCTTTCTCGTAATTACGGACATCAGCTGGCACTGACCTGCGGGTTGGATTATGCTGATGGTGATGCTGTTATTACAATGGATGGAGATTTGCAGCATCCGCCTGAATTAGTTCCGGACTTACTGAGGCTGTGGGAAGATGGAAATGAAATTGTCCAGACGATCCGCCTAAGTACAGAGAATGTTTCGTTTATGAAACGTTTTTCGTCAGCAGTTTACTACAAACTCATCAATATCATGTCTAAAGTGGAAATCACTCCCGGAGGCAGCGATTTCAGGCTTATGGACCAAAAAGCTGTGGAGGCTTTTCGTCTGTATCGTGAAAGAGCGCGCTTTATCAGAGGGCTTATCAATACCTTAGGATTTAAGGTCGCTAAGGTTGAATTTGTGGCTCCGCCGCGTTTTGCGGGACAATCAAAGTACAGTCTGCGTAAAATGCTGCATTTTGCATTGGATGGGATTACTTCTTTTTCAAATCTGCCATTGCGCTGGGCCTTTTACTGCGGCGTGTTCTGCGGGCTTTGCAGCCTGATGGTTTTGGGGCATGTTTTCTATGTTAAATATGTTATTGACGATGCTGTACCAGGTTGGGCGACAATGACCGCCAGTGTCTTGTTTTTGGGAGGTATTCAATTAGTAGGCATTGGTATTTTGGGAGAGTATATCGGACGTGTTTTTGAAGAAGTTAAGCAGAGACCGCTGTATCTTGTAGGACGTCATCTCGGGAAAAAGTAAGATAGTTTTACAATATTGTAAGTTTATGTTATAATTATTTACAGTTGAGAAAGGATGTGCGGTGCTTGCTGAAAAAAAAGCTGTTATGTGTAGTATTGACAATGATGTTTTGTTTTATGAACATTGCGACTGCCTTGGCGTCTTTTGAATGTGGTGACGAAGGGCAAGAAGTCATTGATATTCAAAAACGTCTGGTAGAATTACAATATAAAGTATCTAATGTTGACGGTAAATTTGGTCCTGAAACAGAAGCTGCTGTAAAGCAGTTCCAAACAGATAAAAGTTTGGAGGTAGACGGAATTATCGGCAATGATACTTATCGTGCATTGATGCAGAAAGACATGCCTCCTAATCGTTCCGGTCGCAGTGCTGCAGTGCGTAATGTCATTCGAGCAGCATACAGCGTTCTGGGAACGCCTTATGTTTTTGGCGGTACCAGTACTTATGGCTTTGATTGTTCAGGTTTTACTCAATATGCTTTTGCACGTGCAGGAATCAGCATTCCCCGTATGGCTGACAGCCAGTTATATTATGGCCGTCAGATTTCCATGAGCGAACTGCGTCCGGGAGATTTGATTTTCTTTTCTACCTATGAACCAGGTGCTTCTCATTGCGGTATTTATCTTGGCGATGGCAAATTTATCCATGCCGGCACCAGCACAGGCGTGGTTGTGGCTGATGCGTTCACAGGTTACTGGGGCGAACGTTATTACGGAGCCTGCCGCGTTTTATAAAAATATAACTTTCAGCAGACAAGTTTTCTTGTCTGCTTTTTTTATGAGAAAAACGAGACTGAAAATGTATTTATTTGTCATAAATCTGTTTAAGTTGTAATATTTTTGTGAAAGCAGTATAAAAACAGGCTTTTTAAAGAAAACTATTGTATAATAATAAGCAAGAATAGTTATGAGGTGATTAGTATGGATATTCAAAAAGTTTTAATTGCCGACGACGAAAAGCATATTCGCGAGATTCTTAAGATGTATTGCGAAAAAGAAGGCTTTGATGTTATCGAAGCAGCTGATGGTGCCGAGGCGATTTTAAAAGTACAATCTGAGAAGCCGGATATTCTTATTTTGGATATTATGATGCCAGTCATGGACGGTTTGGAGGTTTGCAAGCAAGTACGCAAAATGTCTGATCTACCTATTATTATGCTGACGGCTAAAGATGAAGATGATGATCGTATTTTAGGGTTGGAGATCGGTGCGGATGATTATATTACGAAGCCTTTTAATAGCCGTGAGGTAGTTGCCCGTATAAAAGCGGTTCTGCGACGTGCTGGAGCCCAGGAAAAACAGGAAGGTCGTTCGCGGGTAGAATATGACGGGTTGACAATTGATATGGAAGAGTATCAGGTGGTTGCTTTTGGTCAGAAAATGACCTTTACTGCTAAAGAAATGGAATTACTCTGGTGCTTGGCAACCAATCCTGGTAAGGCTTTTTCTCGAAACCAGCTGTTGGAAACCATTTGGGGTTATTCTTATTATGGTGATACACGAACTGTGGATACGCACATCAAACGTATTCGCCAAAAACTAAACATTCCAGAAAATTCTAAATGGGATATTACCACTATTTGGGGTGTTGGTTATAAATTTGAGGTGAAGAGTGAATAAGTCTTTAAGTACCCGGCTTATGTACAGCTTCATGGCTTTGATCGTAGTTATTGTAGTCGGCGTGACAGCGGGTATTTCTTACCTTATCGCCGACTATTTTTTTAAGATTAAAGAGCAGGAGCTGGCGCAAAAAGGTAATGAAATGGCTGAAACCATTGAATATTTTATGCTGCGTGATACTGATCGAACAACGCTGCACCGCTATATAGTTGCTGTAGACAGGCTGGTTGGAGCACGTATTTGGCTTTTTGACAATAAATATGATCTTTTGGCTGCTTCTTTGGTTAATACTGATGAAGATGCAGATGGTAACAAATTGATCCGCAATTATAATTCGAAAGAGGGAACCGAGCTCTTAGGAAAAGAGATAAAAGGCGGCAATTTATCTACTAAAGTACGCAGTATCTTGAAAGATGTTTACAGTGGTAAATCGGTAAAATCACAGATTTTCCATCCGTATTATAAAGAACAGGTTATGCTGGTTGGTGTGCCGTATGGTAAACAGGATGGGGCACATGGAGCTATTTTGCTGGCAGAGCCGCTGAGCGGTTTCGATAGTTTTCTGCGTGATATATATATATATACTTCGATCGTAGGTGTACTGGCGCTTATTTTAAGCTTATTTATGGTCAGGAGATTATCACGTTCTATTATCAGGCCTTTGATATCAATGAAAGACAGTGCGGCTGCTATAGCTTCCGGCGACTATACACGTAAGGTAGAAGTAAATGGCGAAGATGAGGTGGCTGCTTTAGGCAGGGCTTTGAATGCACTTGGTAATGACCTCAGTGCTTTTGTTGATAAGACAGAGCGAACTGAAAAAATCCGCCGTGATTTCGTTGCTAATGTTTCGCATGAATTAAGGACTCCTATAACTATTATTCGTGGTTATAATGAGGCTATCAGCGATGGTACTATTACAGATAAAGAAATGATCCAGCGCTACCGTGCTTTGATAAATGAAGAAACTATCAGGTTAGAACGCATGATCAGGGAACTTCTCAATATAAGTCGTTTTCAGGCCAGTGATGAGCTGACGACAGGAATAGAGCCTTTACCGTTAGCAGAAATTGTGCGAAATGTCACAGAAAAGCTGATGGTTAAATCGGTTAAACGACATGTGACATTGGTTATTCATGCAGATGAAAATATCGCTGTAGTAGGTAATGGCGACCAACTTGTACAGCTTATTATGATCTTGGGTGACAATGCTCTGAAATATTCTCCGGATAATGGCACTATTTCTTTTACTGCAGTAAGGCAAGAAGATGGCAGTGTGCTGCTTTCAGTGGCAGATCAGGGACCGGGTATTCCAGAAGAGGATCTGCCGTTTATTTGGGAACGATTTTATAAAGTGGATAAATCTCATTGCCGTAATGTACCTGGAACAGGGCTTGGACTTGCGATTGCCAAGGAAATTATCCGTGTTCACGGGGCTAAAGCACAGGTGTTTAGTATTCCGCGTGTCGGTACACGATTTGAAGTTACCTTTCCGAAGGAGAAAGTCGTTTTATGTTAAAAATTTTTTGCCCGGATTTTCGTTTTGACAGTATTGCGTCGATTCCGGTTGAATGGCTGAAAAAGCAACAGGTAGAAAGAGTTATTTTAGATGTTGATAATACTTTACTGCCGCGTGATGAAGTACAGCTAGATGCAGATGTACTGAATTGGCTGGAATTACTTCGCAAAAATGAAATTGAAATAGTGTTGCTTTCTAATAATGGTGGAGAAAGACTGCGGAAAATCAGCGAAGCTGCTCAGATTGAAGCAGTAAGCTGGGCAGTAAAGCCAATGCCTTGGGGGTTTAAAAGAGCTCTTAAACGTTTTGGTAGGCAGCAAGGTAAAGTGTTAGTCATTGGTGATCAGCTTTTAACTGATGTGTTGGGAGCAAAACGGATGGGGTTTACTGTGCTTTGGGTACGTTCGTTACAGGGGAAGGAATTTCCAATGACAAGAATTACAAGGCAAATAGAAAAAATGCTGGTGCGCAGGTTAGATGCACAGGGCTTATTGCCGGAGGAAAGAAAATGAAAGTTGCATTGATCCAAATGGAAATAGCAGAGAAAAACACGCCTGGGAATATTGTACATGGGCTTGACTTACTGCAGGAGGCTGCTGCTAACAGCGACATTGCCGTATTGCCTGAAATTTGGACCACAGGGTATTCTTTAGGACGAATTGAAGAAGAAGCCGAAACTATAGATGGGAGTACGATTGCTGCAGTACGAAAGATTGCCAATAATCATCACTGTGCAGTAGTTGCAGGGTCTATTCCTTTGCGTCATAAAGATGGAAAAATTTATAACAATACCGTAGTTATTGATAAACATGGCAGTGTTGTAGCGTCTTACAGCAAAGTACATCTTTTTGGTTTATTTAATGAAGAACGTTTTTTTGCTGCTGGTGATAATTTTGATACTTATGAGTTGAACGGAGTTATTTGTGGTTCTACTATTTGTTATGATCTGCGATTTCCTGAATTGTACAGGCATTTATCACTTCAGGGAGCAAAAATAATTTTTGTGCCTGCAGAATGGCCGTCGGCCCGGGGGGATATTTGGACTTTACTGTCACAGGCCCGCGGGGCAGAAAATCATAACTATATTGTTGCTGTTAATTGTGTCGGTAATTTTAAAGGGGCTCCTTTTTACGGACATTCGATGGTAGTAGATCCTATGGGAAAAATTATAGCTGAAGGTGGCAGTGCAGAGGAAATCATTTATTGTGACATTGATTTAGCTTATATAGACAAGGTGCGTGCAAGGCTTAATGCATTGGCTGATGTGCGTAAGGAGCTTATATGATGATAAAAAAGCTGCTTGGAACAATACTTTTATGTGCGGGACTTGTTGTACAAAGCCTGCCTGTACAGGCTGCGGTACTTGAACCCAGAGAATGCCCAAAGGATTTGAAATACCTATTGGGTATGTATTATGGGAATGGTGAGCAGTTCGTTATAAGGGAACGCAATGGCGAATTGGAACTTTTATACCGTACGACCCGTGAAGATTATAAATTTGCAAACAGCAATCAGTTTCCGCTGAAAAAGGAACGCTTTGATTCATATACTCTTCTGGAAGCGGGACCGATGAACAATACTGAAACCAGTGTGCGTTTTGAACGTGATCCTGATGGTTATGGCATTACGTGTAAAATAGGCGGCAATCGTTACAGTAGGGCCTTTTTTGGGCCAGATAGAGAAAAGCCTTTTCGTATTCCGCAGCCGTCTGATTGGCAGGGGTTAAAAAAGGCTGCATCAGAAGCGGCTATACCTTCAGCATTGACGACTGGCAAGCAGGCGGAGTTAGTCGATGTTACAAAAGCTATAACAGGTATAAAGCTTGATTTGCGTTATGCAGGAACCAATAATTGCTTTGGAATGTCTATTGTTGATGTCAAGAAGGCTTATCTTGATAGAGTGGCTGCTGTGGCCTTAGGACGAGTTCAGAAAAGACTTGCTGATTATGGTTATGGCCTTGTTATTTGGGAAGCCTACAGACCGTGGTCTGTATCCAAGCTTGCCTATGACGCGTTCCCAGATGATAAAAAACAAATGCTGCCAACTCCGGAGCAGGGGTTTTCTCATAATACAGGCAGAGCTGTTGACGTAAGCCTTTATTATCTTGAAACAGGTGAACCAGTGGAAATGATCAGTGATTTTGATGAACCGTCCATCAGACAATATAGCAAGTTTACAGGCGGGACAGAGTTAGAACGTTACCAGCGTGATTTGCTGCATCAGCTGATGAGCTTGGAAGGCTTTTCTGTCAGCGACATGGAATGGTGGCATTTTGAATATGAACCGGATACTGTTTACAGTCATTTAAATGTACCGCTGCAGGGATTGAACTAAAGCTTTACAGAAAATTTAGATATGCTATAATATAAAAGCTAAAAAAAATTAAGAGGTGAACCAGCATGAACGTTTACGATTGTGCAAATGAATTGGCCAAAGCTATGCGCGAAAGTCAGGAATACAAAAAATTAAAAGAAGCTAAAGCTGCTCTTGAGCAAGATCCAAAAGGCAAAGAGATGGCTGAGGAATTTTTAAAATTGAGCCAGGAAATAGAATTAGCGAAATATCAGGGACAGGAAGTTCCGGAAGAAAAAAATGAAAAATTACAAAAGCTTACTGGCATTTTAGGGTTAAATACAGTTGCTATGGAGTATCTGCATGCCTTTATGCGTTTTCAAATGATGATGGGTGATATTTCAAAATCTATCGGAGACGTAGTGAAGGAAGTTGCTGGTGAATAAAGAGTTTTTGGATTTAGCTGAACAACTGAAAAGTTCTGTTTCCTGTACTGTGCGTTTGAATGAGCTGATGAGTGGGCATACATCTTTTAAGATTGGCGGACCAGCTGATATTCTGGTTTTGCCGGAGTCCATTGAACAATTACGGGAAGTTTTGAAAGTGGTCAAGGAAACTGTTGTTCCTCTTACTTTACTTGGCAATGGATCAAATGTTTTAGTGCGCGATAAGGGCATCCGTGGTATTGTTATAAAGCTGGGGAATATGCTGCGGCATTTTTATGAAGCAGAGGACTTGTTGGTCTTTGGATCTGGTTACTCACTGGCATTAGCTTCATACAAAGCGATGGAATGCGGAAAGACCGGAATGGAATTCGCTGTAGGTATTCCTGGAAGTATTGGCGGTGCCGTGTATATGAATGCTGGCGCCTATGATGGTGAGATGCAGAATATTGTCAATTGTGTAAAGGTTATGGATTTACAGGGAAATGAACGTGTTCTTACTGCTGAAGAGCTGAACTTTGGTTATCGAAAAACCAGTTTACAGAACAGTGGACTTATTGTTACAGAAGTAACTTTAAAAATGCCTTCCGGTAATAAAGATGAAATCAAGTCTAAAATGGATGATTTCAGTCACCGGCGTATTAGTAAACAGCCGTTAGAAATGCCAAGTGCAGGCAGTATGTTTAAACGACCACCAGGATATTTTGCCGGGACTCTGATTGATCAGGCCGGGCTAAAGGGTTATACGGTAGGTGGCGCCCAGATTTCTACTAAGCATGCTGGATTTGTTGTTAATGTTGGTGGTGCTACAGCTGCTGATGTTTTACAGCTTATTAAGGACGTACAGACCAAAATAAAAGCTGGTGTTGGTGTTGAATTGCAGCCAGAAGTTTTGGTAATCGGTGAAGAATAAGAATTGCTTACTCCAAAAGCTCCGATATTTGATATCGGAGCTTTTTTACTGTCACAGAATGTTCAATTGAAAAGCATGGGAACGCTATGATATAATAACAGCATTGCAGGGAAAGAAGGATTTTAGATTAATGAATAATGAAAAAGACAATGTGTATGATTTAGTAGAAGATTTTTATGCCCATGATGAAGGCTGGAACACATTGCTCAGACAAGAATATGCCGAAGGCTTTTTACGAATGGAAGCATGGAAAGGCAAAAAAAACAGTGATTTATATCGTAGTTGGGATAATTTAACGATGCTGTGTTTATATCTTGGCAGTGCTGAAACGTTTCTGGGAGATATGAATGCGGATGATTTTATTGATTGTATAGCTTGGTGCGGCAGAAATATTTCAGAGTTTACTCCTGATTATAAGAATACACAAGATTTTTTAGAAACATGTGACGGGTTGTTTAAATATTTGAAAGGTAAAAATGCCATTTCTAATGATACGGTACCTGCTACTGCTGCTGAAATATTGCTGCAAGAAGGTAAAATGAATATAATTTTACCGGATGGAAGCTTTGATGAAGCAAATGCAGAAAGAGCGTGGAATGCGACTCCGGATATACCTGCTAAAATATTTTTAAATATTGGAGAGCGCCTGCAGGAATTGCTTGAGGTACTGCATAGGTTTTTTGAGAGAGAATATTTTCGTTTGGACCTCGATAGAGCTGCGTTTTTATATTATGGTATTTTAATGGGCTATGAAGATGAAAAAAAAGATAGTATTGAAGAAACCAGTGAATGCTTTTGGGATTATTTTTTGTTTGACTATCATTTGCTGCGTAGTGATAAAAGACCTTTGGAATTCTTTTATGAACGGACTTGCCTGCCTGAGAGTGACGATTACGACGAAGAGTTTGCCAAACGTAACCGTGATGTTTTAGAAGAATTATGCAAAGCAAGGCTGGCTATATTCAAAATTGACAGTTATACAGATGACGGTGCTTTTTATTGTACAGACTGGCTGAGTGGAGAAAAATATACGTTAAGTCTGCCGCTGGAAGAATCGGAAGATTTAAATGACGCTATTTTGCTGGGCCATATTTTTTATAATGAAAGTATGATAATGAATTATGTAAGCTGTCTTAAAATAGGCAAAGTAGCGCAGAAACGTCTGTTTAATACACTGAAGTCGTGTAAGGAATGGTATAATATTCAGGATCCTGCGGCGGATTGGGAAGCATTTATAGCCAGAAATCCGATGCTGCTTCGGCATATGGTATTTTTATATTCTGCTTTTGTAAATCTGAATAATTTTAACTATGAAACTGAGCATAAAAACTATCTTCCTACGGAAATAGATTATAAGGACAGAGTTATTCTGAGAATCAGACAGATGATGGAGCCATATCATTTTGCTGAACGCGATATTAAATTGGTCATACAGTTGTGGTCTGATTTTAAGGTTAAGTTCTGCAGAGAAGTAAGAATGCCTGATATTTGGGCTGCAGGAGCTATTTTTGATTTTATCAAGACAAATGGTGTCTACAATTATGATGATGAAAAAATTGCTGAGTTGTGCCACAATGTTCCTTTGGACGTAATGAGGCGTATGGCAAAGGAAATATGGGTAACTTTGGGGATAGAAAAACACGATCCACGTTACATCAACGAAGAAGGAATTTTGCTGATGGCGCTTTCCTAACGTGAAAAAGGAGTTTTGCTATGAAATGTAGTTTTTGCGGAAAAGAATTAGAACGTGGCACGCAGGAGTGTCCATATTGTCATTGTAGTATTGAAGCCGAAGTACAGGTTCTGCGCCCTGAAGAAAGAGATACCTTTGATGGCGTTACTATTGAGCAGGATGGTAATGCAGAAGGAGGAACCCGCGTAGAAGATATGCGCACAGAGCGTAGAGCTTATGAACAAAATAACGGCGGTCCGCAGATCCGTGTTCATAGTTTTGGTTGCGGAAGCGGTATTTTGATGACGCTGTTGATTTTAGGCGGCATTTTAGCGATCTTTTTCTTTTTGCTGCCTACATTTTTGATTTTTGCTGCTATTGGAGCAGTAGTAGTATTCATTATGCGGCTTTTTATGTAAAAAAATTTAAAAAATGTGTTCAGAGTTGAGTCTAAAAACTAAATTTATTTAATTTATTTTAGAGAAAAGAAACTCCGCCTGTTATTTAAACAAGCGGAGTTTCTTTTTGTTATTTTCCAAGTAAAGTTTTTAATTCTTGTAGTTTTTCTGCAAATTTGTGCAGTGTTACGGTTACCGGCAAAGGGGTCGTTAAATCGACACCGGCTGTTTTTAACAGGTTCAGAGAATAGTCACTGCCGCCGGAAGCAAGGAAGTGCAAATATTTTTCTACTGCCTTAGGTTTATTTTCGAGTATTGCCGAGGCAAAGGCGGTGGCTGCACTGTAACCGGTTGCATATTTATATACATAAAATGGGGTATAGAAATGAGGGATACGTGACCATTCACTGGATAATTCTGCGTCTACAGTAAGAGCAGGGCCATAATAACGTTTGTTGCTGTCCAACCAATAGGTTTCCAGCATTTCAGCCTGCAGTGTACGGCCCTCGTTGATTTCATTATGGATGAACTTTTCAAACTCAGCAAATTGTACCTGACGGTAAACGGTAGTCCGTACGGCTTCGAGAAATTGGTTGAGAAGATAGATTTTCTGTTCTGGAGAAGCTGTTTTTAAGGTATGCTCTAAAAGTAAGATTTCATTTGTGGTAGAGGCGACTTCGGCGCAGAAAATAGAATAATCACTGTTGATATATGTTTGGGACTTATTGCTGAAATAGCTATGCAGTGCATGTCCCATTTCATGAGCAAGAGTAGATATACTGTTATAGCGGGGCTGATAATTCAGCAGAACATAAGGATGTACTCCGTAGATTCCCCATGAATAAGCTCCGCTTCGTTTACCTTTGTTTTCGTAAATATCGATCCACTGTTTATCGAAACCCTCTTGTAAGGCGGCCTGATAATCATAGCCCAAAGGGGAGAGCGCTGCTGTTACTTTGACCTTTGCCTCATCAAAATCACAGGCAAAGCTGTCGGCGGCATTGCTGATTGGCTGGTAAATATCATAAGCGTGAAATTCATCCAATCCAAGTATTTCTTTTTTTAGGGCTATATACTCATGTAAAGGTTTTAAATTTTCGTGAACGGTCTCAATCAGACCTTCATATAAACTTGGCGGTATATTATCTTCAGAGAGACAGGCTTCTAAAGTATCATGATATTTATGGGCAGTTGCATAAAACGCACTGACACGGCAATTGCTGGAAAGCGTATTGGCGAGCGTATTGCGGTATTTATGGTAAGTAGTCATTAAGCCTTTGAAAGAATTACGGCGCAGTAATCTGTCAGTGCTGGTCATATTGAGCAAATAATTGCCTTCGCTGACAGTTACATCCAGTCCTTCTGAATTTTTGACCAGAGGAAATTGCATATCAGCACTGACTAAGCTGCGGAAAATAGCAGCTGGGCCTGAAGTTGCCAGCTGGCTCAATGAAAGCAGTTCTTCCTGCTCTTTGGGAAGAACATGTTTGGATAATCGCAGTAAATTATTAAGATAAAATTGATAATCACTAAAATCAGAGTCAGATAATAGATCGTTTAATTTTTCCTGACTTAATGATAAAAGCTCCGGCTCAACAAAGGAAACAGCATTGCTGAAAGCGGCGGCTAAAGCTTCGGCTTCGCCCACCAGAGCCTGAAATTTCTGATTGGCATTATCAGTATCCTGCTGAAGTCTTGCATAGGCATATAATTTACTGATAATTATGGAAAGTTTTTCCTGTTCCCGCAATACCGTTTTTAAAGTCTGACAGTCATGCAGTTGGCCTTTATATTGACTAAAAGCGTCAACATCCTTTTTAAATTGCTGACTTGCTGTTTTCCAAGATTCCTGATCGGGATAAATATCATTGATGTTCCATTGAAAACGGCTGTCTATACTACTGCGCGACACTAAACTGCCATGCTCGGGTTCGTTATTTTTAGTCATAAATTAAATTCACTCCTTGCAAAATCTAAAATACTTTATTATTATAACACAGACAGCATATGAAAGGTTAGAGGCGTGATTTTATGAAAAGTATTTTAGTAGCTATTAACAGTAAATATGTTCATACAGCATTGGGACTGCGTTATGTAAACGAATTCTGCAGAAAAAACGCAATAGAAGTAACGCTTATCGAAGAGACCATACAAACTCCGCTTTTGGCGGTATTGGCAGAGATAACAAGAGCCAAGCCAGAAGTTGTGGGATTTTCTGTGCATATTTGGAATAAAACTTATGTCTACAGCTTGATAGAGTTAGTCAGAAAAGTACTGCCTGCAGCGAAAATAGTTGTTGGCGGTCCTGAGGTGGCTTTTGAGCCAGAAAGAATTTTTAACGAAAAAAGTGAAATAGATTTTATTGTACAGGGTGAAGGAGAAATTTGCTTTTCTGAATTGTTAAAAGCATTAAAAAATGCTGACGATAAGGTGCCGGCGCACATTGCTTATCGTGATAAAAATGGTGCTGTGCAAATTAATGGCGGTGTAACAGTTGTTGAAGATCTGGCAGAGTTGGGGTTTCCATACCCTGATTTGGAAACTATAGTTGCTGAAAATAAAATAGTTTATTATGAATGTACACGGGGCTGTCCTTTCCAGTGTTCCTACTGTTTATCTGGTATTTCTCATTCTGTTCGCAGACGTCCGCTCGAAAAAGTACTGTTGGATTTAGAACACTTTATGGAAGAGAAAGTGCCACTGGTAAAATTTGTTGACCGTACATATAATTTGGATGAAGCATATTTTCTGCCTATCATGCATTACTTATCCATGGCTGATACAGAGACGACCTTTCATTTTGAAATTAAAGCTGATTTGCTTTCAGAAAACACATTGAAATTCTTGGAAACAGTACCAGAAGGCCGTTTTCAGTTCGAAATTGGTGTTCAAAGCACAAATACAAAAACATTGGAAGCCATCGGCAGGGAAAATAACTGGAAGAAATTAGCAGATAATGTCGGACGGCTTTTGCAAAACAATAATATCCATCTGCACCTCGACTTAATTGCTGGCTTACCATATGAAGGACTAAAAGAGTTTATAAAATCATTTAACGATGTTTATGGACTGAGACCGCATATGCTGCAGTTAGGATTTTTAAAAGTGCTGCAGGGGACGGTTATGCAAAGTCAGGCTCAAGAACACGGTTTGCTGTATATGAGTGAACCGCCTTATGAGGTTGTTCAGACTAAGTATATGGGATATGAAGAATTACGCTTTCTTAAAGTTTTGGAAGATGTTTTTGAAAATACCTACAATACAGGTAAGTTTAATAACGTTTTAGCATATCTTATAAAGGCAAATAATGGAACTGCATTTGATTTTTATCGCAAGCTGACAGAATGGTGGGAAAGCAGAGGCTTGTATCCTCAGGGACATAATGCTCGCGGTGTAACAAAATTGTTGTGGGAATTTACATGTGACTGTTATCCTTCCGAAAAAACAAATGTAAAAGAAATATTAAGATTTGATGTATTTGTTTCTCAGCCTAACTGGCTTCCCAGCTGGATGGGATGGAAAACAGCTGAATTAAATGAACGTGCTATGGCCTTTTGGCGGGATAAAGACGAGGTTCGTCAATATTTGCCGGATTATATTTTTTCAACCTGGAGGCAGATACGTAAGAATTATCCTATTGAAGCGTTTGACTATAATGTGTATTCTGGAGTTGCGGAAAGAGTGGTTTTTATGGCGGATTACAGCAACGGTAAATGTATCGTTAAACCATTGATCAGTAAGTACTTACAAAATAATTAAAAAAACATAAAAAAGTTGTCAAAAAGGTGTTGACAGAAGTAACGGGGAATGCTATTATATACAAGTCGCCGAAATGCGGCGGCAGGCAGAACCTTGAAAACTGAACAATAACCAAAAACGAATGTGCGGGCGAGCGTTTCTTGAAAGAGAAGCGTTTGCCAAGTCAAAAAATAATTTCTTAACAACAAATCGAAAGAGCCAATCGGCTTTCTCAATAAAACTTTATTGGAGAGTTTGATCCTGGCTCAGGACGAACGCTGGCGGCGTGCCTAACACATGCAAGTCGAACGGAGAATTTTATTTCGGTAGAATTCTTAGTGGCGAACGGGTGAGTAACGCGTAGGCAACCTGCCCTTTAGACGGGGACAACATTCCGAAAGGAGTGCTAATACCGGATGTGATCATCTTGCCGCATGGCAGGATGAAGAAAGATGGCCTCTACAAGTAAGCTATCGCTAAAGAATGGGCCTGCGTCTGATTAGCTAGTTGGTAGTGTAACGGACTACCAAGGCGATGATCAGTAGCCGGTCTGAGAGGATGAACGGCCACATTGGGACTGAGACACGGCCCAAACTCCTACGGGAGGCAGCAGTGGGGAATCTTCCGCAATGGACGAAAGTCTGACGGAGCAACGCCGCGTGAGTGATGAAGGATTTCGGTCTGTAAAGCTCTGTTGTTTATGACGAATGTGCAGTGTGTGAACAATGCATTGCAATGACGGTAGTAAACGAGGAAGCCACGGCTAACTACGTGCCAGCAGCCGCGGTAATACGTAGGTGGCGAGCGTTGTCCGGAATTATTGGGCGTAAAGAGCATGTAGGCGGGCAAGCAGGGGGTCAGCGGTTCGATTCCGCTCGTCTCCACCAACTTTTTGAACCTTGAAAACCATATAGAAGAGACAAACAGTTTATTATGAAAATGATGAGTGAGTAGTAATAGACCCAAACCTCTAATCAAAATGCTATATTTGATGAGAGTTAACGAGAAAAAGTCTAGGAACGTAAGTTTCTTAGCAGCTGAAAAGTCAAGCTACTAAGGGCATACGGTGGATGCCTAGGCGCCAAGAGCCGAAGAAGGACGCGGTAAGCTGCGAAAAGCCACGGGGAACTGCA